>Ga0160437_1000002_pt1 | contig 594867 bp, 509 predicted proteins | sample HID1975I_E0MG_FD_108227 | JGI IMG/M metagenome (GOLD analysis project Ga0160437, IMG submission 108227) | Enriched soil microbial communities from UW Madison campus, WI, USA - HID1975I_E0 MG | ecosystem: Environmental > Terrestrial > Soil > Unclassified | place: USA: Madison, Wisconsin... | reverse complement strand
TTGTAAATTTGTAACGGTTTCAAAGACATCAACAGAAGTTCCTTTCTCGTTTTTATAAGAAGCGATTTTGTTTCCATCTGTAAGAACATCAGAAATTACAGTTGTAGTCTCTGAGTCTTTTGCGGCAGCAGATAAGTCAATTGTTGTTGGTACGCCATTCTCACCGTTATAAGTAAGAGTGTGGACGTTTGAAGTTACGCCGTTTTCAGTTTTTGTAGTTATTACATCTTGCAAATTTGTAACGGTTTCAAAAATATCAACAGAAATTTCTTTCTCGTTTTTATAATCAGCAATTTTATTACCAGTAACAGTTGGTGTTAAAGTTGTAACTGTTTCTGTATTTTTTATCTGTTTAAGAATGTCAATATTTGTTTTGTTCTTATTTTCATCCGTATAAGTTAGTATGTTTTCGACAGGATCATAAACTAAAGTTGTTAATGTTTCGGCTCCAGAAACTGCAATTTTATACCATTTGTCAATGTACCAGTAGTAATAACCTGGTGTTACGTCTGAAACTAAGGCATTGTTGAAAACCAGTAAACTATTAATGTTTCCATTCGTAATTGTTGTGTTATCTGTCGATCCTGTTAGATAAACTCTAGGAATTAAAACTCCTTTATCCGAAGCAACAATCTCTAGCTGGGAAGATGTCTTTGGTGTAAGTGTTCCAATGCCTACTTGAGAATAGGCGCTATAGCTGGCTAGTACAAAAAGCAAAGGCAGAAATTTATTTTTCATAGCATATTTGTTAATTATAGGGATTAGAATTGTTAAAGAGTCCCTTTGTTAATGCACAAATTTCTTTTTATGTCTACCGCAATTTTACCTCAATATGTTTTTTTTTAAACAGATTAAGGTTTTTTTGTAAGATTAGTTTTATTTTAATAATTCTTGTTTTTTAGTTTCTTATGATAGAAAATTATCATGTAAGCGAATTAATTTCTTAATTAAGTTTATTTTTGCCAAATGATAAAATGGATAACAAACCTGTTTTCATCAACACCAAAAGAAGAGAACATATACAATATGAAAAAATATTTAATCGTAGGATTAGGAAATATCGGAGCCGAATACGTAAATACAAGACATAATATCGGATTTAAAGTGCTGGATTTTTTAGCCAAAAAAGAAGGTCTTTCATTTGAAACTGTAAAACTGGGTACGCTGGCAGAATATAAGTTTAAAGGACGAACATTCTTTCTTCTAAAACCGAACACATACATGAATTTAAGCGGTAAAGCCGTAAAATATTGGATGGACAAGGAGAATATTCCTTTAGAAAATATATTGGTTATTACAGACGATTTAAACCTCTCATTTGGAACTATCAGGATTAAACCAAAAGGAAGCGATGGCGGTCACAACGGACTTAAAAACATCAATTTAGTTTTGAACACACAGCAATACACTCGTTTTAGATTTGGTATTAGTGATCAATTTAAAAAAGGACAGCAGATAGATTACGTTTTAGGAGAATGGAATGCAGAAGAAGAGGCAAAATTACTGGAACGTTTAGAGACTTCTGCAGAAATTATCAGGACTTTTGGAACTGCAGGATTAGAGAATACTATGACTACATTTAATGGAAAATAAAGATTTACAAGTCTTTAACTCGTAAAAAATGAATTTATCAATTAATTAAATTGAATTATAACGAAATAGTATTTTCAATTCCAAAGTTAAATGTCTAAATTTGGAATAAATTATTATAAACCATAAAAATCCTAATATCATGGCTTTTGAATTACCACAATTACCATATGCATATGATGCATTAGAACCACATATTGATGCTCGTACAATGGAAATCCACCATTCTAAACATCACAATGCATATACGACAAATCTTAATGCAGCTATCGCTGGGACAGATTTAGAGGGGAAAACAATCGAAAATATCTTAATCAATTTAGATAAATCTAACGCAGCAGTTCGTAATAATGGTGGAGGTTTCTACAACCACAATTTATTCTGGACAGTTATGTCTCCAGACGGAGGCGGATTGCCAACAGGAGATTTATTAGCTGCAATCGAAGCTTCTTTTGGAACTTTCGAAGAGTTTAAAGCAAAATTTGCTAAAGCTGGAGCAACACAATTCGGTTCAGGATGGGCTTGGTTAACAGTTCAAAAAGGAGGAAAATTAGAAGTTGTAGGTACTCCAAATCAAGATAATCCATTAATGCCGGAAGTTGCTGGTAACGGTGGAACTCCAATCTTAGGAATGGACGTTTGGGAACACGCTTACTACTTAAACTATCAAAACAGAAGACCAGATTATATTGAAGCTTTCTTCAGCGTAATTAACTGGACAGAAGTTGCTAGAAGATTTGCATTAGACAAATAGTCTATTCAAAGAAAATAGAATAAAGAAAAGAGACGAATAACCTAAAAGTTATTTGTCTCTTTTTATTTTTACCACTTTCCGAAAAAGCTGTTTATATCAAAATAATATTTAATTTCTTCTCCTTTTTCATTTGTTAGGTTCAAGACATCATAATGTTTGTTTCCTTCGTTTATTAGAGCTTGGCCATTTATTTTACAATTCGGACAAAGCTTTCTTGCGATTTGATACTCTTCTGGGATACTATTTACTTTGATCGCATTTTTTATTGAACTGCCATCCTTAATTGATTTATTTTTAGCAGAAGAATTTTTAGTTTCATTTTCAGAAACTTTTTTATTTCCGTTATTACTCTGGTTTTCAACAGAAGTGCTGTCTGATGCTTTTTTTGTTTTGGCTCCAGAACAATTAAATAGAAATAAACTTAAAAAAATGATAAAAGCAGTTTTGGCGAATTGTTTCATAAGAAGCTTGGTTTTGGTTGAAACAATATTATAAAATTTATTCCAATAAAAAAGGTGGAATCTCTTCCACCTTTTTTGCCCCAAATCTACCATAAACTTAACCTACTAATGTTATGGTTTGGTAAATGTATGACAGGTATTTTTGTAAAAAAAACTTTTTAGATAAAAGGTAAGGAAATCCGATAAATGGAATATAATTAATTGATACAGTAATAGTTGGTATTTGTTCCAATAAAAAAGGTGGAATCTCTTCCACCTTTTTTGCCCCAAATCTACCATAAACTTAACCTACTAATGTTCTGGTTTGATAAATGTATGGCAGGTATTTTTGTAAAAAAAACTTTTTAGATAAAAGGTAAGGAAATCCGATGAAGAGAATATAAATTGTTGTTTTAGAAATATTTGAGTTTATTCCAATAAAAAAGGTGGAATTTCTTCCACCCTTTTTGCCCCAAATCTACCATAAACTTAACCTACTAATGTTATGGTCTCTCAAAAGTATTGTAGCTTTTCAATTTCACCAAACAAACAGGATGAACGGCAAAAAAAACCGATGAAATGCACTATTTAACCTTTTGTTAATACTTTTTTAATAAGCTCGCGCGTCTTTTCCTTCATAAAAATTCATAAATGCACGGTTTACAACACGGTTTCCGCCTGGGGTAGGATAGTCACCTGTAAAATACCAGTCTCCTAAATTTTTAGGGCAGGCAATATGTAAATCTTCTACTTTTTGAAAAATGATTTTTACCTCTGCATTAATTTCTGGCGAACTTAACATTTCAGCAATTTTATCTGAAATCTCTTCTGGAGTAAATTGATCATAAATTGCAGTTACATAATTTACTACATCTTTATCGTCAAAGTTTTCTTGTGCTTTACATTTAGCGTAAACTTCGTCAACAATATGATATAAGTTTCTTTCTTTTAATAAAGTCAATGCAGCTCTAAAAGCAACAAGGCCTTCCAGTTTTGCCATATCAATTCCGTAACAATCTGGATAACGAATTTGAGGTGCAGATGAAACAATAACAATACGCTTTGGTTTCAAGCGATCCATCATCTTGATAATACTCATTTTAAGAGTTGTACCGCGAACGATACTGTCGTCAATGATCACTAAGTTGTCTTCTGGTTTAATTACGCCGTAAGTAACGTCGTAAACGTGTGCAACTAAATCATCACGGCTGCTGTCTTCGGTAATAAAGGTTCTAAGTTTGGCATCTTTAATGGCAACTTTTTCTGTACGTATTTTTACAGCTAAAAGTTCCTGAAGCGTTTCTGCAGTCAGCGTATTTCTGTTTTCTAAAATATAATTGTTCTTTCTTTGGTTTAAGAAATCCTGAGCAGCTTCAACCAAACCATAAAATGAAGTTTCTGCTGTGTTTGGAATGTATGAGAAAACTGTATTATCTGTATCGCTGTCGATAGCTTTAAGAACTGCAGGTAAAATTAATTTTCCTAAATTTTTACGTTCTTGATAAATTTCAGCATCACTTCCTCTTGAGAAATAAATTCTTTCAAACGAACAAGCTTTTTTAACGGTAGGTTCCAAGATTTGATTCATAGAAACTTTACCGCTTTTCTTAATGATTAAAGCGTTTCCTGGTTCGATTTCCTGAACACTTTCAAAAGGTACATTAAACACAGTTTGAATAACTGGTCTTTCAGAAGCTACAACAACTACTTCGTCATCTTGATAAAAATAAGCTGGACGAATTCCTGCTGGATCTCTAAAAACAAATGCATCACCATGACCTAATAAACCAGCCATTGCGTAACCTCCATCTAAATTTTTAGCCGAACGAGCTAATATTTTAGCAATATCCAAACGCTCAGCAATTACTGGAGAAGCTTCTCTTTTAGAATAGCCTTCTGTTTTACAATCTTGGTACAATTGCATTACTTCCTTATCTAAGAAATGACCAATTTTTTCCATTACGGTAACAGTATCCGCCATTTCTTTTGGATGCTGTCCAAGTTCAACTAGGTTTTCGAAAAGTTCTTTAACATTTGTCATGTTGAAGTTTCCTGCCAAAATCAAATTACGGTGCATCCAGTTGCTTTGACGTAAAAATGGGTGAACGCTTTCGATGCTGTTTTTTCCAAAAGTTCCGTAACGAACGTGTCCTAAAAACAATTCGCCAACATAAGGAATTTGTGATTTTATTTTATTGATGTCGTCACCAATTTCAGGCTGTGCTTTTAATTCTTCGCTGATTCTCTCATTGATTTGTTTAAAAACATCCTGTATCGGCTGTGCATGATTAGAACGAACTCTGCTGATGTAGCGTTGTCCAGGTTCAACATCCAATTTAATGCTTGCAAAACCAGCACCGTCTTGTCCACGGTTGTGCTGTTTTTCCATCATTAAATACATTTTCTGAATTCCGTAGAAAGCAGTTCCGTATTTTTCTTTATAATATTCAAGCGGTTTAAGAAGTCTAACTAAGGCTATACCACATTCGTGTTTTAAAGCGTCGCTCATTGTTTTTTGTATTTGTGTTGTTGTAAGTTGTGTGTATTAACGTAATAAAAAAGCCCCGTTTTATCGAGGCTTTTGCGCATTATATTTCTATGTCAAACTGAGTTAACGACTTAAATTGCTGTAATCGAATCGCTACTTCTGCTTTACTTAATGTTTCCATCCTTTCAGTTCCAAATTTCTCTACGCAGAACGAAGCTAAATTTGAACCGTAAATAATTGCATTTTTCATATTGCCAAACGAAATGTTTTCGCTTTGTGCAATAAATCCTGAGAAACCACCTGCGAAAGTGTCTCCAGCTCCAGTTGGATCAAAAACTTCTTCTAATGGTAAAGCAGGCGCAAAGAATACTTCTCTATTGTGGAATAAAAGTGCTCCATGTTCTCCCTTTTTGATCACCACGTATTTTGGTCCCATGTCTTGGATTTTGGCAGCAGCTTTTACTAACGAATATTCACCAGAAAGTTGTCTTGCTTCTTCATCATTGATTGTAATAACATCTACACGTTTAATAACGTCTGATAATTCAGGAAGAGCGCAGTCCATCCAAAAGTTCATTGTATCTAATACAACTAATTTTGGTTTTTTCTCCATTTGATCTAAAACACTGCTTTGTACTAAAGGATGTAAGTTTCCTAACATTACAACATCAGCATCTTTATAGTTTTGAGGAACTTTTGGCTGAAAATCAGCTAAAACGTTTAACTCAGTAACCAATGTATCTCTAGAGTTTAAATCGTTATGATACAATCCGCTCCAAAAAAACGTTTTACCGCCTTTTACAATTTCGATACCAGAGATATCAATATTTTTTGAAGTTAATAAATCTAAATGTTCTTGAGGAAAATCGTCGCCAACTACAGAAACTATGGCCGATTGCAAGTTAAAAAATGAAGCTGATAAACCAATATACGTTGCAGCTCCACCTAATATTTTATCTGTTTTTCCGAAAGGAGTTTCGATCGCGTCGAAAGCAACTGTTCCAACAATCAATAATTTATTCATTTTATGAATTTCGAATTAGGGTGCAAAGATACTTTATAAGTTACAATATTGCAACGGTTTAGGTTCTCAAAATTTTCTTAAAAAAATAATATCGATTTCGGATGTAATTATAGTGTAAATGAATGTTTTATATTTTTTTTTGTGGAGTGCTTAAAATATGTTTTCTGGATTTAAATTACAAGTTTTATTTTTGGAAAAAAAGCAACATTTTATCTTAGCTTTCTGAATGAAGATGATTTTCTTTTCCCGCTTAAAACACCAAGAATTTTAATGTGGTGATTTTTAACTTTAAAAATGATCAGCCAAGTTTTATAAGCAGCTTCTCTATAAATTTTAGTTTTAGTTGGCAAGTTTTCACATTGAGAATAAATTAAAGGATTTTGAATTATTTTATTCATCGCTTTATTTATTCCGTTACCAATTTTAATAGCGTTTAGAGGTTGTTTTTTTTTGAAAGCAATATAATCAACAATCTCTTCTAATGTTTGAAAATAATTTTCAGATATATCTATCGTATATTGTTTTGTATTTTCAGCATTTTCTCTTCCCATTTTTCATTAAACTTTTCTAGAGACATTGTTGGAGAATTTTCAGCATTTTTTATCCATTTAAAAAAATCTTCTTTGGATAAATTATTCTCAATTTGGTCATTTTCATCTTCAAAATCAATAGAGATTTTTAATGCTTTTCCAACATAATTCTTTGGAATCTCAAAAGAAAGATTCACTATTTTATCCTGCGGAGTGATCGTTTTCTGTATCATTTTTTTAGATTTAGTGAACACACAACAAAATTACGACAAATAAATAGATCTTTATTGATATAAAATTTTTTAACAATTTTACAATTCATACTTCTTGTCAAAATAATTCTTTAAAACGCCAACCTGAATCAAAATCATAAAAGGAACAATTAAAACAGCATACATTATATTTTTGGAGAAATGAATTCCCGAAAACGCAGTTGTAATTTTGTCTGTATAGACTTTTCCAATTTCCAGATTGTTTTCTGAAACTGAAAAGAAAGATAAATAAAGTACCAAAGCAAATAAGGCTGTTCCAATGAAAATCCAAACGGGTTTAGAAATTAAAGGCTTGTATGTTTTAAGTTTTCTTTGTTCTAAAACCAGAACTTCAGCCATGATTTTTGAAGTAAAATCTATAGATGGTGACTGCAGTTTTTCCTCAGCCATCATTTTATCAATAAGTTGTTCCATATTTTTATCGCTCTCTTTCATAACATTCTATTATTTCTGGTTCTAAATGCTGTCTCAAAATTACGGCTAATTTTTGTCTGCTTCTAAATAATTTTACTTTCGCATTGTTTGCCGATATATTCATGATTTTTCCGATTTCTTCCAAATTCTGATCATCAAAATAAAATAAAGTCAAAAGGAAATTTTCGTCACTTGGTAATAAATTTAAACATTTTTGAATCGTCTGCTTTCGTTCTTTTTCTTCTAAAGCGCTCAAAGCATTGTCCATTGTTTTAATTAAATGCGAAGAAAAATCATCTATAGAAATATTTAAATCGTCTTTTTTACTTTTCTTCAATCTGTCGAGGCAGGTATTGTAAGCAATTTTATAAATCCATGTCGAAAATTTAGAATCCCCTTTAAATTTAGAAAGAGAACTATAGATTTTGATGAAAGTATCTTGTGCAACTTCTTCTGCCTCTTCTCGGTTTTTAACCATTTTGAGTGCCAAGGTAAAGATCATATCCTTATAACGATCTACAAGAACGGCAAACGCATTGGTGTCGCCCTGCAGAACTTTGTCGATATAATGTTGATCATTTATTGTACTCATATTATATAGGACGACAGTTTGTTTGTTTAGGTTACAAGTTTTGGCAAAAAATTTCAATTTTTAAACTCCAAATTCCAATTGGCTTTCTGAACTTAGTCAAAGTTTTAAACTTTGGCCAAGTTTGTACCGTGAAAACACATTCAAAATTAACTGATTATCAGTGTATTTTGGGATTTGGGATTTAAAAATTGAAATTTTTTGCCAAAACTTGTAACCTGAATTTGAAAACCTTCGTCATATGGAGTATCAATCAATTAAAAAAGTAAATATTATGGACAAAATTTTTATTCCAATCAGCTTTTTCTTAATGATCTTCGGGATCGTTTATTTAATTTATTCAACTAGAAACAGAGAACGTTTGGCACTTATAGAAAAAGGTGTCGATGCCAGTATCTTTATGCAGGGAAAAGGAAACGGAGTACCAGCCTGGAAAATCTTTGTTGTAAATCTGGCATTCTTATTAATAGGCAGCGGAGTGGGAATTTTTATTGCCTTATTAATTACCACTTATACTTCTTTGAATGACGGGGCAGTTTATCCGTCAATTATTTTCATAATGGCAGGGATCGGACTTTTAACTGGATTTAAAACAGCAAAAGATTTAGATAAAGAATAAGTAAGAGTTTAAGTTAGTAAAAAAAACGCATCAATAGTTGATGCGTTTTTTTTATTCTTTAGATCCTATAGTTTCGTAGTAAACATCTACAGAAAGTTTGGGCTGCATAGATGCCATTACGGCAAGTTCATCGCAGCGTTCGTTTTGCGGGTGATTGTTGTGGCCTTTTATCCACTTAAAGTCAACTTGATGTTTTCTATACACAATTAAAAAGCGTTTCCATAAATCAGGATTTTTTCTGCCGGCAAATTTCTTTTTTTCCCAGCCTAAAACCCATTTTTTTTCTACAGAATCAACGACATATTTAGAATCAGAAATTACAAGGACTTTCATATTTGGCTTTTTCAGTTTTTCTAAACCGACAATTACAGCCAAAAGTTCCATTCTGTTATTAGTAGTAAGCCGAAAACCTTCGTAAAATTCTTTTTTATGCGGTGTTCCAACCAATTCCATGACTACGCCGTAACCTCCGTTTCCAGGATTTCCTTTTGCTGCGCCATCTGTATATATATGTACTTCGTGAGTCATTTATTTAGAGTGTAGATTTTAGATTTTAGATTGCAGATTTCTGCGAACTAAAATTGGAATTTGGAATTTAAATTTTGGAATTTGAATCTTCCAGAATCTTATGGATAATCTCAGGAAAATGTGTTTGTTCCAGCTCATGAATCTTTTCTGCAACAGTTTCTGGCGTGTCTGCGTCTGTTAAAGCTACATTGGCTTGAAAAATAATACCGCCCTCGTCATAATTTTCATTTACATAATGAATAGAAATTCCGGTTTCTTTTTCTTTATTATTTACTATAGCCCTGTGAATGTGCATTCCGTACATACCTTTTCCGCCATATTTAGGTAAAAGTGCAGGATGGATATTTATTATTTTATTTGGATATTGTTCAATTATGTTTTCTGGAAATTTCAATAAGAAACCAGCCAATACGATCAAATCCGGGTCGATTTTTTGTATTTTTTGTAATACATTTCGCTCTAAAAGTTCGTTTTTTGAGAAGATTTCGACTGGAATTTGATGATTTTTTGCTCTGTCAATAACTTTTGCTGAGGCATTATTTGTAAAAATCGAAACCACCTTTGCAATTTCAATGTTCGAAAAATATTTTATAATGTTCTCTGCGTTAGTTCCTGATCCTGAGGCAAAAACGATAATTTTTTTCATAATAGAATTTATTTTGAGAATGCAAAAAACGGAATAAAAAACGAAAATAAATAGCTTTAAAAGACCTTTCTTGAAATTAATTTTATAAATTAGTGTCACATTTATAAACTAAATAGTTGTTTTAAAATAAAGTTTTTTATTTTTGCCAACAAATTAAATTCTAAAATTAAAGATTATGTCAGACATTGCATCAAGAGTAAAAGCGATTATCGTAGACAAATTAGGTGTTGACGAAAACGAAGTTGTAACAGAAGCAAGCTTCACTAATGATTTAGGAGCTGACTCATTAGACACTGTTGAGCTTATTATGGAATTCGAAAAAGAATTTGATATTCAAATTCCAGACGATCAAGCAGAAAACATTGCTACTGTTGGTCAAGCTATTTCTTATATCGAAGAAGCTAAAAAATAATAATACCACACCCGATTTCTAAAAATACCCAATTTTTGAAATTCCAAATTCCGATTGGATTTTGATTTTTGATTTTTGAAATTTTTAAGAGTCGGGTGTTATTATTTTTTTAAATTTTAAAGTTCGATTGATTTTCAATCAAAAAGATATATTTATATTGTAATTCCCATGGCTCTTAAGTAACAATACGTTAAGAAAGCGTGGGTTTTATTTGTTTAAAGTACAAAACACATATTTATGGCATTAAGGCGAGTTGTTGTAACAGGATTAGGTGCACTTACTCCTATCGGGAATAATATCCAGGAATACTGGGATGCACTTGTGAATGGGGTTAGCGGAGCGGCTCCTATAACATATTATGATACAGAAAAGCATAAAACGAAATTTGCCTGCGAAGTAAAAAACTTCAATATTGAAGACTACATGGATCGCAAGGAATCTCGTCGATTAGATAAATTTGCACAATACGCAATTGCTGCCAGCGATGAAGCTATTAAAGATGCTGGAATTACCAATGATAATGTAAACAAACAAAGAGTTGGTGTTATCTGGGGAGCAGGAATTGGAGGTTTAGAAACTTTCCAAGACGAAGTAATGTATTATGCTAAAGGTGATGGAACTCCAAAGTTCAATCCGTTTTTTATCCCTAAAATGATTGCCGATATCGCTCCAGCGCATATTTCTATGCGTAATGGCTATATGGGACCAAATTATACTACGGTTTCTGCTTGTGCATCTTCTGCAAACGCATTAATCGACGCTTTCAACTACATTCGTTTAGGAATGTGTGATGTTATTGTTTCTGGTGGTTCTGAAGCTGCAGTTACAATTGCAGGTATGGGAGGATTTAGTTCTATGCACGCTTTATCTACAAGAAATGAAAGTCCAGAAACAGCTTCAAGACCTTTTGATGCAACCAGAGATGGTTTCGTTTTAGGTGAAGGAGCAGGAGCTTTGGTTCTTGAAGACTACGAACATGCTAAAGCTAGAGGTGCAAAAATCTATTGTGAAATTGGCGGAGGCGGAATGTCGTCTGATGCTTATCACTTAACTGCACCACATCCAGAAGGAATTGGAGTAATTGCCGTAATGGAAAATACTTTGAGAGACGCTGGAATGACTCCTGAACAAGTTGATCACATCAATACTCACGGAACTTCGACTCCATTAGGAGACGTGGCTGAGTTAAAAGCAATCAGCAAAGTTTTTGGAGATCATGCTAAAAACATCAACATTAATTCAACAAAATCAATGACAGGACATTTACTTGGTGCCGCTGGAGCTATTGAGGCAATTGCTTCTATTTTGGCTATGCAGCATGGAATTGTTCCTCCAACGATTAACCATACAGTTGTTGACGAAAATATCGATCCATCATTAAACCTTACTTTAAACAAACCTCAAAAAAGAGAGGTTAATGTTGCTATGAGTAATACATTTGGTTTTGGTGGACACAATGCTTGTGTATTGTTTAAAAAATTAGCTGACTAATTTCTGTATATGAATATTATCAAAAAAATATTTTCTAAATCCCGTTCTCTAGAAGACGGGATTTTTTTTGACACTATTCAGAAAATTCTTGGTTTTCAGCCTTCTAGCATCGATTTTTATAAGAGAGCTTTTACGCATCGTTCCTCTAATAAGCTAGATCCAAATGGGCATCCTATTAATTATGAACGCTTAGAATTTTTAGGAGATGCCATGTTAAGCGCTGTGATAGCCGCACATTTATTTAACAAAGCGCCAAATGGCGATGAAGGTTATTTGACTAAAATGCGCTCAAAAATTGTGAGCCGCGAGCATTTGAATGAATTAGGTAAAGATTTGAATTTAGTACAGTTTGTAGAAAGTAAAGTGCCGATTCAGCACTTTGGTGAAAACATTCATGGTAATATTTTTGAATCTCTTATTGGTGCAATTTATTTAGATAAAGGCTATTCTTTTTGTGAAAAATTCATACAGAAAAGAGTAGTAACTCCTTATGTAGATATTGCTCGACTAGAAGGAAAAGTTATAAGTTATAAAAGTCTTGTTATTGAGTGGTGTCAAAAAGAAAAAAGAGTTTTTCATTATGATATTTTTGAAGATAACGGCATAGACGGGCAGCGTTTATTTGGTGTTAAACTTAGTATTGACGACAAAGTAGTTGCAAGAGCGAGAGCAACTTCAAAAAAGAAAGCCGAAGAGAAAGCATCTCAAAGAGCTTACTTTGCGTTTCAAGAAAAAATTGACAAGAAATAGCTGCAAAAATGTTGTAAGTATCACAATGCTATAACGTTTTCGTTTATAATTTAACAAAACAACCATGTCATAACTGTTGAAGCTCCGTTTAGAAATAGTATATTTACAACTTGATTTTTCAAGACATGGCTATTCATAGATTGGATTTAGACGAATTTGACGAAATTGATTATTATTTAATGGCAATTCATACTTCATTAGAAGATTATCGATTAGCCTATTTTATCAATAAAATCCTTCCGATAAACTTAAGTAAGAGCAAAAACGAGATCCATGCTCAGACTAAGGAAGGTGAAGCAAATTTTTCCAGATTCTATTATTATGATGAAGAAAAGGCTGTTTCCTGGAATTTAATTCAGAATAAAAATGAAATCATTTCTGTGAGTACAAATGATTTTCAGAATTTGTTTTCTAATGAAACAAGTGAGGTTTCTACAACAATTCATTTACTTCCTGAATTTAAAAAAGTCGATTTTTTCCTGAAAATAGACAATAGCGAAGAGGCGCTTAATTTTTCAGAAATTCAACAAAAATTAAATACCATAGAAAGTATTGCGGCTATTTATGCTGTAGATACAGATAAAATAAAATCAAAAAACAATCTAATTTTTTAAAAAAAATGTTAACAAACAAGAAAACCAAAATTGTTGCTACACTTGGCCCGGCTTGTAGTACAAGAGAGATCATCAAAGATATGATCGATGCAGGGGTTAATGTGTTTAGAATCAATTTTTCGCATGCAGATTACGAAGGAGTAAAAGAAAAGATTAATATTATTAGAGGCCTTAACGAAGAGTTTGGTTACACTACGGCAATCTTAGGAGATTTGCAAGGACCAAAACTTAGAGTAGGTGTAATGGAAGAAGGTACTGTGGTACATGATGGTGATGAAATCACTTTTACAACTGCAGAGGATATTATTGGAACATCGAAAAAAGCGTTCATGAAATATCAAAATTTTCCAAATGATGTTAACGTTGGAGAGCGTATCTTGCTTGACGATGGTAAACTTATTTTCGAAATTGTTTCTACAGATAAAAAAAGTGAGGTTGTTGCTAGAGTTATCCAAGGTGGAGAATTAAAATCTAAAAAAGGAGTTAATCTTCCAAACACAAAGATTTCTTTACCAGCTTTAACTGAAAAAGATATTGCCGATGCGATTTTTGCAATCGAGCAAAGAGTAGACTGGATTGCGCTTTCGTTTGTAAAAACACCTCGCGATTTACAAGACTTACAAGAGTTAATCGCTAAGCATTCAGAAGTAAAAATTCCAATTATTGCTAAAATCGAAATGCCGGAAGCTCTTGAGAACATGGATAAGATCGTAGCATATTGCGATGGTTTAATGGTTGCACGTGGAGATTTAGGAGTTGAACTTCCTGCTCACGAAGTTCCATTGGTTCAAAAAGATTTGATCCGCAGAGCAAAAACGGCTAGAATTCCTGTTATCGTTGCTACACAAATGATGGAGACAATGATTACAAGTTTAACGCCAACAAGAGCAGAAGTTAATGACGTTGCTAACTCAGTAATGGACGGAGCAGATGCTGTGATGTTGTCTGGAGAAACTGCTACAGGAAATTATCCAGTACAGGTAATTCAAAGAATGGCTCAAATTTGTGAGGCTGTTGAGAATTCACCATTAATTCAAGTTCCACAAAACACACCGCAGATTAAAACAAAACGTTTTGTAACTAAAACAGTTTGCCACCAAGCAGCTTTATTAGCAAATGAAATTCAAGCTAAAGCAATTTGTACTTTAACAAACAGTGGTTATACAGCTTTCCAAATTTCAGCTTGGAGACCAGCTTCAGCTCATATTTTAGTATTTACTTCAAACAGAAGAATCCTAACACAATTGAATTTATTATGGGGAGTTAAATCTTTCTACTATGATAATGAAGAAAGTACAGATGATACTGTAACAGATGTAAATCAAATTGCAGTTGAAAAAGGTTATGCACAAAAAGGAGATTATTTAATTAACCTTGCTGCAATGCCAATTAAAGACAAAGGAATGGTTAACACTATGAGAGTTTCTGAAATAGAATAATTATTCTGCACTATACTTAAGAAAGCCGCTTACTTCTGTAAGCGGCTTTTTTGTTTTAATTTTTAATGTCTTTCTACAGTTTTACTTGAAAAACGAATCCAGATGTTGCAAATTCCCCATTTATCTTGTTTCATTTTATAAAATGAAACAAGCTCGCACCAAATAAATACAATTATTCGCTCATTTATTAGCTAATTTTGAGAAGCTTAAAAAAAAGTTAAAAAAGTATTTCAAGTTTTTGAAATAAATTTTCCAAGCCATATCAAAATAAATTTTCCCATTGACTAGCTTTTGAAATAGCATTTTACCCATTCATTTTTCTTTTTGATTTACAACTCATATAAATAACAAGATCATTAACGAATTTTTTTTATCATGAAACAGAGTAAACTTAAAAATGCCATAATGCTTCTTGCATTAGTATGCTTCGCCATTGTTCAGGTGAAAGCTCAAGACAGTAAAAAACCAAATATTCTGATTCTTTGGGGAGATGATATTGGTACAACAAATATTAGTGCTTATAGTGATGGAGTTATGGGCTATACAACACCTAACCTTGATCGTTTAGCAAACGAAGGAATACGTTTTTTGCATTATTATGGTGAGCAAAGCTGTACCGCGGGTCGTGCCGCTTTTTTAACTGGACAGCACGGTATTAGAACTGGACTTACTAAAGTAGGTTTTCCAGGAGCACCGATGGGTATGAATCAGTTAGATCCATCTATCGGCGGAATTATGAAGAACTTGGGTTACACAACGGGACAATTTGGTAAAAATCACGTAGGAGACCGAAATGAAAATCTGCCAACAGTAAATGGATTCGATGAGTTTTTTGGAAATCTTTATCATTTAAATGCTGAAGAAGAACCAGAATTGCCAGATTATCCAAAAGATCCAGCCTATTTAGCAAAATTTGGACCTAGAGGTGTACTAAAATGTACAGCTACAAGTACAGATGATGGAACGGTAGATCCTCGTTTTGGTAAAATTGGAAAACAAAGAATCGAAGATACTGGGCCTCTTACTAAAAAGAGAATGGAAACTGTTGATGATGAAACTTCTGCCGCAGCAATTGATTTTATTAAGAGACAACATGCGGCAGGAAAACCATTTTTCTGCTGGTTCAATGCCACTCGTATGCACCTTCGTACGCATGTTAGAGCAGAACATAGAGGAAGATATACACACGGTGACAGCGAATATATCGATGGTATGATAGAGCACGATGAAACAATTGGAACTATTTTGAAAGCACTAGACGATTTAGGAATTGCTGACAATACCATTGTTGTGTATTCTACAGATAATGGTCCGCATATGAATTCATGGCCAGATGGTGCAATGACACCTTACCGTTCAGAAAAAAACACCAACTGGGAAGGAGCTTTCCGCGTACCATGCATAGTAAGATGGCCAGGGGTAATTAAACCAGGACAAGTTAGCAACGAAATAATGTCACATAACGATTGGATGCCGACTTTGGCTTCAATTGCTGGAGAGCCAGATCTTACTAATAAACTTTTGAAAGGTTATAATGCAAACGGAAAAACATACAAAGTGCATTTGGATGGTTTTGATCAAAGCAATTTTTTACGAGGTAAAACACAGAAAAGTGCCAGAGATAAATTCTTTTATTCTGATGATGACGGTCTTTTGGTTGGTTTACGCGAGGGAGATTATAAATATGTATTTGCAGAGCAACGTATGCAGGGAACATTGGGAGTTTGGGCAGAACCTTTCACAAAATTAAGACTTAATAAAATATTTAATTTATATCAAGACCCTTTTGAAAGAGCTGACATTACTTCAAATACTTTTTGGGACTGGCAATTAAATCATGTTGGTTTAGCTTATGGGATGATTCAGGATGTTGTGGTATTCGCAGAAACTTTCAAGGAATTCCCTCCTCGTTCTATTCCTCCAAGTTTTTCTCCTTATACTATTATGGATGAGGTTTTAGCGGGTATAAAAGCCAAAGCATTTATTGAAAAAAATATGATGCCGAAAGACGGTAAAGAAGAAGATGCTAAACCAGCAAAGAAAAAGTAAGAAAATTATTCAGTGAAAAATAAAGCTTGAGTTACCCCCATAACTCAAGCTTTTCAATAACTTAAAAATCAATATCATGTATAAAAAAATATATATATTGCCCTTATTTTTATTGTTGTTGGTTTCTTGCAAAAAAGCCGACAATGTTTCAACAACTACGTCCGCAACATCTGATACTACAAATGTTGCCACAAGTTCTGATCCGCTGCCAAGCTGGAATGATACTCCGCTAAAGAAAGAAATTATCGATTATGTTACTAAAGTAACCAAGGAAGGAAGTCCAGATTTTATTCCTCTAGAAAACAGAATTGCCACTTTTGATAACGACGGAACGCTATGGGCTGAAAAACCTTATGTTCAAGAACTATTTGCTTTTTACCGTGTAAAAAAAATGGTGGAAGCCAATCCTTCTTTAGCACAAAAGCAGCCATTTAAAGCAGTTGTAGAAAAAGACAAATCTTTTTTTGAAAAAGGAGGAGACAAAGCACTTATAGAATTAGTTGTTGCAACTCATACCGGCATGACCGAAGATGAATTTGAAGCTTCTACGAAAGAGTTCTTTGCCGGAGCCAAATATCCAGGTAAAAACGTTGCTTTAAAACAAATCAGATACCAGCCTCAGTTAGAACTGCTGAATTATCTCCGTGCAAACGGTTTCAAAACCTTTATTGTTACGGGCGGAACTATTGAATTGGTTCGTGCGATTTCGGAAGATTTTTACGGAATTCCGAAAGAGCAGGTGGTAGGAACTTCCTTCAAATACAAATTTGATGATGCGAAGAATAGCATCGTTAGAGAACCTGCTTTGGATCAATTTAATGATAAAGAAGGAAAACCAGTTGGCATCCAATTGCATATTGGACAAAGACCTGTTTTTGCCTGTGGAAACGAAGGCGGCGCTGGCGATCTTGCTATGCTGCGATATTCTCAAGGAAGTAAATATCCTTCGTTTCAAATGATTGTTAACCACAATGATTCTATCAGAGAGTATAATTACCAAGAAAAAGACAATTTATCGCTAAGCACTGCTGCTAAATATAAGTATCACGTAATAAGTATGAAAGACGACTGGAAAAAGATATTTCCAGATCAATAATTTGAATTAGTGAGAAGTAAAAATGAAACAGCTTTTAAATTGAAAGTTGTTTCATTTTGATTTTCTGCGAACGATTACGAAATCTTTTAAAATCTCCGATTATGAAATATGTACCAGCAAACAGCATCAAATTGTTTTTCACGGCAGTATTTACTCTTGTGAATTTCGTTGCATTCGCACAGGAAGAACCTGCAAAACCAGGCTCAAGCGCTCAGGAACTAGCAGATAAATTAGCCAATCCAGTTGCGAGTTTAATTAGTGTTCCATTACAAAATAATCTTAGTTATGGTATTGGACCTTTTAATGGTTCAAAATATACTTTAAATATACAGCCCGTAATTCCTTTTAAATTAAGTGATAATTTAAATTTAATTACGCGTTATATCCTGCCAGTTGTCGATCAGCAGGATATAACTGGCGAAAACACGCACGAATTTGGTTTAAGCGATGCAACCGTAACAGCCTTTTTCGCACCTAAAACAAAAGGAATTATTTTCGGATTTGGGCCTGCATTTTTGGTTCCCACGGCCACAGAGAAATTCTTAGGAACAGAAAAATTTGGTGTTGGGCCAAGTGTTTTGGTAATGCATCAGGGCAAAGGACTTTCGGTTGGTTTTATAGCCAATCAAATTTGGTCTGTTGCGGGCAATGAAGACCGTGACGATTTTAATAGTTTTTATACACAAATCTTTCTTTCGCACAGTTACAAAAGTGGAGCGAGTTTGGGTGTAAATGCCGAAATTACTCAAAATTGGGAAGCCAATACTACTTTAATTTCCTTAAATCCATCCATTGGAGCCGTTACTAAATTAGGTGATCAGGTAGTTCAATTTGCAGTTATGCCATTGATTCCAATTGTTGGTCATCATGAAATTAGACCCGATTGGGGATTAAGAGCTGTTGTCGCTTTTGTATTTCCAGGTTCTTAAAAACCTTCTTCATTTAAGATCATTCCTCATTTAAAAAGTTATTCCATGAAAAAAGCACTTCTAATTTTAGTTGCAGCAATTCTGTTTGTCAGCTGCAAAAAAGAAACATCAACTTCAGAAAAATCAACTTCCAATGTAGAAGCAGCAAATGCAGTTCCCTCAGATCAGGATATTGTAGATGCCTATACTTATTTATATGCAAGATATTTAGTACTGCAACAAGAAAATTATGATATCAATGTAGAGAAAATAGGATACAATAAAATCAAATACAATCCGCTGGGTTCAGCTCAGTTTGTAAATCCAAATTTAGATGTCGCTTATCTAGAAGCTTGGATTGCTGTAGATAAAGATCATGCCGTTATTTTAAACGTTCCTAAAATTGAAGGACGTTATTATACCGCACAATTATTAGATGGCTGGGCAGACGTAATTGTAAATATCAACAACCGTAACTTTCCTAAAACTCCTTACGGGAAATTTGCTTTGGTTTTAAAAGGATCAAATCCGACCATTCCTGCAGATGCTGTAAAAATAGAACTGCCTGCGGAAAAAGCAAAAATTCTGGCTCGTGTAGAATTGAAAGGAACTCCAGATGTTGCACAAAAACTGCAAAAACAATTTACGCTGACAGTTCCTGAAGGAATTAAAATATCACCTCCAGTTGCTATTCCAGATTTTACACCAAAAAAACCAATTGGCGGTGAAATATTTGACAAAGTCGAAGAAGTCCTAAATTCTTATCCAGATGTGATGCCAAAAGGAAAAGAGTATCAGGATAAAGCAATTGCAATAGGAGAATATCGTAAAAAAGATGACAAAGCAAAAGCTCGTATTGATGAGATTGTTGAAACAAAAGCAATTCCAGGATTTTTAGCTGGAGCAAAAGGCTTTGGGACTCAAAAAGGAGGCTGGTCAGTATCATACGCGACAGGTAATTTTGGCGATGATATTCTAGCACGTGATATTATTAATTACGGAGGTTTATGGGCTAATAAAATAGATGAAGCCATTTATTTTATTGGATTAATTGACAGTAATAAACAGCCATTAAGCGGTGATAAAGTATATGAAATCAAGTTCCCAAAAGATGGTCTTCCAGACAAAGTGGTTGATGCATTTTGGTCAGCAACGGTTTACAGCGTACCAGATTATAGAGTAGTACCCAATAAACTAAAACGCTATAATCTTAATAATGTTTCGGGTTTAAAGAAAAATCCTGATGGTTCATTAAGCATTTGGTTAGCCTCATCATTACCAAAGGGTGCAATCGAAAGCAACTGGCTCCCAACTCCCGCAGGAAAAGGCTTTTGTATCAACTTTAGAACTTACGTACCTAAAAAAGAAGTTCAGGATGGTAAATGGTTTCCAGCTCCAATTGAAGAAAAAAAATAGCTCTTTTTAATATTTAAAAATGAAAGTTATGAAAAATAAAAGCCTTGTAATCCTCGTAGTTTTAATGCTGATTTTCTCTGTTGGCTGTGAAAAAAAGACCATTATAAATGAAAAATCATCAACAGACACAACAACAGTTGTCGCTTCTGAATTTGGAACTCCAATAAAAATGGATGGCGAACTGCCTTCAAAAGAATCGATTCCAGTTTTGTTTGATGAAATGGATTTTCAGCAGGCAACACAATGTTACTTGTGGGCACTCCCAATTGTGGCTTTCGCCGAATGGCAGCAAATTCATTACAAAACATTTAATGCAAGCAGTAATGATCTTGTTTTTTATAACACTTACAATGACCGTTTAGGAATTCTAACAGGAAATGCTACAACGCCTTATATTATGTCTTTTATCGATCTTGCCGCAAACGGACCAACGGTTATTGAAATGCCTCCAGGACATACTGCTGGAGGACTTGGAGATTTCTGGCAGCGTGAACAGGCAACTATTGGAGAAATGGGACCCGATAAAGGAAAAGGCGGGAAATACATTTTAGTACCGCCGACAATGAAAGATTTCAAGCCAGCAGGATATTTTATAGTTCCTTGTACAACAGTAAATATGTTTTTCGGATTTAGAGCATTAGATCCGGATCCAAAAGCAACTGAAACATTGGTAAAACAAGTAAAAATTTATCCTTATGATAAACGAGCGAATCTAGCGCCGACAAAAGTAGTAAGTCCGCCGGCAGGGAAAAAATGGTACGGAATTCAGCCAACAGGAATCGCCTATTGGGAACGTCTTCATTCCATTTTACAAAATGAACCTGTCGAAGAACGTGATCGGTTTTTTATGGCTTGGCTTAGAAATCTAGGAATCGAAAAAGGAAAACCTTTTACGCCAGACGAACGTCAGAAGAAAATTTTAGTTGCCGCTGCTGCGAAAGGACAACAAATGGCCATGGCAAATTCTTTCAACAAAAGATTCAAAGATGTAAAACACTGGCCGGATAAAAAATGGGATTATGTAATGATTATCAAAGATCCTTCGCAGCATGCTGATAATTACGACGAATTCTTCGAAAGGTCATCTTATTTCTACGAAGCTGTTACGTATTCAAAAGCTATGATCACCAAAATACCAAATGTAGGGCAGGCGTATTTGGGATCGTACTACGACAGTGAAGGAAACTGGCTGGACGGAGGTAAAAATTACACGCTGAAAATTCCAGCTAATCCGCCCGCAGTCAACTTCTGGTCGATTACAATTTACGATACGGCAACGCGATGTTTGATTGATAATCCGCAGAAGAATGCCGATTTATCTTCCCGTAAGGATCTCATAAAAAATGCCGATGGTTCTGTCGATTTGTATTTTGGACCAAAAGCTCCAGCCGGAAAAGAGAAAAACTGGGTGCAGACTTTACCAGGAAAACACTGGTTTACTTACATGCGTTTTTATGGGCCGACTACAGCTTATTTTGATAAAAGCTGGAAAATGGATGATATTAAAGAAGTGAAATAAATAGTAACATGACAATCATTAAAATGAAAAAGCAAATAACTCTATTTCTCTCGATCCTAATATTGATAGTAGTTTCGTGTAAAAAAGATAAAAAAGACGAAGCTGTTGTCAATTCAGACGCATCTATTTCAGTTGATTCTGCCAGATTAATTGCAAAAGAAGCTTGGATTTATGGTTTTCCGATATTCTACAATTACAAAACGGTATATTCTTATGCTTTAGATAAAAACAACTCAAATGGTGCGAAGAACTTTAATACTTTTAAAAATTATTCTAAAAGTTTTACAGCATTAGATACCACAATTGTAACTCCCAACAATGATACTCCATATTCTTGGGCAATACTAAACCTTTCAGATGAACCTATCGTACTCGAAGTTCCTGAAATTACAAAAAACCGTTATTATGTCATGCAGCTTATAGATGCGTACACTTACAATTTTGCTTATGTAGGTTCAAGAGCTACGGGAAATAAAGCGGGTAAATATCTTATTGCAGGGCCTAAATGGAAAGGAGAAACTCCTAAAGGCATCGATAAAGTCTTTACTTCTGAGACTAATTTAGTAACGATTTTGGGACGTACCGAAATGGATAATGTGAATGAAACAAACATTATCAAAAATATTCAAAGCGGTTATCGCATAATTCCGTTGCATGAATATACTAAAACAACGGCTCCAGAATCAGTCAAATATGCTATGCCGCTGCCTGAGTGGAAAGAAGCTGATTATAAATCACTTGAATTTATCAATGTTCTTAATTCTTTACTGCAATATACTGTTCCTGATAAAAGTGAAAAAGAATTGTTGGAAAGTTTTGCGAAAATCGGAATTGTTCCAGGCGTTCCTTTCGATAAATCTAAATTCTCTCCCGAAATTCTTAAAGCCATTGAAGAAGGCATTGCAGAGGGAGGGAAAGTTTTAGAAGAGAGTATTAGCAAAACTACAAGTTCTCTTAATCTTTTTGGTACTCGCGCTGATTTAAAAAACAACTATGTTTTACGTGCTACCGCGGCAGCAATGGGAATATATGGTAATACAAAAGAAGAAGCAGTTTATGTGGGCTCTATGAATGATAAAGACGGAAAACCATTAGACGCTGCCAGCAAGTATGTCCTTCATTTCAAGAAAGATCAACTGCCTCCTGTAGATTATTTTTGGAGTATAACGATGTACAATTTACCACAACGTAATTTGGTAAAAAATCCAATTAACAGATATTCTATAGGAGACCGTACAAAAGGAATTAAGTATGAACCAAATGGAGATTTAATTATCTATCTGCAAACGGATTCACCAGGAAAAGACAAAGAAAACAATTGGCTGCCATCGCCTCAAAAAGGTGGCTATAACATTATTGTAAGGCTTTATGGGCCAGCCAAAAATGTTACAAGCGGGGATTGGAAAATACCATTACCAGAAAAAACAAATTAAATAGTAGCAAAAACTGCTCTTATGGCTGAAGAATTTGAAAATACAACCGATACTTCATTTGATGCTGCAGCTTCAAAAGCAGAACGTTTTGAGAAAGGCGCTACGATTAGAAAAGCTACGCCCCGTTCGGTTCATCAGCAATTGAATCTCACAGAAGATCGCGAAGATCCTGTGGAGATTCTTATTAAGACAAGTATTGGAAGGATCGAAAATTTGCTGCCTATTCGTTACAGGCGAATGATGGAATCGCCTTTTGCATTTTTTAGAGGAGCTGCCGCAATTATGGCTGCCGATTTGGCTCAAACACCTAGTACTGGAATTCATCTACAGCTTTGCGGTGACTGCCATTTGATGAATTTTGGAGGATTTGCAACTCCAGAACGAAAATTGGTCTTTGATATTAATGATTTTGACGAAACATATCCAGGTCCGTGGGAATGGGATTTGAAAAGACTTGCCGCCAGTTTTGCCATTGCCGGAAGATGGAAAAAATTTTCAAAAAAAACCTGTAAGGAATTTGCTTGGAGTGTAGCTGATAGTTACAAAAGGCATATGCTGGAATACAGTAAATTATCGGCACTGCAGATTTGGTATGCCCATATTGATCTAGCAGAATTGATAGAACTAGGAGAAGACGAAGAAATAAAATCGTTTCAGCAAAAGCGAATCAAAAAAGCGGGAGAATATACAGCCCACGAAAAAGAGTTTGCAAAAATGACTTATCAAGAAGGTTCACGGGCGAGAATAAAAGATGATCCGCCTTTAATTTATCATCCAACAGGAGAAGAAGGAAAACGGATTTTAAAAGAAGCAGCAATTGTGCACAAACGTTATATCGACTCTTTGCCAGACGACAAAAAGGTACTTCTAAACCGTTACACTTTGCACGATCTGGCTGTAAAGGTGGTAGGTGTAGGAAGTGTTGGAACAAGCTGTGGGATTAGTTTATTGATGTCGGCAACTGGTGAGCCTATTTTTTTACAATTTAAAGAAGCCAGAAAAAGCGTGCTGGAAGACAATGTAAAAATTAAAAATAAGTATCCGCATGAAGGAGAACGAATTGTAATGGGACAAAAGTTAATGCAGTCTGCTTCGGATATGTTTTTAGGATGGACAAACGACAGCCAGAACAAGTTTTTTTACATTCGCCAGCTTCGTGATGCCAAAGTAAAACCCGTTCTCGAAATCATGAAAGAACAAAACATGAGTGATTATGCCAAAGCCTGCGGATGGGCACTTGCAAGAGCGCACGCACGTACAGGAGATCCGTCTTTACTGTCTGGATATATGGGTAAAAATGACGAATTCGCCAATGCGATCGCCAAGTTTTCAATTTTATATGCAGATCAAAACGAAGCGGATTATAACAAAATGGTAGATGCTGTAAAAGCAGGAAGACTGCCAATAGCTGCAGAAACATAAATTTTAGCATTTGAAATGGTAAAAAAATAAATCTAAAATCTGGAAATTTATGGAAACAAAAAACTAGTAAGATTTTATTTATTTAATTGAAATTATTAAATAAAATAATTTATCTTTGAGAGTATGTTAAGTAATTGTTTATAAGCGAGTTGCTGATATTTATCTGTTATTTAACAATTTTAAGACCTTCAAGTTAAGATTTTCAAGATTTTAATACATTCAAGTTAAACTGATTTAATTAACAATTTAAATACTACAAACAATGAATATTAAAAGAACAAATCTTCGTATACTCCCACTATTATTTTTGGGATTAATTTACAGTTGCTCTCCAACTGTAAAAGTAACATCAGATTATGATCATTCTGCAAACTTTGGTGAGTATAAAACCTTTGCCGTTTATGATCTAAAAGCACAGCAGGGTCAGGTAAATCAGCTGAATGTTGATCGAGTAACAAAAGCTATTCGAAATGAAATGCTTGCCAAAGGATTTACAGAATCCAGTAACCCAGATTTACGTGTTAATGCTGTCTCTATCCTTAAAAACAAAACCTCTGTAAGTGCAAATACTGACTTTTATGGTTATGGCGGTATGTATCGTCCATACGGATATTGGGGTGGAGGCGCCATGATGGGAGGCGCAAATACCACATTCAATACATACGATTATGTTGACGGTTCGCTGGTAATTGATATTGTATCTGCTAAAACTCAAAAATTAGTTTGGCAGGGAATTGGAAACGCTGAAATTGACAGTAAACCAGACAATCCAGAAGAATTTATAAATAGTTCTATCAAAAAAATACTTGCTGGTTTCCCTCCCGGAGCAGTTCAAAAGTAAATAATTAATTTACAGCTTTGTGCCTGTCGGTTTAGGCAGGAACAAAGCTTTCAATTGAAGTCCCTTTTCACATTTTTAAGAGAAATAATTATTAATTAACCCTTGAAAAAATGATCGATATATTACTTTCACTTTTCTTTTTTATAGCCGTAATTGCAGGTTTGGCAACCTCAATTATGGTTCTTTTTTCCAAAAAAAACTATTCAAAAAGTTTCTTTCTGGGACTGTTTTTATTGAGTCTTGCAGTGGTAAGTATCTACAATTTTTATCTTTCTGCCAATACCATTAAAAATTTTCCAGAGCTGTTTACTATTACAAAATCCTTTATTTTTTTAGCAGCACCCTGTTCCTTTTTATATGTTAGAAACATTTTATCTTTTGAAAAAAAAGGAATAAGAAAATACGATTGGCTGCATTTTCTGCCTTTCATTGTTTATTTTGTATTGACACTTTTTGCATACGTTGGAAGTTTTACCACTTTAAAAGCGGCACAGTATATTGCACTGCAAATCAAAAATCCGTTTTCTATTTTAGCTTTGACGATTTGGCTTTCCTATGTCTTTTTTCAAACCATGTTGATTTTAAACTATGATCTGAAAAAATTTAAAGGAGACCAATTTCATCAAATTAAAGTAATCAGCTGGATCAAGGTTTATAACCTTATGATTTTGTTTTTATTTTCTGCCCTTTTTGTTCATCATTTTCTATTAAGAAAAATCGATGTTGTAGACATTTCCTGCTATTTCTTAATCTCATCAGTTCTGTTTTTTACTGTAGGCTGGCTTTATTTCAGACCTCAGATTTTTCATGATGAAGAGGAAGCATTTGATTTTGTTAACGATAATATACTTTCTGTAAAATCAAAAGACAATAAAAATAATCTGGTAATTACATACGAGTTAACAGCCGAGAAAAAGGAAGATTACTTAGTAAAACTGGATTATATTTTAAATGCAAACAAACTTTTCTTGAAGAAAGACTTTGTTATTAGAGATCTTTCTGATGAAACAGGAATATCAGTTCACCATCTCTCCAATTTGATTAATTCTGAGTTTGGACTTCATTTTCAGGATTACATTAATCTTAAACGCATCGAGTATTTCAAAGACAAAATAAACGATCCAGAATGGAAGGATTTATCGCTTGAGGGCATGGCTTGGGGTTCTGGCTTTAAATCCCGTACAACCTGTTTTAGAGCATTTATAAAGCACACAGGGAAATCGCCTTCAGAGTATTTTAAAACCATTAGAAAAAATTCTGATCGTACAGGTGATTACCGCTTGAATAATGCCTCTACATAAAATCGATTATCGGCGGTTGTAAAGTCTTAATTAATTTTAAAACATTTCTCACCATGAAAGCAAAAATTAATAATTCTAAAAAAACGATACAATCAGTTTTAGCGCTATTATTACTATTGACTTCCTTTTACAGCAATGCACAATTAAAAGGCGGACATATTCTTGGTGCTATGGGACTGCAATCGGGAACGCAGGCTCCTGAAAATACCTTAAGTGTCTATGTTCCTGCATATATTTATACAGCATCTTCTTTAAGAAATGGCGATGGCGATAAAATAGGAAATCCAGATTTGACTATGTTTATAACTGGTGCGGGGGCATCGTATATAACCGACTTTAAAATTTTAGGAGCCAACTACGGAGCATCGATTTTACTGGCAGGGGCTTCTAACACTATTCAAGGTAGTTATATCGATTCAAAAAGTGATTTTGCCTTTACAGATATGTATGTGCAGCCCATTCAGTTAGGGTGGCATAATAAAAGAGCCGATTTTATTTTTACCTATCAATTGTATCTTCCAACAGGAAAATATGAACTGGGAGGAAGTAATAATAGTGGTTTAGGAATGTTTATGAATGAGTTTTCAGCAGGAACAACATTATACTTTAATGATAAAAAAACCTTTCATTTTTCAGCATTAGCTTCTTATGAAATTAATGGAAAGAAAAAAGATACCGACATTAAAACAGGTGATATCCTAAGTGTTGAAGGAGGTTTAGGAAAAACTTTTTATTGTATGAATGCTGAAAAAACAGCTCCAAAAGGAATAGTGAATGCAGGACTAATCTATTATTTACAGTATAAAGTTTCAGATGATAAAATTCCAGTTGGAAGCCTGTTGCTTGAGCCAGAAAAAGATCATGTGGGCGGACTGGGAGCTGAGATTAATTATCTTCATATTGGCTGTATGACTTCTGCAGGATTTCGATGGATTGGCGAAGTTAATGCTGTCAATAGATTTCAGGGAAATACATTTTTTATCACTTTGGCACATGTTTTCGACTTCAAGAAAAAGTAATTTAAGGAGTTGAGATTTTAAGAATAAGGTAATTTTTTTTTAATGTAAACGATTCAGATTCTTATATGAAAAATAAAAAAACAACCCCCAAAATTATCCTATTCTTGCTTTGTTTCCTGCTGTCGTTAAACCCTATAAACGCACAGAAACAGCATATAAGTGTAAAAGATTCTCTAGACGGAGCGTTTGATTTAAGTGACTACATCATTTATGCACACGGATTTATAGTTGTGCCAACCGTGATTACAGAGCCGGCTCTAGGCGGAATAGGCGGTGCAATTGTTCCTGTTTTCTTAAAAAAACACGCACCAGTTGTCGATGAAAACGGAAAAAAACGTTTTATAAATCCAGATATCACGGGCGGCATAGGAATGTATACTGGAAATAAAAGCTGGATGGTTGGAGGCTTTCGTTCGGGAACGCTTATTAAACCCAAAATATTATACCGGGTAATGGCTGGCTATGGCGATATGAATTTATCTTTTTATGCTAATAATCGTCCAAATCTGCCAGATCAGGAATTTAAGCTCAATTTTAAATCTACTATTTTTTATACACAATGGCTGAAACAGTTTAACAATCCAAAGTGGAGTGCGGGACCGCAGTATCTTTTTTTAAATTCTAAAATAAATCTGCCCGACGTTAATCTGCCGCCGCCTTTTGTTGAGCCAAAAGATATTAAAAGTACCATAAGTCAGTTGGGAGGTGCAATTCAATTTGACGGAAGAGACAATATATTTACACCCGATAAAGGAATTAGACTTCAATCAGATTTCTTCTGGTCAGACAATATATTAGGCAGCGATTATGATGCCTGGCGCGTCAATTTATCTGCAATAGGATTTTATCCATTAACTAAAAAATTAATTGGCGGGCTGAGGATTGAAGGGGAACAGGCTTTTGGGAACCCGCCTTTTTATCTTTTGCCGGGAATTAATTTAAGAGGAATTCCAGCCGCACGATACCAAGGAAAAACCAGTATTGTAACTGAAGCCGAATTAAGATGGGATTTTTACCGACGATGGAGTATAATGGGATACGGCGGCCTTGCTAGTGCTTTTAACGATTGGGACAAAGCCTTTGCAAAACCTGTTGTCTACAGTTACGGAACGGGTTTTAGATATTTACTTGCTAGAAAATTTAAACTCAGAATGGGAGTTGATGTTGCCAGAGGTCCAGAAGACTGGGCTTATTATATTGTTTTTGGAAGTAACTGGCTGAGATAATTGTTGATTGTTAATGGTTGATTGTTGATGTTTATTGGTTAATTGTTAATTGTTAATGGTTGATGATTATTGGTAAGTTGTTAATGGTGAAAGATGAAATTCCCGATAATTATTACCGGGAATTCAAACTTAAATTTTTTCTTTTTTACATTGCGAATTGTGAGGCTGAGCGGAGTCGAAGCCCTTTTTCTTGATGTTCTCTTTATTTGGGTTTATTTATTCCAATACGGTTTTACAATCTTATTTTCTTTTTGGCTTAAAAACAATAATATAAGGGTTCCTAAAAGACAGATTACACTTGCCTGAATACTGCCTTCGGGACCAAATTCTCCTCCGGTAATTAATTCTGAACCTTGTATTTTGGCTGTTAATAAACCAGATGTTTTTTCATTTCCAGAAGTAATTGCTCCATAAATACCCGATTGTGTAAAATTCCAAGCAAAATGCAAAGCAATTGGAAACCATAAATTACGGCGGTAAATAAAAGCAGCACCCAATAAAAATCCTGCAAGAGTAATACATAAAGTCGAAAGAAAACTACTGTGGGGATTCACAAGATGCAAAGCCCCGAATATTACTCCAGAAATTAGCAGTGAAATATAACTTCCCAGTTTTTCTTCGATAATTCTGAATACAATACCGCGAACTAATATTTCTTCAATAATGGCAACAGTAAACATAATTGCCAGCGGAATCACGATAAACGAAATTGGGTTTACAGTCAAAACATTATAACTTCCGTTGAGGTAAATTACTAGAATTATAAGTGATTGAAGAAGAAATCCGATTAAAATACCGCCGCCAACATTTTTTAAAAGCCCTTTTGAAGCAAATTCTGTTACGGTTCTTTTATCATACTTTTTAAAGAAAAGAATATAGCTGCAAACACATGATGCCGAAACAAAAAGTCCTTTTAAAAGATTTCTATGATCTCTATCCAGTGAAGTTAGTGTGAGTAATTTTACAGCAATCTGTTGTCCGATAATTACAACTGCCATAAAAGTAAGCAGGGCAAGAATGATTTTGGTTATAGGAGAATTAAAAGCTTTTTGTCTTAGAGTAAGCGTTTCCATTGGTTTGATTTATATGATTTGATGAAGCAAAACTAGGTGACATCTAAATCAAAAAATAGAATGAAATTTGCCTTTTCTATAATTTTTGAAATTGCTTTGGTAAAAATCCAGTTTGGTTTTTAAAAGTCCTGATAAAATGACTTTGATCAGCAAAACCGCATTGGAAACTAATTTCAGTCAAGTTACTTTGAGTAGATTGTATCAGCGAAAGCGATCGGTTAATTTTGATTCTTCGCATATATTCGCCTAATGTACAGCCAAAATATTTCGGAAAATGCTTTGAGATTGTAATGGGGTTTACGTTTAAAACCTGCGCTAAGTCCTGCAGATTCGGATTTTCATTCCAGCAGTCATTGAGTAATTCATTCAAGCTTTTTACCCAAAATGGACTCTTTTCGTACCGTTCCAAATAATTATTAGTTGCAGCTAACTGAGAGAAAAGCATCTTGATAGTATCATTCGAAAAAGTATCAGGAGTCTGTGTTTCCTTAAAAATTTTTAAGATCAGAAATTTGGTAAAAGCACTATTTTGAATAGATTTCTCGATTAAAGCTTCATTAATCTGCAGTTCTTTTAAAAGTCCATCTTCAATTTCTATATTAATATTCCGCGATGGAAAAAGGGTATCTTGATTTAAATGTAATTCATTGCTGTGATAAAATAACAAAGAACCAGAACCTACAGTTTCGCTAGAATTCTTTCGTTTTTCTGTTGTTCCTCCTTTTAGAAAAAGTGTTATATGCGCATTATTATGCGAATGCCAGCCCTCGTAAACCTTGTTTTGATATTCGGTTTCTACAACCGAAATTCCCTGATGGGTATTGAAGATGTTTTTGGTGCTGCCCAGATATTTTTCTTTTTCCAGTTCGTACATGTTGGGTTTGCTTTCGGAATTGCAGAAACCAAAGTACCACTTATTTCTTTACAATCTGATTCTAATGCTAAAGCCATTAGTACTTTTACATAATTTGTAATCTTTTACAGCTTAATAAAAAGATTGTGAAAAAATTAACCGCCGGAGAGCAATAAATTACAAAAAAATTAATTGTTTTGTAACAAATTAGAAACATTTGATACTAATTTTGTTAAACCTTAAACATAAATTATGAATACATTTTCATTCAAATCAGTGTTTGCAGCATCAGTATTTTTGGCTGGAACAGCAGGCTGTTTTGCGCAGGACGTTTTAGTAAACTCCCTTAAACTAAACGCGAGCGACAAAAGTAAAGAGAACTTCAAATTTACAGAAGTAATTAACTTAGGAACAACATCAGTAAAAACTCAAGGTTCATCTGGAACTTGCTGGAGTTATTCGACAAACTCATTCTTAGAGTCAGAAATGATTCGTTTAGGAAAACAGCCGGTTGAATTATCTCAAATTTACTCTGCAAGAAATGTATATGTTGAGAAAGGTATTAACTACGTTCGTATGCACGGAGCAATTACACTTGGAGACGGAGGAGCTTTGCACGATGTTATTAACATGTATAAAAAATACGGAACTGTACCAAGAGAGGTTTATACAGGATTAAACTATGGAACAGACAAAAATAAATTTGGTGAAATGGCTGCTCTAATCGAAGGAGTTTTGGCAGCGGTTGTTAAAAACCCAAATGGAGAATTGACACCAAACTGGCAAAAAGCTTATGCTGCAGTAATTGATTCTTATTTAGGAAAAGTACCAGAAAACTTTAACTACAAAGGAAAAAGTTATACACCTCAATCTTTCGCTAAAGAAGTGGTTGGAATTAACCCAGATGAGTATGTAGAATTATCATCTTTCAACAATACGCCATATTACCAAAAAACTACGATGATGGTGCCAGACAATTGGTCATTAGATCAGGTTTACAATGTAAAAGTGAACGATATGACAGACGTTATCGACAATGCTTTGAAAAAAGGTTATACTGTAGCTTGGGCAACAGACGTTAGCGAAAAAAGTTTCAGCTGGAAAAATGGTGTAGCTTACGTTCCAACTAAAAAATTCGACGACATGAATGCAGAAGAAAAAGCAGACATGTTTAACGGACCAAAAGCAGAACCAGAAATTACTCCAGAAATGCGTCAGGCTGCGTTTGATAACTACACTACTACAGATGACCACGGAATGCATATTATTGGTTTAGCGAAAGACCAAACTGGAAAAGAATACTATATCGTAAAAAATTCTTGGGGAGAAACAAATGACTACAAAGGTTTCTTGTTTGTAACTAAGAACTTCGTAAAATATAAAACTACTGCATTATTAGTAAACAAAGGAGGAATTCCAACGGAGATTGCTAAGAAGTTAGGGGTTTAATTACTCTGAGTTTTTAAATAAAATAGGAAAGCGCTTCAATGAAAATTGGGGCGCTTTTTTATTGATTCTGTTAAACTATGGCAGGTAACAATCTTTTTAGATAATCCGGTATATAGTTTGTTGATTTAATTTTTCCAGATTCAATTGATAAAATATAAGAGGGCTGTTGTAGATATCCAGAAGAGTCATATAAGTCAACATAATCAAAATAATCGAAGAACTTATTAAGATTGTGATATCCATCTTGGTATCGTCTTTCAATCTCGTTTTCAGGAACAAAATGACCTCCATTTTCTACACGAATGGCAACTCTTTTCTTTGCTTCTTGAATTGAATTAAGGCAAAGAAAAATAAGCTGCAAATCATATCCGTTATTTTTAAATATATTAGGCCAATGAAGAGGAGTTGAATTAAAATTAGTTTCATAGCAAAAGCTAGAATTGTTTTCAATAGCTATTTTAATTTGATTTTCTAACTCCTTAAAAGCTAATCTATGAGCCATATCCTCTCTTATGTCTGAATCAAATAAAGAGTTGTAAAATTTTAAAAATTGAAAATCGTAATCAAAAGGAGTAAATTTCCCGGGAGATAATACTTTGGAAAAAGTAGATTTTCCTGAGCCATTGCATCCGGCAATAACTGTCAAAATAGGCTTAGACATTCTTAAATTGCGGAGCTGCTTGAGGATTTTTTTGATCTTTTCCCAAAGATATGTTTCTTTCATAAACAGCAACTTGCTTTTTTACTAAAGGCATAACTTTGCTCATTTGCTTTAGTGCAAATTGCACTCTTTCGGATGTGTTAGAAATATCTTTCATAATGATACAAATTTACAAAAAAGAATTGAAAGAAGAATATTGTATATTTAATCATGTTTTTAACTGCTTTCCTTTCAACAACTTTCTCAGTTATTCTTCTTGTCTTTTTCAGCCAAAAATAAAAATCTCGAATGTTCTGCAATTTTATCAAACAGCTAAAAAACAATCTAAGGAACCTTTTTCCCTAATCAGGAAGGCTTAAAAGAAAAGAAGCGCTTCAACGTTTTTTCTAGTTATTTGCGGAGATTATTAATCGTAACAGCTTATATGATATATATTTAGTAAAATTTTAAGGTAAACCGTTAATTTTATTGAATTATTATGAAAAGGCAGAAAGCATATTTACTCGCTATTTTAATACTATTAAAACTTAATTGTTTTGCCCAGCAGACAGAAAATCCTCAGGCTTCTTCAACATACGGAAAAACAATATTATTAACTGATAATCTCTCTTCCAACAATGACTATGTTATAAAATCATATTATGTAGAAGAAAGAATAAATAAGCTTTTTGGGGGCAGAATTACAACTTATGAAGTAACTAAATTGGATATGGTTTATACCAATGATTTGGGACCTAATAATACCAGAACTATCATTCCGAGGTATGTAAAACGAAAACCAAAAGTAATAGCAAGTTTGACACAGCCAGAAGTTTCTATGGAAAGCGTGACAGTGCCAGAAGACGTTAATGTTGCTATTAAAGCTTCTTCTAAACCCGAAAAGTATGTCAACGTAGATATTACAGGAACTTATGAAAAAGTACTTCAAAAAGGCTATAAATCTCCAGAAATGCTTCAAAAAGTTGCTGATCGTCTTTATTTTGAAGGGAATCTAAATACTGCAGCAGGTTATTACGAGCAGTTGTTTATTCTGGTGAAAGATCCAGATATTATTTATTACTACAGATATGCTCAGTCTTTAAAAGCAGTGAATCAAATAGAAAAAGCTGATTTACTGATGAAACGCTTTAAAAGCGAGACGTTGGTGGCGAAATAGTATTTAACTGCAAATACATTAATAAAAAGCACAAATTTTGAAAGCTTAATTGTTCAAAGACAATGTCAAACATAGCCAGCTGTTTCAACCACTGGAATGCAATACATTTCACGAACTGGTTTCCCGCGGTTGAAACCGCGCGCTATATTTGAATTTGAGATTTAAAATAGATCGATTTGCAGAACTTATGTAAAATGAAGGTAAGTTTATTGGCGCATCTTGTTTGTCATCTCGAGCTACGAGAGATTGCATTCATTTGTAGGCAAAGATTGGCGGTTTAGATTGTGGGGTTTCTTATGTGATTTCTCCTTTTGGTCGAAATAATAAAATTGGCGCTCTTTGCGTAAAACCTTGCATTCTTTGAGGTTAAAATATCATTCCTAAGTATTGGAATTTGGAATTTTTAAACTTTAGAATATGTCAAAAAAAAGACGATCAATTTGATCGTCTTTTTTTAAGCTCCCCCTCTTGGGCTCGAACCAAGGACCCTCTGATTAACAGTCAGATGCTCTAACCAACTGAGCTAAGGAGGAATCACCTTAAAGGTAAATATGTTTGCTAAAAAAAGTTGCTCCCCCTCTTGGGCTCGAACCAAGGACCCTCTGATTAACAGTCAGATGCTCTAACCAACTGAGCTAAGGAGGAAGTTGTTGCTCTTTTTAGCGAGTGCAAATATAAAACTATTTTTAGTTTCTCAAAAACATTTTCACTCTTTTTATTAAATATTTTTACTTGCCTACAATTGCTTTGTAAATGTCATTTCCGTTAGCAAATAGTAATAGTGAAATAAGTAAAACAAAACCAACCATTTGCGCATTCTCTAGGAATTTATCGCTTGGTTTTTTGCCACTAATTATTTCATACAATAAAAACATCACGTGGCCGCCATCAAGTGCTGGAATTGGCAATAAATTCATAACTCCAAGCATAATCGACAATAAAGCCGTGATTGACCAGAAAACTTCCCAGCTCCAAGAACTAGGGAAAATGTTGTAAATCGCAGCAAAACCACCCACTTGTTTGTAAGCTTTAGTTTCTGGATTAAAAATCATTTTCAATTGTTTCCCGTAACCTACTAATTGATCTTTACCTTTTTCAAGACCAACCGGAATAGATTCGAAGAAACCGTATTCTTTAGTGCTTATTTTATAGTAACCCAATTTCTCTAAAGATTTCAAGTCTAAACCACCAGCCACAACTCCTAAAGTTCCCGTCGAAGAAACTTTCAAAGTAATAGGTGTTTCTTTCAAATCACGTAAAACAACCGCAGAAATCTGTTTTCCTTTATTAGCAGCTAAGATCGTTTTTGCTTCGTCAAAATATTTAACTTTTTGTCCGTTAAGAGAAAGAATCAAATCTTTTGCTTTCAAATTCTGATTAGCAGATTCCTCAGCAACTTTTCCAATTGCAAAAGGTCTTCTAATATCGATAAGCATTCCTTTTTCTGTTTTAGAAAGCTGATCTACAAAATCTGTTGGCATAGTAATCGTTTGCTGTTTGCCGTCTCTTTCAATCAAAACATTTTTTGCCATGATTACATTCATGTTCATATCGCTGTCAAAATTTTCTACAGCTTTGCCATCAATAGAAATGATTTTATCGCCAGTTTTAAAACCAGCTTTCAGCATAGCAGGATTTTCAATCGCAACACCATCTTTTAAGTCAGAGTTTGCAATGTAAGTATCTCCGTAAGCAAATGCCATTCCGATATAAATAATAAAAGCCAGGATAAAGTTTACCGTAACACCGCCAAGCATAATAATTAAACGCTGCCAAGCTGGTTTTGAACGAAATTCCCATGGCTGAGGAGGCAGAGCCATTTGCTCTTTGTCCATACTTTCATCAATCATTCCAGAAATTTTCACATAACCACCAAGCGGCAGCCATCCGATACCGTATTCTGTTTCTCCGATTTTCTTTTTGAAAAGTGAATATTTAACATCAAAAAATAAGTAAAATTTTTCGACTCTTGTTTTAAACAATTTTGCAGGGATAAAATGCCCTAATTCATGAAGAATAATAAGTAAAGATAAACTCAATAGAAATTGAGAGAGTTTGATAACTATATCCATTTTTTATTTTTAGTTCGTATTTAACGCACAAAAGTAGCGTTTTCTTATTTAATTTAAGACCGCAAGATAATGTTTAAGGTTTTAAATGTTTGTTAATAATTGACCTTACTTTTCAATAAAGTAAATATTGTTGATTTGTTAGTAACATTTTTAATTTTTTGTTACAAATATCTTCGGCAAGTATTTGTAAAATGAGCTTGTTATTCTTTGGTTGTAAATAAAAAACAGTAAATTTCGGAAAAAAAATATTGAGAACAATCTTACATTATTTGTTTTTGGTTCGTTTTAGAAAATTAGTTTCTAAAGACGATAATCTGGCAGTATTTATTATTGTACTGCTCTATTTTGGCAGTGCATTTTTAATTTATAAAAACTTCGAAAAGTTCAGGAGTTATGTTCCCCTCCTTTTCTTGGATATAGTGGTTTATCATTTGCAGAGGTTAGATGTAGAGCTTCTAAAAATGAAGAAAAATTATAAATTAATTCTATTTATAGAATACCTTATTTATTCATCTCCATTTTATCTAGTACTCTTATTAAAGAATGAATTTATTTTTATTGCAGCAATTATTTTATTTAAGATTCTATTAATCAATGCTCCTAAATTCAATTTAAAAATCATTAAATATCCTTTTAATACATTTAATATCTACTGGCATATCTCTTTTAGAAAATATAAGCTGATTTATATTTTTCCAATTTTGATCGCCATTATTTTTATGGCAGTAAGCAATAACAACCAAAATCTATTGTATGCGGTTTTTTTAGGTTTGTCTTTAATATCCTGCATTCCATCCTTTGAAAGAGAAACAACAGAAGAAATAAAACAGAATCCTTTTAGTGCCGAAAAATACTTGAGTTGTCAGTTTAAAAATTCAATTATCAATACTGCATATTTAGTGTTTCCGGTAGCTCTAACATTGTGTTTCTTATTGCAGTGGGAGAAATTAATATTTCTCATTTTTATATTTATTGTTCCCCTTTTAAATCTTATGTTCAAATATATTTATTTCAACAACAATTATTTACAGCAGATTTTCTTTACTCTTTTTATAGCTTCAAGTATTTTTTTATTTGGAGTTCCATTGTTGGCAACACCTTTTATTTATAAAAAATCGATTCAAAACTTAAACGAATTAAAAACATGCTGAAGATTATTATTGATAAGAAAAAATATAAAGACAAATCAATATTAGAAAACATTAATATCAGTATTGATCAGCCTGGAATTTATGGTGTTATTGGTAAAAACGGTCAAGGTAAAACAACACTTTTTAAATGTATTTTAGGTTTAGAAAAGTTTAATGGAAGCTGTTCTATTAATGAAGAAAAAGTAGTACTGCGAAATGCAGGCTGGGTTCCAACAGATCCTCCAATTTATGGAGAACTTACCGCGGTCGAATTTTACGATTTTTATGCCCATTTAGTAGATGTAGATAGAAAAAGCACAACTCAAATATTTGAAGTTCCAAGTAATCAATTAGTTCGAGAGTTTTCTACCGGAATGAAAAAGAAAACGTATCTGAATGCCGTTTTTCAAAAAGAATTTGCAATTTATATTTTGGATGAGCCTTTTAACGGACTCGATTTAGAATCAAATTATTTGTTGATGAACCATATTAGAGCACTTTCAAAAGAGAGTATTATTTTTATTTCTTCGCATATATTAGAGATACTTTACAGGGATTGTGTCAAAATTTTTCTACTTCAAAATAAGAACATTACTGCGTTTGAAAAAAGTCAATATTCAGAAATTGAGAAAGAATTGTTTGCGATAAATAGTATTGAATAGAATTTGATTTAAATGTTTGTTAATTAATAAACATTTCAATTTCTCTTTTTAGCAAGATGCCGTAACTTTACTTTTTAAACTGCTGTCATCTTCAATTGGCAGCATAAAATCTTCAAAAGTTACAATTATGGCTTCACAATTATTTTCTCCATTAACTATAAAAAAAATTACTTTAAAAAATAGAATTGCAATTTCTCCAATGTGCCAGTATTCTTCAGAAGACGGTTTTGCAAACGATTGGCATTTGGTTCATCTAGGAAGTCGAGCGACTGGAGGTGCAGGTTTAATTATTCAGGAAGCTACGGCAGTTTCTCCAGAAGCAAGGATTTCTCCTTCAGATCTTGGAATTTGGAAAGATGAACACATCGAAAAATTAAAACAAATCAACCAATTCATTGTTTCTCAAAATTCAATTCCTGGAATTCAGTTGGCGCATGCAGGACGAAAAGCATGTGTTTCGGCTCCATGGTTGGGCAATAAAAAATTAGATTTCGCTCAAGGCGGATGGCAGACGGTTTCTGCAAGTGCGATTCCGTATCATGATAACGAACCGTTTCTTCCAGAAGCTTTGGATAAAAACGGAATCCAAAAAGTGATTTCAGATTTTAAAGCAGCAACAAAACGAGTAGTAGAAGCGGGATATCAGGTTTTAGAAATTCACGCCGCGCACGGATATTTACTGCATCAGTTTTTATCTCCATTGACGAATGTGAGAACAGATGAATACGGCGGAAGTTTTGAAAACAGAATTCGTTTTACACTCGAAATTGTAGAAGCAGTTCAAACCGAATGGCCGTCTGATTTGCCATTATTTGTTAGAATATCGGCAACTGACTGGGCAGAAAACGGATGGAATCCCGAAGAATCTGTACAGCTTTCAAAAATATTAAAAGAAAAAGGAGTAGATTTAATTGACGTTTCATCGGGCGGATTGGTTTCGCATCAAAAAATTACACTTGGTCCAGGTTATCAAGTTCCTTTTGCAGAAAAAGTAAAAAAAGAAGCTGATATTTCAACTGGAGCAGTTGGTTTAATTACCGAAGCCAGACAAGCGGAAGAAATACTAAATAACAGTCAAGCCGATTTAATTTTATTCGCCAGAGAATCTTTGAGAAATCCGAATTTGCCTTTAGATTTCGCTAAAGAATTAGACAGCGAAATTCAATGGCCAAAACAATACGAGAGAGCTAAAATTTAATATTTTTTCCGCCACGAATTCACGAATTATTTTTTTCCAATTCGTGAATTCGTGGCGAATAAACTAAAAAAAATCAAATGCAAAAAATAAAAACAGCACTTTTATCATACGGAATGTCGGGAAAAGTTTTTCACGCTCCGTTTTTAGATATTCACGAAGGATTTGAATTATTGGGTTCTTGGGAAAGAAGCAAAAAGTTAATTCAGGAAGATTATCCCTACGTTAAAAGTTACGCTTCGATAGACGAATTATTAAGCGGCGATGTAGATTTAGTAATTGTAAATACACCCGTAGGAACACATTATGAATATGCTAAAAAAGTCCTTTTGGCAGGCAAACATGCTGTTGTAGAAAAAGCTTTTACAACCACAGTTGCGGAGGCAAAAGAACTGGCGGCAATCGCAAAAGAAAAGGGATTGAAATTGGCTGTATTTCAAAACAGAAGATGGGACAGTGACTTTAAAACAATCAAGAAAATTATCAACGAAAGAGTTCTAGGCGATTTGATAGAAGCAGAATTTCATTTTGACCGCTATAATCCTTTATTGAGTCCGAAGACACATAAAGAAACGGCAAATGACGGCGCTGGAGTTTTAAAAGATTTAGGTCCGCATTTAATAGATCAAGCGGTGAGTTTATTTGGCTGTCCGAAATCGGTATTTGGAGATATTAGAGTAACCAGAGAAAATTCTGTTGTAGACGACTGGATCGATTTGACATTGTTTTATTCTAATTTCAGAGTAAGATTAAAAGCAGGTTTTTTTGTGAGAGAAGCCAATCCAGCTTATACGATTCACGGTAAAAAAGGCTCTTTCTTAAAACCTCGAGGAGATGTTCAAGAAGATGATTTAAAAATCGGGAAAAAGCCAAATTTAGAATCTTGGGGAACAGAAGACGCAAATCTCCAAGGACTTTTACACACAGAAATTGATGGTAAAATAGTAAGAGAAAAAATCCCGACACTTCAAGGTAATTATTTTAGTTTTTTTGATGGAGTTTATGATTCTATCGTAAACGATAAAAAAGAACCAGTAACTGCTGAAGATGGTGTAAAAGTGATGCAGGTTATAGAAGCTGCAATTGCAAGTAATGCCCAGCAAAAGGTAATAAGTATATAATAAGTATGTAATTAAGTAGGATTATCATTCCGTAGGAATGTTTCGTCGGTAAAAAATATAATGTTCAGTCGCATTTATGTTCCATAGGAACGTTTGATTTTGTTATCATTTTTATAATCTAAATGTATCAAACGTTCCTACGGAACGTAAAATATAGCAACGATATAATTTTTCTACCGACGAAATGTTCCTATGGAACAGAGAAATATAAATAAAAAGGAGTTTTCTCTAAAGTTGAGATTGCTCCTTTTTTTGTTTTAATAAAAAATGACGCAGATTATAATTCTACTAAACGCGAAAAGTTGTAATTTTAATAAGAAGATTTCAATTGAAAACCTTCGAATTTATAAACAATAACGTTGTATATTGTGCATAACGTTAGGTTTTATGCGCTTTAACAAGTGTTTTTAGTATTTTTGAAAATATCATTTATTAAAAATTAAATATGCTGATAAATTTTAATCCATTAGCGCTTTTTCAGACCAAAGGTAAAATCAAGAAAGTATTTAGAGAAGCAAAGGCTTCCTATTTAAATCGGATTCGTTTTGCCGTTGGAATGTTTTATTTCGGAATGGGTTTAAGTTTTGCAACTTGGGCAAGCAGGATTCCAGATATTAAAACAGCTTTGCATTTAACAGAAGGAGATTTGGGTTCTATACTTTTTGCCCTTCCAGTTGGACAATTAGTGATTATGCCCTTTTCGGGAAAAATGGTAACCAAGTGGGGAAGTCACCGCATTTTGATTTTCTCTTTAATAATGTACGTTTTCTGCTTAATTAATTTAGGATTGGCAACAACAGCATTACAATTATCTTTAGGATTATTTTTGTTTGGCCTGTTTGGAAATCTAGCCAATATTGCTGTAAATACGCAAGGAGTTTACACGGAAGTTTTGTTCAAAAAAACAATCATGTCAGCATTTCACGGAATGTGGAGTTTTGCAGGATTTACAGGAGCATTAGTTGGTTTAGGAATGCTTGCTTTAAAATTAAGTCCATTACACCATTTTCTAATTGTAGCTGGAATAGTTTTGCTTATGGTTGCTTTTAATTTTAAATTTTTGGTGCGAGCCAAAGAAAAAGTAAAAGTAAAACAAGAAGGCAAAAAACTATTTGTAAAACCAGACACAGCTTTACTTTGGCTGGGAGTAATTGGGTTTTGCAGTATGGCAAGCGAAGGCGTTATGTTCGATTGGAGTGGTGTTTACTTTAAAGATATTGTACAAGCGCCTGGCGCGTTAGTAGTTTTAGGCTACACTTCTTTTATGATTATGATGGCTGGCGGAAGATTTCTGGGTGACGGATTAATCAATAAATTTGGTCGTGAACGCGTAATGCAGATTAGCGGCGTTATGATTTCTGCCGGACTTTTTACAGCTGTTTTTCTTCCTTATATTATTCCGTGTACAATCGCTTTTATGTTCGTTGGTTTGGGCGTTGCTACTATAGTTCCAACCGTATATAGTATTGCTGGGAAAAATCCAACCGTGCCTGCTGGCGAAGCTTTAACGATTGTTTCGAGTGTAAGTTTCTTAGGTTTCTTGATGGGACCACCAGTAATTGGGCATATTGCACAAAGTTTTGGTCTTCAATTCTCTTTTGCCTTTATCGGAATTTTTGGTGTTCTGATTGCTTTTATGGTTTCTAAAATTCGAACTACAGTTTAATATAGCGTATTTTTTGAAGTGCTTCTTTTCAATTAGCTTTTCCCTAAATCAAAATAAATTTGAAAGAATTTACTTATATTTAAATATTTTAGCTATTTTTGAATTTAGAGTTTCAAAGTTTAAAACTTAGAATTTCATTTCCAAAAACCAATTTTATCTTTTGAATAAGGATTACTATCCTAAATTATTTTCAAAAATAAATTGGAATTTTTAATGGTAAAAAAATACATAGCTGCTTTAATTTTAATGTCCTTTACTTTTGCGTCGGCACAGCAGCAAGAAATATCTGTTACTGGAATCGTTATTGATGCGCGAACTCAAAATCCGCTTGAAAATGTAATAGTGACGATTCAAAATACAGCTGTGATGCAGCTCACGTCAAAAGAAGGAAAATTTGAGCTTCATATATTTCCGCAAAAAGAGCAGTTACTTTTGCTGAGAAGCCAAGGATACAAAGATTATCTTTTAAAAATCCAATCTTCAAAACAAAACATTAATCTAGGAATTTTACAGCTCGAAGATACTTATTCAGATGAAGTTCCGGCCGCATTGATCACTTTGTCAGACAATGATTTTTCTGAAGATAACAGTTCATCAGAGATGACATCTGGACTTTTACAATCTTCAAAAGATGCGTTTATGCAGGCATCGGCATTCAATTGGGGACAAGCTCGCTTTCGTGTTCGCGGTTTAGACAGTGAAAACGGAACCATGATGCTCAATGGAATGACAATGAATAAAATCTACGACGGAAGACCGCAGTGGAACAATTGGGGAGGCTTAAATAATATCTTACGCAATCAAGAATTTTCGGTTGGAACAAGTGCATCGAATTATACTTTCGGTGGAATTTTAGGGGCACAGCAAATTACAACAAGAGCTTCTTTATACCGAAAAGGAACATCACTCACATTTTCTGGAAGTAATACAACTTATACTTGGCGTGCAATTGGCACATATGCATCTGGAATGAATTCTTCTGGTTGGGCTTATGCGGTTGCAGCTGGAAAAAGGTGGGCGGATGAAGGTTACTTTCAAGGAACAAATTTCAATGCAGATTCTTTTTTCATTAGTGTCGAAAAGAAATTAAACAACAGAAATTCTCTGAACATTACAGGGTTTTATACTCCGAATTCGCGCGGAAAAAATTCAGCAAATACAAGTGAAGTGACCAGTTTAATGGGCGAAAAATACAATTCGTACTGGGGATTTCAGAATGGTGAAAAACGAAACGCAAGAATTAAAAATGTTGAAGAACCATTATTAATGCTGAATCATTATTTTAAAATTGATGCTAAAACAAACCTGAATTCGAGCGTTATGTATCAATTTGGGAAAGTCGGAAACAGCAGTATAGATTATCAAAATGCAGATAGTCCAGATCCTGTTTATTATAAAAAAATGCCAAGTTATTTTAGTTCGCTTTATGCGAAAGATCAAGGACAATATTCAGGTGAGTTTACTCCGGATTATGAAAATGCAGCAAAAAATACAATTGCACTTCTGGAAAATCCTCAGATTGATTGGGAGTCAATGTACCTTGCCAATCAAAAACCGACACAAAATGGTTATGAACCTGCCAAAAGTAAATATGTTCTTTATGAAGACCGAGCAGATGATAAGACTTTTGCAGTAAATTCAAACTTAAATACGCAGATTACTCCAAATATTTCATTTGATGGAGGATTCACTTTCCGAAAACTAAAATCTCATAATTTTCAGTATTTGCTGGATCTTTTAGGCGGAGAATATTTCGAAGATATTGATCCATTTTACAAAGGAAATCTTTCACAATCAGATTTACAGCATCCAGATCGAAAAGTTAAGAAAGGAGATATTTATGGGTACAATTATAATTTGTTTGCTAATACTTTAGACCTTTTCACGCAGTTTAAATTTGTTTACAATAAAACAGAATTTTATCTGGCGCAATCGTATGCAATGACGAATTATCAAAGAGAAGGATTGTATCAAAACGGACTTTATCCAACTTCTTCTCTAGGAAAAAGTGAGAAGGTTAACTTTGAAAATTTTGGTTTCAAAGGTGGATTTACCTATAAAATTTCTGGAAAGCAGCTGTTGTTTTTTAATGCAGCGCATTTGACAAGAGCTCCTTCTCTTAGAAATACATTCTCAAATTCACGATTAAATAATTCGATAGTTAATGCAATTGAAAGTGAAAATATTAGCAGTGCCGAAGCCAATTATGTTTATCGATCGCCAAAATTTAAAATGCGTTTTACGGCTTATTATACTTTAATAAAAAACACCTCAAAAACTTCTTTTTTCTATGCTGAAGGAATTTTCGATAATGGAGCAGGTTATGATGCTACAGATGCTTTTGTAAGTCAGAACTTAACGCATTTAGACAAGAAAAATACTGGAGCAGAACTGAGTTTAGAATATCAATTTTCATCGACAGTAAAAGCGACCTTGTGTGCAGCGTACGGAAAGTATATTTACAGCAGTAATCCAAACGTATCAATTACAAATGATGCAAATGCAGCAAAAGATGGAGCGCAGACTACCTTTGATTTTGGTTCGGCTTATCTTAAAAATTACAAACAGCCAGGAACTCCGCAGCAGGCTTATTCGTTTGGAATGGAATATCGCGATCCAAAATTTTGGTGGCTGTCTGCTAATATTAATTATTTGGCAGAAAGTTACATTGATGTTTCGTCAATTTCAAGAACTGCCCAATTTTACATTAATCCAGCCAACAGTTTTCCTTTCCCTGAAGCAACTTCAGAAAGAGGAAATGAATTATTGAAACAAGAAAAATTTGATCCTGTATCATTATTAAATATTAGCGGTGGAAAGTCATGGCGGATTCGTAAAAAATATATAGGTCTTTTTGTCAGCGTTAATAACGTTTTCAATTCAATATATAAAACTGGGGGTTTTGAACAGGCACGAAATGCAAATTTCAGAGCGCTAAATCAAGATGTTTCCAGCGGAACGCCATCGTTTGGTCCTAAATATTATTACGGTTACGGAAGGACTTATTTTTTAAATCTCACCATTGGTTTGTAAATCAAAATCTCATGAAAAACATATTTTTAAATTCATTTTTTGGAATATCATTTTTAATTATCACTAGCTGTAGTACCGAAGTCGAAACGCCGAAATTAGTCTGTACAAAGCCAGATTTCACAGTAAATAAGTCTGTAGAAAAAGTATATGAACTTTCAAACAGTACAGCCAAACAATATTTGTACGATGATATTATTGAAGCGTATGTAGTTTCTAGTGACGAAGGCGGCAATTTTTTTAAGACGATTTCATTGCAGACAGTCCCAAGTTACAAAACTCCCTCGATTGGTTTTAGCGTTCCAATAGATGCTTCAAATACCTATATTGATTATCGCATTGGAAATAAAGTTTATGTAAAACTTAAAAACCAATTTACAGACTTATACTATGGCGGATTAAGAATTGGAAGCTTATATGTGAGCAATGCCGGCGATCCAACAATTGGCAGGATTTCTCAAAATGATTATAAAAATGTACTGAATGCTTCCTGTACAATAATTGATGAAAATACTTTGGTGGAATCGCTTTCTATAGAAGAAGCTCTTAAGGACAATAAATTAAACACATTAATAGAACTAAATGATGTCGAATTTACAGAGGCAGCTTTAGGGCGCCATTATTTTGAAGAATCAAATAATGTGGGCGGATCAACTAATTGGAATCTGCGAGATAAAACCGGAAACCAAATTATTTTTAGAACCAGCAGTTATGCAAAATTTGCAGATCATTTTGTGCCGGAAGGAAGTGGAAAAGTAAGAGGGGTTTTAACCAAATTTGGCACAGATTATCAATTGATGGTAAGATCTGAAAGTGATATTGATATGAATGGAAAGAGAAATGTCCCATTTTTTGCAGAAGATTTTCAATCGGTTAAACATAACGTAAATTTTGCTTTGCCGGGCTGGAGCAATATTGTAGAAAAAGCAACTAAACTGTGGAAGAGTATGGTGTATGCTGGAAATGGCTACGCAGAGTTTAATACCACAAGTACGACAGCAGCCGAAAATATTGCATGGCTTGTTTCTCCTAAAATTAATTTAGCAGGATATAAAAATGCCGTGCTTTCTTTTAGAAGTGCACAGCACGATCTAAAAATGGATTCACCTTTAAATACTTTAGAAGTTTATGTTTCTACCAATTTTGATGGAGCAAGTGTGACCAAAGCGAAATGGACAAGATTGGAAGCCAAAGTTCCGACATTAACAACACCCACACGTGAATTTATAAGCTCTGGAGGAATTGATCTTTCGGCATATTCTGGAAATATTCACATTGCTTTTAAATACATGGGATCAGGAAAAGATAAAACTTTAAACGGCGCTTTTATGGTCGATGACATTAAGATATTTGGAGAGAAATAATATGTATTTAAGGGAAAAGTAAATGAATATGCATAGTTAGCTTTTAAGCGGTTTAACGGCTACATGCAAACACTCTGTAAAATTCATTAAAATTTGTAATTATCACAATAAGATATTCTTGCTAATAGCAAAATTTGTATTATTTTTCTTTCTTATTTGATTTAATTCTTATATTTGATTTTCTTAAATATAAGATATGCCTTACATAAAACCTTTTTCTTACGATGATTTTTTGACGTATAGAATCCAAGAGGGAGATACGCCAGAAAGTGTAGCAGAAAAGCTAGACATTGACTTATATGCCTTAAGAAGTTATCATAATCGTTACTGTGAATCTGTTGAAGATTGTATTGGACCGACTTATCCAAGACATCTGAAATTTCTTATTATTCAATCACAAGAAGAAAAGGAGAAAATAGATGCACATCGTGAACCTATCCAATTTTCTACTCAGAATTTCAAACTGCCTTTCCTTCCATCGCACTTAAATAAAAGATATTTGGCGATGTATGATATTGAAAAAGGCTCCGAAAAAAATTCAATAAAGGAAGAAATTAATGTAAAGTGGCTAGCTACAGATAAAAATGGCTATTCACTTATAGAGATTGATAGAAAAGCCTTGTTTGTAAATGAAAATTACGAAAAATCGATGGCTGATGAGCTGGCTGAAAAAACTGCAAAAGTATTTTATCCCATTAAAGTTATCGTTGATTCAAATGGAAAATGTATTGATATAAACAATTTTGATGAGATTCGAGAACGTTGGAATGATGTTAAAAAAGAAGTTCTCAAAGAATTTGAAGGTGAAATAGTAGAAGAGTGTTTGAAAGCATTCGAATTAAAATTATGCGATAATGATATTATAAGAGAATCATTTCTAAATGATTGGTTTTTAAGAGCTTTTTTTAATGGTTTAAATGTAGAATACAAACAAAGTTTAACAATAAAGAATATTATTCGATTTCCCATTTCTAAGAAAATTGGAGAAGTGAAATTTGAAGTTGAACAAACTATTATGCCAAAAGTAGATCAATACAATTTGGTTAATATTACTCAAAAAGGAGTTCTTGTTGATGAGAGAAGCAAAGATGATTTTGAAAATAATTTACTTTTTCCATATGATAGTTTAGAAGAAAATAAATCTGAACAATTGGAAGCAATTTATGAAGCTTACTACTTTTTAAATCCTAATTCAAATACTGTTGAAAGCCTTTTTCTACAGTGTGAAATAAAGCTTAACATACCACAAAAAATTGCAATTACAATTTCTGGTTTGGAAGATAAAGGAAAGTTAATTCTTGATGGTAAAATTAAGTTGCATGTACCTATGCAAAAAAAGGAACCTAGCTTATTTCGAGAATTTTTTTGGATCATAGTTCTTATCGTAACCTTGCTGTCAGTCCTAATTTGGATATTTCTAAAACTTCAAAAACATAATTATGAGTGATAAACATATGGTAGTACAAGGTGCTATTTGTAAGTGTACATTGAGTGTTGAGCCGAAAACAGACATTTTGAAAGTAAAAACACAATCAAAGCATTATGCCAATGATAAAGACGGTGAAAAACTGCTTGCCACAACAAAAGATATTGGCAAAACATTCGAGAAAAATACATTTGGTAAATGCAAAAAGCAGCCTTCAGGTAATGATTATTTACCCTGTCAAGTTCAAATAAAAGAATGGAGAAAATTCTATGAAAAAGTTACTTTAAGTAATGAAGGAAAAATATTGCTTGAAGACAGCAGGGCAACTTGTGCAATGGGGTTACCTGATTGTATAGAAATAATTAATCATGGACAAATTGCACAGCCATCAAAACAAAACTTTGTAAAAGCCAATCCTGATGTGCAGAATAAAATTAATCCTTTGCTGGATTTAAATGCAGTTGGCAAACCAAAGTCAGATTTTACAGGAATAGAACAAAAATAAGTATGGCAAGAGGAATAAAAAAAATTGAATGGACAGGGAAAGGAAAAGTAATTACAAAAGGTTCTGTTCCAAATGAAAAAGCGATAATACATGCAGATCAATTTGTAGATTTTAAAATTGCAGAATGGCATGATGGAACCAATGCAGAAGATAAAAAAAGAAATATTCTTTGGCATTTTCAAACCCATACACCTAGAGAAAGTATTCTTAAAATAAATAAGAAAGCTGAAGATACTTATAGTATAACATTACCTAAAAAGCTTTGTGGTCCCTTTGTCTATTATTTACAGGCAAGTTTGCCCACCTTAGATTATTCAAGATCTGCCGGCTTAGTTATTAGCGGATGGTGTCAACCACGAATAGTTTCTAGTTCATGGGCAACTGAAACAAAAGGAAAAGATGTTAGATTGTCTCACCAATTTTCTTATGGACATCCTATTTATCTTCATTTAGATACCGAAGGATTGAATGGTTATAATAATCTAATTATTGAAGTTTATAGAAGAGTAAAAGGAGGAAACAAAGCAACAGATGACCAACAGATAAAAGTTTATACTCAAGTTCCAGTTATAAATGGTGAAATTGATATTATTTTAACAGATACAATAAGTTGGAAAAAAACAAATGAAGTAGGAGAATTCTATATTAAAGTTAAAAACCCATCGACAAAAGAATATATCAAAGACTACAATAATGATGTTTATCATGCTCGTTATCTGCGTATACAAAATAAAACTGAACTCGTTCCTACTAAAATTGAGACAGGGGTCAGTAAAGCAAAAGTACAAGGCGAGCAAAAAAAATATGAAAAAAATCCTGGAAGTTGTAGGTTTACAAAAATAGGAATTACCTATAACGAAGATTATGAGGTAATTTTTGATGAAGGGAAATTTATTCGAAGAGCAAATCCAAATGACAATTTTGATACGCTTGAAAAAATATATTACGATTATGACAAATGGGAGATTCGTTCTGATGCAAAACCTATTTTAGATAAAGTTGCTATTTATTTAAAAGAACCGCCTTTGCTGCCAGTTGAATTGGGCGCCCATACCGATAATAGAGGAACAGATGAATACAATATGGAATTGTCTGCCAAAAGAGCAGATTCTGTTGTAAAGTATTTAATATCAAAGGGAGTTCCCGCTTCTATAATCTCTGCAAAAGGTTACGGAAAAACCAAACTGATTCATAAAGGAGATCATGTTTCTGAAGCACTGCATCAGGAAAACCGTAGAACGACCCTAAGATTTAAACTTTTTGAAAATGATGCAAAAGCGCTTGTTCATGATGTTATTGTGCCAAGTTATAAAAAGCCAGCTGAGGTAAGTATTACTATTAATGGACTTAGCAGAAAAGCATGTCATAAAACAAAGAATCATTTAAATAAAATGATTTCATATCAAAGTTATGTCAAGTTAGAACCGCAAAATTTAACAGAAAATAAGACCAATGAAGTAAAAGTTAAACTTAATTCGCTGCTTCCTGATATTCCAAAAATAACTGATGTACTTTCATTTGGAGTTAAATATAGAAATAAATATCATTACTATTTAAATTCTTGTGCATATTATTCTCTTGTTGAAAATCCAACTTTTACCATAAATGCCTATCCTGATATTGTTTGGATTGCGCATTTTCAGTACAATTATACACATCATGAAGAAGAGCATGAACCTGCCAAAGCACCTTATTATTTCCATAACAAAAAGTTAGAATTAAAACAAGGTATCAAAGAAGAAATTACAGAGTTATCAAATTCTATAATTGGCAAAATAATGAGTTTTTTTCCTGGAGGCTGGATTGTTAAAGACGTGCTTTTAAAGTATATACAAGAAAATGCCATGATTTATGACGTAGGACTGCACTCCATTTATGACCGTGAAATTGAAAAAAGAGAAGAAGCTTTAAGCCTAAAAGGCACGGTAATAGATTTTATAAAAACAGACTCAACAACAAGATATATTGTAGCTTTTGTAATTTATGAAATGGTCGTTGTAGGAATTGTGATTGACTTATTAATGCTTTATCTCACAAGAGGAAAAAGCGCAGAAGGTAAATTAGCAAAAATTGGAAGTAAGATTAAAAAATTATCGAAAGATTTAAAAGATGCGGGTGCCGAATTAGTGCCATCGTCAATTGCTGTAAATGCAGGAATGTATTATAAGTTAATGGCAGATAGAAGAATGGCATTAATTCTTGAAGCCAACATAAAAGCAGATCCGTTAGTTGCCATAAACTTTGAGAGAAAATTCAATTTAAAAAGTTTGCTTTTTGATGAAGCCACAAAAAATGAAAAAAACAAAGACAAAAAAGAAACTAATAAAGCAATAAGCGAAGGTCTAGCCAAATTAGGTAAAAATGATGTAACGTTTACATTAACTATTGTTGGCGAAATAAATTTGGAGCAAAACCTCCAATTCAATTTACTTACCGAGCAGTACAGTCTGCAAGACAAGTTTTGTACCCTTGTAGAGAAGAACAAGATTGCATATACTAAAAAAATAGCAGGAAGTGTGTTGTTTGAGCATTCAGCAGATAAAAAGTTTTTTGAGTTCACGCCTTTAGAAACGCAAGTTACAGCTTCTCTCTCTCTAAAATTGGCATGCGAATCCATTGTCATTATAGAATATGGCTATGACAAAAAAGACAACAAAGGTTTGTTTATGACCATAAAGCTTAAATTTTCAGGATTGAAAGGGACTTTTAATGCTAATGTAAAAGCTAGGATTGATGATGATGAGGGAGAGTATTCTACTAATAATGGTAGGCCTATAGATTTTATAGTCCTAGAAGGGCATACTTTTACTTTGAGCACAATTTATCTATTCAACAACAACCAAATTGCCTAAATAAAATTATATGAAAAAATTGATCCTGATTTTGGCAGCTCTTTTAATATTTCTGTCATGCAAAGAAAATAACACTATAAACACAAAAAAAATGAGCAACCTGACAAATAAGAACTATATTGAAGCGATGTTTAAGAGGATAAAGCGTTATGATTATGAACCCATGTACTATTTGAGTTATGAGCAAAATTCGTGCTTTTCCGAGGTATTGGTTAATGACATTCCCGTTTACAAAAATTTTCAAAAGGAATCCCGGGGACAAACATTCGAGATTAACAATTTTATTTTTAAGAATGGTATTCAAAAAGTGACTATTCGATTGTATCCTGCAGGCAAAATTGGGTCAGCAGATTTTTCTACCTTGGTCTTTGACACAGCTATGAAAGTAAATATAACAGAAGCTGATAATAAAAACAGAGATGCCAAAGATAAAAAAATAGCAACGTATATTACCCCTCTTGATATAAAAGTAGATGCAGAAGGATATGAAACAACCAAATTTAAATTTACTGGTCAAAACTATTTTGAAGGCAGTTTCACCTTTAACGCCACCGTGCCATATGAATTCAATACTTTAGACCATGCACAGGATTTGAGCAAATGGAATAAGGATATACTCGAAAAAAGAGTTGTAAGTTTCTATAAAAACCAATGGAATATCCTTAATGAAAAAAGAGAGGATGATTATTTTTCATATTTGGAATTAAAGGAAAAAGAATCTTGCCAGAGTTTATTTTATGGTAAGGCTGAATTAAAGGAAACATTGGAAACCTATCTGGAACCATTTACAAATACAACTTTTAAGTTAGAACCATTAGAAAATTATATTGTAAAGCTTTATGGCGACGGAAGAATCGTATGCTTAGAACTTAAAAGCTTAAAGCCTAAGAAGCGAGGAAAATCAGCTTTATGGGGTAGGTATAAAGATGGAGAAACTTCTCTGATGAAATTTAGAAAATATTATTTATATATACCTGAGGGAGAAGATGAACTTAAAATTTTGAGATAGATTTGATGCGAAATAATTTATTTTTTAGTTTCCTGATGTTTTGTATGTATGCATGTTCGCAGAATACAAAAGTTATGCAGAATCCAGAAATCACAGAAAAAAATTTTATTAATAAGTTATCATCAGAAGTAAAGCGTTATGATTATGAACCCATGTATTACTTAACATATGAACAAAATGTTTGTTATTCAGAAATACTTGTAAATGATATTCCAGTTAATAAAAATTTTACGGAAATGCTGGATGGAGGAACTTTTGAAATTAACAATTGTATTTTTAAGAGTGGCATCCAGAAAGTAACTTTGCGGATGTATCCTGCCGATAAGCACGGTTTGAGAGACTTACAGACTCTAGTTTGGGATACTGATATGAAAATAAAAATAACAGAATCTGACAATAGGAAACGAGATTTAAAAGGAAAAGACATTGCTACTTATGTAACTCCGTTATCTCCGGTTATAAAATATGGATCTGAAAGAACCCAATTTGTAGCGACGGGAAAAAATTATTTCGAAGCCAGTTTTACTTTTAATGCTAAAGTGCCATATGAATTTAATAGTTTAGACAAAGCACGTAATTTAAGTGAATGGAATAAAGATTTATTAGAAGAAAAAGTAGTTAAATTTTACAAAAGTCAGTGGAATATAATCAATGAAAAAAAAGAAGATGATTATTTTTCGTATTTAGAGTTGAAAGAAAAAGAAACTTGTCAGAGTTTGTTTTATAACAAAACAGAATTACAAGAAACTTTAGAATATTATTTAGAAGCTTTTACTATTAAAGATTATAAACTTCAACCATTAGAAAATTATGTACTTAAATTTTATGGCGATGGAAAGATAGTTTGTCTAGAACTCAAAAGTCAGGATAAAAATTTAAAAGGAGAGTCTGCTTTGTGGGCTAAATATGATAAAGATAGAATGGCAGATTTTCTAAAGTATTATTTATATATACCTGAGGGAGAAGATGAACTTAAAATTTTGAGATAGATTTTTTTAAGATTTTTTAATTCATTGTTGCATTTAATACATGGGATCTCGAAAAGACAAAACTTTAAACGGCGCTTTTATGGTCGATGATATTAAGATATTTGGAGAAAAGTAGGACGTAATTTTTAAATGCAAAATTAAAGAGTTGATTTTTAAAGCATTATTTAAAAGTTTGTAGTTTTTGTATTTCAAATTCCTGAAATTTAATTGAATTTTGTATTTTGGTCATCCCAAATCAATACAAAAACAATATGAAAACCTACTTTATTGCCATCTTAATGATGGTTTTTCCATGTTTATTACATAGTCAGGACGCCGCCCCTGTTAAACTCAAGCAGATTAATATTGTAAAGACAAATTACCAAAACTCTAAAGACGGTGAAATTGTAAATAAAACATTAGTTTTTAAAGATGGTAAACTTCAAACTGTTACAACTTCAGACGTTGTACAGCATTTCTTTTACAACAAAAATGGTTTACTGGATATGACCGTAAAGGACAAAGTTGGAAGTGACTGGAAAGAAGTGGTAAATTACAGTTATAACGCTGATAACAACATTACAAAGTTTGTCAAAAAATATCAAGAAGGACCAAATTATATTACCAAAGTTGTTTCATTTGTTTATGAAGGCGCAAGGGTAAAAGTAACTACAAAAAAGAGCACGAATCACCAAAATTTAGTAGACGATATCGAATATCTTGTTGAAAACGGAATTATTGTGAGACGTACTTCACGCGATAGAAATAAACAAATTATTGGAAAACTTGAATACGTTTATGTAAACGATAATGTATCTAAACACAAAGGATTGGTTGGAGATAAAATTTCTAAAACCTATACTTACGATGATAAAAAATCAGTTGATCAATTAATTGTTCAAAGCTTGTTTGGCGATAATTATAAAGTAATTGTACCGATGATTTCTTACCATGAAGACGAATTTGCGTTTGAATCAATTTCATACAATAATGAAATGAATTTTAGTCCTTCGTCTACAGCTTTAGTAGCAGTAAGCAGAAAATACAAATACAACAAATTAAACTTCCCAATTTCTTGTTCTCAAATTGAAGAAAACGGAATTGTAAAAACAGAAAAAACGTTTATTTACGAGTAAACATTTCAAATTTAGAAACTATTTCAGATGGAATTTTGTTGAGGTAAATCTTAACAGAATTCCATTTTTTTATAATTTGGTTTGTTAAGCGTTTTAGATATAAATTTAAAAACGAAATTGTATAATTGATTGTAGCTTACAAATGATTAAATTTGCACCTTATTCAAGACTATGTTAGAAAAAGAAGTTATAAATTTTGAGAGAACAGTAATTGTTGGAATTGTTACTCAAAATCAAAGTGAAGAAAAACTAAATGAATATTTAGACGAATTGGAGTTTTTGACATTTACCGCAGGTGGTGAAGTTATTAAGCGCTTTTCGCAAAAAATGGAACGCCCGAATCCCAAGACTTTTGTGGGTACGGGAAAAATTGATGACATCAATCTTTTTGTAAAAGAAAACAAAATATCGACTGTAATTTTTGATGATGAATTAACGCCGTCACAGCAAAAAAATATTTCAAGAATTATTGATTGTAAAATTCTGGATAGAACCAATTTAATTCTAGATATTTTTGCGCAGCGAGCTGAAACTTCGTACGCAAGAACTCAGGTAGAATTGGCTCAATGTCAATACTTACTTCCAAGACTTTCTGGTTTATGGACGCACCTTGAGCGTCAAAAAGGTGGTATTGGTATGCGTGGGCCTGGTGAAACAGAGATCGAAACCGATAGACGTATTGTGCGTGACAGAATTTCGTTGTTGAAAGATAAAATCAAAACAATTGATAAGCAGATGAGCATTCAGCGCAGTAATCGAGGTGCGATGGTTCGTGTGGCTTTAGTCGGTTACACAAACGTTGGAAAATCAACTTTGATGAACGCAATTGGTAAAAGCGATGTTTTTGTAGAGAACAAGTTATTTGCAACTTTGGACACTACAGTTCGAAAAGTGGTGATTAAAAACTTACCATTTTTGCTTTCAGATACGGTTGGTTTTATTCGAAAACTGCCAACACAATTAGTTGATTCTTTTAAAAGTACACTGGATGAGGTTCGTGAAGCAGATTTGCTTTTACATGTTGTAGATATTTCGCATCCAGATTTTGAAGATCATATTGAATCTGTAAATAAAACTTTGCAGGAAATTAAAAGTAATGACAAGCCAACGATCATGGTTTTTAATAAAATCGATGCTTATCGTCATCTTACTATTGAAGAAGATGATTTAATTACCGAAAGAACCCGTAGACATTACACTCTCGATGAATGGAAACAAACTTGGATGAATGATGTAGGAGAAGGCAAAGCTCTATTTATTTCAGCAAGAGAAAAAGAGAATTTTGAAGAGTTTAGAGAAACGGTTTATGAAGCTGTTAGACAAATTCATATAACAAGATTCCCATACAATAAGTTTTTGTATCCTGATTATAAAGATGCAGTTGAGAAAGAAGAAGAAAAGGATGAAGAATAATAAAAATCTTTACCGCAAAGAGCGCTAAGATTTTTATAGTATAACATCAGAAAAAATAAAGTTCGCAAAGCTAAATTAAAATCCAGCTTTGCGAACTTTTATTTTTATAAAATTAAGCTTTGAAAAAACTTTGCGCTCTTTGCGGTAAAATGTAATAAGAGTTATAGATTAAAATCCGAAGTTAACTCCTAAACCAAAAACTTGTCTGGTTTGAAGTCCTTTGAAAGCGTTATCATCATATATAGCTTGGAAAGCAAAATTTGCCGACAAGAATTTATTAATTTTCATAATGATATTCAGCGAGTAGTTGATATCAACATTTTGAGGATCTTCTAAATAATTAGAATATAAATTCAAGGTATTTTCTGCGGTTACGTTAGTCATAATCGCCAGTTTATAATAAACTGAAGCATAAAAACCTAGTTCGTAGCGCATGGTTTTGCCTTCGTCAACACCAAAATAATCGCCATCTACGTAAGGCAGACCTGTAAATCTATCGATTCCGCTTGTATAAGCATTGTCTACAAAAGTGAATTTTGAAGTAAGCGGTGCAAAATTTATTTTCAGATTTTCATCCTTAGACCAGTAAATACCAGGTCCAGTGGTAAGATATCCAGGAGACATGAATTTAGTTTGTTCTGTTCTAATTTCTTTTCCATTGGCATCCTGACCATAAATGTAACCCGTTGTAAATTGAGTTCTAAAGTTTAAAAAGAAAGAGTAATACCATTCGCCAAAAGCTCTTTTCCCTACAATTGAATTAAACTCTAAACGGTCATCAGTCTTTTTTCCGAAGTCGGTGTTTTTAGTTTGTAAAAGTCCGTAAGAAGCAAGGATTTTATTATCCCAGGTTACGTCGTCTTTTTTATAATTGAAGTCGTAGTTTACTCCTAAAGTTCCAGAGAAACTATCTTCACCACCAGCAATCCAGTTGTTGAAACTTGATTGGTTTAACAAAAGAGAAACTGTTCCTTTGGCTTTCCAGCCTTCTCCTTCAATAGTATCATTGATTTTTTTTACTGCTTTTTCGGTATTCTGAATTAATTCTTTCTCTGAATTTTGTGCCTGAACAATAGCAAAGTTCGCTAAAATGCATAGTAATAACGCCAGCTTTCTCATGGTTGTTTAGTTTAAGTGTATTATCAAATATACTAAAAACCAATTGAAACTAGATAATTATCGCTTGTAATTGCAGGTTATTTCTTAGATTCTTTATATAGAGGTACTGCAGAACACGCTTCGCCATACATTATACTGCGAGCAAATGGCTGTAAATAATTTGTGGCTAAAATATAAGCGCGCATTGGAACGGGTTTTCTAGAACAGCCTTTTACAATTACAGGCTTACTTTTATAAACAGAATAATCGATTTTGCTTAAAATTTCTTCGTAAAGACTTGCATCAAGATCTTCGATTGTTCCGTTAACTACTTTTTTGGCAAAAGGAGCCAAATGAACACTAACTAAAATTAATGCCCAAGCAGGAATAATAGCATCTGTACTGCAATGTACAGCAACATACTGATCTTGATATTGCGACCAATCATGATTTTTAAGGTGCTCTCTAAAGTCTTTTTCTTTCAATAAAAATCCTTCCAAAAGCCATTGCGAAATGTCAATCTGCACACGCATTCCTTTTGGATAATAATCCTCTAAATCAAAAACTTCTAAAGCACTATTGGCAACTTTATTGATAATTTCTTCCATGTGAAAAGTTAGTTTCAAGTTTCAGGTTTCAAGTTCCAAGTTGAGTAACCTGAAACTTTAAACCTGAAACCTGAAACAAATATTTTTTAAAGCATTCCTAATTCTAATTTTGCTTCTTCGCTCATTAAATCTTTACTCCAAGGCGGATCGAAAGTAATTTCTACTTCAACATCTTTAATGTGTTCGATTGTTTTTACTTTCTCTTCCACTTCGCGTGGTAAGCTTTCTGCAACTGGGCAGTTTGGAGAAGTTAACGTCATAAGGATTTTTACTTCGTAATCTGTGTTTACCATTACGTCATAAATTAATCCTAATTCGTAAATATCAACAGGGATTTCAGGATCGTAAATTCCTTTTAAAATTCTTACGATTGATTCTCCTAATTCGTTTGTGTCTATTTCTTGTTCCATTTTATTATTTGTTTTTTTGCCACGAATTTCACAAATTTTCCGAATTAAAAATTAGTGTTAATTCGTGTAATTTGTGGCAGAAGAAATTTAATTTTTGTTTTTTGAATCAAATGCCAATGCATACATTTTGATGTTCTTTATCATCGAAACCAATCCATTGGCGCGTGTCGCTGATAAATGCTCTTTTAGACCGATTTCATCAATAAAATCTACATCAGCTTCTAGAATATCTTTTGCTTTTTGATTCGAGAAAGCACGAATTAAAATTGCGATTATCCCTTTAGTCAAAATAGCGTCGCTGTCTGCTGTGAAAACAATTTTATCGTCTTGCTGTTCGCCTTGTAACCAAACTTTCGACTGGCATCCTTTAATTAAATTCTCATCGGTTTTATATTCTTCCTTAATCAGCGGGAGCGTTTTTCCGAGCTCAATGATGTATTCATAACGTTGCATCCAGTCGTCGAACATTGAGAATTCGTCTATTATTTCGTTTTGTATTTCCTTTATCGTCATAACTATTCTTTAGCAAAATCAACTAATAAATTTACTAGTTTTTCAATTTCCTTTGGAGGAAAACCATTGTCGAAACCTGGAGTTTCGTATGTTTTTTGATTTTGTATTATTTTTAAATTTCCTATTGCAGCACCATCATAAGTACGTTTATCCGTTGGCGCTTTTAATGTAGAAAGGCTGTCTAAATTCACTTTTGAAAACGCATCAACAATCTTATTCCATTTTGCATCGTCAATATTACTTTTAACAGGTGCGGCATCGCGTCCGTTTGTAACCGAAACCGATTTATTCTCTACTACAATACTTTTATAATAGCCTCTAGAATGTGCAGAATATTCAATTTTTGTTGATGTCATATCTACTTTTTTTTGGCTGCAGCATCCTGTTGCGATAAAAAGCGTTAATAGCAATAATGATAGTATTTTCATAAGTTACTTTTTTTTAGCTTAGCATTGTTTGCGCTTTCTTAACAGCGTCAACCATTAAGTCAATTTCCTCTTTAGTGTTATAAAAAGAGAAAGAAGCGCGGATAGTTCCAGGAATACAGAAGAAACTCATAATTGGCTGTGCACAATGATGTCCGGTTCTAACGGCAATTCCTAGTTTATCGATAATTGAACCAATATCATACGGATGAATTCCATCAATATTAAACGAAACTACAGATGCTTTATTTTTCCCCGTTCCGTAGATTCGTAAACCTTCAATTTCAGATAATCGCTTTGTAGCATATTCTAAAAGTTCGTGTTCGTATTCCTGAATATTTTCAAAACCAATGTTATTTAAATAATCAATTGCAGTTCCAAGAACAATTCCGCCGGCAATATTTGGTGTACCAGCTTCAAATTTATGAGGAAGATCTGCGTATGTAGTTTTCTCGAAAGTAACTTCTTTGATCATTTCACCGCCGCCTTGATAAGGAGGAAGTTTGTTTAACCATTCTTCTTTTCCGTATAAAATTCCAGTTCCAGTTGGACCGCACATTTTATGCCCTGAAAAAGCATAGAAATCACAATCTAATTCCTGAACATTTGGTTTTAAATGTGGAACAGCCTGTGCGCCGTCAATTAAAACAGCGGCACCAACAGCATGCGCTTTATCAATAATATATTTGATCGGATTAATGATTCCAAGTGCATTTGAAATATGGTTAAGTGTAACCACTTTTGTTTTTTCCGAAAGCAAAGCATCAAACTCTTCTAGAATTAATTCTCCGTTTTCATTAATTGGAATTACTTTTAAAACCGCCCCTGTTTTTTCACACAACATCTGCCAAGGCACAATATTACTGTGATGTTCCAATGACGAAACAATTACTTCGTCACCTGGTTTTAAAATTGAAGCAAAACCATTGGTTACTAAATTAATACCATGAGTTGTTCCCGAAGTAAAAAGTACTTCATGAGCATGTTTTGCGTTGATATGGTCTTTTACTTTGCCACGAGAAACCTCGTAAGCGTCAGTAGCTAACTGGCTTAAAGTGTGAACGCCACGGTGAATATTGGCGTTGATTTCTTGATAATATTTTACTTCCGCATCGATCACAACTTGTGGTTTTTGCGAAGTAGCTCCGTTGTCGAAATATACTAAAGGTTTTCCGTTAACTTTTTGGTTAAGAATTGGAAAATCAGCTCTTATTTTTTGAATATCTAGCATGTCTTATTTAGAAAAAATCTATTTACAAAAGTACTAAAACTAAATTTGTTTATACAGCAATTCTATAATTTCCTTTTATGGCATCATTGTTACAAGGCGTAAATGCTGATTCTGTAAAAATCAGTTGAGTTTTCTGAATTATCTGAATCAGATTTATAATTTGACTCCTAAAAACGTGACCATAAATTATTTATATTGCAATAAAAATAACGTATCAATGAAAAAAATTCTCAAAGTACTTCTACTTGTAGTTGTTCTGGCTTTTTTATATTTCGGATTTACAACTTATCCAAAACTAGATTTGATTTCGGGTTTTTCTGCCAAGAGTATTGCGTCAGGACATTTTATAGATAATCGTTCGAAAGAATTAATTGAAAAAACCGACAATGATATCGACATGATTGATTTGGCAACAAATGCAATTGATGATGCGGGAAAATTTGCAACTTCAAATGTTTATGGGTTAAAAGAGAGAAAAGCGATTTACAGAGAAGGTTTAGGTGCTGTTTTGATTAATGATGATTTTGATATTTCGAAACCTTATCTGCTTCCAAAAAGAACAAAGCTAGAAAATAATCTTCCTTTTCCATACGGAAATCAGGAGCCAAAAGATACCGCATTTTCGAATGTTGATTATTCCAAATTAAAAAAAGCGGTTGATAATGCTTTTGATAAACCTAGTGGCGGAACAAAAAGAACCCGCGCCGTTGTAGTTTTATATAAAGACAAATTAATTGCCGAGAAATATGATACAGGATTTAATAAAGACAGTAAAATTTTAGGCTGGTCGATGACGAAAAGTATCACAAGTTCGGCTTTTGGAGTTTTGGCAAAACAAGGAAAAATTGATATTTACAAACCAGCACCCGTTAAAGAATGGCAAAATGACGAACGCAAAAATATTACGCTTAACGATTTGCTTCACATGAATTCTGGTTTAGAATGGGAGGAGAATTACAGCACAATCTGCGATGCCACAAAAATGCTTTTTCAGGCCGAAGATATGGGAAAAGTGCAATTGGAAAAACCGGCACAATTTAAGCCCAATACACATTGGAATTATTCTTCTGGAACAACCAGTTTATTATCCCTGATTTTAAGAAGACAATTTAAAACGCAGCAAGAATATCTTGATTTTTGGTACAGCGCTGTAATCGACAAAATCGGAATGAGCTCGATGATTGTAGAGCAGGATATGAGCGGAACTTTCGTAGGCTCGTCTTACGGATGGGCAACACCGCGTGACTGGTCAAAATTTGGATTGTTATATCTGCATAAAGGAAACTGGAACGGCGAACAAATTCTTGATGAAAGCTGGGTAAAATATACTGCAACACCAACGAATACTTCAGAAGGGAAATATGGAGCGCAATTTTGGTTAAACGGGGGGGGGAAATTCCCAGACGTTCCTCGTGACATGTTTTATTGCAGCGGATATCAGGGGCAGATGGTGGCAATTATTCCATCTCTTGATATGGTAATTGTGAGAATGGGAGTGAGAGAAGGTGATAAAAGTTTTGATTTTAATGGGTTTTTGAAGGGGATAATTGATAGTGTGAAGAAATAATAAATGGCAATTTTAAAAAGAATAGAAAATGATGAGCTTTATTTATATATGAATGGAGTTCTAATATACAAACGTTGGTTAAGTACTGGAAATTCTAAAATATTTGATATAATGGCTTATGACAAATACACGCTAATGAGTTATAAAGATTTGCATTATGAAAATTCAAATAAATTAATTTCTGTTAAAGCTAAGATCAGGTTTAAAGAAACTGATGAAGGCGGAAGAAGCACAGGAATTATAAGCGGTTATAGACCTAATCATGTTTTTGAGTATGAAAAGGATGGAAAAATAAATCAAACTTTTATGGGAGATATTATTTTTGAAAATCAAGTGACCATTGAGCCGGGAGAAGAAAAAATAATTATAGTGAGATTTTTACTTAATCAGCCAATTGAAAAGTATCTTAACAAAGGACAAATCTGGTGGATTCATGAAGGTCCTAATTTAGTTGGGAGAGGAGAAATCTTAAGCATTGAAGATAATTAACCGCAAAGACGCTAAGTAAAAAGCGCAAAGTTCGCAAAGTTTTGTAATAAACCTTTGCGAACTTTGCGTAACCTTTGTGTCTTTGCGGTAAAACCTGACTACAAATCAAATCCTAAATTCACTCCTAATTTCATAGCAATGATTTTAGTAATTCTTTGTTTTAATTCTGGTATTTTGATGCTTTCGATAACGGCATTTGAGAATGCGTACATCAATAAAGCTTTTGCTTCTTTTTTAGGAATACCACGAGATTGCATGTAGAACATTGCTGTTTCATCTAATTGTCCCACTGTACATCCGTGAGAACATTTTACATCATCTGCAAAAATCTCTAATTGAGGTTTTGCGTTGATAGTAGCTTTGTCGCTCAATAAAATGTTGTTGCTTTTTTGGAAAGCGTTTGTTTTCTGAGCTTCTTTTTCTACCAAAACTTTTCCGTTGAAAACTCCTGTTGAGCGATCAGAGAAAATTCCTTTATAATCTTGGAAACTTTCGCAGTTTGGAGTTGCGTGGTTTACCAAAGTGTAATGGTCAACGTGCTGCTTATCATTTAAGATAGAAATTCCGTTTAACGTACTTGTCAATCTTTCTCCAAAATGGTAAAAGTTTAAGTTGTTACGAGTTAAATTTCCACCAAACGAAAATGTATGAACAGAAGCATGGCTTTCTTGTTGCTGAGAAACATAAGTGTTGTCAACTAAGTTAGCTTCGCTATTGTCGTTTTGAATTTTGTAATAGTCAACAATCGCACGTTTTTGAGCAAAAATCTCTGTAACAGAGTTTGTTAAAACTGGATTTTCATTCAAACTTTGGTGACGCTCGATAATTTGTACATGTGAATTTTCACCCACAATAACCAAATTTCTTGGCTGAACCATTAAGGCAGCTTCGTTTCCTGTTGAGAAATACATAATCTCAATTGGTTTGTCGGCTACTTTTTTCTTCGGAATATTGATAAAAGCTCCTTCAATTGCAAAAGCAGTGTTCAATGAAGTCAAGCTGTCATCTTTACTTGCAATTTGATTAAAGTAGGTATCAATAACCATTTTGTATTTAGGTTTGGTTAATGCCGATGACATCAAGCAAACATCGATTCCGTCGTGAGTTGTAGAAGATAAATGCGAACTAAAAACACCGTCGATAAACACTAATTTATAAGTGTCGATTTCGTGTAAAAAGTATTTTTTTACCTGATTAAATTCGATTGCATTTTCCTGCTTAGGAAAAACCGTAAAGTCATTTTTTAAAATGGCATTTAACGATGTATATTTCCAAGCTTCTTCTTTTTTGGTTGGGAAACCTTTATTTTCGAAGTTTTTTAAAGCATTTGTGCGTATGTCATGTAAATCTGAATGTACATCGACACGCTCCTCAAAAGCCATAAAAGACGATACTAATTTTTCTTTTAAATCCATTGTTCTTTTGTTTCCTTCGGTGTTTCAGGTTTCAAGTTTCAGGTTGCCTATTGAAACTTATTCCCCTTGAAATCTTTTTTATTTAGGTAAGTGATAAAGTTTTTTATTTTACCGCTTAAATTTTCATAATCCTTTTTTAAAGCTTCGAATTTTTCTTCTGAAATATATTCAAAATCAAAAATCCGATATAACTGAGATCTTGTTTCTCCCGCCGAGCCTTTTGCAATTGATAAAAATTGTCGAAATTCTAAATTTCCATCTCTTTCAAATCCTTCAGCAATATTATCCATTACTGAGCCAGAAGAACTTTTGATTTGATTTTTAAATCTGAGATCAGATCTTAACTCTGTTTCAACTGAAATAAAATGTATTTCTTTTGCTAATCGTCGAGCTTCTTTCCAAATTTCTAAATCCTCAAATCTATTAATTGTTGCCATTTCTGTTTTTATTGTTTTAAGTTAAAACTTACAAATATAGTTTGTAACTTGAAACTAAAAAAAACATGAAACCTGAAACAAATTAATTCTCCGCTTTAATCCAGTCGTATCCTTTTTCTTCCAATTCGTAAGCCAATTCTTTTCCGCCAGATTTTACGATTCTTCCGTTGTAAAGAACGTGAACGAAATCTGGAACGATATAATCTAACAAACGTTGGTAGTGCGTGATTACGATAATTGCGTTTTTGTCGCTTTTTAATTTGTTTACACCATTCGCCACAATTCTTAAAGCATCGATATCAAGACCAGAATCGGTTTCGTCAAGGATAGCCAATTTTGGCTCTAACATTGCCATTTGGAAAATCTCGTTTCTTTTTTTCTCTCCTCCAGAAAAACCTTCGTTTAAAGAACGAGATAAAAATTTACGGTCGATTTCTAATAATTCAGATTTTTCACGAATTACTTTCAGCATTTCGTTTGCTGGCATTTCTTCTTGACCGTTTGCTTTACGAGTTTCGTTGATAGCAGTTTTCATGAAGTTTGTAACACTAACTCCAGGAATTTCTACCGGATATTGGAAAGAAAGGAAAACTCCTTTGTGTGCTCTTTCCTCAGGAGCTAAATCAGCAAGATCTTCTCCGTCAAGGATAACTTCTCCATCTGTAACTTCGTAGTTTTCGTTTCCTGCAATAACAGCAGAAAGTGTACTTTTTCCAGAACCGTTTGGTCCCATTATCGCGTGAACTTCTCCAGCTTTAACTTCTATATTAATTCCTTTAAGAATTTCTTTATCACCAATTGCGGCGTGAAGGTTTTTTATTGATAACATTGTTTTTTATTTTATATAAATGTCAATTCTATTTTTGTTTGTTGGTTTAGGACGTTGGCATTAAAATGCGCGTGTCCTAAATATTCCATGCCTAAATAATCGGCTGATTTTTGAAACGGAATATAAAAACTTTCGTCAGTTTCATTATCGTGCGAATTGGATATCACTCCGATTTTTTTTCCTCTTAGTTTTCTTCCGGTTTCTTTTTCAATTCGGATTAAATCTGAAATCCTGTCGAAAAAGACCTTCATAATTCCGCTCATATTGTACCAATAAATGGGCGTTGCAAAAATTAACGTGTCATACTTTTCGATAATTCCTCTTATTAGAGGTAAAAAATCATCGTTTATATTTTTGCTTTCGTAATCATAATATGAAATACTATAATCACTTAAATTAACGACATCAATGTTGTGTTCTTTTGAAAGCGCATCTACAATTTTTGTTGTATTTCCGTTTTTTCTTGAAGAACCTAAAATGATGACTTTTTTATTTTTCATTAATACTTATTCGTAATGCCCTTTCAAAGAAAGAATATCTAATATCTCGATTGTGTCTTCTTCTGTAACCTTATAGATTATCCGGTGTTCTTGATTTATTCTTCTAGACCATTTTCCTGACAATTCATATTTTAAAGGTTCAGGTTTTCCGATACCTTCAAAAGGATGAAGTTGTATATCTTCAATCAAGGCAGTAATCTTATTCATAATTGCTTTATTGCCAGATTTTTTCCAATACTCTCTGTCTTTTTGAGCTTTTTCAGAATAAATTACTTCCACAAATCTTCTAATTTTATTTTAACTCCTTTCCCGTCTTTTATACTCTGTTCAGCATCTAAAATTTCTTTTACAAATTCAGGATTATATGGTTTTTCATTTTCTTCAACAATTTCAAAACCAAGAGATTTTGCCAGTGATTGAAAGACTGGGAAATCTTTTTTCTTTACATTTTTTAAGATGATGTCCATATCGCTTTGTTTTTATTATCCAACAGATCCTTCTAAAGAAATCTCTAATAGTTTTTGAGCTTCAACAGCAAATTCCATCGGAAGTTTGTTCAATACATCTTTACTGAAACCGTTTACAATTAAAGCAATCGCTTTTTCAGTTGGAATACCTCTTTGGTTGCAGTAAAAAACCTGATCTTCTCCAATTTTACTTGTAGTAGCTTCGTGCTCGATTTTTGCCGATGGATTTTTACTTTCGATGTATGGGAAAGTATGCGCACCACAATTATTACCCATTAACAATGAGTCACATTGCGAAAAGTTTCTTGCGTTCTCTGCTCTTGGAGAGATTTGCACTAAACCACGGTAACTGTTTTGTGATTTTCCAGCCGAAATACCTTTAGAAATAATAGTCGATTTAGTGTTTTTCCCTAAATGGATCATTTTAGTTCCAGTATCTGCTTGTTGGAAATTATTAGTAACAGCAATCGAATAAAATTCTCCTACTGAATTATCTCCTTTTAATACGCAAGAAGGATATTTCCAAGTTACAGCAGAACCTGTTTCAACTTGTGTCCAAGAAATTTTAGCGTTAGTTTCGCATAAACCTCTTTTGGTTACGAAGTTGTAAACACCACCTTTTCCTTCTTTATTTCCAGGGAACCAGTTTTGAACAGTAGAATATTTAATTTCAGCATCATCCAAAGCAATTAATTCAACTACAGCAGCGTGTAATTGATTTTCATCACGGCTTGGAGCTGTACAACCTTCAAGATAAGAAACGTAACTTCCTTCATCCGCAATAACAAGCGTTCTTTCAAATTGTCCTGTTCCTGCCTGATTGATTCTGAAGTAAGTAGAAAGTTCCATTGGGCAGCGAACGCCTTTTGGAATATAACAGAAACTTCCGTCAGAGAAAACTGCTGAGTTTAATGCTGCGTAAAAGTTGTCTTTTTGAGGTACAACAGTTCCTAAATATTTTTTTACTAATTCAGGATGTTCTTTAATAGCTTCAGAAATAGGACAGAAAATAATTCCTTTTTCAGCCAAAGTTTTCTTGAAAGTTGTTGCTACAGAAACAGAATCGACTACAATATCCATAGCGACATTGTTCATCATTTTTTGTTCATCAACAGAAATTCCTAACTTTTTGTACATCTCTAAAAGTTCTGGATCAACATCATCCAACGTTTTATTAGGATCTACTTGTTTTGGAGCTGAGTAATAAGAAATTGCCTGAAAATCTGGTTTTTCGTAATTTACGTTTGCCCATTCTGGCTCGATCATTTCTTTCCAAGCACGGAAAGCCTCGATGCGCCATTCGGTCATCCATTCAGGTTCTTCTTTTTTAAGCGAAATAGCTCTAACAATCTCTTCGTTTAAGCCAATAGGAAAAGTCTCAGATTCTATATTGGTATAAAATCCGTACTCATATTCTTTTGTTTCCAGTTCGATTTTTAAATCGTCTTCGGTGTATTTGCTCATTGTGTTTTTATTGAAAGATTTAAAATTGAAGGATTTAAATATTAAAATCACTTCCGTAATCTTGAAATCTTTAAATTTTGCAATTATTTAATTGTTTTTATAGAGAAAATGATTCCCCGCATCCGCAAGTTCTGCTTGCATTTGGATTATTGAAAACAAATCCTTTTCCATTTAATCCGCCAGAGAATTCTAAAATTGTTCCGGCTAAATATAAAAATGATTTTTTTTCAACAGCAATTTGGATATCATTGTCTACGAATATTTTGTCGTCATCTCCTTTGGTTTTGTCAAATTTTAAATCATAAGACAAGCCAGAGCATCCACCGCTTTTCACGCCTACTCTCACGTAGTCGCTTGCGGCGTCAAAACCATCGTCAGTCATCAAGTCGATGATTTTCTTTTTGGCAGTATCAGAAACTTTTATCATTGTTCTTAGATGTTTGTTTTTAATAAGCATTTCTGGTCTGTAATTAATTTAGTACAGATTTAAAGCGCTAATTTTCAATGTTAAATAGAAATTATCTGCAAAGATACGACTTAAAAACCTTTTTCCATAACGGTTCACATTATTATAACAAATGAGAAAATAGATATTAGTTATTTTGATAAAATCAACCTCAAAAAAGAAGGCTAAAATTCGAATAAAGCATTTTTAAGATCTTAAATTGAATTTATAAGCTGTAAATGTTAAAAAACAAGTATTTATACTCAATTTCACCACATGCTTTATTGGTACTTTTGCAATAAATTGTGAGTAATTATGAAAAAACAACATAAGAATAATTGGGTAAAAATCTTTTTTGCAATATTTTTTGTTTTTGGATTAGGTGCTGCGGTGCTGGTTTTTAGCAGTGAGTCTTCTGAAAATGAAAATCAGGTTAAAAAAGAAAGTACTTCCAAAATTCCATTTGTGAATAAAGAAAACAGCGAACAAAAAAATATTTTAGATTCCTTAAATACACTAAAAGCGGCATACGATATTGCTATTTTAGAAAAGACAGCGCTATCGCAAGAGTTGGAACTAGAGCGTAAGAATGTTGAGAATTTGATGGAAATTATTAAGGCTTCTCAAAATCCATCTGCTGCTCAAATTAAAATTTTTAGAAATCAACTTTCAGATATGAATTCTTCTTTAGAAGGAAAAGTGGTGGAAATTAAGAAATTGAAATCTCAGAATAAAAATTTATTGACAGAAATTGAAAGTCAGAATGTGGTGATGTACAATCAAAAAGCAGAAAATGACACGCTTATTTCTAAACAAAAGAAATTAGAGTCTACTTTAAAAGATGCATCAAAAATTTCTCTAAGCAATTTTAAAGTAATTGCACTTCGTGAAAAAAGTTCTGGAGCAGAACTCGAAACGACGAAAGCAAAGAATACAAAAAAACTTAAAGCTATTTTTACGGTTAACGGAAATGCTGTTGCAAAAACTGGAAGAAGAATTTTTTATGTTCAGGTGCTAGACCAGAAGAATAATGTTTTGGGTGATAATAAATTGATTGAATTTGGAAATGATAAGGCTCTCGTATACAGTTTTATTGTGAGTACAGATTTTCAAGGTAAGTCGGTAAATGTCTACGGAATTTTAAATGACCAGTTTAAAAAAGGAACCTATTTTGTCAATTTTTTCGACAAGCAGGAGATAATGGGAAGCGCTTCGATTACTTTAGAATAAGCTTTTTTAAAAATAAATTGTAGCAAAAGGAGTTTGTATTTGCTAGCTTTGTTCTTTTACAAAATCAAACTCATGAAACTTTACCCAATCGAATCTGGAAATTTTAAATTAGACGGAGGTGCTATGTTTGGTGTTGTGCCAAAGACAATTTGGAACAAAACAAATCCTGCCGATTCTAATAATCTTATTGATATTGCCGCGCGCTGTTTATTGATTGAAGATGAAAATCGTCTTATTTTGATTGATACGGGAATGGGCGATAAGCAGTCTGAAAAGTTTTTTGGGTATTATTCGCTTTGGGGATCTCATTCTATAGATAAATCTTTAGCCAAATATGGTTTTAATCGAGATGATATTACTGATGTTTTTATGACACATCTTCATTTTGATCATTGCGGCGGAAGCGTTCAATGGAATTCGGATAAGACGGGATATGTACCAGCTTTTAAAAATGCAAAGTATTGGACAAACGAAAATCATTGGGAATGGGCTGCAAAACCCAATCCAAGAGAAAAAGCTTCTTTTCTTTCTGAAAATATTCTCCCAATGCAGGAGAGCGGACAATTGAATTTTATTGAAAGACCAGAAAACGATTTTGGCTTTTCAAAAGAAATGAATTTCGAAATTTTCTACGTAGACGGCCACACCGAAAAACAAATGATTCCTTATATCAAATACCAAGATAAAACAATCGTTTTTTGCGCAGATTTATTAGCGACTGCCGGACACATTCCACTTCCTTATGTTATGGGTTACGATACAAGACCATTGCTAACGATGCCAGAAAAATCAAAATTCTTGAATTGGGCTGCAGATCAAAATCATTATTTGTTTTTGGAACACGATGCTCATAACCAAATAATAACAGTGGAGCATACAGAGAAAGGTGTTCGCTTAAAAGATGTTTTTAGCTGCGAAGAGATTCTTTAAAATATAATTCAAAAGATAAAAAAATCCCGTTTTCAGTATGTTGAAAACGGGATTTTTAAAATTTTACTTTATAGTTATTATTCTACAATAACTTTTTTCGCAGAAGCTGCGTCTCCATTAATTAAGTACACATAATAAATTCCTCTTGGAAGACCAGATAAATTAATTGTATTATCTGTGTTTGATGGATCCAAAATAAACGATTTTACCTGTTGTCCTAACGAATTGTAAACTGTTGCTTTCTCTAATGAAACATTACTAATGTAAACTTCACCTTTTGTTGGATTTGGATATAATGCAACTTTATTGAAGATAGAATCTTCAAGGCCTAAAGAACATGTTGAAGAATAAGACGCTGTTGCATCTTTAAAAAACACGCTGCTTGAAGCGGCTAATGAAGGATTATCAACCAAAATACAAGTTAAGGCAGTGTTCTTATTTAATAATGCACTTGTAAAGTTGATGTTGTTACCATTTTTAAGGTTTAAAGTTTTTAGAGAATTCTCCATCACATTTACATAAGTCAACTTGCTGTTATTAGTCAAGTCCAAATCAGTCAGTTTGTTTTTGTTGGCCTGCAAAGTTGTTAGAGCTGTATTTGCTGATAAATTCAAAGTTGTAAGGTCATTTCCATGGGTGTATAATTCGATTAACTTTAAATTTTTCGATACATTTAATGTAGTTAAAAGATTGAATTGACAGTTTAAAAACTCAAGAGCTGTAAAGGCCTCAATTCCTGTTAGGTCTTTAATATCACCAAGCTGTACATTTAAATCTTTCACAGTTGAAATCGATGATGTTAAAACTTTTCCGTTTTTACCATCTTTATCTATGTTCAAATTAATTAATTTTTGCTCAAAATTAGGGTCAGGGATTAATGTGTACACTAATGAAGCGCAATCTTCTGTAAACGTAGAGTGGTTGTCTTTAAGCGAGGCCCAATTTGTATTTGAATAATCTGCATTATCAACTTGAATACATTCTAAGCTTGCATTTGCCATAAACATTAATGATGAAGTTGGAATATTTGTGTTATTTCCATTTTTTAAATTGATGCTTTTTAAATTTTGGCTGTTAGTACAACGTATTTGAATTAAATTTGTATTTTTAGAAAGATCTAAACTTAAAAGATTACTTCCGCCAATATCTACTGTTTTAAGAGCTTTATTTTGGCTAAAATCAACAGATAGTAAACCATGAACTCCAAAACTTCTAAGATCAGTTAAATTTGCATTTTGAGTTAAATTTAAAGTGGTTATTTTAGGATTGTAACTAATAGATAAAAGTGTGAGTTTAGAATTATTTGTTACATCTATTGACGCCAATTTGTTTTCATCACAAGATAAAGAAGTCAAATTGCTATTTAAAGAAACATTTAAGGTTTCCAAATTATTAGTTGAACACGACAATGTAGATAATTTTGGCATTTTTGAAGGGTCAAGACTAATTAATTTATTTCTTTGACACCATAAAAATGATAATTCAGGATTGTTTGATACATCTATTGTTTCTAAAATATTGTCTGTACAGATTACTTGTATAAGTAATGGGTTTTCAGATAAATTTAAATTAACTAACTGATTATTATTACATCTTAATGTTTTCAAACGACTATTTTGAGTAACGTCCAGGGCGGCTAATTTGTTTTGTTCTACTAAAAGATCTTCTAATAGAGAGCATTTAGAAACATTTATACTTGATAATTCATTTTGAGTAACTACAATAAATTTTAACGCAGTGTTGTATGATAAATCTAAAGAAGTTAATTTATTATTAGTACAGTGTAATTTTGCCAAAGAAGTGAAGTCTTGTATGCCGGTAAGGTCGAAAATGTTTTTTGAGCTCACGTTTAGATCTGTTACTGTTGAGATTTTTGATGTCAAAACTTTTCCATCGGCAGTACCAGAATCAATTCCCAATTCAATTAATGCATTCTCGAAGTTTATATCGGGAATCGCTGTATAACTTTGACATGGATCATTAGAATATACAGCAGCAGCGTCTTTTAAGTCTGCCCACTTTACATTAGAATAAGCGGCATCATCTACAATAATACATGTAAGATCCGGATTCCCTGAAAAATTAGAATAGAAAGGATCAAAATTGGTGTTATTTCCATTTTTTAAATTCAGATAAGTTAGCTTATTGTTATTAGCAACTACTTCATAAATTTTTGGGTGTTTAGAAACATCAACACTTGTAATTTCATTGTTATGACAAGTTAATAGACTTAGATCAAGGTTATTGGAAATGTCTAAACTTGTTAATTTATTAGAATGAGCCATTAATTGATTCAGCAAAATATTTTTAGTAGTATTGATGCTGGAAATTTTGTTTTCATGACAAACTAAATAAAGTAAGTTGGTATTGTTTGTTACATTTAAATTTGTCAATTGGTTATATCCACAATTTAAATCCTGCAAAGCAGTATTTGCATCTATATTTAACGTTGTTAATTGATTGCTTACACACCATAAAGAGGTTAGATCTAAATTTTTTCTCATATTTAATGATGTTAATTGATTGCCTGCACAGTTTAAATTTGTTAAAGCTAAATTACTATCAATGTTTAAAGAAGTTAATTTATTCGAATTTACTGTTAAATGATCTAATAGCACATTTGAAGAAATATCTAAACTAGAGATTTGATTGGCAGAGCAATTTAAATTTGTCAATTTTAGATTGTTTGTGACATCTAAAGCAGTTAATAGGTTTTTATTACAATATATACTTTCCAAAATAATATTACTGCTCAGGTTCAAACTGGTCAATTTATTATCACTAATATCTAAAGTAGTTAATTTCGTGTTTTTTGAAAGATCGACAGCTGTTAAAGTATTTTTAGCGGCAGATAAGTTTTCTAAAGAAGTGAATTTTTCAATTCCAGTTAAGTCGGAAATGGCGCTGTTATAAATATTCAAAGAAGTTACAGCTGCAATTTTTGATGTCAAAACTTTTCCATCGGCAGTTCCAGAATCAATTCCTAACTCAATTAATTTATTTTCGAAATTTAAATCGGGAATATTGGTATAAAGAGAAGGAACTTCTGCGACAGACACATTATCTAGTAAAACTTGCGAGTTTAATGTACCTCTTGTATAAATCATAATTCCAACATTTTTATTGGAAGCAGCTGTGTAGTCAAACTCAATTTTTCTCCATCCAGAAGATGATGTAGTGTTGTCTATACTGCTTTTGATTGTTGTCTGCCAAATATCAGAATCTATTAAGCTTAATTCAACATTTGTAAAAGAGCCTGAAACCAGTTTATGGTATGCGGTAACGCGATAAGTTTTACCAGCTTCTATAGGGAAATTACTTCTAGTAAAAATAAAATTAAGAGTACCGCTGGTTATTTCTATCTTAGTACTCGAATTTCCATTTTGAGAATCAGGATCCTGATAAACAAGACCGCTAAAGAAGCGGCTCCAGTCATCTGGCTGCGATGAAGATGCCCAATTTTCAAAATCTCCATTTGAGACTAAATTGATTTGCGCATAAATAGAAAAATTTGCCAGTAACAGCAATAAAAGTAGTTTTGTTTTCATAGATTGAGTTTATGATTAGGTCGCGCAAGTGTATGAATATTAAACGAGTAATCCTTACGGGAAACCGTAAAGACTATACTGTTTTGTTGTTTTTTTATATTTTTAAAACAAATAAGATTATTTAAAGTATATTTTTAATTGGTTGTTATGCTGTAATGATTTGATTTGTAAATGTTTGTGAGTAACATCATTTTGAATAATTTTATTCAAAATTTCATAACACATTGTTAACGGTTAGTTTTTTGTAACAAAAAAGCATAATTTAGACCCATCTTTTAACTTTACTTATAATTATAGATACATGAGTCATATAAAACCTCTTAAATTATCTGCGTTTGCGTTACTTGTTTTAGCAGGTTGCAGCGCAAGTTTGCAAGCGCAAAATTCAGTGCCAAAACAGCCAATTGTGGCTCCTTTAGCAGTTGTAAAAAAATCACCCGTTAGTGAAAATGAATTAAAAAGATGGAGTCATCTGGATTTAGTAAAAGATTCTATTCCGGGAATGAGTGTTGATAGAGCTTTGACTGAATTACTGCAAGGTAAAACAGGTAAAAAAGTGATTGTTGGTATTGTAGACTCTGGTGTAGATATCGAACACGAAGATCTAAAAGGAATGATCTGGACCAATACCAAAGAAATTCCAGGAAACGGAATCGATGATGATAAAAATGGATTTATCGATGACATTAACGGATGGAATTTCCTAGGAAATGCGGTTCACGAAAACCTTGAAATGACACGTGTTGTTAAAAAAGGAGACGACGGTTCTGCAGAATATAAGGCAGCTTTGGCTCAATATACTGAAAAATACGAAGAAGCTCAAAAAGATAAACAGCAAGTAGATTTTTTACTTGATGTTCACAATACAATTAAAAAAGAGCTAAACAAGACAACATACAAAATTGAAGATTTAAATGCTATAACTTCAACAGATCCAAAAGTTGCAAGAAGCAAAGCTATAATGACTCAAATTTTCACAAATGCTGGATCAACTTTTGACCCAGAAGCTGATTTCGGTGAATATAAAGAGCAGGTATACGATCAGTTAAATTATAACTTAAATAAAGAATTTGACGGAAGAAAAATCGTAGGTGATAATCCAGAAGATATTAAAGACAATCGTTACGGAAATAATATTGTTTTTGGTCCAGATAAAGAAAAAGCACTTCACGGAACTCACGTTGCGGGAATCATTGCACAAATTCGCGGGAACAATTTAGGCGGAGACGGAGTTGCTTCTCCAAACGTTGAAATTTTAACGGTTAGAGCAGTGCCAGACGGAGATGAGTACGATAAAGATATCGCTCTAGCCATTCGCTACGCAGTAGATAATGGTGCAAAAGTAATTAACGGAAGTTTTGGAAAAAGCTTTTCTCCGCACAAACAATGGGTTTACGATGCCATTAAATATGCGGCTAAAAAAGACGTTTTAATTGTTCACGCAGCAGGTAACGATGGATACAATATTGATGAAACAAAAAACATTAATTATCCAAACGATTCAGAAGACAACTTAAAAGAATTTGCTGACAATTTAATTACAATTGGAGCAATTAATAAAGAATACGGAGAAACTGTTATTGCAGGATTTTCAAACTTCGGAAAAATTAACGTAGATGTTTTTGCTCCAGGAGAAGAAATTTATGCGACAGTGCCAAACAATAAATACAAGTTTCTGCAAGGAACGTCAATGGCATCTCCAAATGCAGCGGGGGTAGCAGCGTTAATTCGTTCATACTATCCAAAATTAAAAGCCGCTCAGGTGAAAAAGATTTTAATGGAATCTGGAGTTGCACTTCCTGCAAAAGTTGTTTTGGGGAAAAGCGAAAATCCAAATGAAAAACCAGTTGCTGTTTCTGCTGCAGAATCATCAAAAACTGCAAAAATGGTAAATGCTTATAATGCTTTATTAATGGCTGAAAAAATGTCTAAAAAATAAAGTTTAAGATACTATTAATCTAATGGAAGAGTTCACGCTCTTCCATTTTCTATTACATATAAACATGCGAAAAATTATTTTACTTTCTTTCTTGAGCTTTGGTTTACAGACAGCTTTTGCCCAAAACGCTCCATATTGGCAGCAGCACGCCGATTATAAAATGGAGGTTTCGATGGATGTAAAAAACTATCAGTACAAAGGAAAACAAGAATTGGTTTACACCAACAATTCACCTGATACTTTAAGAAAAGTATTCTATCATTTGTTTCCAAATGCTTTTCAGCCGGGAAGCGAAATGGATGCGCGACTTCATTTTATTAAAGATCCAGACGGAAGAATGGTAAATAAAACAAAAGGAGCAGACGGAAAAGATATCAAGCAAAGCCGAATTGAAACTTTAAAGCCGAATGAAATAGGGTTTTTAAAAATCACAAACTTCAAACAAGATGGTGCAGTTGCTCAGACAAGAGTTTCAGGAACTATTTTAGAAGTGACTTTGGCTAAACCGATTCTGCCAAATTCTAAAACCACTTTCACATTAGATTTTGACGGACAAGTTCCAGTTCAAATTCGTCGTTCTGGAAGAAACAATTCTGAAGGAATCGAACTTTCTATGTCGCAATGGTATCCAAAATTAGCCGAATTTGATTTTGAAGGCTGGCACGCAGATCCATACATCGCGAGAGAGTTTCACGGAGTCTGGGGGAATTTTGATGTAAAAATTACAATCGATAAAGAATATACAATTGGAGGTTCTGGATATCTTCAAGACAAAAATTCAATTGGACATGGTTACGAAGATGCTGGTGTAACAGTTACTTATCCTAAAAAAACAAAAACCTTAACATGGCATTTTATTGCTCCAAATGTTCACGATTTTACATGGGCAGCAGACAAAGAATATGCGCATGATATTGTAAAAGGACCAAATGATGTTGATTTGCATTTCTTTTATAAAAACACTCCAAAAGTGGCAGAAAACTGGAAACAGTTAGAGCCGTTAATGGTAAAAGTTATGGATTATTACAACCAAAGAGTTGGGGCTTATCCTTACAAACAATACTCATTTATTCAAGGCGGCGACGGCGGAATGGAGTATGCAATGTGTACTTTAATGTTAGGAAACGGAAAACTGGAAGGAATTCTTGGAACTGCAACGCACGAATTAGGACACTCTTGGTTTCAGCATATTTTGGCTTCAAACGAATCCAAACATCCCTGGATGGACGAAGGTTTTACAACTTACATCGAAGACAGTGCTTTGAATGAATTGAAAGGTGATAAAAAAGAAGTAAATCCGTTTAAAGGAAATTACGCTGCTTATTACAGTTTGGTAAATTCTGGTAAAGAACAGCCACAAAGTACGCATGGAGATCGTTATGACGAAAATCGTCCGTACAGTATTTCATCTTATATTAAAGGAAGTCTTTTCCTTTCTCAATTAGAATATGTAATTGGAAAAGAAAATGTTGATGCGACTTTAAAAAGATATTTCAACGATTTTAAATTCAAACATCCAACTCCAAATGATATTAAAAGAACAGCAGAAAGAGTTTCTGGAGCTGAACTGGACTGGTATTTAATAGATTGGACACAAACATTAAACACGATCGATTACGGAATTAAAGATGTCGCAGACAATGCAGGAAAAACAACTGTAACTTTAGAAAGAATTGGAAGAATGCCAATGCCAATCGATTTAAAAGTAGATTACGCAGACGGAACTTCTGAAAACTTTTATATTCCGTTAAGAATGATGAATTTCATTAAACCGAATCCAAATCCAACTCAAAAAAGAGCTGTATTAGAAGACTGGGCTTGGGCACAGCAAAACTATAGTTTTACAATTGATAAAAACAAAACGGCAATCAAAAAAATTACCATAGATCCAAGCGGATTAATGGCTGATGTAAAAGCAGCCAATAATGTTTTTGAAGTGAAATAATTTCTAGAAAATATTTATAAAAAAAGCCCTTAAATTTAGTTTTAAGGGCTTTTCTTATGTTTCAAGCTTATTCAAAATGCAGAAATTATACTGTTTTTATATCAACAGGAATTTGTGAGTGCGTTTTCTTAAAAGGAACAAATTCCCTGTAACTGGCAGATCTCCAAAGCCATTCGATTGGTCCGTAATTGTATTTAGAAAGCCACCATTTACTTATAAATAATTGAATGATAAATACAAAAACAGCTAGTGAAAAATAAAACCAATAAGGCATAGAGTTTCCGATTCCGAATCCAATTCCGGAGAAAATAAAAGCAGCCAGAATATTTTGAGCGATATAATTTGTAAGTGTCATTTTACCACCAGCACTAAAATAGCTGAAAACCGTTTTTAATTTGCCGTTAATATAAAGCAGGATAATTCCTGTTGCGATAAAAATCATAGTACTTAAAACCAGCCAGTAAAGCGGATGAAAGATTTTGAGTGGAGCAACCTTGTATAAAATCATTAAATTAAAGCCAACTCCGATAATAATAGCGGTAACTAAACTAATCCAAAGTGTCTTTTTCAATAAAGGTTTCAATTCATTTAAGCGGTTAAAGAAATCTAATTTTTGAAGCAGAAAACCAAATAACATGCATGCAAACATTACGATATGTGCCGTTATAGCATAACCTGGAATAATGATTTGTTCGTAGAAAGAGGCCAGTAGATTAAATCTAAAAAAGTCAAGCCAGTTTCCAGAATAATAAAGTTTTAGGTATTCTGGATTTGTCGTAATTTCAACGTTTTCGATTTTGAAACCATTCACATAAGCCATTATAAAAGGAATGGCAAGAACCAGAACGGCGCAGATAATGCTTAATGTTTTTGCGGAGCTTTTATAAAACAAAAGCATTACTAACCCTAAGAAAGCATAATCCTTTAAAATATCTCCAAGCCAAAATGATGAATTGATAAAGGCCAAAATAAAAAGCAAGATCATTCGCCAGGCAAAAAACGTAACAGGATTTTTTCCTTTGGAGGCGACATTATTAATTAAAATCGCAAAACCATATCCAAATAATAAGGTTAATAAAGTCCAAGATTTTGCCGCGAAAAAATAGCGGTTAAAATAAAACAATATGTCTGATATAAGACTGCTACTGTTGTTTTTTTGCTCTACACCAATGTGTAAAAAATCAGAATAATTGCCAATGGCTACTCCTAGTATAGCCCAGCCTCGAAGAATGTCGACAATTGCAGTTCTTTTGCTTTGTTCGACAGGATGAAAAGAATTTGTCATTTGATTGATGTTTTTGTTGTGATTTGATTGATGATTTTTGAATAAACTTGAAAATAAGTAAACGCAATCAAATGTAAAGAAATTATGCAACCAACAATTCTTATCTGAAAATTAAATATAAAAAAGCGTGATATTCTAAAAATATGCTTTTAGAATAACACGCTTACAATATTTATTTGGTTTTAGATTTAGCTCAAATGCTCAATCATATCTTTTGTCATAGATTCCAAATCAAATTTATGATTCCAATTCCAGTCTTCTCTTGCTGAAGAATCGTCAATACTTGCCGGCCAGCTGTCCGCAATTTTCTGACGGAAATCTGGATTGTAAGTAATTTCGAATTCAGGAATATGTTTTTTAATTTCTGCAGCAATTTCTGTCGGAGTAAAACTCATTGCAGCCAAATTATAAGACGAATGTATTTTTATTTGATCTTCTGGTGCCTGCATAATATTAATTGTAGCATCAATAGCGTCATCCATATACATCATTGGCATTTTGGTTTCAGATGATAAAAAGCATTCGTATTTTTTATCGGCAATAGCCTTATAAAAAATATCAACAGCGTAATCTGTAGTTCCGCCTCCTGGAGGAGTCGACCAGCTGATTAAACCTGGATAACGAATACTGCGAACATCAACACCATAAATATTATGGTAATACTCGCACCATCTTTCGCCCGCTTGTTTGCTGATTCCGTAAACTGTTGAAGGTTCCATTACAGTATATTGAGGCGTGTTTTCTTTTGGAGTTGTCGGACCGAAAACTGCAATACTTGAAGGCCAGAAAATCTTCTGAATCTTTTTGGCTTTAGCTAAATTCAAAACATGGAAAAGTGAATTCATATTCAAATCCCACGCAAAAGCTGGATTTTTTTCAGATGTTGCAGACAAAAGTGCCGCCATTAAATACACATCTGTAATTTTGTGAACTTCTACTAAATGTTCAATTTGATTAAAATCTAAAGCATTGACCACTTCAAAAGGTCCTGAGTTAACAACGTCAGTATTTAATTTTCGAATATCAGAAGCGATTACATTTTCGGTTCCGTATAATTTGCGCAGTTTTTGCGTCAGCTCAGTTCCAATCTGACCGCAGGCGCCAATGATCAATATTTTAGGATTCATTTTTTAATGATTTAGAGACACAAATATAACGTTTTCGCAATTACATGCGTTTTTTAGAAGTAAAATTTATAAATTCAATAATGAAAAAGTTTGTTTGTTGGATAATTCACGAAATAAAAATTTGATCGCAGCGTTTTTTTAATTAGGCATTTTTTAAAAACAAAAAGTTTGCAAATGCTATCTGTTGAATTAGCTCTGCGATCTTTATCTATTCTAAACTTACTATAAAATATGAAACTCTGCGGTTAAATTTACGAGCAAAAAACAACAATGATTTACAGATTCTTTAGCAGTAAATCAGAATTCGTAATTGTAAATTTACTTTGTAACTTTGCAGCTTAATGTTTTACCAAATGAAATATAAAATATCTCTTCTTCTACTTTTATTTACCGCAATGTATTCCTGCCAGAACGCGGATGAAAAACGTCGCGCAGAAAATGCAAAAGAAGCAAAAAAGAAAGAAGTTATTTTTAATAATATAAATAAAGGCTGGACATTTATTGATGAGCCGATTAATGAAATTTCAGAACAAAAATTAAACTCGTGGACAGAATGGCGTGAGTTTATTAAAGAGATTGGCGATAAACCAAGAAAGACAATTGGAGCATTTCAGAAAAAGTCAAGAGCTATTTCTAAGAAAGCAATGGCCTTAAATAATAATATTCCGCCAGAATTTAATCTGCCTCAAATAAGAAGCCGTATTTCTATTTTAATTACTAAAATAAAAATGCTGGATCTTTTTATTCATTTGAACAAAATTCCAGATGATAAGGTGGTTTTTTTAGTTCAGGAAATCAACAAAGAATTGATTTCTCTGGAAAGACAAATGGATAAAATTGTTGAAAAAGCCAAAATTCCAAAAGAAGAAGGAGAGGCCGATTTCCTTAAAATGTTAGACACAACGCGTGCGATTCCGAGTTCTGCGCCGCCACTAGATCAAAACACACCAAAAATTGAGTAAAAACGCCCTATATACGATATATGACAATCTGCCTAAAGCACAACAGATTGCATCAAATTTACTGGAAGGGAATCAGATAAAAATGCATCTTAGCGGCTTGCTGGGATCTGCAGTTTCATTTGTTATCCGCTCTGTTTTTAAGAAAACCGAACTGCCTTTTTTAATTGTTCTAGACAATAAAGAAGAAGCCGCGTATTACCTAAATGATTTGGAGCAGATGATTGGCGAGCAGGATGTATTGTTTTATCCCGCTTCATTCCGTCGTCCTTATCAGGTTGATGAAACAGATAATGCGAATGTTCTGCTTCGAGCAGAGGTTTTAAACAGAATAAATTCCAGAAAAAAACCAGCCATAATTGTTACGTATCCGGAAGCGCTTTTTGAGAAAGTCGTTACGCGCCAGCAATTGGATAAAAACACTTTGAAAGTTTCTTTAAACGATAAAATTTCAATTGATTTTATCAATGAAGTTCTATTTGAATATGAATTCAAAAGGGTAGATTTCATTACAGAACCTGGCGAGTTTTCAGTTCGCGGGGGAATTGTCGATGTGTTTTCTTTTTCAAATGATCATCCGTACAGAATTGAATTTTTTGGAAATGAAGTAGACAGCATCAGAAGTTTTGATGTAGAAACACAGCTTTCGGTAGAAACTCATAAAAAAATCACCATTATTCCGAATGTCGAAAACAAGGTATTTCAGGAAAATCGTGAAAGCTTTTTAGATTATATTGCAGAGAAAACAGTCATTTTTATTCAAAATACTGATGGACTTTTTAGTCAGTTAGACAAACAATTTGCAAGGGCAGAAGAAGCCTTTGGAAAACTTTCGGGAGAAATAAAACACGCTCAGCCAGAACAATTATTCTTAAATCAGGCTTCGTTCATTAAACGTGCTTTAGATTTTTCAATTGTGGAATTGGCTTCAAAACCAATCTTCAAAACCACTAAAAAATTCGAATTTCATATTCAGCCTCAGCCGTCTTTCAACAAACAATTTGATTTATTGCTGAATAATTTGAGCGATAATCATTTTAACGGATATAAAAATTATTTGTTCTGTTCGAATGAAACGCAGGCCAAACGTTTTCATGATATTTTTGAATCGCTGGACGAAGCAAATTCTGAGAATATCAGAAAACAGTATAATACAATTGTACTTCCTTTATACCAAGGTTTTATAGATGAAGAAAATCAGATAACGGCTTATACCGATCATCAGATTTTTGAACGTTATCATAAATTCAATATTAAAAACGGTTATTCTAAAAAGCAGAATATCACGCTAAAAGAATTAACAGCACTTTCGGTTGGTGATTATGTAACGCACATCGATCACGGAATAGGGAAGTTTGGCGGCTTGCAGAAAATTCAGGTGGAAGGCAAAACGCAGGAAGCCATAAAATTGGTTTACGCTGATAATGATATTGTGTATGTGAGCATTCACTCGCTTCATAAAATTTCAAAATACAACGGAAAAGACGGCACACCGCCGAAAATATACAAATTAGGATCGAACGCCTGGAAAATTTTAAAACAAAAAACCAAAGCGCGTGTCAAACATATTGCATTCAATTTGATTCAGCTGTATGCAAAGCGTCGTTTAGAAAAAGGTTTTCAGTTCGCGCCGGACAGTTATCTGCAGAACGAATTAGAAAGTTCGTTTATTTATGAAGATACGCCCGATCAAACCAAATCAACGGCAGAAGTAAAAGCTGATATGGAAAGCGATCGCCCAATGGATCGTTTGGTTTGCGGTGACGTTGGTTTCGGAAAAACAGAGGTTGCGATTCGTGCTGCTTTTAAAGCTGTCGACAATAGTAAACAAGTGGCTGTTTTAGTTCCGACGACTATTTTGGCTTATCAGCATTATAGAACTTTTTCGGAGCGTTTAAAGGATATGCCAGTTTCTATTGGTTACTTAAACCGTTTTAGAACGGCAAAACAAAAAGCGCAGACTTTAAAAGATTTAGCCGAAGGAAAACTAGATATCGTAATCGGGACGCATCAATTGGTCAACAAAAATGTGGTTTTTAAAGACTTAGGTTTATTGATTGTTGATGAGGAACAAAAGTTTGGAGTTAATGTAAAAGACAAACTGAAAACTATCGCAGCAAATGTTGATACGTTGACATTAACGGCAACGCCGATTCCGAGAACGCTTCAGTTTTCACTAATGGCGGCAAGAGATTTGTCTGTAATTACGACGCCTCCGCCAAATCGTTATCCTATTGAAACAAATGTTGTTGGTTTTAATGAAGAAGTAATTCGTGATGCAATTTCGTATGAAATTCAGCGAAATGGACAGGTTTTCTTTATCAATAACCGAATCGAAAATATTAAAGAAGTGGCCGGAATGATTCAGCGTTTGGTTCCAAATGCAAGAGTCGGAATTGGTCACGGGCAAATGGATGGCGCCAAACTTGAGGAATTGATGTTAGGTTTTATGAATGGAGATTTCGACGTTTTGGTGGCGACAACAATCATCGAAAGTGGACTTGACGTTCCAAATGCCAACACGATTTTCATCAACAACGCCAATAATTTTGGATTATCAGATCTGCATCAAATGCGTGGTCGTGTAGGGCGAAGCAACAAAAAAGCATTCTGTTATTTCATTTGTCCGCCGTATTCATCAATGACCGAAGATGCGAGAAAACGTATTCAGGCTTTGGAACAATTCAGCGAATTGGGAAGCGGTTTCAACATTGCGATGAAAGATCTTGAAATTCGTGGTGCCGGAGATTTATTAGGGGGAGAACAAAGCGGTTTCATAAACGAAATTGGTTTTGATACCTACCAAAAAATCATGAACGAAGCCATCGAAGAATTAAAAGAAAACGAATTCAAAGATTTATATCCGGAAGAAAATAATATCGATACCAAAGAATATGTAAAAGACATTCAAATCGATGCTGATTTTGAGCTTTTATTCCCAGATGAATACATCAATAACGTTTCGGAACGTTTGGTTTTATACAACGAATTAGGCGCCATAAAAGACGAAGCAGGTTTACAGGAATTCGAAAGAAAACTAATTGACCGTTTTGGACCGCTGCCAAAACAAGCGGTTTCATTACTAAACAGCATCCGAATAAAATGGATTGCAACAAAAGTAGGAATCGAAAAGTTAGTCTTGAAACAAGGGAAAATGATTGGTTATTTTGTCTCAGATCAGCAATCTGATTATTATCAATCGGTGAAATTTAGAAATGTTTTGAATTTTGTTCAGAAGCATAGTAATCTCTGCAAAATGAAAGAAAAACAAACCGTAAACGGATTACGTTTGTTACTGACTTTTGATAATGTAAAATCAATCAAACGAGCTTTAGAATTAATGGAGTTGTTTGAGGAATAAAATTTTGCCACAGATTAAAATGATTTTCAAATATTAGAAAATCATTTTAATCCTTTAATCTGTGGCAAAATTAATTTTGAGGCTCTGTGAAATTCTCAGCAAAAAGAAATCTTAAGTTTTATTTATAATTTATTTAAGAAAAATCTTAGACCAAAAAGTTTTCTTTGACCCAAATTTTCAAAGCCACTTTTTATATGCAGAATCGACTTATCGTTCTATTTCTATTTTTTGGATTAACTTCAATTTTCGCTCAAGAAAAAGACATTATTATTTCAAATGATTCAATTAAATCAGTAGAAATTGATCCGCTTCGTCCTTCAAAAGCCGCGTTTTTTTCAGCTGTTTTACCAGGTCTAGGGCAGATTTATAATAAAAAATATTGGAAAGTTCCTTTGGTTTATGGAGCAATAGGCACGAGTACTTATTTGTATTTTGATAATCAAAAAAAATACAATTTGTATCGAGATGAATATAAAAATAGATTAGGAGGGACTGAAAGCGGTTCGGAATTTTTGGCTGGTTTAAGCGAAAGTCAATTGATTTCTGCTCAAAAACAATTTCAAAGAAATAGAGATTTATCAGCCTTATTTATAGTTGGGTTTTATATTTTAAATATTATTGACGCTAATATTGATGCTGCTTTATCACAATTTAATGTAGATGAAAAACTGGCATTTAAACCAGTTATGATAAATAACAGCGTGACATTAAAAAATGATTTTGGATTTGCCATTAATTATTCCTTCTAAAAAAATAAAAAGGAACTCTTTTTTTAAATAGAGTTCCTTTTTTTATTATTAATTGCTGATTGAATTTACAACTTCTTTAGTCCTTTTAATTCAGCAGCATTTCCTTCTTTAATGCTGATTGCAGTGCCTCCGCCCGGAGCTAAATACTGTTTCAATTTGCTTTTTGAGTTTACAATAACTTTAGTCACGGTATATTTCTGTGGATTTTTGTTCCAATTTGCTTCTTTTGCATCGGCATAAATGGTAGCGATGAAATTTTTTCCGGCAGGTAAATAATCAAATGAAATGTTTGCTGTTCTTGCATTTTCATCTGTAATACCTCCAATAAACCATTTGTTTTTACCTTTTGCTTTACGCGCAATTGTAATGTAATCTCCAGGTTCAGCTTCCAGAATGTAACTGTTGTCCCAATCTACAGCAACGTCTTTGATGAATTGAAATGCATCTGGAAAACGCTCATAATTCCCTGGAATATCCGCAGCCATTTGCAACGGACTGTACATCGTAACGTAATACGCTAATTGTTTTACCAAAGTAGTATTCACTCGTTGTGAACTTCCTGTTCCGTAATACGAAAGATCAGTTTGGAAAATCCCCGGTGTATAATCCATTGGACCTCCCATTAAACGAGTAAATGGCAAAATTGTAGTATGATCTGGTGCTAAACCTCCCATAGATTCAAACTCTGTTCCACGCGCAGATTCCTGAGCAATCCAGTTAGGAAAAGTTCGGTTTAAACCTGTTGGGCGAACGGCTTCGTGACTGTTAACCATGATTTTATAGTCGGCTGCACGTTTCGCAACATTAATATAATGATTGACCATCCATTGTCCGTCATGATGTTCGCCACGCGGAATAATCTGCCCAACATAACCTGTTTTTACAGCATCATAACCGTTGTCATTCATAAACTGAAAAGCACGATCTAAACGACGTTCATAATTGGTTGCAGATCCCGAAGTTTCGTGGTGCATGATAATTTTTACTCCTTTTGATGCCGCATATTGGTGAACTGCTTTTACGTCGAAATCAGGATAAGCCGTTACATAGTCAAAAACATCTTCTTTCCAATTACCAATCCAGTCTTCCCAGCCAATGTTCCAGCCTTCGATTAGAATGGCATCAAAACCATTTTTAGAAGCAAAATCAATGTATTCTTTGGCACGTTCTGTTGTAGCACCATGTTTTCCGTTTGGCGTAAGTTTCGTAAAATCATCCGTCATTTTTACGTTGTTTTCTTTTCCGAACGCCCATGTACTTTTTCCTGCTACGAAATATTCCCACCAAATTCCGATGTATTTTACCGGTTTAATCCAGGAAACATCCTTATAACTTGTTGGATCATTCAAATTCAGGATTAATTTTGAAGCTAAAATATCTGTTGCTTTGTCGCTTACAACAATAGTTCTCCAAGGTGACTGTGCATCTGTCTGCATATATCCTTTTGCACCAACAGCATCTGGCGCCAAATGACTTACCATTTTGTTGTTTACAGCATCAACTTCAAGGTACATTGCCGGATAATTGATCAATCCCGCTTCGTGAATGTTGATGTATAAACCATCATCAGATTTCATCATTGAAGGAGTTTGAACAGAAAGTTCTTTTATTGGCTGCTGTGCATTGATTTCGATCGTAGCTTTTTTCATCAACGACGGAATCTCTGAAATTTTTGACGTTGTATACGCATACTCGTTGGTATCATAATCTCCCGGAATCCAGAAAATTTTATGATTTCCAGCCAAATTAAACTGAGAACGTTCTTCTTTTATTACAAAATAATTTAGGTCATTTTGTTTCGGAAATTCATATCTAAATCCCAATCCGTCGTTGAACAAACGGAAACGAATGCGAATAAATCTATTGTTGTTTTTTGCCTGAGCTAAAGTGACAACCAATTCGTTGTAATGATTGCGAATTGTTTTTTCTTCGCCTAAAATCGGATTCCAATTTTCATCAACAGAAGATTGCGCTGTATTTGTAACGGTAAAACCATCCAAAAACGAAGGCATATTTTGAAGTTCTAAACCTACAGAACTTGGTTTTATAACTGCTTTTTGTTTATATGACAACTGGTAAGAAGGAATACCGCCTTCTTTTAATTCAAATTTTAAAGAAAGGTTTTTGTCTGGCGAAGTTATTTCTTGTGCCCTAAGCCAAAATGTATTGAAAAGGATAAAAAATAAAAATACTGTTTTTTTGCTCAAATGCATTTGAAGTAATAATTTTTGGAATTGAAAATTCATGTTTTTTTGTTTTGTGCAAATTTAGCTTTTAAAGTTGCATTGGAATATTAATTTTTCAATATTATGTATTGAAAGGGCTGAAGAGTAATATCTGATCCTACTGTTACGGCAGTTCCGGTAAAGGCGTCTTTCCAGTTTCCTTTTAACGCATTTGGAATAAGATGTTTTACTGCAGAACTGGTTAAATTAGAAAGAACGAAAACTTTTTCATTATCCTTAATCATTGTAAATGCACTAACGGCATCACTGCTGTAACCTGTAAATTCTCCTGTTTTAATCGCATTGCTTGTATTTCTGAAAGCAATGATTTTTTTATACTCTAACAGCATTTCATTATCGGCAGTCGACCAGTCAATTGGTGTTTTGGCGAAATAATTTAATCTTTTGGCATAACCAATTTCCTGTCCGTTATAAATCATTGGAACCGATTTTAAATAAGCAGCTACAACAAACATGGCAAGGGATCCTTGTTTACCTCCAAAAAGTTCTAGCGGTGTTCCGTCAGAAAGGTTCACGTCATGGTTGCTGGTGTATCGAACTACTCTGTTTTCTGGATTGTAATTGTTAGCATATTCTACTGCGTTAGAATCTTGAATAGTAGTTGCAGGTTTATTTTCTTTGAAAAGCTGTTCGATTGTATAAAAGAAATTGAAGCCAAAAGTGAAATCAAAACCTGATGCAAAATGATTTACTTTTGAACCCTCCGCAAGCATTAAAATGGTTTGGTTCTTTTTTATTTTTCGGAGTTTTGTTATCGCATCCGACCAGAAATTATTTGGAACAAAATCCGCATAATCGCATCTGAAACCATCAATATTGGCATTGTAAATCCAATATGACATAGCGTCTATCATGGCATCTTTCATCTCGGTATTATTGAAATTAAGCTGTGCAACATCATTATAATTCGTTCCTGGCGGAATTATAATGTTCCCGCCGGCATCCTGCTGGTACCAATTTTTGTGCTCTGTAATCCAAGCATTATCCCAAGCTGTGTGATTGGCAACCCAGTCTAATATAACGGCCATGTTTTTTTTGTGTGCTTCTTCAACGAGAGTTTGAAGGTCTTGTAAAGTCCCGAAATCTGGATTTACTGCCTTATAATCTTTAACAGCGTAAGGAGAACCTAATTCGCCGGTTGCTCTTTCTTTTCCAACAGGAAAAACAGGCATTAAATAAATTACATTTACACCCAATTCCTGAATTTGAGAAAGTCTGTCCTGAACACCTTTTAAAGTTCCCGCCTCACTAAAAGCACGAATGTTTACCTGATAAATTACAGCATCTTCTTTTTTCGGCATTTTATCAAATGGAGCACCATATTGTGTATACGGAGATTCTGGAGTTTTTGTCTGTTCATCAGAAGAACTGCAAGAAACAAACGCTAATGCAAGCAATAATCCGTAAACGATTTTTATATTGAATTTCATGATTTTACTTTTTTATGTTTTAAAATGGTTAAGAGATAACCTGCCTTTCGAAGTAAAAAAGACAGGTAAACTCAAACCAAACTTAACTTAATTTTCAGCTATTTTTTTGTAATTGTATAAGTTGCTGTTGGAGGATATCCAAGACCTGCAGGATCAACGTCGTTTATTTTGAATGTAATTTCATAAGTGCCGCCTTCGCCTACATAATGAGCTCCTTGGTCATCTAGATAAACAATCCCATCTGTTGTATTTTTAGGACCATAATTAATTGTCCAGTTATTATTTAATCTGAATTTTACATTACCTGGAACCAGATCAACAGTAATTTTCCATGTTTTTGTTTGGTAATCATAATTCATAGGAGTACTATTATCCCAGCTTCCAGATGTTGCGTCACCTACAACTCCCCAAGAATAAGGTGCAGCTGTCCATTTTAAAGTATTTAGATTTACTTTAACCTGATACGAACCTTCGCCTGGAAGAGCAAAATCTTTTGTACTCATGTTCTCCAAATCATTGTTTGTTGCACCTGCCCCGTAATATTGCTCCCAGTTTCTTCCCTGATTTAATTTAAAAACAGTTCCATAACCAGGCTGAACTGTAACATAGCCTTGATAAATACCTTTTGCGATGGCAGGTAAAGAATTGGCAATGTCTACATTCCATTCTCCTTGATAGGCTCCAGGCATATAAATTTCGCCAAAGACAACACTTTTTTCATAAGGTGTAATAGTTAAAGTAACAGGATCAGAATAGATTTTGCGATCCATTGTTGCTTCTACGCGAACGACTAATTTTCCTTGAGTATCAATTGGAAGTCCTAAATCGACAGCAATTTTATTTAAATCTTGTCCGATTAATGTTTTGCTTAAAACATCGGTGCCAACTTCAATTCGTTTTGCTTTTAACCAAGCATTAGAGCCGCTTGTATCTCCGACTAAGTCAAATTGAAGCGCATAGGTAACAGGGGCTTCAATAGGAAAAACAACTTCTGGCCATGAAACAAGTAATGCCTGACTGTCTGCAGTTTCTTCTGTTAATACGATTGTATTTGATGAAACGCTGATTTCTGATGGAAAACTAACGGATTTTAATGTCGTTAATTCGGCATCGCTTTCGCAGGCAGAGCCCAAGAAAAGCAGACTGCTTAAAATGAATATTTTATTGATATATTTTTTCATGATAGTCTTTGTTTTTTAATAACCAGGGTTTTGTTTTAATCCACGATTGGCGTCTAAAGCTGCCGTGGGAATTGGGAACAATTTTCTAAAAGCAGGAGATGCAGGTCTGAACTCATTTGCCAATAAAAATTTGTCAAAACGAATCATATCTTGTCTTCTGTGGCCTTCCCAGTTTAGTTCAAAACCTCTTTCATTGTAAATATCATCAAGAGTTGGGTCGTGATCTAAAGCATTTAGTCCGGCGCGCTGCCTGATTTGATCTATGAAAGGTTTCGCAGCGCCTGCATTTCCTAAACGCGCATTACATTCAGCCATCATTAAAATAACATCTGCATATCTGAAAATAGGGAAGTCGTTAGAAGCTCCTCCACCAGTTCTTGGTGCTACAGGGTAAAATTTCACGTTTCTAACTCCAGCCTGTGGATCTGCTCCTGGATTGTCTAATGAAGCAACATCAAGTGTATAATTGAAGCCACCAGGCTGTTCTCCAAATAAAAACTGTTTTCTACGAATATCATTTGCATCGTATTTTAAGAAAAACTCTTTAGGAACAATTGTACCATTCCACCCGCTGAAACCAAATAAGGCTTGTGCGTGCGGACCATATAAACTGCGAACTGCATAAACGTTACGAGATACAACATCTAAGGTTGCGTAAATTGGTAAAATTGTTTCATCTTCTGGAAGTACATCTCCAAACAATTCATAATATTTACTTCCTAAAGGATTTGCAGCATCTGCCGCTCCTGAGTGAAGTGAAAATCCGCCTTCAGCAACTTTGTTACAAGCGGCTAAACATTCATTCCATTTTGGAGTCCCTGTGTATACTTGAGCGTTCAAATATACTTTTGCTAGTAAAGTGTAACCAGCCCATTTATTGAATCTTCCGTAGTAATTGCCGCCTCTTGTTCCAGATAACAATTCAACGTTGTCCGTTAGTTCTTTTACAATAAAATTGAAAACTTCTGCGCGGCTTGACTGCGGAATTTTATCAACTGTAATATTATTATCGGTGAAGAAGGGAACGTCTCCAAAATCATCAATCAATAAATAATAAAAGAAAGCTCTTAATACTTTCGCTTCAGCAATTTTAGAAGCTTCAGCATTTGATTTTTCTAGTAAATTAACCGCTAAGTTGGCATTGAAAATAGATTTATAAAGCCAATTCCAAGTATTATTGATAATAAAATCTGTTGGCAGCCATTCGTGTTTGTGCAGACGAGCAAAATCCTGCTGCCAGTCACCTGTATTTCTATGCGGAATTACCTGCTCGTCTGATGACATACAGTTCATGTCATACCAGCCGTTGTCTGCACCTGCATAACCAACACCAGAGGCATTATCTCTTACGAAATCGCCAGGAACTTGAGCATATACACTTGCAAGGGCTATATTTGCCCCTTCTGGGGTTCCATAAAAATCTTCTGCAGGGTATTTATCGTACACATTTTCATCTATATCTGTACAACTAAAAAGTGTCAGGAAACATAAGCTTCCTGTTATCATTATATATTTAAGTTTCATGTTTTTTACTATTTAAATTTTACAGTCAAACCAAACGCCACACTTCTTGTACGAGGATAAATTCCTCTGTCTCCTCCGAAGTTATCTCCACCGCCGCTTACATTTAATTCTGGATCAATACCCGAATAATCTGTTATGAGGAATAAGTTACTTCCTGTAAGTGAAAGTCTAATAGTATCAATATATTTATCTGTAAAACGAAAACTGTATCCCGCGGTAAGATTTTCTAAACGAATGAATGAACCATCTTCTAACCATAAATCTGAACCATAGGGAGAAGTGTAAATTCCTTGGTCTACAGCACTTGCTAATACATTCGATTTACCAATATTTTCCAATCTGCTCAGGTTAGAGCGTAAACCGTTGTAGATTTTATTTCCGCCTGAACCTCTTAATAAAAGAGAAGCATCAAAGTTTTTATATCGATAAGAAGGATTAAAAGCAAAAGTATAAGTCGGCAGAGCAGAACCAGCATAATAACGGTCCGGGCTTTTTACCCCTTGATCAATTATACCATTTCCATCACGATCTAGAACCGTTTCTACGTTATTTTCATTTTTACCGGTATGTTCCAGAATATAAAACGCTCCAATTGGTTTTCCTTGTACTAAGTAAGAGTTAGCAGCTCCCCAAGGAACATAATCGGTATTTAACGGTACGCCGTTAATGCTTCCATCTAAATTAAGAACTTCATTTTTCATGAACGAAACGTTTCCTGCCAGTGTAAGTGTACTGTTTGCTGATTTAATTACATCGTATGCAAGTGATGCTTCAATACCTTTATTAGAAATACTTCCAACATTTGCTTTAATCGTGTTGTACGGATAAGGCGGTTGAGGTACAGTATAATCAAATAATAAATTTTCTGTTTTAGAATCATAAACATCTACCGTTCCTCTCAACCTATTATTTAGAAGAGCAAAATCAAGACCTATATTGGTTTGTTTTTTGGTTTCCCATTTCAAGTCGGCATTTGCATTTTGCGTGATTATGTAGTTTGTGATTGGCGCACCTCCAAAATATGTTGTTCCAGAACTGCCAACTAGGGAAATGGACTGTTGTGGAAGCAAGCCTTGCTGGTTCCCTGTTTCTCCATAACCTGCGCGAAGTTTTAGTTCATCAAATAAGTTTTGTTTTTGCATAAAAGGTTCTTTCTCGATTTGCCAGGCAACAGATGCTGATGGGAAATTTCCCCATTTGTTATTTACTCCAAAAACAGAAGAACCATCACGACGAATACTGGCTGTAACCAAATAGCGATCTAATAAAGAATAATTTATTCTCGCTAAAAATGAAGCTAAAGTTCTGTCGTTTTTATAGGTTTCAATATCGCCAGGACGAATTTTTGTCAAATCTCCTAACTGAAGTGCATTGTAAGTGGCTTTATCATTAATAAATCCCCTTACTTGTGCAAAACTTCCCTGATACATTTGATTTTGCCATTCGTATAAACCTAATGCATTTATATTATGTATGCCAAATGTTCTCTTATAGTTAAGACTAAAATTGGTTAGTTTTTCGTTTTGTCTACGGTTTCTAACATTCCCATAACCATTTTGATCAATTGCATACGCACTTGTTGAAACAACAGGCAGATAATAACCTTCAGTCGTATTTGTTTTTCTCCAGCTTCCAAACCAGCTGGCCTTTAAGCCTCTTGCTAAATCTAAATCAGCTTTTAAACTTGCAAACAAGTTGTCATTTTCAGCTTCATTTGAAACGGATTGAGCAGTTGCATACGGGTTTAAATATTGAAACACATTGGGATCTGAAAAGTAAGTTCCATCAGTATTGAAAACTGGATCTGTTGGTCTCACTAAATATGCATTAGTAATTAAGTTTGAAGTATACGCTGCAGTTCCAATACTTTGAATAATACTTGTCATATTATTGATTCCTGTATTTAAGTTAAAAGTCAAACTTAATTTATCATCAAGTGCTAATTGAGTAGCTTGAATTCGCCCAATGTATTTTTTATTGCTGGAATTTATTACAACTCCATCTTGTAAAATAGCCGTTAGCGAAGCTCTATAATTAAACTTATCCGTTCCTCCGCCAAAAGATAATGTATGAGTTTGGGTAAATCCGGTTTGTGTCAAAAGACCATACCAATCTGTATTTGAACCGTGATTTGCAGAGGCAGGAACGCCAACACTTTGTGCTGCAGCCCACCATTCCTCGGCATTTAGCATGTCTAATTTTTTAGGTATAAAATCTAAAGATGATGAACCAATATATTCCATTGTGGTTCTGCCGGCTTTATTTTTTTTAGTGGTAATTATAAGTACACCTGGTGCACCTCGAGAACCATAAATCGCAGTTGCCGAAGCATCTTTTAGAATGTCATAACTTTCGATTTCGCTTGGAGGCACTTGGTTTAGCAAATCCATATTTCCTTGAATTCCATCGACAACAACCAGCGGATCGCTTCCTCCAATTAAAGATGAAATTCCACGAATGCGAACGCTTGGACCAGAACCTGGCTCGCTTCCTAACTGCGTAATATTAACTCCGGCAGCTTTTCCTGCGATTAATTGCAGCGGATTTACAATAGCTCCTTGATTCATATCTTTTGCAGCAATAGAAGAAACAGCGCCAGTCACATCTCTTTTTGTGGCAGTGCCGTAACCCACAACAACTATTTCCTGTAAATCGGTTGCATCTGGGAGAAGCTGAATGTTTATAACAGTTTGGTTAGCAACTACCTTTTTCTCTTTATACCCAACAAAAGAGACAACAATTATGGATTGAGCACTCTCAACTGTAAGTTTGTATTTCCCGTCGAAGTCTGTTACTATTCCGTTTTTTGTTCCTTCTTCAATAACCGATGCGCCGGGTAATGGCAAGCCGTTTTCATCTGTAATTATACCAGAAACGGTTTGCTTTTGAAATTCAATTACTTGTGTTTTGATTTCAGGCTTTTTTAGAATAATCTGTGTATCGCGAATTTTAAATTCGGTTGGAGTTCCTTTAAAAAGTTTGTCTAAAACCATATATATAGATTGATCTTTTACAGAAATTGAAACGGTTCGATCTAAGTCTATATCGCTCAATTTGTAAATAAATCTAAAATCTGTTTTTTGTTCAATCGTCTCAATAACCTTTTCGATTGTTGAATTGTTTAATTCAAGGGTAACTTTTGTCTTTTGGGCATAAGTATTCCCTCTAATATTAAACATGGCGACCAAAATAAGTAGTGTAGTTAGTTTCAATTTTAGGTCATTTTGGAACAATGAGTATATAACCCCATTATTCTTAGATTTTTTTTTCATAATTTTGTTAATTGATTGTAGTTAATTCGTTATATTCAATCACTTAGTAAATCGGAAATTGTTCGCAGCTCTTTCCGATTTTTTTATTCTAGTATTCTTTTTTTCTCATAAATTTTCATTGGTTTAGTGGTTATCTAATTAGTATTTGATTGTTTTTTACGGTGTAATTAATGCCATGAATTTCATTAAAATAACTCATTACATTTTCTATAGATTCTTCTTTAAAACTTGCATTAAATTTCTCGTTCGCTAGTTTTTCATTTTTGTTAATGATTGTTACGTTATAGCGTCTTTCCAGTTTTGTAATAATGTTTTTGAAAGTCATGTTTCTAAATGTGAGTCCGCCGTCTATCCAAGAAGTATAAATTTCTGTTATAACTGGTTTGGTGAAAATTGAAGCGTTCTGTTTATTGAAACTTCCTTTGAATCCTGGTTTTAGAATAGTGTTTTTATTGGCATCAAAATCTTCATTAGAACGATACATTCCAACAGAACCTTCTACTAGGACAACATCGGTTGCAGCATCTTCAGGATAGTTAGAAACATTAAAGTGAGTTCCTAAAACGCGCACGTTTAATTCGTCGGCATTTACAATAAAAGGATGTTTTTTGTCTTTTGCCACATCAAAAAAAGCCTCACCGTCAAGATATACCTGACGATTTTGACCAGCAATAAATTTTACGGGATATTTTAAAGTTGTTCCAGAATTTAAATGTACCAAAGTTCCGTCTGATAATTCTAAACGAAATTTTTTACCGTATGGAATTTTAAGGGTATTGTAAACTAATTGTTCAGAACCTGTTTCTTTTTCATAAACCAACTTGTCTCCGTCTTGATTTCCAATAATATTTCCATTTTTATCCTGAACCTGCACTTTTCCATTTTCTGAAATAATCTGAATACTTCCGTCCTCCATTTGTAAAACGATATCTGTGCTTTTAAAATCGAAAGGAGCTTCAGCAGCTTTATTCGAAAAAACTTCTTTGTAAGTAAAACCAATTCCCAGCAAAACCAAAAAAGATGCAGCAATGGAAAGATATATTCTGCGATTTGATTTTTTAGAATGAAGTTCAATTACGGTTTCTTCTTCTTTTCCTGCTGCTAAAATATTATTGAAGATAGAGTCTGCTTTTTCAGCCTCCATTTTGGGCATTTCGTTTAAAAGCTTTTGTACATCTTCAACTGTCGGGAAATCTTCTGTAAGTTTGTTATTACGGCAATAAGCAATTACTTGATCTGTTTCTTCGGGAGTACATTGATTGAGAATAAACTTTTGTAAAAGCGTTTTTATTTCAGAATTTGAATTCATTAAGAATGTTTTTAGGTTCTGTGTTTATATAATACAGTTGAAGAGAAGGCGAGTACTACTTAAACGTTGTAAATTTTTAAATTTTAACATTTGAAACAGTTTTTTACTTTTTATGGATCTGATTTTTAGTGTTTTGAAAACAAGTAAATAATTAATGATTAACCAATTTTTGTCATCTAGAAGAATTTCCACAAAGAATAAAATTTGTAGCCAAGCTTAGAAATGCTAAAGTTTGTTCAATTGCCTCCAGTTTTAACTGGGGGCCATAAAATGCTTCATGATACTAGGCTTTAGCCAAAATAAATAGTTTGGCTAAAGCCTTTCGTGCGGTTTCATTATAAACCTCCAGCTAAAGCAGGAGGCAATTGAATTTTTTAGCCACAGATTTAAAATATTAAAAAGGGATTTTAATCAGTGGAAATCTTTTAATCTGTAGCTAAAAAAAGATCAAAAGTTTAATCAAAAAAAATCACTCCGAAGAGTGATTTAATGGCATTATTGTGGTTTTGGTTAGATAATTTCATCGTGAAGTTGAAAAAAACCGCGCATCGATTCGAGCGCTTTACTCATTTGGTTCCGGACCGTGTTTATCGAGATTCCGAGTTCCTGACTTATTTCTTCATAGCTCATTCCTTTTTTCCGAGACATTTTAAAAATCTGCCGTCGTTTGGGCGGAAGCTGTTTTATAGCTTGTTTTCGGAGTTTTTTGCAATCGGCTTCCCGAACTGCATAATCACCGTATTCATGTGTTTTCTGACTTTCGTAGAAAACGGCTTCTTTCAATATAATTTCATTCGCAGCTTTATTCAAAACATTAAAAGCCTGATTTCTTGCGATTGTAAAAATATAAGATTTAAAAGATTGTTCAATATCTAAATTCTCACGGTTGAGCCAAACCTTCAAAAAAACATCCTGCACATTTTCCTCCGCGGCCTCTTTTGATTTTAGAAGACTGATGCTGTATCCATAAATATCTTGGTGGAATAAATCAAAAAGTTGGCGAAAAGCTTTTTCGTTCCCGTTTTTGAGTTCACTTACCAATAATTTTTCACTATGGCTGGCAGCTTCTAACAATTTAATTTGCTTTTATTTAATTCTAATGGTATTAAACTATCAAAATAAGAGGTCGGAGATCTGACTTCATGGCAAATATATAAAAATATTATTCGCAACAAATTATATATAAAAAAACTTAATTCTTATTTTCAAGTAGTTTTTTAAATAAAACAGGCAAAAAGTACTGGCAAGTCGCTTTCACGCAAGTAAGTGTCAGATTGACGCTTTTGTAAAATAAAATTTAATTTAGAATTTGACTTTTGAGAATATTCTTATTTGCGAAAAATGAAATTTAGTCGAAACTGATAATTTCATTTCAAAAAAAATCCTTTTATCTTTAAATACAAAGACAAAAGGATTATGAGTTAGAGAATCAAAAATGATTCTTAATATTATAAATTGGATTAGTTTTTCAAATCTTTAATTACTTTAAAAGCAACATCAACCTGATCTTCTCCAACTAAAATTGTAAATTCATTTGAAGTCGAAATTACCTCGTTAATAATAATTCCTTCCCAAGCTAAACGCTGGAAAATGAAGTAATAAATACCAGGAACCACAATGTTTTCTTTTGGTAATTTTACAGTAATCGAAGCTAAATTATCTAATTTTTGAATTAATTTTTCTCTCATAAAGTGTTTTTCAACTAGATGATTTACACTGCTGCTGACAACGATATTGGTTTCGTTTACACCACGAGATGAGGTATAAAAAATATCAGATAAAGCATTAATATCAGAAATTAAATCGGCTTGTTTGTTTAGAACAGTTTCAGAAGCTGCAAAAGTGTAATCTGTAAGTTCAGAACGAACCGTAATTTCACCTATATTTTTAATTACTTTATTGATTTTGTGGTTTAGTTTAAAATCTAGTTCTTCCGTAAGTCGTTTTAAAGACATTACAACAGCGCCTTGTTTTACTTCTTTTCCAAACTCACTTTCCAATTCGGTCATAATATTTCGCGAAAGTGAAGTTAGGTTAATAATTCCGAGCGATAGTGCATTTAATAAAAATGGTTTTGTTTTAATGTAGTTTTCTACAATAGAAGAAACAGTTTTCATAATTCTTTTTTTTTTTTGTAATTCGGTTGGTTGTTAATTTAACATTGCGATGTTATAAATCTCTGCAAATATAAATAAAAAAACAAATTGTTACAATTATAACAATAAAAAATTATGTTAAAAATGATAAAATGCGTCGGTAAGATGTTCAATTGCAAATGATTCGCCGTTTTTATGGATGGCAACGATGTCAAAACGGATTTCAATATCTTCATAAAAATCCTTTTCCCTATCGTTTATGTAGGCATTTACTGCTTTAATAAGTAATTGAATTTTTTTTGGCTTGACAAAATCCTGCGGAGAACCAAAGTCTAAACTCGAACGCGTTTTAACTTCAATAATTGCTAAAATGGAACCTTTTTGAGCGATTATATCTATTTCGGCTTTTTGAAAGACATAATTTCGCTCTATAATTTTATAATCGTTTTCCTCGAGATGTGCCACTGCGAGATCTTCTCCTAATTTTCCTAAATCATTATGTTCTGCCATGTTCTTTTTGTTTCAAGTTTCAGGTTTCAGGTTATTTGCATGCAAAGACGCGAAGCGGCAAAGTTTTAAATACTCTTTGCGGCTTCGCGTCTTTGCGAGATTTTTTATGTGGTATTCTTGGGTTTCCTTGCTAGGATTCGGTGATATTATTTTTTAAAAGTAACAGTGCTTCCTGAAGCAGTAACTTCCATAGAAACGGTATTTCCCATAATTAAAGCTCGATTATCTCTAATGTGGCCGGCTGGGAAATTAAAAATTACTGGAATGTTATATTTTTTTGTCACATCATCAATAATTTCCAATGCATTTTTTCCCCATGGAACTTCATTGTCCTTCATACTTGTCATACCTCCAATGATAATTCCTTTTAGATTCTCGATACATCCATTTCGTTTCAAATTCATCATCATACGATCGATATGATAAAGATATTCATCTAGATCTTCAATAAATAAAATTTTATCCCTGCAGTCAATCGCAGATGGAGAACCTAATAAACTATATAAAATAGAAAGATTACCGCCGACTAATTCCCCAGTAGCGCTCCCAAGACGATTCATGGGTGTTGGGCTGATAGAATATGAAATTGGCTCGCCAAACAAACTTGCTTTTAACGAACTCACTGCGTCTGGAGTAGCTCTAGGAACAGTTACGGGCATAATACCGTGAATAGATTTATAGCCCATTGTATTTAAATGGTTGTGTAAAACAGTAACATCACTAAAACCAATAACCCATTTTGGATTTTGTTTGAATTTGGTAAAATCTAATAAATCTAACATTCTAACAGTCCCGTACCCGCCGCGAACGCACCAAATAGCTTTAATATTCGGATTGTCTAATTGTTTTTGAAAATCGGCTGCTCTCTGTTCATCCGTTCCTGCCAATTGATGATAGTCTAATCCGATTGTGCTTCCAACTACGGCTTCTAAGCCCCAGCTGTGGAGTAAATCTATAGTGGGTTTTAAATTGTCGTCGATATTTTTTCTGGCTGTTGCCAAAAGAGCTACAGTATCTCCTTTTTGTAAATAAGGTGGTGTTATCATGTTTTGTTGAGATTGACAAGTGAATGATTGAAAAGCAAAAGTAAGAAATGCGATTTTATAAAGAACAAAGTGTTTTTTATTGAAGAAAAGGTTTTTCATATTAATTTGCTTTTTCATTTTTTGTATGAAACACAAATATAAAAAATTTAGAGGTTAAAATTATTCGAATTTTCTTACAATTAAATAAAATGCTTAATATTGAACTTTTTAAAAATAAAATTTATGCAGTTTATTAAGATTAGTTTTTTGGTAATTATCCTTAATTCCTTTCAGGTTTATTCTCAATCCAAAATATATAAAATACACACGGTAGCATTTTACAATTTTGAGAATTTGTATGACACAGTAGATGATGCACTTACAAATGATGATGAATGGACACCAAATGGGGCACAGCATTGGACAACGGAAAAGTATCAGCAAAAATTAAAAAATATAGCAAGAGTTTTATCTGAAATTGGCACACCAGAAAATTCAAATGCGCCAATTATAATTGGAGGTTGTGAAATTGAAAATCGTGTTGTTTTAGAGGATTTAATTAAAGAACCAAAACTGCAGCAGTTCGATTTGGGAATTGTTCATTTCGATTCGCCAGATAAGCGAGGAATTGACGTTGCCTTACTTTATCAGAAAAAATATTTTCGGCCAGTTTCTTTTTCAAATATTCCTTTAATTATTTATAAAAAGAATATCGAAAAGAAAGAAGAACTCTCGCAAAATTTGGATGATGAAGTAGAAGTAAAAAAAGAAAACAATAATCGTGTTTTTACCAGAGACCAGCTTTTGGTTTCAGGTTTTTTAGAAGATGAAGAAATACATATTATTGTGAATCACTGGCCTTCACGATCTGGCGGTGAAAAGGCTACTAGTTTATTTCGGGAAGCAGCAGGAAAATTAAACCGCAAAATTATCGATTCTTTACAGCAGATTAATCCGAGAGCAAAAGTTTTGACAATGGGAGATCTTAATGACGGACCTTTGAATAATAGTGTCAAAACTGGTTTAGGTGCAAAAGGAAAAAAAGCTGAAGTTCCAGAATTTGGCGTTTTTAATCCGTTTGAAGAAATGGCAAATAAAGGAATGGGAACAATTGCTTTTAGAGATTCCTGGAATATATTCGACCAGATTATCATGACGGAATCTTTTCTCAAAGATGATTTTTCGAATTTTAATTTTTGGAAAGCGGGAATTTTTAAAGCACCGTATCTTATTCAGGCTTCAGGACAATATAAAGGTTATCCGCTTCGAAATACAGTATCCGAGGCTGGTTTTAGTGATCATTTTCCAGTATATATTTATTTGATAAAAGAATTTCAGTAATTTTTTAGTCGCAGTCTCGGTTTTCAGTCACAGTTCTAACTGAAAACCGAGACTGGGAGTGAATACTAACTAACGACTGAAAACTTTTCACTAACTTAGCTTTTCATAATTTAGTACTTAAAAAAATGGCTATAGCAAAACCTTTTAACCTGACGCAATGGATTGACGAAAACCGTCATTTATTAAAACCGCCTGTTGGAAATAAAAATTTATATGTTGATTCTGGAGATTATATTGTAATGATTGTTGCAGGCCCAAATGCTCGAAAAGATTATCATTATAATGAAACAGAAGAACTTTTTTATCAGTTAGAAGGTAGTATAAAAGTCGTTATTCAAGAAGATGGTGAACGAAAGGAAATGGAATTAAATGCCGGTGATATGTATTTGCATCCTGCTAAAGTGCCGCATTCTCCAGTTCGCTCAGAAGGTTCTATTGGATTAGTTATTGAACGTAAACGTGCTGGAAAAGGGTATACAGATGGTTTGCTTTGGCATTGCGATAAATGCAATCACAAACTTTACGAAGTATATTTTGAATTGCACAATATCGAGAAAGATTTCCTTCCTCATTTTGAGCATTTCTACAATTCAGAAGAATTAAGAACATGCGATAAATGTGGAACAGTAATGGAAACTGATCCAAGGTTTACGGCGAAGAAGTAAAAATGAAAAACCACATAAATCACATATATATGTGGTTTTTTTGTATGTTTGTATTAAAAATGAGACAATAATGCATCAATTATGATACAAGAAGTAATCGCATATAAGAATATAGTGGACAATATTGAAGATTTAATGGATAAATCTCCCTATAAAAAAAATTATATTATTGAAAAAGTTGGTATTTCCAGCCCCACATTTTACAGGAAATTAAAGAGTCGGACTTTTACTGCTGATGAAGTATTATCTATTGCTAAAATACTTTCTCCAGAAGAAAATTTCAGATTACAATTGAAAGCTGAAATTGAAAATGCAAAACGCGAATATGATGAAGGGAATTTTATGACTCATGAGCAAATGCTAATTGAGTTAAAAAGAAAAAATATAATTTAATAATTTAAAGTAATTAAGGGTTTTTGACGATTATCATGGAATTCTATTAAATGAATAAAATCCCGATTTAAAATGTAATAAAGAGAAATATTTCTTGTAATTACTAGTTCATTACATTCTAAATCGTATCTAAATTTTCCTAAATAGGGATTTATTCTAATTAAATTAATAAGGTGTAGAGCCTCATTCACAAATCTTTGTGCAATTTTATCACTTCGGAATTGCGATAGATAATTTCTTGTGGCATAAAAGGTATAAGTAGCTCTTGAAGACCAAACAATTTGCATTTTTACTAAATTTATTCGGCTAAAATATAAAAAATAACTTACAAATTAATTACTTTTACAACTCAAATCTTTTCCCTTGCTCAGGATAGATTATCTTCAATCCTAAATCATTTAGATCCTTTAACTGCTGTTTAATTCTGGTGATATTTTTAGCAGGCGGTTTTAAATGTGTAATAATGATTTTGAAATTTTTTAAAGAATCTTTTCCGGCTAATTCCTCCAAAATGTGAAGTTCCTTCATTAAATAATTCGGAGTCAAATGACCAAATAAAAATTTATCAGGCTGTTCATTCGGAAAAGAAACTTCAATAAAAATTCCTTTTAATTGTCTAGTTTTTAGCAAAGGGGCAACTGATGTCCATAAATCAAGTAGATTATTGCTTTTTTCAACTTCATCTGGTCCAGTATCTCCTAAATAAAGAACATAATTATTTTCATTTTTAACTAAAAAAGCAGTGCTTTCAAAAGGATTAACATGGCTTAACGGAAATGCTTTAACCGTCATTTTTGTATTGATTAGAGCAGTTTCTTCATTCAAATTTAAAGTTTGAAAATGGTATTTTTTTAAAGGAAATCCAGGACCTGTATCTCCAAAATTGGCCCAAGTCTGATCATTGAAATAATGATTTTCCATCATTTCCATACATTTATTAGTGGCATAAACTGTTTTAGAAGAGTCAGCAGGAGAGTTAATAATTAATCCTGAAACATGATCTAAATGCGCATGCGAAATTAAATAACCTTTAATGTATTTTCGGAGAACTTCGCTGGTAGAAACTTTAAAAATTTTATTTTCAATCGCTTTTTCAATTCCTGCGTTTATAGTTCCCGCATCCAAACAAATAAAATCTTTTGTGTTGGATGGAGCGAATAAATAAGCCGAAAGATTTTTTTCGTCGATACCACCTTTCACGCCTAAAGGCACAATTTGAAAAGATGATTTTTGTTCTTTCTGAGAAAATATATTGGTTGAAATTAAAAGGAAGCACACTAAAAGCCGACTGAAAACGCTCATATTTTTTATTTTAAGTAATGCAAATTTCATTAAATAAATTCAATTTAAGTCGTTTCATTTCTGTTAATACTAGTAAATAACCTTAAATTTACTTCTCTTTACAAGATTACTACAAGTAGAAATTAATTCTAAAATAATATCTTTACATAAAAAATATAACAATTTTAACTAAAAAAGTTACAATGACAACAATAGCATCACAATTTGGCATGAATGAAGCTTTGGAAAAGCTGGGAATAAAACTTGTGAACGACGGAACTTCAACAGGAACAGAAAATTTTGCATCGGGCGAAGTTTTGGATAGTTTTTCTCCAGTAGATGGAAAATTAATTGCTTCGGTTAAAACTTCGACTCTTGAAGATTATGAAAAAGTAATGCGTTCAGCTACAGAAGCTTTTAAAACATTTCGATTGATTCCTGCGCCGCAGCGTGGTGAAATTGTGCGTCAGTTTGGAGAAAAATTGAGACAAAACAAAGAAGCTCTTGGAAAATTGGTTTCTTACGAAATGGGAAAATCATTGCAGGAAGGTTTTGGGGAAGTTCAGGAAATGATCGATATATGCGATTTTGCAGTTGGTTTGTCCCGTCAGTTGCACGGATTAACGATGCATTCTGAAAGACCAGGACATCGTATGTACGAGCAATATCATTCTTTAGGAATTGTTGGAATTATTTCTGCATTTAACTTTCCAGTTGCGGTTTGGTCATGGAATACTGCTTTAGCATGGATTTCTGGTGATGTCTGTGTTTGGAAACCTTCTGAAAAAACACCACTTTGCGGAATTGCCTGCCAAAATATTATTGCTCAAGTTATTAAAGAAAATAATCTACCAGAAGGAATTTCATGTTTACTAACTGGAGATTACACAATAGGAGAGCTGTTGACAAAAGATACTCGTATTCCATTAATTTCTGCTACTGGTTCTACAAGAATGGGGAAAATTGTAGCCCAAGCTGTTGCAGGAAGATTAGGTAAATCTTTATTAGAATTAGGTGGAAATAATGCCATTATAGTTACTCCAGATGCAGACATAAAAATGACCGTAATTGGAGCAGTTTTTGGAGCTGTAGGAACTGCTGGACAGCGTTGTACTTCAACTCGAAGATTGATTATTCACGAAAGTATTTATGATAAAGTAAAAGATGCTTTAGTAGCTGCTTATAAACAATTACGAATCGGAAATCCGCTTGACGAAAACAATCATGTTGGACCTTTAATTGATATGCACGCTGTGGAATTGTACGCAACGGCTTTAAACAGAGTAGTGGCTGAAGGCGGAAAAATTATAGTTGAAGGCGGAGTGCTTTCTGGAGAAGGTTATGAAAGTGGCTGCTATGTAAAACCTGCAATTGCAGAAGCAGAAAATTCATTTGAAATTGTACAGCATGAAACTTTTGCTCCTGTTTTATATTTGATTAAGTATTCTGGAGATGTCGAGAATGCTATTGAAATTCAAAATGGTGTTGCTCAAGGATTATCATCAGCGATTATGACGAATAATTTGCGTGAAGCCGAAAGATTTTTGTCTGTTACAGGTTCTGACTGTGGAATTGCAAATGTAAATATCGGAACTTCAGGAGCTGAGATTGGCGGTGCTTTTGGAGGTGAAAAAGAAACTGGAGGCGGACGCGAATCTGGTTCTGATGCTTGGAAAATCTATATGAGACGCCAGACGAATACAATTAATTATACCACAAATCTTCCCTTGGCGCAGGGAATTAAGTTTGATTTGTAAAACTTCTTAAGAAATAAAGGCTTCCAAATTTGGAAGCCTTTTCTGTTTGTTTTAGTTTTTATTTTTTTAGAATTGTCTGATTGAACGAACCATCGGTCGTATAAATTTTCGCCAGATAAGTTCCCGGAATTAAACCATTTGTATCAATACTTTCGGTTTGTTTTCCAGTAGCACTTACTAGATTGCCTGAAATATTGTAAATTAAAACTTTCTCCACTTTCTGATTTGGATCGGATAAATACAAAGTACTCGAAACTGGATTTGGATACAATATAATTTTAGCCTCTGTATTTTCAGCTGCTAAAGAATAGGAAGCAGGTGCTGCTTTTAATGTACTTCCACCGTAAACTGTACTGATGTAGAATAAATTAGCAACAGAACCTTTTGTTATAGTGTGTGAACCAGCAGCAAGTGATGCAGTTAAGATTCCTGCAGATGCAGTATAAGAAACATTGTCTACCTTAATTGTTCCCGTAAAATTGGAATCAAAAACTAAAGTTAGTGTTGATGCACTTGTAGTAGTATAATTGATAGTGGTACTTGATTCTATTTTTAAACGCTGTGTTAAAGTTAGCCCATTGTAGGACACAGACCCTGGCGTAGAATTTATGTTTCCTGTAATTGCGTAAAACGTGCTCGTTTTTCCAGATGTTGTAAAATTATGAATTTCACTTCCTGATGAGCTAGTAGAAACAGTTATTGTTCCCGATGCTGTTGCTGGTGATCCCGCTGTTCCAGAAGTTGCTACAGAATACGATACATTTGCGGTTGGTGTTCCTGTTATCGTTATTGTTTTTGCAGTTGTGTTTTTTACAAAGCTTAATCCAGAGGCAGGTAATCCAGTTACAGCAGCATCTGTTGCATTTCCTCCCCAAGTAAATACGATAGAACTAATTGCAGTTCCAGAGGAAACAGTTTGACTATTATTTCCAGAGGAAGTTAAAGTTTGATTTCCTGCAGCCGTAACCGTTATAGTTCCAGATCCACTTGCTGGTGAACCGATCGTACCAGAAGTAGCGATTGAATAAGAAACAGTTGCTGTTGGTGTTCCAGTAATTGTTATTGTTTTCGCCGTTGTATTTTTTACAAAAGTTAATCCAGAAGCTGGTATTCCTGTTACAGTTGCATCTGTTGCATCTCCACCCCAAGTAAAAACAATTGAACTTATCGCTGAGCCACTTACGACAGTTTGATTATTATTTGCAGATGAGGTTAAGGTTAAAGACTGACTTCCAGCAGGCGGGTTTCCTTCTCCTTGTACGGCAACTAAAGTTCCGTTATAATTAGTTAGTGCCGTTTTTAATGCATTGATAACTAGTGATGAAGTATCATCAACAGCATTGTTAAATGTCCATTGAAGATCTCCTCCTGAGATACGCCCAGCATATTGCATTGTTTTGGTTTTTGCCGCTGCCGGCTGATCGATTACTAGATTTTTTACGTATAAAGCAGCATCAGTATCAAAATTATTATAGGTATTTGCTCCCGATTTTGATTTTACAGAACTGCTTACAACCTCACCTCTTGTTGTCGCTACATAAGCATCAAAATCTGTTGTAGAACTTATTTTTCCTGCGATATTGTATAAAGGATTTGGATCATTGTAAGCTACGAAACGCATATTATTTGTTCCATTTGAAGCATCAAATGTGTTGTTAAAAGCTTTAATGCTTCCTCCAGCTTCGCCAGAAAATGTTCCCATTGTTCCAGCGTTATTTACTTGATTGGCTTCATCCCAAATATCAGTTCCTTGAAGAGAAGTTAACATTGGATGCTTACTATTTCTAAAATAATTTCCTTCTACAAATAGAGAAGATCCCAATGTAGATCCTGAGCCATATTTTGCAATACCATCAAAATAATTGTTATAGATATGAGCAGAATAATAACGAACTCTTGGATGACGAGAATCAGAATGATCAAACCAGTTGTGATGATAAGTAATGTACAAACCAGCTGTTGTTCCTTCGCTTAATCCTAAAAGACTGGCTTTTCCGTTATCCCAAAAGTGATTGTAAGACAAAGTGATATAAGTTGAAGTTTTATTGTCTAATGCGCCATCTCCCTTTATTTGATCTGCATCACTTCCAGCATTTCCATAAAATAAATCACAGTTATGAACCCAAATATGATCATTGTCTTGCTGCATTCCAACATTGTCACCAGCGGTACTGTTACAATTCATGAAACCAAGATTATTCACTTCAATGTTGGAAGCCGATTTTAAACGAACTCCCCATCCATTAGCAACAGCATCGTTTCCAATACCTTCAAAAGTTACATAACTTGAAGCATTGTTAGCATTTTCAATTACAACATCGCCACCTTCCATAACTGTCATATCAGTAATATTTCCTATCAAACGAATGATAAACGGGCGAGTGTCTTTTCCTTTCTTAATCGCATAAAGAATATTTTGTAAACCAATACAAGGATTTGTACTTGCTCCGGTAATATTCATTGAAACGGTGTTTTTGGTATTTTGTGTGATGTAAAGAATCACGGCATTATCCTTCGGAGTACCGTCAGCTTTATATCCACCGGGAACACGTCCGCCTTCAAAAGCAAATCCATTTCTGTCATGAGCAGCTACGGTTAAATTACCTGTAGAAGCTCCTGTTCCTTCTGTGCCATTCACGACAGGTTTTACCTTTACAGTGTAAGTTCCAGCTTTCAAACCAGGAATATCAGCACGAAAATAAGAACCATAACTTCTAATAAGCTGGTCGTCTATTTTTTTATCTGTAAACCCGTTTCCTGTGTAGTAAACGTTATAAGATTGTGCACCGCTGACCGGCTGCCATTTAATAAAAGCTGATTCTAACCAGCCTGAAGCTTCGTTAATTGTTACTGACTGTGCCCATAACTGAGCTGTCATGAGAAAGACAGCCACTAAGAATAGGTTTTTTTTCATAATTGTGTGGTTTAAGAATGTTAATAATAGTAAGTGGTTTTACTATCGAATACAAGTGGTTAATTGTAATCGATTACACAAAAATATATATTAATTCTTAAATCAATAATTAATTTAAACAAAAAAAGAATATATTAAAAAATATTGGCATTATATATGGTAAAAATGTAATAAATTGCATTAATTGTAATTTATTACACATTTTTATTTGGAGAAGAATGCTTTATTTTATTGGAGTATTGAGAATTTCATTTTCAAATAGTCATTTGATTGCTAAAAAAGCTTTTTTTTAAATTACATTAATTACATTTTTAATTTTTGTAAGAATAAACTTTGTTATGTAATTAAAACATCAGAAATATTTTAAAAACGAAAACAAGAAATTAGATCTTTAAAAAAAATAAAATAAGACTTTTGAATTAATTATAACAAAAAAGCCTTTTTGATTTTACTCAAAAAGGCTTCAATTATTTTATTTAAAATTATTAGTCTTTGCTTGATATTTTAGCCAGCAGTCTTAAAAATTCAATATACAACCAAACTAATGTGATCATAAGTCCCATAGCACCGTACCATTCCATAAACTTTGGCATTCTTTCTTTTGCTCCTTTTTCAATTAAATCAAAATCTAAGAATAAGTTAAGAGCTGCGATTATAATTACAAAAACGCTTATACCAATACTCATCATTGAGTTTCCATGATGCACAGGAGTAAAACTTGTAAACATTGATACAACCCATGAAATTAAATAATAAGTAGCAATTGCCAAAGTCGCAGCAATAACAACAGATTTAAATTGCTCTGTAACTTTAACAATTTTGAATTTGTATAAACCTAGACAAACTAAAAAAGTTACTAAAGTTGCTCCAACGGCATTAATTACAATTCCAGGAAATTTCAATTCGAATATTGCAGAAATTCCTCCAATAAACAAACCTTCAAATAAAGTATATCCTGGCGCTAAATAAGGTGAAGCTTGTGGTTTAAAAGCAGAAACTATAACAAGAATAAAAGCAATAATTGCTCCTCCAATAGTTGGAAGCATAGGATTCATTCCATTAAAGGCCATCCACCAAGTTACCATTGCGGCACCGCATAAAATTAAAAATAAAATTGCCGTTTTGTTAATTGTTCCTGACACCGTCATTTCTTGATTGTAATCAATAATTTGAGCTTGGTGTACTTCTTCAGCTTTTGAAGTTGCACTAGAAAAACGCTTACTGTTTAAAAACGGATTTTTTGAATTAAAGTTCATAATTTAATACATTTAATTGAACCCAAATATATGGAGATTTTTTGAAGTGCAATTGAATGAGAGAAATTTTTAACATGAATTTCTCTTCCTTATTTACTGTATATAAAAAATCCACCAAAACTAAATTTGATGGATTCTTTTATAATTTAATTTAAGAAAATGTCTTAATTCAAAAGATCTAAAACTAATGAAGGGAATAAACCTAATGTAATATTCAACACAATTGATACTACAGCAACTGCATAAATAAGAAATGGTTTTCCAGTTCTTTCTTGATTTGGCTCTTTAGAATACATTGCAAGTATTAGTTTGAAATAATATCCAACACTTATAATAGAATTGATTACAGCAACAATTACTAAACCAATATATCCTGCCTGAATAGTTTGATTGAATAAAAATAACTTCGCAAAAAATCCTGAGAAAATTGGGATTCCAGCCATTGATAATAATGAAGCTGTAAGAATAGCAGCCAATAACGGATTTGTTTTTCCTAAACCATGAAAATTTGTAATGTCTTCATTGTCATGATCTCTGCATACATATAAAATAACACTAAAAGCAGCGATTCCAGCCAAAGCATAAGCAGCAGTGTAATATAATAAAACACCAGCAGAAGCAGAAACAGTTAATAATGTCATTAACATGAAACCAGCATGAGAAATTCCAGAAAAAGCAAGCATACGTTTAACATTTACTTGTCTCAATGCCATAATGTTACCAACAGACATTGAAGCGATTGAAATGATAACCACTATGACTTCAAACGTATGTAAAAGATCTTGGTTTTCTAATGAAGAAATGAAGTTCATACCAGCAATTAATTTGAATAAGGTTGCAATTGCGACCACTTTTGCCAATGTACTCATTAAAGCTGTTGTTAAAGCTGGCGAACCTTCGTAAACATCTGGAGCCCAGAAATGGAAAGGAACTGCTGCAACTTTAAACAACATACCAACTACCATTAAAATCATTCCGATAGGAAACCAGATTGGTAATTCGGCAGACAATGCACTTTCGTGTATTTCGCTGATGTCAAAACTTCCCATTGCTCCATAAATCAAACAAATTCCAAATAAGATAATTCCAGAAGCGAAAGATCCCATTAAGAAATATTTCATTCCCGCTTCGTTACTTTTTAAATTTAAACGTTCGCTGGCAGCTAAAACATATAAAGCGATTGATAAGATTTCAATACCTAGAAAGAACATTGCTAAGTTTCCAAAAGAAACCATTGCAACAGCTCCAGCAAGTAAGAATACTTTAATTGCTACGAAATCTGAAATTTTTGATGGATGCTTGTGATAAAAATTATGGCTTAATGCTACAAGGAAAATCGTCAAAACGATGAACAAAGATGAAAAAGCTGTAGAAAACTTTGACACTGCTATCATATTGTTGTAATAACTTTGTTCAGTTCCAAATTCGTAGAAATTAAGAGCCAATACACCTAATAAACCAACAATGGTAATAGGAACGATGGCTTTTCTTAAATTAAGAATTTCAAACAATAGGCAGAAAATACCCAATCCTGTTATAGCTATTAATGTATTCATTTTTGTCTTTTTGAGTTAGGATTTCAAATTATGATTGTAATCCTAATTTATTTTTTGTTTAAAATATTAGTTCTTATTGATAACTTGTAAAATCGTTTCCAAGCTTGGTGTAATCAAATCTGTAATTGGTTTTGGATAAAATCCGAAGAACAATAAAACAGCAATTATTACTGCAAATGAAATTCCTTCGTTCAAAGAAACATCTGCAAAAGTTTTAGAATTGGTTTCGCCTAACATTACATGCTGGAACATTCTCAACATATAGTAAGCTCCCAAAATAATTGTAGTTCCGCCCAGAATTGCAAACCAAATATTTATCTGAGATAAACTGTATAAAACTGTAAATTCTCCAACAAAGTTAAAAGTACTTGGCAGCGCAACAGAAGCTAGTACTAAGATTAAAAACATTGAAGTAAATTTTGGAGATTGCGTACGAATATCGCCCATTTCTCCAATTTCTCTAGTTTCAAATCTTCTATAGATTACTTCAGCAGCAAAGAATAATCCAACTACCACAAAACCGTGAGCGATCATTTGCAAAACAGCACCTCTTAAACCATCAAGGGTTAAAGTGTAAGATCCTGCAGCAATTAATCCAACGTGAGCAAGAGAAGAATAAGCTAATAATTTTTTTAAATCTTTTTGTCTCAATGCAACGATCGAACCGTAGATTACACCTGCAATTCCTAAACCAATAAAGATATACATGTATTCTTTAGCAGCAATAGGCGCAAGAGGTAATTGCCAGCGAATTACACTGTACAATCCCATTTTTAACATGATACCAGATAAAAGCATTGTTCCAACAGTTGGTGCTTTTTGGTACACATTTGCCTGCCAAGTATGGAAAGGAATAATTGGAATTTTGATAGCGTAAGCTAAAAAGAAAGCCAAGAAAATCCAGAATTGCTCGCACGCAGATAAATCTACTTTATATAAATCTTCGACTAAGAAAGAACCAGCTTTTTGATATAAATAAATGAAAGCAGTTAACATGAATAATGAACCAGCAAGTGTGTAAATAAAGAATTTAACCACAGCTTTTCTGCGTTCTTCAGCGTCGCCATTACCCCAAATTAAGGCAATAAAGTAAATTGGAATAAGTGCTAACTCCCAGAAAATATAATATAAAAGACCATCAGCAGCTAAGAAAGTTCCAGTCATAGCAAAAGCCATAAACAAGATCAATGCATAAAAACCTTTAGCATTTTTATATTCATTTCCGAAAGAAGAAAATATGATAATCGGAGTTAAAGCTGCAGTTAATAAAACCATTGCAAGTCCAAGTCCGTCAGCATTTAAAGCAAAAGAAATTTTTGGCTGTGTAATCCAGCTGTTGATTACGCTGATATTTTCACCAGCAGAAAAATTATTCAATAATACAATTGAACATCCTAAAGCGGCTAAACTAAAAAGTAAAGCAACTTTCGAAGCTAGTTTGTCACCAGAAAAATAAGTGGCAAATGCACCAATTAAAAGTATAATTAATATAGTAGAAACGTTCATAGTAATAATATTATTGAGCTAAAAATATATAGGAAACAATTGCACAAAGTCCTAAAACAAAAACAAATAGATATAATCCTATACTTCCGGTTTGTAATTTTTTTCCTTGGAAAGCAATTTCGTTTGCTATTTTACCTAATCCAAAAACAAGAGCAGATAATCCTGTTTCGATGTAGTCTCTAAAGAATTTAGATAAACTATTAACAGGTGCTACAAATATTGCATCGTAAATTTCGTCTACATAATATTTGTTGTATAACACTTTGCTTAGACCAGTAATGTTTTCATCAGATTCTGGAACATTATCTTGTTTAAAGTATTTCACATAAGCAATTAAAATTCCAAGTAATCCACCTAAAACAGCAATACCCATTAAAGTATATTCTGTTGTGCCTAAATGATGTTCTTCACCTGCCGCTTTTGTGAAAAGAGGAGCGAGATATTCATTTAACCAGCTGTTTCCAGGTAAACTGATTAATCCGCCAAAAGTCGCTAGAATAGCTAAAATGATAAGCGGAATTGTAATTAATGAACCACTTTCGTGTAGATGGTGTTTTTGTTCTTCAGTTCCTCTAAATTCTTTGAAGAAAGTTAAGAACATTAATCTAAACATATAGAAAGCTGTCATGATTGAAGCAATCGATCCAACAACGTATAATGGAACACTGTGGTGAAAAGCAGTCAATAAGATTTCATCTTTTGAAAAGAATCCAGAGAAGAATGGAACTCCTGAGATTGCTAAAGAAGAAATCAACATGGTCCAGAAAGTAATTGGCATAGCTTTACGCAGTCCACCCATGTTGCGCATATCCTGCTCTCCGTGTAATCCGTGAATTACAGAACCAGATCCTAAGAATAGACAAGCTTTAAAGAAAGCGTGAGTGATTACGTGAAATACTGCTACTTCGTAAGCTCCAAATCCTAATGCTAAAAACATTAATCCCAATTGAGAAACTGTAGAATAAGCTAGTACTTTTTTAATATCAGTTTGAACCAATCCAATTGTAGCCGCAACTAATGAAGTGATCGCTCCAATAATTGCAATTACGTTTTGAACATCGTGCGCTAAATCAAAAACAAAGTTTAATCTCGTTACCATAAAGATACCCGCAGTAACCATTGTAGCAGCGTGAATTAATGCAGAAACTGGAGTTGGTCCAGCCATCGCATCAGGTAACCAAGTGTATAACGGAATTTGAGCAGATTTACCACAAGCACCAATAAATAAACATAAAGCAGCTAAAGAAAGTAAAGAGTAATCTAAGTTAGAAGCTCCAGCAATTGCCGTTTTTAAAGTTGCATAATCTAATGTAGAGAACATCGAACCGATAATGAACATACCAATTAAAAGACCTAAATCTCCAATTCTGTTCATGATGAAAGCTTTTTTCGCAGCATCATTGTAATCTTGGTTTTTATGCCAGAATCCAATTAATAGGTAAGAACAAAGTCCAACACCTTCCCATCCGATGAAAAGAACTAATAAGTTGCTTCCAATTACAAGTGTAATCATGAAGAAAACGAACAAGTTTAAGTAAGCAAAAAACTTGTGCATGTTTTCGTCATCGTGCATGTAACTTATAGAGTATAAGTGAATCAAAGATCCGATTCCAGTTACAAAAAGTAACCAAAGAACAGATAATTGATCTAATAAAAATCCAAGATTGATTTTTAAGTTGCTGATTTGAATCCAATCAAATAAAGTAACCTCAATTCCTTTTCCAGTCGAAGTTATTTGATTAAAAAGTAAAAGAGAAACTACAAAAGAAATTGCTACGGCAATAGTTCCGATTGCACCAGAAACTGTTTTGCCTAAGCTTTTTCCAAAAAAGACATTTACTAGAAAACCTAGTAAAGGAGTTAAAACTAAAATTAAAGCTAAATTGGTATCCATTTCTGATTATCCTTTTAAATTTTTTAAATTATCGATACTAATTGAGCCGATATTTCTAAAAATAGAAACTAAAATGGCCAATCCTACCGCAACTTCGGCTGCAGCAACTGCCATCGAGAAGAACACAAACACTTGTCCTTGTGCATCTTGATGATAAGTTGAAAAAGCAACAAATAAAAGGTTTACCGCATTCAACATAATTTCGATAGACATGAAAACGATAATAGCATTTCGTCTGTACAATACACCAAAAATACCAATACAGAAAAGTACAACACTTAAAAAGATGTAGTTTTCAATACCTATTTGATTTAATATATTACCCATTATTTATTATTTAATTTTTCTTTTTTAGACAATAGAACTGTTCCAATCATTGCAACTAAAAGTAAGATTGAAGCAAATTCGAACGGAACCATATACTCGTTCAATAAAATTTTACCTAAAACTTTAATCGATTGGAAATCTTCTCCTGTAGAATCGTATTCGCCTACAATTGGTTTAGAATTGATGAAAAGTGCAATCAAAACGATTAATATCAAACAGAAAGATACAATTGCACCTAAACGTGTAATTCTAGGACGGTGTACTTCTCGCTGTTCGTTCAGGTTCATCAACATAATGGTAAACAGGAACAGAATCATAATAGCTCCGGAGTAGACTATTATATGTACAACTGCTAAGAACTGAGAATTTAATAATAAATAATGACCAGCAATTGAAAAGAAACAGATCACTAAATAAATAGCCGAGTGAATTGGATTTCTGCTGAAAATTGTCAAGAAAGCAGTAATAACGGTAATAAACGCTAAAAAGCAAAAGATAACTTGAACAGTAGTTGCGTGTGCAAAATCAGGAATATGTATCATTTTTAGTTAGCGTTTTTAAGTTGAGCATTTTTCATAGCCATTTCTAAAGGCATCACTAATTTGTCTTTTCCGAAAATGAAATCTTCTCTTTCGTAACTTGCAGGAACTAAAACTTTAGAAGTCGTTAAGTAAATAGCGTCTTTTGGACAAGCTTCTTCACATAAACCACAGAAAATACAACGAAGCATATTTATTTCGTAGATTTCAGCGTATTTTTCTTCTCTATACAAATGTTTTTCATCAGCTTTACGTTCAGCAGCTTTCATTGTAATAGCTTCTGCAGGACATGACAAAGCACACAATCCGCAGGCAGTACAGTTTTCACGACCTTGCTCATCGCGTTTCAACATATGCTGGCCACGATAAACTGGACTCATTGTACGTACTTGCTCAGGATAGTGAATAGTCACTTTTTTTCTGAATAAATGTTTCAACGTGATAAACAATCCTTTTACAATCGCCACAAGATACATTCGCTCTAAAAAAGTCATCTCTTTATTAGAGACCATCTTTTTTCTACCCGATAATGATATAGTTTCTATTGACATTTTTACTATTATATTTTGTGATTTTATAATTTGAGGTAATCAAATTCAAAATCTATTTTGTTTTTATTTGAAGCTTAATCCTGCTATTCACCGTATCTTTTATTGTTCACCTAAAAGGATATTGCTTATAGAAGGGCTAGAGCAGTACGGTTCTTAGAATCCTAAAGCGGCTGCGATATCGTGTCTTAAGATAACAGCGCCCGTAATCATAATATTAATAATCGAAAGCGGAATTAAAATTCTCCAGCCTAAGTTCATTAATTGGTCATATCTAAATCTTGGAATTGTCCAACGAACCCACATGTAGAAAAATATGAAGAAACATATTTTAGCAAACAATACCGCGATTCCTAATAAGTTACCAGCATTAACGCCAACATTTTCTACCATCCACTCCATTCCTGGGTAATTATATCCTCCAAAGAATAATACCGAAATAATAGTTGCAGAAGTAAACATACTCGCATATTCAGCAAACAAATAGAATCCCATTTTCATTGACGAATATTCTGTATGGTAACCTCCAATTAATTCTGATTCACATTCTGCTAAGTCAAAAGGTGTTCTGTTAGTTTCTGCAAACGAACAAATTAAGAAAATTAAAAACGACAAAGGCTGATAAAAAACATTCCAGTTCATTCCTTGTTGTTGTAATGACATTTCTTTTAAGCTCATTGTTCCGGTCATCATCAATAATGCAATCATCGATAATCCCATCGCAATCTCGTAAGAAACCATTTGAGATGCTGCACGAACAGCTCCCATTAATGAGAATTTATTGTTAGAAGCCCATCCACCAATCATGATACCGTAAACTCCAACAGAAAGAACTCCAAAGATATATAACAAAGCAATATTAACATCTGTTGCCTGAAGGATAACCTCTCTGCCAAAAACATGAAGTCTGTCTCCCCACGGAATAACAGCACTTATCATGAGGGCTGTACTCATTGCAATTGCAGGACCTACAACAAATAAAAATCTATTTGGGGTATTTGGAAAAAATTCTTCTTTAGAGAATAATTTCATACCATCGGCAAGCGGCTGTAATAAACCTCCCCAACCTGCGCGGTTTGGACCAACACGGTCTTGTAAGAAAGCTGCAACTTTACGCTCAGCCCAAGTAGAATACATCGCCATAATCATTGTTACGGCAAAAACCACAACAATTACAACACTCTTTTCTATAATAAACGCACCATCTACCATCGTTAAGAATTTTTGTTGTTAGTGTTTAATGGAATTTCAGCCATACTAATTTTTTTACGGTCAATATCTCTACCCATAAGAATATTCTTTTCAGTATCGATTTGTACTTTTTCTAATTTTTGAGTGTAGTTATTTTGGTTGATAACAGAATCTTTTTCAAACTCTCTTGGTCCTTCAATAACCCAGTCATTTACATCTTTGTGATCAAAACGACAGCTGTTGCAAATGAATTCCTCAACTTCATGGTACTCATCTTTACGACCAGTTACACGTTGAATTTCTCCACCAAACATCCAAACAGTAGTTTTACCACAGCATCCTGGAGTAGTACATTCTCTATGTGCATTGTAAGGTTTGTTAAACCAAACTCTTGATTTAAAACGGAAAGTTTTGTCTGTTAAAGCTCCAACCGGACAAACATCGATCATGTTTCCAGAGAACTCATTTGTAATGGCTTTAGAAATACAAGTCGAAATATTAGCGTGATCACCACGATCTAATACTCCGTGAACTCTATTGTCTGTCAATTGATCTGCAACTTGTACACATCTTTGGCATAGAATACAACGGTTCATATGCAGTTGAATATTTGGACCAATATCTTCTGGTTCAAATGTTCTTTTTTCTTCAATATAACGTGATTTTGGATTTCCGTGCTCAAAACTTAAGTTTTGAAGATCACATTCTCCAGCCTGATCACAGATAGGGCAGTCTAATGGGTGGTTGATCAATAAAAATTCTGTCACAGATTTACGCGCTTCGGTAACTCTTGCAGAAGATTTACTGTTTACTTCCATTCCGTCCATACATCCTGTTACACAAGATGCCATCAATTTTGGCATTGGTCTTGGGTCAGCCTCACTACCTTTAGAAACTTCAACTAAACAGCAACGACATTTTCCACCGCTGCCTTTTAATTTTGAGTAATAGCACATGGCTGGCGGTACCAAATCTCCACCAATCATACGTGCAGCCTGCAGGATCGTTGTTCCTGGCTCTACGTCTATACTTTGACCGTCTATGGTTACTTTCATCTCTATATTTTGTTTTTTTAGTTTCAGGTTTAATGTTTCAGGTTAAACCTGAAACTAAAAAAACTTGAAACTTGAAACTATTTTAAACTGTTTGTCTGCCTACTAAATGCTTCACTTGCGAAAAAGGTTCAGCAACAAAGTGATCTCTATTTTTGATTTTTTCAGGAAAACGAACGTGATATTCAAATTCATCTCTAAAGTGACGAATTGCAGCTGCTACTGGCCAAGAAGCTGCGTCTCCTAAAGGACAAATTGTGTTTCCTTCAATTTTACTTTGAATGCTCCACAACAATTCGATATCTTCTTCACGGCCTTGACCGTTTTCGATTCTCCATAAAATTTTCTCCAGCCATCCTGTTCCTTCACGGCAAGGTGTACATTGTCCGCAAGATTCGTGGTGGTAAAAACGTGCAAAGTTCCACGTGTTTCTTACCACACATGCAGTATCGTTATATACAATGAATCCTCCAGAACCTAACATAGATCCAGTTGCAAAGCCACCATCACTTAAAGATTCGTAAGTCATTAAACGATCTTCACCATTTGCTGTTTTGAAAATCAAATCTGCTGGTAAAATTGGCACAGAAGATCCTCCTGGCACAAATGCTTTTAATGGACGGCTAGAAGACATACCTCCTAAATATTCATCAGAATTCATGAATTCGTCAACACTTAAACCTAATTCAATTTCGTAAACTCCAGGGTTTTTGATGTGTCCAGAAGCAGAAATTAATTTAGTTCCCGTAGAACGTCCAATTCCAATTTTAGCATAATCGTCACCAGAATTGTTTACAATCCATGGCACCGTTGCAATAGTTTCAACATTGTTTACCACTGTTGGATTTGCCCAAAGTCCTGAAACTGCTGGGAAAGGCGGCTTAATACGAGGATTTCCTCTTTTACCTTCTAAAGACTCAATAAGTGCAGTTTCTTCTCCACAGATATAAGCTCCAGCTCCACAGTGAACGTGAAGTTCAAGATCGTAACCTGAACCTAATATATTTTTTCCTAACCAGCCTGCAGCTTTAGCTTCGGCGATTGCTCTTTCTAAAATTTTGAAAACCCACATATATTCTCCACGAATGTAGATATAGGAAAGGTTAGCTCCCAATGCGTAGCTTGATGTAATCATTCCCTCGATCAATAAGTGAGGAATATACTCCATCAAAAAGCGATCTTTAAAAGTTCCTGGTTCAGATTCGTCAGCATTACAAACTAAATGTCTTGGTCTTCCTGATTTTTTATCAATAAAGCTCCATTTCATTCCAGCAGGGAAACCTGCACCACCACGGCCGCGAAGCCCCGATTTTTTTACTTCTTCAGTAACTTCGTCTGGTGTAAGAGTTTTTAAAGCTTTTTCTACAGAAGCATAACCACCATTTTGGCGATATACTTCGTAGGTTTTAATTCCAGGAATATTGATTTTATCTAATAATATTTTTTGTGACATCTTATTTATCGTGTAATATTATTTTATCATCTCTACAATCAGCAATAATCTGATCGATTTTTTCTTCTGTCAATTTCTCTTTGTAGAAATCACCTAACTGCATCATTGGAGCATATCCGCAGGCACCTAAACATTCTACACCAGCAATGGTAAACATTCCGTCTGGAGTTGTTTCGCCCATTTTAATGCCTAATTTTTCAGAAGTATAATCCATTAAATCTTCGGCACCACGCAGGCAGCAGCAAGAAGTCTGGCAGAACTCAAACATATACTTACCAATTGGCTTTTGGTTGAACATGGTGTAAAAAGTAACCACTTCATAAACTTCAATTGGTTTGATCTGAAGAATTTCAGCAACTTTATCTTGAAGTTCAATACTAAGCCAGTTGTTGTGTGCATCCTGAACTTCATGCAAAACAGGCAGTAAAGCCGATTTTTGTTTGCCCTCAGGATAATGACTGATCAATTCATTGATGCGGTTCATCAATGCTTCGGTCATGTTTATTTCTTGTTTGTAATGTTTACGTTCCATTTTTAATTTTAGATTTCAGATTTTAGATTTCAGATTTTTTCAATCTTTATCTATAATCCATGATTCTTCAATCATTGTTTAAGTTTTAGATTCTTCAATCTGAATTTTTCAATTCCCAATTATAATTTTAAATCTAAATTCTAAAATCTGCATTCTCAATCAGCAATCTAAAATCTAAAATCTAAAATCTACATTGTTTTAGGCGTCTAATTCTCCTGCAATTACATTTAAGCTTGATAAAATAACAATTGCATCAGATAGTAAAGCGCCTTTGATCATTTCTGGATATGCTTGGTAATAAATAAAGCATGGTCTTCTGAAATGTAATCTATATGGAGTTCTACTTCCGTCTGTAACTAAATAAAATCCGATTTCTCCGTTTCCTCCTTCAACTGGGTGGTAAATTTCTGCAACTGGTACAGGAACTTCTCCCATTACAATCTTAAAGTGATAAATTAAAGATTCCATAGAAGTGTAAACATCTTCTTTTGGAGGAAGGTAATAATCTGGAACTTCAGCATGATATTCGTTTCCTGGAGGCATTTTATCTAATGCTTGACGAATAATGCTTAAACTTTCCCAAACTTCAGCATTACGAACACAGAAACGATCATAAGTATCTCCTGATTTTCCAACAGGAACAATAAAATCGAAATCTTCGTAAGATGAATATGGCTGTGCAACACGAACATCATAATCAACACCCGCAGCACGTAAGTTTGGACCTGTAAATCCGTAAGCCATTGCTTGTTCAGCAGAAATTGCACCTACATTTACAGTTCTATCAAGGAAAATTCTATTTCTTTCAAATAAGTTTTCGAATTCTTTCCAAGCAACTGGAAATTCTTCAAGGAAAGTATCTAGTTTTTTGAAAGCTTCTGGAGACCAGTCTCTTTCAAAACCACCAATTCTTCCCATATTTGTAGTTAAACGAGCTCCACAAATTTCTTCGTAGATTTCGTAGATTTTTTCTCTAAATTGAAAAACGTATAAGAAACCAGTATACGCACCAGTATCTACACCCAAAATCGAGTTACAGATTAAGTGGTCTGTAATACGAGCCAATTCCATTACGATAACTCTTAAATATTGCGCTCTTTTTGGAACTTCAATACCTAATAATTTTTCTAAAGTCATCCACCATCCCATATTATTAATAGGAGAGGAGCAATAGTTCATACGGTCTGTAAGAGGTGTAATTTGATAAAAAGGACGATTTTCGGCGATTTTTTCGAAAGCTCTGTGGATGTAACCAATAGTTGGTTCAGCCTCAAGAATTCTCTCCCCGTCCATCAATAGTATATTTTGAAAAATACCATGTGTTGCAGGGTGTGTCGGACCTAAATTCAGCACTGAAAGCTCGCTTCCGTCTTCGTTTAGTTTCTCCTTAATTATTTTAGCATAACGATGCTCTGGTGGTAATAATAGTTCTGACATTTTATAATGTTGAATTATTTATTTTTTAGCAATTTGTTGTTGTTCTTCCAAAGAATCTGTCATCTTTATCAGTTCTTCCGCTGTCTTCCATTGGGAATTCTTTTCTCATTGGGAAAGACACCATTTCGTCCATATTCAAAATACGTTTCAATTGCGGGTGGCCAATAAAATTGACACCAAAGAAATCGTATGTTTCTCTTTCCATCCAGTTTGAACTTAAAAAGATATTTGAAATTGATTTGATTTCTGGTTTTTCACCATTTAGAAAAACTTTGATCTTTAATCTTTTGTTTTCGTACCAATTGTGTAGGTGGTATACAACTGCAAATTGACGTTCTGCTTCATTGTCTGGATAATGAATACCACACAAATCCGTTAAGAAATGAAAACGTAATTCTGGGTCGTTTTTAAGGAATAAAATCAACGCTGTAATTTTATCAGCCGAAGCTTCTAAAGAAAAAATATCTCTTTCTTGTTGAAAGTTAAAAACATCGTTATTAAATGTTTCTGTAAGTTTATCTTGAATCTGGGTATTTTCTAAAGCCATCTTATGAGATATTATATGAAGCTAATAATTCTTGGTATTCTGGTGAGCTTCTGCGTCTCACAGATTCGCTTTTTACCAATTCTTGAAGTCTCATTACTCCATCTACTATTTGTTCTGGTCTTGGAGGGCATCCTGGTACATAAACATCAACAGGGATCACTTTGTCAATTCCTTGAAGAACAGAATAAGTATCAAATATTCCACCTGATGAAGCACATGCTCCAACTGCAATTACCCAGCGAGGTTCTGACATCTGCTCGTATACTTGTCTTAAGATAGGTGCCATTTTTTTTGAAATAGTCCCCATTACTAATAACATATCTGCCTGACGAGGAGAAAAACTCACACGCTCAGATCCAAATCGTGCCAAATCGTAATGTGAAGCCATTGTGGCCATAAACTCAATTCCGCAGCAAGATGTTGCAAAAGGTAAGGGCCAAAGAGAATTCGCGCGTGCTAAACCAACAACATCATTAAGTTTTGTAGCGAAGAAACCTTCTCCTACAACTCCTTCCGGTGGCGCAACCATATTTACTTTTGAATCGCTCATTTTTATTTTAGATTTCTGATTTTAGATTTTTAGAATGTGATCGTAAAAAATAAAATCAATATTTTAAATCAGTTTTGTTGAGGATCAAATCTTAAATTTTAATTCTAAATTTTTTTAAATCTAAAATCAAAAATCTAAAATCTAAAATCTCTAAATTATTCCCACTCTAGTGCTTTCTTTTTGATAATGTAAAAGAAACCAACTAAAAGTAATGCCATAAAAACTAACATTTTCAGCATTCCTTCAATTCCTAAATCTTTGAAGTTTACTGCCCAAGGGTAAAGGAAAATTACCTCTACGTCGAACAATACAAATAAAATGGCAACTAGGAAGTATTTTACAGAAAACGGAATACGGGCATTACCAACAGATTCGACACCGCATTCGAAGTTTTTATCTTTAACTTCAGAGGTTCTTCTTGGTCCTAATTTTCCAGAAATAATGATTGTTCCTACTACAAAACCAACAGCTAGAATAAACTGCATTAAAATAGGAATGTAACTGTATTGATCTGATTGCATAAACTTCGATTTTTTACTTAAAAAATGAGCCACAAAGATAACTTTCAACTCTGTAAAACACAAGCTAAAAAAGGTTTTAAGTAGGGTGCGAAACGGCGTTTATACCTAATTTTTATTGATTATAAATAACAAGGCGTTATTTTAATATTATTTTAAGAAAAGAGCAAAAAAAAACGTCTCGATATTAATCGAAACGTTTTCTAGACCATTCAGAGGCAAAAAAAATAAATTGCTATATTTTTCTTAGATTACTGCTACTTTAGCAGCAACTTTCCCTTTTCTTCCTTCTTCTTCTTCATAGCTTACACGGTCTCCTTCGCGTAATTCTTCCGCGTTAATTCCTGAAGCGTGAACGAAGATATCCTTTCCTGTTTCTTCGTCTGTAATGAATCCATAACCTTTAGATTCATTGAAAAATTTTACTGTACCTGTACGCATTGTAATTGTAATAATAATTTATAATAAAGCAAATGTAACATATAAATTCATACAAAAGACACTAAGGTGTTAATTTTTTGTAAAAATTATTGATTTCCAGTGTTTTTACGTGGTTTATTGCATCAAATTTTATATGAAATACCATAATTTGAGAATCATTTATTGTAGGAATATAAAAACTAACCATTTGTAGGAATTTGATATTTCGAAAAATGATTATTTTAGGATTATTTTGGTGTTTTTATATAAAAAAAGCGCCTAAAATTTTTTCAGGCGCTTTTGGGTATTTAATTTCTATAATTTAGATAGAATCGATTTTAATATGTAGTTCTTTCAATTGTGCATCATCAATTGCTGCGGGGGCATCAATCATAACATCGCGTCCAGAATTGTTTTTAGGGAAAGCAATAAAATCTCTAATAGTTTCCTGACCTCCCAAAATAGCAACTAATCTATCTAATCCAAAGGCTAAACCACCGTGTGGCGGCGCTCCAAATTGGAAAGCGTCCATTAAGAAACCAAATTGTGCTTTTGCCTCTTCTTCGGTAAATCCTAAATATTTAAACATTAACTGCTGCGTAGCTTTGTCGTGAATACGAATAGATCCTCCTCCAATTTCGTTTCCATTTAAAACCATATCATAAGCATTTGCACGAACTTTTCCTGGTTCTGTTTCCAATAAAGCCATATCTTCTGGTTTAGGAGAAGTAAATGGGTGGTGCATAGCATGATAACGGCCACTTTCTTCGTCTAATTCTAATAACGGGAAATCTACAACCCATAATGGTGCAAATTCTTCTGGTTTACGCAATCCTAAACGAGCTGCTAATTCCATACGAAGTGCAGAAAGCTGTGCACGTGTTTTGTTTGCAGGACCCGAAAGTACAAAAATCATATCTCCTGGATTTGCTTCTGTAGCTTTTGCCCAGTTTGTTAAATCCTCTTGGTCGTAGAATTTATCTACAGATGATTTAAAGGTACCGTCTTCGTTGCATTTTACATACACCATACCTGATGCTCCAACTTGCGGACGCTTTACCCAGTCAATTAACCCGTCAATTTCTTTACGAGTATAATTTCCTGCTCCAGGAACCGCAATTCCGACAACTAATTCGGCACTATTAAAAACTGGAAATTCTCTATGTTGTGCAAATTCGTTTAATTCACCAAACTTCATTCCGAAACGAATATCTGGTTTATCATTTCCGTATGTTTTCATGGCATAGTCGTAGGTAATTCTTGGGAATTTATCTACTTCAATACCTTTAATTTCTTTTAATAAATGTCTTGTCAAACCTTCAAAAACATTCAAAATGTCTTCTTGTTCTACAAATGCCATTTCGCAGTCGATTTGCGTAAACTCCGGCTGACGGTCTGCGCGTAAATCTTCATCACGGAAACATTTCACGATTTGGAAATATTTATCCATTCCTCCAACCATCAACAATTGTTTGAAAGTTTGCGGCGATTGGGGCAAAGCATAAAACTGTCCTTCGTTCATACGGCTTGGTACAACGAAATCTCTTGCTCCTTCTGGAGTAGATTTAATTAAATAAGGAGTTTCGACTTCGCAGAAGTCTAAATTTGATAAGTATTTACGAACTTCCATTGCCACTTTGTGGCGGAATAATAAACTGTTTTTTACAGGATTTCTTCTGATATCTAAATAACGATATTTCATTCTGATATCTTCTCCACCGTCAGTTTCATCTTCAATTGTAAATGGAGGAGTTAAAGCAGTATTTAAAATCGTTAGTTCAGAAACTAAAATTTCGATTTCACCAGTTGGAATGTTTTTGTTTTTAGCTTCACGCTCAATTACAGTTCCTTTTACTTGAATAACAAATTCTCTTCCTAGAGTTTTAGCCAATTCAAAAACTGTTTTATCGGTACGGCTTTCATCAAAAATAAGTTGTGTAATTCCGTAACGGTCACGTAAGTCAACCCAATTCATAAATCCTTTATCGCGTGACTTTTGTACCCAGCCCGCTAGAGTAACTTCCGTATTAATATTTGAGGCATTTAGTTCGCCGCAATTATGACTTCTATACATGATGCAAATTTTAGACTGCAAAAGTAAACACAAAATTCAAATTAATATAGTAAAGTGATAAGTTGATGCAGAATAATTTTAAATATTTTGTTAATTCTTAAATTACGAAGCTTTAAATTCTTTAGTTTTGAATCACTAAAAACTAATTTTAATACCTATGAAAAAACTTTTTGTTGCAGGGTTGGTAATTTTTAATGCTTTGAATGTTATTGGTCAAAGTAAGAACTCAATTAAGTTTACTGCTAAAATCGCCAATAGAAACAGCGATACATTAGTAATTAAAGGAAAAGATAATTTTAAGCAAGTAATTCCCATCAATAAAAAAGAGGTTTTTACTGCATCTTTTGACGCTCCAAAAGGATTTTATATGTTTTCTGATGGAACAGAATCTTCAAACTTATATTTAAAACCAAATTCTGAAGTCAATTTGACTATGAATGCTAAAGAATTTGATGAGACTATTGTATATAAAGGTAAAGGTGTAGATGAAAGTAACTTTTTGGCACAGCAGGCCTTAAAAGATGAAAACTTTCAGAAAGATGCTTTTTCTAAAGAAAATGGAGAATTTACAACCTTACTGGATGCTAAATTAAAAGCAGATACAGAAAGTCTTGAAAAAGGAAATTTTGACCCAGAATTTAAAACAGCTTTAAAACGTAGTTTTGATGGTTTCCACCAATATGCTGCTGCAGAATATGAAAGAGCTGCCAAAGCCAATAAAATGGTTGGAAAAGCTTCTCCAGATTTTGATTACGACAACTTTAAAGGCGGAAAAACAAAACTCTCTGACTTGAAAGGGAAATATGTTTACATCGACCTTTGGGCAACTTGGTGCGCACCTTGTAGAGCTGAAATTCCGTATCTTCAAAAAATTGAGGAAAAATATCACGGGAAAAACATTGAATTCGTAAGTATCTCTATTGATAAATTGAAAGACAACGAAAAATGGAAAAAATTTGTAACAGATAAGCATCTTGGAGGAACACAGCTTTTTGCAGATAAAGACTGGGAATCTGAGTTTGTGGTTAATTATGGTGTAACAGGAATTCCGAGATTTATCTTAATTGATCCACAAGGAAATGTTGTTAAGTCTGAAGCGCCTAGACCATCTGATCCTGAGCTTGATAAACAGCTAAGTGCATTATTGAACTAATTTATTTACGAAATTTACAACGTTATCGTAAACTAGAGTTTTTTATAAAACACCAGTAAAACCAGTGCCTGAGCGCTGGTTTTTTTATTTTAAATAGTTTTCCAATGTTAAGTTTTTATTCAATGTTACCAAATCGTTAAGTAAAAGTTTGTTTAATGTAAAGTATTAATTATATTTGATAACAATTTGATAACATTCAATAACATTTAATACCTAAAGATATGAAAAAGTGTGTGATTTTAGCGGCTGTGTTATTCTCTGGAATTCTAACAGCACAAGAAACTAAACCTGAATTAGAAACTGTTGGAAATAAAGTAAAAGCTACTTACTATTATGACAATGGAAGAATACAGCAGGAAGGCTTTTTTAAAGATGGAAAATTGGACGGTGTTTGGGTATCTTATGATGAAAACGGAAATAAAACTGTAGAAGGAGAGTATACGGAAGGATTGAAAACTGGAAAATGGATGTTTTTCAATGAAAAAAATCTTTCTGAAGTAGCTTATGTAAACAGCAAAGTTAGTTCTGTTAAGAATTTACAGAAAAACCCTGTGGCCAATAGAAATTAATAAAAAGATTTATTGAGATAAATACTAAAACCGTTCTTTTCAGAGCGGTTTTTTTATGCTTTGCATTTTTTGCTTTTGTATTTTCTTCCATACCAAATAATAAATCCAGTTACAGGAAGCGCAGCTGCAAATAAACTTGCTATAAAAGCAATAATTTTTCCAGGTAAATTTAATATTTGGCCTGTGTGAATTCCGTAATTCATTTCGACAACCTGCAAACCTAGAGTTTTGTTTTCAAAAGGCTGTTTTTTAATTAATTTTCCATCATTTGGATGAAAGTAATAATTGCTCTGGTGATCGTATCTTAATGTGTGCGGATAAGCGCCTGTACTAATAATATCTCCTTTTTGCTGCGGGATTAATACAAAAAGCATTTCGGCATCTGGCTGTAGTTTTGTGGTTTGAATATAAGCGCGATCTATCGCTGTAATTGAATTGGTTTTGAATTGAGTTGTGTCAATTACAGGAAGTTTTGTTTCGACTGCCTTGTCGCCGCCAAAATTAAAGGTTTTGTAAATTCCGTCGCCAACCCATTCGTAAGTTAAGGTAAGTCCGGTAATCGCTAAAATTAATGCTATAATCGAAATGTAAAAACCAGAAGTATTATGCCAGTCGTAGTTTACCCGACGCCATTTTGCAGACCATTTTACTGTGAGACTTCTTTTAAGGTCAGATCTCTTTTTAGGCCACCATTGTATAAGTCCGGAAATTAATAACAGAATAAAAATAATGGTCGCACCGCCAATAATATGTTTTCCAATATAGTCGGGAAGGAGTAAATACAAATGAATGTATTCAACAATAATAAAAAAATCTGTTTCTGGATTTTCGGTTTTTAAATATTTACCTGTGTAAGGATTAAAATAAAGGTATAAATTTTCAGTTTCAGAATAAGTATAAACAATTGCCGAACGGTTTTTGCCGTAATAAGAAACCATGCTTGTTTTATTCTGTGGTACAATCTGTTTTGCCTTTTGCTCTAAAACCGAAGGAAGAATAAATGGTTTGCTTTGAGGTTCAACCAATCGCCATTCTTTTCGGGTAATATCTTTTATTTCATCATGAAAACAAAAAATACAGCCCGTAATGCTGATTATAAAAACAATAAGTCCAGAAATTAATCCGAGCCATTTATGTAGAAAACGTATTTTGGTTTTGAATCCCATTTTTGATTAAAAGCGTAAAAGTAGCCTCAAAATTAATATAGGACAAATTATTGTAGATTATTTTATTTGTTTTGTATGTTTATGCAAAAGATTAAATCGCGCAAAGACGCTAAGACACAAAGTTTTTTTTGCGCGGATTCTACAATCTAAGCAGATTTTTATTTTGTTCACCTTAATTTTAAAAAAACTATAATTCTTATCATCTGTGGCAAAAAAAAATAATTAAGCAACCGCTTTTTTAGTTTTTAAATGATAGGCCACATATAATGAAATCGAAGCCAGGAAAATCCAGAAAACATCAATAAAGAAAATTTGAATTTTGTTGTTTAAGAAAGATTTCCAAAACCAATTTCCAGAAACAATTCCGTTGGTAATTGGAATTAAAAATCCTAAAATACTTCCAGAGATTAAACAGAATTTGTTGGTAAAAGCATCGTTCTTTTTAACAATAAAGAAGATTGCAAGTAATAACCATCCGCCAAAATAAAGTGTAAATAGATTCGATTGGCTTAACGGATAGAAAATTTTACTTCCGATAAAAGCCATAGCAGTAATTGGATACATGCTCAAACAAATTGCCAGATAAATACGGACAACAGCTGAGTTGAATCGTCTTTTCTTTTCAGGCATATTATTTTTCTGTCTTGCAACCAGCCAAATCATAACTCCTGAAATAATTACAAAACAGGTTATAATTCCTAAAATAAAACTCACGATTTTTAAGGCATATCCGCCATAATCACCAAAGTGAATTCGGTATAAAACATTTTTTACAACATCCAAATAACTCGTTTGCGCGATAGGATCTTTTTTAGCAATTTCTTTTCCATCAGCAATTCGGTAAACTACTTTTCCAATTCCAGTGAATTTTTTGTGATTTAAAAGTTCTCCTTCAACTAAAACATGCATATTAGCATCGCCATAGTTTTGAATAAAAACGCGGGTAATCTCAAAATCAGACCAATTCTTTTTTGTTTTTGCAACCAGATCGCCAACAGAAAAAGGAGCTGCGAGTTTTTTGTTTTCAAATTTATAATCAGGATCTGTATATTCTAGTTCTTTATACAATTTATCCTGATCGCCATTATACAAAGCCATTACTGCTGGAGCAACAATTAGGAGTTTAATCATAAAAAAAGCTCCGGTAACAGCATATACAAATTGAAATGGTAAACCAATCATTCCTAAGGCTGTGTGAGCATCTGTCCACAGTGTTTTTAATTTTTCTTTCGGACGGAAAATATAGAAGTTAGAGACAATTTTTTTCCAATGAAGCAGTACTCCCGTTACAATTGCAAATAAGAAAAATAGTGCCGTAAAACCTGAAAGATAATATCCAACTGGATACGGAATCTGCGCTAAGAAATGTAGTCGATATAATAGTTCACCTAAAGAATATGATTCTTCGTAAGTAAAAGATTTAAAATTTTTGGTGTTTAAATAGAAAAACTGTCCTTCTTTTTGTTTGGCTGGAGCAAGAGTATCTTTGGTTCCTTCCATGTAAACAGCTACTCTTTCTTCTGTAGAGGGTTTAGATATGGTAATCTTTCTGCCGTGCAAAATATATTTTTTATCAAGATGCTGCAAAGCTTTATCGTAGTCTAACTGAATTTCTTTTGTGATTGCTGTAGATTCACTTCTTTCCCAATTGATGATGTCATCTCTAAAAAAAGAAAAAGATCCAGCAAAGAAAATTACAAACAGAACTACACTGATAACGATTCCGCTGACAGTATGTGTGTGAAAATAGATATTATAATGACGGTTGTTCATAAAAATTATTTCGCCGTGTTATAGGTTTGACCCAGATAGATAAAAAGACAAAAAAGCAAAGTAAGCAGAATGTAAATTCCCCAGATCTTCCAGCCGCTTTTGGCTAAAAATGCAAGTACCATTAAAGCAACCCAAAGAATAAAACCAGTAAAAGCCATTGTTATTAAAACATCTGCACGACTAAACCAAGAAGCTAAAGCCAAATGAAATGTAACAGAAACAAAGTATCCTCCTAAAATAGCAGCTGTGATTTTGGTAAAACGAGGCCAAAAAGACGGATTTAAATATTTCGAATTTGCCGGCATATTCTAATGTAATTGTGGTTTTTAATTATAATAAAGTTCTAGTAACGCAACTAGAATCAGGATTGCTAAAAGGGTTTTACTGTTTACTTTTTTTAATGGTGTAAGTATGATGATTAAACTTCCAACGGTCATTAGCTGAACAAAAAACATCAAAGTACCACAGCCTAAAGACTGAGTAAAAAGCCACATCAAATAAGCAGATAATAAAAGAGCTAATCCGATGATTTTTGTGTGCTTAGGATTTTTCTGCATCCATTTTTCAAAACCTAAATCATAAGACAAAACCGCTCTTTTTGAAGTATAATAAAGCGTATAAAAAGCTAGAAAAACGATAAGGCTGGCAATTGTTATCATAATCTTAGAAATTTAAAAACCACCTTTCTCTTGCAAGAAAGGTGGTTGAATGTTTTTATTAAAATCTGTATGAGAAGTTTGCTGCAACAGTTCTCATATTTCTTGGATGAATTGTAGACCAACCATCGTAAGTGTCAACATTAGTAATATTATCTAATTTTAATGTCAAGGTATATTTTTCAGTTCCGTAGAATACTGATGAATTTAAAACTGTATAAGAAGGTAATGTAAACTGACCTATAACATTTCTGTTCATGATTAAGTTTTTATCAGCATAGTTTCCTCCAAAACCTAAACCAAAACCTTGTAAATCTCCTTGAGGGAATTTATAACTTGCCCAAAGATTTGCTAAATTTCTTGGTCCAGAACTTTCGGGTCTTTGTCCTACAAATGATGGATCTCCAGCGTTTAAGATAGCATCAACATAACTGTAACCAGCAACGATGTTTAAACCAGCAACTGGATTTGCAACGAATTCTGCTTCAAAACCTTTGTTTCTTTGTGCTCCATCTTGGAAAGCTGTTTGAGTAGTTGCACCGTAAATTACGTAAACTTGATCTTTTACTTGAATGTCATAGTAGCTGAATGTTGCGTAAAGTTTATCTTGAAACACGTTTAATTTTGTTCCAATTTCGAATTGGTTAGCATGCTCAGGTTTAAAAGTTCTTGGACGTGTAGATCCGTCAGCTAAAATTTCTGTTACTGGAGCAGAATTAGCAAAACCATCCATATAGTTTGCAAAAATCGAAACTTTATCAAGAATTGGCTGGTACACTAAACCAAATTTAGGAGAAAAAGAAGTTTGATTAAAATCATCATCTTTTGTAGCCACATTTCCAGCAGTAATAAAACGGTCCACACGTAAACTTGCCATTGCAGACAAAGCAGGAGTAAAGTTAAATACATCAGAAACATAAGCACTGTAAACTTCTTGCTTTGTTCTATTCATGCTAATTCCTGCATTAGCGATAAGAGCGTCAGTTCCTGCTTTAGTTAGATTTCCATTATCTCCATTTGTAATATATTTAGCAGGGTCTGTAATTTGGTATAAATACTGATTTACAGTTGCAACATCTAGATTACCAATGTAAATAATACCATTTGTTACATAATTTGAACTGTTGTCAATTAATCCTCTATTAAAGTAATCCAAACCAGCAACGATTCTGTTTCTCATGTTTCCAATTTTGAAATCGCCAATGAAGTTTTGCTGAATGTCAGTCGTAAGTGTTGTTGAATTTTGGTAATTCATATAACGTGATAAAACAATTCCTTCACTTATCTCATCTGGAGCAAATTGTGTGCCTTCGTAAATGTATGAGTAGTATCCATCAGATGAAGATGAACCTCTTGAAACTACAGTCTGCGAAGTCCACTGGTCATTAAATTTGTACATCATTTGACCTTGTAAATTGTATGATGGTGTTTCAATTGCAAGTTCATTACTAGTGTAAGAACGTTTATTATCGTAACCTAACTCATCCATATTATGAACTCTCAATACAGCACCTCTGTCTAAAAATAACATAGTAGGGTTAGTCTGTTTGTTGTTCATAAATTCTGTATTGATGAAAAACGAAAGTTTGTCACTAACTTGGTATGATAATGATGGTGAAAAAAAGAATGATTTTTTGAATCCAGCATCTTGAAAACTATTTTCTGTGTGGTAAGCTGTATTTACACGGAAATTAATTTTGTGCTCTTCGTCTACCGGAGTATTAACATCTGCAGTAACTCTGTTTAAACCATTACTTCCGGCAGTATAGCTAACCTCTCCACCAAAATGATCGTAAGGTTTTTTTGTAGTTAAGTTAATTAAACCTCCGTAAGAGATTAAGCTGCTTCCAAATAAAGTTCCAGATGGTCCTTTGATTACTTCAATTTTTTCAATGTTTGCAGGGTCTAAACCTCCATTTGATAATCCTGGTAATCCATTAATCATAGTTGGCTGTACAGCGAATCCTCTTAATGAAAAATATCCTGCACCGTCACCTCCACGTCCTGTAGAAGCCCAAAGCGGTGTTAATCCTGGAGCATTTTTTAAAGCGTCATCAATATTTGTAACAACTTGCTCTTTTAAAAGTTCGCTTGTAATTGTAGTGTAAACTTGTGGGTTTTCAAGATTTTTAAGAGGTAATCTTGAAACTTGTTGTGTTTCTTTACGAGCAAATGTGTTTTTTTTAGCATTTCCATTTAAAACAATTTCATCTAATTGTTCTGAATTTGAGCTAATAATAAAATCCTCAACTAAATCATCACCGTTATTTAAGGTAATACTTTTTTCTTTTGATGAGTACCCGACAGCAGAAACTCTAATTACGTAGTTTCCTGGTTTAAGATTTTTAATTTCATAAAAACCATTGCTATCTGTATTGGTTCCTATTTTAGTTCCTTTTAATGATACCGAAACATTATCAGCAGCTTCATCATTGGTTAAACTAATTTGACCTTTAATGGTTGCTTTTTCCTGTGCAGAAGCTATTGTGCCCGCTAATAAGAAAAAACAAAAACTCAAAAAAGAAATTGTAAATTTAGATTTCATTTTTATTTAGAATTGATTTTAATAGCGCAAATTTACATGTTGAATACAAATCATGCAAGTTTGTTTTTATTTATTCTAAATAAAATATTTTTAAAGGTTATAATTTACGTTTGTTTAAAAAATTAACAAATTAAGGGGATTTTAAGCTAATATTAAGCAAAAAAAACCTGTTCGTATTAATGAACAGGTTTTTTGTATAGCAGAAAATTATTATAATTACAATTCTAAAGCACGTTTAGCATCACCATTCATTAATAATTCTACTGGATTTTCTAAAGCCTCTTTTACAGCAACTAAGAAACCAACAGACTCACGTCCGTCGATAATTCTGTGATCGTAAGAAAGGGCAACGTACATCATTGGGTGAATTTCAACTTTACCGTTTACAGCGATTGGACGCTCGATAATGTTGTGCATTCCTAAGATTCCTGATTGAGGAGGGTTGATGATTGGAGTACTTAACATACTTCCAAAAACACCACCATTAGTGATTGTAAAAGTTCCTCCAGTCATATCGTCAACCGTAATTTGACCATCACGAGCTCTTAAAGCTAATCTTTTGATTTCAGCTTCGATACCACGGAAAGTTAAAAGTTCAGCGTTACGAACAACAGGAACCATTAATCCTTTTGGTCCAGAAACTGCGATCGAGATATCAGCAAAATCATAAGCAATTTTGTAATCACCGTCCATCATTGAGTTAACATCTGGATATAATTGTAAAGCTCTTGTAACTGCTTTTGTAAAGAATGACATAAAACCTAAACCTAAACCACCGTGTTTCGCTTTGAAAGCATCTTTGTACTCGTTACGAATTTGGTTGATTGGCGTCATGTTTACTTCGTTGAAAGTAGTAAGCATAGCAGTTTCATTTTTAGCTGAAACTAATCTTTCTGCTACTTTACGACGTAACATTGATAATTTTGTACGCTCAGTTCCACGGCTTCCACCAGTTGGAGTTCCCATAGAAGGCACTGCATTTACAGCATCATCTTTAGTGATTCTGCCGCCTTTACCAGTTCCAGAAACTGTTGCTGGAGCAATATTTTTTTCGTCTAATATTTTTCTTGCTGCAGGAGATGGAGTTCCGGCTGCGTAACTTGTTGCTGCTGGAGCTGCTTTCGGTGCTTCAGCTTTTGGCGCTTCAGCCTTTGGAGCTTCTGCTTTTGGTGCCTCAGCTTTAGGAGCTTCAGCCGCTGGAGCTGCTGTTGCGTCACCTGCTGGTTTTGCAGCATCTGTATCAATTAAACAAACTACAGCACCTACTGCAACTGTATCACCTTCTTCTGCTTTTAGTGTAATTACACCGCTCATTTCAGCAGGCAATTCAAGAGTAGCTTTATCTGAATCTACTTCAGCAATAGCCTGATCTTTCTCTACATAATCTCCGTCTTTTACTAACCAAGTTGCAATTTCAACTTCTTTTATTGACTCCCCTGGTGATGGGACTTTCATTTCTAAAATCATCTTTGTTTTTGTTTAAGGTTTTTATGGTTTCAATCCCGACAGCTATCGGGATTAAAACTGGAAACATTTTTTTTATCTAAATAAATCTTTATCGAATACCATTCTAATTGCATCTGCGTGACGACGTTTTGCACGTGTGTAACTTCCTGATGCTGGAGCTGCATATGCTTTTAATGAAGCCAATCTCCATTTTACAAGATCAAAGTTCATTAACATAAAGCTGTAAGCTCCCATGTTTTTAGGTTCTTCCTGAGCCCAAACATAATCATCTGCATTTGGATATTTTGCAATGATTTCTTTTATCTGCTCAACTGGGAAAGGGAATAATTGCTCAATACGAACAACTGCAACATCATTTCTACCGTTGTTTTCTCTTTCTGCAGTAATATCATAGTAGAATTTACCAGTTACAAAAACTAAAGTTTTTACGGCTTTTTTATCTACTGTATTGTCGTCAATTGTTTCTTGGAAGCTTCCGCTTGCCAATTCTTCAACTGTAGATACACATCTTGGATCTCTTAATAAACTTTTTGGAGAGAAAACTACCAAAGGTTTACGGAAGTTTGTTTTCATTTGTCTTCTTAACAAGTGGAAGAAGTTGGCTGGCGTTGTACAATCTGCAACATACATATTTTGTCTTGCACAAAGTTGTAAGTAACGTTCCATTCTTGCAGAAGAGTGCTCTGCACCTTGTCCTTCATATCCGTGAGGTAATAATAAAACAATACCGTTTTGGTTGTTCCATTTGTCTTCACCACATGAAATATATTGGTCAATCATAATTTGGGCTCCGTTAGAGAAATCTCCAAATTGTGCTTCCCAAATTGTTAAGGCTTTTGGATTAGCCAATGCATATCCGTAATCAAAACCAAGAACTCCGTATTCAGATAAAAGAGAATTGAATACGCCGAATTTTCCTTTTTTGTTTTCGATAGCATCTAAAAGAATTACTTCTTCTTCAGAATCTTCAACTTTAACTACAGCATGACGGTGAGAGAATGTACCACGCTCTACGTCCTGACCAGAAATACGAACATCAAATCCTTCTGTTAAAAGTGAACCGTAAGCTAGAGCTTCTGCAGTTCCCCAATCAACAGTGTTATTGTCGTATCCTGCTTTTCTATCCGTAACAATTTTAGTTATCTTGTTAATGAATTTCTTGTCTTCTGGTAATGTTGAGATTGTATTGATGATAGAATCTAATCCTTCCTTACTAAAGGTAGTATCTACTTTTTGAAGCATTTGTGTATCAGTCACCTGAACAAATCCGTCCCATTCGTTTTTCATGAATGGAGTTATGATTGTTAAATCTTTTTTACGAGAAGCTTCTAAATTTTCTTCTAAAGCAGATTTGTATTCTTTTTCTAAAGCATTTACATAAGATGCATCGATTACGCCGTTAGACAATAATTTCTCAGCATAGATATCTCTTGGATTCTTATGTTTAGCGATAATTTTATATAAAACCGGCTGTGTAAAACGAGGTTCGTCACCTTCGTTATGACCGTATTTTCTGTATCCTAGTAAGTCGATAAATACGTCACGTCCAAACTGCATTCTATAGTCTAATGCAAAAGACATTGCATGTACAACAGCTTCAGCATCATCAGCATTTACGTGTAAAACTGGTGAAAGTGTAACTTTGGCAACATCTGTACAATAAGTAGAAGAACGAGCATCTAAGTAGTTTGTCGTAAAACCAACTTGGTTGTTAATTACAATATGGATTGTTCCTCCAGTTTTATAACCATCAAGCTGAGCCATCTGAATGATTTCATATAAAATACCCTGACCTGCAATTGCAGCATCTCCGTGAACGGCGATAGGTAGTACTTTTGAAAAATCTTCTGGGAAATATTTATCTTGTTTTGCTCTTGTAATTCCTTCAATTACAGCTCCAACAGTTTCTAAGTGAGAAGGGTTTGGTGCTAAATTGATATTGATGCTTTTTCCAGATCTTGTTTTTTTGTCGGCAGTAAGACCTAAGTGGTATTTTACGTCACCATCAAAGTATTCTTGATCGTAATCTTTTCCGTCAAATTCACCAAAGATATCTTGAGTAGATTTTCCGAAGATGTTTGCCAAAACGTTCAAACGGCCGCGGTGAGCCATTCCCATTACGAATTGTTCAACACCTTTCTCTGCAGCCTGCTCGATCAAAGCATCTAAAGCTGGAATAATAGATTCTCCACCTTCTAGTGAAAAACGTTTTTGTCCAACATATTTAGTGTGAAGGAAGTTCTCGAAAGAAACAGCTTCGTTTAATTTATTTAAGATCGTTTTCTTTTCTTCTGTAGAAAAATTAGGCTGATTGTTATCAACTGCTAATTTATCCTGAATCCATTTTACAACACCAGGATTTCTAATGTACATATATTCAATACCGATATGCTGGCAGTAAATAGCTTTAAGGCGATTTACGATATCTTGTAAAGAAGAAGGTGCCATTCCAATTGTTTGTGCAGCATCAAAAACAGTCGAAAGATCTGCTGTAGATAATCCGAAGTTTTCGATATCCAAAGTTGGAGATGAAGTTCTACGGTCACGAACTGGATTTGTTTTTGTGAATAAATGCCCACGCGTACGGTATCCGTCAATTAATTTAAGAACGTTGAATTCTTTCTTTAGTTTTTCAGAAATCTGACTGTAATCTGTGTTGTCGCTAGTCACGTACTCAACTATAGTCTGCACTGGATTTTCGTCGTTATAAGTAGTCATTCCAAAGTCAAAACCTTGAAAGAAACTTCTCCAGCTAGGCTCAACGCTGTCTGGGTTTACTAGATATTGATCGTATAATTGTGCAAAAAACTCGGTATGCGCTGCGTTTAAAAATGAAAACCTATCCATAATATGAGTGAATATACTTTTTGTTATATAGAAAGGCAAAAGTACAACAATCACATTTATTTAAATCTTTTTTTTACGTACTTTTACGTAAAAATTTGTTAAAATAAACGTTAACTATGAATAAAATTCAATTTTCAATCGATTGCAGATATTTATTTGTGATTTTGACAGCCTTATTCTCAAGTTATTCTATTGCACAACAAAAATATGTTATTGACAACAGTAATCATTTCTGGGAAAAAGTACAGTTTGGCGGCGGATTAGGTTTGGGAATTGGTTCTGGTTATACTGATATTTCTGTAATGCCAAGTGCCATTTACAATGTTAACGAAATTGTTGCTGTTGGTGTTGGTTTACAATTTGGTTACTTAAACTCAAGAAATTACTATGAATCTTATGTTTATGGAGGGAGTTTGATTACGCTTGTAAATCCGATTCCCGAACTTCAATTGTCTGCAGAGTTAGAGCAGGTAAGAGTAGATACAAGATACGATTCTAATATTAACAGACCTGCTTTTTCTGATAGTTATTGGAATACTGCATTATACCTTGGCGCAGGTTACAGGACTGGAAATGTAACTATCGGTGCACGTTACGATGTTTTGTATGATCCTAATAAAAGTCTTTACGGATCGGGATTTATGCCTTTTGTGAGAGTTTATTTTTAAGTTGCTAAGGTTCTAAGACGCTAAGATTCTAAGGTTTTTAAATACTGAAATTTGAGAAAGTATATTTTTATAATTATAGCGATTTTAGCTTTAAGCTGTAATAATTCCAAAAAACCAAAAATTAATAATGAAGTTGTAAAAAAGGAATTACGACATTTTTTTGATTCAGATAAAATTGATCATTATTATTTAAATTTTTCTGAGGATGATTTTGCTAAAATCCTTATGAAAGATAATAATACTAAAAAGGAAAAGGAATTTTTTAAAATTTATGTAAGTACTTTTCCTGATACAATTCCGCAAGAAAATTTCGAGAAGATTCTATTAAATCATAACTACAAAAAATCAGATTTATCAATTAAACAGCAAAAAGGGATTGAAAATGTGTTTAGTGAAAAAGATTCATTACAAACTACTTTTGCTAGCTGTGCTGCAGAATACAGGGATATTTTTATTTTTAAAAAGAGAGAAAAAATAGTTGGTATAGCAAAAATTTGTTTTACATGCGGTCGTACGCAAATTACAGGAAGTAAATTAGATGTTAGTGGATTTGGACTTTGGTCTGAATTTGCTAAGTTGAAAAGTATTATTAGACCTAACGAAAACCTTAGTGCCTCAGAATCTTAGTGCCTCAGAACCTTAGCATCTCAGTACCTTTTTTATCTATAATAATTCCGAAACCAAACCTTCTGCCATTCTCTTTTTAAAATGAGAAAAGCAACCTGTTCAGCTAAAATCACCAAATCAGATCCATCCAATTTTTTGATTTCGATTTCAGAAACATCGATGATATAAAGCAGATTTAAGTATTCAGCAAATTTGTACTGAATCATTCTGTAGATTTTTTCGTGAAGCTGAATCTTTAATTCATCTGGCGAAATACTTAACGGAAAGTCAATTCCTTCATTTGCCAAATTAAAATCTTTATTAATCTGCTCAATCAGGTTTAAATATAGAGTCTCTGCCTGCGCTTGTTCTAAAAGTGCTTCTGTACTAATTGGTGCTACAAACATATTTATTTTAGATTTTAGATTGCTGATTTATGATTGTAGATTTTTTTTTACTGAAAACTGAAACTGAAAACTGATTACTAAACCTTACGTCCCATTAAATTTTCGCCGAAAGTTCTCAAAACATTTTTCTTTTCAGCATTAATTTCCATTTTTTCTAAAGTTTCGAAAGCCTTAAAAGTATACATTTCGATTGCTTCTTGTGTGGCTTTTGAAGCTCCAGATTCGTTAAAAATAGCTTTGGCAGTTTCTATTTTTTCTGAATTATCTTCTAATTGTAAACTGAATAATTTTTCTAATTCTTGAGCTTTTTCTTTAGAAGAAAACTCTAAAGCTTTTAAATATAAATACGTTTTTTTGTTTTCAATAATATCGCCTCCAACTTGTTTGCCAAAAGTTTCAGGATCTCCAAAAGCGTCTAGATAATCATCTTGTAATTGGAAAGCCAATCCTAAATTCAATCCAAAATCATAGATTAAATCAGCTTCTTTTTCAGAAGTTTTGGCAACAATCGCACCCATTTTCATGGCAGCAGCAACTAAAACAGCCGTTTTGTATTCGATCATTTTTAAGTATTCTGGAATCGTAACATCTTTACGAATTTCGAAATCAACATCCCACTGTTGTCCTTCGCAAACTTCAAGAGCTGTTTTGCTGAATAATTTTGCCAGATTTCTAAAAACTATCGGTTCGTATTGTTCAAAATATTGGTAAGCCAAAATAAGCATGGCATCGCCTGAAAGTATTCCAGTATTTAGATCCCATTTTTCATGAACCGTAACTTGTCCTCTTCGCAAGGGTGCATCATCCATAATATCATCATGAACGAGTGAAAAATTATGAAAAACTTCAACGGCCATTGCAGCGGGGAGTGCAGCAGTATAATCAGTATCAAAAACTTCAGCAGCCATTAAAGTTAAAACAGGACGTATACGTTTTCCGCCGAGTCCTAAAATGTATTCAATAGGTTCGTAAAGGTTTTTAGGCTCTTTATGTATGTCTTGTTTTTTAAGATAACTAATAAAAAAATCCTGGTACTGGCTAATATCGTGCATAATGAAATTCTGATTTACGAGCCTCAAAGATACAATTCAATTATTAATTTTTGCTTTCTAAATTTTATTTGATGATAAAAGTGTAAAATTTAAGCTGGAAAAGATCTAAAAATGAATTTGTTAAAATAATTAAAAAAAAACTTGGAAACTTTTTTGGTATTTACAGTTTCCTGTCTATATTTGCAGCATTAAAACGGAAACTCAAAACACTATGAAAGTTTCCATAAGAGTTTTTGATAATTTATAAACTCATTAAAATCAGTTATTTATGAAAACAACATGGACTTTAGATTCTACACAATCAGATGTTTTAATTAAAATGAGACATTCGATAATTGCCTATTTAGGTGGAGCTACAAACAAATTTGGCGGTTATGTGAGTCTTGAAGATAATGAAATTGAAGATGCATCTGTTGAATTTTCACTGGATATTAATAATAAAACCGAAAGCTTTCAGCAAATTGATACCAATTTACAGCTTCAGGATTTTTTTGATGTTGATGAACATCCGATCATCAGTTTTAAATCGACTTCATTTCAAAAAATAAATAACAATATTAATTTCTTCAAAGGAGATTTAACGATAAAAGATGTAACCCGAGTTGTAGAACTTGATGCTGAATTTATTGGAGTGAATACTTACAATGGAGAGAAGAAAGTAGCCTTTGAAATTAAAGGTGATATTAAGCGTCAGGATTTTGGTTTAGATTACAATTCTTTTCATCATAACGGAGGGCTAGCTCTTGGAAAAGATATCAAGTTAATCGCAAATCTTGAATTTAGCATATAAATCTTACATAATTATTAATTTAATGTAAAATTATTACAAAAATCATGGAAACTATTTTTTTAGATTTTAGTTTCCTAAGTATATTTGTAAGGCAATTGGGAAAATTAAAATGAAAGAGAAAATCATAGCAAAAGCCAGTGAGCTTTTTTTAAAGCTTGGCTTTAAAAGTGTTACAATGGATGATATTGCGGGAGAAATGTGTATTTCGAAAAAAACAATCTATAAGTACTTCTGTAATAAAGAAGTTTTGATTGAAGAAAGTACTTCGACGGTGCACAGACAGGTTCATGAAATTATGGATACGATTGTTGCTAAGAAGTATAATGCGATTCACGAGAATTTTGAAATTAGGGAAATGTTTCGCGACATGTTTAAAAACAATACAGATACTTCGCCTATTTATCAGTTAAAAAAACATTATCCAGAGATTTATCAAAATATTTTATCTCACGAAATTGAGCAATGCACACAATGTTTTAGAGATAATATTGAGAAAGGAATACAAGAAGGCCTTTACAGAGCTGACCTGAATGTAGAAACGTATGTAAAATTTTACTATACATTAATTTTTCATATTAATGAAAATACAGTTTCTGAAAGCGAAGCACAAAGGATAGAATTAGAAGCATTAGAATACCACACTCGTGCAATGGCAACTGAAAAGGGAGTACAGGAGTTGGAAAAACAGCTTAAAAAAATTATCAATTAATCATCATTCAAAATTAATTGTCATTATTCTTATGTGAGCGGGAAAGATAATAATGGCGGTACTATCTCAAAATTTAAAAATAAATATTTAACTACTTATGAAAAGAATCTTTCTTATATTTTTGTGCACAATTGGCTTGTCTGCCAGTGCGCAAACTACTTTAACCCTGAAAGACGCTGTCAACTACGCGCTTGTAAATAAAGCCGATGCCAAAAAGTCGAAACTTCAGGTTGAAAACAGCGAATATCAAATTCAAGAAGTACGTTCTAGAGCGTTACCTCAAATTAGCGCAAATGGAAACCTAACTTATAATCCAATTATTCAAACGACTGTTATTGATGGAGCAGGTTTCGGTGCGCCGGGAACTACAATTCAGGCAGCATTTGGACAAACTTGGACTTCAACTGCGGGTCTTTCTTTAACTCAGACAATTTTTGATCAGTCTGTTTTTACAGGATTGAAAGCAGCAAAATCTACTCGTGAATTTTATCAAATAAACGATCAGTTAACAGAAGAACAAGTTATCGAAAGAGTTGCGAATAACTACTATTCGGTTTATGTACAAAAAGAAAGACTGGTTTTATTAGACAGTAACTATGTAAACACAACAAAAGTTCGTGATATCGTACAAGGTCAGTTTGATAACGGTTTGGCAAAAAAAATTGACTTAGATCGTATTATCGTAAAAATGTCAAACATTGATACAGAACGTCAGCAGATTAAAAATCAGATTGCTCTGCAGGAAAATGCTTTGAAGTTTTATATGGGAATGCCTATTGAAACTCAAATCGAAATGCCAAAAGAAGAATTTGAAGTTGTTCCTGCAGCTTTAACAGAAGAGCCAAACATTGAAAATAGAACAGAATATTTGCTTTTGAAAAAACAAGAAGAGCTTTTAGTATACAATAAAAAAGCTGTTGAAGCAGGATATTATCCTACGCTTTCCTTAAGTGCTGGTTACAATTACATCGGTCAAGGTCCTGAATTTCCTTGGTTTGCAAAACCAGACAAAGGAGTTTACTGGTCAGATTTCTCTGCCATTGGATTAAATTTACATGTGCCAATCTTTACAGGTTTCGGAACTCGTGCGAGAGTAAGACAGGCAGATGTTGAAATCAGATCTCTTCAGGAAGATATCAAAGACACCAAACTTTCACTTGATTTAGATTATAGAAATGCAATAACGCAAATCAACAATAATCTTGTAACAATCGAGAATCAAAAGGAAAACATGCGTTTGGCAACTGAAATCCTTAGCAATACAAAAAACAATTACCTTCAAGGTTTAGCATCTTTAACCGATTTGTTAGATGCTGAAAATGCATCACTTGAAGCTCAAAACAATTATACAAGAGCAGTTTTAAATTATAAAATTGCCGAAATATCTCTAATCAAATCGAAAGGCGAACTTAAATCTCTTATTAAATAACTAATTACAATGAAGAAAATAATTATAACAATCGTAATCATAGCCGTAGCATTTTTCGGGATTAGCTACATTTTAAATAAAAATAAGGCAGAAAACGAAGGTAAAACTGCAATCGTAGCAGAGAAAAATGCTGCAGTTTCTGTAAAAGTGGCAACAGTTAAAACAGAAGATGTTAATCTTGGTTTTACTGCAAATGGAAACTTTGCTCCAATTCAAGAATTAACTTTTTCTGCAGAGAAATCTGGAAAAGTAATTAGTGTGTTAGCTAAAGAAGGTGATTATGTAAGAGTTGGACAAACATTATTAACTGTAAGAGGTGATGTTATCAATGTAAGTGCACAACAAGCTCAGGCAGTTTATCAAAACGCAAAATCTGATTATGCGAGATACGAAAATGCTTTTAAAACTGGCGGTGTTACAAAACAACAGTTAGATCAGGCAAAATTGGCTTTGACAAATGCTCAGTCTAGTTTGACACAAGCGAATATTAATGTTGGAGATACTAAAGTAAAAGCGCCAATTAACGGATACATCAATAAAAAATATATTGAGCCAGGATCTATTTTAGCAGGAATGCCGGCAACTGCTTTGTTTGATATCGTAAACGTTTCTAAATTAAAATTGACTGTTACAGTTAACGAAAGCCAGGTAGCAAGTTTAAAATTAGGAAATACTGTAAATATTACAGCAAGCGTTTATCCTGATAAAACATTCTCTGGAAAAATCACTTTCATTGCTTCAAAAGCAGATGCTTCTTTAAACTTCCCAGTTGAAATTGAAATCACAAACAATGCAAATAACGACTTAAAAGCAGGTATGTACGGAACTGCAAACTTTGGTGCAAATAACCAAAAACAAAACTTGAAAGTGGTTCCTAGAAATGCATTTGTTGGAAGTGTAAGCAGCAACGAAATTTTCGTGGTTGAAAATAACGTGGCAAAATTGAAAAAAGTGGTTGCTGGAAGAATCTTAGGAGACAAAGTTGAAATCATCAATGGTTTGAATGACGGAGATACTGTAATTGTTACAGGTCAAATCAATTTACAAGACGGAAATACAGTAGAAATTATTAAGTAAGCTTTAAGCTATAGGCAATAAGCTTTTTAAAAGCCTAAAGCCTAGAGCCTAAAAACAAGATATGAAATTAAACCTTAAAGCTTAAAGCCTACAGCCTAAAGCCTATAGCATTAAAAAAATATGAAATTAGCCGAAATATCCATAAAACGTCCGTCGTTAGTAATTGTATTGTTTACAATTCTGATTCTTGGTGGATTGTTCAGTTACAGCCAGTTAGGCTACGAGCTGATCCCAAAATTCGAAACCAATGTTATTACGGTTTCAACTGTTTATCCAGGTGCTTCTCCAAGTGAGGTTGAAAATACCGTAACAAAGAAAATTGAGGATGCGATTGCGTCTTTGGAAAATATCAAAAAAATTGACTCGAAATCTTATGAGAGTTTATCTGTAGTATCTATTACATTGCTGTCTACTGCAAATGTTGATATTTCGATGAATGATGCGCAGCGAAAAATTAATGCGATTTTGAGTGATCTTCCAGATGATGCTGATCCGCCTTCGTTAACCAAATTCTCTTTGAGTGATTTACCAATTATGACACTTGGTGCGAATGGTAAAATGGACGAAGCTGCTTTTTATGATTTGATTGATAAAAAGATTGCTCCAGTTTTATCTCGTGTGCAAGGTGTTGCTCAGGTAAATATTATTGGCGGGCAGGAACGTGAGATTCAAGTAAATTTAGATGCTGTTAAAATGCAAGGGTACGGACTTTCTGTTCCTCAAGTACAGCAGACAATTTTAACTTCGAATCTGGATTTCCCTACGGGTAACATTCAAACTCGTAATCAAAAAATATTAATTCGTTTAGCGGGTAAATATAAAAATGTTGAGGAATTAAGAAACTTAGTAGTTTCTTCACAAGACGGAATTCAAGTTCGTTTAGGAGATATTGCTGATGTTCAAGATACACAAAAAATCGCGGAAAAAATTGCGCGTGTTGATCAAAAAAGTGCAATTGTACTTCAAATTGTAAAACAATCAGATGCAAATGCCGTTGCGGTAAGTGAGCAGTTGGTTAAAACAATCAAAACATTAGAGAGCGATTACAAATCAGCTCAACTGAAATTAGATGTCGCAAAAGACAGTACTGTATTTACATTAGAAGCAGCAGATTCTGTTGTACACGATTTATTAATCGCGGTTATTCTGGTAGCATTTGTAATGTTGTTCTTCTTGCACAGTATTAGAAACTCATTAATTGTAATGGTATCTATTCCTGCGTCTTTGATTGCTACATTTATTGGAATCTATTTATTAGGTTACACCCTTAACTTGATGAGTTTACTTGGTTTATCTCTTGTTGTTGGTATCCTTGTGGATGATGCCATCGTGGTATTGGAGAATATTTACCGACACATGGAGATGGGTAAAAGTAAAATTCGTGCTTCTTATGATGGAACTGCCGAAATTGGTGGTACAGTAACTTCGATTACATTAGTAATTGTGGTGGTGTTCTTACCAATTGCAATGAGTACCGGATTGGTATCTAACATTATTACACAATTCTGTGTTACGGTAATTATATCAACAATGTTCTCATTATTAGCTTCATTTACTATTATTCCGTGGTTGTCTTCACGTTTTGGAAAATTAGAGCATATTGAAGGTAAAAATATTTTCGGAAAAGTTATTCTTGGTTTCGAAAGCTATTTGACTCGTTTTACGAACTGGATATCAGACCTATTGAACTGGTGTTTAGATCACTATATTAAAACTATTGTAGTTGTATTAGTAATGTTCTTTGGATCGATCTTCTGGTTAATGGGAGGCGGTTATATTGGAGGAGAGTTCTTCGCATCATCTGATAGTGGTGAGTTCTTAGTGCAGATTGAGATGCCAAAAGATGCTTCGTTAGAGCAGACTAACTTTATGACGCAAAAAGCAGAAGCTTTCTTAAAAGGAGAGAAATATGTTTTCAGCCAAATTACAACTGTTGGACAAACCAGTGAAGGTTTAGGAGCGGCACAGGCAACTGCGTACAAAGCAGAGATCGACGTTAAAATGATCGAACAAAAAGATCGTACAGATGATGCCAATGTTTACGCAGCTAAAACAAAACGTAAGCTGGAAAAAATCTTAGTTGGAGCTAAGGTAAAAACAGTTCCTGTAGGTATCTTGGGTACTGCTGAAGACGCGACTTTAGGTTTGATCGTAACAGGGCCAAACGTTGAAAGCGCTATGAAATTTGCTAAAATGGCAGAGGCTGAATTACGTACTATTCCTGGAACAACTGAGATTAAATTAACAGTTGAAGACGGAAACCCAGAGATCAATGTTCAGGTTGACAGAGATAAAATGGCTGCCTTAGGATTAACTCTTCAAACAGTTGGTTTAACAATGCAGACAGCATACAGTGGTAACACTGATGGTAAATTTAGAGCTGGTGAATACGAGTACGACATCAATATCAAATACAACGAATTTGATAGAAAAAACATTACCGATGTTAGTAATTTGATTTTCGTAAACAACGCAGGCCAGCAAATTAAATTAAACCAATTTGCTACAATTACAGAAGGTTCTGGACCAAGTAAATTAGAGCGTAGAGATAAAACTGCTTCTGTAACCGTACAAGGTCAGAACGTTGGGGTGCCAGCAGGAACAATTGTAACACAATGGCAGGAAAAACTAGATAAATTGCAAAAACCAACAGGAGTTAATTACATCTGGGGTGGTGACCAAGAAAACCAATCAGAAGGTTTTGGTACATTAGGAATTGCGTTATTAGCGGCTATTATTTTGGTTTACCTTGTAATGGTTGGTTTATATGATAGCTTTGTTCACCCGTTTGTGGTATTATTTGCAATTCCGCTTTCATTTATTGGAGTTTTATTTGCACTGGCATTAACAAACAATACATTGAACATCTTTACAATTCTAGGGGTCATCATGTTGATTGGTCTGGTGTGTAAGAATGCGATCATGCTTGTCGATTATACCAATCAGCGAAGAGCGGCTGGAGAATCGATTAGAACAGCATTAATTCAGGCTAACCACGCGCGTTTACGTCCGATCTTGATGACAACAATTGCGATGGTGTTTGGTATGTTCCCAATTGCATTAGCAGCTGGAGCTGGAGCAGAATGGAAAAACGGATTAGCTTGGGTAATTATTGGAGGTTTGATCTCGTCATTATTCCTTACATTAATTGTAGTTCCTGTAATCTATGATATTATGGAGAAAATCATTAGAAAATTCTCTAAAGGAGAAAAAATCGATTACGAAGCTGAAATGGTTGCCGATTATGAGCATACAGAATTAAGCGAAGACGGTTTTAATCCGAAACATACACACTAATAGTTTTAATTTTCAATACTGAAATTCCAAAGTCCGAATTTGGAATTTCAAAACGAAAAATCCCAAGTTCCTTCAATTAGGAATTTGGGATTTTTTTGATTATTGAAAATATAGAGATAATTTTAAATCATTCAATAATGAAATTCAAGTTCCTTCAAATTGGAATTTGGAATTTTAGTATTGAAATTTAAGCCTTGAGATTTGGAATTTTCTTATTGTTAATTTAAAAATCTGTTTATTTGCATCACCTTACTAAACTTACTATGCTACAAAAAGATAAATCTGCGGCAATTGGTTTTATTTTCATAACCATGTTAATTGATATTACAGGATGGGGAATTATTATTCCTGTAATTCCAAAATTAATTGAAGAATTGATTCACGGTGACATCAGCGAAGCGGCAAAAATAGGAGGCTGGTTAACTTTCGCGTATGCGATAACCCAATTTGTATTTGCGCCGGTAATTGGAAATTTAAGTGATAAATTCGGAAGGAGACCCATTATATTAATCTCACTTTTCGGATTTTCATTAGATTATATTTTACTTGCTTTTTCTCCCACAATTGTCTGGCTTTTTATAGGAAGAATTATCGCCGGAGTTACCGGAGCCAGTATTACAACTGCTTCAGCATATATTGCAGATGTGAGTACAGCCGAAAACAGAGCTAAAAACTTCGGATTAATAGGAGCAGCTTTTGGCTTAGGTTTTATAATCGGACCAGTTATTGGCGGATTATTAGGGCAATATGGGTCAAGAGTTCCTTTTTACGCCGCAGCGGTTTTGTGTATGGTAAACTTCCTTTACGGTTTTTTTATTTTACCAGAGTCTTTGAAAAAAGAAAACCGCAGACCTTTTGACTGGAGACGTGCCAATCCTGTTGGGGCTATCTTAGGATTAAGGAAATATCCAACTTTAATTGGCTTAATTGCAGCGATATTTTTATTGTATGTAGGTTCTCATGCCGTACAAAGTAACTGGAGCTTTTTTACCATTTATCAGTTTAATTGGGATGAGAGAATGATCGGAATTTCATTAGGTATAATTGGTCTCTTAGTTGGAGTGGTTCAAGGCGGATTAGTTCGTTTTATTAACCCGAGATTAGGAAACGAAAAAAGTATTTATATAGGATTGGCTTTATACACAATTGGAATGCTTTTGTTTGCTTTTGCAACAGAAAGCTGGATGATGTTTGTATTCTTAATTCCATATTGTCTTGGCGGAATTGCCGGCCCAGCTTTACAGTCAGTTGTGGCCAGTAAAGTGGAACCAAGCGAGCAGGGAGAAATTCAAGGGACTTTAACCAGTTTAATGAGTGCTTCTTCTATTATTGGTCCGCCTATGATGGCAAATACTTTTTATTTTTTCACTCATAATGATGCACCGTTTAAATTTGCTGGAGCACCTTTTATTTTAGGAGGAGTTTTAATGTTATTGAGTACGGTTGTGGCTTATTTCTCGTTGAAAAAACATAGGGCTTAAAAAAAGAAAATAGAAAAAAGTCTTCATTTGAAGGCTTTTTTTATTGGAATTTGGAATTTAATTATTGCAATTTTATTTCAAATACAAATAATGGTTAAAATAATCAATAATTGCCTTTCCTTCCAATAAAACATCGGCACCAATAATACCGTGAACAGGTTTGGCTTTAAAAGATTCCAAAGCTTCGTTTACATGCGAAAGATCAAAAATTACAATGCTGAAGTCCTTGTTTTTCCAAGATCCTAACTGCAATTTGTTTTGAGACGAAATCTGCGTTTTCATTCCGCTGCCGCCGGCTCCAGATGCTTTTGTTTTTGAGTTTTTTGCAGCCAATTCAAAAAGTTCAATACTTTCAAAACCCACGCAGGTATTGGACGCGCCAGTATCTAAAATGAAATTTCCTGATATACCGTTTATTTTGGCTTTTATCTGCAAATGCTGTGTTTTAGTGATTTTGAATTTTATTTTTTTATAATCCTCTTTTTTGAGAATCTCGTGAAGATTTTCCATTTCTGTAATGATTGAAATCCAAAAATAAACCAATTACAACCAAAAAACTAACGATAAAGGATATAATTTGCAGGTTTTTACTGCTCATTTAACACGCTGGAATACATTAATTTTTTTGCAAAAAAGATCAAATATTCTAATTCTAGAGAAATAATTAATAAAATAAATTTTGCTTTTACGTGAAGCCGTAAGATAATTAGGATTTTTAATTTTAAATTCGATCTGTTTTTCTAACTAACCCAAAAAAACTTAACCAAACTAATCATTGTAAATGAAGAAAATTACGCTGCTTCTTTTTATCATTTTTTCTCAAACCATTTTTAGCGCAGGTAAAATTACTGAGACCGAAAAGCTTTTTGCAACCTGCAAAGTCTGGGGATTTTTAAAATATTATCATCCGAAAGTTGCTGGTGGAGAAGTTAATTGGAACGATCAATTAGTAGAAAAACTTCCTAAAATAGAAAGGGCGCAGACAAAAGAAGAGTTTTCACTAATACTAGAAAATTGGATTGATGATCTTGGACCTGTAAAAGAAACAGCGCCAATTGCAGTACCAAAAGATGTAAAATTTTTTGACAAGAATTTCGATTTAAGCTGGTTTAATAATAAGCTGTTTTCTAAAAGACTTTCGAAGAAATTAAAATTTATTGAAGACAATAGATTTCAAAGTGATGAAGAATTTGAATATGGTTTTGATGGTTTAAAATACGTTAAAAACTACTTCGATCTTGATTATACAAACAAGGCATTTAGAATTCTAATGTTATCTGCCTATTGGAATTTAATTGAATATTATTTTCCGTATAAATATGTAATGGACCAAAAATGGGATTTGAGTTTAGAACAAGTATTACCGTCTATTGCAGATGCGAAAAGCGAAGACGAATTTTACTCTGCGTTTAAAAAACTAACGTCTAAACTTAATGACAGTCACGTGGAAACGCCAATTTACGGTATTGGAGTGGGTAAGAAAGCGTCAAATTATTTTCCAGCAGCAGGTAAGATAATTGATGAAAAATTAGTGGTTACAGAGATTTTGGGAGATAGTCTGGCTCATGCCGATAATATTAAAGTAGGAACTATAATTACTAAAATAAATGGTAAAACGATAAAAGAGTTAATTGAAGAAAATCGAGATTTAATCTGTGCTTCAAACGAAGCAGCATACTTTGATAAAGCGGTTAAACGAATTTTAAGCAGTAATTCTGAAAATGTTCAAGTGGAATTTCTTATAGATGGAAAACAAGAGACAAAACCAATGATTTGGTCTAATTATCACGATTCGCACCGTAATGAATTTAAAAAAGGAGCAATAAAACCAAAAGAAAAGTTTAAGCTTCTGGATAATAATATTGGGTATGTTAATATGGGGGTTATTAAACCTAGAAATATTCCAGACATGACAAATGCTCTTAAATCTACAAAAGCAATTGTTTTTGATATGAGAAATTATCCAAATGATACTTGGAAAGAGATTTCAGATTTTTTAAATGCCGAGGAAAAGAAATTTTGTGATTATACGGAGCCTTATTTAAAATATCCAGGAAGATATCAATGGGTTGAAGGACGAAAGGCTGGTTTTGCAAACAAAGATCATTATAAAGGTAAAGTTATTGTTCTGCTTAATGAAGATGCTTGCAGTCAGTCAGAATGGACAGCAATGTGTTTTCAAACAGCAGGGAATACAACCATTATTGGAAGCCAGACGGCAGGAACAGATGGAAATGCAATTGATATTGATTTCAAATATTTTCATACTAGATATACAGGAATTGGCGTTTATTATCCAGACGGACGCGAAACACAAAGAATTGGCATCATTCCTGATATTGAAATAAAACCAACCATAAAAGGAATTCAGGAAGGAAAAGATGAGGTTTTAGATCGTGCCGTATTGTTTATTGAAACTGGAAAATAATTAAAATTTATGTCATCTTGAGAGAAGTCGAAGGCTCAATAAGCATTTCGAAAAGAATTGGGGGCTTTTCTTTGCTTACTTCGACTTCGCTCAGTGTGACAAAATAAAAAATTGAATCAGCAGACCTTTGTCAAAGCTCACAACTTTGACAAAGGTTTTTTGTTTTCTACACAAATTCTACAAAATTGCTATTCTTTTAATATTGTCGTAATTTTGACAGCTTTAAAATTATACCCTTGAATTTGAAACCTATTATTACAGATACACACACGCATTTATATTCTGAAGAATTTGATCAGGACCGCGATGAAATGATTCAGCGCGCTATCGATGCCGGAATTACACGCTTTTTTATTCCAGCTATCGATGCAGCTGCAACTCAGTCCATGTACGATTTGGAGAAAAATTATCCTGAAAATATATTCCTGATGATGGGACTGCATCCCACTTATGTAAAAGATAATTATCTCGACGAAATAGCACATGTAGAAACTGAATTAGCTAAAAGAAAGTTCTATGCAGTTGGTGAAATCGGAATCGATTTGTACTGGGACAAAACACATCTTAAAGAACAACAGATTGCTTTTAAGAGGCAAATTCAACTAGCAAAACAATACAAACTTCCAATTGTAATTCATTGTCGAGAGGCTTTTGACGAGATCTTTGAAATTTTAGAAGAAGAAAAATCTGAAGATTTGTTTGGGATTTTTCATTGTTTTTCCGGAACTTTATTACAAGCACAGCAGGCTGTTTCCTATAATATGAAATTAGGAATTGGCGGAGTTGTAACATTCAAGAACGGAAAAATTGATCAGTTTTTAAATCAGATTGATTTAAAACATATTGTTTTGGAGACAGATTCGCCTTATTTAGCGCCAATTCCTTACAGAGGAAAAAGAAATGAAAGCAGCTATTTAGTCAATGTAATTTCTAAGCTGGCAGCGTTATATGATGTTTCTGAAGAAGAGATTGCAGCAGTCACCACTCAAAACTCCAAAGACGTTTTTGGGATTTAATATAATCGTTACTTTAATCTAAATTTTTTTTTGTTCTTTTGCCCACTTAAAATCGATATAAATAATGCAGAAATTTGATGCCATTCGACCGTTTTATGATTCCGAAATAAATGAAGCACTTCATGATGTGGTAAATCATCCGATGATGAAAACCATGATGAACTTTACTTTTCCGGAAGTAGAAGATGAGGTTTGGAAGGATCAATTAAAGAAGACACACTCGATTCGTGATTTTCAATGCAACTTTATTTATAATACAATACAAAAGGTTTTAGAAAAAAGCTCTGAAGGACTTACAACTTCTGGTTTTGAGAAACTTGAAAAAAATACTTCTTATTTGTTTATCTCAAATCACAGGGATATTCTTTTAGATACAACATTACTAAATGTCTGTCTTTTCGAACATGGTTTGGTTATGACGGCATCGGCAATTGGAGATAATCTGGTTAAAAAAGCTTTCTTGGCTACTTTGGCAAAATTGAATAGAAACTTTCTAGTTTTAAGAGGGTTAACACCTCGTGAAATGCTTCAAAGTTCAAAATTATTAGCTGAATATATCGGACAATTGTTGCTTCGCGAAAATCGTTCGGTTTGGATTGCCCAAAGAGAAGGAAGAACAAAAGACGGAAACGACGAAACCAATCCAGGAGTTTTAAAAATGATCGGAATGGGTTCTGACGAAGCAAACTTAATGGATTATTTTAAGAAATTAAAAATCGTTCCCGTTTCAATTTCTTATGAATACGACCCTACAGATGTTTTGAAAATGCCGCAATTAATGGCAGAAGCAAACAACGAAGTTTACGTTAAAGATAAAAACGAAGATTTCATGACCATTTTAAGCGGTATTATGGGAACTAAAAAGAGAATCCATATTTCTGTTGGAGATGTTTTAGACCAAGAAATAGACCAAATTGTAGCTGAAAATGATAATGTTAATAAACAAATTCAGGCTTTGGCACAAACTATTGACGATATGGTTTTGAAAAACTACCAATTATGGCCGACTAATTTTATTGCTTACGATATTTTAAACGAGACTGATAAATTTGCACACAAATACAAAGAGAGCGAAAAATCGCTTTTTGAGCGTCGTTTAGAAATGCGTATCGGAAGCGATAATCCTGTTACCAGACAAGGATTTTTGGCAATGTATGCCAATCCTGTTGTCAATAAATTAAAATACCAAGATGTCATCTAAAGCAAAAATATTATTGATTTATACCGGAGGAACCATCGGTATGAGCAAAGACTTTGAAACAGGGGCTCTTAAAGCCTTCAACTTTGGTAAATTAATACAGAAGATCCCAGAAATTAAACAATTGGACTGCGAAATAGAATCTATTTCATTCGAACATCCAATTGATTCTTCAAATATGAATCCCGAAATGTGGACAAAAATTGCCACAATTATCGAGGAAAATTACGCTGTTTATGACGGATTTGTCGTGCTTCACGGATCAGATACAATGTCATATTCGGCTTCTGCATTGAGTTTTATGCTCGAGAATTTGTCTAAACCTGTTGTGTTTACTGGTTCTCAGCTTCCAATTGGAGACTTACGTACAGATGCAAAAGAAAACCTGATTACAGCGATTCAGATTGCTTCTCTTCAAGAAAACGGAAAACCAGTTATTACCGAAGTTTGCTTGTATTTTGAATACAAATTGTACCGAGGTAACCGAACTTCTAAAGTAAATGCAGAACATTTTAGAGCTTTTACAGCACCAAATTATCCTGAATTAGTAGAGTCTGGTGTTCACCTAAAATTAAATAGACATTTATTTCTCCCAATAAATAAAAACTCCGATTTGATCGTTCATAAAAATCTGAACAATCACGTGGCAATAATCAAAATGTTTCCAGGAATGAGCGAAGTAGTTTTGGCTTCAATTCTTGCAATTCCAGATTTGAAAGGAATTGTTTTAGAAACCTACGGCTCAGGAAATGCTCCGACAGAAAATTGGTTTTTAAATTTAATTGAGAAAGCAATTCAATCGGGGTTGCATATTGTAAATGTTACGCAATGCTCTGGCGGAAGCGTAAATATGGGTCAATACGAAACTAGTACAGCTTTAAAATCTCTTGGAGTTATTTCAGGAAAAGACATTACTACCGAAGCAGCAATTACAAAATTAATGTATCTGCTTGGTCATAATATTCCACAAAACGAATTTAAAGATATTTTTGAAACTGCTTTGCGCGGGGAAATATCGTAGATTAAAATTACAAAAAAATAAAAAATAAAAATTCCAAACTGAATGAATCTCAAAATTGGAATTTGGAATTTTTTATTTTGAAACCTCTTTTTATAATTCTTTGAATAATTGGAATTTGGAATTTTTATATTGGAACTTCCCTCTAAAATTGGAATTTGGAATTTTAATTTTTGGAATTTTGATAAGGAACTGGGCAAGTCTCCAAATCTTCTGAAGCTTTATGATTTTTGTAATATACATAAACAATTACAGAAATAATACATATAAATCCTTGAATGACAACAGTATTTCGAGTTCCGATAAAGTGAGAAAGATAACCAATAATTAAACTTCCCACAGGAATCATACCTTGATAAGCCATCATGTAATAACTGATACTTCTAGAACGCATATTTACAGTACTCTGCGTCTGAATATAAATATTGATAGAAGAAGTTTGTCCCATCATTCCCACTCCACTTAAAGTCATGCAGATTAAAGCAACTGTCAAACTGCTAGAAACAGCCAAAATAATAATACTAAAACCAAGAAGTAAACTGGCGGCAATCATCAATTTATTCATGTTTTCAGCCGATTTTAAGTTGGCTAAATAGATGGCAGATAAAACAGAGCCAATGCCGGCAGCGCTTTCAAACCAACTGAAAGTCTGAGCGTTTCCGCTAAAAATATCTTTAGCAAAAACCGGCATCAAAGTATTGAAAGAAATTACAAACAAACTGCTGCAGGTAAGCATAAGAAGCATTCTCGCCATTTCGGTTTCTTTTTTTACATAATCCAAGCCTTCAATAAGATCATCCAGCATATTTAACTTATTTTCGGCTTTAATGTGCGGTGTAATTTTCATCATCAGCAATGAAATTAAAACTGGAACGTAACTAATGAAGTTCCCGATGAAACAAATATCCTCTCCGTATTGGTGCAGAATAATTCCCGCAAGTGCAGGTCCGGCAATACGGGCAAAATTGTTCATTGTGGAGTTAAGCGCAACGGCATTTGGAAGATCTTCTCTTTTGTCGACAATATCGATCATCATCGTTTGACGGCAGGTCATATCAAAAGCATTGATAATTCCCTGAATAAGACTCAAAGCCAGAATAAAGTTGATATTGTAAATTTTAAGGTAAATAAGCAAAGCTAAAGTTCCAGCCTGAAGCATTGCAAGAGACTGCAAAACAATCATAGCGCGGTGTTTGTCGTAACGTCCGATAATGCTTCCTGCCAAAGGAGCTAAAAACAGAGACGGAATCATACTTAAAAAAGTAGCTAATCCCAGCAGAAAAACAGATCCTGTTATACTGTAAACCATCCAGCTTACAGCGGTTTTCTGCAGCCAGGTTCCAATTACGGAAACAGATTGACCATAAAAGAATAACTTGAAATTTTTTGATTTTAACGCTTTAAACATAACCTTGAAATATTTGATACAAAGTTCGGGATTATGATTTCATTAGAAAAATTAATAATTTTACTGATAATAAGTATTAAAACTTATCAATATGGAAATCTATCAATTGCAATATTTTATCAAAACAGCTGAGGTTTTGCATTTTACTAAAGCTGCAGAATTGTGTTTTGTAACACAATCGGGACTTTCGCAGCAAATTAAAAAGCTGGAAGAAGAGCTTGGAATGCCACTGTTTAAGCGAATTGGAAAAAAAGTACAATTGACAGAAGCAGGTTCGGTTTTTTTAATTCACGCTAAAAAAGTGGTAGAAAACGTAGAAAACGGAAAACAGGCAATCGAAGATTTAAACGAAATGATCGGCGGTGAACTTCGAATTGGAGTTACATATATTTTTGGTCTTTTAATATTGCCCGTTGTAAATACATTTGCTAAGAAATACCAAAATCTCAAAATTATTATCGAGTATGGAACTACGGAGGTTTTAGAGCAGAAATTACTTGATAACGAATTAGATTTAGTATTCGTTATTTCGTCACACGAAATTGAAATGCCGATTCAGAAAGTACCATTATTTGCTTCAAATATGGTTATGGTGGTTTCTAAAAATCATGCTTTAGCCCATTTGGATAAGATCGCTTTTAAGAAAATAGAAGAGATTCCGCTGATATTGCCCGGGAAAGGATCCAATTCGCGAGAATATGTCGAAGAACTGTTTAAAAAGTTTAATATGAAACCTAAAATTTCAATAGAGCTCCAGTCCATTCACGCATTATTGCAAATGGTAGAAAATAGCGATTGGGCAACAATTGTTGCCGAGATGGCTCTAAAAGATTGGGATGATCTCAAAGCTATTCAAATTACAGGAGTTATTACTAAACGAGATTCATATATGCTCACGCTGGGAAGCTACCAAAAGAAAGCAGTAAAACTGTTTATGGAAGAATTTAAAAAAAGCATTTGAAGTAAATTTGCATTTTGTTTTTGTAACTCAGATTTTTTTGTGTTCTTTGCAGACCAATAAAGAAAGGTGTCCGAGTGGTTGAAGGAGCTAGCCTGGAAAGCTAGTATATGGGTAACTGTATCGAGGGTTCGAATCCCTTCCTTTCTGCGAAATAAAAACAAAAAAGAGATCTGAAATTTTCAGATCTCTTTTTTTATATAAAACAATTTATCTTTCTAAGATTCCGTTTGTTATTTATTAAGAAGTATAGTTTTTATAAAATTTTTTAATTTAAAAACAAATGCTCCTTGTAAGAAAGAGTATTTATAATCTATTCTAATTCAGATATTTTGAAAGAGTTGGATCTTTATCTGGATTATGATATCCCATTATTATTTTGTCTTTAAATGCTTTCTTTGCAATCACAACAAGCTGACTGCTAATGTAATTTCCAGTTGGAGAAAATGTTAATTGATAAATCACATCGTTTTTATTCCAGATAAAATTCTCAGGATAGGTAAGAGTGTAATCATCAAGCACATCATCCTTTACTTTTTTGGTTTCATTGGGAAGTTTCTCAAGAAGAAGCCGCTGGGATTTATCTGTTTCATCATACGAATTATCTTCACTTAGAACTATCTCAGTTGGGGTGCCCAGCTTTTTTTTCAGTACTTCTAAAAGTGCAATGCTTTGATCATTTTTGACATTTATTCTCATAAATGCAATTTTGTTATCATAAACAGTTATTGCTGTGCCCATAACATCATTAATTGGAATACCGCCATAGTTAAGCTGTGCTGTGTTTTTTTCTCCCATAAACACATAATTTGTAGAGAGTTCTCCTTTGTCTACTAATTTCAAACTGGCATCTTCTCCTTTAACTACAGCTTCATAATGTCCTTTTTGTTCTGTTTTGGAAGAAAAAGAAAGTCCATCAAGATAGGTTTCTGCATTTTGATTAAAGTCTATAGTAGATAAATCTTGTGACTTCGTGGAACAGCTCATCAGTAGTATTAAATTTAATGAAATTAAAATTTTGTTTTTCATAGTTAAAGTTCTTAATTCAGTATAAAATTTACTGCTATTGGAAATTTGATTTGTAAGTCTTCATTTTCAGACTAAGAAAGATAAAGAATTTTTTGCAATAAAAAAACTACAAAGTTTAAAAACTACAATTAGTGATTCTCTTAACGGAACGCTTAATTATTAAAAAAATATATTCTAAATTAGTATAACAATCTTATGTAAAGAGTATGAAATCAATATTATGCGCCTTTGTTTTGACTTTATTACTATCGTCCTGCGCTTCATTCTCGAATAGAATGGTAAACAAAAACAAATCATCATTGTCAGAAAATGATTTAGTAAAGCTGGAAGGAACTTATGTACTTTTTCCTGATACGAAGTATGATAAAAAAGGAAATTTACAAACAATTGATTCGGAAAAGCCTGAAACAATACATAGCCTGAATTATTTTGTAAAATCAGAAAGGTTAAGATATGAATATTCAGATTCTTATCGTGTTGAAGTAAAGTTATTGGGTAAAAACCGATTGCAATTTGTGACCAAAAAAAAGGACTCAATTGTTGAGAATGTTGAGCTGGGAGGAAAACTGAAAAACGGATTTTTTTATCTGGATAATAAATACTTGAAACGTCATGGTGTTCCGTATCTTGCTGGAGGATACGACAATCATAAAACCAGAATTGGACTTTCAAAAGATAACGGACTTTTGGTAAATTATGCTTACGATAATTCTGGTGCCTTAATATTTATGTTTTGGGCTGGATCTACTTATAATTTGGCCTACCATTTTAAACGTATTGAAAAATAATGAGTCAATATAAATACCACTTTCGTCCAGGTTATAAATCTGCAGAACTTTTGATAGATATTTTTAGCGGAGCTGAAAGTGAAAATTTCAATTCTGATTTTCTGTATGCGATTCAAGAAATAAAACCGAAAATGATTGGTATTCTCGATTTATGGATGAACGATGAAATATTAATGACGTACGATTCTGAAATTGGAAGTTTTACATTTTCGAAAGATATCTGGGGTTTTGCTTTTATAATGGCAGAAAATAATCAAGATGGTTTGGCGAGGATTGATTCGATTTTGGAACAGTCGGAACTTTTTGAGAAAGTGCAAGTTGATTTTGAAAATTATAATGAAAACTAAAATTTCTAATCTAGCCCCGATAGAAACGATATCCTTTTGTGGCGGGGTTCGCCACAAAAGATATAGTGCATAGCGGGACTAAAGGTGTAATGAAAATGAATTTTCTGCTTCTGATAATGAAAATATTAATTCTGCAGTGCTTTTTTTATCTCCGGCATCATTTTGTCCACAAACATTTTATAGGCTGTTTCTGAAGGATGTAAGCCATCTGAAGCCACAAGATTTGGACTGTTGAGTCCTTGGCGCGTAATGTCTGTAATGGATACAAAAGCAATTTGGTTGTTGATGCAATACTTCTCTGCAAAAGAGTTGTACTGATCTATTTCTGCAGAAATCGTTGAGGTTTGATCGCCAGCGAGAGCTTTTCCGTAAGGTGTATACGCATAATCTGGAATAGAAATGACTACGACATTTTTTCGGTCGCCTTTGGCAAGCATGATTGCTTTGGTTACTAATTCTGGGAATTCTTTTTCGTAAACGGAAAAATTTCTGTGCTGATATTGATTGTTAACGCCGATTAAAAGTGTCACGAGATCGTAATTTGGCTCTAGATTTTGTGTATTTATTGCTGAAAGTAAATTGGAGGTTGTCCAGCCGGTTGTGGCAATTATTTTTAGCGAAATTGTACTGGAGTACATCGCGTTTAAACTAGTCTTTAATTGTTCTGGAAAACGACATGCAGCACAAACACTCTGTCCGATGGTATAGCTGTCGCCTAATGCTAAATAGTTGATTGAACTTGCAATGGGCGGATTTGGTGTCGTGGGCGGATTTACAACTGGTGGAGTAGTTGTAATAGGAGCAGGTTCTTCGGATGAACTGCAGCTCAAAAGAAATACTGAAAGTATAATGGTAACTATTTGTTTAAAATGTGGTTTCATAATTTGTTTAAATTTAGATTGAGGGTCGTTTTAAACAAATAGTTACGTTAAATATGCGGATTTGGATTTATTAAACCATTTCGGTTTTCATCACAATATCTTCTTCAATTGCATTCCAAAGTCCGATACGTCTTTCTAGGGCCAGAATAGAAACTTCTTCTACTTCTTTCCATTTTTGAGCATCATCTTCGCATAATTCTGTAATCATCTGCATGGCCATTGGTCCGTGTTCGTCGGCATCCAGCTCTATATGTCTTTCAAAATAGTATAGCAATTTAGTCAAATCGACTTCTGGAAGATTCTTTTGGAAATTTTTCAGAATTTCGGTAAACATACTAGGAATTAAATCTTCTCTTCCAAAAGTAAATGCAGCAGCAATTTCATGCGGTTTTCCTTCTTCGATTACTCTGAAAGTAAAATCTAAGAAAGCTTTCACATTTGGATGCAGCTGACTTTGTTTAATAGCAACAAATATATTGTGAAGCGAACTTACTTCTGAAAGGAAATTTAAAATTCCAGTCGTATCGGCGCCACAAGCTTCCATAGCTTCCAAATACATTTCGTAATGACTTTGTCTTCTTCCGTCAAGCGTTAAGTCTGTTTCTTCGGCAAGAACAATTTCATTAATCAAGTAACGAGTCTCTGGATTTTTAGTAGCAAACCAAGGCGTTGTTGTGCAAGTAAGTTTGGCTTGTAAAGCTTTTAATAACGACATAAAATCCCAGACAGCAAAAACATGACTTTCTAAAAAGCTATGTAAGTCATCTATGTTTTGAATCTTATTATATAAAGAATGTTTTAAAAGTTGGTCTTTTTGTGGCTGTATGCTTTTGTTTACTGCTTCAATATTCATTTTTGGGAAAAATTTTGTGCAAAGATAAAAAAGCTTCTTTGTTAGAAGAAGCTTTTAAATCGATTTTGTATATATTTTAATAGTTGTCTACTATTTAAATGCTGGAATTCCAGTTACATCCATTCCAGTTATTAGTAAATGAATGTCGTGAGTTCCCTCATAAGTAATCACACTTTCGAGGTTCATCATGTGTCGCATAATCGAATATTCGCCAGTAATTCCCATACCTCCCAGCATTTGTCTCGCTTCTCTCGCAATGGTAATTGCCATGTTTACATTATTACGTTTTGCCATCGAAATCTGTGCCGTAGTGGCTTTTCCTTCGTTTCTTAAAACGCCTAAACGCCAGGTTAATAATTGCGCTTTTGTGATTTCTGTAATCATTTCGGCTAATTTCTTTTGCTGTAATTGAGTGCCTCCAATTGGTTTTCCAAATTGAATTCTTTCTTTCGAATATCTTAAGGCAGTATCGTAACAATCCATTGCAGCGCCGATTGCTCCCCAGGCAATTCCGTAACGAGCAGAATCTAAACAGCCAAGCGGGGCGCCTAAGCCAGATTTATTAGGTAAAAGGTTTTCTTTAGGAACTTTTACATTGTCAAAAATCAACTCTCCAGTTGCAGATGCACGAAGCGACCATTTATTATGAGTTTCTGGAGTTGTAAAACCTTCCATGCCTCTTTCTACAATTAAACCGTGAATTCTGCCTTCTTCATTTTTCGCCCAAACAATAGCGATATCAGCAAAAGGGGCATTTGAAATCCACATTTTGGCACCATTTAAAAGATAATGATCTCCCATATCTTTAAAATTGGTAATCATACTTCCAGGATCAGAGCCATGATCTGGTTCGGTTAAACCAAAACATCCAATGAATTCTCCAGTTGCCAATTTCGGAAGGTATTTCATTCGCTGTTCTTCATTACCATATTTCCAAATTGGATACATTACTAATGATGATTGAACAGATGAGGTAGATCTAACACCAGAATCACCTCGTTCAATTTCCTGCATAATTAAGCCGTAAGAGATTTGATCTAATCCCGCTCCGCCATATTCTAAAGGAATATAAGGTCCGAAACCGCCAATTTCTCCTAGTCCTTTGATAATTTGTTTAGGAAACTCTGCTTTTTGAGCATATTCTTCTATTATAGGAGAAACTTCCTTTTTTACCCATGCACGAGCAGATTCGCGAACCAATTTATGTTCGTCTGTTAGCAAATCATCTAAGTTATAATAATCTGGAGATTGAAATAGATCTGGTTTCATGTTTTTATTTTTTACTAAACAAATTTACGCAATAAAAATATAACAAATATCTCTTAAATTGTTATATTTTTTTACTGCAAAAATAAAATTAATAGGAATTTGGCAAATTAATTGTAGTTTATTGATAATTTATAGACTATTTTTGAATACCAAAAACTAATTAAATGAGGCTGATCATCTCTTTTTTATTTTTCTTGATACTTAATACCACTGTGGCTCAACCTACAAAAGAGTTTACTGAACAAGAGTATTTAGAAATGCAGGATAAAATACGTTTCAGCATGAACGGTAATTTTGACGAAGGATTAAACTACGTTGCAGAATTACAAAAATCTACTAATAATGAACATTTGTCTTTTGCTTATGGGGCAGGATCTTATTTATATCAGCTAAAAGGCAATAGAGCAAAATGCGACGAATGGTATAATAAAGCATTAGCTTATTATAAAAAACTTCCTGAATCTGTTCAAAAAATAAATCTTAGGGCTTACCTATATAATTATAGAGGACTAACGGAATGGAAAAGAAAAAATTTTAGTGATGCTTTAAGCAACTACCAAGAAGGAATTAAACTTTCTATAAAAACATCTGATGTTATACAGACCGTAAAATTTAAAAGTAATATAGCCTTAGTTAATGAAGAAGTTGGTAATTATGAACTTGCAATTAAAAATCTAAGGCAGAATAGTGATTTTTTAGATAAGAATGAAAGCCTGTACGAAAAAGATCAATTTCAAAATAGTAAGAGTAATATTTATACCAATTTAGGAAATGTTTATGAAGGCTATTTTATAAAAGATCGCAAAAAACTTTTTCTACTCGATTCTGCCGAATATTTCTATAAAAGAGCAATTACATATTCTCAAAATTATATAGATAATAAAATGACGGCTACTCTTAGTCTTGGAAATATCTATTTACTAAAAAGAGATTACAAAAATGCAGAGAGAGCGTATTTTGATATTTCGATTTACGCGAAACAAAATAACGATGAAACGTATTATAAAATTGCAAATCATAATCTTGGGGATCTTTACTACAATCAAAAAAAGTATGATAAAGCTCTAATTTTTTTGAAAAAAGTAGATTCGATGTCTCTCAAAGAAAAGAAAATAGATAACAGCTATTTTCAATCTAATTATATTCAGGCTAAAATATATAGTATAAAAAATGAGCCTGAGCTTGCTTTTAAGCATTCAAAAATATATTTAGATTCTTATGAAAAATACGAAGGACAACTGAGAGAAGAAGCTCTAGAGGTTAATTATAAACTTGGCACAGCAAACCTCAGTGACGAGATGGTTAGTATTCAGGAGAAATATAAGTATGAGGTTTTATGGAATAAAGCACTAAAGGTATTCTATGTAATTTTAGTAGTCGGCATTGTGTTTTTCTTGATTAAAAGTATTCGCGATAAGAATAAAGCACAAAAGAAAATGAATGCTCTAATTGAAGAATTTAAAGCTAATTTAGAGAAAAAAGAAATTGAAAAAGCTGAAATTGAAAAAGCAGCGTTTGAAAGACCTTTAATTGTGGAAGTTCCAGAATTAGAAGATGATGGTCTGCTTAAAAAGGAAAATGCAAATCTAAGTATTGACGAAGCAAAAGAAAATAAAATTGTAGAAAAACTATTGGCACTAGAAGAAAAGTTAGAATATTTAAATGCAGATTTTACATTGTCGTATGTTGCCAAAAAAATTAAAACCAATACGACTTACTTATCTTATGTTGTAAATAAAAGATTTGGTAAATCTTTTGGAGAATATTCTAATGAATTGAAGATTAATTATGTTATTAATCAGATGATTACAAATCATTTGTATCGTAAATATTCTACTCAGGCTATTGCAGAAAGTGTTGGTTTTAAAAATGCAGTGTCATTTGCAAAATCGTTTCGCAAAAGAACTGGAGTGTCTCCAGCTCAATTTGCGAACAATATTTAGAGCTGAATTTTTAACCATTTCCGCCGCCTCCATTTTTTATAGGATAACTGATAGGTGGATCTGCAGGTTCTCCTTCACCGCCACGAATAATTCTTTGTGTCTCTTTATTTATTTTTTCTAATTCAAAATCTTTGAATGTCAGTATTTTATTTTTCATGTCTTTAAAATTTTAGTTATTTTTTAAGTATTTATATATGTTTTAGCCGTTTCCGCCTCCTCCATTTTTTATAGGATAGCTGATAGGTGGATCTGCAGGCTCTCCATCACCTCCACGGATAATTCTTTGTGTCTCTTTATTTATTTTTTCTGATTCAAAATCTTTGAATTTCAATGTTTTATTTTTCATGTCTTTAAATTTTTATTTACTTTTTAATATTTATAAATATATTTTAGCCATTTCCGCCACCTCCATTTTTTATAGGATAGCTGATAGGTGGGTCAGCAGGTTCTCCGTCACCGCCACGAATAACTCTTTGTACTTCTTTATTTATCTTTTCTGATTCGAAATCCTTGAATGTCATTACTTTATTTTTCATGTCTTTAAATTTTTTAGTTTCTTTTTAGCATTAATGAATATGTTTTAGCCGTTTCCGCCTCCTCCATTTTTTATAGGTGTGCTTATGTCCTCAGGGTCAACTGGTGGATCTCCACCCATAATTGCCTTTTGTGCTTCTTTTGAAATTTGGTCTGCTTCGAAATTTTTGAATTGTGATGTTATTTTTTTCATGTTTCTAGAATTTATGATTATTTGGTTTTAATCAGATTAATCTTTCATATTTAATTTTTTACAGTACTTTAATTTGCGACTGAAAACCACCGCGAAAAATTGGTTACGTGAAAAATTTTGGGTTTATTAAGCTTAAAAATGGAACTTAAATCCTATTAAAATTATAAGTTAAATCTTTCTTTTTTTGCTTGACAGGTTTGTTGTTTTAGGGACTTTTTTTAAATGAGATTTGAATTGTTTATGATGATTTTTTGTCATTTTCAAACCTCTTTTTTATGATTTTTTTTATGCTATATGATATGATAATTATACTCTTTTTTTCATGTTTTTTGGTATTAAGATTATTACTTATTCAAAACTAGATAAAAAGGAAAGCCGTTAATCGAAAATGAGCTTTTTGATTTTTTTATTGAAAATATATGTGCTTAATGCATTGTTTAGCAAGTGATTACATGCTTTACTATACTTGGTATAATTTATAAATTGTATGTGGTATAATTAATAAAATGTATACATACATGCGATTTTTATCAATAAAAACTTCAATCTTTGCACTGTAATCCTGATTTAAAAACGATCAAATACGATGCTTAAACTGGTCCAAAAATTTCTACAAATTAATAGATACTCAGATATAAAAAATGAGTTCAAGGATCTCTTTTTGTCTCATCCAAATTATCCTAGTTTGTTTGCTATTACAGATTCGTTCGATTTACTTTCTGTAGAGAATGCGGCCGTACGAGTTTCGAAAGAACAAATTGTAGATTTACCATCTAATTTTTTGGCGTATTTTAAAGATGAATTGATTTTAGTTGAAAAAATAAAAAGTGGTGTTCGCATAGCTACATCAAAAAAAAGAAATCAAAAATTATCCTATGATAAGTTTCTTTTAGATTGGAATGGAGTTATTGTTGCAATAGAGCCAAATAATGTAGTGGCCAGAGAAAATTTAAAAGTAGAATATAATTGGTTGAAATATTTTCTTCCGTTAGTACTTTTAATAGGATTATCTTTTTTCTACAATGGTTTTGATTTATTCAGCACAACATTTTTAGTGACCTCAATATTAGGTTTAATAGTGAGCATATTTATTGTTCAAGAAAAATGGGGCGTCAAAAACACGGTAATTTCAAAATTTTGTAACTTAAGTTCTAGCTCTTCTTGTCACTCTGTAATTAGTTTCAATGATGATATTGCAAATAGATGGATAAGTTTTTCAGATTTGCCATTACTATTCTTTAGTTCAAGCATTATTGCAATTTTGATACAGCCATTAAGTTCTGCAGTATTTGTTGGATTTTTGAGTCTGCTGGCAATTCCAATAGTCGTATGCTCTATTTGGATACAGAAATTTGAAGTTCAAAAATGGTGTATAATGTGTCTTGCAGTATCATTCTTGATCTTAGTTCAAAGTTTTGTATGGTTTTCATCAGATCTTTTTACCTTAAGTTTTACTTTAAATACTGTTTTTCCTTATATCTTTTCTTTATTGCTTTTAATTCCGATTTGGGCATCTGTTAAAGTCATGATTAAAAAGATGCTTGACAATGAAAATTCATTAAAAGAACTTAAAAAGTTTAAAAGGAATTATTCACTGTTGAATTTTTTATCTAAAAAAGTAAAATATACAAAAGGCTTTGAAGATTTAAGAGGCTTGAATTTCGGGAATAAAAATGCTGGAGTAAAGCTTACTATAATTATTAGTCCGAGCTGCGGACATTGTTACAAGACTTTTCAGGAAGCTTTTGATTTAGTGTTGAAATTTCCAGATAAAATATATTTAAACGTTCTTTTTAATATCAATCCAGAAAACAATGATAATCCTTATAAAACTGTTGTGGAAAGGCTTCTCACTATAAATAGAACAACGCCTGGAAAAACAGTTGAAGCGATTTCTGACTGGTACATTAAAAGAATGGTTCATAAAAAATGGCTCAAAAAATGGCATGTTGAATCAGTTAGCATGATGATCAGCCAGGAGATTCAAAAACAATACGATTGGTGCTCCATGAATAACTTTAATTATACACCAGTTAAAATTGTAAACGAAAGATTGTTTCCAAATGAATATGAGCTGAATGAATTAAAATATTTCTTGAACGATTTTGTAGAAGAAGTTCAAGTTTTAGATAAAACAGCATAAAAAAAAAGTAACCACAAAAACCTGCCGTTATGTTAAAGAGTATATTGAAGTTGAAAGGTGCGGTGCAGTTAACTGCGAACGAGCAAAAAACAATAAATAGAAGTAGTACTCCTATTTGTGAGGATGGATTTAAAGCTAAAAGATGTACTGAATTTGGAACGGTGCCGGCATATTGGAACTGCATCCCAAATAATTATATCGGAAGCTGTTAAAAGGGATTTTTTAAAGCATCAAGTTTTTTACAGATTTGAGGCTTAAAACCAAAAAACGTAAATAACCAGTTATGTTAGAAAAGATTTTAAAAAGCAAAGAAACCAAGAAGCTGACCAAAAAAGAGCAGAAAAACATTTTGGGAGGTGAATTTGCAGAAGAACAAAATTGTGATAAAGCTGTTGCTGAAGAATACTATGCTTGCTAATTTGAATATGTAGTAACAGAGCTGTAAAAAACTCTGTTACTAAAAAAATGTATTAATATGTTGAAGAAAATTTTAAATCTTAACGGTGCTCAGAGTATTAATAAAAATGAGCAGAAAACCATGAGAGGAGGAATTCCTGAATGTTGGATATATGCCATGGAAGCGGGATGCATTTTAATACCATTAGGCGAAACTTGTCCGCTGAATACATCATCAGGTATTTGTGATACAAGTCGTCTTTGTTGTTGATTTTTAACTTTTTTAAAGTAATACGATATAGCCTTATTTAGAATTTAGTCATGTTTTTTTTGAATGTATAGGCGCTCGATCGTGGAACATTGAGCATTTTCTCAGTATTGATGATTGGTACTGGGATTCTTAGGAGTTGGCCGCTGTGTTAATTTTATTTGGTTAGGGTAAACCGCGGCCATGTCCTAAAGAAATTGTGTTGCTATAAATATTGTTTAAATACCCAGACAGAGAAGATTTATATCTTCTCTGTTTTTTTATGGATTACCAAGAATTTTTTTTCCTACATTAGTCTTGAATAAATCAAAATAAATTGAAAAAATTCACCCATTATAGACAAGCTGACCATAAAGATTGCGGGCCGACATGTTTAAAAATTATAGCTAAATATTACGGTAAAACAATCAATATCCAAGAGTTGAGAGATTTTAGCGAAACAACTCGGGAAGGAAGTAATTTGCTTTTTTTGAGTGACGCCGCCGAAAAAATTGGATTTAGAACTCTAGGGGTAAAACTTTCTGTACAAAGAATTGAAGAAGCTCCGCTACCCTGTATTCTCCACTGGAATAAAGATCACTACGTTGTACTTTACAAAATAAAAAAAGGAAGATATTATATCTCAGATCCTGCTTTTGGACTTTTAAACTACAGCAAAGAAGAGTTTGTTAAGTTTTGGATAGGAAATAATGCAGATGACTCTACTAAAGAAGGTATTGCGTTACTGATAGAAGCAACCCCTAAATTTTTTCAATCTGATTTTGATAAAGAAGAAAATTCAGGTTTAGGCTTTAAATTTCTTTTTAACTATTTATTTCAATACAAATCATTTCTTATCCAGCTTGCCATTGGACTTTTGGCGAGCAGTTTGTTGAGTTTAATTTTTCCTTTTTTAACCCAGAGTATAGTCGACGTCGGGATTCAGAATCAGAATATTCATTTTATCTATTTAATACTTTTTGCAATGCTTTTTATTTTTGCAGGAAGAACAGGTTTAGAGCTAATTAGAAGCTGGATTTTACTGCATTTATCAACCAGGATCAATATTTCCTTAATTTCAGATTTCTTTATTAAATTAATGAATCTTCCTATTTCCTTTTTTGATGTCCGCATGACTGGAGATATTATGCAGCGAATTAATGACCACCGCCGTATCGAAAGAATACTTACCACATCATCTCTCAATGTGTTGTTTTCTGTAATTAATATGTTTGTAATGGGGGCAGTTTTAGCTTATTTCAATCTACAGATATTTTTAGTTTTCTTTTTAGGAAGCGTGCTTTATTTTGGATGGATAACAATATTTTTAAAAAGAAGGGAAGTTTTAGATTATAAACGTTTTGCAGAAGTTTCAAACGAGCAAAACAAAGTAATGGAGCTGATCAACGGAATGCAGGAAATAAAACTTCATAATGCCGAAAAACAAAAGCGCTGGGGGTGGGAATATGTACAGGCGAGGCTTTTTAGAGTTTCTATAAAAAGTTTGGTTTTAGAGCAGACGCAGACTATTGGATCTTCGGTAATTAATGAATTAAAGAATATTTTAATTATATTTTTTTCGGCGAAATTGGTCATTGACGGCTCTATAACGTTAGGAATGATGCTTGCCATAAGTGCCATCGTAGGAAGTTTAAATGGTCCAATTACACAGCTTATAGAGTTCGTAAGAGAATTACAAGATGCTAAAATTTCTCTGGCAAGATTATCCGAAATTCATCAAAAAGAAGATGAGCTGCAACAGGAAGTCCATCAAAGTAATGATGTGCCGCGTGATGTCGATATTGAGATTAAAAATCTATCATACCGATATTTAGGTTCTGATATTCCAGTGCTGGATGATTTAAGTTTAATAATTCCAGCCAATAAAGTAACAGCAGTTGTCGGCGTCAGCGGAAGCGGCAAAACCACCTTGATGAAACTGCTTCTTAAATTCTATGAACCTGAAAAAGGAGAAATTAATATTGGAAATGCACAGCTTAAAAACATATCGCAGAAAGCTTGGCGATCAAATGTTGGAGCGGTAATGCAGGAAGGATATATCTTTAGCGACACAATTGCCAATAATATTGCTTTTGGAGTCGATAAAATTGATAAAGAAAGATTGATTTATGCGGCAGATGTGGCTAATATTAAAGAATATATAAGCGGTCTTCCTTTAGGATTTAATACCAAAATTGGTGCCGAAGGCTTAGGGATGAGCACAGGACAAAAACAACGTCTGCTTATTGCAAGAGCAGTTTATAAAAACCCGGAAATTCTATTTTTTGATGAAGCAACTTCTGCTTTAGATGCCAATAATGAGAAAGAAATTATGAGGAAACTCGATATTTTTTTCAAAAACAAGACAGTAGTTGTAATAGCGCACCGATTAAGCACTGTTATGAATGCAGATCAGATTGTGGTTTTAGACAAAGGAAAAATCATCGAAATCGGAAGTCATTCGACATTGGTAGAGCAAAAAGGGAATTACTTTGAATTGGTTAGAAATCAACTGCAATTAGGAAATTAATTATGGCTGAAGATAAATTTGAATTACGAAGCGAAGAAGTTCAGGACATTTTGACCAAAGTACCGCACTGGATGATACGATGGGGAACGGTTCTCATCTTTGCTATTATAATAATGTTGTTTTTTGTTTCTTGGTTTGTAAAATATCCAGATGTTGTACGAGCCGAAATTGTAATTACAACCAATATTCCGCCAGAGAAAATTGTTTCCAAATCATCTGGACGCATTGAGGCTATTTTGGTAAAAAATAAAACGCAGATCAAAAAAAACAGTGTACTTGCCATTATAGAAAATACAGCCAATTACAAAGATGTTTTTCTGCTGAAAGATATTGTCGACAGCTATGATATTAATAACACGACAAAGGCATTTCCTTTTGAATTATTGAGAAATAAACAATTAGGAGAAATAGAAAGTTCTTTTGCTGTTTTTCAAAAAGATTATCAGGCGCAGGAATTAAACAAAGATCTGCACCCTTTTCAAGTCGAAAGACGAGCACAGCAGTCTGAAAAGATTCAAATATCAGAAAGATTAGAAATTCTGCAGCAGCAAAAAGGAATTAACGAAAGAGAATTAGAACTTCAAAAAAATGAAGTTGCGCGTTTCGAAACCTTATTCAATAAAGGAATTATTTCTGCTCAGGAAATGGAAATTAAAAAGTTGAGTTTCCTGCAGGCACAGAAGAATTATAGAAGCCTTCTCTCGTCGATTTCTCAACTGAGATCTTCACTTATTGATAATACAAAATCAAGCCAGAATTCACAAATAAACAGCACCAAAGAAGAAGTCAATCTTGGGAGAAGTGTTTCGCAGTCCTTTTATCAGTTGAAAAAAGTAATAAGAGACTGGGAATTGGCCTATGCCTTAAAATCATCTATCAGCGGGAAAATTACTTTTTTACAGGTTTGGAATGAAAATCAGACGATAAATGTTGGCGATAATGTCTTTTCTATAATTCCAGATGCTGAAAACAGTTTTGTTGGAAAAGTAAAAGCTCCAGCATTAAATTCTGGAAAAATAAAAGTGGGGCAGAAAGTCAATATTCGTCTGGCAAATTATCCAGACAGAGAATTTGGAGTTTTAAAAGGAGAAATAAAAAACATTTCGTTAGTGCCGGATAAAGATGGAAATCTGCTTCTGGATGTTGCACTTCCAAACGGCTTAAAAACTTCTTATGATAAGCAGATTATCTTTCAGCAGGAAATGAAAGGAAGTGCCGAAATAATAACAGAAGATTTAAGATTAATTGAAAGAATTTTATATCAATTTAAAAGTATATTTGAACAAGTTTAAAATTAACTCAAAACCCAAAAACAACCTAAAACCATTTTATTAAATGAGAAAAACAATACTTATTGCCTTTTTTTTATTATTCCAAATTTCGTTCTCAAAGCCAATAACCGAAACTCAAAAGCTGGCAGTCACTTGTAAAATCTGGGGCTTTTTGAAGTATTATCATCCTAATGTTGCAGACGGAAGCAAAAATTGGGATGACCAGCTTTTTCAAATTCTTCCAGAAATAGAGGAAGCTCAAACCTCTGATGCATTTTCTTTAGTAATAGAAAACTGGATTAATTCATTAGGAGAAATAAAAAAGGATGACGTTACTAAAACAGTTTTAAAAAAGGAATACTTTGATAAAAATTTCGATTTATCATGGTTCTCTAAAAACGAATTGATTTCTAAAACCCTTTCAAAAAAACTCAAATTCATTGAAGAAAATAGAATTCAAGGGAAACATTTTTATGTTGATTTTGAATTGAATACAGGAAACGTTCCTTTGCAGTTTAATAACGAAATAAAATACAATGATTTTAAATGGACCGATAAAAATCTGCGTCTTCTTTCAATTTTTAGATATTGGAATTACATAGAATATTTTTTTCCGTATAAATATCAAATGGATGAAAATTGGGATAAAGTATTAAACGATATGCTTCCAAGATTTTATGCTCCACAATCGGAGAAAGATTTTGTTTTGGCTATGCGTGAGATTTCGATAAAATTGAATGATACGCATGCATCAACGCAAATGTCTCAGTTATTCGAATATTTTGGAGATAAATTTATTCCGGCAGATGTCAAAATCATAGATGAAAAAGCTATTATAATAAGCTTGAAAAACGATTCTTTAGCAAAGGTGAGTGATTTAAGAATTGGAGATGTAATTTCAAAAGTTGATGGAAAAACTATTGCAGAACTTTTAAAGGAAAATAGAAAATATGTTGAAGGATCAAACGAACCTTCTGTTTTAAAGAATGCATATTGGACAATTTTTAACGGAAAAACACCTTCATTAGAAATAGAGTTTGTTCGTGAAGGAAAAACAGCTGTTAAAGTCATAAATCGCTATAAATACCAAGACTTAAAGATTCAGTTTCCAAACAGCGAAAAGTGGAAAATTTTAGAAGGAAATATTGGTTATGTTAATTATGATGAGGTCGAAGAAAAAGATGTTCCAGAATTAATTAAAGCTCTTAACAATACAAGCGCGATTATTTTTGATAATAGAATGCGTCCGCATGATGTTATGTTTGCCATTTCAGAATGGCTTAATCCAGAACCTAAAGAGTTTGCTAAATTTTTAGATCCGGATATAAATTATCCTGGACGTTATTATTGGAGATCAGGAATAGAAAAATGTGGTAAAAACAATCCAGATTTCTACAAAGGAAAAGTAATTGTTTTGCTAGATGAAAAAGCAGTAAGTCATGCAGAATTTAATGCGATGAGTTTGCAAACTGCTCCAAAAGTAAAAGTAATTGGAAGCCAGACTGGTGGTGCTGATGGTGCAAAATATGGATTTCCCATAATCAAAGGTTTTTACACAACATTTACTTGTTACGGAGTTTTTTATCCAAATAAAAAAGAAACACAAAGAATAGGAATTATTCCAGACATTGAAATAAAACCTACGATCATGGGAATTCAGCAGGGTAGAGATGAAGTTTTGGAAAGAGCGGTCCTTTTTGCTAAAAATGGAAAATAATAAATATCTAAATCTTTGTCAAAGTTTCAAACTTTGACAAAGATTTTTTTACATCTTTAAATAAAAATCTTTAGTCAATTCAATATATTCTGCAGTGTAAACGTGTCTCTCGATTTCGATAACTAATTCATCGATTTCAGTTTCAGAAACTTCATTACGGCTAAAAGCCAGTAAACTGCGTTTAATTTCTGATTTTGGAGTGCCTTTTACTCTTGTGATTTTTAGGGGATAAAGTTCTGCTTCTTTTGCTAAAGCGATGAATTTTTCTTCTTCTTTGAAAGGAATAATTATCGCAAGTATTCCATTTTCTGAAAGCAATAAATCGGCAGCTTCTACAATTTCTTCAAAAGGCATTGCGTCTTGAAAACGAGCTAAATCTCGCTGTTCACTTTCTGTTTTATAATCTTCAGCATAAAAAGGAGGATTCGAAACAATTAAGTCGTACTCGTCTTCCGGCTCTTCAATAAATTCATCTAAGCCGGCATGAAAACAAAATAAACGATCTCCCCAGGGAGAACTTTCAAAATTTTCAACTGCTTGTTCGTAAGCATCTTCGTCAATTTCAAGAGCATCGATTTGCTGTGCAAGAGTGCGCTGCGCCAGCATCAAAGCTATAATTCCTGTTCCTGCGCCAATATCCAAAACACTAAACGGATTGTGGCTTATTGGAGCCCAAGAACCCAATAAAACACCATCTGTACCAACTTTCATTGCACAACGATCTTGTTTAATTATAAATTGCTTAAATGAAAACATAAGTAAAAAATTCCAATTTTTTAAATTCCAAATTCCAATTCTGAAAAGGAAAAAATCAATAAAGAAATTCCAAATTCCAATTGCTAAAGGAAGTGAGTTTGTGTAATTTGAAATGCAAAAATAAGATTAAAATCTCAATTTATTATTTTGATGTTTTGGTAATTATTGCAGATAGAATTTTTCTTAATTCTTCTACTTCAAATAGCAGAGAATTAGAAATTATTCTTTGATCAGGATTTAATTCGTGTAATAAACGCAGCCAGAACTTAGATTCTTTGGCTTCTTTTCGGGATATTTTAAGTCTAAATATTAGATCTTTATCACCTAATTTTTCGTTCGCTTCTATGTAATTTGCTCCTATAGAACCAGACGATCTTATTAATTGTCTGCCGTCTTCAATATTGCATGTTGTATTGGATAAACTTCTAATATATGTTCGACATTCTTTTGCAAACAAAAAAGTCCTCTCTTCTAAATCGTAAGGTTTGTTCATAAAATAAAATAAATTTCAATTTTTAATCTCAATAGCTGGATTTCAAAAATAAGTATTTATTTTTTATAAGTTTTTTCTTTCAAAAAAATATTAATCAATAATTTTTGTAACAATTTAGAATTTGGAATTTTCTTCCGTTTGGAATTTGGAATTTAAAAAAAATTGGAATTTAAATCTAAAGGTACATCTCTACAAGACCTTCTGGAAGATCCATGATTACTTTTTTGTTTTCGCGGTCAATCTTTACTAAGAAATGGTCGATCATTGGAACTAGGATTTCCACTTCACCATTTAAAACCTCAAAAAGCGGTTGAGCAGTTGAATCATTAATAGAAGTTATTTTTCCGAAAACACCTAAACGTTTGTCTTCGATTTCAAAACCAATAACTTCGTGGAAATAGAATTTGTTACCTGTAAGTTTTGGTAACATGGTTAAAGGAAGATAAATCGCGTTGCCTACTAAAGCATCTGCTTCTTCCTCTGTATTTACATCTTCAAAACGAACTCTAAGAAAATCGTTTTTGTGTAAAGAACTTGTTTCAATAAAAAAAGGAACCAAGTGTTTGTTGTGTTCAACAAACACTGATTCCAGATTTTCGTATAACTCAGGTTCATCCGTATCTAAATAGATTAGGACTTCACCTTTGAAACTAAATTTTTTAGCGATTTTACCTAAATAAAAACATTCTTCTTTACGCATTCTCGCTAAGTAAAATTATGCTTCAGTTGTTTCGTTATTCTCTTCAGCAGCAGGAGCTTCTTCAGTTGCAGCTTCAACTTCAGCAACTTCTTCTTCAACTGCAGGAGTTGCAGCAGCGATAGCATCAGCTTCAGCCTGAGCTGCAGCAGCTAAACGTTTAGCATTAACTTCTTTTTCAGCTTTTAAAGCTTTAGCTTTAACATCAGCTTGTGCTTTTGATAAACCATCTTTTTTAGCATCAACTTTTCCTGCTTTAGACTCTAACCAAGCCGCTAATTTAGCGTCAGCCTGCTCTTGAGTTAAAGCTCCTTTGCGGATACCTCCATCAAGGTGGTGTTTCAATAAAGCACCTTTGTAAGAAAGGATTGCTCTAGCAGTATCAGTTGGTTGTGCACCATTGTGTAACCATTTAACTGCGCTGTCAAGGTTTAACTCAACAGTTGCTGGGTTTGTGTTTGGATTGTAAGTACCGATTTTCTCTAAGTATTTACCATCTCTTTTTGAGCGTGCATCTGCAGCTACAACCCAGTAAAAAGGTTTTCCTTTTTTACCGTGTCTTTGTAATCTAATTTTTACTGACATAATCTTGTGATTAAATTTTGAGGTACTCGACCTCTGTTAATTAAGGGCGCAAAGATATAATTTTTTTATCAATAATGCGTTTCAAAAAGTATTAAATATCTTTAAGATAATTTTTTATCATTTTTTTGGCTTTTTTTAGTTTTATTTTGAAACATTAATTACTCTCAATGCGGTATTTTTGTGCCAAATTCATCCTCCCATGAAAAAATACTTTTACTTTTTATCATTTTTACTTTTACTCACATCCTGTGCTGACGAAATCAGATTCAATAATCCAGCTTTTCAAACCTTAAAGGATAACACCTTTTGGAGGGCTCAAATCTATAAAGCAGGAGCAGAATCAACCGGTGTTTTTATTATTGAAGGTTCTTTAGGTTATGAAAAAATCAGTTTTCAGATTCCTTCACCAGCTCAAAAAACATATATCTTAGGTGTAGATGATGTTACAAAAGCATCATGTGAAAATACTTTTTCTGGGCAGGAAACAGTATTTACTACAGGATCAGGAAAAGGCAGCGGCCAAATTATAGTTACGGAATATAATACGGTTGAAAAGACTATTTCTGGAACATTTAAATTTACGGCTGTTAATGTTGATCCTGCGGCAGAAAAACAAGAAATGCATTTTACAGAAGGTGTTTTTCATAAAATCCCTGTTTCTTCTGAGTCTAATTTTACCACAGACTAAGTTCTACGCTGTATTTTCATTTTTAAATCAAAATAAAAACATAAATAAACTAATATATAGTAGATTACAAAATAATAAGACTACATTTGCTTATTATTATAAATAAATATCTATGAATATTTTTGTTGGAAGCCTTCCATTCAGTATTGAGGAAGCAGATTTAAGAGAGTCTTTTGAGGCTTATGGAACAGTTGACTCTGTTAAAATTATTACTGATAAATTTACTGGAAGAAGTAAAGGCTTTGGTTTTGTTGAAATGCCAAATGATAGCGAAGCTCAGAAAGCTATCGACGAATTGAACGGTGCTGTTGTTTCAGGACGTACAATCGTTGTAAACAAGTCTGAGCCGAAACCAGAAGGCGAAAGAAGAAGTTTTAATAACAACCGTGGAGGAGACTCTCGTGGAAGTTATGGAAACAACCGTGGAGGAAATGACCGCGGAAACAGAGGAGGATATTAATATTTTTTTTCTACAATATAAAAGGGATCAACGCAAGTTGATCCCTTTTTTTGTTTCAAGTTTCAGGTTTCAAGTTCGAGCAACTTGGAACTTGAAACCTGAAACAAAAATTAACTAATTATACATTCGCAGCTAACCAGTCACCAACTTCTTTAGTGCCGTATGCTTTTCCTCCATTAGCTAGATCTTCGGTAACTACTCCTGCTTCTAGAGCCTTGTTTACTGCATCTCTCATTGCTTTTCCTTCTTCCATCAATCCGAAGTTTTCGAACATCATAGCAGCAGATAAGATAGTCGCCATTGGGTTTGCTATGTTCAATCCTGTCGCTTGTGGGTAAGAACCGTGAATAGGTTCAAACAAGGATACTTCGGCTCCCATAGATGCAGAAGGCATTAATCCCATTGAGCCAGAAATTACAGAAGCTTCATCTGTTAAAATATCTCCAAATAAGTTTTCAGTAATCAATACATCATAAGAGTTTGGCCATTGTACCAAACGCATAGCAACAGCATCAACAAATTCGTAGCTCACTTCAACCTCTGGATAATCTTTTTCCATTGCCTGAACTGTTTCTCTCCATAAACGTGAAGTTTCTAGAACGTTAGCTTTGTCAACGCAGCATAATTTTTTAGAACGTGTCATTGCTAATTCGAAACCTTTTTTAGCCAAACGCTGTACTTCAGCTCTTGTGTAAACACAATTGTCAAAAGCAGTATCGCCATTGTCTCTTCTTCCTTTTTCACCAAAATAAATTCCGCCAGTTAATTCTCTTAAGAAAACTAAGTCAGTTCCTTCAATTCTTTCTCTTTTTAATGGAGATTTATCTAATAACGAAGGGAATGTAAAAGTTGGTCTTACGTTTGCGAATAAACCTAATGCTTTACGCATTTTTAACAAACCTTGTTCTGGCCTTACAGGTGCAGAAGGATCGTTATCGTATTTAGGGTGGCCAATTGCTCCAAAAAGAACTGCATCAGCATTTTTACAAACTTCGTGTGTTGCATCTGGATAAGGTTCGCCTACTGCATCAATTGCAGCAGCTCCAGTTAAAGCTGGTTTCCAAGTAATTTCATGTCCGAATTTTTGAGCAATTGCATCAGATACTTTTACAGCTTCATTGATTACTTCAGGTCCGATTCCGTCTCCGGCTAAAAGGGCTATGTTTAATTTCATTCTATTTGTTATTTAAGATTCTAAGGTTCTGAGTTGCTAAGATTCTAAGTTTTTTATTCTTAGTAATTTAGTTTTTTTAAAAGGTTCTAAGGTTCCGAGTTGCTAAGATTCTAAGGTCAAAGAAAAATCTTAGAACCTCAGAACCTTAGTCTCTTAGCACCTTAGGCTATTACATTAAGCATTTTCTGCGTTGCAATAATCGCTGCAACAGTTTGATCAGAGTCTAATCCGCGGGTTTTGAATTCTTTTCCGTTGTTGACCCATGTGATGATGGTTTCGCACAACGCATCAGAACTACTTCCTGGCGGGATTCTTACTGCGTAATCAATTAGTTTTGGAAGTGTTAGTTTTTTGCTTTTATAGATTTTGGATAAAGCATTCATAAAAGCATCAAACTGACCGTCTCCCTGCGCATTTTCTTCAATGATTTCCTCACCAAATTTTAAACACAAAGTGGTTGACGGACGCATTCCTTTGGAGTGTACTAATATATAAGACTCGATTTTTATTTTTTCTTCGTAAGTATGACTGTCCAAAACATCTGAAATAATGTATGGAAGGTCTTCTTTAGTAACAGTTTCTTTTTTGTCGCCCAGTTCGATAATTCTTTGGGTAACCAATTTTAGATCTTCATTGTTTAGTTTTAAACCTAATTCCTGAAGATTCTTTTCGATATTGGCTTTTCCAGAAGTTTTTCCGAGAGCATATTTTCTTTTTCTTCCAAAACGCTCTGGAAGAAGATCATTAAAATATAAATTGTTTTTATTGTCTCCATCAGCGTGAATTCCAGCTGTCTGCGTAAAAACATTGTCACCTACAATTGGCTTATTGGCAGGGATTCTGTAACCTGTAAAAGTTTCCACTAATTTACTGACAGTATATAAAGACGTCTCCTTAATATTGATGCTTACTTCTGGCAGATAATCGTTTATAACAGCGACAGTACTTTCGAGAGGTGCATTTCCAGCGCGTTCTCCCATTCCGTTTACTGTTACGTGCAGTCCGTTTACTCCAGCTTTTATGGCTTCCATGACATTAGCGATACTTAAATCGTAATCGTTATGAGCGTGAAAATCAAAATGAATCTGCGGATATTTTGTTCTAATTTTCGAAATAAATTCAAAAGTCAAGGACGGAATTAAAACGCCTAAAGTATCTGGAAGTAAAATTCTTTTTACAGGCTGCGCTGCTAGAAAATCCAGGAATTGAAAAACATAATCAGGAGAATTTCGCATTCCGTTGCTCCAGTCTTCTAGATAAACATTCGTTTCAATATTGTTTTCTTTAGCTAAAGCGATGATCTGGGCGATTTCAGAAAAATGCTGTTCTGGTGTCTTTTTTAATTGATGTGTTAAGTGGTTCATTGAACCTTTGGTTAACAAATTCTGCACTTTGGCGCCGGCTTTTTTCATCCAATCAATTGAAACACCTCCGTCAACAAAAGAAAGAACTTCGATTCTGTCAATGTAACCGCGTTCTTCAGCCCATGAAGTAATACCTTTTACGGCTTGAAATTCTCCTTCGCTCACGCGTGCCGAAGCAATTTCGATTCTATCAATATTTAGTTCTTCCAGCAATAATTGCGCAATGGTTAGTTTTTCTGCAGCAGAAAAAGATACTCCTGAGGTCTGTTCACCATCACGAAGCGTCGTATCCATTATTTCAATTTTTCTTTTTTCCATATTGATGTTTCTAACGGGTGGAATATTTTTAATATCCCTGTTTTAATTTTGACGCTGATTTTACGGATTCGCTTTGCGAAGACGCTGATAAAACGGATTTTTTATATTGAATAGAATAAAATCCGTGTCAATCCGCGCTTTTGCGAAAGCAAATCAGTTTCATCCGCGTCTTATTATTCTAGAAAGACCCGACTGGTCTTTGAAACCTGTCGGGTCTAATATCCTGAATGAGATTTCTATTTAGTAAGGAAGTTTATCAGCGAAAGCTTTAATATCTTCTCTCATATCTTGTAAATAATCAATGTCATCAAAGCCATTAATCATGTTGTTCTTTTTGTATCCGTTGATCGCAAAAGATTCTTGCTGGCCAGTTGACAATAAAGTAATTGTCTGCTCTGGAAGATTGATTTCTAATTCTGTTTTAGGATCAGCTTCAATAGCTTTGAAGATATTTTCCAAAAACTGTGGACTGATTTGTACTGGTAAAACTCCAATATTCAAACAGTTTCCTTTAAAGATATCTGCAAAGAAACTAGAAACTACAGCACGGAATCCGTAATCGTAAACTGCCCAAGCAGCATGTTCTCTAGAGGATCCTGAACCAAAGTTTTTTCCTCCAACCAAGATTTTTCCGCTATAAGTTGAATCGTTTAAAACGAAATCAGCCTTTGGAGTATCATCTCCGTTGTATCTCCAGTCTCTAAAAAGATTGTCTCCAAAACCTTCACGTTTTGTAGCTTTTAAGAAACGAGCTGGAATGATTTGATCTGTATCTACGTTCTCAATTGGCAGCGGCACTGCACTGCTGGTAAGTATATTAAATTTATCGTATGCCATTTTTGTTTTTGCTTTAGGCTGTTTTCTGCTTTAGGCTATAAGCTGTATGCTTTAAGCTTTTTGCACAGTGTTTATTTTTTATTTGCTTTAGGCTATAAGCTTTAAGCTGTAGGCCTTTTTTAAATTCTGTTAGAAGCTTAAAGCCTATTGCTTAAAGCTTACAGCGGAATTAAAATAATTCCCTTGGGTCTGTTAGTTTTCCTGTAACCGCAGCTGCAGCAGCCATAATTGGACTTGCAAGAAGCGTTCTTGAACCAGGACCTTGACGGCCTTCAAAATTTCTGTTTGAAGTACTTACAGCATATTTTCCAGCAGGAACTTTATCATCGTTCATTGCTAAACAAGCAGAACAACCCGGCTGACGTAATACGAAACCAGCTTCTGTCAAAATATCTAAAATTCCTTCTTCTTTAATCTGCGCTTCAACAACGTGAGAACCTGGAACTAACCAAGCGGTAACATTATCTGCTTTTTTTCTTCCTTTTACAATTTCAGCGAAAGCTCTAAAATCTTCGATACGCCCGTTTGTACAACTTCCTAAGAAAACATAATCAATTGGTTTTCCAATCATCACATCATCTTCGTGGAAGCCCATGTAAGCCAAAGATTTTTTGTAAGTTTCCTCACCGCCTTCAACTTGGTTGGCATTCGGAATATGTTTTGTGATACCAATTCCCATTCCAGGGTTTGTACCATAAGTAATCATAGGTTCGATATCTTCCGCTTTGATGTTTAATTCGGCATCAAACACAGCATCAGCATCCGTTTTAAGAGTTTTCCAATATTCAACAGCTTTTGTCCAAGCTTCTCCTTTTGGAGCATATAATCTTCCTTCAAGGAAATCGAAAGTAGTTTGGTCCGGAGCGATCATTCCGCCGCGAGCACCCATTTCGATACTTAAGTTACAAACGGTCATACGTCCTTCCATAGTCATGTTTTCAAAAACATCACCAGCATATTCAACAAAATATCCTGTTCCTCCAGAAGTAGTTAATTGAGCAATAATATAAAGTGCAACGTCTTTTGGACCCACACCTTTGCTTAATTGACCGTTTACGTTAATACGCATTTTCTTTGGTTTAGGCTGCATAATACATTGAGTAGAAAGCACCATCTCAACCTCAGAAGTTCCGATACCAAAAGCAATAGCTCCAAAAGCACCGTGAGTAGACGTATGTGAATCTCCACATACAATAGTAGCACCTGGCAAAGTAATTCCGTTTTCAGGACCAACTACGTGTACAATTCCATTTTTTTGATGACCTAATCCCCAGTGAGAAATTCCGTATTCGATTGCATTGTCTTCAAGAGCTTTAAGCTGGTTTGCAGAAAGCGGATCCTGAACTGGTAAATGTTGGTTTATGGTTGGTGTATTGTGATCTGCGGTTGCAAAAGTACGTTCTGGATATAGTACGTTAACGCCTCTTGATTTTAATCCTAAAAAAGCAACAGGACTCGTAACTTCGTGAATGAAATGGCGGTCAATAAAAAACACATCTGGTCCATCTTCAATTTTACGCACTACATGTGAATCCCATACTTTGTCAAATAATGTCTTACTCATTTTTTATTTTTTTTAATTGTAATTTCTATAACCACAGCAATCTCCTGTTCATTATAATAGCAAAACAAAAGTAAAAAAAGATAGAAAGGCGTCAATTTCAATATTTCATTATATACGATACCCAAACTAAATTACAAATTGCGAAAGCGCTTTTATGTATTAAAATTTGACAGAAAAATGATAAAGAAATTGATTTCGATTTTCTTTTTCGGCTTTAATTTTCCTTGTTTGTTTTTTGTTTTAATAGTTTGCAAATTTATCTCAAAATCACTATAAAATATAAGTATTCATTTGAAAAAATGTAACAATTTCAATAAAAATAGTAATAATTGATAGTTTTGATTTCTTTTGCAAATGAGTGCTTTTTTGAATTATGTACGCTTTTAATGGAGTTTTTGGATCGCTATTTAGACTCAATAAAACGTCTAAATACTACGACATCCAAGAAGTGTATTTTTATGAAATTTTATGAATTTTAAGAGAAAGACTGAGTAGTTAATAAGAATGTCTTTTTAAGAAATTAAATTATTTTTTAAAGAAAAATAGGATGCATTCCATAATCCATTCGATATGATTTAATTTTGATTTTTTTACCCTGATATTCAACTTGATAGATTCGTGCATTTTCTTTGTCATAATAACAATTCCTATATGTGCTTTCAGATTGCTCGCTTAATTTCATTAAATCATAGTTTCTGCGTAATCTATTTTGAGCAGATTCGGTGCTTTCATCTGGAATATCTGAATTCATATGGAGACTCGTCAATATTTCAGTACTATCTTTGGCTTGAATGAGTTGACAGTCTAATAAGGAATGTAAAGATTCAGTAATAAGATTGAATCTTTTTAGAGACTTTCTACGATCGTTATTATTAATTAATTTGTCGATAGCATAGTTAAATTCTTTTGAAAAAGTGGTGTTGATTTTCGGAATCTTTGGTATTAATGTATCAAAAGGAAATTCCCAATAATCTCTGTGTTTATTATTGAAAAGCGGAATGGCATAAATCTCGTTTTTACCGTTAATTAAAACAAGAATTTTATTTCTGTTTTTATATCCTTCGGGCTGAGAATAAAGTTGAATTTCAGTATTGAATTCTCCTTTGCGTACACTTCTTATAAATGAAAACTCACGACTTTTTGCTGATTTTTTGTCAGCGGTAAGCTGTGGGTATTTTTCAATTAAATTTTGAATAGAGTTATTGATTTTTTGTTCTGTGCTTTGGTGGCAGCTAACAGTAATTAATAAAATTAAAAAGCATAAAACAGTATATTGTAACCAAATTTTTTGTGCATACTTTTTTATCATCTCTAGAATTGATTTTGCTTAAATGTTTTATTTATATGATTTGTATTTTTCAGGATTGTACAGTCTTTTTTCATCATTCGAATGATTTTTAAGTTCATTTTCCTTTTCTTTAATCAAAAAAATGTAATTCAAGTATGGCTTTTCTTTTGTGGGATAGGAAAGTATAATTACTTTATCGTTAAAACTTACAACATCATAAGAGAAATTTCTCCATGTCAAAATACTGTCTTCAGAGACAGACCATTTTTCAGGAACTTCTGGCACAAATGGATCTTCTGGCTTATCGGTAAATTTTCCATTTTCATCTCTGCTGTAACGATAAGATAACTGGTTGTATTTAAACTTGAAATAGGTATAATAAGAATCGCAATTAGTGTAATAACACCAGCATTCATCAGGCTTTGTTTCAAACGCTTTTTCCACAGGATTTTTTTTGGAACAGCCAGTCAAAAGCATTATGAGAAAAAAATAAAAGCAAGTTTTCATCGGCTTTTGGATTCAATTGATAGACTGAATTTATATTGACTTCTTTTGATGTTGATTTTTAATCCAAATTAAATTTTTAAAAATTTAAATCTAATACTATTTTATCAAAATTGTTTGTTTTTGTTAACAACTTTCACTTCGTTATTTCTTTAAAAAAAGCGTAAATTTGAATTCTCTCCATAATTTACAAAGCGATTTTTTACGTTCCATATAATCAGATGGTTATATTGGAAAAGTTTGGGATTTGGAGTTTAATTTTTGTATTTTAACTCTATGTATTTAATATTCGATACCGAAACAACCGGATTACCAAAACGCTGGGATGCCCCAATTACCGATTCTGATAACTGGCCTCGCTGTATACAGATCGCTTGGCAGCTGCATGATGAAATGGGACAGCTTATCGAACATCAGGATTACTTGGTAAAACCTGAAGGCTTTAATATTCCGTATGATGCCGAACGTATCCACGGGATTTCCACTGAATTGGCTGAAGCCGATGGAATCTCGCTGGCTGAAGTTTTGGAGAAATTCAATATTGCTTTAAGCAAAACCAAATTCATTGTTGGTCAGAATTTAGGGTTCGACGTTAATATTATGGGCGCCGAATTTCATAGAATGGGTGTAGATTCTCCTATGAGTACAATGCCGGTTTTAGATACCTGTACAGAAGTTACTGCTTCCTTATTGCAGCTTCCTGGAGGGCGTGGAGGAAGATTCAAACTGCCAACCTTAACAGAATTACACAGCTATCTTTTCAATCAGCCATTTGCGGAAGCGCACAACGCAACTGCCGACGTTGAGGCAACTACGCGTTGTTTCTTGGAATTGGTTAGAAGAGAAGTTTTTACAAAAGAAGAATTAGATGTTCCGAAGGAATATTTTAAAGAATTTCAAGATAGAAATCCGCAGGAATTTCCTTTAATTGGTTTAAAACACATCAACTTAAAAGCGGCTTCTGAAAAAGTTAGGGAGCAAATCAAAGCTTTACAAGTTGATGATACTCCAACTGTAGTTTCAGAATCTGATAAGGCAGATTTTAAAGCAGCAAAATTTGCACATTTACACAATCATACACAGTTTTCGGTTCTCCAGTCAACTATCGGAATTGGAAATATTGTTGCGGCTGCAGCCAAAAACGGAATGCCGGCCGTTGCTATGACCGATACTGGAAACATGATGGGAGCTTTTCACTTTGTGAGCGCCGTTATGAACCACAACAAAGCAGCATCTGGAAAAAATAAAGCTTTGGTCGAAGCTGGTGAAGAACCAACCGAAACTGAGGTTAAACCAATTGTAGGCTGTGAATTTAATATCTGTGAAAATCATTTAGATAAAAGTAAGAAAGACAACGGTTATCAGGTTGTTTTACTGGCGAAAAATAAAGCCGGTTATCATAATTTGGCAAAAATGGCTTCGATTGCCTATACCGAAGGATTTTATTATGTCCCGAGAATTGACCGCAAAATTGTGGAACAATATAAAGGAGATATCATGGTTTTGTCTGGGAATTTATACGGAGAGATTCCGAGTAAAATCTTGAACATTGGTGAAAACCAAGCGGAAGAAGCTTTGATTTGGTGGAAAGAACAATTTGGCGAAGATTTCTATTTAGAAGTAATGCGTCATAATCAGGAAGATGAAAATCGTGTAAACAAAACACTGATTGAGTTTTCGCAAAAACATAGTGTCAAATTAATTGCCACAAATAATACGTATTATTTAAAGAAAGAAGATGCCAATGCGCACGATATTTTACTTTGTGTAAAGGATGGTGAAAAGCAGGCAACGCCAATTGGACGCGGGCGCGGCTATCGCTACGGACTTCCAAATCAGGAATATTATTTCAAGTCGGAAGAAGAGATGAAAAAACTCTTTGCCGATTTGCCAGAAGCGATTATTAATATTCAGGAGATTATAGATAAGGTCGAAGGATACTCATTGTACCGTGACGTATTACTTCCAAAGTTTGACATTCCTGAAGAATTTTATGTTGCCGAAGATGAAGCAGATGGCGGTGTAAGAGGGGAGAATAAATACCTGAGACATCTTACAATGGAAGGTGCCAAAAGAAGATATGGCGAAATTACAGAATCGATTCAGGAACGTTTGGATTTTGAATTGTTAACGATTTCGAATTCTGGATATCCGGGTTACTTTTTGATCGTACAGGATTTCATCGCCGAAGCCAGAAAAATGGACGTATCGGTTGGACCTGGTCGTGGTTCTGCAGCGGGTTCTGCCGTTGCTTACTGCCTAGGAATTACCAATATTGACCCAATTAAATACGATTTACTTTTTGAGCGTTTCTTAAATCCTGACCGTGTATCGATGCCCGATATTGATATCGACTTTGATGACGAGGGTCGTGGACGTGTAATGGATTATGTAATCAATAAATACGGCCAAAAACAGGTGGCGCAGATTATTACTTATGGTAAAATGGCTACCAAATCGGCAATTCGTGATACCGCTCGTGTACTGGATTTACCGTTGTTTGAAGCCGATAGAATTGCAAAACTGATTCCGGGAATGATGCCGTCAAAATGGAATTTGGCGCGTTTTATTTCTGAAAGTGAAGAAGAGGTAAAAAAAGCGCTTCGTTCTGACGAATTTGATAATGTAAAAGAATTAATCGCGATTGCCAATGAAGATGATTTGGCAGGAGAGACGATTCAGCAGGCAAAAATTCTGGAAGGATCAATGCGTAATACAGGAATTCACGCCTGCGGGGTAATCATTACGCCGTCGGATATTACGAATTATGTTCCCGTTACAACCGCAAAAGATTCTGATTTATATGTAACTCAGTTTGATAACTCGGTTGCAGAAAGTGCCGGACTGCTGAAAATGGACTTCTTGGGTCTAAAGACCCTTACGCTGATAAAAGATACCGTTAAACTGGTAAAATATAGAACAGGAATTGATTTAGATCCTGATACTTTTCCTATCGATGATGAGGAAACATATGCGCTTTTCCAAAGAGGTGAAACGGTTGGTATTTTCCAATACGAGTCACCTGGAATGCAGAAATACATGAAAGATCTGAAGCCGACAGTTTTTGGAGATTTAATTGCGATGAATGCACTTTATCGTCCAGGACCTTTGGAGTATATTCCGTCTTTCGTTCGAAGAAAAAACGGCGATGAAGAAATCAAATACGATTTAGATGCCTGTGCCGAATATTTGTCTGAAACCTACGGAATTACGGTTTACCAAGAGCAGGTAATGCTTTTGTCTCAGTCTTTGGCAGGATTTACAAAGGGTGAGGCCGACGTCTTGCGTAAAGCGATGGGTAAGAAACAAAAAGAGGTACTAGATAAAATGAAGCCTAAGTTTGTCGAACAAGCTGCTGCAAAAGGTCACGATGCCAAAATTCTAGAGAAAATCTGGAAAGACTGGGAAGCCTTTGCGAGTTACGCCTTCAACAAATCTCACTCGACTTGTTATGCTTGGATTGCGTATCAAACAGCTTATTTGAAAGCGCATTATCCTGCAGAATATATGGCAGCGGTACTTTCGAATAATATGAATGATATTAAGCAAGTATCATTTTTCATGGAAGAATGTAAACGTATGGGATTACAGGTTTTGGGTCCCTGCGTAAATGAATCGTATTATAAATTTACGGTAAATGATGAATATGCAGTTCGTTTCGGAATGGGAGCGATTAAAGGTGTGGGTTCTGGAGCTGTTGAAACTATTGTAGCCAACAGAAAAGACGGAAGATATAAATCGATTTTTGATTTGGCGAAGCGAATAGATTTGCGTGCAGCCAACAAGAAAGCAATTGAAAACTTAGCGCTTGCCGGTGGTTTTGATTCATTTGAAGGAACAACCAGAGCGCAGTATTTTCATGACGATGGTGACGGAATTACTTTTTATGAAAAAGCGATGCGTTACGGATCGAAATTTCAGGAAAATGAAAATTCATCACAAGTAAGTTTATTTGGAGAAACCAGCGAAGTGCAAATTGCAGAGCCAGTTGTGCCACCGTGCGAGGACTGGAGTACAATGGAAAAACTGGCCAAGGAAAAAGAAGTTGTCGGAATTTATATTTCTGGACATCCTCTGGACGATTTTAGATTTGAGATGAAATACTTCTGTAATGCCCGATTAGAAGCATTAAAAAGTATGAATGAATATATAGGAAAAAATCTAAACTTCGCCGGAATCATTAATAACGTACAGCATCGTGTCGCTAAAAATGGAAAAGGCTGGGCGGTATTTAATTTAGAAGGATATGATGAGAGTTATGAGTTTAAGATTTTTGGTGAAGAATATTTAAAATTCCGTCATTTCCTGATTCAGAATAATTTTGCCTACATAAAGATATTAATAAAAGACGGCTGGGTAAATCATGACACAGGCAAAAAATCAGATCCAAGAATGCAGTTTGTAGAGGTGCGACAACTGCAGGATATTCTAGAAGCTTTTGCTAAGAAATTAATTGTCCTATTAAATATTAAAGATATTCAGTCTGAATTTATTCATAAACTAAGTCATTTATTTAATGAAAACAAAGGAGATAATTCTGTGACTTTTGAAATCATGGAGTTAGAAAAGATCAAAAGATTAGTTGAGGTAGAAACTCCAACTGATTTTGAACCCGATGATGCAGTTTTTGAAGATGAAAATGAAAGTGACGATGAAGTACTTGAAAGTACAAAAGTGCAAGAAGTAAATGAGGTAGAAGAAATAAAAGTTGTGACTAAATTAACCATGCCGAGCCGTCGTTTGAAAGTCAGAATTTCGACTGAATTATTGCAGGAATTAGAGAAAATGCAGATCAATTTTAAATTGAACTAAAAATTTAACAGTTAAAATTTAGGAAGATGTTAATTTTTTTAGTTAAAAATATGCATGCATAATAGTTTTTTAGTAATATTGCCCGAAATTACAACGTTTTCGTTCCAAGTCTAACTTTACAAATTATAAGAATATGTTAAAATACTCTAAGTTTGTAGTAATCAAATAAATCAGAATTATGAAAAAGAACCTATTTTTATTAGGATTATTAGTTTGCTCTATGGCCACAATGGCGCAAACCGAAAAAGCAGATAAACCAGAAAGCTGGTATTTTAAACTAGGTGGATCTTATTTTATTCAAACTGCAGCTACAGAGTTTCCAATTGTAAATGGTGCATTGCCTAATACAGATGTTTATGCAGCAGATGGTACTACTTTACTTTCAAGAGAAACAAATCACGGCTCATTTGGAGAAGGATTTCGTACAGGATTAACTGCAGGATATCGTTTTTCAACTCGTTTAGGAGTGGAAATGGGATTTAATTACTTTAGTAGTGCTAGTAAAACTATGGTTGAAACCACTAATAGATTAGTTGCTGCTGGACCTACTTTTGCTACTGGAAAAGCAGTAGGGAAAATTAGAGCTTTTGATGTTGCTCCAGCCCTTGTATTGTTTTTAGGAGAATCTCACGGATTTGAACCTTATACTAAAGTAGGAGTTATTGTACCTGTACACGGAGATTTAACAATCGAAACAAATAGAACTTACACTAATCCTGCGGGAGTTGTAAACAGTTATGCAAAAGATGTTGTTAAACCAAACCCAACAGTTGGATTTTTGGCTGCATTAGGAACATCTTATAAATTAGGAACGCACATTGCTATTTTTGGAGAATTAGAATACCGTAACTTTACTGTTCACGGAAAAACAAAAGAAACTGAAGTATATACAGAAAATGGGGTAGATAAATTGAATACACCAACTAATTTCCGTCCTGATGCTTCATACTCTGCAAGTCATACAAAATATGTTGATCAAATTAATACAACATCAAACAGTAAAGTAACTAATGCTGCAGGATTTGATAATACAAGAGCTACAGATGATATTAGTTCTTATGTTGGAATTTCTGGTTTAGGTTTGACTTTAGGTTTAAGATACAGCCTATAATTCTATAGCTTTTAGACTTAAAAAAAAAGAGGATATTCGAAAGAATATCCTCTTTTTTTTTACAATGTCAACCTTTGTCAAAGTTTTTAGGATGAATTGCCTCCTGCTTTAGCTGGAGGTTTAAAATGGACCAGAATAAAAAGGCTTTAGCCAAACCTACATTTGACTAAAGCCCTAATACCTTAGTAAATTTATAAACCTCAAGCTAAAGCAGGAGGCAATTCAATTCTAAATACTATTATTAGAAGAATTTCTAAACTCTTTCAAAACTTCATCAATAACCCAAGTTGTTCTTGCACCAGAAATGCCCTTTGATGGAGAAGCGCCTTCTCCTAAAAGTTCAGCAATAACAGTTTCTATAAATGGCTGTTGAATATGTAATGGATTTTCTATCGTAATACTTTCTTTTTCTCCATCTGCATATTGAATATGCAAAGGATCATTGCCAAAAGTTGAGAAAGAAATTTTTCCTTTATCACCCACAATTTCAGTATTATCATAACGTTCAAAACTGGCAAAATTCCATAGACCAGATCCGTGAATTCCGTTTTCGAATAAAAACGACATCGAAACAGCATCTTCAGCAGGATAAGCTTGTAATTGAGAAGTAGCATGACCGCGAACAGACTTTATCGGACCCAAAATGAAATCTAGAAAGTCTAGGGTATGACAAGCTAAATCAACAAAAATTCCACCTCCGGAAATATGAGGCAGAACAGTCCACGGAAGATTGATTTCGTCATCATAACGTGCTTCAAAAGGATGATACAAAACACAGTTTACATGTCTTATTGTTCCTAATTTTCCTTGGTCGATGATTTCTTTTATTTTTAAGAAACGTGGTAAAGCTCTTCTGTAATAAGCAACAAACAACGGAACATTATGTTCTTTGCAAACGCTGATCATTTCATTACATTCTTCAAACGTCAGCGCCATAGGTTTTTCCACATAAACTGGTTTTCCAGCTTTGGCACATAAAATAGTATATTCTTTATGAGATGATGGAGGAGTGGCAATATAAACCGCATCAACTTCTGGATCATTAATTAGATCTGCGGCATTAGAATACCATTTCGGAACATTATGGCGTTTTGCATAATCTTCAGCAAGTGCAGCATCTCTTCGCATAACAGCAACTAAAGCTGAATTTGGCGCTTTCTGAAAAGCGGGTCCGCTTTTTACTTCAGTTACATTTCCACAACCTATAATTCCCCATTTTATAATTTTCATCGTTTGGTTTTTTAGTTTCTCAAATTTAAAAAAGGTTTGCCACGAATTACACGAATTGCCACTAATTTATTTTTTGAATTTTTGCCGCAGATTAAAGGATTTTCACAGATTAAATTAAAAGCACGTAAATAAATCATTTTAATTCTTTTAATCTGTGGCAAAACAAAAAGCCACAAACTCACAAAATTAATTTGCGAATTCGTGGCTTAAAAAAATCAGTTTAAAGTTTTACTTTTTCGGTAAAGCTTTAAAACCCATATTATAAAGTGTGAAAGCTTGAATATCTACATTTTCTTGAATAGAAGCCGCAACAGATTTTCCTGCTCCGTGACCCGCTTTAACATCAATTCTAATTAATACAGGATTTTCTCCTGTCTGTTTTTCCTGTAATTCAGAAGCAAATTTGAAACTATGTGCTGGAACTACACGATCATCATGATCTCCTGTAGTTACCATTGTTGCCGGATAATGAGTCCCTTTTTTAACATTATGAACTGGAGAATAACCTTTTAAGTATTCGAACATTTCTTTGTTGTCCTGAGCAGTTCCGTAATCAAAAGCCCATCCTGCACCAGCAGTAAAAGCATTGTAACGAAGCATATCCATAACTCCAACAGCTGGTAAAGCCACTTTCATTAAATCTGGGCGCTGTGTCATTGTTGCTCCCACTAATAAACCTCCATTAGATCCTCCGCGAATAGCCAAATAATCTGATGAAGTATATTTTTGAGCAATTAAATATTCTGCAGCAGCGATAAAATCGTCAAATACATTTTGTTTTTGCAATTTTGTTCCTGCATTATGCCATTTTTTTCCGTACTCACCGCCGCCTCTTAAATTGGCAACTGCATAAACACCTCCGTTTTCCATCCAAACTGCATTTGCAATGCTGAAACTTGGAGTTAAACTAATATTGAATCCGCCGTAACCGTAAAGAATAGTTGGATTTTTACCGTCTAATTTTGTTCCTTTTTTATAAGTAATGATCATTGGAACTTTTGTACCGTCTTTTGAAGTGTAGAAAACTTGTTTAGACTCGTAATCTTCGCTTTTGAAATCGACTTTTGGTTTTTGATAAATTTCAGACTTTCCAGATTTTGGTTCAAAAGAGTAAATGCTTCCTGGAGTAGTATAATTGGTGAAACTGTAATATAAAATCTTTTCTTCTTTTTTACCACCAAATCCGCCTGCGGATCCAACAGCAGGAAGTTTGATTTCACGAACTAATTTTCCGTTGTAATCATATTGCTGTACAAAAGAAACAGCATCTTTCGTATAATTAGCGAAAAAGTATCCAGCTCCAGTTGACGGAGATAAAACATTTTCGGTTTCTTTGATAAAATCTTTCCAATTTTCAACCTTCGGATTTGCAGCGTCTACAGTAACTACGCGTACGTTTGGTGCATTTAAGTCGGTTTCTATAAATAACTTACTGCCTTCGTTTTCGATAATTGAATTTGAACTATTAAAATTGTCTATAATTGTTACAATTGGACTATTTGGTTTAGTCAAATCTTTAATGTACAATTCGTTTCCGTAGGTAGAATTCGCAGCGGTAATAATTAAATAACGATCATCTTCTGTAACATAACCACCAACATATCTTCTTTTTAAGTCTCCGCCAAAAATTACTTTATCGTCTTTTTGAGAAGTCCCAAGTTTATGAAAATACAATTTGTGCTGATCTGTCTTTGCAGATAATTCGCTTCCTTTTGGTTTGTCATAACTAGAATAATAGAAACCTTCGTTTCCGTGCCATGAAACACCGCTGAATTTTATGTCTACCAAAGTATCTTCCAGCACTTTCTTAGAAAGAGCATCTATAATAATTACTTTTCTCCAGTCGCTTCCGCCTTCTGAAATAGAATATGCTGCAATATTTCCGTTTTTCGAAAAATTTAAACCGCCAAGAGAGGTTGTTCCGTCTTTAGAAAAAGTATTTGGATCTAAGAATACTTCATCTTTTCCATCTTTACCTTTTCTGTATATAACAGATTGGTTTTGTAAACCGTTATTTTTAGAAAAATAGGTAAACTTTCCTTCTGTAAAAGGAGCGCCTATTTTTTCATAATTCCAAAGTTTTTCCATTCGTTTTTTAAGTTCTTCACGAAACGGAATTTTATCTAAATAACCATAGGTCACTTCATTTTCAGCTTTTACCCAAGCTCCAGTTTCAGCAGATTTGTCGTCTTCAAGCCAGCGGTACGGATCGCTTACTTTGGTATCAAAATATACATCGACAGTCTCTCCTTTTTTAGTTTCAGGATATTTAATCTTAGTTTGTGCAAATGAAATTCCTGCAGTTGTGATTGCCATTAATAAAAAAGTTTTTTTCATAGTTAGTTTTTATCTGTTGTAACAAAAATAGCACTTTTTGTTGTGAAAATTGAATGAAAAAATTAAACCATATAAGACACATAAGTTCACTTAAACGCTTTGCTTAATTTTACTCATATGACTTATATGGTTTAAAAATGTTACAGATTAAAATTAACTCCCAAAACGATATTTCTTCCAATATTCGGAATACCGTCTGTTTTTAATCTAGAAAGGTGTGCAATATATTTTTTATCAAATAAATTGTTTCCATTTAAATTGATGTCAAATGCTGTTTTTCCTAGTTTGACAGTTCCTCCAAAACCTAAATTTACTAAAGTGTAACCTTTAGAAGCAGTTTCAAATCCGCTTACATTATCTTGGCTGAAAGTAGACGAAACATTTAATGAAGCAAAACCTTCGCTTAACCAATCTTTGATGTTAAATTCAGTTCTAAGCGTGTTGTTCCAGTTGTTTGCAGGAATCAAAGGCAGATAATCATTATTGTCTTTTTTACCCGTTACAGTTTCAAAACTTGTTTCAAAATGTAACCAATCTAAAGGATGCGGATGAAAGTGTAAACCAACTTCACCTCCATACAATTTCGCATTATCCTGAACGTAAGCAAAAACATCATTATCATCTAAAACGTCTCCAGTCGGCGATGTATAAATGTAATTGTTTACATGATTGTAAAATCCGTTAACGAAGAATTCAAAGTGCGTGTTTTTATATTCTAAGTTCAAATCAGTCTGAACGTTTTGTTCTGTTTTTAGATTTGCATTTCCAATTTCATAACGGTTTGTACCTTCGTGAACTCCGTTTGAAGTTAACTCTGCTAAGTTTGGCGCTCTAAATCCAGTTGCCACATTTAAACGAAGCGTTAATGGTTCTGCCAGTTTTGTTTTATATCCCAAAGAAGCATTAAAACTGTCAAACGATTTATCTAGCGCTTGAAAATAGCCTTCTTCGCCTTCCGTTCCATGTGCAATCGAAGTAATATTTCTGTTGTCAAAACGCAGACCCGCTTGAATAACACTGTTGTCCCATTCGTAATTTGCAGTTCCAAAAACTCCAAAATCATTCGTTGTTGCATCTGGAATTAAATATTCTTCACCAGAGTTTTTATTGGTTTGATGCATTCCCTGAACTCCAAAAATAGTTTCGATTTTTCCGAATTTCGGTAAATGATATTTCGCATTATAATTGAAAGTATTCAATTTCATGTGAAGAGAAGCTTCATTGCTGTCCTCAAATTCGCTTCTATCATTGGCGATATAACCTAAATCAACGTCTAATTTTGAGTTTTCAAAAAAGATAACATTATTCAAACTCAATAAATGATTAAAAATTCCTTGCCTCGGAAATTGAGTGTCTTTACTTGAAGATTGTTCCGCAATTCCATCTTCTGGAATTCCGATATCCAATTTGTTGTAATTGTATCTTAAAACACTAGAAAAAGTAGAGTTGCTATATCCAATTCCAGTTTTAAAATCAGTTTCATTGTAACGTGAATTGGTTACGCGGTCGCCGTCGGCAATTTTGTAATCAGAATGTGTGTTGTAACTTCCACGAGCTAAGAATTTCCAATTATCTGTCGAAGTTTTTAATCCGATAGAAGAATTACTTCCCTGCGTATTGGTGAAATATTTTTGACTGAAATTAGCTTTAAAATCTCCAGCATCAGCGAATTTTTCTGGATTAAAGTATAAAACTCCTCCCAAAGCATCAGAACCATATAATAAAGAAGCTGGTCCTTTTATAACTTCAACACTTTCTATTCCAGCATCATTTAAACCTAAACCATGTTCGTCTCCAAACTGCTGGTTTTCGATACGAACACCTTGAGAATACACTAAAACACGATTACCGCTAAGTCCGCGAATTACTGGTTTTCCGATAGAAGTTCCAGTCGAAATCTGAGAAACTCCAGGAATTGTTGCCAAACCTTCAATTAAAGTTGAGGTTCCTTTTTGCTGTAATGTTTTGATGCTTTCGTGCTCAATTTTCATTACGTTTTGCGATTGTAACTTATTAAAAGGCGTAGAAACAACCACTTCATCCATTTCTAAGATAGATTCTAAAAGAACAACATCCAGCGTGTTTTCTTTTACTAATTTAACAATGGTTTGATTTTGATTGGCATATCCAACATAAGAAAAAGCAATACGAAGAGCTCCATTTGGAAGATTTTTTAATTCGTATTTTCCGTTCTCGTCAGTTGTTGTTCCTTTATGTAATTCAGGAGCATAAACTGAAACTCCTGGCAATGGCTGATTTTGATTATCGGTTACAATACCTGAAACCGAATTTTGAGCAGTAAGAATACTCGAGAACCCTAGTAAAAGGGCAATTATTAATTTTTTCATTGAAAATAATACTATAGTTAATTGATTTTTTGTTCTAATGAAAACCAAACGAACAGTAAAGCATTCTGATCCTAATTCATAAATTAGGATGAGGAAACTCAATGCTGGTTGAATTTAAATTAAAAAGAATGTGAATTGGTAAATCTTAAGAAACTATAGCAATAGGTGGCCCGCGTAATAAATAAGCGTTTTTGGGAATAGAAAAAATCTTTTCTGACAGCGGAAAGAAATAAGGAATATCGCTGTTGAAATAATAAAACTGAAAAGAGAAACTCTGCGGAACAATAAATGACTCAAAAGCAAAATTACAAACAAAACAAACTTCATAATCATGATGCTGATGCGTTATTTCGCCATTAGGATCATTGTATTTATGATGACATTGTTTCTCTGAAAGTTGTTTTGCAATATGCTCATAGCTGTGTATTGACTGAAACAATATCGAGAACAATATTGTTACAGCAAAAGATAAACTTAATATGAGCTGCTTTTTCTTCATTTCCTGCAAAGGTATAAAAGATAAAAACAAAATTGATTTATTTTTTACCAGTATCTATGGTTTTATTGAAAAATACGCAGCGATTAATTTTATTCTCCAGCAAAAACAGAATATTTATAATTCTTAGTACTGCTGCAAAAAGCATTATGTTATATTTGTATATGAAATAAATAAGCGCAGATAAGCGTTTATTCTAATAAACATTTTAAAACCAATCCCGAATATGCGAATTATTTTCAGCTGCTTATTTTTAATTACTTTTTTTAGCTCTGTAGCACAGGAAGAAGTTAAGCCTGAAATAAAACCAATTGTAAAAATAGATTCTTTGTATCGAGAGGATCAATTTTTCTTTTCGATGACTTATAATATGTTTACGGATATTCCCACGCAGTTCAAACAGAATAAATTTTCTTTAGGACTTTCAGCAGGTTTTTTGCGGGATATGCCTTTAAATAAAAAGAGAACGGTGGCAATTGCGGCTGGTTTAGGGCTGAGTTACCAAAATTATTATCAGAATCTAAACATCTCTCGTGATGGTACTGGAGCAATAATTTATGGCGTAAACAGTTACAGCGAATTTGTATCTAATCGTTACAGACAATATTCTGTAGACCTTCCAATAGAATTTAGATGGCGTAATTCGACTTTTGACAGTACTAGGTTCTGGCGTATTTATGGTGGTGTAAAATTGAGTTACGTTTTTTCCAATTCATCAATTCTCGATGATGGTGAAACTACTTATAAAATCAATAATAATTCAGATATCAATAAGTTTCAATACGGACCATATCTTGCAGCGGGATACAATACTTGGAATATTTATATCTATTACGGTTTAAATCCTTTGTTTAATTCGGCTACTACAATTTCTGGTGAAAAAATTAATTTGAAAACCTTAAATGCAGGGTTGATCTTTTATATTTTATAACCATAAATATAGAAATAAAAGCTGCGGCATTATTCCAACAAACAATCCAATTAATATTTCTCGAGACGTATGTGCGTTCATTTCTAAACGGGATGACGCAACGATTCCCGATAATAAAATAAGCAGTGCAGGCCAATATGGGTTATGCAGCTGAAAGTGAATATTTAGGCCGACTACAAAAATGGTAAAACCACAAATGGCCACCATATGCAGACTTGCTTTAATTTTAAAAAGCGTAAATAATAAAGCCAAAATTGTGCTAAATAGTGCTCCCAGAAAAAAGAAATGAAGTTCTGGATATCTTGTAATTACAATACTTCGTTTTACAAGTAAAATATACAAAAAGCACTGTAAAATTAACGGAATGGTACGTTCTGAAGTCTGGCTCAGCATAACCGATTTTACATGTCCTGTTGATCGCAGCAGTAAATAAAACAACACTGGCACAACGACATTTATTACAAGAATCTGAATTAAAACAAAATATTTTTCCTGCGTGCTAAAAAGGTCTCCTTTGTAAAATAAATAAAACAAAGTGGCGTAAAGCGATATAAAAATCGGATGTAATATATAGGAGAATATGGGAAGTAACTTTTTCAAAATGCTCAAATTTGTGGTACAAAACAAATATACAGAAATATAAATAAGGAAGCTAAACGGCTTTATTTTTTAAGAAAATCACAACTCTTTTCTACCTTTAATGTCTTAATTTTGAAAAAAAGATATTTGTAAATGAGTATAAATTTAAAAAGCGTAGTCTCAGTTCTTAATGCCAAATGGGCTGGTTCGAATGATGCCGTTTTTATCGATCATATTTCGATTGACAGCCGTTCGCTGCAAAACGGATCTCAAACATTATTTTTCGCTTTGTCAGGAGTTAATAATGATGCTCATTTGTTTATTCCTGATTTAATCGAAAAAGGAGTTCAGAGTTTTGTTGTGCAGCATATTCCAGAAAATTATTCTGGAAAAGCCAATTTTTTGGTTGTTGAAAACACACTCCATGCACTGCAGGAATTTGCAGGATATTATAGAAATCTTTTTCATTTTCCAGTTATTGGATTAACGGGCAGCAACGGAAAAACGATAGTAAAAGAGTGGCTTAATTTTTTACTAAGCCCTGAGTACAATATTATAAGAAGTCCAAAAAGTTACAATTCGCAGGTTGGCGTACCGCTTTCGGTAATTGCTATTAACGAAAAACATAACTTAGGAATTTTTGAAGCTGGAATTTCGACGGTTAACGAAATGGTTAATCTCGAAAAAATCATTAAACCCACAATTGGCGTTTTAACAAATATTGGAAGTGCGCACGATGAAGGCTTTTTAAATTTGGTACAGAAGATTGATGAAAAACTGCTTTTATTTAAGGATTCTCCAGTCATTATTTATCAAAAAAATGAAGTTGTAGATTCTTGTCTGACTCAATTTGCAGCAGAATATATGATGCATCCTCGAAAACTTTTTTCATGGAGTTTTACCGATAAAAGTGCTGATGTTTTTATTCTGAACAAAGAAAGTAAAAACGACCACACCCATATTCAATACCAATATCAAGATGAAATTTTTGATTTAGAAATTCCGTTCAGCGATTCGGCTTCTATTGAAAATGCTGTTTCTTGTCTGTTGGTTTTATTGCATTTTAAATATAATCAGACAATGATTCAGAGCCGAATTCAGATGCTTTATCCAGTTGAAATGAGGCTTGAAGTTAAAAACGGAATTAATAACTGCAGTATAATTGACGATAGTTACAGCTCCGATTTTCAATCGCTTAAAATCGCTTTAGACTTCTTAGAAAGTCAAAAAAAGAATGCTTCAAAGACCGTTATTCTATCGGATATTTTTCAAAGCGGTTTTTCAAACGACGAATTGTATTCAAAAGTTGCCGACTTAATTGCATCGAATAAAATAAATCGAGTAATTGGAATTGGAGAAACCATTACTGCTTTTGCCTCAAAATTCTCAAATATTACTATTTTTCAAACTAAAAATGATTTTATAGAGGCCGTTGAGAGTTTGAATTTTGCCAATGAAACTATTTTGGTTAAAGGCGCAAGGTCGTTTCATTTTGAAGAAATTGTTTCGCTTCTCGAAGAGAAAACACACGAAACAGTTCTCGAAATTAACCTCGATGCAATCAGTCACAACTTTAATTATTACAAATCGAAACTGGCACCAAATGTCAAAATGATGGTAATGGTCAAGGCTTTTGGTTACGGAAACGGAGGTTTGGAAATTGCCAAATTATTAGAACATCATAAAGTAGATTATTTAGGTGTGGCTTTCGCCGATGAAGGAATATCACTTAAAAATGGCGGTATAAAACTGCCTATTATGGTTTTAAATCCAGAATCTACAAGTTTCCCATCCATTATACAATACCAGCTGGAACCTGAAATTTATAGTATTAAAGGACTAAATGCATTTTTGAAAATTGCCAGAGAAAAGAATCTGAAAGACTTTCCAATCCATGTGAAAATTGACACAGGAATGCATCGTTTAGGTTTTGAAGACAACACGATCGATGAATTGATTACTGCTTTAAAAGGAAATTCAACCGTTCGTGTCCAAAGTATTCTTTCGCATTTGGCAACAAGCGATGATCCAAAACATTATGATTTTGTAAATCAGCAGATTAATTTATTTGAGAAATTGTCTTCCAAATTAATAAGCGAATTAAACATCAACCCAATTCGTCATATTTTAAATACGTCTGGAATTAGTAATTTCCCGAATGCCCAATATAATATGGTGCGTTTAGGAATTGGTTTGTATGGAGTTTCAAACGATCCTGCAGAGCAAAAGTATTTAGAAAATGTTGGGACATTAAAATCAATAATTTCTCAAGTCCGAATTATTCCAGCCGGAGACAGCGTGGGTTACGGACGTCGTTTTATGGCTGAAAAAGAAACCAAAATTGCCACAATTCCGATTGGCTATGCTGATGGAATTGCGAGATTATGGGGAAATGAAGTTGGTTTTGTAACCATCAAAAATCAAAAAGCCAAAATCGTTGGAAGCGTTTGTATGGATATGTTAATGGTCAACGTAACCGATATAGATTGTAAAGAAGGCGATTCGGTAATTATTTTTGGCGAAAGCCCAACTGTGATAGAGATGGCTGTAGCCTTAAAAACAATTCCATACGAGATAATGACGAGTATTTCGCAACGTGTTAAGAGGGTATTTTTCAGATAATCTTAAGAATTTTCAATAAAATTGCGTATTTTCGATATTCAATTATTATAAATGTAAATAGATACGATATGGGATTTTTTTCAGAATTTAAGGCATTTGCAATGAAAGGCAACGTAGTTGATCTTGCTGTTGCAGTAATTATTGGAGCGGCTTTTGGTAAAATTGTAAGTTCATTTATTGAAGATGTAATTACACCGTTAGTATTAAAACCGGCATTAGATGCAGCTCATTTGTCTAAAATAGAAGAGCTAACGGCATTTGGAGGTGTAAAATACGGTCTGTTTCTTTCGGCAGTAATTAATTTTATCATTGTGGCATTTGTTTTATTTCTTGTAATTAAAGGAATGAACAGTCTTAAAAAGAAAGAAGAACCAGCACCAAATCAACCTGCGGCACCAACTCAGGAAGAATTGCTTACTCAAATTAGAGATTTATTGAAAAATAAACAATAAGATATAATACCGCTACACTAAGTCTAATTTAACCGCCTTCTAAAGAGGCGGTTTTTTTACAAAATGTTTAATTTGTAACATTTTGTTATTTTTTGTGAATCACATTGTTTAGACTTTTATTATACTTATTTTTGCCCTGTAAAATTTGATTATTGAATTATTTAAAAATATAGAAATGAGAATTGCAGTTGTAGGTGCTACCGGAATGGTTGGCGAAGTAATGCTTAAAGTTTTAGCGGAAAGAAATTTTCCTGTTACAGAATTAATTCCGGTTGCGTCTGAAAGATCAGTAGGAAAAGAAATTGAATATAAAGGAACTAAGTATAAAGTAGTAGGCTTACAAACTGCTGTTGATATGAAAGCGGATATTGCTGTTTTTTCTGCAGGTGGAGATACATCTTTAGAATGGGCTCCAAAATTTGCTGCAGCTGGAACAACTGTAATCGATAATTCTTCCGCATGGAGAATGGATCCTACTAAAAAATTGGTAGTTCCAGAAATCAATGCTTCTGTATTGACAAAAGAAGATAAAATTATTGCAAACCCAAACTGCTCTACAATTCAAATGGTATTGGCTTTGGCTCCATTGCACAAAAAATACAATATTAAAAGAATCATTGTTTCTACTTACCAATCGATCACTGGAACAGGTGTAAAAGCAGTAAAACAATTAGAAAATGAGTACGCAGGAATTCAAGGTGATATGGCCTACAAATATCCAATTCACAGAAATGCAATTCCACACTGCGATAGTTTTGAAGAAAACGGATACACTAAAGAAGAAATGAAGTTAGTTCGCGAAACTCAAAAAATTCTTGGTGATAACACAATTAGAGTTACAGCTACAGCAGTTCGTGTGCCAGTTGTAGGCGGACATAGCGAAGCAGTAAACGTAGAATTTACAAATGATTTTGATGTAAACGAGGTTCGCGAAATCCTTCACCATACTGATGGAGTAGTGGTACAGGATAATTTGGATACCTTTACTTATCCAATGCCGTTATACGCAGAAGGTAAAAATGATGTTTTTGTTGGAAGAATCCGTCGTGACGAAAGCCAGCCAAATACATTAAACATGTGGATCGTTGCCGATAACTTAAGAAAAGGCGCTGCAACAAACACCATTCAAATCGCTGAATATTTAATTCAAGCTGGTTTGGTATAACTGAGAGATTAAATAAAATTGTTATAAAGAGAAAACCGTAATTGCAGTACTGTAATTACGGTTTTTTTGAATTCTATAGGATTGTTTTTTTTGTTATCTAGTGTTTATAAAATTACTTTTGTAAATAGATTTAAATTAAGTTTATGGCATTTCCAGTAGATCTAAAATATATAATTGAAACCGAAGAAGAATTAGGTGTTAGCTTTCCTGCTTTATTCAAAGAAAAAATGACAGCAGAAAATGGAGGTGAAGCTGTAACCGAAAACGATAATTGGAATCTTTATCCGTTTTTTGATAAAAGCGATAAAAAGAGAATAAGCAGAACTTGCAATCACATAGTTTTAGAAACCAAACAAGCTAGAGAATGGGCTGATTTTCCAGTAAATGCAATTGCTATTGCAGGAAACGGCTGTGGTGATCACTTAATTCTTCTTTCAGATAATAATGAAAAATTAAGTGAGTATATTTATTTGTGGCATCATGAGACTGGAGATTATGAGCAAGCTGCAGAAAATATAAATGAATTAATTCAATAATAATCAGTTGTTTAAAATCTGTTTTTATAATTGTTAAAAATCATATAGAAGAGAAAACCGTAATTACAATATGTAATTACGGTTTTTTTGATTTTATAAATGGCTTATTATGTTTGTTTTATGACTTTTTTTAGATGTTTTAATAATTTGAGAAAAGTACTTTTACCAAGTTAAATTATAAAAATATGGATAGATCTCAAATAAAACGGCAGCTTATAGATTTTACCATTATTGGTGTACAGGAGTTTTTATCACAAAATCCAAATCTTAAATTTTATGCTTTTGCCTATGATTGTAATGCTGAATACGCGGAAATTAATTTATGTTTTAACACAATTAAAGATTTTGAAGAAACTCTTTTTCAGTATAGAAATGGAAGATATAGTGAGAATTATATGTCTGATGAAGCTGTTAAAGGTTTAAAGTATAATACAGGTGATTGGGAATATCAGTGTTTTGATACAATTAATGTTGTATCAGAAGAAGAATTAAACAGAATATTTAATGCTTTGCCAGATGACGATTATAAATCTTGGAATCTCTTTGTTGAAGAATTAATGGAGCTTTTTTGTGAATGTATGATTGAATTTAGACATTCAGAAGTTTATAAAAATATACCTAAAACAGAAAATTTTGTATCCTTTTGCATTGATCATGATGAAGATTTTGAAGATGCTGAACAAAGAATGTTACGAGTTGAGAATAAAAGAAGTGAGAATAAATAGATAAAATGTTATAAAAGAGAAAACCGTAATTGCAGTATGTAATTACGGTTTTTTTGATTTCATACTATCAACTGACTTACGATCTAACCCGACATTTTTAAAACCTGTTGGATTTAATAAAAAAAGCAAGAATATAGGTTCTTGCTTTCAATTAGAATTTAAGGATAAGCTTAGAAAAAATAAGCTTATACTATTTCTTAATTTTATTTTTTCTGAGATTCAAGTGTGCATTTTGTTACTATTTCAACAAATACAGCTTCATTCTCTGGCTTTTCCAAATCATCAGGTGAAAGATTTTTCTCTTTTGCCTTTTCAACGATACAATCTGCGGTAAATTTTGCGTCTTCTTCGTTTAGTGAGCCGTCTTTTTGTACCTCTGCTTGAAAACTTTCTTTAAATTCTTTTTCATTTTCTGGTGTCCATTCTTTGTGGTTCTTACAAGAAAATAATGTAATTGATACTACAGCAATACTAATGTAAAATTTAAGTCTTTTCATTTTGTTTGATTTATTATTTAACCCACAAAAGTATTCTGAATAAAAGCTTTAAATAGCTACTAAAAGTTATTTGAATATTATAATAGGGTATTTATTCTTAAGATCTAAAAATTTCAATATGGTTTAAGATCTTTAAGGATTGATGGAGTTTTTTTTGGAAGTATTTTTAAAGTCAATTTATAGTTGAATGCTCCATTTTTATAGTAATGCAATTATTTTTTTGTGCGAAATACTTTTAATAAATGGCTGCTTAGCGGTTAAAATCTGAATTTTATGAATTTCGATGCGCCTTATCAACGAGAATTAAGCAATATCCGGATGCAAAAGCTATCACTTCGATGCTAATACATTTTAGATATTTAATGATTTATTTCTTTTTTAATAATTCCTCCCCACAAGTTTTTCCAATTTTTTGAACTATATCGCTATTTTTAGGATTTTGTAAATCTGCAGGACCAATATTTTGTTCCTTCATTTTAGCAATAGCACAATCTGCAAGTAAAGTCGCTTTACTGCTTTCTACACCGCTTTGAATAAAAGTATTTTTCAAAATAGCTTTATACGTTTTTTCAATTTCAGGATTCCAGCTATTATCTGTTCCATTTTTAGTTTTCGAAAGTGCTTCTTGAGCACATTCCTTACCCATTTGTTGTACTTGGATTACAGTTTCAGGCTTTTTAGCATCATTTGGTTTTAAATCTTTGCTTTTTATTTTTTCAAAAACACAATCGGCAACATGTGCAGCCTGTTCATCAGAAAACAGTCCTTTTCCTTGGGCTAATAAGCCTTTTTTCATGTCTTTTTTAAACTCAGCTTCTTTGTCTGGTGTCCATTCGTTTTTATTACATGAGAATAAAGTGAAAACCACTACTGCAATGCTAATGTAATTTAGAAATTTGTTCATTTTATTTAATTTTAAGATATAATTCTAATGCTAAATCAGGCTTAATGAATTTTAGGCTGATTTTAATTTAGCGTAAAAGTAATCTTAAGAAGAATTTCAAAATTGCCTTAAAAAGTTATAATAATAATAGTTTAGGGTATTTATGGATATATAAATGGAGTAATTTCATTATTTCAGCTCAAAAGGAACTACTTTTTTTAGTTTCCTGAATACATTGTAATATTTTTTCTGTTCAAAAGGATCGGGGGTTATGACTGCTCCTTTGTAATCGATACTGCAATCAAGTTCTTTTTCTGTTTCGGACATTTCTGGATCCTGGTTCTTCAAGTCATCAAATTTATAATTACAAAATTGTTGTGTAATCTCAATATGATCGTTTCGAAAGATATAAACCTGTTCTGAATGTCCAGACTCTCCGCCATAAAGATAAATTACACATTTTTCTATTTTGCCATTTATATAAAAAGCTTGTGCACCGTTATTATAAGATTGAATAACAGTTTTAAAACGGTATGTTATAGTCGTGTCTTTCGGCGGCTGAAGATTTGAAATTGCCCTTGCAGGTCTGCTGCTGTCACATGAAAGTAAAAGTAAATATAAAAGTACGCTGTAAAAGAAATTTTTCATATCATTAGAAGCCAGTTTTAATTAAGCTATAAAATTAGCCTGTAATATTTTCTAAATAGCTTCGAAAAGATATTGTAGTATTATAAAAAGGTATTTTTTAGTTTCATTTGAAAATGTCTTATTATGATAGTTTTAAACCATCTCCATATTACTTGAAAAATTGATTAAATGTAGTTTTGAATAAATTTATTAAGGTTAATTAATAATATACCATTACTGAAAACCAAAAAATCGATTTCCTTTCTAAGTTAGATTGGAAATGGAAATAAAATCTTAATTTCATCGAACAAAAAAACTAAAAATGGATTTGAATCTAAAATATATAACAGCAAATTATATTGAGTTTGAGGAAGTGATTAGAGAAGCAAAAATTTCTTCAGACAAACTAAATGAGTTAATTGAAAATAAACTTGTTCCAGAGGCTTCTTATAGTATAAAATCAGATATTACAATTAGTTCTTCCTTAAATGATAGCTATAATGTTACTATTGAAAGAAAGTATTTTCATCCGAGTGTTATACAACACATAAAAGAGAATGCTGAGATTTCAAATCCAGAAAAAATCAAAACGTTATTCAAGGAAAAGTTGCTGTCGAATCTTAAAAACCACGCTAATCAAACATTTGCATACGGAAATGTTTTTGACGAAAATGGAGTAATAAACGCCGAAAAAGCAGATCAGGCATTAGAAGAAGAGTGGGATTATTTCTGTAAAGGTGTTTACGGAATCTGTACCTTGAATAATAATGAAAATGATATTATTGAAAAAGAAATTGCTATAAAACGAATCCTGGATTTTATTGAAAATAAATCTTCTTACGAAACAGAAGAACAGAAAAATCGTTTAAAGGAATTAAATGATGAATTTAATACAGCAACAAGTAATTTTGCACCCTATCAACGAGAATTAAGCAGTAGAGGGAAATATCTGGATAAACTGTTAGAAGAGTTTTCTTTTGAGGATATGATTAAAAAAGATTATTAATCACTTCTATGTATAAACCTGACAGGTTTTAAAAACCTGTCGGGTTTATAGCTATAGACATAAAAAAAGCGAGAACTTTTAAATTCTCGCTTTTCTAATTGTTTTATTTCTTAACTAATTCTTCAGCTTTGGTAATAATAGACTTTATATTTGAAGATAATAATATTGGTAAATAATCATTAACTCCAGCTGAATTAAATGATTTATTTGTTTTAATTTTTATAATGAATTTTAAGGCATTATTTACCACGTTGGTATTTGGTGAGTTAAGTGATTTAAATAGTTCTTCCTGTAAGTCTATCAGCTCAGAATTGTTGGGTTTTATTTCATTGAAGAGTTTAACAAACCAATCAGTTAATGGTTTACTTAAATTAAGATTTGATGCCAATAAACATTCCCTTAAAACTCTTTTTCTGCTTATTTTTTCTTCGTTAATGTATAGCTTAAAAACTTGTAACCAATTTGCATTCTTTTCGTCAGAATTTCGGATCTGAATAATGTTTGGTCTTTTATTAATATCACTCGGACTTTTAAATAAATGCCAAATATGTTCTTCAAGTGTAATAGAGTGTTTTAATAAATTTTGTGGTGTGAAATCATATACAGATTTTATAAAGAAACCAGAGTTGTCTATGTGACTAAATGTAAAGATAAGTTTAGATACTTGTCTTGCAATTAGTTCAGAACATGGAATCAAATAACCTTTATTTGTCCACTCTAAAATTTCTTCATAATTATAAAATTGCACATAGTGTACAGGATGTTCAATTGAAGTTTTATTGATGTAATCACTTATCCAATCAGGACAATACCAATCTAGAAGATCCCTAAAGCTTGAAGATATTTCTTGACACTTTAGCCTGCTCGCTGTCTCGTTATCATAACAAACCAATTGACACATAGCAATCATCTGCCACTGATTAGCAGTTGTGAGATGATTTATTTGATTGCGGATTGTTTTTATTTTAGGAATTAAAATAAGACGCTCTTCTTTGTCTAGGTCTCTTAAAAAAATACGTAATTCAGATATTTTTTCTTCTTCTATAAGAATCTGAAGTTGTTTTTTGATATTCATTGTTTCTAATTAATTCATGTAAAAATGATTTTTAATTAGTTTATTTATGTCTATTTAAGGTTATAAAAATATCAGAATAAGATCTTTTAATGATTTTGGAAGAGGTATCAAAAGAAGATTGTCATCTATTATTGTGGCGTAGTTAAAAAAGTAAATAAAAAAATAAGACATAAAAAAAGCGAGAACTTTTAAATTCTCGCTTTTTTTTATTTTTAATATTCAGGAGCTAGTTCTAATTCGAGTCCTTCTAAATCTTCAGTAATTGGAATCTGACAGCCTAAGCGACTATTAGATTTAACATAAAACGCTTCCGAAAGCATAGCTTCTTCTTCATCTCCCATTTCTGGTAATGCAACATCATTAAGAACATAACATTGGCAGGAAGCACACATGGCCATTCCTCCGCAAGTTCCTTCAACAGGAAGTTCGTATGCTTTGCATAACTCCATTATATTCATTGCCATATCAGTCGGAGCTTGTAATTCGTGTATAACTCCTTCTCGATCTTTGATTTTTATTAATACATCCATTTTAATTATTGGAATTTTTTTGGCAGGATCTTATAACGTGAAAAAATCCTTATTTATATTAACTAGCAGGCTTAGTACTAAAAGCGTACTCTTTTCTATTGTTCTCTTTCAATTTCATTTTTACTCCAAGAACGTTTTCATTCTTTTCAAGGATTGTTATTACTGCAATAACAGAATAATAATCTTTGTCTGATTGAAAAACCAAAGTTCCTTCATAAGTTGTATTTAATACACCTTGTTTGTCTGTTGTTGCAGAAACTTTTCTTGGATGCGAAAATTCAGCTGAGCTATAAGTTGCTTTGCTTGAAAATTTACCTTTACCATCTGTAAAGTCATACAAGAAATCGTAGTTTCCAATTCTTAATGATCCTGGTTCTTCATTCGGATTAATTGAAAAAACAATTTTTCCGGCATATTGAAAATCTGTCCATTCTTCAGATTCGCTTACCCAGGCTTTGTCAACAATAACGTTTTTGCTTTGAGCATAATTTGCAGAAACAAAAAACAATAATAAAATAAGAGCGTAATAGTTTTTCATAGTTTAAGATTAAGGGTTATGTGACAAATTTAAGTTAAAAATGTAACAATTCCTTAACAAAAAATCTTAAAACTTTGAGTTGTTTTTTATGAATGTGACAAAAAAGATATTTTTCAGCGTCTTTTTTTATTAAATCTTTAAACAAAAATTAATAAGGCTTATTATTCTTGTTAAATACGTAAAATTAAGAAAGGGTAAAAAATCTAGGTTTTGTTACATCACATTTACCACAGTTTCAATTTGCGGAGCGTATTTTTTTATAGTTGTTTCTACTCCAGCTTTCAATGTCATTTGATTAACGCTGCAGCTAATACAAGCTCCTTCCAAACGAACTTTTACATGCTTATCTTCTTCAATAGAAATTAATGAAATGTCTCCTCCGTCGGATTTTAGAAAAGGCCTAATCTCGTCTAAGGCCAATAAAACATTATTTGTTAATTCTTCTGTTGTCATAATTTTATCAATTAGAAAATGTGTCAATTAGAAGATCAGAAAATTCACTTGGAGTAAAATTATCTAATTGTCTAATTTTCAAATTATCTCATTAGTCTTCTCTCAATTATCTCATTATTTTTTTACTGCCGAACAGCCTGCCATTGTTGTAATTTTAATAGCTTCTGTTGCTGGTAAACTTTCATTTCTGTTTACAGTTTCTTGTACAACATTACGTGTAATTTCCTCGAATACTTTTTCGATTGGAGAATCTGTCTGTAATGCTGCCGGACGACCGTAATCTCCCGCTTCACGAATTGACTGTACAATTGGAACTTCTCCTAAAAATGGTACATCTAAATCTGCTGCAAGGTTTTTAGCACCTTCTTGTCCAAAGATATAGTATTTATTATCAGGTAATTCCGCTGGTGTAAAGTACGCCATATTTTCAATGATTCCTAAAACAGGAACATTAATATTATCCTGCATAAACATTGCAACTCCTTTTTTAGCATCAGCTAATGCTACTGCCTGCGGAGTACTTACTACAACAGCACCCGTAATTGGTAAAGACTGCATGATAGATAAGTGAATGTCTCCAGTTCCTGGAGGTAAATCAAGAAGCATAAAATCTAGTTCTCCCCAATCTGCATCAAAAATCATTTGGTTTAATGCTTTTGCCGCCATTGGACCTCTCCAGATTACAGCTTGACTTGGAGCAGTAAAAAATCCGATAGAAAGCATTTTGATTTCATAGCTTTCAATAGGTTTCATTTTTGATTTTCCGTCAACAGTAATCGAAACTGGTTTTTCGTTTTCAACGTCAAACATAATCGGCATCGAAGGACCGTAGATGTCGGCATCTAGAACACCAACTTTAAATCCCATTTTTGCCAGCGTTACCGCTAAATTTGCAGTTACAGTAGATTTTCCTACTCCTCCTTTACCAGAAGCAACTGCAATTATATTTTTGATTCCAGGAATAGCGCGGCCTTTTATTTCCGGTTTCTCTGGAGATTCTACTTTAATATTTACTTTTACTTTAGCATCTGGAGATATTAAATCGTGAATCGTCTTTTTAATATCGTCTTCAGCTCTTTTTTTAATATGCATCGCAGGTGTATGCAGTACTAAGTCAACAACAGCTTCGTCACCAAAAGTAATAACATTGGTTACAGCACCGCTTTCAACCATATTTTTTCCTTCTCCAGCAATAGTAATTGTTTCTAATGCTTTTAGAATTTCTTTTCTATCTAATTTCATTGTAAATGGGCTATTTTTCTATTCTGAGAAGCCAGTTTTAAAGATTATCCTTATTTAAACTGATTTCAGGGTGCAAAGATAACAGATTAAGTTCGTAATTAAGCGATTTTGAATTGTAATTATTGATATAGAGATTATTCAAAATTATGCTTCAAAGTTTTTTTGATATTTTTCTGAATATAAAATCAAAGAAAACATGGGAACATTCTAATAAAAATAGATTTCAGCTAAAGTACAGATTAACTTTTTTGTATAAATTTTCTGCTTTTTAGAATTAAATTCTCCTAAATCTTCTTTATATTTGATAGCCCAAATCGATGATTTCCAGACATTGAAAAAATATATTGAAAACTTGTTTTTTTAGGAGTGTTTATTGGGTTTTCGATATTTTTACAAAGATTTTTTTCTTCATTTAAACTTTAAAAATATGCGAAATTTTACTTCTTCAACAATCCTAATTGCGATTAGCTTTTTTGCATTTTCATTTAACTCATATTCTGCTAAAAAAGAAAATAACGATGTTGCAGCCGTCTATACCTATTCGGTAATTTCTATAGATGCGGCTGCTATAAATGCCTTCTTCAAAAAATATCCGAAACTAAAAAAATATCAAAAAGATGTCGAGGATATTTACAAAAACAAACAGTATAAATCGATTTGGTATGATGATAAAAGCATAACCGAATTTGGTGCCTTATTGTATCAAAAAGTGAATGTTTTAAAGGATCAAGGGATAGACAGCAAAATGCCTTACAAAGAGGTAATTGATCAAGCCTTTAACGAAAGTGATAATGTTGATCCGCCGCAAATAGACACAGAACTGCTTTTAACCAGTATGTATATTTTCTACGCCAGTAATGTTTATTCTGGTGTTGACCCCGCGACTTTAAAAAAAATCGGCTGGTATTTACCTGCAAAAACCATTTCGTATTCCCGAATTTTAGATTCTTTAATTGTCGATACAAATCGATTAAATGAAGATGATTACTTATTATTTAGTCAATATTATAAACTGCAGGATGCCTTAAAAAAATACCGTAAAATAGAAAAAGACAATCTCTGGCAGAAAATTACAATTGACAGCGCAAATTTTAAAGAACTGAGACCTGATGCTAAAGATGTTGCCATTCAGCAAATTAGAAATCGCTTATTTGTTGTGGGAGATCTAAAGCAAGATTCTAAAAGTGATGTTTATGACGAAGAGTTGATGGCTGGCGTACTGAATTATAAAAAGAGGTACAATTTAAAATTAAATTATGTGCTGACGATAGATCACATCAATCAAATGAATGAACCCATCTCCAAACGAATTAAAACCATAGTGCTGAATATGGAGAGATGCAGATGGATTCCCACCAAACTGGCTCAAGCAAATGAATATGTGATGGTTAATATTCCTTCCTTTAGAATGTTTTATGTAAAAGATGGTAAATATGATTTCGTTTCTGATATTTTTGTTGGAAATAGGCTGAGCGAAACGGTTATTTTTAGCGGTAATATGGATCGAATTGTTTTTAGTCCCTACTGGTATGTGCCAAACAGCATTATTCAAAATGAATTAAAACTTCAGATTGCTAATGATAAAAATTATTTGGCAGAACACAATATGGAGTGGAATGGCGGGAAAGTAAGACAAAAGCCGGGACCTAAGAATTCTTTAGGTTTGGTAAAATTTATGTTTCCGAATCCAAATGATATTTACATGCATGATACGCCAGCAAAAAGTTTGTTTGAATTTGAAAAACGAACTTTCAGTCACGGCTGTATAAATGTAAAAGAAGCGAAAGGATTAGCTTTGGCAATTTTAAAAGATGATCCAGACTGGCCGGCAGATAAAATTGATAAAGCAATGAGCGGTGAAAAAGAAACAACCTGCATGCTTAAGAATAAAATTCCGGTTTACATTGGTTACTTTACAGCTTGGGTTCAGGACAATGGCGAAGTGAATTTTTTTCCAGATGTATACGATCGCGACGAGAGTTTAGATAAACTGCTTTATTCAGATTCTGTTACGATGCAGTAAAAATAAAAAACCCGGCAGATCTTTAGTCAATCTGTCGGGTTTTAAAAAAAATGGTTCTACAAGCTTATTCGTATTTTAAATATTTTAAAACATCTATTTTAGTTACCTGAAATGCCTTTGTTAAAACAATTACTAATGTCAAAACCAAAAGAGAAATCAGTGCAATACCAAACGGAAGGGTTGAAATTCCGATTCTAAAAGCAAAATCCTCAAGCCATTTTTGCAATAAGATATAGGCAGGAACAATTCCAATCCCAAAACCTATTAAGCAGAATACAATATATTGTTTCGATAATTCTTTTAAAAGAATATCGGTTTCTGCACCCAATGTTTTTCTAATGGCGATTTCTTTCAGTCTTCTTTCCATCGAAAATGATGCCAAAGCAAACAATCCGAAGATTGCAATTATAATTACTACTAGATTAAGAATGAAAAACAGGTTTTTTTGTTTTATTTGTTCGGCATAAGTTTTGGCAAAACCTTTATTAACGAATTCATATTCAAAAGGGTAATCGGCGTTTACATTTTTCTCCCAATACGCTTTTAATTTTTCTAACGTCTGGCTTAAATTATTTGGAGAAACTTTCACATAGACATTATTAAAGTTGTTCCATTCTAAAGTTTTAAGATTAATAAAAACCATAGGCGGTACTTTACTTTGTAATCCAGTGATATGAAAATCTTTTACAACTCCAACAATTTTAAATTTCAAATTTTCTCCGTCTCCCATACTCCAGCCAGAAGTTATAATCGTATTTATGGGCTTTTTTAAACCTAAAGCTTTCACTAAAGTTTCATTCATAAGCATACTGTTTATAGTATCCGAAGCATATTTTGGAGAAAAATCACGGCCTTCAACGATTTTAATATTCATCATTTTTAGAAAATTAAAATCCATTTCTACATTTCTAGGCTGTACAAAAATACCATTATGCGTAAATCCAGAGCTGGAATTGGTGCTTCCTCCAAAAGTTCCTGCAAAAGTAGAAACATCTACGACTCCAGAAATTTTAGAGATTTCTTGTTTTGCAGTCAGGTATTGTTCAGTTCTTCTAATTCTATCTGGTTTGTTGAAAGGGATAGAAATAACCTGATCGCCGGTAAAGCCAAGATCTTTATTCATCATATAATTGACCTGCGAATTCACAATCAATGCGCCAATGATAAAAAATGCGGCAATTCCGAATTGGAAAATAAGCATCGAATTCCGAATCCAGATACCGCTTTTGCTTCTTGAAAAATTACCTTTTAAAACTTTTAAGGTTTCAAAATTTGAAATATAAATGGCAGGGAAAAAACCAGCTAGGATGATTACTAATCCAAAAATCAAAATAAGCTGCAAATAAAACTCACTGCCATTCAGGGTCAATGTTTTGTTTAAAAAGGTATTATAATAAGGTAATGAAAGTTCTACGATTGCCAATGCAAACAAAATTGCCAGCGTTACGATAATGGCAGTTTCAAAAATAAACTGCAAAACAATCTGTTTTTTTGAAGCTCCTACAATTTTACGAACCCCAACTTCTTTAGCGCGTTTTATAGCCGATGCAGTCGCCAGATTGACATAGTTTACTAATGATAAAACCAAAATTAAAATCGATAACCCGCCCATAATATAAAGCAGCTTTAAGTTACCCGCTCCTTCAGGAAAATTTTGATTTCCAGAACTTTTTGTGCCGTTTAAGCGGGCCGTTTTTAATTGATCCAGAATCACCGTAATTTCTCCAAATTCTTTAATATATTCTGCTGTAGTTTTGCCGCTTTCTTTAGCTTCTTTTAAAGTTCGGTTGACAAAATTTACATGCTGCATCTTTTTTTGAACCAAAACCGGATCAGCCCCAGGTTTAATTTTAATCATTAAACCATAATTAAAATTCCCCCAGCTGTTCATATCTCCTTCGCGAACTATTCCGTTAAAAACAAAATTAGGTTCAACAGAAGAAGGTTTCGAAATACGGTAAACAGATCGTACGATGTAGGTTTTATTGTTGTATTGAACAGATTTTCCGATAGGATCTTCATCTTTAAAAAGTAATTTTGCCTGATCTTCGGCAATGGCGACACTATTTTTTTCTTTTAAAATGTTTTTCTTAGCACCTTTCAGAATTTCAAAAGGAAAAAATTCGAAGAAGTTTTCATCTGTATAAAAAATCTTTTTGTCTAATATTTTTTTGTCTTGGTACTTAACAATTTCCTGATCGTACCAGATATTCATAAAGCATATATTCTCTATTTCGGGAATCGTTGCTTTGCAGGTATTTCCAAACGGGACCGAACTTGAGGCCCAGGTATCGCCAGTAATTCCAATTTTGTTTAAAACCTGAAAAGAGTTTTCTTTCTCAGGATTCCATTGATCGTAAGCATGTTCGTTATTCCAATAAAGAATAGCAAAAATTACGCTCGCAATTCCAATACTTAATCCGAGAACATTTAAAAACGAAAACAATTTGTTTTGTTTTAAATGATATATAAATATTTTAAACCAGTTAAAAATCATTTTGTTGTCTATTTATTAGTTGGTATGGCAGTTTTGTAAAACCTTTTAGGTTTAGATCAAAGTGAAAATTTTGCAGGCAAGTTCTACCAGAACTACCAGTGCAGTAACAATAATTTTAATCATTATTTTAATTATTTAGCGTCCATAAAAACATCAACATTTCGCTGATTTAATTTTTCAGAAAATATAACTCCATCTTTCATATGAATGGTTTTTTGCGAAAAAGAAGCATCATAATCAGAGTGGGTAACCATCAAAATTGTAGCACCTTTAGCATGTAAATCGGTTAAAAGTTCCATTACTTCGTTACCATTTTTACTATCTAAATTCCCAGTAGGCTCATCGGCAAGAATGATTTTAGGATCATTTACCAAAGCTCTTGCAACTGCAACCCTTTGCTGCTGTCCGCCCGAAAGCTGCTGCGGAAAATGTTTCAAACGATGAGAGATATTTAGTTTTTCTGCGATAGCCTCGATTTTTTGTTTTCTGTCAGAAGCTTTCACATTATTATAAAGAAGCGGCAGTTCGATATTATCATAAACCGAAAGCTCATCGATTAAGTTGAAGTTTTGAAAAATGAAACCAATATTTTCTTTTCTCACTTTTGCTCTTCCTTTCTCTTTTAGATCAATCATTTCCTGATCTAATAATTTATAGCTGCCGCTGCTGGCACTGTCAAGAAGTCCAATAATGTTTAATAAAGTAGATTTTCCACAGCCAGAAGGCCCCATAATCGTTAGGAAATCTCCTTTTTTTATCTCTAAGTTGATTCCGCTTAAAGCAGCAGTTTCGATTTCTTCTGTTCTAAAAACTTTGGTTAAATTCTGAATTGTGATCATAATTTTTAAGGTTTTGAAATGTTGTTAAATATGTTTTTTGATTGATGATTGAAACGATGATATTTTTGTTTTTGTTTTTGTTTTTGTTGTTTCAAGTTTCAGGTTTCAAGTTGGTTTACTGCGTTAACCTGAAACCTGAAACCTGAAACTTGAAACCTGAAACCTGAAACTTGAAACTTGAAACTTGAAACCTGAAACTTGAAACTTGAAACTTGAAACCTGAAACTTGAAACCAAACTATTTGTCAAGTGCAAGTTCTTCAATGTCTTTGTAATCAGAATAAGAAGAAGTAATTACAGATTCGCCTTCTTTTAAGCCTTCTAAAACTTCATAATAAGAAGGATTTTCACGTCCTAATTTTATATTTCTTCTTTCTGCTTTATTCCCTTTTACTACAAAAATCCATTTCCCTGCCGCTTCCTGATTGAAGCTTCCTCGCGGAATTACCAGTGTTTTGTTTTTTTCAGATAAAATCAATTTTACGCCAAAACTAAGTCCGTCCTGAAGCACAATACTTTCTTTGGAGGTAAATGCTAGCTCTACAGTAAAACGGCCGCTTTTTACTTCCGGAATTACTTTTGTAACCATGATTTCAAGGTTCTTTCCTTTAAATTCAACTTGGCCTTTTAGTCCTTCTCTAATTTTTTCCAAATAAAACTCATCTACTTCTGCAATAAGTTTATATCCTTTATTAGAATCGATTTTTCCGATGCTTGCTCCTGCCTGAAAAGTTTTTCCTAAAACAGGTTCAAAAGAAGTTAATCTTCCAGATTCAGGCGCTGTAATTAAAAAATTCTTTTTATTGTTTCTGAGAATTTCTAAACTCTTTTCCATCGTTTGGATAGAACGGTTAATTTGAGAAATCTGAACCTGATTGCTTTGTTTTTCTTTTTGAATACTCTGCTGAATGGTTCTTTTGCGTTCTTCCTGAAAACGCAGACTTTCTTTAAACGTATTCCAGTCATTTTTCGAAATCACATCTTTCTCAAAAAGTTTAGAATTCATGTCATATAATCTTTTCGCGTCGTTGTAATCATGTTCGATTAAAACGAAATCTTTAGTTAAGTTTAATTCCTGATTTCGGATATTTAGTTTCCCGGTATTTAAATTATTGATCTGCTCGATAATCGCAGTTTCCTGAGTCAGATAATTCAATTCTGTATTGGGGTTGTAGAGTCGGGCCAACGATTGTCCTTTGGTAACCATGGCGCCGTTTTCTACAAAAATTTCTTTTACAGAACCGCCTTCAGTAACGTTTACCAGCATTACATTTAAAGGTTCAACTTTTGCCTGAAAAACTACAAAATCTTCAAAAAAGGCTTTTTCTGCTTTTTGAATTACCAGTTCGTCTGTTTTTACATTTAAGGTTCTTTTCGAACTAAAAGCAAAAGTGATGATTACCAGCAAAACTAAAAAAACAGCAATTGCTATTGCGAGATACCTAAATTTTTTACTTTTACGAGGAATTATCTTGTCCATTTTTAATTTATTTTACTGGTAATCAATAGGTAAATACTGTGCCATAAAATTTATTATTTATAAAGTATTGATTTTAAAGAAGCTTTTAAAACCGCTTAAAAAAAGTAGTGTTCGATAATGAACAGTTGACCGTTCGAAAGCGGACAGAAAAAATACCACATGAGAAAAAAACAAGCCCAAATATTAGTTGTTGACGATCAGGAAGAAATTCTTTTTTCGGCAAAAATGATTCTCAAAAAGCATTTTGAAACGATTTTTACGACTAATAATCCTAAAAAGATTATTTCAATTTTAAATGAAAATGAAATAAATGTGGTTTTGCTCGACATGAATTACCGAATTGGTTTTGAAGATGGACGCGAGGGAATTCATTGGCTGAAAGAAATTAAAACACTTTCGCCGCAAACTATTGTTATTTTGATGACGGCTTTTGGTAAAATTGAAACCGCAGTCGAAGGCATTAAAATAGGAGCTTTTGACTATGTTCTAAAACCTTGGAATAACGAAAAACTCCTAGAGACAATTGATAAAGCTGTACTTGAAAGCAGAAAAAACAGCAAGAAAACATCTTCTGATAAAAACGAAAAGACAGAAAAGAAATACTTTGTAGGCACTTCTGCCAAAATAAAGCAAGCCTATTCTATGGCTGAAAAAGTAGCCAGAACAGATGCTAATGTTTTGATTTTGGGTGAAAATGGAACTGGTAAATATGTGTTTGCTGAGTTTATTCACCAGCATTCAGACAGAAAAGAGCAGCCTTTTGTGCATGTAGATTTGGGTTCGTTAAGTGATAATTTGTTCGAAAGCGAGCTTTTTGGTTATGCAAAGGGAGCTTTTACAGATGCCAAAATTGACACGCCAGGCCGTTTTGAAAACGCTTCAAACGGGACTATTTTTTTAGACGAAATAGGAAATATTCCGCTGCATCTTCAAGCTAAATTACTTCATGTTTTACAGACTAAAACTGTTACGCGTCTGGGCGAAAGCAAGCCTCGGCCTTTAAATGTCCGCGTAATTGCTGCAACCAACAGCGATATAAAAACAGAAGTAAAAAACAAGACTTTTAGAGAAGATTTGCTTTACAGGATTAATACAATGGAAATAAATTTGCCGTCTCTTCGCGATCGCAAAGATGATATTGTTCCAATGGCTAATTTTATTCTAGAACAAGTTGCGGCAAAATACGATCATGGTGGCGAAGCTTCGGGATGGCATTTTGATGATAATGCAGCGCCATATTTAGAAAAATATCCGTGGAAAGGAAATGTGCGCGAAATGGAAAATAAAATTGAACGCGCTTTGATTTTGGCTGAAAACAACACCATTTCTGTACTCGATTTGGATATTTTGGATTTTGAAGAAATTCAGGAAAATGATGAAAACCCATTATCTGAAATGGAAAAAAGTGCCATCGAAAAAGCATTATTCAAACACAGCGGAAATATCAGTAAAACTGCCGAAGAATTAGGTTTGTCGCGCGCTGCCCTGTACCGAAGAATCGAAAAATATGATTTAAAGAATTAGATTTAGATTAGGTTTTGCCACAGATTTAGAAGAATAAAAATGATTATAATGCTGCGAGGTTTAGATTTAATTTAGGTTGGTAATTAAAATCAATCTTTTTTAATCCTTTAATCTGTGGCAAGAAAAAATAAAACATGAAGAATTGGAAGTTTTATAACGCTTTGTTTGTAAGGGTTTTGTTTATCATGACACTGTTTTTATGCAGTGTTGTACTGCTCTACAAGGGATTTAGATTCAATGCGATTCTAGTTGGTTTTTTTGTCTTAGTCTTTCTTTTCGAAATGTATTTTTTTGTCAAGAACCAATTATTGTTTTATGACAAAACAATAAACTCCATTTTGCACAATGATTTTTCTACGCATTTTCAGGAGGAACATAAGCAAGAGAATTTCAATAGTTTATATCTTTTGTATGATACTTTAAAAGTTCAAAGACAGGAACAGACTTCCAAAGAGTTGATTTATCATTCGATATTAAACAGTATCGACACTGCAGCTTTAATTTTGGAAAAAGAAAACGATACTTGGTCGATTTTTATAATGAATGACTGCTTTTCCAACTTATTCAAAGTGCCAAAAGTGAGTCATTGGAAATACCTTAAAAATTATTTGCCTGCGCTTTGCAGCGAAATTGAAAATGTTGGTTTTACAGAATTGAAAACCGCGATTTCAATAAAAATTGAAGATCAGGATCTGCAGACTTTTATGCTTCAAACTTCGCATACCACCACTTATGACAAAGAATATTTTATTATTTTATTAGACAGTATTCAGCGTGTTATTGAGAAAAAAGAAAAGGAAGCGTGGATTAATTTGATGAAAATTATTTCGCATGAACTAATGAATTCTCTAACGCCGATTCGTGCGCTTTCGCAGAATTTACTTCATATTGTAGATCAGGAAAAATTAGAGGAAGATGATTTTGAAGACATTAAAAGCAGTATTTCTACCATAATAAACCGAAGTGATCATTTACAGGTTTTTGTAGAAAATTATAGAAAACTGGCAATGCTCCCAACACCCAATAAGCAGATGACACCCATTAATGCACTGTTTGAAGATTGTCTGCGTATTATGAGTCCGATTTTAAAAGGAGAAGGAATCGAATTGATTAATGAAATTAATAGTTCCCGTTCTATTTTAATAGATAAAAACCAGATGGAACAGGTGCTTATAAACTTGATTACAAATAGTATTCATGCCTTAAAAGAGAAAACGGAAAAGAAATTAATATTGTCCAGTTATACCGAAAACAATCGTTTTTTTATTGTAATTTCTGATAATGGAAGAGGAGTAGATCCTGAAATTAGAGACAAAGTTTTTCTTCCATTTTTCACGACCAGAAAAGATGGGGCAGGAATTGGTTTAACGCTTTCTAAAAATATCATCGAAGCACACGGCGGTTATTTAAGCTATCAAACCGATGAAGATAAAACAGATTTTGTTATTTGCTTGATTTGATTTTTCTTGAACCATATAAGTGATATGAGTTCATTTAAACGTTGCGTATAAATTTTACGCAAAGTTATTGGTATTTAATCGCGCAAAGATGCAGAGTCGCAAAGGAAAACTTAAAAAGGAAAACTTAGCGACTCTGCGTCTTTGCGCGATTAATTGATAAAGTAAAGCAAACTTAAAACGAACTTATGTGGTTCAAAAAACTTAAAGTTCGACTTCTGGCTGCCAAAAATGTTTTTCGAGATCTACAATTTTGTTATTGACAACTTTAATGCCTTCGTTTTCTAAAAGCTGCTGCATTAAATTAGTACCGTCAAAATGATGTTTTCCCGTCAAGAGGCCTTTTTGGTTTACTACTCTGTGTGCAGGAATATCATCCATATTATGGCAGGCATTCATTGCCCAGCCAACCATTCTGGCAGAACGCGCAGCTCCTAAAGCTTTTGCAATTGCACCATAAGAAGTTACTTTTCCGTATGGAATTTGTCTTGCGATTGTATAAACTCTTTCGAAAAAATTTTCCTCAGCCATGATTTGTTTTTTATCGCGTATTAGATTCAAGTTTCACGCAGATTTTGCAGATTTTTGCAGATTGAAATTGAATAAAATTTAATTAATCTGCAGGATAAATATATCTGCTTGAAAAAATTATTCACCACAAATTAGAAAAATCATTTTAATCCTTTCAATCTGCGGCTATAAAATTATCCAAAATAATAGTTCAGAATATTAAAAAGAGTTACAATAGCAATCAGACCCGTAATACTTCCGATTATGGTGTTCATATTCCGCATTAAGTAATCGGTTTTCTTTTCAATTCTTCCGAAGAAAGCAATGTAGCTGTATAAAACGGCAAATGAGCCTATAACCGAACCCAGTACAAATGTGAAGATAATATTGTTTTCGAATACAAAAAGATGATACGAAGCCAAAGTGACACTTACGACAACATAATACGGAATTGGAAAAAAGTTTAAACTGGAAAGCAGCATTCCGAGAAAGAAACGACTTTTTTTGCTGCTCTTCTTTATCTTCGATTTTTTCTTGGTTATCGGATCTTTTGCAATAAACAAAAAGTAAATTGTTAGTATAGAAAAAATAACAAAACCTACTTCGCGCAAAAGCGTTACCACATCTGGGCGGTTGTCAATTACACGAGCAAATAAAACAGCTACGTAAACTTGGAAAAAAATAACCAAAACGGCACCAATAACAAACCAAAAAGCATTCTTTTTTCCTTCTTTCAAGTTTATTTTGGCAGCTGTCATGTTGATTAATCCAGGCGGAATAATCCCAATGGCGGCGGCAATAAAACCTGAAAGTAATGGAGTTAGATATACCATTCAGTTGTTTAAGTGGTTAAAAGTTAGCTTTTGGAAACTAAATTAGTCTTTAATTTTGAAACGAATATACGTAATTGCCTTGTTAATTTCTAAATATTGTTTCTCATAAAATGTCTGGATTGAAGTTACAACTTCTGGACTTCCTTCATTTTTGTAAACATTATGGTTGGCATATAATACTTCGTGGCCTTCACCATGAAGCAGTCCAAGCGTATATCCGTGCATAAATTCGCTGTCGGTTTTAAGGTTTACGACACCGTCTTTTTTCAGGATTTTTTTGTACAATTTCAAGAACTCAGAATTCGTCATTCTGTGTTTCGTTCTTTTGTATTTAATCTGCGGATCTGGGAAAGTAATCCAGATTTCGTCTACTTCATTTTCAGCAAAAATATGATCGATTAATTCGATTTGTGTACGGACAAAAGCAACATTATGCAGACCGTCTTCAACAGCAGTTTTAGCACCACGCCAGAAACGAGCACCTTTAATGTCAATTCCGATAAAATTTTTGTCTGGGTATTTTTCTGCTAATCCAACAGAGTATTCACCTTTTCCGCATCCTAATTCTAAGATTAACGGATTATCGTTTTTAAAGAAATCAGAATTCCATTTTCCTTTCAAAGGCATTAAATCGCCAACAACTTCTTCTCTGGTTGGTTGAAAAACGTTTTGAAATGTTTCGTTTTCTCTGAATCTCTTAAGTTTATTTTTACTTCCCACTTTTTACAAAAATTTTCCGCAAAATTAAGGAATATAAACGAATGGATAAGATGTAATTGCGGTTTAAATTTTTTTAGCCACAGATTTTACTACAATCTGTGAGAATCTGTAAAATCTGTGGCAAATATTTTTAACCATAGTGAGGCTCTGTAATTGGCTGTGCTTTTGGATCAAGAGATTCATCGTGCTGTGATAAATCCAGTCCGATGTGTTCTGATTCTTCAGAAACCCTTAAGGGAATAATGAAATTGGTTACCTTAAACAAGAAATAAGCTCCGAAGAAAGTAAATACAGAAACCAATACCAATGCCATCATGTGATGTCCAAAAACATTCCAGCCTCCGTGAAGCAGACTTGCCTTTTCTCCGTGAGCAAATATTGCTGTTAAAATCATTCCCATAATTCCACCGACACCGTGGCACGCAAAAACGTCCAGCGTATCGTCAAATCTTTTTGAATATTTACAGTTTACAGCTGTGTTAGAAACTAAAGCAGTAATAAAACCGAAGAACATACTTTCTGGTACAGAGATATATCCCGCAGCAGGTGTAATCGCAACTAAACCAACAACCGCTCCGATGCAGGCACCTAAAGCAGAAACTTTTCTTCCGTTCATTCTGTCAAAGAAGATCCAAGTTAACATTGCCGCTGCAGATGAGGTTGTAGTAGTTGCAAAAGCCATAGCGGCAGTTCCGTTGGCAGCAAGAGCAGAACCAGCGTTGAATCCGAACCAGCCAAACCATAGCATTCCTGTTCCTAATAATACAAACGGAATATTGGTTGGAATATGCTGGCTGTTTTTTCTTTTTCCTAAAACAATAACACCAGCCAAAGCTGCAAAACCAGAACTCATATGAACTACAGTTCCTCCAGCGAAATCTTTTACTCCAAAATAACTTCCTAAAACTCCAGTTGGATACCAAACGGCGTGACATAAAGGAGCGTATATAAAAATTGTAAATAAACTGATAAAAACTAAATAAGAAATAAAACGAACACGTTCTGCAAATGAACCCGTGATAATTGCCGGACAAATAATCGCAAATTTCATTTGGAACAAAGCAAAAAGCATAAACGGAATTGTATTTGCCAAATTTTTATGAGGCAGAACCCCAACATAATCCATAAATGCAAAAGTAGTGGGATTGCCGAAAAAGCTGTAAAAATGATCTCCAGAACCAAAACCCACCGGATCTCCAAAAGCAAGGCTAAAAGCTACCACAACCCATAAAAGTGTTACCACGCCTAAGCAGATAAAACTTTGAAGCATTGTCGAGATCACATTCTTTTTACCAACCATTCCGCCGTAAAAGAAAGATAATCCTGGTGTCATGATAAGAACCAGACAGCTTGAAGTAAGCATCCAGGCAACATCAGCAGGTACTATATTGTCTATCGTTCCAAATTCTGATAGGACATAACTATTTTCTGTTACTGTTGGCCAAAATGCACCGATCGTGCAAACGACACTGATCATGATAAAGGAAATAATCCAGCGTTTTTCTATTTTCATTTTTAAAATACTTTGTTAACCCTATTTTTTTTGGGGTCAAAGTTAAAAAAAAATAAAGATTCTTGTTTTTAAGGCTGTTAAAATAGAGGTGTGTGTTTTATTTTGATTGATTTTTTAAAATACAGGTCGTTTTTTTGACACTATCTTATTTTAAAGTTACAAAAAAGCACAGTTTTTATCGAATTTATTAAAATTAATTTCTCAATACGTTTCGTAAAGTGCTATAAAAGTTATGTTTATAATAAGAAAAGCCTAAAATGTTTTATTTCTTCTGAAGCTTTGCTATTAAAGCATCTTCAATTGGTGTTTTGATTTTGGTTACAGCATCAACTTCATCATTCGGAATTGTCATGGATAAAACATAATGCTGGATTTTCCATTCTTTCCCCACTTTTACCAAAACTCCAGAACCGCGGCAGATTTTCATTTGAGTATCCAGCAATTCATCAAACCAAGCTAATTTTCCAGTTTTGTCAAAAAAGATATGACGTTCCAAAGCTTTAAAATTCCAAGTTGTTCCTTTGTCGAAAAAAGGTTTTGCCCAAATGGCGAATTCTTTTTTAGTCCAATTTTCAGTTGCATCAGTTCCAATATAAATTGCATCATCTGTCAAAGTGCTAAAATAAGCGTCATATTTTACGTCGCCCGCGGCTTTATGCCAAGCATCTAACGTTTTGTTAATTTGATCTTTGTCGGTTTGAGCATTTGCAAAAGAAGTGACTAATAATAGAAGTAAAAGTGTTTTTTTCATGATAATATTTTATTTGAGTTTAAAGATATAATTTTTGAAACATATAGGGATATAAGAAAATTAAAGAAAACGAATTATTGCCACAAAGGCACCAGAGCGCAAAGTTTATTTTAAGATTCTCGGCGACTCTATACCTTTGCAGCTTTGCAGCTTTGTCCCTTACTAAATTATCTCACGCTTCTTATATGTTGTAATCGCGAAAAAACAATTATATTTGAGAGATTTTAAAATACCACCCCAATGAATTCAAAATTACTTATAAGTTCACTTGCTATAACTTCGCTTTTATTTGTTTCTTGTAAAAAAGAATTAGAGCCGCAGGAAAGTACAGCATCTTCTGAATTGGTAAGATTAGGACTTGCAAAAGATACTACAAAAACTGCTGCGCCGGTTGTGCAAACTCCTGCAGCAAATCCGAATACGGTTTTGAGCGACAATAAAGGACTTAATCCAGCACACGGACAGCCGGGACATCGTTGTGATATTGCGGTTGGAGCACCTTTGAATTCTGCACCAACACAGCAGGTACAAGCAGTTCAAGGACAAGCAGTTCAGGGACAAACTGTACAAGTAAGTCCGAATCAAAAAAATGTGGTTACGACTACTACAACAACGCCTGTTAAAACTGCAAAAGGCATGAATCCGCCGCATGGACAACCAGGACATAGATGCGATATTCCTGTTGGAGCGCCGTTGAATTCTCCTGCTGCCAAAACTACAGCGTCCACCACAAATGCAGCGCAAAGCGGATCTGTTACTCAGAATTTTACCGTAACGCCTCCGCCATCCAATGCAGTTCCAGCTTTATTGAGCACCGAAAGTGCAGGGCAGGACACAGCAGTAGCAGACGGAATTAATCCAGCGCACGGAAAACCGGGTCACCGTTGTGATATTGCAGTTGGAGCGCCGCTGCCAAAATCTTAAAAGAAGAATCAAACTGATATAAAACAAAAAAGACGTTTCTAATTTGAAACGTCTTTTTTTATGATTGTAAAAACACAAATATTAATGTGCTTTTATTTTTTCGAAAGTGGTAGTCAACGATTTTTTGACTTTAGCCAAAGCGCCGCTAAATGCTTTTTCAAGTGTATCTGCGTGTTCTGTAACAGTGATTGGCTGTAATTTTACAGGACGAACCTCGATTACACATTTTTTGTCCTGCAGACTGAATTTTTCTCCATTTTCATCTCCAAAATGAACTTCGATACGGGTTATTTTATCTTCAAAACGCGCTAAACCTTTTTCTAATTCTCCAGAATAGTAAGCTTCTAATCTTGCATGTCCATCAATGTTTTTGTCGGTGTTGATTTGTACTTTCATAACGGATTATATTTAATGATTGTTTCTCAAATCTATCCATTTTAAAAGGAAAAGCCAAGTGAGTTAAGGAAATATTATGAATTTTGGGAGATTTATTTTTCAATTTTGTAATTTAGATTGAAACTTAGAATCTTTAAGTCTTAATAAAGAAAAAACTTACAAATAATTTTTTGTTTTCGTATGTTTGCAGTCCTAAAACTTTCAGACTATGAAAACAATTAAACTTTTGCCCGCGTGGTACGCTGGCGGTCTTGGAAACAACCGCAACGCTCTGAAAGGCGTAGGACAGCTAACCCTTGCGGGTTTTATATTCTCTAAACTTTCAGATTATGAGTACAACAACCTTTTCACAAGAAGCCCAATTGAGGTTAACTAGATTCTTTAATGAATCTATTGATGCCAAAAGTATGGCAAAAAGCATTCGACAAGTAAATTATATTCTTGCCTTAAATGTAATGCACGAAACCGAATTTCTGCAGCAAGAAAATATCAATCTGGATGAAAGCTTTTATTGGCTCAATAAATTGGCGGAGATTCTGGATCCTTATTTGGATGTTGAATGATTATAGAAATTGGAAAAAGCCACTGTGAAGTGGCTTTTTTATTTAGGATCAAGTTTGTGTTTCTTTTACATGATTAACAAAACCTTCAAGTGATAAGATTTTATCTCTATATTCTTCAGGGAAACTAGTTAAGTAAGGTTTTGGCACAACTAAGCATACATTGTATTTATACATTTCTTGTAACTGATTTTTTGAAATACCTTGTTGAAGCGTAAATAAATGTTTGGTTTTTACTTTATCGGCTTCATTTAAAATTTGTCTCCACCTATCTTTACAAGTTGTTTTAGATGCTAAGGTGATTAATTTATTGTTGTCAAAATGAGGATTGTGATAGGAGTCTAAATCTGGGAAAAGAAAATCAGGTTTTTTATTGTCTTCTGTAACAGATTGAGTACTGTATCTTATGTCAAAATGATTAAAGATTTCAGAAAGATGATGCTCTAAAGATTTTCCTGCTCTGCTTTTACGTCTATTTAAAATTGTATTTGCAATAGTTATTAAATCTTCTACAGATGAAAAATGTGTTTTCAGAATGCTGTCATATCTTTCATTTTCAATAACTTTAAATAAATTAAACTCTGTGTTTAACCAATTTAGAATCTCTTTATCTGGATTGTTTTGAATTGTTTTTTTTGTTATTCCATATGTATTTATATAACAGTTTCTTGCATTTAGTGCTAATTCAGATGTTGTAGGGAAATCGACCTTCAAAGTTTTTATATACTCCCAAAAGCATTTTAAAATTTTATCTTCTGATGATAGCACATGTTGTTTAGGAATTATTCCATTTATATCACTTGATGATATATTGAAATTGTTTAGAAAATTTTCAATGTCTTCATCATGAGATAATACAAAAGCTTCGTAATATTCATTGCTTTTTTTGCAAATTATTAATAAGTCTCCTATGTTATTATCATTTAAAAAAGGGAATCCTCTTCCAAACCTAGTAAGTCGATATTCATTTCTAGTTCCAACTCCATAATAGATAAAACGACTATCAGTTTCAAATTCATCTTGCCATTTTATGGTAATAAATTTATCTTTATTAATGCCTTTTATTCCTTGTTCATCAAAAAACAAGTTCCATGAATTTTTATGTATGTGAAATCCTGATTGATGTCCGCCAGTTGCGCCTGTATCGTTAGCAGTTATATATTTACAAAATGAAAGTTCGGAATTTTGAACATTCTCAACTACTTTATTAAATATAGACAGATTTTCCATTAAACTTTTCTATTTCTTTAATTAAACATTCTCCAACTGCTTGCATTAAAGGCGAAACAACAGAGTTTCCAAATTGTTTATATGCTTGATTATCCGACACAGGTATTATGAAATTATCAGGAAAACCTTGAAGTCTTGCGCATTCTCTAGGAACTAATCTTCTTGGATTTTTACCTTTTTGAGGGATTAGTATTTCTGCTCCGTCTTTGTAATATCTTGCGCTCATTGTTCTTGAAATTCCGTCCAAGTTGGCTAAGCCAAATCCAAAACCATTTCCTTTTGCTTTATGTTTTTTTGCATATTCTTGAAGATAATTCCAAAGCTTGTCCGATAATGTGTATTTGGGGTCTACTTCAGGTAAAAGAATATCTTTTAATGCAAATTTTGCTTCAGTCATTTCCGGGAATTTGAAATTCTCGTTTCCTTCAAAATATTCGTTATCAAAACCAACAATGATAATTCTTTCTCTGTGTTGAGGAACAAAATATTTTCCATCTAAAACTTTATAATAAATGTTATAATTTAATTCCTCTAAAGTTTTTTTGATGACTTTAAAAGTGTTTCCCTTATCGTGAGATACTAAATTTTTAACATTTTCTAACATAAAAGTTTTTGGCCTTTTATGTTTGAGAATCCTAGCAATATCAAAAAACAAAGTTCCTTGAGTTTCGTCTAAAAAACCATGATTTCTACCTAATGCATTCTTTTTTGAAACACCAGCAATCGAAAAGGGCTGGCATGGAAATCCTGCTAGCAATACATCGTGATCAGGAATTTCTGTTTCATTAATTTGAGTTATATCTCCAAATGGTACTTTTCCAAAATTTGCTTCGTAAGTTTTTTTTGAATAAGTATCCCATTCACTAGTGAAAACACATTTTCCTCCCAAGTTTTGATAAGCTAACCTTATTCCTCCGATTCCGGCAAATAAATCTATAAATTTAAATTTTGGTTTTTCAGGTGAAGGAAAAGGAATGTCCCATTTTATAGGTAAATAATATTGAAAATTAGGTTCTTCTAAGATGTTTAATTTTTCATGTACATTTATAAGATATTCGGTAGCATCATTTTTATAATATTCTGAAACACCATTTTTATGATTTTGTAAGTAATGAGTGAATTGAGCTAGACCATTATCTGTTTTTTTATCAATATCAATCTGAAGTTTTTGTCTGATTTCTGAATATTTTTTTACTTTCTTCATTTTTTAAAATCCTTATCATTAAAAAAAGCTCCAAAATCAGTATCAAGAGCTATTATTATTTTTTCTATTATTTCTATTGAAACATTTCGTTGACCTTTTTCAATGTCAGAAATATAGTTCCTGTCAACGTTGGAAATATTGGCTAAATACTCGATTGAGTATCCTTTTTGTTCTCGAAGTTCTTTGACTTTGAATCCGAATTTTTCCTTGATATTCATATTTTATAAAAGTAGTTTTGTGCGTACAATTGACCTGCGTACAATTGACCTCACAACGGAATAGTTTTCAACTTGATTATTAACTTTAGGCTTAGTTTTTATAAAGAAATCCGTTTTTTAAACAACCTCCAAAATCTGTTCCGCAATCCTCTCAATCAAAGGCGTAGTAACCGAATTCCCTGCCTGCATGTACAATTTGCTATTGGCAATATTAGGCAGAATATATTTGTCCATTGGATATCCTTGAAAAGCAAAACATTCTTTTGGCGTTAATTTTCGAATTCCGTAATCATCCAAAATAAGCGGTACATTATGACCTCCCGTTCCCATGTTTGCGGTTAGGGTTGGACACACCTGATTTTTGTTTTCTCGAACATAAACCCTTCTCCATTGATAAATGGTATCTTTTGAAGTTATCGTTTTTTCTAATTCAGGGTAATATTGGTGGTCTTTTTTATAATAAAGATTATCTGCTTGTTTTCCTTTTTCTAAAATATCGTGAATTGTTCTCGTTAAAGGTATTGCTTCGGGAAATTTAAAATCGCCATGATTCGGAACTTGTTCTTTATCAAATGCAATAATAAAAATTCGCTCTCTATTTTGCGGAACATTGGCGTGCGTAGAAGAGTTTAAAACTTTAGTGTACGCTTTGTAACCCAGCTTTTCTTCTAAGATTTCTAAAATTACCTTAAACGTATTTCCTTTATCGTGCGAAACTAAATTTTTTACGTTTTCAAGAAAAACTACTTTCGGCCTTTTGGTTTCAATAATTTTTTCAAGATCAAAAAACAAAGTTCCTCGTGTATCGTGAAAACCTTTTCTATTGCCGGCTATTGAGAAAGCCTGGCATGGAAAACCAGCACACAATATTTGAAAATCGTCTGGAATATAATTTTTGATGCTCTTTTGGGTAATGTCACCAAATGGAAATTCACCAAAATTAGCTTGATAGGTTTTTTTTGAATCAGCATTCCATTCACTTGTATAGACACATTCACCGCCAATATTTTGCAATGCAATTCTAAATCCGCCAATTCCGGCAAATAAATCTATAAACTTAAAATCGGATTTTTTAGAAGTTTTAAAGGGAACATTTTCTACTTCAGATTTCAATTTTTTTACAGCAGGATCAGCAAACAAGTCGGTGTTCTTTTTTCCATTTTTTTCCGCAGCAATTTCATTTAAATAAGTCAGCGCTTCTTCTTCGTAATGATTTTTTACGTCGTTATGAAGATTATGCAAATAATGAGTTATAACAGCTTTTTTATTGTCTTCTTCTTCTAAAGTTCTAATTTTAAGATTTTTATCGTCGAATTTTTCAATACTTGTTTTTTCTGCTGCCTTCATTTTTTTCGCTAAAATTATAAGGTGCAATTTATAAATAATAATCCGAAATCGGGAATTATATTTTTGCTCAAAAGATGCTTGCTCCGCTTCCAAAAGGAGCGTCTATTTATCCTTTTTTCCCCATTTAATTTTCATTTTTCCTTCATTGTCATAAGCTATTAAATGAAGTACGATACCGCGTTCGCGAACAGCTTTGCGTTCTTCTTTAGTCGCAAGGTCAGCATCGTTTTTAGAATTTCGAAGGGGAATGGTAAGTGCAAGATTCGTACCTCGGCCAAATGAGTAAATTCCGTCTATGTCGAAGTTTAAAACGCTCGAGCTTATTGTTAATTTATTAATATCGACCTGTTCGCCTCGAAGATTAAGCGAACCCGATAAATCGCTGAAAGTAATATTCTCAACATCACGTCGCGGAAAAGCAAACTTGCCAATTTTTACGATAGGGTCAAAGTTGAGCAGCGCACCTTGATTGACATTAAAATCTAATTTTCCTTTCATAGAATTAACGATCAAATCGCCTTTGCTGTTCATTAAACCTACAACATTAGCATTACTCGTTAGGCGTCCGCGAATATTTTTTGGACTAAAAGATTTGATGCCAAAGTTGTTGAAAGATCTTAAAAAACTCGCAATATCCACACGGCTAACCTGCGCTGTCGAACTAAAAATATAGTGGTTGCCGCTCGGCTGAATGGCTCCATTAAAAGCAATACTGCCGCCAGAAGTCTGCAGTGTTCCGTTTTTGAGGAGTAACTTCGAATTCAGCATTTGCAGAGTTGCCTTTGTGTTGGTTGCTGTAAGAGAACCGTAAGTGATTTTATCGGCTTTAAGATTAATCACAGCAGTACATTTTTCGATAACCGATTTTAGCTGATTCGTAAAATTGACATTTTTCTTTTTTACTTGTTTTTTCTGAGCTGTTTTTTGAGACGGAGAATTTTTCAAAATGCCTAAAAATTGTTTTACGTCAATATTCGGGCAGTAAATATTCCAGTTGACGACCATTTTTTCTGGCGCGTCATAATAGAGATTCAAAAAATTATCGATTCTTCCGTCAATTCGGATGATGTTATTTTTATGTTTATAAGCTATTTTTTTGATGTAAAGTGCTTGTTCTGTAAACGATAATTGTACAGCCGTTTTTTCGGCATGAATATTTTTCGGAACATAATCGAACGTAGCATTATCAATATCCACTTCACCAGTTATACGCGGTTTGTTGATGTACAAATCGACAATATCAAATTGAAATTTTAAATTGGCTTTTGCATGACCGCTTTCGAAATGTAGAATCTTTTCATTTGTCATTCCGTTAAGTTTTGAAATGTCAAAATCAGAATTTACAAATCCAGTTGCAATTGGTTTTTCCAGATCATTAATAACTGCCTGTGGAATCTGCAGCGGAATATTTTCATAATCGGCTTTAAAACGAGTTAGAATAATAGCAGAATTCGGATCGCTAAAACCTTTTTCGGGTTTAAAATTATTGGTAAATATTCCTTTGAAACTGCAATTGGTAAACAAACCATCGGGAATTGTAAGTTCATTATTTCTAATAGCAGCCTGAACCACAATCTTTGGGTCGCCTTCGGCATTAAGATCGCCATTGATCGTACAATTGACTTCAATCGGTTTTTTTAAATCAAACTGATCGAGTTTTGAACTGATATTGGCCGACAATAAATTAGAAGCATTTCGCCATAAAATATGGGTTTCGATATTGATTCCAAAAAGCGAATTTTGTTTTCCGATATTGAAAAAAGCAGCGATGTCAAAAGCATCAGAACCAATTTTAAGTTTTTGGGTTTTAATGTTTATTCTCTGATGTTCTTCAGAATACGAAATGTCAAAATTTCCTTCGAGCATTTTTTCTTTGGCAAAACTTCCGTGAACCGTATTAAAGGCAAGACTATTAATTTTTGTTTTTAAAAATAAATTCGTGTGCCAGTTTTCATCGTCATACTCAACTTTTGAATCTAAATCTGCTACATAAAAATCAAATAATTTATGCCCCAGATGATTGTCGATAATAACATGAACGTTGTTGAGGTTTACTTCGTCAATTGTCGTTTCGGGTTTATCCTGATTGGTTTCGGTTTTTTTCTTTTTCGGTTTAAAGATGTTTACATTCGAATAACCATTTTCGGCTTTATAAATGTAAATCTGAGCATCGTTAATTAATATTTTATGAATATTGATTTCATTATGCAGTAAACTCCAAATGTTCAGGCGGGCTTCTATTTCGTTGGCTTTTAATAACGTATGTTTATGACTCTGCCATTGATTGTCTTTTACTTCAACTTCTTTTAGTGCAAGAGTAAAATTCGGAAAACCAGTTAGAAACTTATAATGAAAGTCGGTAACATGAAATTTTCCATTAATATTTTCATTGATTTTATGATTGACTTTGGCAATAATTTCGGCTTTATTTTGATTGAAATAAACAGACAAAGCACCGCAGGCAAGCAAAAGAATTGTAATTAAGCCCAGAATAAAAAATCCAAAGCGTTTGGCATATTTTTTAAAAGGGTCAGACTGAAGAAATGTTTTTATTTGAAGTAAAGTTTGCTGCATTTAAAATTAATATTATGGAGTATTAAAGATACTACAAAAAACATTAACATTTTATTGGTTTGGTTTTCAGTTTAATATGTCGTAAATTGAGTTATCAAAAAACATTATAGAGTTGATAATAAATGACAATACATTTATAATGAAAACTAATTTAGTAATCGTGTTTGATTTGTTTTAAATTTTTAAATTTGTACTGTAGTTTGAAAGTTAAACATTCAAACATAATTTTAATCTTAATATATTATGGCATTAGCAATAACAGATGCTACTTTTGATGAAGTAGTTTTAAAATCAGATAAACCAGTAATGGTAGACTTTTGGGCAGCATGGTGTGGTCCTTGTAGAATGGTTGGTCCAATCATTGACCAATTAAGCGATGAGTACGCTGGTAAAGTAGTTGTTGGTAAAGTAGATGTAGATGCGAACCAAGAATTTGCTGCAAAATATGGTGTGCGTAACATACCAACCGTTTTGGTTTTTCATAACGGTGAAGTAGTAGGAAAACAAGTAGGAGTAGCTCCTAAACAAACCTACGCAGATAGTTTAGACGCTTTATTGTAATCTTTAAAAGGTTACGATTGATATAAAAAAGGTTTGACGAAAGTCAAACCTTTTTTATTTGTTGTGGATACTTATAATTAAAAATTAAAAATTGATTTTCTAATTTCTAATTGCAGTTTCGATGCTTTTGGAAGCTCACTTATTGTATAGTTTTTCTCTGTAAACTTATCGCTTTTTGCTTCTGTTTTTAATGGCGTCATATCAATTTGAAGACCTCCGTATTGAAGGTATTTTTGATAATCGATTTCTTGTGTTGTATTGACATACGTTTTTATTTCGTCTAATGATTTTCCGGAAATCTCTGTTGCAGCAGACCAAAATTCCTCTTCAGTAAAACCTCTTTGTTTTTTCTCAAAATATTCATTGTATAAAAAGCGCATAAGATCATCGAGCGATTTTTTATTAGCTGTATTGTTTCTAATTTCTAAATCTAAAAGCAGACCAATTGTTGGACCTTTGTCATAATAGGAAATTGTAGTTTGTTTGGCGTTGCTTTCATTATTAAAGAAGTTGGACCAAATATCAAAACTGGATTGTGCCAGAGACATATGTCTGCATCCTTCTTCGTTTTCATATTTTTTAATAGAACCAGAAAGATATTGCAAAGCATCTTTTCCTTCCATTAATCCGGCTTTTACCATAATAAGATATTCGTAGTAAACTGTAAAACCTTCAGAAAACCAAAGCATTGTAGTATAGTTTTCTTTATTGTAATCAAATGGGCCTAATTCTATTGGGCGAATTGCTTTTACATTATAAAGATGAAAATATTCGTGCGTTACAAAATTCATAAAATCAAGATAATCTCTTCTTGATTTCGAATCAAAAGAACCCTTTGTGAAAATTGCCTGCGAGTTCCAGTGCTCCAGTCCGCCTCCGCCGGCTTCCATCATAATATAACTGTAGTTTTCATAAGGGATTTTCTTCATGATTGATGTAGTAGCGCTCATGATTTTCTTTAAGTCGGCAACAAATTTTTCTTCTTCCAGTCCTTGAGGTGTTGCAACTCCCAGCGAATATTTTTTTCCTTCATTCTCAAATTCAATAGTTTTTTGATTTCCAATGTAAATTGGACTGTCGTAAAAAACATCAATATTTTTGGCGTAGAAACTGTTTTTGGCCTCGTCAATGCATTTTAATCCGGTCGAAATTTTACTCCATTTCGAAGGTTTATTCAACGTAACAGTAACCGGATTATCAATCTTGTTTTCGACATGCATAAAAATAGTATTGGGCATTATAAAAGCCTTTTCAGCATCTACATACGATTCTGCGACTGATTTTTTATTGGCAAAAACATGATATTTTACAGTGATTTTTGATGCTGTCCCATTTTCTATTGTCCAGCTGTTTTTGGTCGATTTTTTCCATTTAATTTTTTGATTTTTTCCGTCTGTAACTTCAAAATCAACAATATATCTTGGAGTGTTTAAAATCAAATAATAGCCTGGAGTCCAAACTGGAAGAATTAAATTGGTTGTTTTGGAATGAAGATTTTCAAAATTTAAAACAACTTCTACATAGTGCGACTGTGCATCTTCAAAAGAAACAGAAAAGTCCATTTTTATCTCTTGATTATCGACTTTGTTTGTTGCTTTAGAAATAAAAAAAGTGTTTAAAAGCAGTACACAATAGCACAATTTTAAGGCTTTTGTCATTATTTTGTTTTTTAAGTTTGGATTTGTTTTTGGTAACTATTTTAAATTGTGATGAATACGTTAGTCATAGCAATTTTAGTAATTGAACAGAAAAATATAAAAAATATAGAAATATATGAAGTTGTTTTAAATAAAGTTTGAAGAAATATCTGCATTAACTTTATAAAGGTGCAATTATCGTAATTGTAGTGCCCAAATCAGGTTTAGAGCATACTTCAATTTTACAATTAATAGCTGTCGCAAGGTCACGAATTAAATGCAGTCCCAATCCCGATTTAATTCCGATAACTGCAGAATCATCATAAAGGGCTTTAAATTTTTCCTGACTGCCGCCCGGACCATTATCGGTTATGGAAAGCAGTATAGTATTGTTTTCCTGTCTGGCTTTCCACACTATTTGCGGATTTTCTCTTTTCGCCAGTACTTTTACAGCGTTTCCGGTTAAGTTTCGAATGATGGTTTTGAGATAATTTTTATCGGTATTTAAAACAAGATCGTCTGGGTTTTCAAACACAATTGAAATGTTTTCATACGGAGAAAAATGGTTTTTTGTTTCTTCAAATATTTTGGCGACAGTAATTCGTTTAAAGTGCGGTTTAAAATTTTCCATTTGTCCTTTGCTCCACAACAGAATATCCTCCATAGAAGTTAATAAATTCTCTGCGCCGGCAATTACTTTGGCCTGCATTCTTACGGCAGTTTCTTCGTCGATTAATTCGGGGTTTTCATTTTGAAGGTGCAGAAAGTGAATCAGATTCGAAACAGGACTTCTTAAATCATGATTTAAAATACTAAAAAAGCGGGCTTTTGTTTTATTGGCTTCGTCCAATTCATGATTTAAAATCTGCAGTTTTTTATTGATTTTTTTTCTGCTCCGGCTTTGTTTAAAAAGCAGTAATCCAATAATTCCAACTAAAGCTAAGCCTGAAATGAGGTAAATACGCTGTGTCTGTGCTTCTTTAATCTGTATGTTTTTAATCGTGTTTTCGCTCGAAAGATTCTTGATTTTCTGCTGTTTATTTGTGTTTTGATAACGGGCTTCGGCATTGGCAATACTTTGTTTAGCCGATTCCTGCATCATTTCGTCGTTGTACTTACTGTAGATTTCGTTGTAGTAAAAAGCTTCTTTCCAAAGATGCAGCGCGGCGTAGCTTTGAGATAATTTTTTATTAATCATAACAAAGTTTTCTTTGTCATAAGTCAATGCATTTTTTGAAGCTTTTTTTAAGGTTTCAATGGCTTTTTTATATGCCCCTTTTTCATATAAAACCCTTCCCATAATGGCGTTGGCTTCCATTAAAATTTCTTCATCTGTTGATTTTTCGCCAAATAAAACAGCTTTCTCAGCAAACACAAAAGCTTTATTAAGGTCTCTTTCATCCGCATAATATCTAGACATGTTTTGATTGGCAAAACTCAAATTAAGAAATAACGAATCTTTTTTAGTTGGGTAAGTGTACGTCAGCTTATAATATTTTTTTACGCTGTCTAGTTTTTTTTGCGCGACAAAACACTGCATATAATAATTGCAGGAAAAAGCAGAAATGTAAGGAGAGGTTTTTATATACGGCTGTGCCTCGTTTAAATATTCTATCGCTTTGTCAAATTGTTTCATTTTAATGTATGCGCTCGCAATCTGACAATAAGAAACGCCTATATTTTCAATATTTTCGACCGCTTTAGGAAGGAGTTTTTTATACGTTACAGCCTTTAATTGATTCCCAATAAAACTTTCATATTCCGAAAGATCAAGATAATATTCGCCAAGACTGCCATAAAGAACAGCTTTGGTGTACACACTTTTGGTGGTATCCAAAATACTTTTAATCTCGGTAATCAGTGCTTTTCTTTTAGAAGTTTTATTCAAAGAATAACAGATATAATTAAGGCGCATTAAACTAGAAGTATAACTTTCGATATCTTTCGATCTGCGTGCGTATTTCAAAGATTCTTCGTAATTAACAAATGCTTCTTGGTATTTATTATTACTAAATTCATAAGCGGTGCCTTTCTGCAGATAAAAACGGCTTAAATAGAGTGGATTGTTTTTAGAAAGTTCGATTCCTTTTTGTGCGGTGATTATTAGCTTTGGATATTCTTCTAAATCTAAAAGCGAGGTGGAGTAATTATGCCACGCCTTTAATTTTTCGGCCGTAGTTTTATAACGGCCCAAATTAGGTTCCTGCTGCGTAAATCCTTTAAAACTGAATAACAGAATAAACAGGAACGTAATTTTTCTCATGAAATAAGATTTAAGTTGTCCTTGTAACTTCTTCCAATCGGAATTATGGCATTATTATTCAAAACAATTTCGTTAGAATTTATCTTTTGAACATATTGTTTCTGTACGGCAAAACTTCTATGAATACGCACAAAAGACTGAAAATGATTTTCTTTTAAAAGATTTCCGATACTCGAAAGTACACAATGTCTTTTACGGTCTGTAACTACCAAAGTATAGTCTTTTAAAGCTTCCAGATATAAAATCTCATGAAGTTTTACTTTTGTTTGCTCATGTCCTTCCTTTATATAAATGGTATCACCGCCAATACTGGCTTCAAATAAAGAAGCTTTGAGCTTAATTTCCATAAACTCTTCAATGCGATTGATGGTTTGCGTAAAACGGTCAAGTTTTAAAGGCTTTACAATAAAATCAAGCGTTTCAATCTGAAAACTTTCGACAGCATGTTCAGGATGCGCGGTAATAAAAATGCATACAGGAACATCTAAAGTCTGTTTTCTAAATTCAATTCCGTTTAAACCCGGCATATCGATGTCTAAAAAAAGTATGTCGATTTTTTCTTTCTCCAGAAAAACAACAGCATCTTCAGCCGATTCAAAAACGCCTGCAATGTCCAGAACAGGGAATTTCTTGGCATAAGAAACAACCGTAAGTCTGTCAATTTCGTCATCATCAACAATAATACAAGTGTATTTTTTCATCATTCAAACTTAATTTATGTTGTCTGTCTATTTAAAATGCTGTTCGTCTATTGGCTGTTTTTAGCTTGAACTTATTGCTGCAAATTTGTCTTGTAATTAATTGCAAAGGATAAAAAACGCCTTTTACTGATTGTTGCAAAAATAAAGCTATTGAATTAAAAAAGAGTCATTTAATTAAATTTTTAAAACCAAATTGTTATGAAATTTTTAAAAACCATTTTTACCATTTTATCAGTTGCACTTTTTACAGCTTCGTGCAGTAGTGACGACGACAATTCAATTAAATATGCAGAAGAAAACCCTCTTGATGCTTACATGGCAGGCTCAGGATTCAGCCAGAAAGCAGTCGATGTAAAAAACTCAGGAATTTATGAATATGGTTTTAGTTTTAAACCAACAGTAACTGGAAAAATAAACGCTTTAATAGTGAAAATTCCAGATGTAAATCCAGCTTTAAGAATCACTTTGTGGGATGTATCAACAAAAACAGTAATAAAATCTGAAACTGTAAATGTTGCTACAGCCAATGTTACAGTCGAAAAAGCAATTTCATCAATTGCGCTTACTAAAGATAAGGAGTACTTTTTTACAGTAAACAGCGACGACTGGATTAATAGAACAAAAACAGACGGGTCGGCGGCAACTTATCCAATTGTAGCTGGAAATATAACTATTACAGGATATGCATACATCTCAAGTACAGCTGCGGAAACTATTTTTCCAACAAATGCACGTAACACGTACTATGCTGGAGATATTACGTTTAAATTTCAACAAACTGAATAATTCTTTTTTTGGATAGCTTTGAATTAGTTAGTGGAAAAGGTTTGGCCAAAAGCCAAACCTTTTTTTAAATTTCAATCGAATTTGAATTAATTAATGGTTGTGCGTTTCGCTGTTTTCATAACCAATAATAGTAATCATATAAGGCGTGCTTGAAACCTTTGTCTTTTTAATTTCTGATGAAGAGAGATTCACTTGCAGTAATTCGCCTGTAGTTGGAGAAGTGATATAAGCAAATTTCTCTGTTACAGCAATTTGAGGTTTTAATGTCGCATCTGTTGCAGTTGAGGCAGTGGCTTTGATTTCTTTTTCTAGTTGCAAACTGCTGATGTTGTAAAGTTTAAAATCTCCTGAATGCAATAGAACGGCCAGTTTTTTATGATCGTAACTAATTTTACACTGCATAATTGTCGTGTTTTCAATAATTGGTTTTACGGTACTGTTTACAACATCAATTAAATAAGCGCCTTTTGCAGCCGTATATCCAATAAATTTCCCAGCCGAAGCCGTTTCTAAAATACTTCCAAACCAAGCTGTTCCAAAATTTTCTGGATGATCGATCAGTTTTTGGTTTCCGTTGCTTTCCACAACCAAAATACCGCTTGCAGAACCAAATACGGCATACACGCCGTCTGAAGCATTTCCGTGAATTCCTTTTGTAGCAATTTTAGCGTCGAAAAGTGTTTTTCCAGTATTGTCAATAATTTTTACTTTTTCCGGAAGCGTTCCAGTTACCGAATTGTCTTTCTCAGTAATAGCGTAAGTTCCGTTTGTAAAAGTGGCCATTGCACCGTGATGTGCCAATAAACCTGCATTTATAGTTTTAAAAGCTGCACCAGATTTATTTACATCGGCTTCTTTACCAACAGAAAGCGTTCCGTCTCCGTCATTAAACGTTAGGATTTCGCCAATTTTACTTTTAAAATGTGTTGGTTTTTGCGCGCTTGCAGTTAAGAAACCAAATTTTGGAACATCATCAACATCGATATGATCGCCGTGTAATTCCAGTCCGCTGTCAAAAGTTTCTACAAAATTATTATCTCTGTGAATGATACCCGCATAACGCCCAGATTCTGTAGTGTACAAAGATGATTTTGGAAATTTAGCTGTAAACGAACTAATTTTATCTTCTGACGGATCAAAAAGCGTTAATTCTGTGGTTTTTTCGTCAGAAAGTAAAATTCTAACAAATGTATGTTCTGCAGAATCATGGTCGTGATCGTGATCGTCGTGGTTATCATCGTCGTTGCTGCACGAAACCGCAAAAAGCGATAAAGCGAATAAAAAAAGCAGTTTGTAAAAATTGTTTTTCATGGTAATAAAGGATTAAAAATTTGTAAATATTTGAGTTTTGACTAGCCGGATTTATTTGGAAACCAAAAATGGAATCTTCATCGAAACAATAATATTCCGGCCGGCTTCCGGAAGTTCGATTAGGCGGTAAAAACTAGTATGATTTAAATATCTCGTATTAAATAAATTCTGGATCTGAATGCTGATGCTGATATCCTGTTTTGCAGCTTTTAGTTTTGAACCAAAAGCCAAATTGAATACATGACTTTCGGCGGTTTTCTTTTCTGGCGGAACAATATTGTTCTGTTTTCCTGTAATTCTATAATCCACAGAAAAATAAGGCTCTTTCAAAAAGCTGATTTGAGGTTCATAATTCAATCCAAACAAAACAGATGGAGGAGGAGAAAACGGCAGTGTATAACCTTTTTTACTGCCCGATTTTTGTTCCGAATAAAGGTATTCGGCCGCAATTTCTGCACTTAGAGATTTAAAGAAATAATATTTGGTCTGTAATTCGGCACCATAACGAAAGACTTTACTTTGTTCGTATTCAAAAACTTGATTTCCTGCACCATAATAAATATCATGAGCTGAAGTCGGATTCAGATAAATGAAATTCGGAAAATAATTAGCAAATGGCGTTAGCTGAAAAGAGAAGTTTTGCGCTTTCCATTCCATTCCCAAATCCAATTGATAAGAACGTTCGGCATTCAAATTCGGATTTCCTTTTTCAAATCGGAAATAATGATAATTTACGCCGTTTGAAGCCAGTTCTTTGGCAATCGGCATTCTGAAACTTGAGCCTAAATTGGCTTTCAGCGAAAGCCTTCCCGGATTATAATTTGCTCCAATAGACCAGGTAAAACTGTCAAAGGTTTTTGTTAAGTCTTGAGAACGCTGTAAATATTCTAAATTGGTCTGGTTGTTTTCGGAAATTTCACTCTGAAACCAATCGTAATACGATTTCATTTTAATTTTTCCATAATCGTAACGAACAGCACCGTGAAGAAACCATTTTTCGTTCAGTTCAATTTTATCGTAAACAAATAGACCAGCATTAAATTGAGTGAAAGCAGGAATTAAAAAACTCCATCCGCCAATTTCATTTTGCTGCAAAACCACATTAGAACCAATCGTAATTTGGTGATGGTTAATTCTGAATTCATCTTTTGCAGAAAACGACCAAACGTTTTTATCATATTGACGCTCTAGATCTTTTGGCGCGTACATATCTTCAGGATAAATCGGCGGCATATAACCGTGATTCACGTAATGACTCCATTCTCTTCTAAAATTATTTTGAAAACCAATCTGCGTTTCAAAAGCATGATTTCCGAATTGAAAAGAAGTCGTATTACTCACTTTAAGATGATTTACTTCTTGATACGGCATCAAAACATCACGGCTCGATTTGTCGTGTAATTCCATGTCTACATTTCTAGGTTCAAGTCCGTGCGCATTCGCGAAAAATCCGCTTTTGGTGTGAACATTACTGAAATAAAAAACCGATTTCAGATTTTCTCCTGAATAGCCCGTACTCAAATGGAAATCAAGTTCTTTTCCTGCCGTATTTCGCAAATGATTTTTGTATAAGGGAACTGCATAACTATACACATGAACTACATCGGTCGGAACACGATAATCGCCATAATCCATTGTCGTAACGCGCGAATCAAAGAACCAGTTTTCGTTTCTTCCAAATAAATTAATAGAACTTCCAAATTGCGCATTATTGCTTTTTCCTGTGATATCAACGCTGCCGCCAAAAGTATTTTGAGATGGAAGCGGCAACGGTTTTATATTGACCGCACCGCCCACAGCATCAGATCCGTAAATAAATGAAGAAGGGCCTTTTATGATTTCCACTCGGTTTACCGCATATTGATCAATTTCCAATCCGTGATCCGCTCCCCATTGTTGGCCTTCGTGTTTCAAACCATTCTCCACCACAATAACCTGATTGAAACTCAAACCTCGAATAAGCGGTTTTGAACCACCCGAGCCAATCGAAATGGTTTTAATGCCTGGTAATTTCTGCAAAGACTGCATAAGGCTTCCGCCGAGGTTTCGCTGAATAAAACTATTGTTTACGGTTTCAACATTCAGCGATTCTTCTTTTTTGCGTTTTTCAACTGCATTATTGCTGATTATAACTTCGTCAAGCTCTTTTACTTCTGGTTTTTTTTCTGAAGGCTGATTTTGAGCAACAGCTTCCGCTGCAATCAATAAACTGAGGAGTAAAAAACAATATTTCCAATAAATGGATAAGGCATTCTTCATTAATCTGATCTTATAAAATTTTAATACTTAAACCTTTCAGTGTCTGCCAGCCTTCTTTATCCGTTAAGCGGATCATAAAATGATAATCTCCAGGATCAACATCTGCAGGAATTGTAATTTGTGCCGTTGCTTCATAATTTTTTACACCATCAGGAATAGTGTAATTGTTGATGAAAAGCATTGGTTTTACAGGGCTTTTTACAGCTTCCATTTCGCAGCTTGTAACTTCTGTGCTATGCGTATGATGATCAAAATTGTGGTGAATATCAAGGCTGTAAGAACCTAGTGCGACATTATCATTAAAAACAGCTTTAAAAGTGAAGGTTTGCCCGCGTTCGATTGTACTGCATTGAATAGGAAAAGCATTAGAACTTGAAACATCAATAACTGGATATTCAGTATCAATTTCTGCATTATCGCTTGAACAGGACGTTAGAAAGGCAAGTGTAAAAACACCGATTAGAAATTTTAACTTTTTCATATTTTTTGATTTTAATTAAAGAGCAAATGGAAGTTCAATAGATTGCGAAAAATTGATATTGTAAGTCGTGTTTTTATATAAAACCAAGAAAGTATAATTACCAGTTGCCCATAATTTGTTAGTAATTAAATCTTGCTGAACTGGAGAATTATTGTCTTTTGCAGCACCAATAGTAAGCTTTGGAGTATCTCTGGTAAACTGAACACCGTCCCAAGGAATGTTGGAGAATTGACCTGCTTCGGCCATATTTTTATGTTCAAAAACATCATAAACAATCACTTTGCTAAAATCAATCTGATCTACACTTTCTGGATTATGTTTGGTATTTTTATTAATCAAAAGCAAATACATAATTCCATCGCCTTTCACACCTTCAAGAGTTACCTGAGAAGAGAAAATATCGTTGTTATTGAATTTGGCGTCAGGATCTGAAAATTTGCCTTTTCTATACATAAAAGCATCGTTAATAAAGACGGTAAATACCGAAGCGACAGGGTTTACTGGAATATTTTCTAGTTTGAAAATCGTTAGGTTTTTCTTTACTTCCAGCTTCGTTCCGTTTTGATCGTTTACGGTAATAATGAAATCGTATTTTCCCTCTGCCGCATCTTCTGGAATATCAAAATGTTTGTGAACTGTTGCATTTTTTGCTCCAGCATACTGCACCCAAGTAATTTCGTGCGACCAAGGTTTTGAGTAGTTTTCGCTGCTTTTTTGTACAATTTTAATCTGCACATTTTCGATTTTATCAGCAGCGGTGACTTCTGCATTAAAATGGAAATCCTGACCAATAGCTGCTGTTTCATTGTTTCCAAGACCCAGTTCGATTTTGTCAATCGCAGGAATTGCTTGTTCTTTTTCAGAATCGTCGTTGCTGCAGCTTGAAAAGGCAATTGCGGCAAAGAGTGCTAGAATAAGTTTTGTTGTTTTCATTTTTTCTGATTTGATTTTGATCATTTTATAAAGGGTATTTGGGTTACAAAGGGGTATAATGATTTCAATATTCAGTCCCATAGGGACGAAATATTTCTAGAAAAGGAGCTAAGAAAAAGCCTCAGAAACGCGACATATTTCTTTTCTCTAGTTAAAACAGCACAGTCATGACCAAAGACTTGAATAAAAGCTTTAGTGCTGATGTGTATATCATGAAAAAGTGGAAAGTGTTTTTTGTGCAGAAAAGCAATGTGAATATTAATTTAATAAATTAACTGCTTAAAATGAATAAAATAGCTTTCGAGTGTTTTAAGATTCTGAAATCATTAAAACAGCTAAATAGTCGAATTGCCAAGACAAATCGGTGCACAAAAAATACTAAACTGTAAAAATTGGCGGGGCTCGCAGTGAGAAAAGCGCCCCTTTAAAAAATGTAAAATGTGGTTTGCTGTAAAAGCTAAGATGTTTTACAACAGGATTATTTTTGAAAAACTGAAAAACATTAACTTCAAGTGTACCAACAGCGCTGAATTTAAAATCGCAAATCGAACATTTATGAAATGAATGTAGTTTTGCTTTGAATTGCGGTTTTTCGGAAACAGAAAACTCTAATTTCTCTTTGCAATTATGAGTGTCTAAGATATGCTCATACGAATGGACAGCCGGAAAAAGTATTGCGAACAATACAATTAAAGGCATTAAAAGATTAATAATTTTAAGTTTCTTTTTCATTCGTTGAGATTATTTCCTACTCATTTAAAGCTAGAATTAATGCAATAGTGTTGCAAATATAAAAATCTTATTTTTAAATGCAATGTTGTTGCAGTAATTGTTTGCGAAAAATCAATGCTTTTGCTAATTTTAGCAAATCTTATATTCCTTAAAAATGAAAATTTTCTACAGCTTTCTTTGTTTTGTTATCTTGATTTTCAATGGTTTTTCTCAATCAAAAGAAAGCGGATTGTTTGAAAACGGTGTTTCAGAACAGCTGGCACATTTACGTAAAAAACAAATTTCGGGTCTTCGATACACTTTATATTTTGATATACCGAATCAGAAAGAAGAAAGAATAAAGGCTTATTCGATTGTAAATTTGAATTTGTCTAATATAAGTCAGCCCTTGCTTTTTGATTTTAAAGAGAATACGGCCAACATAAAAACTATTGAAGTAAATGGAAAAAAACTTTCTATTGTTCATGAAAACGGACATATTGTAATTCCGGTTTCGGCTTTGGTTTTGGGAAAAAATCTAGTTTCTTTTTCATTTATCGCAGGGAATTTGTCTTTAAATAGAAACGATGATTTTTTATATACTTTATTAGTTCCAGATCGCGCGAGCACTTTGTTTCCATGTTTCGATCAGCCCGATTTAAAAGCGACCTATAGACTAACACTTTCTGTACCAAAAGACTGGTCAGTTTTGGCTGGAGCCAATGTAGTAAACAAACTTGAAAAAAGAGATTTTGCAATTTACACTTTTGGAGAATCTGACAAAATGAGCACTTATTTGTTTTCTTTTGTGGCGGGAAAATTCAAAAGCGCGACACAGAAATCAGGTTTAGAAATGACGATGCTGTATCGTGAAAACAGTCCGGAGAAATTTCGCGTAAGCGCCGATACTATTTTTAATCTGCATCAGCAATCTTTAGACTTTTTAGAAAAATATACCAATTATAAATTTCCGTTTCAGAAGTTAGATTTTGCTTCGATTCCTGTTTTTCAGTATGGCGGAATGGAACATGTTGGCGCAATTCAGTACCGAGAATCGACTTTGTTTTTGGATAACAGCGCAACGGATAGCGAAAAATTAAACCGCGCCAAATTGATTGCCCACGAAACCTCACATATGTGGTTTGGTGATTTGGTCACAATGAAATGGTTTGATGATGTTTGGATGAAAGAGGTTTTTGCCAATTTCATGGCCGATAAAATTATGAACCCGATTTTCCCGAAAGTCAATCATAATCTCCAGTTTTTTACAGCGCATTATCCTAGCGCTTTCGCGGAAGATCGTTCTTTAGGAACACATCCAATCAAACAGCATCTGGCGAATTTAAAAGATGCTGGTTCGCTTTACGGCGCCATTATTTACAACAAAGCGCCAATTATGATGCGTCAGTTAGAAGCTTCAATGGGAAAGGAAGCTTTTCAGAAAGGAATTCAAAAATACATTCAGAAATATGTCAACGACAATGCCGATTGGAATAATCTCGTAGAACTTCTTGATGCTGAAACTTCTCTTGATATGAAAAAATGGAGCGATGTCTGGGTAAACAAATCGGGAAGAGCGATTTTTACAGATAAGATTGAATACGATTCTAAAAACCGAATTAAAAGTTTTGAAATTCAACAACAAGCCGAGGATAAATCAGAGCATATTTGGCCTCAGGTTTTTCAGATCGGTTTAGTTTATGCCAATGAGGTAAAAGTTTTATCAATCAATATTAATGATGAAAATACGGTTGTAAAAGAAGCTATCGGACTTGAAAAACCGCTTGCCGTTGTTTATAATTATAATGGTTTTGGATACGGAGTTTTTCCGCTTGACGGGAATAATTTAGATTATATTTCTACATTGAAAGATGAGGTTGCAAGAGCTTCGAGTTACAGTAATCTTTATGAAGATACGCTGCTAGGAAATGTTTCGCCAGAAAAAGCTTTTAATTGTTTTCTGAAAGGAATTCAAACAGAAGAAAATGAATTGGTTTTAAGAATTGCTTCTAATAATTTAAATAAAATTTATTGGAGATTTTTAACCAAAAAACAGCAGAATGAAGTTCAGAAACAGCTTGAAGGTATTTTGTACGAACGTTTACAGGCTAATTTGTCAGCCAATATCAAAAAGACATTGTTCGGATTATTTAGTTCGATTGCCTATTCTAATTCGGCGAAAGCCAGTTTATATAAAGTTTGGAACAGAGAAATCTCGATTCCGAATTTGAAATTAAACGAAGACGATTATACCAATATGGCAATGAATCTGGCTATTTATGAACATCCAAAAGCCGATGAAATCTTGGAGAAAACCAGAACATCTTTCACTAATCCGGATAAACAAAAACGTTTTGAGTTTTTGCTTCCCTCTTTATCAAAAGACGAATCGGTTCGAAATGCCTTTATAGAATCATTAAAAGAGGATTCTAATCGTGAAAAAGAATCATGGGTTTCTGTAGGTTTGGCGAATGTAAATCATCCGCTTCGTCAAGGCAGCGCACAAAAGTATATTAGATTTTCACTAGATTTGGTAGACGAAATCCAACGCACGGGAGATATTTTCTTTCCGAAAGATTGGCTCGATAATACAGTTGGAAAGTATTCGTCGAAATATGCTTTTGATGAAATACAGCGATTCTTAAAAGAAAACCCTAATTTTAGTCCTATTTTAAAAAGGAAATTGTTTCAATCGACAGATTTGCTTTATAAAGCACAAAATATTAAAAAAGAAACCGAATGAAAATTGAATCGGAAATAGAGAAAGTCTCCAGTTTTCAGCATCTAGAAATGTTGGCGAATCAGGTTGTGGAAGGTTTTATATCTGGAATGCACAAGAGTCCGTTTCATGGATTTTCTGCCGAATTTGCGGAGCATAAAGTGTATAACGCAGGCGAAAGCACCAAACATATTGACTGGAAATTGTTTGCCAAAACCGATCGTTTGTATACGAAACGTTTTGAAGAAGAAACCAATTTACGCTGTCATTTAATTGTTGACAATTCATCCTCAATGCATTATCCTGAACTCAAATCAAATCAGCCTTTTTATGAAAAGAAGATTGGTTTTGCGGTTTTGGCCTCGGCGGTTTTAATGAATATTCTAAAGAAACAGCGAGATGCAGTTGGTTTAAGCGTTTTCTCCGATAAATACGAATATTACGCTCCCGAAAAAGGAAGCGATCGTCATCATAGAATGCTGTTGAATAAACTGGAAGAACTATTAGTGCAGCCAAAAGTCAAAAAAACAACCGATACCATTACATATCTGCATCAAATAGCAGAGAAAATGCATCGCCGTTCGATGATTATCTTGTTTACAGATATGTTTCAGACGGAAGATGATGAGAAATTATTCAACGCTTTACAGCATTTAAAACACAACAAGCATAAAGTAGTTTTGTTTCATGTCGTTGACAATGAAACTGAATTGAAATTTGATTTTGATAACACACCAAGAAAGTTTATTGACTTAGAATCGGGAGAAGAAGTTTCTATCTTTGCTGATAATGTAAAAGAAGAATATGAAAAAAGAGCAGCAGCCTATTTTAAAAATCTGGCTTTAACCTGTGCTAAGAACCAAATTAAGTATGTTCCGGTAAATGTTGGCGATAATTTTGAGAAAATATTGACTACATATTTGGTTGAAAAACAAAACTTTGGATAAATATTTTAAAATTTATTTAATTTTTTTTACAAAAACACTTGCAGAAATGAAATTCTGTACTATCTTTGCAACCGCAATAACGCAGAGGTTTGGTAGTTCAGTTGGTTAGAATACATGCCTGTCACGCATGGGGTCGCGGGTTCGAGTCCCGTCCAGACCGCAATATTGGGAAAAGCCTTTCTTAACGGAAAGGCTTTTTTGCCCAAATACGGTATCTAAGATTAGTTGTGTTGTTTTGCTACGACTTTGTAACTCGTAGCTGGTTTAGTAGTTAGACCAATGAAAAGCTTTCCACTTTTGTGGATGGCTTTTTTGATTTAAGACACTTTTGTTTTTAACCGCAAAGAACGCAATCCCGAAGCCTCGGGATACACAAAGTCCGCAAAGTTTTTTTTAAGCTTTGCGGATTTTGTGTTTTGTACGTATTATATTAAAACATAGCCCGTGGTTTCAACCACGGGAACACAATGTATATAAATACGTATCCCCCGGTTGAAACCACGGGTTATGTTTAGCAAAATGATAAATATTTCTATGAAAAAAAAACTTCTCGTTTAAGAAAAAGAAAGAAAGTTCTTCTTTTTTAGTTTTACAGTCAATTTTTAAAATATTGGAATTTAAGTAATTAAAAATTTCTTGAATTTTATTCCTAAAAACCCTTGCAGAATCCAACTTCTGTTGTATTTTTGCACTCGCAATAACGCAGGGTTTGGTAGTTCAGTTGGTTAGAATACATGCCTGTCACGCATGGGGTCGCGGGTTCGAGTCCCGTCCAGACCGCAATATTGGAAGAAGCCTTTCTTAACGGAAAGGCTTTTTTTTGTTTATATATTTAACCGCAAAGTTCGTTAAGATTTAAACAAGGTTCACAAAGGTTTAATTTAGTTTTGTATTTCAATATAGCTCGTGGTTTCAATCGCGGGAAGGCTTCGTGCCATACAGATTGTGATATATATAGCGCGCCAATGGTTGAAACCATAGGCTATGTTTGATAATCTTTGCGAGTTTTGCGTTTTTACCTTGCGAACTTTATGTAGGGTTCACAAAGATTTAATTTAGCTTTGTGTTTCAATATAGCCCGTGGTTTCAACCACGGGAACGCTTCGTGCCATACAGATTATGATATATATATCGCTCCAATCGTTGAAACCATCGGCTATGTTTTATAATCTTTGCGAACCTTGCCTTTTTTATCTTTGGAACTTTGTGGTTAAATCTCAATCTGGCTTTGGAGTTTTTAAATTTTAAATTTCCCTACATTTATATATCGAAAGATATTTAATTACATCAATGGAACATTCCGGTCAAAAGCTAGATAAATATTACATCAAAAAAGTAGATGCTGATAAAAAGAGCATTTACTGTCACCACGATTTGATGGGGGAATTATTTATTCCTACACACAAACACAACAAAGCCCAAATGCTTTATGCTGAAGGTGATGTTGTTTTTGTAACAACAGAAACCAAAACGTACTTTTTGCCTGCACGACATTTTATCTGGATTCCGAATGGTGTGGAGCATAGCATCGAACCGAAATCTGAAAGTGTGACGATGCGGAATTTATATTTTCCAGTTGAAAAAGGAGAAGATGAGTTTTATAGCGTTGAAGGAATTTATCCCGTCAATAATTTATTATTGCAAATGATGCTTTTCACAAATCGTTGGAATGGCGATCTTAAAAAAGGAACGCCAAACTTTGCCATTGCAAAAGCGATAAAAGCAATTCTTCCGCAAATCTGCACTAATAATCTTCCATTAGAACTGCCGCAACCCAAAGACAAACGGCTTAGTAAAATCCTTCGTTATATTGAAAACAATCTAGGCGAAACGATTCTGTTTGCCGATGTCGCCCATGAATTTGGTTACAGCGAACGCTCTTTGTATCGCTTGTTTCAAAAAGACCTCAAAATGTCTTTCATTCAATATTATACCATTCGAAGAATCTTAAAAGCGATCGAGCTTTTACTAGAAAGAAAACTTTCTGTAAAAGAGGTAGCGGTAGAAGTGGGTTACAATAGTGTTCCGACTTTCAGCAACACATTTTTCAAAATTTTAGGACAAAGGCCTTCCGATTATTTAAATGGGGAAGATATTCTGTAGTTTTTTTTAAATCTGCATTAAATATCACAAACCAAATTCATTTTGTAATAAATTGTTTTTCAGTGTTTTAATATAACGTTTTCGAAAACGAGATTTTAACATTTGTCCGAAATGAATACGTTATTGACTTTTTATAATTATCAGTCATCGTAAAAATGAAGGAACTTTGCAGCATAAAATATTTATGTATTCATGTTACTTAAAACAACAAATTCTACAGACGATTGTTTTCTCAAAAAACTACTGCTTTTGCTAATTTTATTGGCATTCAATAGTTTACAAGCGCAGGAAATTCATACGGTTTCGTTAAAAGAAGCAATGAAACTGGCTAAAGAAAACAACAAAAAAATCCTTCGATCTCAATTGGAGATTACGCTCTCGGAGCAAAACATTAAAGAAAGTAAAGAACTCCGTTTACCGGATATCGAATTAAACGGCGAGTATTCCAGAATTACCAATATTAGCGAATTTAAAGGAAATGGTTTCTTGAATGGTAAAGAAGTAACAAAAGCGATTCCTGAAATTTATCAGGTGAATTCGACTTTTACAATGCCAATTTACGCGGGGAATAAAATCAATAATGCCATCAAAATTGCGAATCAGGAAAGCGAAATTGCCAAAATAAAAACCGAAAAAACCGAGAATGATATTGAGCTCGAAGTGGTAGCCAATTATCTTTCGATTTATAAAATGATGGAACTTCAAAAGATTTTCGGGGAAAACATTAAAGAAGAAAAAAGCCGATTGAAAGAAGTGCAGTCGCTTCAAAAACATGGAACGGTTACGAAAAACGAAGTTATTCGTGCCGAATTGCAGCTTTCGGATCGTGAACTAAATGCGCTTACAAACTCCAAAAACATTAAAATTGCGCTTCACGATCTGAAAACACTGCTTCAGATTCCAGAAAATGAAGAAATAGCGATTGATACAACGGCTGCTCTTGATGAATTGAATGGTTTAGATCCGTATGATTTTTATATGAATAAGGCTTCGCAAAACGAAGAAATGCGTATTGCAAGCCAGGAATTAAACATCAAAAAAACAGAGCTGCAATTGGTGAAAGGAAATTATCTGCCAACGGTAAACTTCTTTGGGAATTATGGATTTTATTATCCTAACTACAAATTTTTTCCGCCAAATCCCTATTTGTACACTTTAGGACAGGTGGGAATCGAAGCGCGTTTTGATATTTCGGCTTTGTATAAAAATAAAACCAAAGTAGAACAGGCAAGCAAAAAAATCGAATGGCAGCAAATGCAGTCGGAAATCATAAAAGATGAAATTCAGGATCAACTGTATAAAGAGCATACGCAATATCAGGAAATCCTTGAAAAATTTGTGGTGGTCGACAAAGCTTTGGACTTAGCCACTGAAAATTACCGAATTGTAAAGCTGAAATACTTAAATCAATTGGTTTTAATAACCGAAATGGTGGATGCTGATAATGCTTTGCTTCAGGCGAAATACAACAAAATTTCTACCCGATTGGATGCGGTGTTGAAACATTACGAATTGCTTCATACGGCGGGGATTCTTCCTCAGAGTTAGATGTTAGATGTTAGATGTTAGATGTGAAAAGTTAGAAGAAAGAAGCAAGAGGCAAGATTTAAAAGTGATAATAGAAAAATAGACAATAAAAGATATAGAGTTTATGGTTAAGATCAAAAATGAAACTAGAAGAAACAGAACGTTTCATATACTTATAACAGTAATTGCGTGTGTGCTTGTGGCAAGCGGCATTATTTTGGGAATTTGGTTTTACGTTTTCAACAGAAATCACGAAGAAACCAACGATGCTCAGGTAGAGCAATATGTAACGCCAATTATGTCGAGAATTACGGGTTACGTGCAGGAAGTTCGCTTTAATGAAAATCAATTTGTGCATAAAGGCGATACTTTGGTGGTGATTGACAATAGAGAATATCAGTCAAAATTGAATGTGGCTCTTGCCGATGTTCAAAACGCGAAACAAAACAGTGTTGTGGCTCAGAAAAATGCTGTAAACACAGCAAGTGCAACAGCGATAAGCGAATCGCAGTTAGATGCTGCAAAATCGAATCTTTGGAAAACCAAATTAGAATACGAAAGATATCTGGCTTTGGTAAAAGATGAAGCGGCAACTTCTCAGCAATTAGAGAAAGTTAAGGCAGATTATGAATCGGCGCAGGCGCATTTTCAGGAAATAAAAAATAGAATTCATTCGGCGACTTTAAGTACTTCTGTTGCCGAAGCTAATGTTCCGACAACTCAGACCAATATTGCATCGAAACAAGCAGTGGCAGATAATGCTGCATTATTTCTTTCATACACGATCATTACAGCGCCTTATGACGGCTGGGTTGGAAAACGAACTTTACAGCCTGGACAATTGGTAAAAGAAGGACAATCATTGCTTTCAATCGTGAGCAAAGAAAAATGGATTACAGCCAATTTTAAAGAAACGCAATTGCAGTATTTAACTGTTGGACAGGAAGTCGAAATAAAAGCCGATGCATTGAGCGATAAAACTTTCGTTGGTACAATTGCTTCTTTATCGCCTGCGAGCGGGGCAAGATTTTCATTGCTTCCGCCAGATAATGCAACAGGAAACTTTGTTAAAATCGAACAAAGAATTCCAGTTCGAATTCAGTTAAAAGATACCGACAAACAAACCGATTTTTTAAGAGCGGGAATGAATATCACCGTGATCGCGGCACACTAAAATGGAAGATAAAAGTATTTTTAAATCCTGGGTTCCAAAATGGGCAATCATTATTATTTTGTTTGTCTGTCTTTTGCATTCTATGATTTTATTGGGAGTTTATACTTCAAACGTCACCTATGCAGCGAGTTTTTTGGATATTGAGGCCGAAGATTTGCAGTTTGCGATGTGCGTTACGTATGGAACTTTGCTCGCTACAATCTTAATAGAAAGTAGATTTTCAAGTTTTTTCCCTGCAAAAAATTACCTGATGGCGGTGTATTCCTTAATCGGGATTACGATTGTTTCATCGGCGTATATTACCAATTTCTATCTTTTTTTAATGTTGAGAATTGTAGAAGGAATTTTAATGGCGCTTCCGGTAATTACCATCAGACAATTATTAATTGAGCAGTTTAATTCTAAAAATGCCATTATAATTGGTTTTTCGTTTTACTACGGTTCTCTGTTATTGTCAACGCCTTTTATTATGAATATTGCGGTTTGGTTTCTAGATCATTACGATTGGAAATACATGCTGTACGTTTCGGGCGGCTTGCAGGTTTTGAATGTCTTTTTAATCTTAGTTACTTTTCGCGGGCACCGAATCACAAAGAAAATTCCGTTATATCAAATCGACTGGATGAGTTATTTTTTGGTTTTAACTGCGATTCTTTGCGGTGCTTACTTTTTTGTTTATGCTGAGAAAAAATATTGGTTTGATTCTTCTCAAATGGTCATAATGCTGATGATTTCTTTGATTACAGGAGGTTTATTCATCTTTAAAGAACGCTTGGTAAAAAGACCGACTTTTGATTTTGAAGTCTTTAAATACGCCAATCTCCGAATCGGGTTTTTATTATTTTTCCTTTTCTATATCAGCAGAGCAACGCTGAGTCTTTGCCATTCGGCGATGTTTTCGATTTGGAATTGGGATCCGTCGCGTGTTGCGGGCGTGCAATACATTAACGGACTAGGAAATGTAATTGGGCTTATTTTAGCGGCTTTTTTTCTGATGAAATCCGTTTCGACCAAAGTTATTTTCATTATTGGATTTTCGCTTATTGCGTTATTTCATTTTTGGTTTACATTCCTTTTTGTGCCCGATGTGGCCTTGTCAGATATTATAATCCCGTATGTTTTACAAGGAATAGGAGTTGGATTTTTATTTGTTCCGTTAATCTTGTTTACGACATCATCAGTTCCGGCAAAAATGGCGGTTTCTTCGGGAATTGTCGGTGTTTCTGGTCGTTTTTGGGGAAGTACAATTGGTTTTTGTGTGATGCAGAATGCGGTTGTATTTTTAAACAAAAAACACTTTTTAAAATTAAGTCAGTTTGTAACGGGCGATAATCCCGAAGCACAGAAGACTATTGCTTCAACTGCACAGAGTTTTATGGCAAAAGGCTATTCTGCAGATAATGCGAATACTTTAGCACTTAAAAAAGTTTTCGGAACAGTTGCTAAACAAGCGACTTTATTGGCCGATATGGAAATTTATACTGTTGTTGGTTACGGTTTAGTGGTTTTGATTATTTTGATTGCTTGTAATCAGCATTTGAGACAGACTATGACTTTGGTGAAGAGTAAGATTTGGATAGGCTAGTTTTGTTTCAGGTTTTAAGTTTCAAGTTTTAGGTTTTTCCGCATTTTGTGTCATTTCGACGGAGGAGAAATCTCCACAAGTAACTCCGCAACGCAAAGCCAATCTTTGTAGAGCTTCTCACGGAGATTTCTCTCCCGAAGTCTCGGGATCGAAATGACAAACAATACGCGGAAAAAAATAAATCTCACCGAATCTCCGTGAAAAACCTTTGTGAATCTCTGCGAAATAAGCCTATCTTGCAACCGTTAAAAAACAAAAAATAAAATGAAACAGCAATGTGTAATTTTTGATATGGATGGCGTGATTTCGCACACCAATCCGCATCATGTGAAGGCTTTTGAGGCGTTTTTCGATAAATATGAAGTTCCTTATACAAATGAAGAATTCGAAGAACATATGTACGGAAAACATAACGGTTATATCATGACGCATTTTTTCAAGCGCCCAATTGCGGGAGAAGAACTGCTGAAACTCGAAGACGAAAAAGAAGGAATGTTTCGTGAGATTTATAAAGACAAAGTCGATACGATTCCGCATTATTTGGATTTTTTAAGCGAATTAAAATCTCGCGGATTTAAAACAGCTGTTGCAACTTCGGCGCCGCGTGCGAATCTGGATTTAATTGCAAACGCCTTAAAAATCTCAGATAAAATGGATTCGATGATGTCGAGCGAAGATGTAACACTTCATAAACCAAACCCAGAAGTTTATCTAAAATCGGCAGAACGAGTTGGGGTTTCTCCGTCTGATTGTGTGGTTTTCGAAGATTCTTTTTCGGGCGTTACAGCTGGATTAAATGCAGGAATGAAAGTGGTTGGCGTTTTGAGTACACATACAAAAGAGCAGCTGCCGCCATGTAATTTTTATATTAATGATTATAGTGAAGTGAATGCAGATAAGGTTATTGAAATATTAAATTCCAATAAATAAATTCCAAATTCCAAAACGATACGAGAGACCTTTGTCAAAGTTTTAAACTTTGACAAAGGTTTTTTGCTAATAATAACCACAATCTTGTCATTTCGAGTCTCCTTCGTCGAAATGACAAAACCAGACGAATTACTTGCTTGCTTTAATAGAAAAATGTTTAATACTTCTCCTCCAAAAAAGCAATCCAGCCTTTTTCAAATTCTTCTGGAGTTATTTTTAAAGTTTTTTCGATATTGCCGAAAGATGCAATTACTTTGGGCAGACTGTCTTTTCCCCATTTTTGGGTTATAAATTCGATAATTGTGTAGCCGATATTATAAATCTGATTGCTTTTATTGAGCTCTTCTAAAGTAAGATTTTTGCTTTTGGCGTATTTTACGCTTAGCGAATTGACTTCTCCAGCTTCAAACATACTGATCGATTCCCAAAGCCAGCGCGGATATTCGGCTTTAAACTTTTTATCAAATTCCTTTTCAAAAGTAAGTCGGTCTTGGGTAATGATTTTATCTTTTGCCTTGTCGATTAGTATGTTGAGTTGAACACAGTGCGTAAATTCATGAAGCGCAGTTTTAAGCGGATCGTCTGGAAAAATAGAATTAAACCAATTGGTCCACACAAAATGAAATTGATTTGGACCACGGCTCGTGCCTTTGGTGTTTTCCTTTAAACCCGTAGCTTCATTAAACTTGAATTGCGAACCGTAAACAAAAACCTTTATTGGGTCGTGTTCTATGTCTCTTAGATTTTCTCTTATTCTAGAATAATTTTCCTCAAGATGTTTGCGGACTTTTTCGGCCTCGCTTTTATAAATTCCGTTATAGGAAACAATAAAATGTTCCGATTTAAGAGTTTTGGTTTCGTGCTGGACGGTAAAACTTCGAACCGTTCTTGCAAAGTAAAAAACCGCAATAATGGCTAAAAGAATGACTAATAATCTGTATTTTTTCATGTGTTCTAAATGATTTTAGAGATTTAAAAACAAAATAAAATATGCAGATTTAGGTTTTTGGTATTTTAAAAATAAGAATATTTAGAGATTAAAACATAAAATAATTGGAGAAATTTCTGAATTGCTTTTTGTTTTTGCCACTGATTATTAAGATTAAAAAGGATTTTTGCTGTATTGTAACCACAAAATTGTCATTTCGATCCCGAGACTTCGGGAGAGAAATCTTAGCAAGAAATTCTACAAAGATTGACTTTTCGTTGCGGAGTTACTTGCGAAGATTTCTCTCCCGAAGTCTCGGGATCGAAATGACAAACTAGACTTTTAAAAAATAAGTAATATGAATTGCCTCCTGCTTTAGCTGGAGGTTTTTTTATGATTGAAGGTGAAAGGCTTTAGCCGAATTATTATTTCAAAGGAAAATCAAGCAATTCTTTAAGGTCAATATCTAAAGCATTTGATATTCTTATTAAAGTTTTTATGCCAGTATTTATTTCAGCTCTTTCAATTCTCCCAATTTGATTTCTTGTAATGTCGCAATCATCAGCTAAAGCTTGTTGTGATAAGCCTTTCTTTTCACGTAGCTGTCTTATGTGAATGCCAAGATTTGAGATAAAAGTTTCTTCTGAAATATTCATATTTCAAAAGTCATAACAATTATTTTTTGTTTTGACACAAATTTGTGTCAATAATTATTATATTTGACCAAAATATAAGATAATGACTACAGGAATCCTTTCGAATGAAATTGAAAATAGATTAAAAGTTTTTTTTATTGATGTTATCGATCCAAAAGACATGGCGAAAACAATACGAGAGGTAAATTATATTCTTTCGTTATGTTCCATGCGCGGATGCGAAACAGTAGAAACTGAATTCAACAATCTCGAAGATAATTTTTATTGGCTCAATAGATTGGCAGAAGTTCTAGATCCTTATTTGGATATTGATTAATAAAGTTAATGGTGTTTTAAGCGCCGATCATTTCGACGAAAGGAGAAACGACAACAGTAAATCGACAAAATGAGATTGTTTCTTAATTTTTTTCATGTTGTACACCCGTTGGTTTGCTGGAATCTCCTTTCGTCAAGGTGAATTATAATGCAGATTGCCATATAGTTTGTCATTTCGATCCCGAGACTTCGGGAGAGAAATCTTCGCAAGTAGCTCCGTTGCGAATATCCAATCTTTGTCGAGCTTCTCCTGGGGATTTCTCGTTACTCGGAATGACAAAATTTGAAGAATTTTCAATTCTCAAACATAGCCAATGGTTTCAACCATTAAGACGCATTCATTGTCGACAATCTATGTCTCCCGAGGTTGAAACCTCGGGCTATTTTTGAAATAGAATTTCTAATTTCTCTAAATTAAAAAACTTTGTGAAGTGAGGAACTTACGTGAAATTGTAATTTAAGATAAAAACAAAAAAGCTTCTGATTTCTCAGAAGCTTTTTTCAGTGCGGATAATAGGACTCGAACCTACACGCCTTGCGGCACCAGATCCTAAGTCTGGCATGTCTACCAATTTCACCATATCCGCTCAATTGTGGGTGCAAAGATAAACATAACTTCTAAATTTCAAAGCATTTTTTTAAAAAAATTATTAATTCTCTTTTTTGTATTTTTGAGTTTCTATAAAAATAATTTAAATGGAAAATATTAAGTCCTACGTTCAACAACATAAAGATCGGTTTATCAATGAATTGATCGAATTATTAAAGATTCCGTCGGTAAGTGCCGACACTGCATATTCTCAAGATGTTATTGATACAGCAGAGGCTGTAAAAGAAAGTTTATCTAATGCAGGCTGCGATTTAGTCGAAGTTTGCGATACTCCGGGTTATCCAATTATTTATGGAGAAAAAATAATAGACCCAAATCTTCCAACGGTTTTGGTTTACGGCCACTATGATGTACAGCCGCCAGATCCGTTAGAATTATGGACTTCGCCGCCATTTGAACCCGTTATTAAAACTACAGATATTCACCCAGAAGGCGCAATCTTCGCGCGTGGAGCGTGTGACGACAAAGGTCAGATGTACATGCACGTAAAAGCGCTTGAATATATGGTGCAAACGAATAATCTGCCTTGTAACGTAAAATTCATGATCGAAGGTGAAGAAGAAGTGGGTTCTGCAAGTTTGGCTTGGTTCGTAGAACGCAATCAAGAAAAACTGAAAAACGACGTGATCTTGATTTCAGATACAGGAATGATTTCGAACCAACAGCCGTCTATTACCACTGGTTTAAGAGGTTTGAGTTACGTTGAGGTAGAAGTTACAGGTCCAAACCGCGATTTACATTCTGGTTTATACGGTGGGGCAGTAGCGAACCCAATTAATATTTTGGCCAAAATGATTGCTTCTCTTCACGACGAAAACAATCATATTACGATTCCAGGATTCTATGATAAAGTTCAGGAATTATCTGCAGAAGAAAGAGCTGAAATGGCAAAAGCCCCTTTTAGTTTAGAAAAATATAAAAATGCTTTGAACATTGCTGATGTTTACGGCGAAAAAGGATATGTAACCAACGAAAGAAACTCAATTCGTCCGACATTAGACGTAAACGGAATCTGGGGCGGTTATACTGGCGAAGGTGCTAAAACGGTTATTGCAAGTAAAGCTTTTGCTAAAATCTCGATGCGTTTGGTTCCAAACCAAGAATGGGAAGAAATTACAGAATTGTTTACAAAACATTTTACAAGCATTGCACCAGCTGGAGTTACGGTAAAAGTAACGCCTCACCACGGTGGACAAGGCTATGTAACGCCAATTGACAGCATTGGATATCAGGCAGCTAATAAAGCGTATACAGAAACGTTTGGAGTTCCTGCAATTCCGGTACGTTCTGGAGGAAGTATTCCGATTGTGGCTTTGTTTGAAAAAGAATTAAAAAGCAAAACGATCCTAATGGGATTTGGTTTGGATTCTGATGCGATTCATTCACCAAACGAACATTTCGGAATCTTTAATTACTTGAAAGGAATTGAAACTATTCCGTTGTTTTACAAGTATTTTGTGGAGCTTTCTTCTAAGTAGATTTAACCGCAAAGAGCGCTAAGGTTTATCGCAAAGTTCGCAAAGCTTCATTATATAGCTTTGCGGACTTTGTGTTTATAAACGTAACCTCAAAAAAAAAAGCTTTGCGCTCTTTGCGTTAAAAAAAACTGCAAATAGTTTCAAATCCTGTAAGATAAAAATCCGTTCAGAAATGAGCGGATTTTTTTTGTTCTAATTTTTGGAGATTAAACTTTCAACATTAAAATTTTTAATTTACCATTTGTTTTTTATTAAATAAATTAACTTATTTTGGTTATTTTTATCGCTCAGTTGTTTTTATACTGAAAATAATCCTATGTTTTAAAAAATTTCTAATTTTATTTTAATGTTGCTTTAATATTGAAGAATGGGCTTAATAGAAAAAAAGGTTAGATTTTCACCCATTGGGTACACGAGATATCTGAAAGGTTTGAAAAAAACATATACGATGTTTCGGCAGGGAAAATTATTAGAAAGTTTAGCCGTCAAATATTGGGAAATTGCACCAGGTAATACAACGATTTCCAAAAAAGCTTATTTTTTAGAGAACCAGCTTGATCGTGTAACAGGCACTGCCTATACGGACGATCCCCATGCGGTCATGCACGGCGGAATCACCATTGTACATAATCCAACCCGCGCTTATCTTCTCAAAAATATCTCGATGATTAACGGTTCTATTTACAAAGGACTGCATCAATTTCAATTGCATCATAAATCCAAACTTAGCAATAAGATGAATTATTTTCCGCCTGTCATTTTTGATACGGAGATAAAAAATGCATCAATTTATAGCTCTTATGATGGGAATGAATTTTTTGGGCTTTGGTTAACAGATGACTGCACAAACTACAAATTAGCTGCTGTTGAAGGAACTCCAATAACAACAGATATTTTTACAAGTCCGCATATGTTAGAGTACGAAAGCTTGTTGAATATGAATCCGTACCGAACCAATGCAGTATATTTGAAAGATGCTGTTTTTTTTGATGACGATTGGGGAAATAATAAGAAAAAGCAAGAAATATTTAATTCGAATAAAGAGCTGCTGTTGTCTAAGTTTGCTTCAAATTCACATCCGGGAGTTTTTATTTTACGTCGTAATTCGGGAAAAACCCGAATAATGTTAAATGAAATTGAAATTGCCGAACGATTGCGTGAAAAATACGGATTCAAAATTGTGGATGTTACCCAGCAAAGTGTTCAGGAAATTATTGCGGCCTGTGCAGGAGCTAGAATAATTGCTGGAATTGAAGGAAGTCATCTCATGCATGGATTAATGGTACTCGAGCCTGGAGCTTCTGTTTTAACCTTACAGCCGCCAAATCGATTTTGCGGTGTTCTAAAAATAACAACCGACATGCAAGATTTAAACTACGCCTTTGTAGTCGGAATTCAAAAAGAGGAAAATTTCTATATCAATTTTGAAGAAGTGGAGAAAACGCTTTCTTTATTAAGGTTCTAAGTTGCTAAGATTCTAAGATTCTAAGATTCTAAGACCTTTTTCAAAGTTTTAAACTTTGAAAAAAAAAATACTTTTTATAATCTACATACAATCAAAACGTTATCGCTATGTCCTTTTCGATCTTTTTCCCTTAAAATTTTTTTTGCATATTAAAAATTTAATTCTACATTTGTAGAGCATTGTCTATAATTGTAGAATTTCATAATATGAAAAAACACTTTTTACTCTTGCTTTTTGTCGGGATTCTTTTTGGATGTAAAAGTCCAGCGATCAATCAAAAGATTGATAAGAAAAAAGAAGGCGTTTGGATTGATGATTATATTCAGGATAATATCAGATACAAATCGTATGAATATTACAAACACGATCAGCCGGTAAAAAAGTGGAAATCTTATATAGACGGGAAAATTTATAAAACAGAAAAATACAAAAACGGAATCTGTATTCTAAAAACGTATTACGAAAACGGAAAGTTAGAATCGAAAGGAAAAACGCAGCTGGAAGTAAATGGGACCGAAACGCATTGGTTTTATTTTGGAGAATGGAAATTCTACTCGGATAAAGGAAAGTTGAAAAAAATTAAAAACTACGAAAAAGGTGAACTAATCTCTGAACAAAATATAAAATAAACCTAAACTTTAATTGTATGAAAATAATACTTGCTTTCTTTTTTATTACCATGAATGTTGGATTGATGCATTCGCAAACCTATAAAGAATTTGTTACAAAAGGCGATGATTCTTATAAAGCGAAAGATTACAAGGCATCTGTTGAATTTTATGAAAAGGCTTTTAAAATTGAACATAAATCATCTTCAGATTTATACAATGGTGCATGCGTGGCAGCTTTACATAATGATGATAAGACAGCTTTTAAATGGCTGAATTTAGCAATTGACAATGGATATGAAAACATCGCCCACATAAAAATAGATACTGATTTAGAATCTCTTCACAATAAAAAAGAATGGACAAAGACAATTGAAAAATTGCAGAAGAAACTGGATATTATGAGTGCTAATTATGATAAACCGCTTCAAAAGGAACTTTTAGATATTTATGCCGATGATCAAGGTGTTCGCGGCGCCGCTATGAAAATTTATAAGACAAAGGGGTCTGGTAGTAAATCTCTAGATAGTATTGGAAAGATAATGAACTATAAAGACAGTATAAATCTTGTTAAGGTAATGAAGATTTTAGATGAAAAAGGCTGGGTAGGGAAAAATGTTGTTGGGGCAACTGCCAATGAAACTTTATATTTGGTTATTCAGCATTCTGATTTAAAATACCAGCAAAAGTATTTACCAATGATGAGAGATGCTGTTAAAAAAGGGAATGCAAGCCCTGGTAACTTAGCATATTTGGAAGATAGAGTGGCTTTAAGAGAAGGTAAAAAACAAATTTACGGAAGTCAGGTTTCCAATCATCCAATTACTAAAAAACCGTTTGTTTCTCCACTTGAAGATCCTGATAATGTTGATAAAAGGAGAGCTACAGTTGGATTGGGAACTTTGTCAGATTATCTTAAATATTGGAACGTAACTTGGGATGTTGAAGCGTATAAAAAAGAGCTTCCCGAATTTGAGAAACTCCTTAATGAGAAAAAACAAAAGACTAATTAAATATCACTAAAGTAGAATCTTAGCAACTTAGAAAAAATGCAATTAACAAACGCAGAAGAACAATTAATGGAACATTTATGGAAGCTTGAAAAAGCTTTTATGAAAGATCTGCTTGAAGCTTATCCCGACCCAAAGCCTGCAACTACAACAGTCGCGACTTTATTAAAAAGAATGATTGACAAGAAATTTGTAGCGTATAACGAATTCGGGAATTCACGCGAATATTACCCGCTGGTTAAAAAAACAACTTATTTCTCTAAACACGTAAACGGATTGATCAGTAATTTTTTTAATAATTCCGCTTCGCAGTTTGCGTCGTTTTTTACCACCGAAACCAATTTATCGGCATCGGAATTGGAAGATCTTAAAAAAATAATCGATTCAGAAATTCAAAAAAAGAAAAAATGATAACGTATCTTTTAAAATCAGGCGTATTGCTTGCTGTGTTTTATGCGGTGTATAAAATGCTTTTAGAAAACGAAAAAATGTTTCGTTTTAATAGAATTTATCTTCTTGGAAGTATTGTTTTTAGTTTGATAATTCCGCTTCAATTGTTTTCGATCGGATCTTTTTTTTCGGCAAAAACGCAAGTGATCGAACTGGATGAAATCATGATTGTAGCGGATAAGGCTGTTTTATATAAACTAAATTATGCGGAAATTCTAACATACTTTTTGACTGTAATTTATATCGTTATAACAGCAATTTTGACCGTTCGTTTGATACGAAATATATATTCATTTACGATCCGAAAGAAAAGAAGTAAAGTCGAATTTATTGATGGACAAAAAATTGTATTGACTAAAGAGCCCCTTTTACCGCATTCTTTCTGGAATAGTATTTTTATCAATCAGGAAGATTTTAAAAATGGCAAAATTCAACCAGAATTAATAGCACACGAAAAAGCGCATTTGCAGCAAAGACATACTTTGGATATTTTGTTTGTTGAGGTTTTGCAAACTGTGTTTTGGGTCAATCCATTATTTGCACTATTTCAAAAAGAAATTAAACTCAATCACGAATTTTTGGCTGATGAAGCTGTAAACAAACAATTTGGCGAGATCAAAAACTATCAGAATCTCCTTCTGGATTTTGCTTCGCATAAAAGTACAGTTTCTCTTGCCAGCAATATTAATTATCTAATCACTAAAAAACGTTTACTCATGATGACTAAAAGAGAATCTCCGATTAAAATTACATTAAAAGTATTAAGTGTTGGTATGCTTTACGCTTTATTATTGTTTGTTTTTAGTACCGAAACTGTCGCGCAGGAAGTGTCTAAAAACAATGATTTTAAGAAAGTTACAGAAGTTAGTGTTAAGCCTGATTTTCCTGGCGGAATGGTTGAGTTTTATAAATTCGTTGGGCAAAACTACAAAATGCCCGCAGAAGTGACTAAACAGAAACTAAATGGAAAAGTATATCTTAAATTTATGATTGAAAAAGACGGTTCTTTGACTAATATTGAAATTTTAAGAGACAAAATAGGTTATGGAGCAGGCGAGGAAGCGGCTCGTGTTTTGAAACTTTCTCCAAAATGGATTCCAGCTTCTGATCAAGGAAAGCCAGTTCGAGTAATGTACAGTCTGCCAATTACAATTCAGGCTGATAAATAGGTTTTTACAGCTTAATCTTTGTCAAAGTTTTAAACTTTGACAAAGAAAACTCTATCCCTCGGAACCTTTTCCGCTCAAAGACAAAAAAATCCGCTTCTGGCATCTAGAAGCGGATAAAATTAAAAAACTAATTAAAAAAAAATTCTAAAAATAAAAATGCAGAATCCAGACTAAAATAAATCTGGATTATATCCAAAGTAAGGTACTTTTTGCTCGTTAAAAATAACTCCGTACTCTTCTAATTCTGTTAATATAGGTTCGTAAACTTCTTTTTTTATCGGAAGCTGTACGCCTGGAGTTATAATTTTTTTATTCAGGATTAACAATGCGGCAATCGCAACAGGGAGTCCAACTGTTTTGGCCATAGCGGTATAAGTCTGATCTTCGCCAATACAAACCATCTTAGAATCAATTTGCTTGTTTTCTCCGTTTATTTCATATCCGAATTTATGGTACATTACAATCATGTCCTTATCATCATGCTGTAATGCCCAGCTGTCGGTTAGAATTTTTTCTAAAATTTGTGCTGGAGTAGCGTTTGGCAGATTCACTTTTTTGTTTGGGTTAAATAAATCCAGTTCCAAAAGTTTGTCCCACATAATATCATCTTGATCAATTTTTAAAATCAATCGGGTTTTAATTTCAACAGAATCTGTGGGGTGATAGGGAAGAAAGGAATTCACAAACTGACGGTAACTCATGTTTTCAGAATCTTCAATAATATAACTGTCATCTGTCATTCCGAGTTGTACAAACATGTTCCAAGCTCTGGAATATCCTACTCTTCGAATAGTTCCTCTGTATAATGTCAGAATATCATCTAGACCGTAGATAGATCTGTATTTAAGAGAATCCCGATTAGAATACGCTTCAAATTTTCCGTAGCCTTCAACTTCCAGAAATTCAGTTCTTCTAAATAAAGCGCTGTAGGGAATGTATTTATAAGTTCCTTCCTGAATAAATTTGGCTGCGCCGCCTTGTCCAGCCAAAACCACATTTCGAGGCGCCCAGGTAAATTTATAATTCCATAAATTATTATCAGATTCAGGAGCTACAAGTCCGCCGCAGAAAGATTCAAATAAAAGCATTTTACCGCCTTTCGATCTAATTTCATCAATAACTTTCATAGCGCTCATATGATCGATCCCAGGATCAAGACCAATTTCGTTCATGAAAATTAAATTGTTTTTTTGAGCTTCTTCATTTAGTGCCTGCATGGCATCACTTATATAAGAAGCCGTAACTAAATGTTTTTTAAACTCGAGACAGTCTTTTGCAATTTCAATGTGAAGATGTGCGGGCAGCATCGAAATGACAATCGATGCATTTGCAATAGCTTTTTTTCTTTCTTCGGTATCAAAAATATTTAAAGCTATAGGAGTGGCGTTCGGATGGTCCTGAGTTTTTAATGCAGCCAAATGCAACGAAAGATCTGCCACAGTTACATGCAGATTTTCACCGTACGATTTAAACAGCAAATACCGGATCAGCGATGATGCGGATCTTCCTGCTCCAATTATTAAAACGTTTCTCATGTTTTAAATATTTAACACAAATATATTAAAATGTTACAATTATAACAATTTTAATTCAATAAAGTTGATTTTTATTTTTCATTTTGAATGAAAAAATAATAAAACGGTATAATAAATAATCTGGAAACTAAAGCGGTTTTTTCGTTGGTTTGAATTATTTTTGTGTCAAATTTCAAAAGAAATAAATCATGAAAAGAAGAATTGTTCTTACTGGAGCTTTTATAGGTATGTTAGCTATTATATTGGGTGCTTTTGGAGCTCATTTATTAAAAAAATATCTTTCAGTTGATCAATTAAATACTTTTGAAGTTGGTGTTCGCTACCAAATGTACCACGCTCTTTTTCTTCTCTTTTTATCGACACAAAAAAGTATTGCCGAAAAAACTTTAAAAGCAATCTATAATTTAGTGGTTGCTGGTGTTGTTTTATTTAGCGGTTCGATTTATTTAATAGCGACAAAAGACTACACGCTTTTTGATTTTAAAATTATAGTATTCGCAACTCCAGTGGGTGGTTTTCTATTAATTATTGCTTGGACGCTATTATTCTTTACGATTTTGAAGCGAAAATCATAAAATCCCGAAAAAAAAATTCTGTCTAAGAATTAATCTTTAATTTTGTCTCATAAATAACATATAACTTTAGTTATGTGAATTTTTTCTGTTTTCTGTTATAAAACGAAAATAATATAACAAATTCACTCATAAGGTTGTAAATAAACAAATTAGAAGCTGTTATTTTTTTCTTTTTGTAATTTTTAAAGTGAAATTTCTCTTTTTTGATATAAATCAAAGTGAAATTTAATTATTTTGAAACGAATAAGAATTAATCTGTAATTTTGCTTCTGAAATAAATATCACACACAACTTAAAATTTATGGACACTAACACAGTTTTCGCGCAATCGATTTCGTTAAAAGAATTAGGAATTGAAAATGCAAAAGTTCGTTATCAACTATCTGCAGATGAATTACATGCGATTACTTTGCAGTCAGGACAAGGTGTTGAGAATTCTACCGGAGCGTTGGCAATTAATACAGGTGAATTTACAGGCCGTTCTCCACAAGATCGTTTCATTGTAAAAGATGATATTACAAAGGATCAAGTTTGGTGGGGAAATGTAAATATCCCGTTTGAACCTCAAGCTTTTGAAAAGCTTTATAATAAAGTAACAGCATTTTTATCAGACAAAGAAGTTTTTGTTCGTGATTCTTATGTATGCTCTGATCCAAATTATAGATTAAATGTTCGCGTTGTAACCGAAACAGCTTGGTCGAATTTGTTCTGTTACAATATGTTTTTACGACCAGAAGAATCGGAACTGGCTAATTTTACTCCAGAATGGACAGTAGTTTGTGCACCAAGTTTTATGGCAGATCCTAGTGTAGACGGAACACGCCAGTCTAATTTTGCTATTTTAGATTTTACTAAAAAAATTGCCTTAATTGGAGGAACAGGTTATACTGGAGAAATGAAAAAAGGAATTTTCTCTGCATTAAACTTTATACTTCCAGTTTTCAAAAATACACTTCCTATGCACTGTAGTGCGAATGTTGGAGAAGACGGAGATACCGCAATTTTCTTCGGATTGTCTGGAACAGGGAAAACAACTTTATCTGCAGATCCAGAACGTAAATTAATCGGAGACGACGAGCACGGCTGGACAAATGAAAATACTGTTTTCAATTTTGAGGGCGGTTGTTATGCTAAAGTAATCAACTTAACAGAAGAGAACGAACCAGACATTTTTAGAGCAATCAAAAAAGGAGCGCTTTTAGAAAATGTGGTTTTCAAAGCGGGAACAAACGAAGTAGATTTTGATGATGTATTGATTACACAAAATACTCGTGTAAGTTATCCAATAACTCATATAGACAATGTACAGCCTGGTTTGGTTGGACATAATCCAAAAAATATATTTTTCCTTACAGCAGATTCTTTCGGAATTCTACCTCCAATTTCAAGATTAAATCCAGGTCAGGCAGCATACCACTTTATTTCTGGTTATACTGCAAAAGTTGCTGGAACAGAAGCGGGCGTAACAGAGCCTCAGCCAAATTTCTCAGCTTGTTTTGGAGCGCCATTTATGCCTTTACACCCAACCCGTTATGCTGAAATGTTGAGCAAAAAAATGAAAGATGCCGGCGTAAAAGTTTGGTTAATTAATACAGGATGGACTGGCGGACCTTACGGAATTGGAAGCCGTATGAAATTGAAGTACACTCGTGCCATGATTACCGCTGCTTTAAAAGGCGAACTGGATAACGTAGAGTATGCAGATCATAAAGTATTTGGAATTGCAAAACCACAATCTTGCCCGAATGTTCCAGAAGAGATTTTAAATCCTAGAAATACTTGGGAAGACAAAGATCTATACGACCAAAAAGCATTAGAATTAGCACAAAAATTCAAAGCTAATTTTGCCAAATTTGAAGAGTTTGCAAACGCTGAAATCTTAGCGGGCGCACCGATTACAGAATAAAAGGAATTAGTTAATTCAAATTAAAAAAAGCTGTTCGTTATGAACAGCTTTTTTGTTTGGTTTCCAATCACATAAAAAAAAATAAATAAAACACTGAAACTGCGACTGGAAACCTTGAATTTCTTATTTTTTAGCTTCGTCAATACGTTTCTGGATTAAATCCCAAGCGTAGTAGTGAAATGTCATTCCGTTGCTCATCGCTGCGAAAAGTCCGTTTTTATATTGACCTCCTAAGTTTACACTTGTAACATCGGCGCCATCACATTCAATTGTTGATGTTGGTACTTCCGCCAATAAAGTATGATTGTTTGGATTTCCTTTTGCTCCCTCTCTAGGATAAACCATAAAAGAATTTGCTTGTTGGTTTGACACTAAGATATATCCTGTAGAATCTGTTTTTTTGTAGATTGCAATTCCTTCATGATCTGCCTTGAAATCTTTCTGACCGAAGAAAGCCAATTCTTTATTATCATTTGAAGCTGGGTCTGCTTTGTATTTTCTAATTCCAACCTGCTCATCACAATAGTAAACAAAACCTAATTCATTATCTACAGCAATAGCTTCGATTTCTTTTTTACCGCTGTATGTTCCAAATTTTCGAACTACTTTTGCAGCAGCAAATTTCCCATTTCCAGAAAGTTCATACTGCCATAAGTAACTTCCAGACGGACCAGTTTTTCTTCCCACAACAGCAAAGATCTTCTGATCACTCGGACGTGTGTATAAAGCAACTCCCATTGGGTCACGCTGTGATTCGCCTGCAAAAACTTCGATCCCGCCGTTATCTATCGGTTTTAAATCGGGAAGACTAAAGATTCTGATTTTGTTGCTTTCACGTTCTGTTGTAACTGCAATATCTACTTTTTTTCCGTCAATGATTAATCCGTAAGCGATATCAACATTGTTGGGACGTTTTAGCGGAATTGATTTTTTAAGGATTTTTCCATTCAAATCAAAAGCATATAAACCGCCGTCTGTATCTTTATCCGTTCCAACAATAATACTTTTTGACGCATCGTTTGGGTTAATCCAGATCGAAGGATCATCTGTATCATGAGGCAATGCTTCGGTAACAGTGGTTGGTTTTACGGCATTTGGTTGAATAGGAGCTAATTTATCGTCTTTACAAGCCGTAAATGCAAGGCTTAGAAGTAAAAAAGCAAGTATCGATTTATTTTTCATTGTTGGTAATTTATTTTAAAGAATCAGACAGAACCGCTAAGTTCTGTCTAATTTAGTAGTTTTTTGTATTGATTTTACAAGTCTAATTTCAATCCGAAATTGTAACGAGCCTGGTAATATTCAGCTTGTTTCGTATGAGTAGCAACTCCTTGATAATAACGCAACGGCTGATTAGTTAAGTTATTAGCTTCTGCAAAAAAGCGAAGTTTTGGAGTAATTTTATAAGAAGCATTAGCATCTAAGAAAAACTGCTTGTCATAGTAACTGTCTTTATAAGACTCAGAACCTAATTCATCTAAATAATCAGATGTAAAGTTTGTTGAGATTCTAGCAGAAAAACGTTTGTTTTCCCAAGACAAAGATCCGTTAAACATATGCGGAGTTGTTCCTGGAAGACTGATATCGTTTCTTTCGTTTCCATCTTCATCGGCAATTCCTTTTGCTTTAGATTGTGTGTAAGTATAGTTTACGTATACTGCAAAACCTTTTAAGAATTTACCAGGAAGAAAATCTAACTGACGCTGGAAAGCAACTTCGAATCCGTAAACATCAACAGTATTTCCGTTTCTTGACTGTAAAAATGACCAGTTTTCTCCAGCTGGAATTGGATTAATCTGATTTGGAAAATCAGCAGCAAACTTAGCATCAGTATATTGATTGTCGCTGTAGTTGTAGATAAAATCATTTAATCTTTTGTAGAAAACACCTCCAGAAATCAAACCAACAGATTTGAAATAGTTCTCTGCCATGAAATCATAATTGTATGAATAAGTAGCATCGAGATCAGGATTTCCAGCTGTAATTTCTTTGTCTGCAGCAATGTTGTTTACATAAGGCGCTAATGCGTAGTAGTTTGGTCGTGCTAAAGCAGTTGTTGCTGCAGCTCTTAAAATCAAATCTTTTGTCGCATTGTATTGGAATGAAATACTTGGTAAAAGATTAGTGTATGAGTTTGTATTGTTTATTTTGCTTTCTAATTCTTCTTCGTCCAATACACGGTTTCCTGTATAATCAATATGAGTATTTTCAACACGGAAACCTAAAACCATAGAAAGTTTATCATTAAAATCCTGATCCCATCTTACATAAGCAGCAGTAATTCTTTCTTTTGCGTTGTAGTTTACTGCTAAATATTCTGCTGGATCAGTTTCTTTCTCGAATAAAGTCGAATTGTTTAAATCTAAGCTTCCTAAATAAGAAGCCGAAGCAAAAGTTCCCGGCACATATTTACTTCCCGGATTAAATCCTTGCCCATCATAATAACTTGTTGGAACTTCAGATAATAATTCCATTCCATCAGTAAGAGGTGAGTAAGAATAGAACATATTATTTCTTTCTTTTTCTTTTAATCGAAGTCTAAGACCAGTTCTAAGTCTTCCTTTTTCACCTGCAATTACAGAGAAAGGAAAACGGATATTTACTTTAGCACCAAATTCGCTTTCGCTTGTTTCATCTGTGTTTTCAGTTACCGAATCAAATTCGAATTCATCTGCAGCTTCACCAGCAGTTGTCAATAAAGGAAATCTTGGATTAGATAAATCTTGGAACATTTCCAAACCTTTTTGACGGTATTCGATGTAACGCTCGCCTGGGCGGTATTCTCTAGCTTTTGCATAGTTTGCAGACCAGTCTAAATCTAAAGTAGAGTTAATTAAGTGTTCTCCACGAAGAGAATAATTTTGCACTCTTTGATCTTCTAATCTTCTGTTTTTATTTCTGCTGTTGTCCAAACCACCTTTTGTCTGACGTTTTACACGACCTTCAAATCCTGTTATAGTTTCGCCATCGTAAATAGCTTCAATATCATCGTAAGTAGTTCTGAAACGATTTTCTCTATCGTCTCTCCAGTTGTAAATTGCATTAGCAAAAATGGTATTGTTTTCGTCAAATTTATAATCTAAAGCAATAGATCCGCTTCGGCGAATACGCTGTACATCGTACTTTCTAATTTCTGCAGCTTGTAAATAATCATTTCCAAATTCATCTCTTACCCATTCGTTTTCGATATTATCAGAACCGTAATCGACGTTGTTGTAAGAACCGCTGAAAACTGCTCCTAACTTATTATCAAAAAAACGGTTACCATATACGAAACCAGCTGTGTAAGAAGCGTGCTCACGAATTGGTAAATATCCTCCAGCAAGCGTTGCAGAAATTCTTTCGCCGTTTGGAGTTGCTCTTGTAATTAAGTTTACAGAACCTCCAATCGCGTCAGCATCCATATCAGATGTTAGAGTTTTGTTTACTTCGATAGTAGAAATCATATCAGACGGAATTAAGTCCATTTGTACGTTTCTGTTATCTCCTTCTGCAGATGGAATACGGTCGCCATTTAAAGTTACCGAGTTTAAAGACGGAGCCAAACCTCTAATAATAATGTTACGAGCTTCACCTTGGTCATTCTGCATGGTAATACCAGGAACACGTTTTAAAGCGTCTCCAACGTTAGCATCAGGAAAACGTCCCATTTGATCAGAAGAAATTACGTTTCCGATATTTTTATTATTTTTTTGCTGATTCAATGCTTTCGCCTGACCTTTTAAGATGTCTCCAACAACAACTTCATTCAGTTCAGTTCCAGAGGTTTTAAGAGCAAAATCAATTACGTTGTTCTTGCCTTGTTCAACTTTTATTTCTTGAGTTAAAGAAGTGTATCCGATATATTTTACTTCAACTTTATAAGTTCCTTCATTAATGTTTAATAATTCAAAACGACCGTTATAATCAGAAACGGTATATTTTTTTTCACCTACAATTTGAACCATAGCTCCAGGCAGAGGTAATTTGTCGTCGGCATCTAATATCTTTCCAGATATAATTGCTTTCTGAGCAAAACCTGTAAAGGCTAGTAAAAAGAATGTTGTTAGTAATAAAAATTTTTTCATTGTGTGTGTTTAGTTTGATTTGCTGCGAAACTATAAAGTGCGTATTACTAAAAGCCTTTAAAAAAATTAACATAGTGTTATGATTAGCCAAAAATTCAGGCAGCTTATTAATATTTAACTAACATTACAATTTCAAATAATTGATTCACAATTAAAAACAAATAATTATTTTGATTGTATTTGAAAAATTGGCGTTAAATTTGCCTTATCAATCACAATCACAATCAAAAATCATCAATCATGTTAAAACAATTTTTTATCTTATGTTCAGGAGTCGACCGAGACCTCTTGAAAGACTGCTCAGAAGGCGAACAAACTAAATATGTTGGTATTGGCGCCACAGTGTTTTTTACAGCAGTCATGGCTTTCTTGGCCAGTGCTTATGCGCTTTTTACTGTTTTCGATTCTATTTATCCCGCTTTGATTTTCGGATTTGTATGGAGTTTACTGATTTTTAATTTAGACCGATTTATCGTTTCTACAATTAAGAAAAGAGATCGGTTTTTAGACGAATTTCTACAAGCGACTCCACGAATTATATTGGCTGTTATCATTGCAATCGTAATTTCTAAACCTTTGGAAATTAAAATCTTCGAAAAAGAAATCAATACCGTTTTGTTGAAAGAGAAAAACGAAATGGAGTTGGCCAATAAAAAGCAGATTGGAACGTATTTCAAAACAGATTTAGATAAAAACAAAGCTGAAATTGCAGCTTTAAAAGCAGATATTGTAAAGAAAGAGAAAGAAGTTAACGCTTTATATTCGACTTATATTACAGAAGCAGAAGGAACTACAGGAACTAAAAAACTTGGAAAAGGTCCCGTTTACAAAGAAAAACGAGAAAAACACGATGCCTCTTTAAAGGAATTTGAAACTTTAAAAGCAGCAAACGAAGCTAAAATTGCCGAAAAAGAAAAAGCAGGCGTAAAACTTCAAGCCGATTTAGATAAAAAAGTCTCGCAGACTCAGCCTATAATTGAAGGTTTCGACGGATTGATGGCGCGCATAAATGCCTTAAACAAACTGCCTTGGCTTCCATCATTTTTCATTATGTTATTGTTTTTAGCAATCGAAACTTCTCCAATTATAGCCAAATTATTAGCTCCAAAAGGCGAATTCGATTTCAAACAGGAAGAAGCCGAAACAGCAATGAAAGCCACTTTGTCACAAAATAAGTATCAGCGCGATTTATTGGTAAAAACCAGCGCCGAAATGCATGATAAAGTTTACGCTGATATTGCCGAAGATAAAAGTCTGTACGATTTACAGCGTAAAAATGCAAAAGAGTTACTCGAACTGCAGTCGCATAAATTTGTAGAAAAACAGAAAGCGACATTGTAAAATGTAATCTGTAAGTAATCTGTAAAATGTAAAAGTCTTAAGCTCTAAATGAACTTAAGACTTTATTTATTTTCAGTAAGAAGTCATTTTACTTCTCACAAATTACATTTTACATATAACTTAAAATCTCTTTTTTATAAGCGTCATATTCTCCCTGCATGATCAAACCGTTGTCAAGGAGTTTCTTGTAGTTCTGTAATTTATCAAAAAGTTCTTCTTTAGATAAATCACTTAATTTACGTTCACCGGCTGGCTGTGTTGGAAGCGGCTCATAAGTTGTTTCTGTAAAAGCTGGAGCAGAAGGCAAAATTTCAGCAAAACTAGTTACTTCTTCAGTTTCTACTTCTTCAACTTCCTCTTCTGCTTCCTCTTCGTATTCTGGTTCAATAGTTTCTTGAACTGGTGCAGCAGTTGAAACTGGATTTTTCAATAAATCCAATTGCTCTTTAGCGTAAGTATAAATTTTTCTAGCCTGAATTTTTGGAATATAATCAATAGAAACCGCTAAATCTGTTTTGGTACCAAATGAAAATTCAGAACCTAAAATGTTTTCTTTTACAAAAGTGCTCGCAATATCATCCCAAGTGTAATCTGTAAAATCCATAGAAAGACCTAAATTCTTAGGCTTACAAATAATGATACGCTTGTTTGTTAATACAATGCTGTCTGGAAAAACAGTAATAGCAGGTTTTTTTTGCACTGCAATATATCCAACTTCTTCGCCTTTCATTAATAAATCTGTAAGTTTCGAAGTGATTTTTTCAATCGCTTTTGGATCTTGTTCTTCGTTCAGAAATTTTTTAAATTGTTCTTTCATTTTTTTAAGTTGCTAAGTTGCTTGTCCCGAAGCTTCGGGACTAAGTGGCTGAGTTTTTTACTGATGTTACAAATGTAATGCCTAATTTTTTAATTCGATAATTTCACTCTGAATTTTCTTTGTCAAACTTTTGAAAACCAATTCATACGAATGATCGATCAATTCTTTGACAAATTTGTCTGGAAGATTTCCGTTTAAAGCAATCGTATTCCAATGTACTTTACTCATATGAAATCCGGGTTGTATTTCGTCATATTCAGCTCTGAGTTCCTGCGCTCGCTCTGGATCGCATTTTAAATTAACAGACTGCTCATTTTTTTCCCATTGCGATAAAGAAGATAGGGCAAACATTTTACCGCCAACTTTAAAAACCAAAGTATCTTCATCAAAAGGAAAATGTTCGCTGACACCTTTTTTTGAAAGACAATATTCGTAAAATGTTTCTAAATTCATAATTGTTTATTTACCAATTTCACCTAAGTGCGTGTATTTAAAACCCTTTTCAAATTTCAATCCGTAACCGAAAATTCGATCCATTGCCGAATGTGAAAATAAAATAATTCCGGTTAATTGAACACTTTCAATACTTAAATAACAGCCTAAAGCATAAATTAAAAGTGCAATTCCTTTATGATGAAAAACATTGTATAGAAATGCACCGCTTTTATTTCCAAAAGCATATCCAATCATAGACAAATCCGGTGCTAAAATTAAAGCTAAAAACCACCACCATTCAAAATTTAACTGATTGAATAAAAAGATTCCAAGAATAAATAAAGCGACTTCTTCTAATTTAATAATTGTGTTCATCATAGTATTTTTTCCATCATTTTTTCAGGATGATTGAGTTTTGTAAATCCGAATTTCTCGTATAAAAAATGAGCGTCTGTTGTGGCTAATCTCCAAATTTTGACATTTTGAAGTTGAGGTTCATTCATCATCGTTTCAATTAAAATCGAAGAATATCCTTTTCCACGATGCTCTTCAGTTATAAAAACATCCATTAAATAAGCAAAAACCACATAATCGGTAATGACGCGTGCAAAACCAATTTGCTTGTCATCTAAATAAATTCCGAAACAAACCGAAGCATCAATTGTAGTTTGCACTTCTTCAATAGTTCGTCCTGCAGCCCAATAAATGTCTTTTAAAAAGTTTTGTATAAATGGAACGTCGAGTTTGGCTTTATCTGTAGAAACGGTTATCACTTTGATTTTAGATTTTAGATTTTAGATTTTTGCAGCAGTAGAAATCTATTTCGAGACTTCGGGACTAAAATCTGCAATTTTATATAATATCGGTTTTGATGGACTAGCATCATTTTCAAACGAAGCTATTTGAATATTTAGTATATAATTTCCATCTTCAATTTCGTCTGGAACATAAATCATTTCGGTAATTGTAGCATTTAATCGTGCATCAGAATTAAGATTATGAGTGTCTCTCACATTCCAAAATGCTTTGTGAGCCAATAATTTGCCTTCGTCATGTTCTTTATCCACACTCGGCAAATCAATTAATAAATGCTGAATTTCGCTTTCGCGGATGAAAATCGCAGCTTCTTCAGACAAATATGGCGGATTTGTATTCGAATATTTTCTTGATTTTTTTTCTTTTTGATTTGGAAGAGTTCTAATAATTAAAGCTTCTGTTTTTTCATTAATTAAACTTACAATTTGATTTTTCGTAATAACAAAATCATCTCCAGATTTTTCAGGTTCAACCGTAATCAATTTTGCAGTAAAGAAAAATTGTTTCAAAGATTGATTGATGCTGTAAAAATCATTTGTAATATGCCCCAAACATTCCGTATGCGTTCCATGCCCATGTGGATTGAAGAAAATATTATTAAAATTCGTTGATGATTTTCCTTCAGAAACTTTCCCAATCCAATCGCCGAAAACTACAGGTTCTATTGAAGGTTTTTCGATATACCAGGCAATTGGGTTTTCGTCTGTATTGGTTAAAGGAATTGAGATATCAATGGGTTTTGATAAGTCAATTTCGAAGTTGTTGATTTTTGCTATCATTTTGATTTAACCGCAAGGTTCGCTAAGGTTTACGCAAAGGACGCCAGAATTTATTAAAGATTGTTTGCAACTCTTTTAATTCCGTTTTTTATTAAAGAAACATTGAAATTTATTAATAAACCTAATTTGCAATTTGTTAATTTTAAATAAGTCAATAGTTGAGCAAAATGAACTTCATTTAAACAATCGACTGCTTTTATTTCCAAAATTAGTTTATTTTCTACTAAAATATCTAATCGATAACCAACATCTAATTTTACGTCTTCATAAATTATGGGTAAAGCCTTTTGTTTTTCAACTGCTAAACCAAGTTTTCTTAATTCATAAAATAAACATTCTTCATAAGCACTTTCTAAAAGACCGGGTCCTAAAGTTTGATGAACTTTCAAAGCTGAATGAAACACAATTCGTGATAAATCATTTTCCGACATAAGTAATTAACAATAAAATTAAAACTCAAATCTACAGTTTAAATCTATTTAATATAAATTTAATCCTACAAAAAAAAACAAATTGCGTTCTTTGCGTAAATCTTTGCGATCCTTGCGGTTAAATATCAGACTCTAAATAAAACAGATCACTTGCAATTCCATCCGTTAAAAATTTTCCTTTTGGAGTTGGTTTTAGAATGTTGTTTTCAATTGAAAGCAAATCGTCGTTTAAGAATTTTTGAGATTGTTTTTTCAGATAATTCAAATATTCCAAACCAAATCGATTTTCAATTCTTTCTAAAGAAACGCCCCAAATCGTTCGTAATCCTGTCATAATATATTCATTATAACGATCTGAAACTGTTAAAATTTCTGTTTCGATTGGAAGTTCATTGTTCTGAATCGATTTCAAATACAATGAATTATTCGCAATATTCCAGCCTCTTTTTTCGCCATCATAACTATGTGCCGAAGGTCCAATTCCGATGTATTTTTTTCCTAACCAATAAGCCGAATTGTTTTTAGAGAAATAATTCTCTTTTCCAAAATTCGATAACTCGTAATGGATAAATCCATTTTTTTGAAGCGTTTCAACCAAAATCATAAAATGATTCGAAGCTGCTTCGTCTTGCGGTTCAGCGATTTTCCCAGTCTGAATTAATTTGCTCAAAGCCGTTTTTGGTTCGACTGTCAAAGCATAACTCGAAATATGCGGAATGCCAAAACTCAAAGCGGTTTCGATATTCTGTTTCCACATTTCATCACTCATTCCTGGGATTCCGTAAATTAGATCCAGTGAAATATTATCAAAATATTTAGTTGCTTCTTGTAAACATTTTACGGCTTCCGCCGAATTATGAGCGCGGTTCATCATCTTCAAATCTTCTTCATAAAAAGATTGAATACCAATGCTTAAACGATTTATTGGACTTTTAGATAATTCCAGAATTCGTTCAGCAGACAAATCATCTGGATTAGCTTCCAAAGTAATCTCGGGATTATCGATGACCTTATAATTCTTATAAACTTCTGAAATTAAAAAGTTTATTTCGTCATTTGTCAAAACAGAAGGAGTTCCACCGCCAAAATAAATGGTTTCGATTTCGTTGTCACTTCGAGCGTCGAGAAGTTCATTTTTACGCATACCAATTTCTTTAGCCAAAGCCAAAACCATCTCATCTTTCTTCTTCATAGAAGTCGAAAAGTGAAAATCGCAGTAATGACAAGCTTGTTTGCAAAAAGGAATATGAATATAAATACCGCTCATTTTTTTTAATTAGATAATGTGTCAATTTGATAATTAGATAATGAAAATTAGGTTCGAAGAAGTTATCTAATTGACTAATTATCTCATTTTGTAATTTTATCCTCATTTTGTTTTACAAAAGCATCCCATCCAGAATAGCTTTTTCCTGCCACAACTTTTCCTGAATTAAAGTGATGACAAACCGCTGCTGCTAAACCATCAGTTGAGTCCAGATTTTTGGGCAATTCTTTTAAGCCTAAAAGCTGTTGCAGCATTTTCGCAACCTGTTCTTTGCTGGCATTTCCGTTTCCAGTAATGGCCATTTTTATCTTTTTGGGTTCGTATTCTGTAATCGGAATATCTCTTGAAAGTCCGGCTGCCATTGCAACGCCTTGCGCGCGACCCAGTTTCAACATCGATTGGACGTTTTTGCCAAAGAAAGGTGCTTCAATCGCAATTTCATCAGGGTGATGCGTTTCGATTAATTCAATGGTTCGCTCAAAAATGATTTTTAGTTTTTGGTAATGATTATCGTATTTGGATAATTGCAATTCGTTTAACTGCAAAAATTCCATTTTTTTATTGATTACTTTAATCAATCCAAAACCCATAATTGTGGTTCCGGGGTCAATACCTAATATGATGCGTTCTTTTGTCAAGAGAGTTTTTGTTTCAAGTTTGATGTTTCAAGTTTAAGTTTAGAAAATTGCCACATTTTCTAATTACCACATTTACTAATTATCAAATTGATTACTTTTGCGGCATGATTTCAATTCCTCACAAAGCTAAGCAATTCCTAGTTCTTCTAGTCAAACTTTTGATTGTTGGCGGTGCATTTTATTTTATTTACAATCAACTTGCCAACAACGACAAATTAGACTGGAATAAGTTCATTGTTTTATTTCGAAAAAATCAGTCGGTTTTAGGTATTTCGTTTATATTACTTTTGAGTGTTTTGAATCGCTATTTTGAGATTTTAAAATGGCAGAATCTCGCCAAAGTAATTCATCAAATCTCGGTTTATGAAGCTACAAAACAGGTTTTAGCCGCTTTAACTGCCGGAATTTTTACACCAAACGGAGTAGGAGAGTACGCTGGAAAAGCTTTGTATTATCCAAAATCGGAAGCTAAAAAAGTCGTTTTTCTAAACTTAATCTGCAACGGAATCCAAATGATTTTAACGATCATTTTTGGGATTTTCGGGTTACTTTATTTCAACGCAAAGTTTAATGTTATTACAACCCAAACAGTCCTAATCCTATTCGGAGGATTTTTGCTAATTCTGATTATTTTATTTTCAATCAAAAAAATAAAAGTCAAAGGATATTCAATTGAAAAACTAATTCATAAAATCAATGAAATTCCGAAGTCAATTCATAGAAAAAACATCTTTTTAGGCATTTTAAGATATTTGGTTTTTTCCCATCAATATTACTTTTTGTTTTTAGGTTTTGATGTCGATCTGCCTTATCTAACCTTAATGGCTGCAATTACATCTGTATACTTTTTAGCTTCATCTTTGCCGACATTTCAGTTTCTAGATTTTGCAGTAAAGGGTAGCGTCGCTATTTATTTCTTCGGAATTCTAGGTGTTAACGAATGGATTGTAATTTTTATCAGCACTTTAATGTGGTTTTTAAATGTTGTACTGCCAGTAGTTTTAGGAAGTTACTTTGTACTGAATTTTAAAACCAAAACTGCAGAATGATCCTGGTTTTGTTCGCTATATTAACCATTTATATGCTAAACATTGGTTTGCTTATTTATGGTTTTTTAAAAGTCAAAAAATATCAAAAAGCAAATTTAAATCCGAAGACAAGTTTTACCATAATTGTTCCGTTTCGAAATGAAGAAGAAAACCTGCCAAAGCTTTTAAATAGCTTTTCAAAACTAAATTATCCAGCAGATTTATTTGAAGTGATTTTAGTCGATGATAATTCGAAAGAGAAATTTCAAGTCTCACATTTTACATTTCACATTTCACAAATAAATAATATTCGGGTTTCAAAATCTCCGAAAAAAGATGCGATTACAGCCGCAATGCAGCGCGTTAAAACCAATTGGGTAATTACAACAGATGCCGATTGCATTGTTCCTCAAAATTGGCTTTTAACATTTGATAATTATATTCAGGAAAATAAAGTTTCGATGCTGGCGGGAGCAGTTACTTATGACTGTGAAAATTCATTTCTGCATCACTTTCAACAGCTAGATTTGACAAGTTTACAAGGCGCAACAATTGGAAGTTTTGGTTTGAACAAAGGTTTTATGTGTAACGGAGCTAATTTTGCTTACACCAAATCATTGTTTGAAAATTTAAATGGTTTTGCTGGAAATGACAAAATTGCAAGCGGAGACGATGTTTTTTTATTTCAAAAAGCAATTGAAAAATTCCCAAATGAAGTTCATTACCTAAAAGCTCAGGAAGCAATCGTTACTACAAAACCAACAGAAAACTGGAAAGCATTATTTTATCAAAGAGTGCGCTGGGCGGCCAAAACGAGTTCGTATAAAAGTAATTATGGAAAATTTTTAGGACTAATTGTTTTCTTTGGAAATTTGAGTTTTGTAATTGCTTTTTTCCTCTTACTGTTCCAAATTTTAGATTATCCTTTTTTTGTTTTATTTGCTTTTTTAAAGTTTATGATCGATTTTGTTTTGATTTATCAAACCAATAAATTTTTATCGAAAACAAGAATTAAAAGCCTTTTATTAAGCAGTTTATTCTATCCGTTTTTTAGTACAACTGTAGCTTTGTACAGCCTATTTGGTTCTTACGAATGGAAGGAAAGGCGCTTTATAAAATAATTTTAGATAAAGGAAACTAAAACTATTCTTTTGCTTTCAAAATTACAGGCAGGATAAATTGTGTTTTTACTGGAATACCGCGTTTTATAGCTGGATTTACTTTTGGAAAATCAACCAGACGAGCGTGTAAAATACTGTCAATTTTTATAGTGTCATAAGCAACAGAATCTTTAGGAAACTGAGGCTCAAACTTCATGGTTGCATTTGGGAAAATTGTTACTTTTACTTCAATAGTGTCCAATTCTGGATACATAATAGATAGAGTATCCACGTTTAGTTTTTCCTCAATAAGATCAGACATTACATCAAAAAAGCATTGCTGGCGAAGTTTTTTATCGGCAATTTTTTCACAATTTGAGACAGATGGATATTCGTCTACTTCTTTCCAATTGATTGATTTTAATTCTTTTTGAAGTAATTCTTTTTCAGACGGAACCTGCTTCTCAAAATATTGACAAGAATTAAAGATGATACAGATGAAAAAAAGTGAAAACGGCCTCAAGATTGTAATGTTGAATGAATAGACAAAAATACGATTATTTTTTTTAGAGATTCCTTCAATTATGCGGAATCTTCATATTTTAAAGGTACAATTTTAAAGTTTGGATAGCAAAAAATAAAATAGTAATTTGTAAGAACAAATTTATCAAAATTATATGGATTTACTTTTAGTTGCACTAGGCTTTATATGCATGATTGTAGGTGTTTTTGGAAGCTTTCTTCCTGTTTTGCCTGGATTATCAAGCTGCTGGGTTGGCTTGTTACTGCTTTATCTAACCAAAGCAGTAGAAAATAATTATTGGCTTTTAGGTATTACGTTTGTTTTAATGGTGGTTATCACGATATTAGATTATGTAATTCCCTCCCGAGGAACCAAAAAGTTCGGAGGCAGTTCGTACGGAGTCTGGGGCACAAATATTGGTCTTGTCGTTGGAATTTTAGCGCCAATTCCGTTTGGAGTGATAATCGGACCTTTTTTGGGTGCATTAATCGGCGAGTTATTGTATGATTCCCAAAATCATAAACGTGCGCTAAAAGCTGCTACTGGATCATTGCTCGGATTCCTTGCTTCGAGTTTTATCAATTTTATGTTTTGCATTATATATTTGGGCATATTTTTAAGTACAATATGGAAATATCGAAACATTTTATTTTAATTATATAACAATTTTTGAATTTCGGCGTTGGGTTTTGATTAAAAACGTCAAATTTTTCTTAACTTTCTTTGTTTTTCATTTGAGAACGAAACGGTTGTGTTTACAGGCGTTACGAGATTTTTTATGTTAATTTCGGGTTATTATTTGCGTAAAATTTTAACTTATTTTTTGGAAATGTTAATTTATTTTATATTTTTATCACGATAAACGATAAAAAGCCTCACTTTGTCGATTATTTCGATCCAGTTTAAATAATGTTTCTTAATAAGTTAAGCGTATGACCCCAAACCTACAAATTGAACTTAGACGTTTTATTTCATCTAATGTTGTCTCCAAGTTAAACAAGTTTTATTTTGAAAATGATGCCCTGCTTATTAAGGGAATTGATGTCTCGATCGGTACAATTTTAATGGGTCTCTACAACAAAGCCGAAGAATCTGACTTTTATACTGAAATAGTCTCCATGCTAAAAGAAGATTCAACCTTTTACCAAGAAGTAGATTTTAATGCAGGCAGAATCTTATCAGTTGATGACTGCTACCGTTTAGAAGGAAATGTTTTTTTGAAAGAATTATTTTCAAATAAAAAAGGAAGAATTTCAGAAATGGTTTCAAACGAAGTCGGCATCAAAAGCGAAACTGCCAGAGAAATACTTAACTTTTCAGCACTGCTTGTAGTTTCCTACTTAAGAAATAATCTTCAATTAGTAGAAAGTTTAAAATTACTTCTCGAAGACCAAAAAAGAGACATTTTAAACAGTATTCCTCCCGGAATCAAAATCATCCTCGGTTTTTCATGCTACGAAACTGTAGAAGACAAAAATCAATCTATCGGAAGATCCATATTTACCCTTTTCGGACATAATTTCTTTAGTTTTTAAAATAAAAAAATCCCATTTTCTAAGAAAACAGGATTCATTATAATTCAAAATTTGAAAAACTATTTAGCGTTTTTCAAATTGATGATCTCTTGGTCGGTCAAAAAGCGCCAGTTTCCTCTAGGAAGATTCTTTTTGGTCAAACCAGCAAATGCAACACGATCAATTCGTAACACATTATACTCAAAAGACTCAAAAATAGAACGCACCACTTTTACATTCGAAGTACGAAGTTTAAGTCCGATTTCACTTTTTGGTTCATTATCAATATAGCTGATTTCCTCAACAAAAACGCGGTGTCCGTCAAGAACTACACCTTTACTGATTTTTTCCAGATCCTCAAATTTTAAGTTTTTGTCTAAAGAAACCTGATAAATTTTAGACGATTTCTGATTCGGTAAAGTAAATTTACGAATCATGTCTGTGTCGTTTGTAAACACCAATAAACCAGTCGTGTTCTTGTCCATTCTTCCAATCGGAGCGATTTTCGAATTCGTAGAACCACGAACAAGTTCTAGAACGTTACGATATTCCTGACCTTCGTCAAGAGCTGTTGTAAAGTTTTTTGGTTTGTTTAATAAAATATATTCTTTCTTTTCAGGAGTCAAAGTAACGCCGTCAAAGTTTACTACATCATTCAATTTTACCAAATAACCCATTTCAGTTACTGGAACTCCGTTTACCTTAACATTTCCAGACTGAATATAGATGTCGGCATCACGACGCGAACAAATACCAGAATTCGAGATGTATTTGTTTAAACGAATTTCATCTGAAGCCTTTTGTCTTTTCGGAGCCTGATTTTGTTTTTTTATTTTTTCTTCCGCAGCAGCGTTAGCGGCTTTAACCTCCGGTTTTACTTTTTTCGGCCCTTGCGCACGTTTCGCCATAGGAGGTTTTGGCTTACTAGAGTTTGATCTTGAGCTGTTTGGTCTAGATCCGCCTCTTTTATTATTGCCTTCCTTGTTGTTCATAAAATCATTAATTTGTGCAAAGATAGTTTTTTCCTGCTAATAAATCTTAAGTTCAATGTTCTTAGATTAATAGCATTTTGTTTTAAGAAGAAAGGAGCATCACAATTGGCTTTTTTTCAGGCATTATTTCCCGCTTTCCGTTCCAATTTTTTATTTTTTAAAGGAAAAAATAAAAAGATTTCCACTTCAATCGGGGCTGGATTCAAACAATTGGCTTCTTTTAAATATTTTGGAATAAGTTATTACACAAAGATTCACAAAGTTTACAAAGAGCAACCCAAAAAATCTTTCCGAATCTCTTAGCGCATCTCAGTGGAATAAAAACTTAGTAATTAGAAATCAATTCGCGCCCATGCCATAAAACGCTCGGATTGATCAAAACAATGCAGAAAACGCCCGAAACGATTAAGAATTTCAAAACATTATGAAGCATTAAAAACTGCTCTTTAGAATTTGATTTCCATAAATAAATCAAGAAAAAAAGCAAAACCCCAAAGCAGGCATAAAAGTAAATATCCATATAACCCACATCGTAAATATTGATTAAAACATAAACAGGTAAAATGGTTAAAATCGTTAAAGCAGTAATAACTTGTTTAGAGATTTTTTCGCCATACAAAACAGGAATTGTTCTATAATCTGTGACTAAATCGCCTTTCAAGTTTTCTAAATCTTTGATCATTTCTCGAATCAGCAAAAGTAAAAACAAGAAAACTGCATGTGCCGAAATCACTACAAAATGACTCATGTGATTTTCAATTTCTTCGAACGAAATTTTATTGTAGAAATACAGTAATATGGCAAAAAACGGAGTAACAGCCAGCAGTGCAGACATTAAATTTCCGATGATTGGATATTTTTTTATTTTATGAGAATAAAACCAAATCATGAAAATATAACCTGAGAAGAATAAAAATGCTCTCCAAGAAACAATAAAAGCCATTAAAACAGCAAGAAAATTCAAAGAAAAATAAACAGATAATTTAGTTTTCTGACTCACTAATCTGTCCAGCATTGATTTATTCGGACGATTAATCAAATCTTTCTGGCTGTCGTAAAAATTATTGATAATATAACCCGAAGCAATCGTAATCGCTGATGCAAAAACAATTAGAAATAGATGGAAATCAAGAAGTATATCCAGTGCTCTAATTTCTGGAGCCAAAATAAAAATAGCCGATAAATACTGCGCTAAAACTATAATTGGAATATTGTAACCTCTAACTACAGAAAACAGACTAACAATTTTCATTACTAAAAGTTTGTGCTGTCTGCTTAACATATAAAATAGTTTGTAAAGGTTTAGATAAGGGAAGTTAAAGGATATTTTTGATTATAAAAATTTACAGTTTGTTTTTTAACAATTCTTTAGAGCCATAGCCTAATTTTCTTATGCATGCCAGCGCTTCTTTTTGAGAAATCTCAATATTTTTGATGTCTTTTTTGTCAACAAAAACTACAGCACCACTCCAAGGATTCGGGGCATCGGGAATAAAAACAGTAAAAGTGCTTTCGTCTATTTGTTCTATCAAGAATGCAAATTGCCAGCCGGCATCTGTAGGAACAAGAATGACTTTTAAATCTTGATTAGACTCAATTCCCATAATGTTTTCATTCATGTTTTTCATAAATGAATATCCAGGAACAAAACTTAAAACTCCATTTTCTAATTTCTGAATCAATTTTTTAGCTTTAGCGGTTCTTGCTAATAAACCCGCGACGAAACAAATAAGAATAATTATTAGTATTCCAATGAGTTCTTGCAGAGCAATTCCTAAAACATGTACTCTCGGAAGATGGTTTACAAGTGGAAGAGTGACTTTTTGAATAATGCCATATCCTTTTTCAAGAATAACAAGCAATACAACTAAAGGTACTAAAAACAGAATTCCTCCTAAAAAAGTTGCTTTGAGTATTTTAAAAATGCTTTTCATAATAAATAACTTTTTAGGATGAAAACTTATGAAAATCTACTCAAATAACTTTGTTTTTTAGAGAATTAAAACTGATACACAACTTCTAATTTATAGTCTTTTAAAGATGCTTTTGCACGTTCCAAATCTTCTGTAAAGCCAAGAATGTAACCGCCGCCGCCAGAACCACAAAGTTTTAAGTAATAATCGTTTGTGTCAATTCCGTGCTGCCAAATTCCATGAAACTGTTCTGGAATCATTGGTTTAAAGTGATTTAAGACAACTTTAGAAAGTTTTTTAGTATTGGTAAACAAAGACGTCATATCGCCATGCAGAAAGTTTTCTACGCAGGCATCTGTGTATTTAACAAATTGGTTTTTAAGCATTGCACGGAAACCCTTGTCTTTTAGGTTTTCCATGAAAATGTTAACCATAGGAGCAGTTTCGCCAACGATTCCAGAATCTAGTAAAAAGACAGCACCTTTCCCGTCAAAACTTTGAGTTGGAATGCCGGTTGCTTCAATATTATCTTTAGAATTAATTAAAATCGGAATGCTTAAATAACTGTTTAACGGATCTAAACCAGAACTTTTTCCGTGGAAAAAGCTTTCCATTTGAGAGAAAACATTTTTTAAATGTAATAGTTTTTCGCGTGTTAAGTTTTCTAAAACTGTGATTTTGTCGGTAGCATATTTATCATAAATAGCGGCAACAAGCGCACCGCTGCTTCCAACGCCGTATCCCTGCGGAATACTAGAATCAAAATACATTCCGGTTTCAACATCATTTTTTAAAGACAGCAAATCGAATGTAACCAATTCAGGCTGTTCAGTCTGTAAGGCATCAAGATAAGTTGTGTAACGTCTCAAACTTGCGTTTGATGCAATTGCTTCCGCCGAAGGTTCTTCGGATTTCTTCAATGCACCATTATAAAAATTATAAGGAATAGAAAGTCCTTTAGAGTCGCGGATAATTCCGTATTCTCCAAAGAGTAATATTTTTGAGTAAAATAATGGTCCTTTCATGATTTATTTTATGTCTTTTTTTATTTTATTTTGGTTTTGAAGATTTTTCTTTAAGCCCTTCTCCAGAATTTCTCGAACTTTTCTTATAATTATAGGATTGTCACATTCCATAATCAATTTAGATATTTCGATTTTTTCTAATTCAATGTCCATTTTTAATTAGCCTTTAATATATAATCCATTAATCATCATGGCAAGTACAAAGAATAATCCAACAAACCATTTAATCATATCATTTTTAGCATCTGTAATTTCTTTTTTTACAAAATCTTTAGAAGCAATTTCATTTTTATCTTGTCTAATTTCTTCGCTAATGGTTCGGTCAATTGCTTCAACAAATTCTTTAACTTTTATTGTTGCAGTATTCATGCTCTGACTTTGAAATGTATATTATATTATAAAGATACGCAAAATTATAATGCAATTGCACCGTTCCCAATTTTGTCGCAAATGTACTGACGATTCTGACAAAATACAACTAATTCGTCTTGAATAAATTGCAATACTTTTTCGGTAACGTTTTCGGGATAAAGGACATGCACATTTGCACCAGCATCAAGCGTAAAACAAACCGGAATCTGTGTTTCATTTCTAAATTTCCAAATTGCATTTATGATTTGCAGCGTATTTGGTTTCATCAAAATAAAATAGGGCATCGATGTCATCATCATAGCGTGTAAAGTCAAAGCTTCACTTTCTACAACTTTGATAAATTCTTCTAAATTACCGTTTTCAAAAATCTTGATTAATTGATCTAAATTTTCGTGCGCTTGGGCAAAACGTCTTTCGGCGTACGGATGATTGTGCATTAAATCATGGCCAACAGTACTTGAAACTTGTTTTTCGCCTTTATCAACCAATAAAATTGTGTCTTGATAATTCTTGAAGTTTTCGTGAACAGTATATGGAAATTCAACCCCAAATAAATCTGTACTTCCTTTGATATTTGCTTGATTTCCCCAAACCACTACTTTTCCTTTTACACTTCGACACGCACTACCAGAACCTAAACGAGCCAAAAATGAAGCTTTTTGATAAAAGTATTCATCAGTCATTTCAGGATTCAGCAATTTTTCCAAACTCATAAAATTCATTGCCAGCGCAGCCATTCCTGAAGCCGAAGAAGCAATTCCAGAACTGTGTGGAAATGTATTTTGTGTATCTATCGTAAAATGATAGTCTTTTAAAAACGGCAGATACACTTCAACTCTTTCTAAAAACTTTTGAATTTTTGGTTTAAAATCTTCTTTTGGTTTTCCTTCAAAAAGTAAATCAAAAGAGAAATTTCCGTTGTTGTCTTTTTTTGAGAAAGCCAATTTTGTAATTGTTTTGCAATTATTCAAAGTAAAACTTACTGAAGGATTTGCTGGAATTTGATTGTCTTTTTTCCCCCAATATTTTACTAAGGCAATATTGCTGGGAGCGCTCCACTCAAATTTTCCGTTTTCGATTGTTGAAGTATATGAATTTGGTATAAAATCAGCTGCTGTAAACATGAATTATAAATTTTGGCAAAGATAGTTTTTAAATTTTTTCGCCATATAAGTTATTTAAGAAATATAAGTTAGGTTTTCTAAAATGAACTTATATTTCTTATATGGATTAAACATTTCTTTTGACTATTTTTGAATACAAAATTTAATGTAATGAATAAAATAGTTAAGATCGTAATCGCTTTAATCATTTGTTTAGCAGTAGGATATTCTGCCAGTTTGGTAACAAGACCAAGTGTAGAAAGCTGGTATCCGACTATTGAAAAACCAATTTTTAATCCGCCGAACTGGATTTTCATGCCGGTTTGGACAATTCTTTACATTTTTATGGCAGTTGCCGCAGGACTAGTCTGGGATAAAATAAAAGAGCAGACAGAAGAAGTTAAAAAAGCACTTCTTTTCTTTATAATTCAACTTATTCTGAATGCAATTTGGTCGTATTTATTCTTCGGATTAAAAAATCCGATGCTTGCTTTAGTTGAAATTGCACTTTTATGGCTTATGATTTACGAAACTTATTTAAAGTTTATCAAAATCAATAAAACGGCTGGTTATTTATTGATTCCGTATTTGGCCTGGGTTGGATTTGCAGCGGTTTTGAATGCTAGTATTTGGTGGTTGAATAAGTAAAAATTTTGTTTCAAGTTTCAGGTTTTTTTTGTTTCAGGTTAAGCTATTTTAGCTTCTTAAATTCTTCCTTTTTAGCATATAGAAAATCTAATAATTCCAAATCATTTGATTTCTCTAGTAGTGTTTTAGATTTTGGATCGTAATTGGAGAATTCTCCCCGCTCATTTGTTCTAGTACTGGTTTTAGCTGTTTTGTTTATAACTTCTACTTTATCGAGAGGAGTGTTATTAGAGATTACTTTTCCGTGAAGGAGTTTTTCGGTTTGAGAGATACTAAGCTGATAAGTAAGAAAAGAAATTGTAGTGAGTAATTTTACCTTCATTTACTGATTTTTTAGTTTTTAATTCCAGTATTCAATTTTTTAAACTCTTCATTTTTAGCATATAGAAAATCCATTGTATAGAGTAAATTTTTCTGTTTTAGAATAAGTTCAGATTGCGGATCGGCATCACAGAAATCAATGAATAATTCTTTTTCGTTAGGTTTTAATTTTAAATCGTTTGTAAAATAATCTAGAGGAACAGTCGATTCGAGTAGTTTTTTAAAGGTCAGTTCGTGTTGTCTATTCTTGCTTTTAGCTTTTGCATCTTTGCTTTTGAATAAGCTAAAAATGCTGCCTCCAATTGCCATGAAATTCATTCCGTTGGCAATTGTTCCATTGTAAACACCAGTATAAGATTGTAATCCAGGTTTAGGAATGATAGTAGAATTCTCATCTGCTGGACCAACTTTGGGAAATTTTATGTTTGTAATTACTACTTCATTTAGTTCTTCTGGTTTCAAAACCATATTCACAATGATATTATTCTGATCTATATTTTCCTGAGAAATTTTTAATCTTTTGAAGAAATAGTCTTTTGAGAAAAACAGCACACTATCTTTCACACTAACCAGAATCGAAAACTCGCCATTTTCATTTGTGGTTGTGCTGGTTTTGGCTGTTTTATTAATTACTTCCACTTTATGAAGTGGTATCTTCTGCGAAAGTACTTTTCCGTTTAATAGTTTTTCGGTTTGAGAAATACTAAGCTGGTATGTAAAAAAAGAAATTGTGGTGAGTAATTTTACTTTCATCTAGTGGTATTTAGTTGAAAGTAAAATTATTAGAATTGTCTTAATGAAAACTTGCAGAATCTGTAAATTCTTGTTAATATTTAATTTCGATATTTTTACAATATCTGAATTAATTTCGATGGAGTATTAATAACCAATTTGGCGCCGCTTGCTTTCAATTCTTCTTCAGTTCTGTAGCCCCAAGAAACTCCAACAGGAAACATATTTGCATTTATTGCTGTCTGCATATCAATATCAGAATCACCTACGAAAAGAATTTCTTCGGGTTTTAAATTCCATTTTTTGCTTATTTCTAGCGCTTCAAACGGATTTGGTTTTTTTAATGCTTCGGTACTTAAACCAACTGCAGCATCAAAATAATCTGGAAATATTTCTGCAGCTATTTTTTTAGTCAGCTCATCGGCTTTATTAGAGAAAACTGCTAATTTGATATTTTGAGAAGATAGATTGTCTAATAATTCTAAAATACCGTCGTACGGTTTTGTTTTAAGCGTACAAACTTTACGATATTCATTAACCATGCAGTCAAAACAAATTTCAATTTGTTCTTTGCCATTATTAGAAGCTGGTAAAGCTTTGCTAACCAAATTTCTCAAACCGCTTCCTATAAAATATTGATACGTATCGTAAGTATGAGTTGGGTAATTTAGACCTTGAAGAACTGTATTCATGGCATCTGAAATGTCTTCTAATGAGTTTACTAATGTTCCGTCTAAATCAAAAATAATTCCTTTAAATTTCATTCTATTAAATATTTTGAGCCAAAATAAACCCGCTTGTCCAGGCATTCTGAAAATTAAAACCTCCCGTAATAGCGTCGATATTTACAATTTCGCCGGCAAAATAAAGGTTTTGATGAATTTTACTTTCCATGGTTTTAAAGTTAATTTCTTTTAAATCAATGCCGCCAGCTGTTACAAATTCTTCTTTAAATGTACTTTTTCCGTTTACTTTAAATTCGGCTTTTGTGAGTTGAGAAGTTAAATTTTGCAATTGAACTTTAGATAAATCTGCCCATTTTGTTTCTATTTCAATTCCAGAAGCCAAAACCAGGCTTTCCCATAAACGATTCGGAAAATCAAAAGGAGATTTTTTTGAAACTGCTTTTTTAGCGTGCTCCTGTTTTAGATCTTTTAGGATTTTTTCAGCATCTTCAAAATCAACATCATTTAACCAATTCACAAAAATGGTAAATTGATAATTTTTATCGTGTAAAATGCGCGCCCCCCAAGCCGAAAGCTTCAGGATTGCTGGACCGCTCATTCCCCAATGTGTGATTAATAAAGGTCCGGTTGACTCTAGTTTGGTATCTTTTACATTTACGGTAACTTGTGCTGCAACGCCAGGTAATTCTTTAATTCGGGAATCTTTAATATTGAAAGTAAATAGGGAAGGAACAGGGCTTACAATTGCATGTCCGTGTTCTTGAAGCATTTCCCATATTTTTGGGTTACTTCCTGTTGCCATTACTAATTTTTCTGTCGCGAAATTATCACTTTGTGTATCAATTTTCCAGTGATTTTCTTTTTTGAAAATAGACTGAACGCTTTGCCCTGTCAGCACTTTTATACCTAATTTTTCTGTTGCTTTTAAAAAACAATCAATTATGGTTTGTGATGAATTAGAAACAGGAAACATTCTGCCGTCTTCTTCGATTTTTAATTCTACGCCATGTTTTTCAAACCATTCGATTGTATCTCCCGAACAAAATTGATGAAAAGGTCCACGAAGTTCTTTTTCGCCGCGCGGATAAAATTTAACCAGTTCGTTGGGTTCAAAACAAGCGTGTGTAACGTTGCATCGTCCACCACCTGAAACGCGGACTTTAGAAAGGACTTCTTTTCCTCTTTCTAAAATGGCAATTTTTAGTTTCGGATTCTTTTCTGCAATATTAATAGCCGTAAAAAAACCTGCAGCGCCTCCGCCAACAATTATTATGTCGAAATTTTTAATCATATTTTGTTTTTTGCCACGAATTCACGAATTATTTTTTGACAATCTTTCAGAATACAAATTCGTGAATTGCTTTGCCTATTCGCTATCGCTCGGGTCGTGGCTATTTAAACTTTATATTTTATCTGGATTATCAGAGATAATTCCGTTTACGTTGTAACTTTTTACTTTTTGAATATCTTCTTTTGAGTTTACTGTCCACGGTAAAACTAAGAATCCTTTTTCTTGAATTTTCTTTACATTTTCGATATTCAATAAATCAAAATCTGGATGAATGGCTTTTGCTTTAATTTTTTCGGCGAAAGCCAGAGCGGTATCGAGATTTTCTTCTGTTAAAACACCAATCGAAATGTTGGGATTTAGGTTTGAAGTTTCTTCCAGCATATTCCAATCAAAACTTGAAATTATAAAATGGTTGTAATTCCAGTTTTTTTCTGAAATATATTGTTCAATTAACTGCACCACCTTGCTTGGAGTTCCTAAACCTTTTAATTCGATATTGATGAGACATTTTTTATCGACCAAATCAAAGACTTCATTTAAAGTTGGAATTTGATATTTTCCATCAATCAAAAACGATTTTAATTCAGAAAGAGAAAAAGTGTTTACTAAACCTTTTCCGTTAGTAGTTCTGTCTATTGTTTCGTCGTGAATTACGATGATTTGTTCGTCAGCGCTTAAGTGAACATCAAGTTCAATCCCATCTGAATTTAAGTCTAAGGCTTTTTGAAAGGCTTTTAAAGTATTTTCAGGTTCGTAGGCTTTGGCGCCGCGATGTGCAATCTTTAAAATATTCATTTTATAAAGGTTCAGAGTTGCAAAGGTACAAAGGAGCAAAGGAAAAATAATAGCCACAGATTAAAGGATTAAAATGATTTTAAAATCTGCGAGAGAAAAACTTCAAATCTGTTCTAATAAAACAAGTCCGTATTCAGAATCGATTATTGCTTTTCCGTTTTGAACTTCTGTTTCATTTCCTGAAAAAGCATCTTTTAGTTTTGTGCCATCTTTAAAGATAGAACCTACAGGAAGTTCTTTTCGCCCAGTTCCCAAATCTAAACCAATTACCACTTCATCTTTATAATTAACTTTAGAAAAACTTCTGGAGAAAATATACGGCTGATCTGAAATCATATTGTGTATTCCTGCCCCAACCGCGGGATGATTTCTGCGAAATTGTCCGAGTTTTTGCCAATGCCAAAGTATTCTCTGAGTTTCAGAATTATTCTCAACATCTTCCCAATTCATAAAGGATCGTAAAGTTGCGTCACCTTCCGTACCTTCAATTTCTAAAGAACGACCCGTTTCATCACCATAATAAACCTGAGAAATTCCAGGAGAAAGGAGGAGTTTCGTTCCGGCTTCAAAAGTTCTGTTTCGATTTCCATCGAAAGGAGCGGGATCATCGTGAGACGATACATAATTTAGGACGCTGTAACCTTTTAATTCATTTTGTAGTTTTTCTGAATACTTCGAAAATATAACTTCATAATCGTTTTGAGAATCGAGTTTAAATTCAAAATTAATCATGCAGTCAAAGCCGTTTTCAAAATAGTTTACTTTTCGGTCTCCAAAATCATAATCCAGTCCAGTGCTTATTTCATAACCATAAACTTCCGCAATTGTATAAAAAGGATTCTGATCTAAAACTTCAAGCGGATGATGCTTTTTCCAAGTTTCAAATGCATAATCACATTCTTTTCTAAAATCAACCCAAACATCTTCATCGGTATGTTTTACAGTATCGGCTCTGTAACCGTCAATTCCGAATTCGAGAATATAATCGGTTAACCACTTTATGATGTAATATTTTGGCGTTCTGGGGTAATTTGTTCTTTTGAAAAATTCATCTAGTGAAGCGATTTCTTTTTCGTAACGGCCTTCATTTTTCCATTTTTCAGTTAAGAAAACGGGCAGTTCAACTTCCTGATTGCTTTCGGTGCGTACATCTGGAAGATTATCGACCAAAGTACACATTGTAGTATTTTCAAATGATTTGTAATCGCAGACAATTCCGGTTCTAACCCAGTCTTCGGGCCACATTGGATCTTCCGCAGTCACAGGTCCGGTATGATTGATAACGCCGTCAAGCAGAATTCTAATTCCTTTTTCGTGGGCTTTTTTTACCAGATTTGCCAAATCTTCTTTAGTTCCGAAGTTAGGGTCTAAAGCCGTCCAATCTTTTGCCCAATAGCCATGAAAACCATAAGTAAGCCCAGTTCCTTCGTCAACGCCGTCGTGAATCTGTTCAACAATCGGCGTAAGCCAAATAGCATTTATTCCTAATTCATCAAAATAGCCTTCGTCGATTTTTTTGATAATTCCGATGATATCACCGCCTTCAAAACCGCGTAATTTTCCCGGGGTTTTGGTTCTGTTAAAATTGATATCGTTTGCAGGATTTCCGTTGTAAAAACGATCGGTAAGTAAAAAGTAAACGTTTGCTCCTTCCCAAACGAAAGGTTTTTTTGAAGTATTGTCTTTATTCATTGAAATGATTATGAATCTTAAAGATAAAGAAAGAATGGCGTATAATAAAAAATTCCGCCACGAATTCACGAATTATTGTTTTATAAATTCGTAATTCGTGGCGGAATAACTTTTCGTAGACGCACAGCTGTGCGTATCTACGTTATATACTTTATGTTTAAAACTATTCCAATTCTAAAACTAAAGCCGATTTTGGTTCCAAAGTTATTTCAGAACTTAAATCAAATGTTTTTCCAGTAATAACATCTTTTCCAGATTTAAAGTTTTTGATGCTTTCTTTGAAACGATTTGTTTTCACAACTTGCTCTTTTGCATTGTTATTGAAAACTACCATAACCGTTTTAGCATCAGTATATCTGAAATAAACGTAAGTGTTATTTTCTGGAATATAATGCGTCATTTTTCCGAAATGAACCGCTTCATTTGATTTTCTCCAGTTGAATAATTTTGCAGTAAAATCGAAGTATTTCGCTTGTTCAGGCGTTCTTCCTGCTGCGGTTAAAGCGTTGTTTTTATCGCCGGCCCATCCACCTGGAAAATCCTGACGAATATCGGCATCGCCTTTGCTTTTGTCGCCGCCCATTCCAATTTCTGAACCATAGTACAATTGCGGAATTCCGCGAACTGTCGCCAATAAAGTCATTGCCAGTTTGTATTTTGGAAGGTCATATTTGAACTTATCATTCATACGATCGGTATCATGATTTTCGGCAAAAACCAAAATATTATTCGTATTTGGATATAAATAATCCATTGCAAAATTGTTATAGAATTTAATCAACCCATTATCCCAGCTTGGTTCGTCTTCATTGAAAGCAGAAGTAACCTGACTTTGAAGCGTAAAATCCATTACACTTGGCAGATTCGAATTGTAATTTTCAATAGCTCCTATTTTGCTGTCTTTCTGCCAAAAAGCTAAATTCGCCTGATTGTGCATCCAGATTTCTCCAACAATATTAAAATTAGGATATTCATTTGTGATTGATTTTGCCCATTCGGCCATCGCCGTTTTATCTGAATAGTTATAAGTATCTACTCTGAAGCCATCTAGATTCGCAAATTCAATCCACCAGATTGCGTTTTGAGTTAAGTATTTTGCAACCAAAGTATTTCTTAAATTTAAGTCTGGCATAGAAGGTACAAACCAGCCGTCAACACAAACTTCCTGATCTATTTTTGAAGCATGGATATCTGTAATTACTTCACGTCTGTGGTGTGTTTGTGTGAAAGTCTCAAATTGATTGAACCAAGTTTTAGTTGGAATATCTTTCATCATCCAGTGCGTAATTCCCCAGTGATTGGTAACATAATCCATAACCAGTTTCATGTTCTTTTTATGCATTTCCGCAGATAAACGTGCGTAATCATCATTAGTTCCGTAACGCGGATCGATTTTGTAAACATCAGATTGACCGTAAGTGTGGTATGAATGCTGTTTGTCATTGTCTTCGCATAAAGGCGTGCTCCAGATTGTAGTTGCACCAAGAGACGAAATGTAATCTAAGTTTTTGATAATTCCTTCGATATCGCCACCGTGACGCCCGCCTGGTTCTGCGCGGTTTCCTTTTTCTGTTAAAGAAGCATCGCTATCGTTTTTAGGATTTCCGTTAGCAAAACGATCCGGCATTATTAAATACATCATATCCGATGCATCGTAACTTTTTCTGTCGGCAGAATTCGGTCTTCTTTCTTTAAGAACATATTTTTGTTTGAAGGCAACTTTATTATTGTTTTTGAAAGAGAAAACTAATACAGAAGCCTTTACATCTTTTGTATCAATTGTTACGAAAAGGTAATTTGGGTTTTCTGTTTTTTCTACATTTTTAATTACCACATTATTTGAAACCGAAGCTTCATATTGTGCAATATTTTTTCCGTAAAACATAATTTGCAGTTCCGAATTTTTCATTCCTGCGTACCAAAATGGCGGTTCTACTTTTTGGATTTGGGCTTTCGCGGAAGCGGAAAACAACAAAACCAATAGTATTAATCTAAAGATATGATGGTTTATTTTTAGGCTGTTCATAGTGAGTAGAATTTAGACGATATAAGAAATGTAAGAACATTTAAGGCAAAAACTGGGGAGGTTTCTATTTAAATGGACTTACATTTCTTATATGGTTAATTAAATTATTTGTTTTCAATAATACTTATCGCATAACCTCCTCCAGAAGCAGAAAGCTGCGATAATTTTGATTTGTTTGTTACAGCAATTTTCTTGATCGTGTAAGCCTGCGGATTTGTTTTGTAATGCGCATCTTTTGCATCAGCATAAATTGTTGCAGTATATTTTTTACCTTTTTCAAGGAAACTGAAATCAATGTTTGAGGTACGAGGAGTTTCTCCGTTTACATTACCAACGAACCAATTGTTTGTTCCTTTTGCTTTACGTGCAACCGTGATAAAATCTCCAGGCTCAGCCTCGATATATTTACTTTCAGACCAGTCTACAGCTACATCTTTAATAAATTGGAATGCATCTGGAAAACGGTTATAGTTCTCTGGAGTATCTGCAGCCATTTGCAATGGGCTATACATAGTTACGTATAATGCCAATTGATTTGCAATTGTACTGTTTACATGCGATTTGTTGTCTGGATTCATTTTGCTGATATCCATTTCGAAGATTCCAGGCGTGTAATCCATTGGACCACCAATTAAACGTGTAAATGGTAAAACCGTGACGTGATTTGGTTTAGAACCTCCAAAAGCTTGGTATTCTGTTCCTCTTGCTGCTTCGTTTCCAATTAAGTTAGGATACGTTCTTGCAATTCCTGTCGGGCGAACTGCTTCGTGAGCGTTCACCATAATTTTGTAATCCGCTGCTTTTTCTATTGCATATTGATAATGGTTTACAATCCATTGGCTGTAGTGGTTTTCACCGCGAGGTAAAATATCTCCAACGTAACCGCTTTTTACAGCATCGTATCCGTTATCGTTCATGAATTTATAAGCTGCATCCATATGGCGCTCGTAGTTACGAACAGAACCTGAAGTCTCGTGGTGCATGATGATTTTTACACCTTTAGATTTTGCATATTCGTGCAGACCTTTTACATCAAAATCTGGGTAAGGAGTCAAGAAATCAAAAACATAATCTTTTGAATGTCCAAACCAGTCTTCCCAGCCTTCGTTCCAACCTTCAACCAAAACAGCATCGAAACCATTTGCAGCAGCAAAATCAATGTATTTTTTTACGTTAGCGTTGTTTGCTCCGTGTGTTCCGTTTGGTTTTGCTTTTGCGAAATCAGTAACTCCTAATTGTACTGTTGGATAATCGTTAGTATATGACCAAGAACTTTTTCCTGTAATCATTTCCCACCAAACTCCAATATATTTTACGGGTTTAATCCAAGAAGTATTCTCAATCTTTGAAGGATCGTTTAAGTTATAAGTCATTTTTGAAGCTAAGATTTCTCTAGCGTCATCGCTTACGATAATCGTTCTCCAAGGTGAATGATTTGGTGCTTGTATATGACCTTTATCACCTTTTGCATCTGGTGTTAACCAAGAGGTAAAAGTCATGTTTTTATCATCAAGATTCAAGTGCATACAAGAATAGTCAATCAAAGCCGCTTCGTGTAAGTTGATGTAAATTCCATCATTAGTTTTTAACATCAAAGAAGTCTGAACTCCTGTTGGCGAAAAAGATCTTTGAGAAACGTTAGCAGTATATGCTTTTTGAGATAAACCTCTAATTTCAGATAATTTCGATTTTGTATAATCATATTCTTGAGTATCGTAATCTCCTGGAATCCAGAAAGCAATATGATCTCCAGTCATTGCAAATTGAGATCTTTCTTCTTTAATTACAAAATAAGTTAGATTCTTTTGCGCTGGGAATTCATATCTAAATCCTAAACCGTCATCGAATAAACGGAAACGAATTACGATTTGTCTGTCTGTTCCTTTTTGATTTAAAGTAACAGCCAATTCGTTATAATGATTTCTGATGTGATCTACTTCTCCCCAAACTGGTTTCCAAGTCTCATCAAAAGTTGCAGTTTTAGTATCAACTACAGTAAAATCGTTTAATAAAGATTTTTTATCATCTTTAAGTTCAAGACCCAATTTACTGGTTTTTACAACTTCTTTGTTTTTGTATTTTAAATTGTACGTTGGAGTTCCGTCGTTTTGAAGAGAAAATTCCATTACGAACTTGCCTTCGGGTGATTTTAACTGCTGCGCCTTTGCAATTGAGCTAAACGCAAACAAAATTAAACTTGCGAAAAATAAGTTTTTCATGTTTTTTAGTTTTATGTAATTTAATTTATTTGTACAAATTTACTTGCAATTACAGGATTTCCATTAACCATAATTGTTAAATCTTGATCACCGTCTACAGTAAATGTTGTTTCGTTATGATTTACAGCTACTTTTAAAATTTGATTTCTGAAATTAATTTTAAAAGAATAGCCTTTCCATTCTTTTGGAATTTTTGGAGAGAAATGCAATTGGTCATTTTTCACACGCATGCCGCCAAAACCTTCCACAATGCTCATCCAAGTTCCAGCCATTGACGTGATGTGGCAGCCTTCTTCCACTTCTTTATTATAATCATCAAGATCTAAACGAGAAGTTCTTAAATAGAAAGTATATGCCATATCCATTTTGTCTAAAACGGCAGCCTGAATCGAGTGTACGCAAGGCGAAAGTGAACTTTCATGAACCGTAAATGATTCATAAAAATCGAAGTTTCTTTCTAATTCTTCTCTTGAAAAATGATCTTCGAAGAAATAAAAACATTGTAAAACGTCTGCTTGTTTGATATATGGCGAACGTAAAACACGATCCCAAGACCATTTCTGGTTGATTGGACGCTGTGAACGATCTAAATCTTTAACCGGAACTAAATCTTTGTCTAAGAAACCGTCTTGCTGTAAATAAATTCCAAGTTCTTTTGAAGTTGGGAAATACATATCATCGGCCACTTTTTTCCATTCCTGAATTTCTTCTGCCGAAAGGCTTACTTTTTCTAAAATGCGTTTGTGATCTGCAGGATATTCTGAACCCACTTTTTCAATTTGTTCTGCAGCAAAATCAATACACCATTTTGCAATATAATTGGTGTAGAAATTATTGTTGATGTTGTTTTCGTATTCGTTTGGTCCTGTAACTCCCAAAATCACATATTGATTTTTCTCTTTTGAGAAAGAAGCTCTTTGGTGCCAGAAACGTGCAATCCCGATTAAAACTTCTAAACCTTTTTCAGGAATATAAGAGTAATCTCCGGTATAACGGTAATAGTTGTAAATCGCAAAAGCAATTGCACCGTTTCTATGGATTTCTTCGTGCGTGATTTCCCATTCGTTGTGGCATTCTTCACCGTTCATGGTAACCATCGGATACAAAGCTGCGCCATTTTTGAAACCTAAATTATCTTTAGCGTTTTCAATTGCTTTGTCTAATTGATTGTAACGATACGTCAATAAGTTTCTAGCAACCTGCTGATCTTTTGTAGCCATGTAAAACGGAATACAATAAGCCTCAGTGTCCCAATAAGTTGATCCACCGTATTTTTCTCCGGTGAAACCTTTTGGACCAATATTTAAGCGAGAATCTTTTCCTAAATAGGTTTGATTTAATTGGAAGATGTTGAAACGAATTCCTTGTTGTGCCTTAACATCGCCTTCAATTGTAATATCTGACATTTCCCAGATTTTTGCCCAAGCCTCAATTTGATTTTGAAGCAAAGCATCGTATCCTAAAGAAACGGCAGATTTAATTACTTTTTCGGCTCCAGCCAAAGTATTTTCATGATTTAAAGAAACTGTATAACCACCAATTTTTTGAATTGCTGAGGTTTGTCCTTTTGCAATAATGGTTCCGTAAGTATATTGAACTTTGTCTGCAGTTGAATCGATTGTAGAAGGCGAAACGTGAATGTCTTCATCATTTGCCAAAATCGTATTGTGCATGAAAGTTGTTACTTTAAAATGCGTTTTGAAAGTCTGCGCTGTTACAAAAGCTTCGTTTGTGCCTTTTTTAACTTCAAGCGGTTCCCAGAATTTTTCTTCCCAGTTAGCATCTTCATTGGTTACACCAGCGTCAACGTAAGGTTTGTAAACGATTTTTGCATCTTTGTTTAAAGGCGTGATTTCATATTTGATAATTCCCGCTTCGTCTAAATCTAATGAAAGAAAACGACGAACATTTACGGCAATTTCGGTTCCGTTTTTTAGAACAGCTTCAAAAGAACGATTGTACCATCCTTCTTTCATGTTCAGTTCTCTGCGGAAATTTCTAACTTCGGTACAAGTGTTTAAATCAAGATTTTCTTCGTTGATTTCGATGTCAATTCCAATCCAGTTTGGAGCATTTAATACTTTGGCAAAATACTTCGGATAACCGTTTTTCCACCAGCCCACTTTTGTTTTGTCCGGATAATAAATTCCTGCAATATAACTTCCCTGAAAAGTTTCGGCAGAATATGTTTCTTCAAAATTGGCGCGCTGCCCCATAGCACCGTTTCCGATACTAAAAAGACTTTCAGACGATTTTACTCTTTCGGCATCAAATCCTTCTTCTATAATTGACCAATTATCTGGTTTTATATAATCTTGGTTCATTTTTTCTTAATTTGATAATTCGTTAATTAGACAATTAGATAATGCATGTTTGCAGTAATTATCTAATTATCAAATTGGCACATTTTCTAATTGATTAATTTTTCTATAAAGCTTGTTTCGATTTGGGTAAAATCTTTAAAAATATAGTCAGCTTCATGCAAAATTGTTTCCTCACCAATTCCCACGCTTACCATTTCGCCTATGTTTGCTGCCTGAATTCCGGCAACAGAATCTTCAAATACAATTGAATCTTTTGGATCAATATTTAATAATTGAGCCGCTTTTAAGAAAACTTCCGGATCTGGTTTTGCATTGGTCACGTCGTTTCCGTCAACAATAACATCGAAATACGAAAGAATTCCAGTTTTTTCAAGAATTGGTCGGGCATTTTTGCTGGCAGAACCCAATGCAATTCCTTGATTTTTATCTTTTAATAGTTTTAGAATTTTAGCAACTCCTGGAAGAATCTCACTTTCGTCCATGTCAACTAAATAAGATAAGTAATCTTCATTTTTTTGGATTAGCCATTTCTCTTTGTCTTCCTGAGAAGCTTCAACATTTCCTAATCCTAGTATAATATCCAGTGAACGAACGCGGCTCACGCCTTTTAAAAGTTCGTTGTCTTCATGTGTAAAATTTATATTTAATGCTTGTGCAATTTTCTGCCATGCTAAAAAGTGGTATTTAGCAGTATCAACGATTACTCCGTCAAGATCGAATATGAAGGCTTTTTTGTTCATTTTAGGGGAATTCTTCTTTATGATTTTACAATAGTGTCATCTACATCTTTTACTTTGTAGACTAAAAGAGCGGCAATTAAAAAACTTACACCGCTGGTAATTAATGCATAAATTGCGTCTCCATTGTAAAGATATTTTACAATTGGACCTCCAATTAATGCATTTACAATTTGTGGAATAACAACAAAGAAGTTGAAGATTCCCATGTAAACTCCCATCTTTTTTGGAGCAATTGATCCTGCAAGAATGGCGTAAGGCATTGCCAGGATACTCGCCCAGGCAACTCCAATTAAAATCATTGGCAATACAACCCAGTCTTCATTTGGCATAAAATAGATCGAGATTAATCCGATTCCACCAATAATTAATGAAAGTGCGTGAGTTGATTTTCTTCCGATTTTTTTAGCGATGTACGGTAAGAAGAATAAAGCAATAATAGCAGAAACTAAGTTGTAAACACCAAATAGAATTCCGACCCAGTCACCGGCATCTTGATATTGCTGGCTTGAAGTATCGCTTAATGGTAGTCCGTAAATATGGTGTGCGATTGCCGGAGTTGTAAAAACCCACATTCCAAATAATCCAAACCAAGAGAAAAACTGCACCCAGCTCAGCTGACGCATTGTTGTTGGCATTTTTGCAAAATCGCTGAAAATGTCTGTGATTTTTGATTTTTCCTCAGAATCAGAAATCGCATCATTTTGCGGATCTTCAAATTTTGCTAACTCTTCTGGTGTGTATTCTTTTGTTGTGAATAAGGTCACTAAGATCGAACCAATTAAAACTGCAGCGCCAATGATAAACGATAAAGTTAAATTTAAAGGTACGCTCCCTGGAACTGTGCTGTTTGAAACATGAAAGTACTTTGTTAAAACATAAGGCAATGCGGAGCCAATTACAGCTCCAAAACCAATTAAAGAGGTTTGGATACTAAAACCTGCAGTACGCTGATCTGTTCTTAAATTGTCACCAACAAGGGCACGAAACGGCTCCATGGCGATGTTGAAAGAAGCATCCATGATCATTAACATTCCGGCACCAACCCATAAAGCCGGTAAAATTGAAATGAAAATATTAGCTTGCGGCATTAAAATTAATCCAACCGAAGCTAAAATAGCGCCTACAAGAAAAAACGGCTTTCGTCTGCCGAATCTTCCCCATGTTTTATCGCTGTAATGACCAATGATTGGCTGCACTATTAATCCCATAAGGGGAGCAATAATCCAGAACCATGAAAGTTCATGTACGTCGGCACCAAAAATTTGAAGAATTCTGCTGGCATTTGCATTTTGAAGTGCAAACCCCATTTGTATTCCCAAGAAACCGAAACTCATGTTCCAAATTTCCCAGAAACTTAATTTACGCTTTTCCATTATCGTAATTTGAAAAAATTATACGATAAGCGCTTTGCTTATCAAAACTTACTGTTTTTTTCGAAGTAAAAGTAAAAGCCTTGACGGGCGTAAAAGTATAAATTATTTTTTTATTTATGCTAACAAAAAAGCCATAAATATTAATTATGGCTTTGGAATATGTTGATTTTAAGAAAATTAGTCAGTAGATTCTCTTTTTATTAAATGTGTTTCTATAACTTCTGTAGTATAGTTTTCGTTTTCTTCTTCGTCATCATCATGTTCAGCTTCAAGTCTTTCGATCAGCATTTTGGCCGCTTTATTTCCCATTTTTTCACCACTTTGACTTACGGTTGTAATGCTTGGAGTGGAGTATTTAGAGATAATTCCGTCAGTGAAAGCAATTACAGCTAAATCTTCTGGGACTTTTAATCCCATTTTTGATGCGGTTTTGATAATCGTTACTGCAAAAAGCTCATTTACAGCAAAAACAGCATCAAAAGCTCTGTCGTGTAAAAGCTGGCTGATTGTGATTTCACAGGTGTCAACGTCTTCAATTTTAATGATTAAATCTTCGTTAAATGGAATTCCATTATCTAAAAGTGCTTTTTCATAACCGTCAGTTCTTAGTTTTCCAACACTTACATAATCTACAGTTGTCACTAAAGCGATTTTTTTTCGGCCATTGTCAATTAAACTTTGAACGGCTTCATATGCTGCTGCTTTATCATCAATAATCACTTTATCGCACAAAATATCGTTGGTAACGCGGTCGAACATAACAACCGGCATTCCTTGATTAATTACTTCTGTAATGTGGTGGAAATCACCTTTGTATTGTGTTTCTTTAGAAAGAGACATGATAAAACCGTCGATGCTGCCGTTGGCTAACATCTCCATATTTAGGACTTCTTTATCAAAAGAATCATCAGATAAACAAATGACAACACTGTAACCATTTTCGTTTGCCACCTGCTCAATTCCATTAATTACAGTAGAGAAAAAATAGTGTACAATTTCTGGTATAATAATACCAATACTTTTGGTTTTTCGGTTCTTTAAACTAAGAGCAATATTGTTGGGTTTATAGTTATAAAACTTTGCAAAAGCCTGAACTTTTAATCGTGTTTCTTCTCCAATTTCAAGACTGTTTCTAAGTGATTTTGAGACAGTTGAAATGGATACGTCAAGTTCCTTTGCAATCTGTTTTAGGGTTATTTTGCGTTTCATGGCGTAAAGTGAAAAAAATCTAATTAATAATAAAGGTATCTGAAAATTTTATAATTGACAATTTTTGACTGAAAAGATTACAAAATATAGAAAGTTTTCAACACTACCACGTTTTCGTAACTCAATAAAAGTTGTCTCTGGTTGAGCATGTTAATAAATTCATAATTTTGAAATTCGAAGTAAAATTAAAAACTTAACTAACAGTCAAAAACTCAAAACTAATTTAAACAAAAAGTATGAAAACAATTTACAAAAAGTTGTTATTTTTATTCCTTCTGCTTCCGTTTACTGTGTTAGCTCAAAGCACATTAACAGGAACAGTAACTGATCTTGCCACGGGTCAGCCAATACCAGGAGTAAATGTGAATGTACAAGGTGCCGCAGGAGGTACTTCTACAGATTTTGATGGTAAATTTCAATTACCGAATCTAAAAAATGGAGACAAAATTATAGTTTCATTTATTGGATACAAAACATCGACTATTGCGTTTAATGGTCAAAAAAACTTAGCTGTATCTCTAGAAGAAGATACAAATCAACTTAAAGAAGTTGTAGTACAGGTAGGTTACGGAACTGTTAAGAAAAAAGACGCAACAGGTTCTGTTTCTCAAATCTCTGCTAAAGAATTTAATAAAGGTATTAACGTAACTCCAGAAAGTTTAATCGGCGGACGTATCGCTGGTGTAAATGTTGTTGGAGGAGGAGCTCCAGGAGCAAAAGCTGATATTAGAATTCGTGGAGGATCTTCTTTAAGTGCTTCAAATGATCCATTGATTATTTTAGATGGACTTCCGTTAAGTAACGCTGTTCCAAGTGGTGCTACAAGTATCTTGTCTACTATTGATCCTAATGATATTGAGTCGTTCACGGTTCTTAAAGATGCTTCTGCAGCTGCTATTTACGGTTCTCGCGCAGCAAATGGTGTAATTGTAATTACAACTAAAAAAGGAACTAAAGGCGGTGTAAAAGTTAACTTCAGTTCACAAGTTGGTATTAATACAGTTGCTAATACAGTTGATGTTTTAAGTACAGATCAATTCCGTACATTAGTAAATACATTGGGTAATGATGCTCAAAAAGCAACAATGGGTACTGCTAGCACTAATTGGCAGAATGAAATTTTCCATACAGCTTTAACAACTAACAATAATATCTCTGTAAGCGGTTCTTTGTTTAACAAATTACCTGTACGTTTATCTGTTGGAAATGTTGATAATCCTGGAATCCTAAGAAACACTTCTTTTGAAAGAACTACGACATCGATATCGTTAAACCCGGTTTTATTTGATAATCACTTAAAAATTGATATCAGTGGAAATTTATCATTCAGTAAAAATCAATTTCAAGATGAGAATGCTGTTATTGGTGCTGCAATTAGTTTTGATCCTACGCAGTCTCCTTATGATGCAGGTTCTCGTTACGGAGGATATTTTGAATGGTTAGAGCCAAACGGAAATATTGCATTATTACCTGCTAAAAATCCTGTAGCAAGATTAAATCAAGAAGATAAAAGATCTAAATCTACTAGAAAATGGGGTAATATTAGCGTAGATTATAAATTCCACTTCTTTGAAGATTTAAGAGTAGTAGCTGAAGCTGGTATTGATAGATTTGACAGCAGCGGATATAATAGACAAAGTACAGAAAGTATTTTAGGATTTCAGCCAAATCCTTTTACTTCTGTGGGTTATGTGAATTTAGGAAACTATGACACGTATACTGATGATCTTCAGAATAAAAATTTAAATACATATTTTGTTTACAGCAAAAATTTAGGAAAATTGAAGTTGGATGCAACTGCTGGTTATAATTACCAATTGTTCCAAAAAGAAAAATACCAATCAGGAGCGCTTACACAGCCAGAATCAACTAGAAATGAAGACGTAATCACTGATCCGGATATCAATTTACAATCTTTCTTTGGTCGTTTGAATTTAGGCTGGGATAGTAAATATTTATTGACTTTAAATTATAGAAGAGACGGTACTTCTCGTTTTTCTGAAGAAAACAGATGGGGTAACTTTATGGGAGGTGCTTTTGCATGGAATATTGCTGAAGAGGCTTTCTTAAAAGATAACGAAACACTTTCTAGTTTAAAATTGAGAGTTGGTTATGGTACAACAGGACAGCAGGATATTTCTGCTCAATACGATTATTTAAGAAGAGTAACGCTTGGTACAATTAATACGCAATATGTTTTTAACGGTGTTGTATATAGAACAGCTAGACCAGAAGGATATAATCAAAATATTAAATGGGAAGAGCTTGCTGAGATGAACGTGGGTGTTGATTTTGGATTTTTAAATGAAAGAATTACAGGTTCGCTTAACTATTTTGATAAAAAATCAACAGATTTATTAGCAGACGTATTAGTTCCTGATGGGGCTAACTTAAGAAACCAAGGGTTTAATAATATTGGTAATTTAAGAACAAAAGGTTTGGAGTTCAGTCTTCAATCAGATGTTGTTAAAAATGACAATTTAACTTGGAATGTAGCTGTGAATGCTACTTATTTAGATCAAAAAATTGAAAGTTTAGGTCAAACAGTTGAAGGATTCCAAGGTTATGAAGTAGGAGATAACATTCAAGGAGGAAATGGAAACAAGATACTTATTAATACTGTTGGATATGCTCCAAACTCATTCTTTGTATACGAGCAATTATACGATGCAAACAAAAAACCAATTGCAGGTGCTTATGTAGATAGAAACGGAGATGGTAAAATTGATGCTTCTGACCGTTACAGATACAAAAAACCAACAGCAGATTATACATTTGGTTTATTTTCAACTTTAAACTACAAAAAGTTTGATTTTACAATGAACTGGAGAGCTAGTGTAGGAAATTACATTTTTGATAACGTAAACTCTAACTTAGGATATTCGGATCAGGCTTTAAGAAGAGATAATGATTTGTCTAACCTTAGTGCAGATTATTTAAACACTGGGTTTAAGTTTGAAGACAATGGTACACAACGTTATTTGTCTAACTATTACATAAAAGATGCTTCTTTTATCAAGTTAGATAACGTGACTCTTGGATATACTTTAGATAAATCTTTATTAAAAGATGTTTCTTTAAGATTCTCAGCGGGTGTTCAAAATGTTTTTGTACTTACAAAATACGATGGTTTAGATCCGGAGAAATTCAACGGAATTGATGGTAACGTTTATCCAAGAGCAAGAACTTACTTGTTTGGAGTAAATGCAAGTTTCTAATAGTACATTGAAAAACAAAATTTAAAACATACAAAATGAAAATATCATTTAAATATATATCTTATTTTTTCCTTTTTATTTTAGGAATAAGTATGACGTTGACTTCGTGTACTGACGATTTAAACGTGACCCCAAAGGATGATGATGAATTTTTATCTGAAACCTTTTTCCAAGATCCTGCATCGTACAAGCAAGTTTTAGCAAAATTATATGCTGGTTTATACGTTGGTGGTAATGATGGTGATGGTGCAGCAGATATTTCTGGACTTGGTGGTGATTTCAGCAGTTACTTACGTTTGCTATTTGTAACACAAGAGTTTACTACAGACGAAGCAATTATTGCTTGGGCAGATGGAACTTTGCCAACATTAAACACACAAACTTGGTCGCCTGTAAATGAGTTTTTATACGGAACTTATTCTAGAGCGTCTTACCATATTAGTGTTGCGAATGAGTTTTTAAGACAAACTACAGATGAGAAATTAGAAGCAAGAGGAGTAGATGCTGCTTTAAAAGCTGAAATTGCAACCTTTAGAGCTGAAGCACGTTTTTTGAGAGCATTTTCTTATGTGAATTTAATGGATTTGTTTGGTAATGTGCCTATTACTACAGAAAATGATCCAGTTGGGTTCTTTTATCCAGAGCAGAAAACAAGAGCAGAAGTTTTTGCTTTTGTAGAATCTGAATTGAAAGATTTAGATAATAGTTTAGCAAATGCTAGATCTAATGAATATGGAAGAATTGATAAGGTTGCCGCTAAGTTTTTATTAGCTCAAATTTACTTGAATTCTAAAGTATACACTGGGACAGAAAGAAATAACGAAGTAGCAACTTTATGTTCTGAAATTATTAATTCAGGATATACATTTGCAGATGTTCCTTATGCTTATTTATTCTCAGCAGACAATGATAGAAACGGTGCTCAAAATGAAGTTATCTTTCCAATCGTAAGTGATGGAAATGCAATTAGAGCTACTGGAGGAGGAATGAGTTTTATTCTTCATGCATCTATTGGCGGAAGTATGGATGCCGCTACCAGAGGAATGGACGGTGGATGGCAGGGAATCAGAACTCGTAAAGAGTTTGTAGCCCTTTTTCCTGATGTAACTGCATCAGCAGATAAAAGAGGAACATTCTATACTGATGGACAATCTTTAGATATTACTAATGTATCGACGTTTACAGATGGTTACGCTGTAACAAAATATATTAATAAAAATGCTGATGGTTCAGCAGCTCAAAGAACAGATATTCCAGATACTGATTTTCCAATGTTTAGAGTTTCTGATGCTTATTTAATGTACGCGGAAGCTGTAGTTAGAGGAGCAACTACTGGTAATTTGGCAACTGCAGTTGGTTATATCAACCAAATTAGAACAAGAGCAGAAGCGAGTCAAATTTCAACAGCTAATTTAACTCTTGATTTTATTTTAGCGGAGAGAGGTAGAGAATTATTCTGGGAATGCCACAGAAGAACTGATTTGATTCGTTTTGGAAAATTCACAGGAGGAGATAAAATCTGGCAATGGAAAGGCGGAACAATGAATGGTGCTGCTACAGAATCATTCAGAGATTTAATGCCGATTCCTGCTAAGACAATTCAGGCAAATCCAACTTTGAAACAAAATCCAGGATACTAACACCTAATTGAACTGTAAAATGAAAAATATATATAAAGTTTTAATCGCATTTATTGGTGTAATCGCGGTATCATGTAATGCTGATGCTGTAGATGAAAGACCAGTACTTAACGTTGTTACTGCGCCGGAAATTACGGCACCAGCTACCGGACAGAATATTGTCTTAGATGTTGATAAAGCAGGAGAAGAAGTGCTTAAATTTACTTGGTCGGCGGCAGATTATTCTATGCCGGTGGCAGTAAAATACACGGTTTTAATTGATAAAAAAGGTGGTGATTTTAGTGCTGCCAAAACGCTTCAAACTGCTTTAAATAGCAGTACTGAAGTTTCTGTACTTGGAAGAGAATTAAATCAAGCAGCGATAGATCTTGGCGGAAAGCCAGAAGTAGCAGCTGAGTACGAGGTAAAAATTAAGTCAGATGTTTCTGGAGGATTTACTCAAATCTCAAAAGGATCAATCACAATGACTGTAACTCCGTATACAGGAAGAGTTCCTTATGATTTTGTTGATTGGTATTTAGTTGGTGATGCAACTGTTTCAGGATGGGATAACAATAAAGGAAACCAAATCTTATTTAGAAGCGGCACAAATGCTAATGAGTATACTTTTACTGGATTCTTTAAAAAAGGATATTTCAAAGCTATTAGAGACTTAGGAAACTGGGCTCCAATGTATGGCGGTGCAAATGGATCTTTAGCTTATAGAGGAACAGATGCTGATGCAGATCCTGCAAGTATCGAGATTCCAGCTGATGGATACTACAAGTTTAAAATGGATGTTCAAAAGTTAACTTATACTTTAGAACCATACGCTGCTGGTGCAGGTGCTGCAACATATACAACGGTAGGTATTATCGGAGATGCAACAGCTAAAGGCTGGGACGCTTCAACACCAATGGTGAAATCAACATTCAATGCTCACATTTGGACGTTAGGTGTAACATCTTTAAATGATGGCGGAATGAAATTTAGAGCTAATGATGCTTGGGATGTTTCTTGGGGAGGAAAAACAGCTTTCTCTGGTGGAGGAACAGGAGATAATATTCCAGTAGCAAAATCTAAATATGTAATTTATTTCAATGATTTAGACGGAAGTTATGTAATGATTCCTAATCAATAAAACTTCGGTTAATAACTGAAAAGGGCTATCTGCTAGATAGCCCTTTTTTAATAAAACTAACTAACCAAATAACCACACATTATGAAAAAAACTTTACTATCGATATTTTTATTGATGGCAGTAAATGCTTTTGCTCAGATTCAAAACGTTACTTATTCAATAAATCCTTCGCCCTTTGAGGATACTACTCCAATTACTATTTCAATTGCAGGAACAAGTGTTAATGAAGGTACTTGGGGCGTTACAGGAAATGCATTATATCTTTGGTCATGGTCTTATGATGTAAATGATGCCAATCAGGCAGATTCTCCATCCAACGGATCTTGGACAGCATCGGCGGAAGCCAGCAGATTTACCTATAATGCCGCCACAGATACTTATACCAAAACATTTACTCCATCTGTATATTTTAATAGAAACGGAATCGGAAGAATGGGTTTTTTAATTAAAGCAAAAGATGGAACTGGTACAAAACAATCTCAGGATATAGTTGTCGAAGTTGGATCTTTTCAAGTAAACCTAACTGCACCATTAGCAAACAGTACCACGATTATTAATTCTGGAACTAATTTTGTGATTTCGGCAGCGAACACAAATGGTTCTGCAAGTTACACATTAAAGGCAAATGGCGTAATAATCCATACAAATGCAAGTACTTCAAACTATACTTATTCGCATTTTAATATTACAGGAAATCAAAATTATGAACTGATTGCAGTTCAAGGAACGACAACAATTTCTAAAAAGTTTTCAGTTATAGTAAATCCGAATACAGTTTCAGAAACAATGCCGACAGGTTTGGCAGATGGAATCAATTATAATGTTTCAGATGTTACAAAAGCAACCTTGGTTTTAGATGCTCCATTAAAGGATTTTGTTTATGTTGCAGGAAGTTTCAACAATTGGCAGCCAACTTCGGCTTATGCAATGAAAAAAGATCCATCTTCGGGAAAATTCTGGCTGGAATTAACGGGTTTAGTTTCGGGTGTAAGTAATACGTATCAATATTGGGTTGTAGACGCAGCGCCGCTTGCTAATTCTCCAGCAATGGTTAAAACCGCAGACCCGTATTCTACTTTAGTTTTGTCTCCTTATGATGATGCTTCGATTCCGGCGGCAAAATACCCAAATATGCCAGCTTATCCTGCGGGACAAAATTTTGAGGTTACAGTTTTAAAAACGGGTCAGACTCCTTACAATTGGCAGGTTACAAATTTTGTAAAACCAGAAAAAGAGAAATTAGTGGTTTATGAAGTTTTAGTACGTGATTTTGATGCTGGCAGAAGTTATCAGAGTTTGATTGATCGCATAGATTATTTTAAAAATCTAAAAATTAATGCCATTGAATTAATGCCTGTAATGGAATTTGAAGGAAATGAAAGCTGGGGTTATAACACCTCGTTTCATATGGCTTTGGATAAATTTTATGGAACATCAGACAAATTAAAAGAGTTTATCGATTTATGTCATCAAAACGGAATTGCGGTAATTCTTGATGTGGCCCTAAATCATGCTTTTGGAAGAAATCCGATGGTAAGAATGTGGATGAATGACCCAGACGGGGATGGCTTTGGTTCGTCAACTGCCGAAAATCCTTATTTTAATACAGCAGCTAAACATAGTTATAGTGTTGGAGAGGACTTTAATCATCAATCGGCAAAGACACAATATTATGTAGAGCGCGTTGTTAAACAATGGATTGAAGAATATAAAATTGATGGTTTCCGATGGGATTTAACTAAAGGGTTTACGCAAGCTTGTACAGCATCAGACGAAAGTTGTACCAATGCTTACCAACAAGATCGAGTAGATGTTTTAAAGAAATATGCTGATTATTCATGGAGTTTAGACCCGACACATTACACCATTTTTGAACATTTAGGAACAGAAACCGAAGAAAAACAATGGGCAGATTACAGAGTTGCAGAAACTCCAAGTAAAGGAATTATGATGTGGGGAAAAATGACAGATCCGTACAATCAATTGTCAATGGGTTACGCTTCAGATAGTAATATTTCAAAAATGTCAAGTGCCAATCGTGGTTTTGCTGCAAACCGTTTAATAGGTTATGCTGAAAGTCATGATGAAGAACGTTTAATGTATAAAAATACTCAATACGGAGCTTCAAGTGGTACTTACAATGTAAAAACCTTAAACACGGCTTTGTCAAGAATGTCTGCGATTGGAGCTGTTTCTTTATTGGTTCCAGGACCAAAAATGATCTGGCATTTTGGAGAGCTGGGATGGGAAAGTTCTATTTTTACTTGCAATGATAATTCTGTAAATACAAATTTTGATGCCATTTCGGGAGATTGCAAACTAGATACAAAACCGCAGCCTCAATGGGTAAATAATTGGTTAGGAAATTCAAGTCGTAATGAAATTTATAACGATTGGGCAAAAATGATTACCCTTAAAACAGTTGAACCGGTCTTTTTAGGAACTTCCATAATTCCAAATTCTAATTCGCTGACCGTAAATGTAAAAATTACAAATGCAAGTTTGACTTCGGCACAATTAAAAGATGTGTTGATCTTGGCCAATTTTGATGTTACAGCACAAAATGTTGCGACAGGTTTTCCTTATCCAGGTACTTGGTATAATTTAATGGATAATACAACTATTATTGTAACCGATGTAAATGCGCCAATAAATCTGCCTCCGGGCGATTATAAAATTTATGGCAACAAAACGGCAAATCTAGCGATAGAGGATTTTGAAAAAGGAAATACGATAAGCTTATATCCAAATCCAGTTTCAGATTATTTTACTTTAAATAGTGCTTTTAAAAAGGTCTTAATTTATTCCGTTTCAGGTCAAGTCGTTAAAAGCTTCAATTCAAACAATAATGCTGCTTTTCAATTTGGCGTAAGCGAATTGCAAACAGGATTATATCTCGTAAAAGCTTCTGATGAAAATGATAAAACTCAAGTTATGAAGTTTATTAAAAAATAGAAGTTGAAAATATATTTTTCAACTTAAAAATTTGGTTAAGTTAGTAATGACAAGGGCTGTTTTACGTAAAGTAGACAGCCCTTTTCTATTTTTTTACTTGATTTTATTTCTTTTTATTGTATTCTCCAATTAAAGAATAATATCCAAATGTTCCTAATCCCATGACAATCAGCGGTGTCAATATAAAGAGGATAATTACACCAAATACTAAATCGTCTTGCTGGTCTGAAAGCAGTTTGGGTAAACCAAATTCAAATACACAGAAATAAGCTGCTGCAGCTGCTAAAGCAATCCATAAAGCCCCTAAAACTTGTTTAATCGCATTCATTTTTTTAAATTTTAAAGGTGAGTAGTTTTGTTTTTGTTATCAATATAAATCATACCAATTACAAAGCAGATTCCTGCTATTGCAATAGGATACCATAAACCTTCCAGATAAAAATCTGGCTTTCCGGCTGTTTTGGCGTGCGTTACAAAATAAGTAGAAATAGCAGGAAGTAACCCGCCAAAAATTCCGTTACCCACATGGTAAGGAAGTGACATAGAGGTATATCTTATTTTAGTTGGAAACATTTCGACTAAAAATGCTGCAATTGGACCATAAACCATTGTTACAAAAAGTACCTGAATAAAAACTAAGAAAATTAAAGTCCATTTATCGCTTGAATTAATAGTAACCGAAATACTGCTCTGTACTTCGTTCATGTTCATGTACGTTTTTTTCTCAAAAACGGTTGTGCCATCAGTATATTTTTTTTCAGTCGTTGTAATAGAACTTCCGTCTTCTCTATTTTCGGTTGTTTCTTTTGGATTTTCTACAATTTCTGTTTTTTGTTTGATGTCTGTTGTATTGTACATCATTTTATAAATCGGCCTATAAGATAATATTGCGATTAGCATTCCAAACATCATAATGTATTTGCGTCCAATCTTGTCGCTCAGCCATCCAAAAAAAATAAAAAAAGGAGTTCCAATTAAGAGTGCGATACCTAATAATTCATCTACTTGTGAGGAGTCAACATTCATAACTGTTTTCATGAAACTCATCGCGTAAAACTGCCCCGTGTACCAAACAACACCTTGCCCCATTGTGGCTCCGAATAAAGCCAGCAAAACGAACTTCATGTTATATCTATTTCCAAAACTTTCTTTTAACGGATTTGTACTTGTTGTTCCCTCTTTTTTAGCTTTTGCAAAAACAGGCGATTCATCCATATTTTTTCTGATGAGATAGGAAACACCAACCATTGCAATCGATACCCAGAAAGGAACGCGCCAGCCCCATAAATCAAAAGCTTCTGGAGAAAGAATATTTTTGGTTGCCAGAATAACCATTAAAGAAATAAAAAGACCCACAGTTGCAGTGGTTTGAATCCAAGAAGTCCAATAGCCTTTTTCACCTGCAGGCGCATGTTCTGCTACATAAGTGGCTGCCCCGCCATACTCGCCCCCAAGAGCCAATCCTTGTAATAAACGCAGAATTAGAACTAATAAGGGAGCGAAAAATCCAATTGTTTCATAACTCGGAATACAGCCTATTAAAAAAGTCGAGCCGCCCATTAATAATAAGGTTGCCATGAAAGTATATTTTCGGCCAATGATGTCTCCAAGTCTTCCAAAAAATAAGGCTCCAAAAGGACGTACGACAAATCCGGCTGCAAACGTTGCTAAAGTTGATAAAAACGCTGCGGTCGGATTATCACTAGGAAAGAACTTCGTTGAAATAACAACGGCCAAACTGCCAAAAATGTAGAAATCATACCATTCGATCATGGTGCCCATAGAAGAGGCTGAAATTACTTTCCAAATGCCCTTAGTAGAAGTTTTGCTCATAAAACTGCTTTGAGAATCTTGTTAATAAATGAAAGTCAAATATATATATTTACGAATATAGAAGATATTTTTTTATTCAGTCAATACTTTTTTAACAAAAACTGTTAATTTGTTGACATCTGCTCTTTGAAGTGAAAAAAGATTTAACCGCAAAGAGCGCAAAGGTTCGCAAAGTAAAATGTACTTTGCGAACCTTTGTGTAAACTTAGCGCTCTTTGCGGTTAAAAACAGAAAAGTATAAAAACAAAAAACCCGAATATTTCTATTCGGGTTTGTGGTACCTCCAGTCCCGAGGCTTCGGGAGAACCAGGGACACATATTTAGATTCTTTTAGATAAGATATCTTTTAAAATTGACGGATCATTAATTATTTTATTATTAAAGTTTTTGCTTTTCATTCTTTTAATAAAACGTTCCAAGTAAAGAGCTTCGTCTCTGTCAGTACAATTAAAAGTCAAAACTATTTCCCAGTCATTGGCAATCTTGGTAAAGGAATTTGAATAAGAGTGATTATTGTGTTTTATTACTCTTTCGTTTATGTTATTCGTTTCGCCGATGTAAAATTTTTGAGATAATTTTGAATAGAGAATATAGAGATAATGCATTTGAATAAGTATTAAAAAACAAAAAACCCGAATATTTCTATTCGGGTTTGTGGTACCTCCAGGGATCGAACCAGGGACACATGGATTTTCAGTCCATTGCTCTACCATCTGAGCTAAGGTACCGTTGTGCGGTTAATGCGGGTGCAAAGATAGAATCATTTTCCGTTTATCCAAAACATTTTAAAAAAAAAATCAATTCGTATCTTCGCAGAAACAAAAAGTAAAAATGATTTTAACTGTTGATGTCGGAAACACCAGAATTAAAGCGTCTGTATTTGAGGGAAATACTGCTCTGGAGAATTTTATTTTTGAGAAAAACGAACTGGAAGAAAAAATCGAAAAAATTTTAAAAAAATTTCCAAATTGCTCCGATTTGGTTGTTGCATCCGTAGGAAGTATCGAAAAACAATCCTTTTTAACTTTCGAAAATCAACTAAAAGTTCATTTTTTTTCACACGAAGATGTATTTCCTTTTCATAATAAATATGCCACACCAAAAACATTAGGGATAGACCGTATGATTTTGGCGGCAGGAGCAGCTTTGCAATTTCCTAAACAAAATAGATTGGTTATTGACGCGGGAACATGCATAACCTACGATTTTATCGACGAAAATGATAATTATCTGGGGGGAGCCATTTCTCCAGGCCTGCGTCTGCGATATGAATCACTGCATAATTTTACGGCCAGACTGCCGTTACTTACATTAGAAGCGCCTGAAACATATATTGGAAACTCCACACAACAAGCCATACATTCTGGTGTTGTCAATGGTTTCGTCTATGAGATTGACGGTTTTATCGATGAATATCGAAAAGAGTTTTTAAATTTTATCATAATTTTAACGGGCGGCGATGCAGATTTTTTGGCTAAACGATTAAAAAATACCATATTTGCCAATTCAAATTTCCTTCTGGAGAGTTTGAACCAAACATATCAATATAAAATCGACAATGATTAAAAAAGTATTAATAAGCGCTTGTTTGCTTATATCGTTCGTTTCATTTGCTCAGCAAGGTACTGCTTCACCTTATTCTTTTTTCGGAATAGGAGATGTAAGATTCAAGGGAACTCTTGAAAATAGATCTATGGCTGGGGTTGCAGTGGAGCAAGATACGATTCACTTAAATTTAGAAAACCCTGCAAGTTATGCCAGCTTAATACAAACAACTTTCACTGTTGGAGGAACTTTTGCAACTTCTAATTTAAAAACAAGTACACAATCTGAAAAAGCACAGCGCAGTACTTTTGATTATTTAGCATTAGGAATTCCGATGGGAAAATTCGGAGCTTCATTTGGTTTAATACCAGTATCTTCAGTAGGTTATAAAATCCTTACCGACAATTCTGCAACAGAGGGTGCCACAAGTTCTCAACTTGATGGAAAAGGTGGTATAAATAAAGTTTATTTCGGACTTGGATATAAAATAATGCGTAACTGGAATATTGGAGTTGACGCACAATATAATTTTGGAAAAATTACCACTACAACAGTAGAAGCAATTACAGGAGTTCAAAATGGTACGGCTGAGGTAAATTCTTCAGAACTGTCAGGTATGGCTTTTAGTTTTGGAACAATGTACCAGAGAAAGATCTACAAAAAAGTAAGTTTGTTTTCTAGTTTAAGCTATACTTTTGCTAGTAATTTAACTTCAGATAATACAAGAACGATTTCCGTTCAAGGTGACCCAGATTCTTATGTCTATCCAGTAAATTCACAAACGCTGAAACTGCCTAACAAACTAAGTATTGGGCTTGGAGTTGGTGAGGCTAGAAAATGGCTTATTGGAGGAAATATGACATTCCAAGGAGACGGACAATTGGCAAATTATTATAACGCTGCAGAGAATGTAAGCTACGAAAAGTATACAAAATATGCTCTTGGAGGTTATTACCTTCCTAATTATAACTCCTTTACAAGTTACTTAAGCAGAATTACGTATAGAGCTGGTTTGAAATATGAAAAAATTGGATTGATTGTAAATAACGAATCGATCAAAGATGTTGGAGTAACATTAGGAGCAGGAATTCCGATTCCGCAATCTTTTTCAAATTTAAACTTTGGAATCGAATTTGGTAAACGCGGTACAGTTTCTTCTAATTTAGTACAAGAAAACTACGTGAATTTTAGTTTAAGTTTCTCTTTCAACGACAAATGGTTTGTGAAGAGTAAATTCCAATAAACATAGTATTTTATCTTTTCTAAGCTCATTACAATTTATTACATTTGGCGAATGAATTTACCAAAGAGATATAGTCTAATAGTTGTCACAGTTATTGCTGTGACACTCTTTTTTGGGTGCGAAAGTAATTTTAAAGAAGTTCAAAAAATTAACTTCTCGGAATTTGTTCCAGCCACCGATGCTGATACGGCCGATATTAAATATACAGATTCTGGACGTATTACAGGTGTTTTAAAAGCTCGTAAAATGCTGGATTATTCTAATCTCGATTTTCCATTTACGGAATTTCCTAAAGGAATAGATGTTACTTTGTATGATAAAAAGCAAAAACGTACTTTTATAAAAGGAAATTATGCTGTTTCATATAAAAACACTGGAATTATCGATTTGATTGGAAAAGTAAAAATTACCTCGGAAGCAGGTCAGGTTTTGGAAACAGAACAATTATATTTTGACCAGAAAAATGAGTGGTTTTATACGGAAAGAAAATTTAAACTTACCGATGCAAAAGGAATTTCTCACGGTCAGGGAATAGATTTTAGTAAAGATTTTAAAGTGATTAATTCACAGCGAATAAGCGGTGAAATTGAATCCGACGAAGAATAAAACAAAATTATGGGTTACTTAAAATATACACAATTTATCTATATCGCATTTGCACTTTTTTTTGCTTATGATGGTATAATGAAACTAAACGAAGGCGATGAAAGTTACCCTTTTTACTTTGTGATCGCAGGAATGGCAATTTTTATGTTTTTCTTTAGAAGAAGGTTTCTTAAAAAGTATGATAACCACAACAAAAAACAATAAAAATGGAAATTAGTATTATAATAATATGTTTAATACTAGCAGCCTTTTTCTCTGGAATGGAAATCGCTTTTATTTCCTCCAATAAAATTTACCTCGAAATAGAAAAGAAACAAGATGATTTTTTATCTCGTATCTTAACGAAACTCACCGAAAATCCGTCCAAATTTATTGCCGCCATGCTCATTGGTAATAATGTGGCTCTGGTTGTTTACGGATTTTTTATGGGCGATCTGATTTTGAATTGGATAACGCATTTTGGTTTTGTCTTTTCCGATTGGTGGAACATACTGATTCAGACTCTTCTCGCAGCATTTATAGTGCTGGTGACTTCAGAATTTTTTCCAAAAGTTTTTTTTCAGATTTATGCCAACTCTTTAATTAAGATTTTGGCTCTTCCCGCTTATTTATTCTACAGATTATTTTATTACATCTCAACTTTCTTTATTTGGATTGCAGATTTTGTGCTGAGTAAATTTCTTAAAACCGAAGGAAGTCAGATTCAGCTTTTCAGCAGGATTGAGCTTGGAAACTACATTACAGAACAGATGAGCACGGTTGAAGAAGATGAAGAAGTAGATTCTGAAATACAGATTTTTCAAAACGCATTAGAGTTTTCAGGTGTAAAGGCGCGGGACATAATGACGCCTCGAACAGAAATTGTAGATGTTGATTTGTTTGATACAGTTGATGATCTTAAAGCTATGTTTGTTGAAACAGGCTACTCTAAAATCATTATTAGTCAAAATTCTCTAGACGACATTGTTGGTTACGTACATTCATTTGATTTGTTTAAAAAACCAAAAACGATAAAATCGGTTTTGATGACAGTGGAATTTGTTCCTGAAACAATTTTGATAAAAGATGTGCTGAATGTACTGATCAAAAAACGTAAGAATGTGGCGGTAGTTTTAGACGAATATGGAGGAACTTCTGGAATTATTACGATAGAAGATATTGTAGAAGAACTTTTTGGTGAAATTGAAGATGAACATGATTTAGATGAGGAATTAATTGAAGAAGAAATAGGAGAAGGCAAGTATTTGTTTTCGACACGTTTAGATGTAGAATATTTAAATGAAACCTATAAATTGATGATTCCAGAGGAAGATTCATATGGAACTTTGGGAGGTTTTATTGTCAATCATACAAAAGAAATCCCGCAAAAAGGAGATAAAATTGTAATAGATAAGTACCACTTTTTCATAAAAGAGGCGTCAAATAAGAAAATTGAGTTAGTCAAATTGACAATAAAAGATTGATTTTTTAAATTATTAAAAAAAAATGTGTAAAATAAAACGCTAGTTGTATTGTTATTAACTAGATAATTGTATTTTCGCAAACTGAATATAAAATTAACGATAATAAAATGGCAGTTTTAGCAAAAATTAGACAGCGTTCCGCTTTATTGATAGGGGTTATTGCACTTGCATTATTTGCATTTATAATACAAGATCTATTTACAAGAGGAACATTTGGTCAAAGTTCAAAAGATGTAGGAAGCATCGACGGAAAAGATATTTCATTTGAAGACTTTAGAGTTAAAGTTAGTAATGTTGAAAAAAGTGGGCAGGGTATAACTTCCACTGAAGCTGCAAACAGAGTTTGGGATCAAGAAGTTTCGATCGCTTTATTGTCATCACAATTTGATAAATTAGGATTGAGAGTAGGTGAAAAACACTTATTAGAAGTTTTAAAATCTGATCCAAATATTGGTAAAAACCCAATGTTTTTAAACGCAGCAGGAATTTTTGATGTAGTTAAATTTAAAGATTACTTTAAATCAAATCCAGAAGCCGCACAATACATCGCTGAAAAAGAAAAAGATGCTGAATTAAATGCTAAATTTCAAATCTATAATACTTTAATTAAGTCAGGACTTTACACAACTGCTAGTGAAGGAAAATTAAAGTATGAAATGGAAGCTAACAAAGTAAGTTTTGCTTACGCTGCAGCTCCATATTCTTCTATTAAAGATAGTGAAGTAAAAATCTCTGATGATGAGATCGTAGCTTACATGAAGAAAAACGAGAAAAAATTCAAAGCGGATGCAACTCGCGAAATTCAGTACGTTTTAGTTGAAGATAAAGCTTCTAAAGAAGATGAGGCTGAAATTAAAGCTAAATTAACTTCTTTATTATCAGGAAGTGTTGTTTACAATGCAAAAACAGGTAAAAACGATACATTACCAGGATTTAGAAATGCAACAAACATTGCTGAATTTGTAAACGCAAATTCTGATGTTCCTTACGATTCGACTTATGTTCCAAAAAATGCTTTGCCAGCTGTAGATGCTGATAAATTATTCAGCTTACCTGCTGGAGCAATTTACGGGCCTTATGTATATGGAAGATACTATGCGATTTCTAAATCTCAAGGATTTAAAGCTGGAGTTAACGCAAAAGCAAGTCATATTTTAATTGCTTACGATGGTTCTCAAACTCCATCCGCTAAAGAAAAAAGAACTAAAGAAGAAGCTAAAGCTAAAGCCGAAGAAATTTTAGCACAAGTTCAGGCTAATCCAGATAGTTTCATGATGCTTGCTTTTACAAGTTCTGATGATTCATCTGCACAACAAGGTGGTGATTTAGGGTATTTTGGACCAAACCAAATGGTAAAACCATTCAATGATTTTGTATTCAATAACGGAATTGGTAAAGTTGGTTTAGTAGAAACTCCATTCGGATTTCACATTATCAAAATTACAGATAAACAAGATGGAATTCGTTTAGCTACTATCGCTCAAAAAATTGAGCCTTCTGAAGCTACTTCTGATAAGGTATTTACTTTAGCAACTAAATTTGAAATGGATGCAGCCGACAAAGATTTCAATGCTGCTGCAAAAGAATTAGGTTTAAAAGTGGCTCAGCCAGTAGATGCTAAAGCTATGGACGAAGCATTTGGTCCATTAGGAAACCAGCGTAATATCGTTAGATGGGCGTTTGATAAAGAAACAAGCAAAGGAGATGTTAAACGTTTTGAAATTGCAAACATCGGACACGTTATCGCTCAGTATAAAGGTGAAAACAAATCAGGTTTAGTTTCTGTTACAATGGCAAGACCATACGTGGAGCCAATATTGAAAAACAAGAAAAAAGCTGAAATCTTAAAAGCAAAGATGTCAGGTTCAAGTCTTGAGGCTATTGCTAAAGCTGCTGGAGTTGCTGTTCAACAAGCAACTGATGTTACTTTAGATAATCCAGTTCTACCTGGTGGAGTTGGACAAGAGCCAAAAGTTGTTGGAAATGCATTTGCCTTAACTGCAAATAAAATTTCTGCTCCAATTGAAGGAAATACTGGAGTTTACGTTGTGAAAAACGTTAAAACAGTAAAAGCTCCTGCAATCGCTAATCACGCTGCTTATGTTGAGAAAGTAAAAGCTCAAAGCGCAAATGATGCAAGCAGAGTATTGCCAGCGTTGAAAAACAATGCTAAAATTGAAGATAATAGACTACAATTCAATTACTAGAAAATAGTAAAATACAAAATATAAAACCCGAAACGTCATTTGATGTTTCGGGTTTTCTGTTTTAATTTAAATATACAATTTTAATTTGTAATAATTTTTAGCTAATTTTCTTATAGTATATAGGGATAATCGAAATTTAATTTAAAAAATTTGTGATATTCAAATTATTACAGTTAATTTGTGCGATTTTTCATTTTAACATATTTTTTTTGTTTTTCAATATGTTGAAATAAAGACAATTAAAATCCAAGAACCAACTTTAATGATCAAACATTTAATGTTTTTTACTTTTAATTTTTTTAGAAAGAAGCCAAGAGTATATACCAAAATAGAAAGTCATATTTATGGGATTATTACCGAGCTTTTAAAAGTTAGCAGCACCGACATCAATGTAGATGAATTAGGTGGAAAATATTATTTGAGTAACGAAGAACAGCATTTTAAAGTTACAATCTTGAGTAATGATTATGTTATAAGATTAACCAATACTCATGATTCTGTTGCTGAAAAATATGATAAAATCTTTGTTGAAGATGTCTTAAGAGCGGTAAAAGAGGAAAAGCATCGCAGAATGGAACTTGTTTACGATTCTATCACAAACAGCATCGAAAAGATGGCTGAGCGCTTGCACAACAGACTTATCGAATCGAATGAACAAGAAAACCAATCCGTTCGTCGTTTAGAAACTAAAGATGTCAAGAACAAAAAAGTAAATTACTAATTACTTAAAATCATCTCTTCGTAGGTAAAGATCGTTTCGTATCCTTTTTCAGCGAAATATTTGGTTGGATTTTCTTTAGATACCACCATTACAAAATCACCACCCCAAGCACCTAGACTTTTAATTACGCCGTTAAAATCTGGAAAAACAGCCTCTTTCACGGTCTGCATTTCTAGTATGTTGCTTAAATGAATTTCGTGACGCTGTACTGCCAAAGCAAATTCTTTCAATGTTTTAGCATGAAGAATATCGTAAGTGATCTTATTGTTTTTGGCTACGCTCTCTGCTAAATGATGATTTTTGTTATTGTTGTAAGCGTAGATTGCAGACTTACTATTTTGTTTTTTATTCAAATAGACGAAATAGATATGTTCCGTAAAATCAGGATTAAACTCAACAGGTTCTACAAAATTATCTTTAACACGATATAAAACAGGAGTGTCATTTTGTGCACAAGCAATGTCGTAACCGCTTCCGCCAAAACTATTGTTTAATAATGTAAATGCATTGACATCTGCCCACTGAGCAATATTATTTATAAGTGTCGAAGAAGTTCCAAGTCCCCAATTTCTTGGAAACGACAATTCTGTTTTTATTGTAAAACCATTAGACTCATCAATAAATTTTGGATTTAAGACATAAGCCTCATGAAGAATGTCAATTAATGTCGATTTGATGTTTTCAACTTTTACTGCAGGATTGGCTGTAATTTCTTCAAATGAAATCGTTTCTTCAAACCAAACTTGCTTGTCATGGTCATAACTTTTCCATTCTATTTCTTTGTTTTGGCCATCTTCAATTACCAAACTTTGACCAAATCTTGTAGGTAACGCAAAAGCATCTGCTCCATCTAAAACGAGATATTCTCCGGCGATAAAAAGTTTTCCGTTACTGTAAAATGTTTTTTTCATGCGTTATATTTTAGCCCCGATAGCAGTGGAAATCCTTTTGCTTTTTTTCTTTAAAAAAGGAAAAGATTGTAACGAATAGCGGGAATAGCTCCAAATTATTTTCTTAAGTTTTCAATAAATTCTACCACAGCACTGTGCGTTACTGCTATTTTTTTAAAGTGCGTTTTAATTAATTGGCGCTCTTCATCGGTAGCTTCAAATTGATTGATAATATTATTTAAGTGCATTTTCATGTGGCCTTCCTGTATTCCTGTAGTGGTAAGTGAACGCAGTGCAGCGAAGTTTTGTGCTAAACCGGCAACAGCAACAATTTCCATTAATTCCTGTGCAGAAGGTTTTTCTAAAATGTCTAAACACAATTTAACTAAAGGGTGCAAAGAAGTTAATCCCCCTACGGTACCCAATGCAAGCGGAATTTCAAGCCAGAAAGTAAAGATTCCATCTTCGATTTTTGCATGAGATAAACTGGCATATTGACCGTTTTTCGCGGCATAGGCATGAACGCCTGCTTCTACGGCTCTAAAGTCGTTTCCTGTTGCTAAAATTACGGCGTCAACACCGTTCATTATACCTTTATTATGTGTGACTGCCCTAAAAGGTTCTACTTCAGCAATTTGAACAGCCTGTACAAATCGCTCCGCAAATTCTTTCGGGTCATCAATGTGTTTTTCTGCTAGTTCTTCAATAGGGCAGGAAACTTCTGCTCTAACCAGACAATTTGGGACATAGTTAGATAAAATACTCATGATAACTTCTACTGCTTCACCATTTTTAGTTAGGTCGCTATTTCTGGCTTCCTCTTTTAGAGTAGATGCAAATTGTTCTAAGCAGGAATTTATAAAATTTGCTCCCATGCTGTCTTTTGTTTCAAAAGTTGCATGAAGCTGATAATAATTTTCAAGTAGACTTCTCTTGTCTTTTAGCTTAATATCTAAAATACCGCCGCCGCGCTGCTGCATGTTTTTGGTAATGCTTTGGGTTTCTGAGAAAAATTTAGGTTTTATCTCTTCAAAAAAAATTTTTAGTTTTTCTGCATCACCATTATATGTAAAGTGAACTTGGCCAATTTTTTCGGTGTTAATAATTGTTGTTTTAAAACCGCCTCGTGTAGACCAATATTTCGCTGCTTTAGACGCTGCTGCTACGACAGAACTCTCTTCGATAGCCATTGGTATGGTTTTATATTTTCCGTTGATTAAAAAGTTCGGAGCAACTCCAAGTGGGATATAGAGGTTTGTAATGGTGTTTTCGATAAATTCATCATGCAGCTGCTGAAGCTTTTCATCTGTATTCCAGTAATTTCTTATAATATTTTGTGCCTCTTCAGGGTTCGAAAAATATTCATTTGCAATCCAGTTAATTTTTTCTTTTTTGGATAATTTAGAAAATCCAGCAACAGCGTTGTTCATTCTCAGTATATTAAATAATAATGTTGCGGCAAATATACCATTTTAAGAGATTTGTTTAAAATGTATTTTAAAGTTGGAAAGCACGCAATCGTTATTTTTTTTAACATTTAACACTTAATATGTGTATTATGTTTATTTTTTTTACTAAAATTGGGCTCTTTTTTATATTTAAATTAATTGTAATGAGTACAAGTAAAATTACTGTAATACTTTTATTTCTAGTTGCGACCGTTTTTGGCCAACAAAAAATCACTATCGAAAATATTTATGGCGGAACATTCCGAGCTAAAGGAATGGATGAGCTTCAATCGCTAAAAAATACAGACCAATATACGGTACTGAATGTTGATAGAGCAAGTAGAAGCATGCAGATTGATTTGTATGATTTTGCAACTTTAAAAAAAGTATCTAACTTAATTGATACTAAAAATCATAAAGAACTTTCGCAGGGTATTGACAGTTATACTTTTGATGCATCAGAAAAAAAGATTTTAATTGCTTGTAACACCAATCAAATTTTCCGTCACTCTTTTACTGCGGATTATTATTTATATGACATCGCTTCAAAATCTTTATCTAAACTTTTTGATTTTCAAGTTCAGGAGCCGACTTTTTCTCCTGATGGTTCAAAAATCGCTTACGCAAAAGAAAATAACTTATACGTATACGATATAGCGTCTAAAAAATCTACTGCAATTACTACAGATGGTAAAAAGAATGCTGTAATTAATGGTATTACTGACTGGGTTTATGAAGAAGAATTTGCTTTTGTTCGCGCATTTGACTGGAGCAAAGACAGTAAAAAAGTAGCTTATATTCGTTTTGATGAAAGCCAGGTTTCTGAGTTTTCAATGTCGGTATTTCAAAAAGATTTATATCCAAAAATTGAAACGTTTAAATATCCAAAAGCTGGAGAAAAAAATTCAGAAGTTTCATTACATATATATGACGTAGCGGCTGGAGCGACAAAAAAAGTAGATTTAGGAAAATACAATGATTTCTACATTGCTAGGCTGCAGTGGACAAACGATGCAAATGTGCTTTCTGCACAGGTTTTGAACCGTCACCAAGATAATCTTGACTTATTATTTATTGATGGAAATACAGCTGCTGCAAAAGTAGTTTTAAATGAAAAAGATAAAGCTTATGTTGATGTAACAGATAATTTAACTTTCTTAAAAGACAATAGTTTTATTTGGACGAGCGAAAAAGATGGTTTTAATCATATTTATTTATATGATAAAACAGGAAAACTTAAAAATCAAGTTACAAAAGGAAACTGGGAAGTAACATCTTACTATGGTTTTGACGAAAAATCAAAAACTATTTTCTTTCAATCTACAGAAAATGGTTCAATCAACAGAGATCTTTATAGAATAGGTTTAGACGGAAAAAATAAATTACGTTTATCTAAAAAAACGGGAACAAGTGCGGCGACTTTCAGCCCTAACTTCCAATATTTTATTGCTACCTACTCAAGTAATTTAGTGCCTACGACTTATACTTTAAATGAGTCTAAAACAGGAAAAGAAATTCAAGTTATAGAAAACAATCAAGCGCTTGCTGATAAACTTAAAGAATATAACTTGCCGGCAAAAGAATTTATCGTTTTGAAAACAGCAAAAGGAAACGAATTAAATGCTTGGATTTTAAAACCAAAAGATTTTGATCCTTCAAAAAAATATCCAGTTTTCATGTACCAATATTCTGGTCCAGGATCACAGCAGGTAAATAATGATTGGAATAATAGTGATGACTATTGGTTTTTATCACTTACGCAGCAAGGTTACATTGTAGCTTGTGTTGACGGACGAGGAACTGGTTATAAAGGTGCAGATTTCAAAAAAGTTACTCAAAAAGAATTAGGAAAATATGAGGTAGAAGATCAAATCGATGCTGCAAAAGTTATTGGTTCTTATTCTTATGTTGATCCTTCTAGAATTGGTATTTTCGGATGGAGTTATGGTGGTTTCATGGCTTCTAACTGTATCTTCCAAGGTAATGATGTTTTCAAAATGGCAATTGCTGTTGCTCCGGTAACAAATTGGAGATTTTATGACAGTGTTTATACAGAGAGATATATGCAGACTCCTCAGGAAAATGCAAGCGGATACGATCAAAATTCACCAATCAACCACGTAGATAAATTAAAAGGTAAATTTTTATTGATTCACGGTTCAGCTGATGATAATGTTCACGTTCAGAATTCTATGCAGATGATGGAAGCTTTAATTCAAGCTAACAAACAGTTTGAATCTCAAATTTATCCAGATAAAAATCACGGTATTTACGGAGGAAAAACAAGAATTCAGCTTTACAATAAGATGACAAATTTTATTAAAGAAAACTTATAATCTAAATCTTTAAAACTTTTTAATTAAATAAAGAATAATATGATAGAAACTAAAGTAAAAACTGCACATCCAAAAGGACTTTGGGTATTGTTTGGGACGGAGATGTGGGAGCGGTTTAATTTTTATGGAATGCGGGCTTTATTGACTTTATTTCTTGTAAATTCATTATTAATGAAAGAAGAAGAAGCCTCATTGATTTACGGAGGTTTTCTTGGACTTTGTTATTTAACGCCAATGCTTGGTGGTTTCGTTGCCGATCGTTTTTTAGGTAATAGAAACTGTATTTTATTAGGTGGATTATTAATGGCAATTGGGCAAATGCTTTTATTTACCAGCGGCAGTATTTTTGAATCTAACTTAGGTTTGGCCAAAACAATTATGTATTCTGCATTAGGAGTTATTGTTTTTGGTAACGGATTCTTCAAACCAAACATTTCGAGTATGGTGGGAAGTTTGTATCCTAAACAAGAAAAAACAAAATTAGATAGTGCTTTTACTATTTTCTATATGGGAATCAACATCGGAGCTTTTTTAGGTCAGTCAATTTGTCCTTTACTAGGAGATGTTAAAGATGCTGGAGGAATTAGAGATATTCATGCTTTTAGATGGGGATTCATGGCAGCTTCTATTGCAATGTTGTTAGGAACAATTCTTTTTTACTTCTTAAAAAATAAATATGTAGTTTCTCCAGAAGGTAAACCATTAGGAGGACTTCCTTCTAAAAATGATGCTTCTGATTTTGAAGAAGGAGAAGCACAGCAGGCAAACTTTTCAAGTAAAGCTTTAACACTTGCTGGAATTGCGTTTATCGCTTTAGGATTCTTTTTTCACTATGTTGTAGGCCAGAACTTAATTTATACTTTGATTTATTCAAGTGGATTGGCATTGGCTGGTTTGATTATTTCGGATTCGTCGCTGACAAAAATCGAAAGAGATAGAATCATTGTAATTTATATTGTTTCATTTTTTATTATTTTCTTCTGGGCGGCTTTCGAGCAGGCCGGTTCTTCTTTAACTTTCATTGCAGATAACCAAACAGATAGAAACTTCTTTGGTTTTCAAATGCCTGCGTCAATGGTGCAGATTTTTAACGGATTATTTGTGGTATTATTAGCAGTTCCGTTTAGTATTTTATGGGATACTTTGAGAGCAAAAGGAAAAGAGCCAATTTCTCCTGTAAAATTAGCTGTAGGTCTTGTTGTTATTTCGATAAGTTTCTTCATGATTGCGACTCAGGTTTCTTACATTGGAACTTCTGGTTTGTTGTTGGTTAAATGGTTGATTCTATTATATTTCTTAAATACATGTGCGGAGTTATGTTTGTCTCCAATTGGGTTATCATTGGTTGGTAAATTATCTCCAAAACGTTTTGCTTCTTTATTATACGGAGTATTCTTCTTGTCTAACGCATCTGGTTATGCATTAGGAGGAACTTTAGGTTCTATTTTACCTGCAACAGGCGATAAATTCATCAAAGCAAAAGAATTAGGAATCGATCTTCAAGCTATTTTAGATAAAACGGTAACGCCAACTGCAGAGCAATTAGCTCTTTTAGAAAAACATCAGATTAGTGCAGCAAATCACTTTTTTGCTGGATTTGAAATTCACAACTTATATGAATTTTTTATGGTGTTTGTGGTACTTACAGGTATTGCTGCAATTATATTATTTGCGTTGACTCCATTCTTGAAAAAGATGATGCATGGTGTTAGATAAAATGGAAAAGAAAATTACATTAGAAGATATTCAAAATTTTGAAGGCAAGTACCCAAAGCAATTGTGGTACTTGTTTTTTGTTGAAATGTGGGAGCGTTTCTGTTTCTACGGAATGCGGGGCGTGCTTACAATTTTTATGGTTGATCAGCTTTTTTTGAAAGAAGATCATGCTAGTTTACAATATGGGGCTATTCAAGCTTTTGTTTATGCCTTTACTTTTGTTGGAGGTATTTTTGCTGATAAAGTGCTGGGTTTTAAAAAATCGCTTTTCTTTGGCGCAATCGTCATGATTCTCGGCAATCTTTTAATAGCTGTATCTCCTCACGATTTATTTTATTACGGAATTGCATTTTCAATTATTGGAACTGGTTTCTTTAAGCCAAACGTTTCTTCAATGGTTGGAGAGCTGTATAAAGAGGATGATGGAAGAAGGGATGCAGGTTACGGAATGTTTTATGCGGGTATAAATGTAGGAGGTCTTTTTGGAGGTGCTTTATGTGTCTACTTAGGAAAATATTATTCTTGGCAGTTGTGTTTCTTATCAGCAGCATTAGTAATGTTTTTGGGATTGATTACATTTTTATTTACTAAAAAATATTTAGGACCAATTGGTGATTCTCCTTTATTGGATTTACAGCCATCTAAAAGAAGAATTCGCGAAATCGCGGTTTATGTATTATCGCTATTAAGTATTCCATTTATTTTTATAATGGTTAAGAATACCGATTATACGGATTATTTCATGTATACAATTGGTATTATTGCTGTATTGTATTTTACTTATGAATTGATAAAACTGGGAGATGTTAAACTTCAGAAAAAGCTTTTTGCGGCGTTTTTATTTGTGTTTTTCTATCTTTTATTTAATGCCATTTATGAACAGAGCGGTGGTTCGTTGTCTCTTTTTGCAAAAGACAATCTAGATAATAAATTATTATTTTTTAATATTGATCCCAACATCATCAATAACAGTTCAAATACATTTTTCGTGGTGGTTTTAAGTCCGCTGATTGGATTGTTGTGGATTTGGATGGGAAAAAGAAAAATTGAACCTAATACCCTGATTAAATTCGGAATTGGATTTTTGTTTTTGGCAGCTTCGTTTTATATTTTCTACTTAACTAAGTTTTTTGCTAATTCTCAAGGAATTGCTTCTTTAAATGTCTTCACTTTCGCTTATTTGGTAACAACAATTGGTGAACTTTGTTTAGGACCAATAGGAATGTCAATCATTACCAAACTTTCTCCAAAAAGATTATTTGGAATGATGATGGGATTGTGGTTCCTGGCAAGCGCATTTGGACAGTTGGCAGCTGGAAAATTAGGAGCAGAAATATCAAGATCAAACACTGGAGATACCTTAATGTCTAAATTACAATCGTATACAGAAGGATATTATCAACTAGCGATCTATTCACTTGTTGCTGGAGTTGTGTTAATTGCGATTTCGCCTGTACTTAAAAAATTAATGCAAGAAGTAAAATAGATTCATTTTACAATTTGTTTTTTTATGTAAATTTGTGAAAAATTTCTCATTATGAAAAAAATAGTACTCATTGCTTTATTTTTAATTGGTGCGTTGAATGCTCAGGCACAAGAATTAAAATGGTATACAGATGTAAGGGAAGCTATTACTGTAAGTAACAAAGAACAAAAACCTATGTTGATGTTTTTTACAGGAAGTGACTGGTGCGGCTGGTGTATTCGACTGCAGAATGAAGTTTTAAAAACAGAGGAGTTCAAAAAATGGGCATCTGGGAATGTGGTTTTAGTAGAACTGGATTATCCAAGAGGTGTTGCTCAGACACCAGAAATCAGAAGTCAAAACAATGAATTACAGCAAGCTTTTGGAATTCAAGGCTTTCCGACTATTTTCTTCACTAGTGCAGAATCTAAGGATGGAAAAATCAATTTTAAAGGTCTTGGTAAAACAGGATATGTTGCTGGTGGACCATCTGCATGGTTAACTGTAGCAGAAGGAATTGTTCATCCAAAAAAAATATAGTTCTTAAAATCTTAAATAAATAGTAAAGCCTCTTACAATTTGTAAGAGGCTTTTTTGTGTTTAGTAAGAAAATATTTCTAGTAAATTGGTTTGATTGCGTATTTAGTATTTTATTATAAATAAAAAAACATATAATGTATTTTTTGTGGTAATAAAAATTGGAAAATTAAAATATTATGTTAATTTCGTCATGCTAATCTAACCAAAACCAATTAATATGACTAAAAAACTACTTATCCTACTATTTTTTTTAGGTCCATTTATGATGAAAGCGCAAAATTTAGCATGGAGAACAAACATGACCGATGCTATTGCGATAAGTAACGACCAAAGAAAACCAATGCTGATTTTATTTACTGCCTCGGGTGTACCAGAAAATCTTCAAAATGAAATTTTTAAAACTCCAGATTTCGCCGTTTGGTCGCGTGATAACGTGATTTTAGTAAAGCTGGATTTATCAGATGTGAATGCTTCTGAAAGCGATCGCGAACAAAATGTAAAACTGAAAAATGCATTTGGGGTTGAAGATCTTCCGGAGGTATGTTTCGCTTTGGCATCAGTAAGAAAAAACAAAACTACATTCAGTGCCCTAGGGAAAATTGCTTATAAACCTGGAGGAGCAAAAGCTTGGATTGCAGAATCGAATTCGATTTTACATCCAGCTGAATAATACGATTTCATTTAACTTTTATTTAATTTTTTTTAATCCCTTTTTTGTTTACAAAGAAGGGATTTTTTTGTTGTCAGAAATTACGACAGCGAATTTGATGTTTTTTAGTAGTGTTTATTTAACATTTATTAAAAAAGAGGCTTATTATTATTAATTTGATTTTAATGCTTAGAACTTGGTTATTAATTCATTAAATAATTGATTTGATATAATTATTTATATTATTTTAGATTTTATTAACATAACCAAAACTCAAATTATATGCCTAAAAAACTACTTATCCTACTACTATTTTTAAGTCCATTGTTGATTCATTCCCAGAACATAATATGGAAAACAGACATTAATGAGGCCGTGGCCACTAGTGCTGAAAAAAGAAAACCCTTATTGATTTTTTTTACGGGTCAAGGCGTAAATCCACAGCTTCAAAATGAAATTTTTGCGACTCGCGACTTTGAGGACTGGTCTCGTAAAAATGTTATTTTAGTAAAATTAGACCTTTCAGATGCTTCAATTACAGATTCGGCAAAAGAGCAAAATTTAAGACTAAAAAATGCTTTTGGTATTGAAGAAATTCCGCAGGTTTGCTTTACGGAAGTTGCAGTGAGAAAAGGGAAAACTAATTTTAATAAACTGGGTCTCATTTCTTACATGTCTTCCGGCGTTAAAGCCTGGATTTCTGAGTCCAATTTGATTTTAAACCCAGAATAAAAAAGCAATTATAATTTATAGTATCCCTTTTCTTTCGTAGAATGAAAAGGGATATTTTTTTTGAGGCAGCTATTTCTCCAAGTCTTTTGAATTGAATTTGAATTCGAGCCGTCTGCAATGATGATTTTCGGATGAATATCTTTTAATATTCTATCTAGATTTATTTTGGGAGACTGGGTTAGAATGAGAATTTCAGGTGCTGACTTAGAAGGATAAATTCCTGTACTATCAATTATAAGGAGTTTTTTATCTTTAAAATAAAGAAGATTTTTAATTTCTTTAATCTTATTCAAAGCAATGGAGTTTCCTACAAGATACATGTTGAGATTCCTATTGTTTTTATTTTTATTAAAAGTGGTATCTCTTGTATACAAAACAATATTTTTTCCTGTACGTTCAGATATTAGAGTATTATTTTTTTCGTTGTAAACAATCAATTCTGTTTCGCTTTCAATTTGAAATTTAGTTACAATAAATGCAATCTGAATTAAAATTAAGGAACAAAATGTCAACACTAATTTATTGTAATTAGGCTTCTTAAACCAGAGAATACTATAAATAATAAAGAGATAAAATGTAAGTAAATGATAAGAATTGAAACTAATATCTCTGATAACAAAAGAATCTACTGAAGCAACTGCGTGAATCATTAGATTTAATAAGTAGATGCTTTTTTCAAAAATCAATGTTATAAACAATGGCGGACTTGTAAAAATTGCCATAATCATTACAACAATTCCTGCGATCATTATAAAAGACAGAACAGGAAGAATAATGATATTAGTGACAAAAAATAAACCGGGAAATTGATGAAAATAATACAAACAAAGCGGTAAAGTCCCGATTTGTGCTGCAAAGGAAACAGTGAGTGCTTCCCAAATGTAAATTGTTAGTTTGTTCTTTGGTTTGTAAATGTTCAATAGAAGCGGCTGGAGCCAAAGGATAAAGAATAGCGCCAAGTAACTTAATTGAAAACCAACATCGAATAAAAAATACGGTTCAAAAAGTAATATTAATAAAATTGAGACTAATAAGGTGTGGTAAATATTACCAGTTCTTCTTAAGTGATTTCCAACAGCTACAAAAGAAAACATTACAACGGACCTTAAAACCGATGGTGATAATCCTGATATAATTGCAAATCCAACTAGAGAAATTAAAATAGAAGCAAGTTTAATAAAAGAGCCTTTTTTTGTGTTTGGAATTGGTTTTAAAATAAAGGTGATAAAAAGCATTATAAAACCAACGTGTAAACCAGAAACAGACAAAATATGAGTTGCACCAGAATATTGATAATCCAGAATAATATCTTGTGAAATTTCTTGCTGTTGCCCTAAAATTAAAGCGAGGGCAACATTCATTTCTGCTTTATTAAATTCTGATTTTTCGAGGTTTGAAACTATTCGTGAATGTAGTCTAGCACAGTAATACCAAATGTCTTTGGTAACGGTTTTGCTGACTAGAATATCTTTTTTTTGACAGTAAATCTGAGCATAAATTTGTTTGTCGGCTAAGTATCTGCTGTAGTCAAATTGATTCGGATTTTTGTTTGATTTATTAGCCTGTAAAGAGGTTTGGATTTTTATAGTATTTCCAATTATCAAACGATTTGGCGTGCTGTCTTTTTGAATGTTAACTATTATTTTTCCAGTATAAATTTTATCTGAAATACTTTTAATATGACCAATGTAACGGTCGCTGTAATCGTTACTTTTTAATTTTTCTCTCAGTATTAAAGTTACAGATTCTGGTTTTTCGTATACAGATTGGCAATGTGTGTAATTGGTTTTTTGAAGTTTATCGGTATGACTTATAAGCGTGATGGCGCCAATAAGAAATGATAGGAAATATACCGAAACTCCAAATGAAATATATTTCTTTTTATGTTTTAAGTTCCAGAAATAGCTAAAACAAAATATTAAAAAAGATAATGAAAGCGGAATCATTATCAGTGAGACTGATAAATGTAAATAGTAGGAGGTAATAACTCCTAAAATAAAGGCAATAGTAATTTTAACTAACGGAAAATCTAATACTTTCATGGTTTAAAAGTATTAAATATTTGTAAGAAAAATAATAAAAAAAGTAAAATTTTTAAGGAAGGACTCTGTTTACCTGTTCAAAAGAGTTTTTGTAATATGGTTCTTTTGTAGAAGAAATAATTACCCCTTTTGAAGTGGAAGAATGAACAAATTTTACTTCGTCTGAATTGGCTTCTGTAATTAATCCGACATGATTGATTTGTCTGCTTTTGTTAGTTTTAAAGAAAATCAAATCACCTTTTTTGGCATCATTCAGCGGAATTACTTTCCCAATTTTAGCTTGGTCATATGAACTTCTTGGTAGTTTTATATTTTCACTTTCGAATGTTGTGTAAACTAATCCAGAACAGTCGAAGCCGCTTTTTGTAGTCCCGCCCGCTTTGTATCGAACGCCAATATTGTCAGTTGCTTTTTCGATTAAATTGTGAACTAAAGTTCTATTTTCTCTTTTAGACTCGCTTTTGCTTACCGCTGTTGAAGTCGATTTACAAGAAGTAAAAGCAACAGCCAAAAGCAGGAAAATTATAATTCTTTTCAAAACGTAGTAATTAATTGTTTTTTAAATCGGCAACTATAAGTTTGGCAGTTTTTTTACTCGCGCCAACTCCTCCAAGTTTTTGTTCTAAAATATCATAGTTTTGAAGCAGTTTAGAGCGATATTCAGGCTCTAGTAATTTTTGTAATTCTTCTTTAATTCGTTTTTTATTGCAGTCGGCTTGGATCAATTCGGTTACAACTTCTTGATCCATAATTAAATTGACTAGAGAAATATATTTTAATGTAATAATACGTTTTGCGATTTGATAGGAAACTTCACTTCCTTTGTAACAAACTACTTCGGGAACTTTAAAAAGTGCCGTTTCAAGAGTAGCTGTCCCAGAAGTTACCAAGGCTGCTGTTGAAGAACGCAGTAAATCGTAGGTTTTATTCGAAACAAACGCAATATTTTTGTTTTTTAGAAACTGCTGATAGAATTCGTATTCCTGACTTGGGGCGCCGGCAATTACAAATTCGTAATCTTGAAAATCATCAACAACACTTAACATTACGCTCAGCATTTTGGTAATTTCTTGTTTACGGCTTCCCGGTAAAACAGCAATAATTGGTTTTTCGCCTAAATTATTTTCTTTTCTAAACGAATCTTCGTCAAACGCAGGCTGATTCTGAATGGCATCAATTAAAGGATGTCCGACAAAATCAACTGGAAATTGATGTTTGTCTTCGTAAAAACTTTTTTCAAAAGGCAAAATAACAAACATCTTGTCTACATCTTGTTTGATTGCTTTGATACGGTTTTCTTTCCAAGCCCAAATTTGAGGTGAAATATAATAATGTGTTTTATAGCCTAATTCTTTTGCCCATTTTGCAATTCGCATATTAAAACCAGGATAATCTATAAAAATAATTACATCTGGTTTGAACTCAGTTATGTCTTTTTTACAGATTTTTATATTGTTTAAAATGGTTTTCAAATTAAAAACCACTTCAATAAAGCCCATAAAAGCTAGATCTCGGTAATGTTTTACAAGAGTTCCGCCAGCTTTCTGCATTAAGTCGCCTCCCCAAAATCTTATATCTGCTTGCGGATCTTCGGCATATAAAGCTTTCATTAAATTAGATCCATGTAAATCTCCAGAGGCTTCACCTGCAATTATGTAGTACTTCATGATGGTTTTTTTGAAAAATGCTCAAATTATAATTCAGCAATTATTGTAACAAAGCAAAGATAAGATTTAAATAACTAATGTAGAAATGGCCAATACAATGACCGCTAAAATTACGCCTCGAGCCATTAATTCTTTGTTTCTTTTTAAGAGAATGGCAAAAACACCCAGATCTAGAAGTGTTCCTAAAGTGATAATTTTTCCAAGATATCCCTGCTGTTTAATGATATGAATGCCAGAAGAAATGTCAAAATTTGTAAAAAAAGTGATGAACAAATAGCTTCCTAGAAGAGCGGTAAAAATCCCGATAATAAAACCGATAAGTATTTCTTTAATCATTTAATTTCCATGTATTAAGTTGTTGAATAGAGTGGTGGGCAGTAAGGTCAAATTGTACGGGAACTACAGAAACATAACCGTTTTCAAGAGCCCATTCGTCTGTATCTTCACCTTGGTCTTCGTTTACAAATTTACCTGCAAGCCAGTAATAATCTTTCCCAAAAGGAGTCTGTCTTTTGTCAAATTTTTGTGCGTAGTAAGCTTTCGCTTGTCGACAAACCTTAATTCCTTTAATTTCTGTTTCTTTTAATTTCGGAAAATTGACATTTAAAACTACACCTGGGGGCAGTTTGTTGGCTAGAGTTTCTAAAGCAATTTTTTTGGCAAAAGACTTTACAGGTTCAAAATCGGCGTTCCAATCAAAGTCTAAAAGAGAGAAACCAATGGCTTGAATTCCTTCTATTCCAGCTTCAACGGCAGCACTCATAGTTCCAGAATAAATTACATTTATGGAGGAATTTGAACCGTGGTTAATTCCCGAAACACACAAATCTGGTTTTCGTTTTAAGATTTCATTAACTGCCAGTTTTACACAATCGACAGGAGTTCCAGAGCAGCTATATTCTGCAATTGTGTCATCGTCTTTAGAAATTTTATCGAGAAACAACGTATTATTAATCGTTATGGCGTGTCCCATGGCACTTTGAGGTTTGTCTGGCGCAACGACGATTACTTCGCCGATGGTTTCCATGACACTGATAAGAGCTCGTATGCCAGGAGCTAAAATGCCATCATCATTTGTAACCAGTATTAAAGGTTTTTCAACTTTCATTTTATGAATATTATGTGTAATTTTAACAATTGTAAGATTTTAAAAACAAATGTAGTGACCGATTTCTCGCGATAAGTCACAAATAATGTAAATTTTGTCAACTAAGTTAAAGAACTTTTTTGCGAATTAAACATTTTTATATCTTTAACAAAAAATTATCGTGACGTTAGCTCTCGTGGCATAGTTTTTAACGTAACTTAGATAAAAAAATTGATGAATGCTATTATAAAGTTTATGAAAAGAAATTATAAGATACTCATAGCCGTATTGTGCTTATCGCTTACATTATTTGCATTTAAGATGAATGCCGATAGAACAATCGACCCAGATCCAAATAGAGACAAGACACTTTTAGAGTTACTAGCATTTGTAATTGAAAAAGGACATTATAGCCCAGCAGAAATAAATGATGAGTTCTCAAAAGGTATTTTTAAGGATTATATTGAAGCGTTAGATCCGTCTAAAAGATTCTTTCTTCAGTCGGATATTGATGAATTTAAGCAGTACGAATTAATGCTTGATGATCAATTTTTAAATAAAGATATTACCTTTTTCAACCTAACTTATACAAGGTTGATGAAGCGTATGGAAGAAAGTAAAAAACGCTATAAATCAATTTTAGCACAGCCTTTTAATTACAATGTTGATGAAACTTTTGATGCTGATTATGAAAAAATTCCTTATGCAAAGAACTTAAACGAGATCAATGAAAGATGGAGAAAACAAATTAAGTTATCTACACTTTCTTCTCTTGTGACAAAGCAAAAAATTGAGGAAGAAAAAAAGAAAAAAGATGCTTCTTATAAAGAAAAATCTTTTGAGGCTTTAGAAAAAGAAACACGTGAAAGTTCTTTAAAATCACTGGATGATAATTTTAGTGTAATTAAAGATTTGAACAGAGAATATTGGTTTTCAGTTTATTTGAATTCTATAATGACTCGTTTTGATCCGCATACAAGTTATTTTGCACCTGAAGAAAAAGACCGTTTTGATGTAAACATCAGTGGGAAATTGGAAGGTATTGGAGCTCGTTTGACTAAAAAAAATGATTTCACTCAAATTGATGAATTAATTTCTGGCGGACCTGCATGGAAAGGAAAACAACTTGAAGCTGGTGATTTAATCTTGAAAGTTGCTCAAGGTAATGAGGAGCCGGTTGATGTTGTTGGAATGCGTTTGGATGATGTTGTGAAGAAAATTAAAGGTCACAAAGGAACTGAAGTTAAACTTACAGTTAAAAAAGTTGACGGAAGTATCAAAGTAATTTCAATTATCAGAGATGTGGTTGAAATTGAAGAAACATACGCTAAGTCTAGTATTGTGGAGAAAAATGGTTTAAAGTATGGAGTGATTTATCTTCCTAAGTTTTATATCGATTTTGAAAACAAAGACGGACGTGACGCCGGAAAAGATATCGCTCTTGAAGTAGAGAGATTGAAAAAAGAAAACATCAACGGAATTGTTCTAGATGTACGTGATGATGGTGGTGGATCTCTTTCTACAGTAGTTGATATTGCTGGATTATTTATCGAAGAGGGACCAATTGTTCAGGTTAAATCTGCTGGTAAAAAGAAAGAAGTTTTATACGATAAAGATAAAAAAATTGAGTGGGATGGTCCGTTAGTGATAATGGTAAACAGTTTTTCTGCTTCTGCCTCTGAAATTTTAGCAGCTGCAATTCAGGATTACAAACGTGGTGTAATTATCGGAAGTAAACAAACCTACGGTAAAGGGACTGTACAAAACGTATTAGATTTGAACCAATTTGTTCGTAATGCAAACTACGGCGATCTTGGAGCTTTGAAAATTACTGGTCAAAAATTCTACAGAATCAATGGTGGATCTACTCAATTAGAAGGGGTTCATAGTGATGTTGTTATGCCGGATCGTTACGCTTACCTAAAAATGGGAGAGAGAGATATTGACAATGCAATGCCATGGGATAAAATTGATCCTGCAGATTACAGTACTTGGACTTCTAGTGAGAATTTTAATAAAGCTATTAATAATAGTAAAAATAGAATCGCTCAAAATGCGCAGTTCAAATTAATTGATGATAACGCAAAATGGATTGATGTTAAGAATAAAGAGAATACTTATAGCTTAAACATTAATAGTTTCAAAGCTACGCAAGAACAAGTTGAAAATGAGGGTAAAAAATATAAGCCAATTTCAGATTATAAAAATAATTTGATTTTTAAATCTCTGCCTTACGAAGAAGCTGAAATGAATTCTGATGCAACTTTAAAAGAAAAACGAGATGCATGGCACCAGGCATTATCAAAAGATGTTTATGTAGAAGAAGCATTAAATGTTTTAGATGATTTACAAACGAAAGGTTTGGTAAAAAGTAACAACGTTTCTCCTAAAATGAAAAAGGATAAACTTGTAAAGTCTTAAGTTCTAGCAGAATTTAATTTGTTAAAAAAACGCTCTGTAAATTTTTGAATTTATGGAGCGTTTTTTTGTAAGTTTAGCCTTTAATAAAAATGTTTCATGAAAAGTTGTCTAGCTTTAATTTTGATGAGTTTTGCATTACTTTCTTGTAAAAAAGAAAATGTGGAAATCAAACAAAGTGTAATCGAAAATGCAGTTGTCCCTTTTGCGGAAAATTCCACTGTTACAGATTCTTTGTATACTGCAGCTTATCTTCCAACATCGACAACAAAGCAAATTGTAAAGCATCAGTATTATACACTTTCTTATAATGAAAAGTTCGAGCAGGCCGAATGGGTTGCTTATGAATTGAAGAAAGAATATTTGAAAAACCACGATTATAAAAGACCTTATTTTATTGAAGATCCAAAAGTAACCACAGGTTCTGCAGACTGGAGGAATTATAAAAAATCTGGTTATGACAAGGGGCATCTTTGCCCGGCAGGAGATATGGAATTTAGTAAAGATGCGTATAATGATACTTTTTATACTTCGAATATTTCTCCTCAGAAAAAAGAATTTAATGCTGGAATTTGGAATAGGCTGGAGCAAAAAACACGTTATTGGGCAGGAAAATACAATGATATTTATGTAGTAACGGGAGGTATTCTAAAAGATTCGGACAAAAAAATAGGAACAGAAAAAGTTTCTGTTCCTAAATATTTTTATAAAATTGTTTTAGCCAAATCTGGAAAAGAGCATAAAGCGATTGCTTTTCTAGTTCCCAATGAAGAAAGTGATAAATCTATTTATGATTTTGTTGTGCCAATTGAGACATTAGAAAAAATGACAGGAATTGATTTCTTTCCGAATTTGAGAAACTTAAAAAGCAGTAAGAGCTTTTAAATCTGCGATAGTCTCAATTTGATTTTCGGCTTTAAAAACAAAACTTCCAGCAACCAATACATCTGCACCAGCTTCTACTAATTGTTTTGCATTTTTGTTCGTAACACCGCCGTCAATCTCAATAAGAGTTGAAGCGTTTTTACGTGTAATTAATGCTTTTAGCTTTTTTACTTTATCGTAAGTGTTTTCAATAAATGATTGTCCTCCAAAACCAGGATTCACACTCATAATACAAACTACGTCAATATCGTTAATAACGTCTTCTAAGAGATCAATGTTAGTGTGAGGGTTCATGGCCACTCCTGCTTTCATTCCTTCTGCTTTAATAGCCTGAAGCGTTCTGTGCAAGTGTGTGCATGCTTCGTAATGTACAGTTAATCCATTTGCACCTAAATCTGCAAAAGTTTTGATATAACGATCGGGATCGATAATCATTAAATGAACATCAATATATTTTTTTGCATGTTTTGAAATAGCTTCTAAAACCGGCATTCCGAAAGAAATATTTGGAACAAAAACTCCATCCATAATATCAATATGAAACCAATCAGCCTGACTGTCGTTTATCATTTCAATATCGCGTTGTAAATTAGCAAAATCTGCCGCAAGAACCGAAGGAGCAATAAATGTATTTTTCATTTTGTTGTAGTGTGTTGTTTTTTTTTACAAAGATAATTTTTTTATGCTGATCGGGATAATTTAACCGCAGAGTGCGCAAAGAATTTACGCAAAGTTCGTAAAGAATTATAAAGTAAGTTACTAACAGTTTAAAGTTTGCAAAGCTTAGCGGACTTTGCAATCTATCGCAAATATGTATAAAAACTTGGCGGACTTTGCGTAAATTCTTTGCGCACTTTGCGTTAAAAAAAGAAATAAAAAACTCCGGTAATCAGCCGGAGTTTCAATCATCAATCAAAAAACGAACAGTCAATCAAACTGTTGTTTGGGGTAAAATTCCAAATTATAAATTCAAAATCCCAATTAGATTGGAATTTGGGATTTTAAATATTGAAATTTAATATTGTTTATCCTAAATAAGTTTTAAGGATTTTACTTCTTGAAGTGTGTTTTAATCTGCGGATTGCTTTTTCTTTAATTTGACGAACACGCTCACGAGTTAGGTCGAAAGTCTCACCAATTTCTTCAAGAGTCATTGGGTGTTGGTCGCCAAGTCCAAAATACAAACGAACAACGTCAGCTTCTCTTGGAGTTAATGTTTCTAAAGAACGCTCAATTTCAGTACGAAGAGATTCGTGAATTAATTCTCTGTCTGGGTTTGGAGATTCACCAGAACGTAATACGTCATAAAGGTTAGAATCTTCTCCTTCAACAAGAGGTGCATCCATTGATAAGTGACGTCCAGAGTTTTTCATTGACTCTTTTACGTCGTTTACTGTCATATCTAGTTCTTTTGCAATTTCTTCAGCAGAAGGCGGACGCTCGTTAGACTGCTCTAATAAAGCGTACATTTTGTTGATTTTATTGATAGAACCAATTTTGTTTAATGGTAAACGTACGATACGAGACTGTTCAGCCAAAGCTTGAAGAATCGATTGACGAATCCACCATACAGCATAAGAAATGAATTTAAAACCACGAGTTTCATCAAAACGCTGTGCGGCTTTAATTAAACCTAAGTTTCCTTCATTAATTAAATCTGGAAGAGTTAATCCTTGATTTTGATATTGTTTAGCCACCGATACTACGAAACGCAGGTTGGCTTTTGTAAGTTTTTCTAAAGCTCTTTGATCACCAGCCTTTATTCTTTGTGCTAATTCTACCTCTTCATCAGCAGTAATTAGGTCAACTTTTCCAATTTCTTGTAGATATTTATCTAACGATGCAGTTTCACGATTAGTTACCTGCTTGGTGATTTTAAGTTGTCTCATGTTGTTGTCTCCCTATTTTTTAAAAGTGTACAAATGGTTATACGTAAGCAGTATCAAAAAAGTTACAATAAAATGAAAAATATTTTCAAAAAAAATCTCCAGTACTATAAAGTAATGGAGATTTTGATTTTTTGTCAAGCTTTTCTTAATTGATAGAAGCGTCTTTAACTTCAATAAATTCTTTAACGGATATTGGAATTCCGCTTTTTGTAAAACCTTCTAATCTTACTTCGAAATTTCCAGAAACATCAGAGGTGTAAAAAGTAGTATTAGAGTCATTTAATTTTACTTCAGGAGCCCAGAATAATTGATTTCTGTAGTCTGGAATTCGAGCCTCATCTGTTTGGTTTACGTATTCAATTTTATTGTATATCTTTTTTGGTTTCGCACTTAACATTGTAGTTTTTACGATTGAACTTCCTGTTTGAGTACTGGTGAAATTTTTATCGAAAGTAGTAAAACTAACCAGTCCGTTAAATGGTTTTGATCCCACGTAATAGCGTCCAATGATTACTTCTATTTTGTATACATTTTTCATTGGGTAATTCATCAGTTCATTTTGGTTTTCCAAATACAAACCGTCAACAAGCACCAATGCAGGTTCTGGTAATTGAGGAAAAATGCTTGGATCGTTCACATGCAGGTAATTTTTTCCTTCTTTTTGTCTGATGAAAATGTCCGTTGCAACTTCAATAGAAGTCTCCTTTAGAGTTTTAAATCTTGTATAATCATCTAAAACATATTGTTTTGCCAATGGAGCATAAAAAGGTTCTAAAGTTGGTATTTTCGAAAGATTATCAACTTTTTTGTGGAAGTAAGCATTTTCAATTTGAGCTGCAATCGATCTTTCTACTATGTTTTCTTTTAAGGCATAAGATAGTTCAGAAGCTGCAGGAAAAGATAAACCGCTATAATTAATTGCTGGATCATCATTTAATGCTAAGGTATAATTCTCTGCTTTTTCATCAATTAGCTGAACTGTAATATTAGAGGTATAATAAACATCTTTCAGGTAAAAAACGAAATTGCCTCCGGCATCTGTCTGTGAAACTTCAAAAGTGAAAGATTTCCCAGGTAATGATAGGCCGACAAATTTACCATTTATAATATCCGTGCCATTCTTTGAAACTATTTTCCCAGAAAGTACTTCACCGCGAACTTCTGGTAATATTAATTTATTTGTTTGATTTTGAAGATCAATTAAATTTGTTTCTTTTGATGAAGTAGAAAAATCTACTGCTGTTGCTTGATTTTTACTAGCTAGATTATCGATTTTACGAACAGATAAAGAGTAATTCCCATCTTCGTACAAAGAATTTGAAGACTCTATTTTTAAGTCTACCAATTCACGATTCGTAAATGTCTTTTTAGGCAATCTAAGTTTTATATTCGGGTTTGTGCTGGCAGTATTCTCAATACTTCCAGTTGAAACCGTTTGAATTGTTGGCGCAACAATATTTCCTGTGTTGAGTTTTTGTTCAGCTCCATCTTTTGATTTAAATGGATTGATAATTTTAACATCTATTTGGAAATAATCTGAAACATTTTTGTTCAGCATCCAAGTCGTGTAGCTGATTAGTTTGTAATTCCCGGTTTTTAGAGTTGTTGGTATAAAAAAGTCACCTTGACCAGTACTGTTTTTTAAAGCAATTTTAGTTTTAAAAACCGATTTTTTACTTTCATCTACCAATTCTACATAGGCAATTTTGCTAATAGTGCTAGGTGATTTGTCTGATGATTTTATACAGTAAATTTTAAACAAGATCGTTTCTCCAGAAACAAATGTTGAAGCATTTGCATGGGTAAATACCGTTTCGTCTAATGTAACGGTTTGTGCGTTTATTAGTTGTGCACTAATTAGTGCAAACAATACTAAAAGATTTTTTAATTTGTCCAAAATGAAGGTATTTGGTTAGACGAAAATGATGTACAGTCTCCGCATTCTACTGGTACAGTGTAGTAGAAAGAGCTTTCAATGTTAAATTTATAAGTAACCTTGTTTGCGTTAAGTCGGTCAATTAATAATTTTCCCTCGCATGGATTTGGCGCGCTGAAATAGAAACAAAATTTATACTCTTCTTCGGTACAATCTGTGTAATACGGCGGCAGGGATTCTCCAGGGAAAAGGTCTGCGTAATTAAAGAACATTCTTTTAGATGAGAAAGAAGATACTTCAAAAAATCCGATTGCTTTTTGATCTGTGTGAGAAACGCATCTAATGTTTCCATTAATAAAACCAGGCTGTTTAGGAGAAAGAACACTTCCAGAACTTGATATTTCTTTCATGGTTCTACGAAATGTATAAGACTCTAAGCTCTGAACATATTGTTTTACTAAAATACTGTAGCGATGACTGATGATGTAATTTTGATCACTTATAAAACGTACAGGAAAATTTACACGATCTTCTTGTAAATCTGTAGTTGAAGTTAAAATAATATCGTTTGAAACTTTTGTGCTGTAGCAGGTGCGCGTATTAATATCGTTGGGGTGTAATTCAACATTTTCAGGTCCGGTAACAACAAGTTTTTCTCCTCTCCAAACAGGGGCTACAATTTGATAGGTTTCTTCATATTCATATCTGTAATATTTTGATGTGTTCGAAGGATCGTAATTGGTTACTCTTATTTGAACGCCGCGTCCTTCTTTACTGTCTGTAACAACTGCAGGTATGACATCTAATATTGGGTTTTCTGTAGTCAGTGTTTCATTAGAAGATTCGTAAACTTTTCCATCTTTAGTTCTAATTTCTAAAGTATAAATGGTATTTGGAGCAGCTTGAAAAGGAGCTTCAGAAACATAAACGCCATCTTGTTCTCTAAATGGATAAACAGTTCCAAGATTATCCTTAACTACTACTGTAGCTCCAGTTTCATTTTCTACGCCAGTGTCTTCCAAACGAGCCGTTTTAGAAATTTTTATTTCCTGGGTTTTTAGTTCGTTCGTTATAGTTGCTTCAACAACCAATGCCTCTTCATAAGTATCAGATTGTAAGGCATAGTTTTCTGCACAGCTAGAAAGTAAAATGCTAAATAGCAGCAGAAGGATGGGTTTATTTTTAAATAATGTTTTCATGATATTTGAATCCATTTTGGGATATTAAAATTTAAAGTTATAAGTAATACTAGGAACAGGAATAGAAAAAATGGATGTTTTGTATCCTTTTACTTTTCCAGATTGATCTGTTACAAAATAAATCGAATAAGGATTGTTACGTCCTAATACATTGTAAACAGAGATGTTCCAGAAACTGTGAGCAAGCTTTTTAATCTTATGATTTCCTTCAATATTAATTCCAATATCTAAACGAATATAATCTGGAATTCTGTATTTATTTCTGTCGCTGTAGAGGGTGTATTCGGCACCTCCATAGTTATAAGTTCCAATTGGGAAAGTAATTGGTCTTCCGGTTTGATATAAAAAGTTCGTTGATAAACTATATCGCTTTGTAAATTTATAATTTAATACCGCACTTAAATCATGTGGTTTGTCAAAATTTGAAGCAAAATATTTTCCATTGTTTACTTTCTCTTCGTTAAACTGTCCGTCAAGTTTAATAAGTGATCTAGAGTACGTATATCCTATCCATCCGTTTAAATTACCCACTTGCTTTTTAATTAAAAACTCAACTCCGTATGCTTTGCCTTCACCTTGCAGTAGTTCTGTTTCTACGTTTTCATTTAAAAGCAGTTGTGCGCCAACTTTATAATCTAAGATATTTTTAGATGTTTTATAATAACCTTCAAGACTAAGTTCGTATTCTTCGTCTTTTAAATTTTTATAAAGACCCAAAGAAATTTGCTGAGCGCTTTGTGGTCTTACATTTGTATCTGATAATTTCCAAGTATCGGTCGGAGACTGAGTTACATTACTAGATAAAAGGTGAATATATTGTCTGGTAACATCATAGCTTACTTTTGCTGAGAAATCTTCTGCAAAGAAATATCGGGCTGCAATACGAGGTTCCAGTCCGCCGTATGTTTTTACAACCTCATTATTGTTGTAATGTTCTGTTCTTATAACAGTTGCATCATTTAAAGGTAATCCTTCTTGATAAATGTTAACGTCAGCAGCTCCTAAAGAGGCATAGAAGGAATATCTTAGACCTAAATCAATTAATAATTTGTCGCTAAATTTAAAATTATCACCAATATAAACACCAGATTCTAAGGCCTTTTCTTTTGCAATATCTGTAGCTACTAAAGTTGCTTCAGGCTTTGTCGGGTGTTGGTATCCAGGAGATATATTATATAATTTGCTGGCAATTCCATAAGAAAGATTATGTTTTTCATTCAGCGCATAATTAAATTTCAATTGTAATTGAGACTCATTAATTTTATATCCGAAATCAAATGAATTAACATCGTCTGTATTATAATCAATATTGAATTTGTATTCACTATTTGTGAAAATAAGTGCCGATTTGTGTTTTTTATTATAAGTGTGATCCCATTTTAGAGATGCTAATCTATTTGTATATTTAAAAACAGAATCTGAACTTATCGCAAATTTATCGTTACTATAATATACTGTAGCTTCTAAATTATTATTAGCACTTAATGCATTATTGTATTTTACAATCGCGTCGTAAAAACTAGCCTGGCTGTTTTTTAAATTTTCATCATCTAATGTTTTCAAAATCCAATCCGAATAAGTTGCTCTTCCTCCGAAAAGTATGCTCGATTTATTCTTTTTAATTGGAGTTCCAAAACTTAAATTTGAAGTAACTGGACCAATGGCACCTTCACCAGAAAATTTCTCAGGATTTCCATTTTTAGTGGTAATATCGAATACAGATGATAATCTTCCTCCAAAATCGGCAGGAATACTTCCTTTGTAAATATCAGCTTTCTTGGCAGTGTATGGATTAATTGCCGAGAAGAATCCTAAAAAGTGCTGTGGATTGTAAAGAACAGCATTATCTAAAAGTATTAAGTTTTGATCTTCTTTTCCGCCTCGTACATTGAATCCAGCAGATCCTTCTCCTGTAGTTTTAATACCTGGGAAAGTTGTGGCAACTTTCAAGATATCTCTTTCTCCCAAAATTAAAGGAACATTTTTCATGCCTTCAATGTCTATAGAAACTAAACCAGAAATAACAGACTCTGTAGTTTTTTGTCCTTTCTTTTTAATTACAACTTCATCAAGCTGGTTAGATTTTTCATTAATATGAATGTCCAAATTACCATTGTCATATACAACTACAGTTTTTGTAACCTCTTTATGATTTAGAGATTTGATTTCAATAACATTTGTTCCTCTAGGAAGCTGCAGACTGTAATTACCATCTAAATCTGTTGAAGTATTAATGTTTTTATTTCTTACTCTAATGTAAATGTTAGGTTCGGCTTTACCAGTTTCTTCATTTCTAATTGTTCCTGTAACTGTGAAGTTTTTTTTCGTCAAATCATTATTTTCTTTTCCTATAAAAACAATCGCCGACTTTTTATTAACGCTGTAATTATTAATAGAGTCGTACTGCTGATAAAAAACTGGATTATCAGAACCGCTTTTTTTGTTTACAGCATCAGCCGGTGCGTCTACAAAGAACCCTGCAGGCAAGTCTTCATGAATAGTTTGATTGAGCGTTAAGATGATTTTGTTTTTTAAAACAATAAAATTCAAATCAGTTTTACTTAACAATTTATCCAATAATTCATCAACCGTTACGTTGCTGTAAGTTCCAGAAATTAAAGTTTTGTTCGAATCCACCCAGACAGGATCAAAATAAAATTTATAAGAAGTCGAAGCCTCAATGGTTTTTAGAGCTTCTGATAAGGTTTGGTTATTAAATGTTATAGATACTTTTTCATTTGTATTTTGGGAAAATGAAAGATTACATGATAATATAATAACAACTAAGGCGAGTATAATTTTTTTCATGCAGTTTTATTTTTCAGTCAAAAGTGAATTATTGATATATTTCATTAAATTTTTCATAAATAAATTGAGATCAGATTTTCGGAGTTCTCTATTCATATCATAGAACTCATTAATATTTTTCTTTTTCTCGGGGAATATTTTAATAATATCACTTTTACTATCAACTGTATACAAAGATTTTTTATAGGCTAAGAGATAATTGCTTTTAGGTTTAAACTGGTAGAAAACGCCATCTTCCCTAACAACCTTGTTTATCGTTTTACTATGCTTAATATAAAAAGTAAAATCGGGAGTGCTTTCTGTAACTTCATAATAACCAGTAGAGAATCCGGGTAAGTTGTATTGTTCCTTATTTAATTTGACAAAATTTCGATCGTACAAAGAGAAAGAATCCACTTTTTCTTTTACGAGGCTGATGCCAATTAATTCTGATGCGCCAAAAGGATTTAATATCAGAATGTCTCTGTAGATATCATATTTTAAAGACGTTGCGTAATAAAATTGTCCTTCAAATTTAAGTGTTCCTTTTTCGAATTTGTCGTCACGAAAATAAATAGTGCTGCCGTCTAAAGTAGTGTACGGATTGGTATGAAGGATTCCGTTGTTGATGTCAAGATTGTTTTTTCCAATACTATTGTCAAACCAATTGTAAATTTCAATTTCTTTAATACTTTGGCTGTGAACGGAATTAATGCTTAATAATAATCCAAATAAAGTTAGGAATATTATCTTTTTTTGATAATTTTTCAAAGGATTCAGTAATTTAATGATTTGTTTTGGTAGTTTCCAAAAGTATAAAAAAAAGGTTACAAATAAAACGTGAATTTGTTAAATTGTGATATTTTTTTTAAGGTTTTAAAAAGAAAGTTACTGATTGTTATTGTGTTTTAAGTTTGTTTCTGAAAAATGGAAAAGAAAAGTTAAGAAATAGAAGTTTATTTTAAAAATTACTTTTAACTCTTTCTCATAATTGCTTAAAAATGCAGATCTATTTGGGAATTTATTTTTTCTACATAATGATCAATCTTTCGATTCATTCTATTAAAAAAAAGATTTTGCTCTTTTATTCCCGATTGTCTTAATGGCATCGAATTAATAATCTGCTGTTTAAAAAACTGATGAACATTTTGACAAGCATCTTTGTTATCAGTAATAAAATATCCGAGAAGAGTATAAGGAACAAACATGGTAAGTTTTTCTTCAGTTTCAATCAGCATATTATTATTTAATAATATGAGTTCGTTATAGTAAAGGGCAAAATTATGATCGTTGTTGCACTTTTCCTGTATCACAGCTATAATTCTCTTTAGATCTTTACAGAGAGCATTTGCATTTTTTAGATTTAATAGACCCGCTTCATAAAAATAAAGGATTTGTTGTAAACTGCTATTTATAGTCGTATCATTCCAGATTTCATTAACTATTGTATTTTCATAGGCTTTTTTTAGTTTTTGCATAAACTCAGTAAAAGATTCTTCTATAACAAAATTCTCAAATGAAACTTTTTTTTGAGTTGTATTTAAAAGATTAAGCCAGACAAAAGCCTTAAATTTTGAGAGTATAGTGCCATCCATAAAATAAAACAGTGGAATATCCTTAGCAGAATAATAAAGAATAGTTTTAGGATTTCTTGTTAGTATTTCAACTTGTTCAGCAGAAGACTTAAAATATTGATGCATATCTTGTAACGTTCCAATTTCAATTGTTTTTTCGACAATCACTTTTTCTTTTTTTGAAAATAAGTTGTCCAATGAAATATTAAAATGATTCGACAGCTTTATAGCTTCATCAATAGAAAATTTACTTTTTTGAGATATTCTTCGGTGCGACGCGTCATAGCTGATTTCTAAAATTGCGGCTATTTCATCTATAAGAGAAACTGAAGTTGAAACTTTAGATCTGATTGCTTTTAATAAGGATTCTTGATATTTCATGATTTGCGATAATCACAAATGTATGAAATAGTTTTATTGATTTCTGCAAATAAAGATGTGATAATTGCAATAAGTTTGTTCTGTAATTTTAAAAAATGATAATTTATGAAAGCTAAATATTTCAATAAATCTGAAGACGAAAAACTATTTTTTACCATATTAAAAGAAAGGGTTCATGAAAAACTTCAGCAGAAAAATGTTTTTTACGGAGATACAAAATTTTGGTTTAAAGGACTGTTTTGGACTTTAATTTGTTATTTGTCTTATGCATTTCTTTTTTCAGATTCTCTTAATAGAATGAGCTTTTGGTTGTTGTATGTTACTTTTCAATTATCCGGATTATTAATAGGGTTTAGTTTTGGACATGATGCAGCTCATAACACGGCATTGAAAAATAAAAAAGCAAATTCAGTCCTGCATTTTTTTAGTTTTCTTACCGTTGGAATTGATCCGTTGCTTTGGGGATTAAGACATATTCGATCACATCATTTATATGCAAATGTAGAAGGAAGTGATATTGATATAGACAAAAATCCTTTTTTAAGATTAAGTCCAACACATCCGTGGAAGCCCAAACATAAATATCAGGCTTACTATGCGCCATTTGTTTATATGTTTACTTTACTTCATTCTGTTTTTATGAGTGATTGGGTGTATTTATTTTCAAATGAATACGACTGGATGAAGAGAGGTGTTCCTAAGATTGCGCTATATTCAAGATTTTTATTATATAAAATATTTTATTTTTCCTTAGCACTGATTATTCCATTGCTGTATACTGATTTTTCATGGAATTTTATTGTTTTGGTTTATTTTACGGCTAGTGCTTTTACATCTATGGTATTTATTATTATGCTTGTTGGGACACATTTTTTTGATGGTGCGGATTATCCTCAGCCTGAAGGAGAATTTCTTGAACATACTTGGGCTGTCCATCAGCTTCATACAAGCTGTGATTGGAATGCAGATAAAGCTTGGGCAAGGTTTTTAAGCGGCGGATCTAATTGTCATGCAGCGCACCATCTTTTTCCTAATATCTGCCATACTAATTATAGCGAGATTAATGAGATTATTGAAGAAACTACGAAAGAGTACAAACAGCCATATCATCATAAAACATTGTTTGAGATGATGTTCTCACATTTTAAACATTTGCATAAAATGGGTAATCCATTAATAAGATAAATTTTTAAACTTAAAAACCCCAATTCAATTAATGAATTGGGGTTTTCTATGAATAAACCTTTAGTAAACTAAGATCTGATTACTCTTTTTTCTCCTCGCGCGGAGGTCTTGGAACAAGTGCTTTTTTAGACACTTTTTCTTTTTTAGTTTTTGGGTCAACTCCTAAGTATTTTACTTGGAAAACATCTCCCATTTTAACTACGTCAGCAACGTTTTCAGTGCGTTCCCATGCTAATTCAGAAACGTGAAGCAATACTTCGTTTCCTGGTGCAGCAGTATATTCTACAACAGCTCCAAAATCAAGCATTTTAATTACTTTTACTTCGTAAGCTTCTCCCATTTGTGGTTTGAACGTAATAGAAGCAATTTTTGCTAATACAGTTTCAATTCCAGCAGGATCTGTTCCTAAAATTTCAATAACACCTTGCTCGTCAACTTCATTAATAACGATAGTTGTTCCAGTAGCTTTTTGTAATTCTTGAATTACTTTTCCTCCAGGTCCAATTAATGCTCCAATAAAGTTTCCAGGAATAGTTCTGGTAATGATTTTTGGTGCATGTGCTTTAACGTCACCTCTTGGAGCTGCGATAGTTTCAGTTAGCTTTCCTAAAATATGTAAACGTCCATCACGAGCCTGAGCTAAAGCTTGTTCCATAATGTCATAACGTAATCCATCAATTTTGATGTCCATTTGACAAGCTGTAATACCATCAGCAGTTCCAGTTACTTTAAAGTCCATATCTCCTAAATGATCTTCATCACCTAAAATATCAGACAAAACAGCAAATTTCTCACCATCAGTAATTAATCCCATAGCAATTCCAGAAACAGGTTTTACCATTTGAACTCCAGCATCCATAAGAGCCATAGTTCCAGCACAAACTGTTGCCATAGAAGAAGAACCATTAGATTCTAAAACCTCAGAAACAACACGAATTGTATAAGGACAATCGGCAGGAATCATATTTTTTAAAGCTCTTTGAGCTAAGTTACCGTGACCAACTTCTCTTCTTGAAGTTCCTCTTAGTGGTTTTGCTTCACCAGTAGAGAAAGGAGGGAAGTTATAGTGTAAGTAGAATTTCTCTTCACCTTGCTCGCTAGGCGAGTCGATTTGGTTTGCTTCTCTAGAAGTTCCTAAAGTTACAGTTGCCAAAGCTTGAGTTTCTCCACGCGTAAATAAAGAAGAACCGTGAACTCTTGGTAAATAATCAGTTTCACACCAGATTGGTCTGATTTCTGTAGTTTTTCTACCATCTAAACGTACGCCTAATTCTAATACTACATTACGAACAGCTTCTTTGTTTGTTTTGTAGAAATATTTAGAAACTAAATCTCCGTCAGCAGCTAATTCTTCTTCAGTAAATAAAGCTTTTACTTCTTCTTTTACTTCAGCAAATGCAGCTCCTCTTTCGTGTTTAGCCGAACCAACTTTTGCAATATTATAGATTTTATCGTATGCAGCTTCTTTTACTTTTTTGTAAATTTCTTCGTTTTCTTTCTCACCTTCGTAAGTACGAATTTCTTTTTTACCAAAAGCAGCTTGTAAACGATATTGTGCTTCGATTTGAACTTTGATCGCTTCGTGGGCAAATTTAATTGCTTCGATCATTTCAGCTTCTGAAATTTCTTTCATCTCACCTTCAACCATCGCAACAGAATCCATAGAAGCACCAATCATCATATCGATATCAGATTTTTCTAATTCAGCTCTGCTTGGGTTGATAACTAATTTTCCGTCGATACGTGCAACACGTACTTCAGAAATTAAATTATAAAAAGGAATATCTGAAACAGCTAATGCTGCAGATGCAGCTAAACCAGCTAAAGCGTCTGGCATAACTTCTTCGTCATGAGACATTAGTTGAATCATAACTTGTGTTTCAGCGTGGTAATCGTCTGGGAAAAGCGGACGTAAAACACGGTCAACTAATCTCATTGTTAATACTTCGCTGTCGCTTGGACGTGCTTCTCTCTTGAAGAAACCTCCAGGGAAACGACCAGCTGCTGCAAATTTTTCGCGGTAATCTACCGTTAATGGTAAAAAGTCAACGCCTGGGTTTGATGTGCGAGCTGAAACTGCTGTTGCAAGAATCATTGTGTCGCCCATTCTTACTACTACAGAACCGTCTGCTTGTTTAGCTAAACGCCCTGTCTCGATTGTGATGCTTCTGCCATCACCTAAATCGATTTTTTCTACAAATAATTGTGGAATCATAAATTTTTTCCTTTTGATTATACAATGGGTTTTAGTTGTGTTGTAGTTGTTGTTGTGTGTAGTTGTTGTTATCTAAAACCCAATGAAAAACCAAACTTTTTTTCTTGTAATATGCTTGTAAGCAGTTGTAATTGTAAAAACAAAAAGAGGCACTTTCGCACCTCTTTTCTATATTGATTATTTTCTGATATTCAATACTTTGATAATCTCACGATATCTGTTGATCTCTTTCTTTTTCAAGTAATCCAACAAAGATCTTCTTTTACCTACTAATAGGACAAGAGAACGCTCTGTGTTGTAATCGTGACGATTTTTTTTCAAGTGTTCAGTTAAGTGTGCGATTCTGTAAGTGAACAATGCAATTTGACCTTCTGCGCTTCCAGTGTTTGTTGCACCACCGTGTTGTGCGAAAATCTCTTCTTTCTTTTCTTTAGTTAAATACATTCCAATATTATTTAATGATTTTTATGTATGTCATACATCTTTTGTAAGACGGTGCAAAATTAGATTAAAAAAACAGAAAAATCAAAAAAAAATAAAAGAATCTAAAAATAGAATATTGATTTTTGTTTTTTGAGTAATTTACCGCCTTGTCATTTTACTAATTTGTTACTGTTATAGGTATCGAATACTGCACTCTAACGGGTACGCCTCTTTGTTGTCCTGAATTCCAGTTTTCATAGCTGGTAATAACTCTGATTAATTCTTCATCCAGTCCGTATCCTAATGATTTTAAGATTTTTGGCTCAACAATTTTTCCGTCTTTTGCAATTATAAATTGTACGATTATTTTCCCAGCTACTTTATTATCTACAGCTTCTTTTGTTTTTACAAAATTATCCCCAATGAATTTATAAAAATCGTTGACTCCTTTTTTGGGTAATGGTCTTACCTCTAAAACATCGTATTTACGTTCAACTCCTAAAGAATCGGTGCTTTTACCAGAGATAAACCTTCCTTTCTTATAAATATCGATATAACTATAATTTAGTTTTTTATTAGTTCCGGTCCAGATTTCATCTTTGTAGCCGTTTTTTATTTTTCCTTTGACAATAAGCTCTTTGTCATTTTCATCATAATTCCCATTTCCATTAACAACTAAATGCTCGTTTTTAGAATTCCAATAATTATCCATTCTAAAATCAGAGCTTAGTGTTTTTTCATCTTGAAAATATTCTCCTTCTAACTTTGGATTTCCATTTTCGTACCATTCCTTGAAGCTGCCTTTTAGTCTTCCTTTAAAGTAATTTTCTTCTCTTTTTCTATTTCCATTATCATAGTAGTAGACAAATTTACCTTCTTTGGAAAATCCATCTTTTGTCTTAGAATTCCCTTCCATTTTTAATACACCAGATTTATAATAATCTTTAATTTGATATAAATCTTTTTCTGTATGATAATCTTTTATAATTCTGTAAGAACTGTGATTTTCTTTTGAAGCGTCTTTTCCAATCGAATCAAAATAGATGATTTTATCTGATGCGTTTTGCGAAAAAATAAGCATTGGAAGCAATCCTAGAAGATAAAAAATTTTTCTCATAAATATTTTTTGTAGTAAAAATAGTGTTTTGAGAATTACTCTATCAAGAAAATTATTTTGATTTAAGATTTTTTTTCGGATTTTGTTTTTCAGTTAAAGATGAATAAGATGTTTTTACATTGTTTTCATCAACACTTATTCCCGAAATTAAAATTCCCCGATCATAATTGTCGACAAAAGTCGTTTTGTGCAATAGGTCATTTCCTTCCCAAGAACCTTGTTTTAAACCGTCTTTAATTGATCCTTTTTGAGTTACAAATCCTTCAGATTCTTCATAATCACCATTCCCATCGGTTACTGTCTGATTTTTGTTTTGGTCCCAAAAATTAAGAATCAGAGTTTGAGATTTTTTTGTTTTCGAATCCCAGATATTTTGTTTCTCAGATTTTTTGGTTTGGTTTTCGTACCAATTAATCTCTTTGCCCGATTTATGATCATCAGAATAATTTATAACAGATTCTTTTGCTCCACTTTTATAATAGCAGATAAATTCTCCATCTTTTTTTAAAACATCTCTGTCTAAAGTGGTTCCTGTCATTTTTTTTCTGCCATTTTTGTAGAAATCAGTAACAACGTATCTAGCACTTTTTTGAGAATAATTTGTAATTACTCTTGTGTAAATATAGTTTTCGGGAGTAGCTTCACGGTTTAATGAGTCCAGAAAGATTTTCTTGGATACTACATTAATTTGCGAAGACAGATTAACTGAAATTATCAGAAGCAAAAAAAGGAATATGTTTCTTTTCATTCAGTTCTATTTTTTATACTAAAAATAGTCCTTCTAGAATAGTTTAGCAACTTCTTGATTAACAAATTCTAAAAATCTTTCGTCAGCTTCTGTAAACGGATCAATAACATGGCTGTCAATATCAATTTGACCAATATTTACGCCGTTTACAAATAATGGAACTACTATTTCAGATTTAACTGTAAAACTGCATGCAATATAATTGTCCTGCGCTTTAACGTCTGGCACTACAAAATTTGCATTACTTTCTGCCACTTGACCACAGATTCCTTTACCAAAAGGTATAACAGTATGATCTGTTTCTGCTCCAACATAAGGACCTAAATGCAAAGTCTTAGCTTCGTGATTGGCAAAATAAAAACCAACCCAGTTGTAATAATCTATATTTTCATTTAACAGCTTACACACTGCTAATAATTTTTCGTCTCTATTTGCTTCATTGCCAGCGATAATGGCGCTTATTTTTGGTTCTAATTCTTGAAATGTCATGATATTAAATTTTATACAAAAGTATTTAAAGCTGAACTCAAAAAATACATAAATTTGAAAAAAAAATTCTCTTGAAAAAATATTTAGTTCAGTTTAAGCCATTTTTACTTTTTGTAAGCATCTTTTTCCTGACATATATTGTTCTGACTTTGCTTTATAAATTCTATTTAAACAGTTATCAAGCCAATGACCTTGACGGTGTGAGCATGATCGCGGGAGCCAACACAGAGCAGTTGCTGCAGTTTTTTAACTACAATGTGAGTGTTGAAAAAAGCACTCAGGATCCGTGGTTAAAAATTATAATTAACGAAAAACATGTAGCCCGTATAACAGAAGGCTGTAATGCCGTGAGCGTAATGATTCTTTTTGTTTCTTTTGTTGCTGCCTTTTCTGGAAAGTTTAAAAAGACTTTATTATTTATTCTCTTTGGGCTTATCTCTATTTATATTTTGAATGTTATTAGAATTGCACTCTTAACGGTTCTGGTATTTTATTTTCCAGCACAAAATGACTTTCTTCACGGAGTTGTATTTCCATTAATTATTTATGGATATGTTTTTGTTTTATGGATTTTCTGGATTAATAGATTTTCAAAATATGCTAAATAATTTAAGAGAGAATAAGTTTAAAATTTTCATTGCACTAGTTGTCGTAATATGCTTTGCTTTGATAAGAGCATTTGAAAAACAATTGTTTTACGATCCTTTTTTGAGCTTTTTTAAAAATGATTTTCATAATCTGCCTTATCCGCAGGTTGAGATATCAAAACTCTTTTTCGGACTCTTTTTCCGTTATTTATTAAATTCTGTTTTGTCTTTAATCTTGATTTATGCATTATTTCAGGATCGCGATATTTTAAAATTTAGTTTGTTCATATATATATTATTTCTAATTGTGCTTTTGGGAATGTTTTATATAATATTAGAATGTTTCCCAGATGCAGGCTGGCTTTTATTCTATGTAAGAAGATTCATAATTCAGCCTATTTTAGTGTTACTTTTTATTCCTGGATTCTATTATCAGCTCCAGAATTCAAAAAAATAACATTTCTTTTTGTTTTTTATCGACTGTTTTTTGAATAGCTTTGCAAAATGAATTTGAAAAAGTGTACAGGTCTGTTTTTAGCGTTCCTTTTATTGGTTTCCAATATTGGGTTTGCTTTTGATGTACATTATTGCGGAGGAAAAATTGCTTCCGTTTCATTAAATACAACAGTAGAACCTGTTGTAGAAAAAAAATGTTGTGGATCAAAAGACAAAAAGAATTCTTGCTGCAAGGATAAAGTAGTTCATTTTGAGAAAAAATCAGACAATGCGACTTTCAAATTCTTCTTTTTCCAATTTGCTTTTCCAGCTGTTATTCAGGACTATAAACCTTTAGCCTTTTTAGCACTTCCAAGCTTTAAAAAGAAAGAAGTTCTTTCGTATTATTCTGATGCGAATGCGCCCCCCTTATTCAAATTATACCATCAGTATATTTTCTATTCCTGATTTTAATGTTAAGATGCAATGCAGGTCTTGATCAAGTCTTTGCATTTACATTTTGATTGTTTTTTGTTTTGAACAAACATCAAAAATGTAATTCTTTTCAACATTAAAATCATTTTTATGCAAAAAAATATAATGCTTTTTATAGCGTTTTTGCTTTCTGTTGCTGCATTTTCGCAAGAAGATTTAGAGGAAGTAAAAATCAATAAAAAGCAAAAAGGAATAAAAAAATCCTTCACAGTAACAGCCAATACATCTTTAATTACAAGTAAAGAACTGCTTAAAGCCGCTTGTTGTAATCTGGCCGAAAGTTTCGAAACAAATCCATCAATCGATGTCAATTTCTCGGATGCCTTAACAGGAACCAAGCAAATCAAAATGCTGGGTTTAACGAGTCCTTATTTAATGATTACCGAAGAAAATATTCCTTCGGTTAGAGGTGCTTCACAGGCATACGGTTTATCATTTACTCCAGGAACATGGATTGAAAGCGTTCAAATAACTAAAGGGGCGGGGAGTGTTATAAATGGCTACGAAAGTATTTCCGGCCAAATTAATACAGAACTTTTAAAACCTTTAAGCGATATTCCGTTTTTCGTGAATGCTTATGGTTCAACCGATTCTCGTTTTGAATTAAATACCCATTTCAATAAAAAACTTTCTGATAAATGGGCGACAAGTCTATTTGTTCACGGAAACACTCGTGTGGCCAAAAACGACATGAATAATGATGGATTTTTAGATAATCCGTTAGGAAAACAAATCAATGTTTTAAACCGTTACCAATATTACAATCCAGAAAGTGGTTTGGTTAGTTTTATCAATTTCAGATATATGAATGATAAAAAACAAACAGGAGAACTGGATTTTGATAAAGATCGTGATCGTGGAACCACAAATTTTTGGGGATCTGAAATCAATACAGAACGGTTTGATGTTTCAACAAAAATTGGTTATGTTTTTAAGGATATGCCATATCAAAGTATTGGTTTTCAAAATGCATTCAATAGTCACAAACAAGATTCTTATTTTGGTTTAAATCAATATGATATCAAACAAAATAGTTTTTATTCTAATTTGATTTTCAATTCGATTATAAATAATACAATGCATAAGTTTACAACTGGTTTGAATTTTACATACGATCAATATCAGGAATTTGTAAATGTGACCGATTACAGTAGAATTGATAACTCGGTTGGAGCATTCTTCGAATATACTTATGACAACACAGATAATTTTAGTTTGATTTTAGGAGGAAGAGTAGATAATCATAATCGATTAGGATTCTTTGTTACTCCAAGATTGCACATGAGGTATAATCCTTGGAAAAATGGTGTTATCCGTTTTTCTGCAGGCAGAGGAAAACGTACCGCTAATATTTTTGCCGAAAACCAGCAGCTTTTTGCCAGCTCAAGAAATTTTTCGATTTTAGATTCAAGCGGGAAAGTTTACGGTTTAAATCCGGAAATTGCTTGGAACTATGGTGTTAGTTTTTCACAGAAATTCCGTCTTTTCAATAAAAATGCCGATGCAGGTTTTGACTTCTATCGAACAGATTTCCAAAATCAAGCTGTAGTAGATTTAATGCAGAGTCCACAGCAGGTGTTGTTTTATGATTTGAAAGGAAGTTCATTTGCCAATAGTCTTCAAGTAGAATTTAATTATGAATTAATTCACAATCTAAATTTAAGAACAGCCTATAAATATTACGATATCCAAACAAATTATCTTCGAGGTAATTTTCAACGACCATTGCAGGCAAAACATCGTTTCTTAGGAAATTTAGAATACGAGACCACTTTAAATGATGATAAACAGTGGAGGTTTGATTTTACTTATAATTGGTCGGGAAAGCAGCAATTGCCTTATACGGCTTCAAACCCTGAGGCAGATCAATTTCCAGATTTTTCGCCTTCATATGCTGTCATGAATGCACAAGTAACCCGCGTTTTTTCTTCAGTTTTTGAAGTTTACGTTGGAGGAGAAAATATTGGAAATTACAGACAAGAAAAAGCAATTTTAGGAGCAGACAATCCTTTTGGACCAAATTTTGATGCCTCTGTAGCTTATGCTCCAATTTTTGGACAAATGTATTACGCAGGTTTAAGATTTAAGATTAAATAAATTTCAATATCAATTTCAAAAATCAATTTAATAACAATAAATAGTAAATAAGATGAACAAATTAGTTTTAATAGTAATGATGGCTTTTTTAAGTTTTTCGGCGCAGGCTCAAACTAAAAAGAATAAAAATTTAAAATATACAACAGAAGTAAATGGCAACTGTGAGCAATGTAAGAAGCGAATTGAAAAAGCAGCTTATGGTGTTCCTGGAGTAAAAACTGCCAGCTGGGATATTAGTTCTCATCAGCTTTCTGTTATTTTGAACGAAGAAAAAACATCTCCTTTAGATTTAAACAAGGCAGTTGCAAAAGCAGGTCATGATACTAGGGAGATTAAAGCTGAAACAGCAGATTATGACAATTTGCACAGTTGCTGCAAGTACGTAAGAGAATAATTATTTTTAAAGCCCAAGCGTTAGTTTGGGCTTTTTTTAATAGTTAATTTATGTTTAAAATACCGCATTTTATTGCGGTTACAGTAAATTATTGTTACTTTCACACACTTATAAAGATAACCAACTTCGTTTTATGAATAATTTTGATTGGACCCAGTTAATAAACCCTGAATTTTATATTACTTTAAGTGTCGGAGGTTTTCAGATTGGGTTGTTTATTGTGCTGTTTATAGTGTTTGCTGAAACAGGGCTTTTTGCAGGTTTTTTTCTGCCTGGAGATAGTTTGCTTTTTTTAGCAGGTATTTATAGCCGTGACTTGATTGAAAATGTCATGTTTATTCCTAACGATTTTTTAAATGTATTGTTACTTGCGACTTTAGTTGCAATAATGGGAGTTTTAGGAAATATGACGGGTTATTGGTTTGGAGCCAAAAGTGGTTATTATTTATTTAAAAAAGAAGATTCGTTCTGGTTTAAGAAAAAGTATCTGCTTCAATCAAAAGATTTCTTCGAGAAATATGGAGGTAAAGCTATTATTTATGCTAGGTTCCTTCCTATTTTTAGAACATTTGCACCAATAGTTGCAGGAATAGTTTCTATGGATAAAAAGAAGTTTATGTTTTATAATATTTTGAGTTCTTTCCTTTGGTCATTCATATTGATTTTTGCAGGACATTATTTGTACGGCATCTTTTTAAAACAAGGAATAGATTTGAAAAAACATATAGAATATATTATTATAATTATTGTGATCATATCAACATTCCCAGTTTTACTGAAGCTCTTGAAAAAGAGACCAGCAGAAAAGATATAATAATAAAAAAAAAGAATAAAAAAGTCCGAAGCTTCAAACTTCGGACTTTTTTATTTTCATATTTCACTCAGAAATAATTCTATATATAAATGAGAATTTTAGTCTTTAATGTAGTACGGCTTTAGTCGTGGATATAATAGTAAAACTGTTTGGCTTCTCTATTAGAACGAGTTGTTAATTCATTCTCTCGACACCCTAGTTTTAACGAAGTTTCGAAATTTGTAGTTCACCATTCACCATTCACCATTCATCATTCATCATTCACCATTAACTATTTCAAACTACCATTCGTTTACCTTATTTGCATCCATTTTAAGGAAAATAAACAACAATATTGTAAATCCCCAGAGTCCAGATCCTCCATAAGAAAAGAAGGGTAGAGGCACTCCAATTGTAGGGAAAATTCCAATTACCATGGCAATATTTACGAAGAAGTGTATAAATAAAATTCCTGCAACACAGTAGCCGTAGACTCGGCTGAATTTTGTTTTTTGCCTTTCAGCTAGATAAATTACCCTAAGCAGTAATCCAGCGAAAAGAGCAATTACAGTTAAACAACCCGCAAATCCCCATTCTTCACCAACAGTTGTAAAGATGTAATCGGTATGCTGTTCAGGTACAAATCCCCCTTTTGTTTGTGTTCCTTCTAAGAAACCTTTTCCAATCCATCCTCCAGATCCAATTGCAATTTCAGACTGATTGGTATTATATCCAATACCTTTCATGTCTACAGATTTACCTAATAAGATATTGAAACGGTCTCTATGGTGTTGTTTAAACACGTTATCGAAAACATAATCAACAGAAAATACAAAACCAGAGATTAATGCTAACAATATCGCACTCAAAATTATATTGCGGTCAACAGCCCTTCCTTTGAAATGAATAACAGCTAGTACAACAAATGCGATTATGACAACTACGTAAGGTTCTAGTACCAATGTAAGTACAAAGAGAACAATAGTTATGAAAGCAGTCCATACATACCAAGAAGGTAAACCTTCTCTATATAAAACAAGTATAAAAACACTGTAAATTAAGGCACTTCCGGGATCCGGCTGTGGTAAAATTAGTATTACAGGTAATAACATGATAGCTAAAGCCTGAATTTGTCTATTGGTTTCCTTTAAGTTAATTTGTGTGTCACTTAGGTATTTGGCCAGTGCCAATGAGGTTGCAGCTTTTGCAAATTCTGAAGGCTGTAAGGTAAAACTTCCTATGGCATACCAGCATCGCTGACCTGCAATTGTTTTTCCAAAAAGAAACAATCCAGCAAGAGATAATAAAGAAACTCCAAAAATAATACTGGCATATTTTTCATAAAATTTACCATCCACAAAAAGGACAACAAATATCAAAGGAATTGTACAGCAGATAAAAATAAGCTGTTTTTGATAAGTTCCATCTGTCGACAATAAAGAAGACGAATAAATATTCAGCCAACCTAAAGTTACCAGCGCAATATAGATAAAGACACTTATCCAATCGATATTATTTTTTACACTTTGATTTTTCATTTGAAATAATCTTTCTTAGTTTTTCTTAGTAGTGTCTACTGCTGTTTTTTTAACTTCAGTTTTTGGTGCTGTTGTAACTGGTGCTTTTGGTTTTATAATTTTGGCTTGTAAAGCAGAATCTTTTGGTACAGATTCAATTTTAAGCGCCTCACTAATTCCTCCCAATTTCGCATATTCCGAAAGTAAGCTTTTGTTTAATACTCTTACTTCCAAATCAGTTCTTGTGATTTTTTTTCTAAGATATTTTTCAATCATTAAACTCGCAATAGGTCCAGCTACAGTAGCTCCAAAACCTCCGTTTTCAATCATAACTGCTATAGCGATTTTAGGATTGTCCTTTGGTGCGAAAGCTACAAATATCGAGTGATCTTTTAGTTTTTCTCTTTTGCCGTTTATTTTAGCGTAGTTTTCAGCTGTTCCTGTTTTTCCGCAAATATCGATTCCTTCTACTCTAAGAGCATATGCGGTACCTTTATTGTAAACATCAAATAAACCACTAATAACAGGCGGAAAATATTTTTGATCAATACTGGTTACGTGTTTCGTAGTAAACTTAGTGTCTATTTTTTCTCCTTCTATTTTTTTAATGATGTGAGGTGTGTAGTAGTAACCTTGATTAGCTACAGTTGCCATCATATTTGCTAATTGAATTGGCGTCATTAAAACTTCTCCCTGACCAATTGCATTTGAGACAATTGTCGAGCTTCTCCATCCTCCATTAGGATAAATTCTTTTATACGTTTTAGAAGTCGGAATATTTCCTTTTTTACCAGTTGGCAGGTCATAACCCATAAATTGTCCTAAACCAAAACTTCTTACGTGATCACTCCAGACATCAACAGCTTTTCCTGGGTCTTTGTATTTGTTGATGGTTAGCATATAAGCTTGGCCAAAATACGTGTTACAAGAATTGTAAATACCATTATGCAATTGATGTGGACCAAAGCCATGGCATTTCATAAATCGGCCTCCACCATAACTAAATCCGTGATGACACATAAAAGTAGTCTGTTCATTAACGACTCCTTCTTGAAGAGCAATTAAACCAGTTAAAATTTTAAACGGAGAACCAGGAGGATACTCGGCTAAAAGTCCTCTGTCGTATAATGGTTTTGCAATAGAGTCATGATATAAAAGCGTGTAGTTTTTAGATCTTTGTCTTCCAACCATAATACCAGGATCGTAAGAAGGTGCAGTTACTAATGCAAGAATTTCTCCTGTTTTAGGTTCAAGAGCTACGATACCGCCTCTTTTGTTGATCATCAAATCTTCACCGTATTTTTGAAGTTCGGCATCAATAGTGATGTTGATATCTTCTCCCGCAACGGCAATAGTATCGTATTTACCTTCTTTGTATGAGCCAATCTCACGGTTGTATTTATCTTTTTGAATGTATTTTACGCCTTTAATTCCACGTAAAATCTCTTCATAGCTTTGTTCAACTCCTTGTTGGCCAATTAAATCTCCACTATTGTAATAAGGATTTTTTTCAATTAATTTTTCATTTACCTGAGTGATAAAGCCAAAAATATTAGCTCCGTAATCTACTTCATAATCACGCAAAGATCTTTTTTGAAAATAGAAACCTTCGTACTTTCTGATTTTCTCCTGAAAAGCAGCAAATTCCGTTTTGTTTAATTGCGATAAAAAAACAGATGGAAGCCTTGGACTGTAAACTTTTGCTTTTGCAATACGCTTATTGTATTCTTCTGGCGTAATATTCAGAAGATTGCAAAATTCAGCAATATTAAGGTCTTTCTTTACTTCTCTAGGAATTACCATAATATCATATGAAGCCTGATTAGCCACAAGGAGTTTTCCATTTCTATCGTAAATGTAACCTCGCTCAGGGTAATCATAAACTTTTTTTATCGCATTATTTTCTGATTTCAATTTAAAAGAATCGTCAATAATCTGCAGATAAAATATCCGAATCACTAGCAAAGATGCTGCAATAATAATTATAGTGGGCAGCAGAACTTTTCTCATCGTTTATTGGGCTTAATAAGATAAATTATTATAATGGAAGTAATTATAGTGAAAATAGAGCTAAATAAGGTTCGGAGTAAAATATCCCAGATAAACTTGAACTGGAAAGCTTCTAAAATAAATAATACAATATGATGCATTAAAACTGAAACCAAAATAAATGAAAATCGCTCTGGTGTTAAAGATTCATTAAGCTTGATAGTTTGGTATTCGTAACTTAGTCCAAAAGAAAACTTAAAAATATAAGGTCTGTAATAGGCTAGAATTACACATGCCGTTGCATGTATCCCGCCCGAATTACAAAACATATCCATAGTTAAACCCAATAAAAAGCTCGAAATTATTAATCCGGCTTTGTTGCTGTTAACAGGATATAAGATGATATACAAGATATACGGAAAAGGACTTATATAGCCTAAGAAATTCATATTGTTGAAAATAACAATTTGAATTGCCAGCAGTATAATAAATCTGAAAATATTTACCAACAAAGCACTATTCATCTTTTTCTTTGCTTTTGTTTTCTAAATTAATAAGCTCTTCTCTTCCTTTACTCTTAATGATGTAAACGTGTCCTAAATTGGTCATGTCATTAAATAGTTTAACTTTTATGACATAAAAACTTGTACCTTCTTTTTTATAGACGATATCAACTGTTCCGATGTTAATTCCTTCTGGGAAAATTACAGATTGTCCGCCGGTCACAATGGTGTCTCCTTTTCTAATAGAAGCCAGCCTAGGAACATCTTCAAGCTGCACGTATCCTGTACTTTTTCCGTTCCAAGTTAATGAACCAAAGTGATTTGATTTTTTAATCTTTGCATTGATATGGGACTTCATATTCAAAATACTAACCACTGTCGAGTAATTTGGAGAAGTATTATCAACAACCCCAACAATTCCTAAACTATTAATAACTCCCATATCTTGCTTAACGCCTTCATTGCTTCCAGAATTTAAAGTAATGTAGTTTTCGTGCGTATTGTAAGAGTTGTGAATTACTTTAGAAACGATTATATCAGAAGGTTTTACACCTTTAATACTATCGGGTAAAGCTGGTTTAGTAGTGTCTTCTTTGTTGAATAAAAGACTTTTTAATCTTGCGTTCTCAAGTACAAGTTCATCATTTTCAGCTCTTAAATTCAAGTATTCATTCACGCGATTAATTCTTTCATAAACACCGCCGCTTAAAAAATTAGCAGAACTTATTACTTTGCTTCTGTGAAAGGAATGAGATTGAATAGTGAGTCCTAATGAAATACCTAAAAGCAGCAAAAACAGTAATCTATTACTGTTTCTTATAATAAAATTAAAAATTTGCTGCATTTCTTGTTTGGTTATTTTGTTTCAGGATATGCTTTATGGTTTCAGATTTTATAAGGATCAAATGTTCAAAATTTGATCCTTATAAAAGTAAATTGATTGTTATTTTGAATCTTATTTGATTAAGATACTTTTAAATTTTGCAATATTTTTAAGTGCCATTCCTGTACCGCGCACAACAGCTCTTAAAGGATCTTCTGCAATATAAACAGGCAAATCTGTTTTTTGAGAAATACGTTTGTCAAGACCTCTCAGCATAGATCCTCCACCTGCTAAATAGATACCAGTATTGTAAATATCGGCAGCTAATTCTGGAGGAGTTTGAGATAATGTTTCCATTACCGCATCTTCAATACGTTGAATAGATTTATCTAATGCTTTTGCAATTTCACGGTAAGATACATCTACTTGTTTTGGTTTACCAGTAAGTAAATCTCTACCTTGAACTGACATATCTTCTGGCGGACCATCTAAATCTTCGATAGCGGCTCCAATTTGAATTTTTATTTTCTCAGCAGTACTTTCTCCAACAAAAAGGTTATGTTGTGTACGCATGTAATAGACAATATCATTTGTGAAAACGTCACCTGCAATTTTTACAGATTTGTCGCAAACAATACCGCCTAAAGCAATTACAGCGATTTCTGTTGTACCACCTCCGATATCAACAATCATGTTTCCTTTTGGCTGCATGATGTCAATTCCAATACCGATTGCAGCGGCCATTGGTTCGTGAATTAAGTAAACTTCTTTTCCGTTTACACGCTCACAAGATTCTTTTACCGCACGCATTTCAACCTCAGTAATTCCAGAAGGAATACAAACTACCATTCTTAAAGCTGGAGTAAACATTCTCTTTTTTAACGCAGGAATACTTTTAATGAACATATTGATCATTTTTTCTGACGCGTCAAAATCTGCAATTACACCATCTTTTAAAGGCCTAATGGTCTTGATGTTTTCATGCGTTTTACCTTGCATCATGTTGGCTTCTTTACCAACAGCGATGATTTTGCCTGATACTCTATCACGTGCTACGATAGAGGGGCTGTCAATAACAACTTTATCATTATGAATGATTAAAGTGTTTGCGGTACCAAGGTCTATTGCAATATCCTCGGTCATGAAATCAAAAAATCCCATAAGTTTTTTAGGGGTTTAAAATGTTATAAATTATTTTGAACAAAGTTAAACAAATTAATGTTTAAAATGACGAGTTCCTGTAAATACCATTGCAAGATTATTTTCGTTGCAATAATTTATGCTTAATTCGTCTTTTATTGAACCTCCCGGCTGAATTACCGCTGTAATTCCTGCTTTTTTAGCTAATTCTACACAATCCGGAAAAGGGAAAAATGCATCACTTGCCATCGAAGCACCGTTTAAATCAAATCCAAAAGCTTTTGCTTTATCAACAGCTTGTATTAAAGCATCAACTCTTGAAGTTTGACCGGTACCAGATGAAATCAATGTTCCGTTTTTAGCAAATACAATTGTGTTTGATTTTGTATTCTTGCAGATTTTAGAAGCAAAGATCAAATCTTCGATCTCTTGAGCAGTAGGTTCTGTAATTGTAACGGTTTTTAAATGCTCTTTATTATCTGTAATATTATTTCTGTCTTGAATTAACAAACCATTAAGACAAGTTCTTACTTGGCGTGATGGTAATTCAACTTCATTTTGAACTAATATAATTCTGTTTTTCTTTTCTTGTAAAACTGTAACTGCCTCATCATCATAAGCTGGAGCAATAACTACCTCGCAGAATAATTTGTTGATTTCCTGAGCAGTTTCTAAATCAATTTTAGTATTAGAAATTAAAACTCCTCCAAAAGCAGAAGTTGGGTCACATGCTAAAGCCGCTAAATAAGCTTCGCTGATCGTTTTTCTTGAAGCCAAGCCGCAAGCATTGTTGTGTTTTAAAATGGCAAATGTTGGTCCGTCAGTTTTAAACTCAGCAATTAAATTTACAGCTGCATCAACATCAAGTAAGTTGTTGTATGATAGTTCTTTTCCGTGAATTTTGTTGAACATCGCGTCAAAATCTCCAAAGAAGAATCCTTTTTGGTGAGGATTTTCACCATATCTTAAAACTTGACCGTTTGCAATACTTTCTTTGTAAATAGTCTCGTCTGTATTGAAATAATTAAAAATAGCTCCGTCATAGTGAGAGGAAACGTGGAATGCTTTAGTAGCAAACAATCTTCTGTTTTCAAGAGTTGTTGCTCCGTTTTGCTCTGTAATTAAATCTAAAAGCAAACTATATTCGTTAACCGAAGCTACAATTACAGTGTCTTTGAAATTTTTTGCACCAGCACGAATTAATGAAATTCCGCCAATATCAATTTTTTCAATAATATCTTGTTCACTAGCTCCAGAAGCAACAGTTTTTTCAAAAGGATATAAATCAACGATAACTAAATCGATTTGAGGAATATCAAATTCCTTCATCTGCTGTACATCACTTTCGTTATCTTGACGGTTCAAGATACCACCGAAAATTTTTGGGTGTAAAGTTTTAACTCTGCCTCCAAGAATTTCTGGGAATGAAGTAATGTCTTCAACAGGAACTACGGGAATTCCAAGGTTTTTGATAAAATCTTCTGTTCCTCCAGTAGAATAAAGTGTAACATTTTGTTCGTGTAATTTTCTAACGATTGGTTCTAAACCATCTTTAGAGAAAACAGAAATTAATGCCGATTGTATTTTTTTAGTTGTGCTCATTGTGTAGTTATAATTTTGAGACTGCAAAAGTAGTTTTTTTATACATTATATTAAAAAAAATTAGTGTAACAAAATGCTAAAAAAATCTACTGATGAGTAAGTTAACTTTTATTAGGTTTTTGAATTTAAATTATTGAATTTTACTTTATTGAAAAATACAAAAATATGCTTGTTTATTTAAGATTATTAAAAGAAAGTCTAAGCTTTGCCATCAATGCTTTGCGAAATAATAAATTGCGTACTTTATTGTCGCTTTTAGGTGTTACAATTGGTATTTTTTCAATTATAGCTGTTTTGGCCGCTGTAGATTCTTTAGATAAAAAAATCTCTAAAGATTTAAGCAGTTTAGATAAAAATACGATTTATTTAATGAAATTTAACTTTGGTCCGTCAGAAATTCCGCAGTGGAAAAGAGAACAGTTTCCGAATGTAAAATATGATGAATATATTGGATTGAAAAATTCAATGAATGATACCGACCAAGTGGGATATCAGCTTTTTGTGAATAGAGAAAGTTTAAAGTACGATTCTAAAACAGTTAGTGATGTGAATATTATTCCGTCGTCTAGCGAAATGGTCAATATTGATGGTTTGAGTTTTGATAAGGGAAGATTTTATAACGAATCAGAATCTAATTCAGGCACTGCAGTTATTGTCCTAGGGTTTGATATTGCAGAAGGACTTTTTGGCTCTAGTGATCCAATTGGAAAAAATATTCGTTTGTACGGACAGCGGTTTACCGTTATTGGTGTGATGGCAAAACAAGGAGCTGGTTTTTTTGGCGACAGTAATGATACTTCAGTTTATCTTCCAGCTAATTTTTTACGAAGAATGTATGGTGACAGCGATTCGATGACTCCGGTAATTGTCCTTAAACCCGTTAAAGGTGTTGATATGGAAGCTTATAAAGCACAGATTGCACAAAAATTAAGAGCAATTCGCGGCATGAAAGCAGGGGAGATGGATAATTTCTTTATTAATGTACTGTCTGGATTTACCGATTTTATTGACGGAATTTTAGGCCAGATGAATGTTGTCGGCTGGATCATCAGCGGATTTTCACTTTTGGTCGGCGGTTTCGGAATTGCTAATATTATGTTCGTTTCTGTTAAAGAGAGAACAAATCTTATCGGAATTCAAAAATCATTAGGAGCAAAAAATAAATTTATCTTATTCCAGTTTTTGTTCGAAGCTGTAATTTTATCTGTAATAGGTGGAATTATTGGTCTTCTTATGGTTTGGGGAATTGCCTTTGCTTTAACCAAACTGCTTGATTTCGAATTTGTTCTGAGTTTAGGGAATATTCTTTTAGGAACTGGTTTAGCTGCAATTATTGGTTTAGTTTCGGGAATACTGCCGGCTATTTCTGCATCAAATTTAGATCCGGTTGAAGCTATTCGTACTGGAATGTAGTAATTTGTTTGTGTATTTGATTTTAAATTTTTGAAACTAGAAATAATTGATGTGGGTATTTAGATAATTTAAATTGGAAAACAATGAGTTTTATCCTAAAAAATGTTGATGTAGTAGAATCTATTTCTAGGGAAGATTTTAAAAAGAATTATCTAGATAAAAGGAAACCTCTTATAATAAAAGGATTAACTAAAGATTGGCCTGCGCGGGATAAATGGTCTACGGATTATTTTAAAGAAATTGCAGGGGATATTGAAGTAAAACTTGTTGATAATTCTAAGGCAGATCCTGCAAAAGTAATTAACGCTTCGATTGCGAGTATGAAATTTGGTGAATATCTCGATTTAATAAAAAGAGAACCAACGCAATTACGTATTTTTTTCTTTAATCTTTTTAAACACAGACCTGAATTAATTAATGATGTAAAAATTCCCAAAGAATTAATGGGAGGTTTTATAGAAAGTATGCCTGCCATGTTTTTTGGTGGCTCAAAGGCGATTACTTTCCTGCATTACGATATTGATCTGCCACATCTTTTTCATACCCATTTTGGCGGCAGAAAACACATAATATTGTTTGATAATAAATGGAAAAAACGACTTTATTGTGTTCCAAATACAACTTATGCTTTAGAAGATTATGATGTTGCCAATCCAGATTTTGAAAAATTTCCCGCTTTGAAAGGAGTAGAAGGCTATGAGGTTTTCCTAGAACATGGAGATACTTTATTTATGCCAACCGGAATGTGGCACTGGATGCGTTACATAGACGGCTCTTTCTCGCTAAGTCTTCGCGCTTGGGATCAATCTATATCTCGGAAAATGGGAAGCGTTTGGAGTTTGTTTATGCATGGTGCAGTAGATAGCGCTATAAAAATAGTTTTTAGAGAACGTTATGCAATTTGGCGTGAGAAACTAGCTTTTAAAATTGCTGATAGGGAATTGAAAAAAGATTTGAAAAAAGCGGGATGATTTTATTCTTTTGTTTTTTCTAGCTTCGGTTTTATAAAAGGAAATGTAATTGTATTTTTGTCCCATTTGATCTCTTCTGAATTATAATACTCATTGTTTTTCTTGTATTTTAAAACTGAGTCTTCTTCTTGCGTCGTTCTTCTAATAAAATGACTAATATTCTTTTTGTTCAAATAATCAAAAAGCAAGTTGTTTTTAATGGTGTCATTTTGAGAAGCAATGATTAAAATTTTTTTATGTTCTTCTTTTGTTGAAATATTTTTCGAAAGAAAATCAATGATTCTTGCTTGCGGGACTTTCATAATATTATTGGGTTTTAAATCTATAAAATGTGGCACAGTGTCACTTGCAGGGATTGTTCCACATCCATATCTCATAAATTCTTTTTGATAGTAATAGTAATCTCTTTTTTTATCAATAATAAGCTGGTTTTCTGAATAGAAACCTCTAGGAGGTGGCGGACTTTTTGAATTCCTTTTTTCTAATGAATCATAATATTTTTGAAGTTTTCTATCTTCATAGGATATAATATACAATTTGTTTTTCTCAATAATCTTTTCTTCTTTTTTATTGCAATTCAAAAGAAGAAAACAAATCATAAAGCCAATAAAAATTCTAGCCATAAAAATAAGATTTAAAATAAAGATATAAAAAAATCCCAAGAAGCAATTTCTTGGGATTTTCTATTTTGAATAGTTTGAAAAACTATCTAATATCATTGTTTTGAATCAAATCGATATATAAGTTGATCTTATCTTTTAATTCTTTTCTAGGCGTGATAAAGTCTAAGAAACCGTGCTCTAATAAGAACTCAGCAGTTTGGAAACCTTCAGGTAAATCTTTTCCTGTAGTGTCACGTACAACACGCGGACCAGCAAAACCAATCAAAGCGCCTGGTTCAGAGATGTTAATGTCTCCTAACATAGCGTAAGATGCAGTTGTTCCTCCAGTTGTTGGATCTGTACAAAGAGAGATATAAGGTAATTTAGCTTCAGCTAATTGAGCCAGTTTTACAGAAGTTTTAGCTAATTGCATTAAAGAATAAGCAGCTTCCATCATACGAGCTCCACCAGATTTAGAAATCATTACAAAAGGAAGTTTGTTTTTGATCGCATGATCAATACCTCTTGCAATTTTTTCACCTACAACAGCTCCCATAGATCCACCAATAAAGGCAAAATCCATACAGCAGATTACAAGTTCTCTTCCTTTAGATTTTCCTACTCCCGTACGTACAGCGTCTTTAAGATGAGTTTTTTCCATTACATCTTTTAATCTCTCTGCATATTTTTTTGTATCCACAAAATGCAAAGGATCTTTTGATGTCATGTTTTTATCTAACTCAACAAATTCGTTGTTGTCGAATAAAATTTCAAAATAGGTTGCGCTTCCAATTCGAACGTGAAAATCATCTTCAGGGCTTACGAATAAGTTACGAGCTAATTCGTCAGCATCAATAATTTTTCCAGTAGGAGATTTGTACCACAATCCTTTCGGAACGTCCATCTTATCTTCTGTAGCGGTCGTAATCCCTTTTTCTTGTCTTTTAAACCAAGCCATATTGAATGTTTTTTTTGTTTCAGGTTTAAAGTTTAAAGTTGCTAAACCTGAAACCTGAAACTTTAAACTTTTTATTATAGTGTATTCACATTATTTAAATCAGCAAAAGCTTGTTCAAGTCTTGCGTTGAATGTTACTTCGCTTTCACGAACCCATCTTCTTGGGTCATAATATTTTTTGTTAGGAGCATCAGCACCTTCTGGGTTTCCAATTTGAGATTTTAAATAGTCAAGGTTTTTAACCATATAATCACGGATTCCTTCAGTGTATGCAAACTGTAAATCTGTATCGATGTTCATTTTGATAACTCCGTAGCTGATTCCTTCTCTGATTTCTTCAAGTGTAGAACCTGAACCTCCGTGGAAAACGAAATCTACTGGATTGTGTCCAGTGTTGAATTTGTTTTGAACGAAATCTTGAGAATTTTTTAAGATTTTTGGAGTTAATTTTACGTTTCCTGGTTTGTAAACACCGTGAACGTTTCCAAAAGCAGCAGCAATTGTAAATTTAGGACTTACTTTAGATAATTCTTCGTAAGCATAAGCTACTTCTTCTGGTTGTGTATATAATTTTGAGCTGTCAACATCAGAGTTGTCTACGCCATCTTCTTCACCACCTGTAATACCAAGTTCGATTTCCAATGTCATGCCCATTTTGCTCATTCTAGCTAAATATTCTTTACAGATCTCAATGTTTTCTTCGATTGGCTCCTCAGACAAATCGATCATATGAGAACTGAATAATGGTTTTCCTGTTTCTGCGAAATGTTTTTCAGAAGCATCTAATAAACCATCGATCCAAGGCAATAATTTTTTTGCACAGTGGTCAGTATGTAAAATTACAGTTGCACCGTAAGCTTCTGCTAAAGTGTGAATGTGTTTTGCTCCAGCGATTCCACCAGCAATTGCTGCTTTTTCGCCTGCATTTGATAATCCTTTTCCAGCGTTGAATTGTGCTCCTCCGTTAGAAAATTGAATGATAACCGGTGCATTTAATTTTGCTGCAGTTTCTAGAACTCCGTTGATTGTACTAGATCCTGTAACGTTTACTGCAGGTAAAGCAAATCCTTTTTCTTTCGCATAATTAAAAATCTCCTGAACTTGATCTCCTGTAGCTACTCCGGGTTTAATATTGTGTGCCATTGTAATTTTTTTTATAGTTGTTTTTAGTTTTTAGGTTGCAAAAATAAGAATTAATTAGCATTAGAACGGATAATTTATCCCAAAATTTAAAACCGAGTGCCCAAAATTGTATTCTTTAAACCAACGATCTCCCTTCTCATGCGCCGGATTATAAGTCTTAAAGCCTAAATCTAAACGAATAACAAAAAAGCTTAAATCGTATCGTAAACCAAATCCTGTTCCTAAAGCAATTTCATCTAAATCGTTTAAGTTGTCGAATTTTGCTTTCTCATCTATAACATTATCGAGCACATTCCAGATATTTCCGGCGTCTGCAAAGACAGCTCCCTTAACATCGCCGGCAATTTTGAAACGGAACTCTGCACTTGCTGCAATTTTCATATTGGCCTCATTAAAGTCATTTACTGCATTTGTGCTTCCGGGTCCTAAAGCATAAGGCTGCCAGGCACGGTTGTCATTTGAACCTCCTGCATAATAACTTCGTGAAAACGGAATATAATTTGAATTTCCAAACGGAATTGCAATTCCGAAAAAAGTTCGAACTGCCAGTACTTTTTCTTTTCCAAAATCCCAGTGTTTGATATAATCGAATTCAGTTTTAACATATTCTGAATACTCAAGATTGAAAATTTCATAGTTTCCTCTTGAATTTTTAGGCAGATTTCCAATGCTTGAAACAGCAGACAATAATGTTCCGGCAGATTCGATTTTTGTTCTAAATTGATAAAAATTATTATCGGCTAAATCTTTCTTAGTTGTTTTGGTAAAAGAATAGCTAGTTGCCAGAATAAAATCATTTTCTGTTAAACGAACTCTTCTTTCTTCTATGCTTTCTACCTCCTGATACTCTGTGCGATCTGGTGTTAATGCAGTTTGTCCCGTTAAAACTTGATTGGTAAATTCAGTTGTTCCTGTAGGAATGGTTAGGTTATTATCAGAGTCTACCTCTGCTTTCCCATCTGTATTGTAAGTATTTGCGATATTGTTCAGATCATTATAGGAAGAAGTGTAAACATTGTAGTAATTATTTGGATTTAAATTACGAACAAATTGCGCATTTAATAAATCAAATTTAGCTGTGTTATAACGTTTTGGTGTCCAGTTGTATGCAATACCTCCGGTGAAATTTTCCTTGTCTAAACCAATATTTCGCTGTTTGGAGAAACCAGAAGTTATGGTTGTATACGGAATCATACTTTTAGGAATAATTTTTTCGGTTCCAAAGGGCAGCAGAATTCTTGGAAAGTTCAATTTCATGTCCAGTCCATATTCAGAAACATTAAAGAAATTATTGTTTGGATTCGCCATGTCTCGTGAAGAACCAATATTTAAACGAGCAGAAATTTCTAAAGTTTCGGCACGGTTAAAAACATTTCGTATCGTTTCAGAAATACTTGCTCCAATTCCAAAATCTTGAATGTTAGAGTGTGTTACGTCAAAAGTAGCTCCAAAACTGTATTTTTTTCGAGGCGTCAAATAAACATTTGCAATAAGTGACTGCGCTGTAGAATCTCTTTTATCTACTTCATACTGTATCGAAGGGTAATTAAAAATCTTTAAATTGTTTAAATATCGAGAAGAAAGTGTAGTTCTAAAATCTGCAAAAGTACTTCCCTTGGTAATAAAAATCGCATCTGTAATAGCACGAGGTTTATATTTTAATTTGTTAAAACTGTAAAGATTGAAGTTATTATAAGTCGTGCTGTCAGTAGGTTTCTTTTTAGAATTCGCAGCAGAATAATCTGTGTAGATATTCACATCGCTGATTTTATATAGTTTAAAAGGCTCTGTACGGCTTGAATCTCTTTCTTGAATATTGTTATTTCCAATGTTTAGAGTAACATCTGCCTGGGCTTTTTTTCCAATCGTATCAATATCAAAAGTTACATAAGTGGGCTGGAAGTAGTACGCACCGTGGTTTCTGAAATAAGTTGTAATGCGATTTTTTTCTTCCTCAAAATCTGTGGTTTTATATTGATTTCCAGATTTTAATGCAGAAGGCTCGGTAATAGTTTTGTATAATGAATCTAAAGCCGGAGTCATTATATTAGTTTTGATTGTATCTAATTTATAAGCCGGTCCTGTAGTAATGTTATAATTAATTGCGGCTCTTTTGCGTCCCAGACTATCAATTGTATAATCAGTCAAAACGTTGAAATAGCCATTGTTAAAATAATAATATTTTAAACGCAGGAGCGATTTTTTAGTTTTTGAAGTGTCAATAATTACGGGCGGTTCACCTGTATTTTTTAAAAACTCGTGAATTCCTTTATAATAAAAAGACTGTCCAAGGCGGTCTACTTGTTTTGCCGAAAGTATTTTAGACATACGTTCGTATTTACCTGGATTGTTTTTAAATTTTGCCTGATAAGTTGAATCTGGATTTAAATTGGCTAAATTGTATAAATTTAATCGAAGTTTATAACCCAGTAATGTACCATTTGGTTTTTGGTACATCTGATTGGAAGCAATTTCGTCATTCGATGACTTGCCGTTTACTAGAATATTATTTTTTACAAGAAGATTTTTTCCATCGGGAACTCTTTTTACGGCATTACAAGCGCAAATTAATATTGCAATTAGAAGAAATGCTATTATTTTTGTGGAATTATTTTTCAAGTGTTTTTTAATATTTAATTCAAAAGTACATTATTTTATGGTTAGTAAAAACCAAATAAAGCTTATCTCAAGTTTACATCAAAAAAAGCAGCGTTTTGCTAATCAATTATTTTTTGCTGAAGGAGTAAAAGTAATTCAAGAATTGCTGCAATCCAATTTTGAATTAGAACATTTATACACTACATTAAATGATTTTGAAGAGGTTCAGTCTTCTAAACGAACTCAAATTAATGAACAAGAACTTAAAAAAATAAGTGCTTTAAGCACTCCAAATTCTTGCCTGGCTGTTTTTAAAATTCCTGCCGAAAAGAAAATAGTCGCTTCGGGATTAATTTTGGCTTTAGACGATATTCGAGATCCTGGAAATCTGGGAACTATTTTACGTCTGTGCGATTGGTTTGGAATTAAACAAGTTATCTGTTCTAAAGAAACAGTAGATATTTACAATCCAAAAGTGGTGCAGGCTACGATGGGCTCCATTACCAGAGTAAATATAAATTACGTTGATTTAAAATCTTTTCTTGCTCAAACTAAACTGCCAGTTTTTGGAACTTTTATGGACGGAGCTAATATTTATCAATCAGAATTACCTCAAGAAGGCATCATTATTATGGGTAATGAAGCGAACGGTATTTCAGAAGAGATTGAAAAAATAATAACCAATCGTCTAACAATTCCTAGATTTGGAGAGCTGCAAAAAACCGAAAGTTTAAATGTAGCTACTGCAACAGCAATTATTCTAAGTGAATTTAAACGAAATAGTTAAGATTTTGTTTTAATGAAAAGTGAAATTTATTAAAATTGCTCGAGATTTCATCGAATCAATATTATCGGTATAGCCGCTAGGAGATGTGTTGTCTCGAATTAATTCATCTGTTATACCGAACATCCCCCTTACAGAAGGAGAAAAGATAAAGTATTCTGTAAAAATATCAATTCCTAAACCAACTTCATAAGCTGCAGTCCACTGTTTTACCCTAAATTTCTGCTGATAGTTATCATCTTTAGATTTAGAATTGCTCGATAAATTTAAAGTAGTAGACATACCTCCAACTAAGTAAGGACGAATATTTCCAGTACGTAAAGCAGAAAATTTTAGTAATAAAGGGAAGTGAATATAAGTACTATTCACTTCTCTTAAATATTCACTTTCTAAATCTCCTACACCCGAAAAATATAAATCACGTTTTGTATAATACAAACCAGGTTCAAAACGAAGGCTAATATATTCCTGCAGTCTTAAATCAGCGACAACACCAACATTAAAACCAGTAGTTTTTTTAACTTGAATGTCGTTTGGGACAGGAGTTTTGTAATCAAATTTAAAGTCAAAACTATTAAAACCTAAATAATATCCAAAGTAGACACGCTGCTTTTGAAAGTTTTCAAGGTTAATAATAGGATCTTTGCTAAACATGTTTTTAGCAAATTGAGAATGCCCCTTTGTCGCTAAGACCAACAAAAATAAGATTACAGCTTTTTTCATACTATTTTTTAGATGCAGAATAAATCGTTGCGACACTAAAAGTTTGAGGCATTGCCACAACATCTATAAACCCAGTTTTTCTCAAAATATTGTTTAAGGCTTCACCATAAGGAAAAGCAGCGGCAGATTCAGATAAATAGCCATACGCATCATTGTCCTTAGAAAATAATTTCCCGATAAGAGGTAATATATTTTTTGTATAAAAATTATAACCTTGCTTGTAAGGGAATTTATCTGGAACAGAAGTTTCTAAAATAACAAAAACACCATTTGGCTTAAGAACTCTTAAGATTTCTGCAAAACCTTTTTCAAGATTTTCAAAGTTTCTCACTCCAAAACCAACAGTTATAGCATCAAAATAATTATCCTCAAAAGGCATATTCTCAGAATCCCCTAAAACTAATTCAATAATATTAGAAAGATTTTTTTCCTGTACTTTCTTTTTTCCAACTTCAAGCATTCCGGCAGAAATATCCAAACCAATGATTTTTTCAGCATTTGTCTGAGATAATAAAATAGCTAAATCACCAGTTCCTGTAGCAATATCCAGAATTACTTTTGGTTTCTTGTCTGAAACTATTTTTAATACCTTTTTGCGCCATTTAACATCAATTCCAAAAGAAATGACACGATTTAAATTATCGTAATTCCCAGAAATGGTGTCAAACATTTGGGTTACCTGCTCTTTTTTTCCTAATGAAGAGTCTTTATACGGAGTTATTTTTTCAGACATTTTTTTTATTTAGGCAAATATAAACAATCTAGTTTAACTGTAATTGAGTTTTTTAATTTGAAAAATAAATGTTTTATACGATTTATTTTAAAGTTAATTATTGAAATGTTTCGGCATCCCTAAATCTAGGTATTTTGGCAAAATCACTAAAACCGTGTATTGTACAGCTTCGCTATTATGAGCAACTTTGTAGAAGTAAAAATGATTAAAGTTTTAATGATTGGTAGTACCGCAAAGACTTAAGCAGATGATTACTTTTTGCACTTGTAATTCGTTTGTTCTTGAAAAAGTTTTGTAAGTATTGTTCTTGGGGGGAAATACTATTTTATAGTGCAAACTACGTTCTTAGGATTAAATTTGTTTTTGGAAATTTTAATTTTCTGCCTTTAATATCTTAGTGGTATTTGTTATTAAAGGCGTTTGAGACTATGTCTCAAATAACATTAAATGTTATTCAGTTATTTCAAATGTTTTTAGCATTTGTGATTTTAAACAAAACTATTCTTGAGTAAGTCAGGTCTAAAAAATCAATCGTTTTAAAAACATCCTCCCAAAAGAGGATGTTTTTTTATTTATTTTCTAATGTAAGTTTCATAAGTATAATCAAAAAGATGTTTTTCGTCTTTTTGATTTTCTTCAGATTCTACTAAAACCCATTCATTCTTATTTATTTTTGGAAAGAAAGTGTCTGCCTCAAATGTATGATGAACTTTAGTTAATTCTATTATATCTGTAAATGGCAGTGCAAGATTGTAAATTTCGCCGCCTCCTATAATGTAAGTGTCTTCATTTTCAGGACAAACAGCAATTGCTTTTTCAATGCTGTCTACCACAATACATCCTTCAGGCTTATAATTTTCTTGACGTGTAATTACAACATGCACTCTATTAGGCAGCGGCTTAGGGAAACTCTCGAAAGTTTTTCTTCCCATAATAATATGATGACCTGTAGTAAGCGATTTAAAACGTTTAAAATCATTTGGCAGATGCCATACTAATTCATTGTTTTTTCCAAGAGCATTATTTTCGGCTGCAGCCGCTATCATTATAATCATGGTATGCTGAAACTAAATTTTATTTTCATTTTCTTCACTAATTGAAGATTCAAGCTGGCTGATTCTTTTTTGCTGTAATGCAACCAGTCTGTCAATCTGTTCTCTCTCCCACTTCTTATTCATAAAACGGTCGGTAATGTAGACTTTTATAAAGTGCAGAATAAAGATAAAAAGCCAGATTGTAATTCCCCAAATACACCAGTTTTGAGTTGTTCCTTCGCCAAAACCAAAAAATCTATTGGCAATAAATAAAAATAAACTTCCAAGCAGGAAAAGAACAAAATGAAAATATAAGATTTTTTTTTGTCTTAATCGTCGTCTAGCGTATTCGTATTGTTCGTGCACTTCTTTTTCCATAAGATAAAAATCAGATCATAAAGTTAAAATTTATTTTTGAAAGTCAATATTTTGGAGATAGAATATTTGTTTGAAAAAGATGTAAGAATTTGAAAAACAAAATTTTGCATATCATAAATTATTGATAAAGCTAAAATAGCGTGCCGTTTTTGATATTATGACAAATCGAAGCCTTTGTTGTGAGTGTTTGGATCATTTTAATTAATTTTAGATCTATAAATCTAAAAACTAAATAGTTATGTCTTTGAAGAAACAATTTATCAAAACGAAGCCAGTTTGTAAAGTAACATTTTCTATAGATGCCAAAGACGCTGATTCGGCAGCGGTGGTTGGAGATTTTAACAACTGGAATGCTTCAGAAGGAACTTTAAGTAAGTTGAAAAACGGAACTTTTAAAGCGACTTATGATTTGGTGAAAGATGCGATTTACGAATTTAAGTATGTAATCGATGGGGCTTACGTGAACGATCCAGAAGCAGATTTCTACAAATGGAATGATTATGCTGGAAGCGAAAATAGTGTTTTAGTTGTATAAAAAAATCCGCTTAGATATTAAAGCGGATTTTTTTATAATTATACTGCAACACTTCCTTTTATAGCAGGGTGCGGATCGTAATCTACTAGTGTGAAATCATTAAAATCAAAATCAAAAATGTTTTTAATCTCTGGATTTAAAATCATTTTTGGTAATGGTTTTGGTTCGCGAGTCAATTGTAATTCCAATTGCTCAAAATGATTGTTATAAATATGTGCGTCACCAAAAGTGTGAATAAAATCGCCTGGTTCTAAATCACAAACCTGAGCAATCATCATAGTTAACAATGCGTAAGAAGCAATGTTAAAAGGAACTCCCAAAAATATATCTGCACTTCTTTGGTATAACTGACAAGATAATTTTCCTTTAGTTTCCCCTTTTTCTACATTTGGAGTTGCCACATAAAATTGAAAAAATGCATGACATGGAGGCAAAGCTGCTTTATTGTTAGCTACATTTTCTTCAAATGATTTTTTAGTATCTGGCAAAACCGAAGGATTCCAAGCAGAAACCAGCATTCTTCGGCTGTTAGGATTTGTTTTTAATTCAGTAATTAATTCAGTAATCTGATCAATTTCTTCGCTGTTCCAGTTTCTCCACTGATGTCCGTAAACAGGTCCTAAATCACCATTAGAATCGGCCCATTCATCCCAGATTTTCACTCCATTTTCCTGAAGATATTTTACATTTGTATCGCCTTTTAAAAACCAAAGCAATTCGTAAATGATCGATTTTAAATGTAATTTTTTGGTGGTAACCATTGGGAAACCTTCGCTTAAGTCAAAACGCATTTGGTAACCAAAAACACTTTTTGTTCCAGTTCCAGTTCGGTCTCCTTTTTGACAGCCGTTTTCTAAAACGTGTTTTACTAAATCTAAGTATTGCTTCATAAATGCTTTAAGCTTTAGGCTATAGGCTTTAGGCTTTTTCCTAAATGCTTACAGCTTGGATTTTTTTATGTTTTTAGCTTAAGCTTACAGCCTAATGCCTATGGCTTACTGCCATAAAATTATCTTTTCGAGATTTCGTCTCTAATTTTAGCTGCTTTTTCATAATCTTCCTGAGAAACGGCTTGATCCAAAAGTTCATTCAGTTCTTGCAGTGTATGTTTTGCGTAAACTTCACCAGATTGATTTGTTTCTTCCTCGTGTCCAAAAGTTTCTGGATTCGAAAGTACATCGTCAATTTCCTGAGCGCCTTGATCTGTATCTGCTGTATTTGATTTTAAATAAATTCCGGCTTTATCCAAGATGTTTTTATAAGTAAAAATCGGTGCATTGAAACGCAATGCTAAAGCAATTGCATCAGAAGTTCTGGCATCGATAATTTCTTCGATTTTATCTCTTTCGCAGATTAAACTAGAATAAAAAACACCGTCAACTAATTTGTGAATAATTACTTGTTTTACGACGATGTCAAATCTTTCAGCGAAGTTTTTGAATAAATCGTGTGTTAACGGACGAGGTGGTTTTATTTCTTTCTCTAAGGCAATAGCTATCGATTGGGCTTCAAAAGCACCAATAACGATAGGTAATTTTCGTTCGCCGTCAACTTCATTCAAAATTAGGGCATAAGCGCCATTTTGAGTTTGACTGTATGAAATTCCTTTTATAGATAATTTTACTAGACTCATATATTTTTGTAAAAAAGGCGCTTAGGGCCTTGTTTTATTGCTTTTTTTGTTTGAAAAATAAAGCTGCAATTTTAATCAAAAAATATGGAACAAAAAAGCTGCCTATAAACAAAGATACAATATCTTGTTTTTAGGCAGCAAATATTTTGAAGAGAATTCTTGAATTAAGAATGCTGAGCTTTAAAAGCTTTTAATTTCTCTGTTAATTGAGGTACGATTTCAAAAGCATCACCAACAATTCCGTAATCAGCAACTTTAAAGAAAGGAGCCTCAGGATCGTTATTGATCACCACTTTTACTTTTGACGAGTTAATACCAGCGATATGCTGAATAGCTCCAGAAATACCTACAGCAATATATAAATTAGTTGCAACTGGTTTTCCTGTTTGTCCAACGTGCTCGCTGTGAGGTCTCCATCCTAAATCTGAAACTGGTTTAGAACATGCAGTCGCAGCACCTAAAACAGCAGCAAGATCTTCAATTAATCCCCAGTTTTCTGGACCTTTCAATCCGCGTCCGCCAGAAACTACAATATCAGCATCTGCAATAGAAACTTTTCCAGTAACTTTTTCAACAGAATCTACTTTTACTCCAAAGTCATTTTCTCCAATCGATGGATTAAAATCTTCTTCAGAAGCAGATCCTGCACTTTCAAAAATTCCGTAAGAGTTTTTAGCCAAACCAAGAACTTTTACATCTGTATCGATTTGAGTAATGTTGAAAGCTTTGTTTGAGAACGCATTTCTTTTTACTTGGAAAGGCGAAGTGCTGACTGGCAGTCCAACAACATTTGAGGCAAAACCGGCATTTAAAGCTACTGCAACCAATGATGAAAGATAAATACTATCTGTTGTAGAAGAAAGTAAAACTACTTTTGTTCCTTCTTTTTCAGCGGCTTGTTTGATTACGTCCGCATAAGCCTTAGCGGTAAAACCAGCTAATTTATCGTTGTTTACTTTTAAAACTTTATCAACTCCGTATTTAGCTAATTCGCTTACGTCGCTAATGTTTACAGTTAAAGCTGTAACGGTTGTTCCTAAACTTTCGGCTACTTTTTTTGCATAAGAAGCTAATTCGAAAGCTACTTTTTTAAATTTTCCTTCTGCAGATTCTGCATATATTAATATTGACATGATTTTTTTGTTTAGAGGTTATGAGTTTCAAGTTTCAGGTTTCAAGTTGATAAACTGAAAGCTGAAAACCGAGACTGAAAACTGATTACTAGATTACCTTCGCTTCGTTGTGTAATAAATTGATTAACTCATCTAAATTATCAGGAGAAATTAATTTTACTGCTGATTTTGGAGCTGGTTTTTCAAATTTCACCGCTTTAGTATTTACTGGAGCATCAACTGGTTCCAAAATAGTTAAAGCTTTAGTTCTTGCTGTCATAATTCCTCTCATGTTCGGAATACGCAAATCTTTTTCTTCAACAAGACCTTTTTGACCTCCAATAATTAGAGGTAGAGTAGTGCTTACTGTTTCTTTTCCACCATCAATCTCACGAACAGCTTTTACATTGTTTCCATCAACAGTTAAAGCTGTACAAGAATTTAAAAAGTTAGAACCTAAAATTCCAGCGATCATTCCTGGAACCATTCCGCCGTTATAATCTAGAGATTCTTTTCCTGCAATTACAAGATCGTAACCTCCATTTTTAATTACTTCTGCTAATTGTTTAGCAACAAAAAAACCATCAGTAGGATTCGCGTTAACACGAATAGCTTCATTTGCACCAATTGCCAAAGCCTTACGTAAAGTTGGTTCAGTATCAGGACCTCCGACATTTACTACAGTTACATTTGCACCTTGTTGTTCTTGAAACCAGATTGCACGTGTAAGTCCAAATTCGTCGTTAGGGTTTATCACATATTGTACACCGGCTGTATCAAATTCTGAATCGCCATTAGTAAAGTTAATTTTTGAAGTAGTATCAGGCACATGGCTGATGCAAACTAGTATTTTCATAAGTATATATTTTGAATTTATAATATGCTTTTACAAATTTAGAATTTAATTTGGAATAATTATACTATGCATGCATAATATTTTTTAAAACTATTACGATTTCGAAGATTATGTAGTTTGAGATGATTTTTATCGGAATCTAAAATTAAAAAATCAATCATTTTCCCTGATTGTTAGTAATTTTACAATATCTGATAAAATTAATTTGTAAAATATTTTCTGTTAAAAATACTAAACTTTAAATATTTACGTTTTGATGAATGAATTTCAGAGAAACAAGAATTAAACAAATAGATTAAAGTTTGTCTAAAAAATATTTCCAGTAAATTAAGTGTGAATTTTACGCTATTATATCGATTTCGTAAATACCACAATTAACTTTAAAAAGTTAAAAGCTAAAGAGAGAAAGAACTTCATGCGATTTTAAATTCAATTTATGCTTTTAAGTTATTTAAAATATTTATTTTTGCTCTTCAGAAAATTCAACATACAATATAAATATGAGAACAATACAATTTAGAGAGGCCATTTGCGAAGCGATGAGTGAAGAAATGCGTCACGATGAATCCATATATTTAATGGGCGAAGAAGTTGCAGAATACAACGGAGCATACAAAGCTTCAAAAGGAATGCTTGCAGAGTTTGGCGAAAAAAGAGTAATTGATACTCCAATTGCTGAGCTTGGTTTTACAGGAATTGCAGTAGGTTCTGCAATGAACGGAAATCGTCCTATTGTAGAATATATGACATTCAACTTCTGTTTAGTTGGTATTGATCAAATCATTAATAACGCTGCTAAAATGCGTCAAATGACTGGTGGACAATTTAATGTGCCAATCGTTTTCCGCGGGCCGACAGCTTCTGCTGGTCAATTAGGAGCTACTCACTCTCAAGCTTTAGAAAACTGGTTTGCTAATACTCCAGGTCTTAAAGTTGTTGTTCCTTCAACTCCTTACGATGCAAAAGGACTTTTGAAATCTGCAATTCGCGATAATGATCCAGTAATTTTCATGGAATCTGAGCAAATGTATGGTGACAAAGGTGAAGTGCCAGACGGAGAATACACTATTCCATTAGGAGTTGCTGATGTTAAACGTGAAGGAACAGATGTAACTATCGTTTCTTTCGGAAAAATTATCAAAGAAGCTTTTATTGCTGCTGATGAATTAGCTAAAGAAGGAATCTCTTGTGAAATTATCGATTTAAGAACAGTTCGTCCTATGGATAAAGATGCAATTCTTAAGTCTGTTAAAAAAACAAACCGTTTAGTAATTCTTGAAGAAGCTTGGCCATTTGCAAGTATTTCTTCTGAAATCACATATATCGTTCAAGAGCAGGCTTTTGACTTCCTTGATGCGCCAATTCAACGAATTACAACTGCAGATACTCCTGCACCTTACTCTCCAGTACTTTTAAAAGACTGGCTGCCAAACGCAGGTGATGTAGTAAAAGCAGTTAAAAAAGTATTGTACAAATAATACATATTTAAAATACTCACAAAACTTCATCATTCCTAGTTAATCGATGAAGTTTTTTTTTGCCCAAATGATGAAAAGAATAATTTTACTCAGCCTATTTTTTGTATTCGCATTTGCGACTATTGCTACTGCACAAACGAAAGTGAGTGGAATTGTTTTGGACAAATCTAATCAGCCGATACCTTTTGCAAATGTTGTTTTTAAAGGTTCAAATACTGGAATCGTTTCTAATGAAGATGGTCGTTTTTATTTGGAATCGCCAAATACCTATACTGCATTATTAGTTACTTCGGCAGGATTTTCAGATAAAGAAGTCCCTTTGGAAAAAGCAGTAAATTATAATTTCAAAATTGTTTTAGGCGAAGCCGAAGCCTTAAACGAAGTTGTAATATTTACCGGAAAAACATCTAAGAAAAACAATCCGGCATTAGATATTTTGAGGAAAATATGGGAAAGAAAACGTAAAAACGGACTTTACCAATTCAATCAATATCAAATGCAGAAGTATGAAAAAGTAGAATTTGACATGAATACTATCGATAGTGCTTTCATGAAAAACAAACTTTTCAAGGGAATGGAGTTTATCTTTAATCATGTTGATACTTCGGATGTTACTGGAAAAACTTATCTGCCCATTTTCATCAACGAATCTGTTTATGATGTTTACGGGGATAATAAACTAAAGAAAGTAAAAGAAAACCTAACCGGAAATAAAATGTCTGGTTTTAATGGAAATCAGCAGATTTTATCATTTGTAAAAGACCTTTATTCCGATTATAATATTTACGATAATCACCTTAAATTTTTTGATAAAAGCTTCACAAGTCCGCTTTCGAGAACGGGAATTGATGTTTATAATTATGTGTTAAAAGACAGCGCGTATATTGATAAAAAATGGTGTTACAATATTGTTTTCTATCCAAGACGTAAAAACGAATTGACCTTTAAAGGTGATTTTTGGGTAAACGATTCTACTTTTGCAATCAAAAAAATCAATATGGGCGTAACTAAAAGCGCCAATATTAACTGGGTAAAAGATATTTATATCGAGCAGGAGTTTGAAGTAGAAAACGATTCTGTTTTCCTTTTAACCCGTGATTATATGATGTCTGATTTTGCTTTAAATAAAAAAGAAAAATCAAAAGGAGTTTATGGAAAACGAACGACATTATATCGTAATCATAAATTCAATATTCAGAAACCAGAGAAATTCTATAAAGAAGAAGTCAATTTTATAGACAATGCCGTCTATGAACGACCGCCTGAATTCTGGGAAGAGAATCGCTTTGAGAAATTAAATAAAGACGAAGCGGGCGTGTATAAAATGCTCGATACATTGCAAACGGTCAAGCGATTTAAGCAGTTGTATAATCTCGTCTCCATTTTAGGAAGCGGTTACATCGAATTTAAGAATTTCGATTACGGACCTATTTATTCAACCTTTGGTTATAATGAAGTTGAAGGTTTAAGGTTAAGGGTGGGAGGAAGAACTTATTTTGGTCCAAATGACCCTTGGCGTATTCAAGCTTACACGGCATACGGATTTGATGATAATAAATTCAAATACGGACTTTCAGGAAAATGGATGGTAGATAAGAAAAACCGAGTTATTATTTCTGGAGGAAACAGGCGCGACATCGAGCAAATTGGAGCAAGTTTAACTACTACGAATGATGTTTTAGGACGAAGTTTCGCATCTTCTGCCTTATTTACAACTGGAAGTAACGGAAAGTTGACCAATATCAATCTGAGCAATGTTTCTGTTGAAATGGAGGCCAAGAAGAACTTTATTGTTTCGGCGGGATTTTCGTACCGAACATTAGAATCGGCTTCGAAAACTTTTAGTTTAGATTATTACACGACATTGCCAACTGCAGCAAATCCGTTGGGAGTTGTAAAAAGCGACGTAAAACAAACAGAAGCAAATATTCAGTTTGAATATATGCCCAACCGAAAAACGATTGGTTATGGAGTAGAAAGAGATTTAGTTGACAGCCCTTTCAGTCATTTCTTTGTAAACTTTAGTTATGGTCTAAAAGGAGTTATGGATAGTGATTTTGCGTACGAAAAAATTCAGATTTTCTATAAACAGCCTATTGTAATCGGACCATTAGGAAGATCAAATATCATAGTAGAAACTGGAAAAACCTTTGGAACAATTCCGTTAGGATTGATGAGTGTAATTCCAGGTAACCAAACTTATTTTACGATCGAAAATACGTTTAGTAATTTGAATTTCTACGAGTTTGTTACAGATCAATACACAACCTTACAATGGAATCATGATTTTGGAGGAAGATTATTTGCTAGAATTCCATTCATGAGAAAATTAAACTGGAGAGAATTTATAGGAGTTAGAGCCGTTCATGGAACTATTTCTGATGCTAATCGCGCCATTAATGCTTCTGGATTGCCTTATAATGCTCCTGAAAAAGTATACTGGGAATACAACGCCGGAATTGGAAATATTTTTAAAGTTTTCAGACTTGATTTTTCATGGAGAGGAAATTATTTAGATATGCCAGACGCACATAAATTTGCTATAAAAGGATCTTTCGGATTCTATTTTTAAGTTTTTAGATGAGGTAGGTTCAGAGGTACAAAGTTACAAAGTCGCAAAGGTTTAAAATCTTTGCGGCTTTTTTGTTTGAGCCAGATTTTGCAGATTTTTAAATTTAACAAAAATTAAAAATCTGCAAAATCTGTAAAATCTGCGGGAAAAAACTTTATTCATGCGGAATTCTTTTTTCTTTAATTTTGAAATAGATTTAAAGTAAAACCCATGCAGGAAGCCATCGATTTTCTAATCAATAAAAATCCAATATTTCGAGAGATAATCGAGAAGTATGGACTTCCGGCAATTCCAAAACGACCGCAGGGATTTGAGACTTTGGTTTTATTAATACTCGAACAGCAGGTTTCCATAGATTCGGCGAAAGCCACATTCTTAAAAATTAAATCTTACACGACTTGCAATCCAGAAACTATGGCTGTTCTTCCCGATGAAGAATATCGAAATCTTGGTGTCAGCCGTCAAAAAACAAAATACATTAAGATTTTAGCGGAAGCAATTTTAAATAAAGAGCTAGACGTTGAAAGTCTGGCTTCAAAATCGGCAAAGCAAGTCCGCGAAGAACTAATAAAACTGAAAGGCATTGGCAACTGGACGATAGATATTTATTTAATGTTCTGTCTTCAAGAGCCAGATTTGATCCCTTTAGGAGATATTGCAGTCGTAAATACGATAAAAGAATTGCTGAATATTCACGACAAACAGGAAATGGAAATTCATGCCGAACAATGGAGTCCGTATCGATCTTATGCGACCTATTTGCTCTGGCATTACTACTTAAATAAGCGAAACAGAAAAATTACCTATTAAATGCTTGTTTTTTAAACTCTAATGAGGATAATTTAACCGTGTTTTTTATTGTAAAACTGGATTCTTTAGTTATTTTTGCAACCGAAATTATAGAAACAATAAAAAACGAAAATGACCGCAGACAAATTAACGACTTTCGATGTATTAATCGAAATACCAAGAGGAAGCAGAAATAAATACGAGTACGATTTTGAAATTAAAAGAATGCGTTTCGACAGAATGTTATTCTCTTCAATGATGTACCCAGCAGATTACGGATTTATTCCAGAAACTTTAGCTTTAGACGGTGATCCTCTTGATGTATTGGTTTTAGTAAACGAACCAACTTTTCCTGGATGTGTTATGGAAGTTAAGCCAATTGGTGTTTTCCACATGGCAGATGATAAAGGACCAGACGAAAAAATTATTTGTGTACCAGTTTCAGACCCAATCTGGAATTCATTAACAGATTTATCAGATATCAACCCTCACTTAGTTAAAGAAATTGAGCACTTCTTCCAAGTTTACAAAGATCTTGAAAACAAGAAAGTAGATGTTGAAGGTTGGGGAGATGTGAACGAAGCATTTGAAATTATTGCTGAGTGTACAAAACGTTTTAACGATATTGAAAATAAACCAGAGGGATTATTTAGTATTAAATAATTTAAGGTTCCATATTTTATAAAAAAAGCAATACTCCGTCAGGAGTATTGCTTTTTTGTTTAAATTCGTTTCAGTTAGATTGTTGACTATTAACCAAAACCATTAAAAATTATGAATGCATTTATGATTTATCTGCCAATTGTGATGGCAGTTTTAGGATTACTTTTCATGGGAATAAAAAGGACTTGGGTTTTAAAACAAGATGCTGGTGATGGCAAGATGAAAGAGATTTCAGATTACATCTACGAAGGAGCCTTAGCCTTCCTAAAAGCCGAATATAAATTATTAACCATATTTGTAATTATTGCCAGTTTAGCCTTGGCAGGAATTACTTTTATTCCAGGTGTAAAAACACATTTATTAATCGTAATTGCATTTATTTTTGGAGCATTATTTTCGGCTTATGCTGGAAATATTGGAATGAAAATAGCAACTAAAACAAACGTTAGAACAACTCAGGCTGCGCGCACAAGCCTTCCTCAAGCCTTAAAAGTATCTTTTGGAGGCGGAACCGTAATGGGGTTAGGAGTTGCAGGTTTAGCCGTTTTAGGGTTAACAGCCTTCTTTATCATTTTCTTTAATCTTTTTTCTGACGGAGTTTGGAAAGATACCGAAACAATGACTGTTGTTTTAGAGACATTAGCTGGATTTTCACTTGGTGCAGAATCAATCGCTTTGTTTGCCAGAGTTGGAGGCGGAATCTACACAAAAGCTGCCGATGTTGGTGCCGATTTAGTTGGTAAAGTTGAAGCCGGAATTCCAGAAGATGATCCTCGTAATCCTGCAACAATTGCAGATAATGTTGGAGATAATGTTGGAGACGTTGCCGGAATGGGAGCCGATTTGTTTGGTTCGTATGTGGCAACCGTTTTGGCCGCAATGGTGCTTGGAAATTATGTGATTAAAGATATGGGCGGAAGTATCAATGATGCTTTTGGCGGCATTGGTCCAATTTTACTTCCAATGGCAATTGCTGGTTTCGGAATTATATTCTCAATTATTGGGACACTTTTAGTAAAAATTTCAGATGATAATGCGAAAGAAGCACAAGTGCAGAAAGCATTAAATATAGGAAACTGGGTTTCGATTGCTTTAACGGCTGTTGCGTGTTTCTTTTTAGTACAATATATGCTTCCAGAAACCATGCAGATGAGCTTTTTTGGTGAAGGATCAAAAGCTATTTCTTCATTAAGAGTTTTCTATGCTACTTTGGTAGGATTAATTGTTGGCGGTGCTATTTCGTCAGTAACAGAATATTATACGGGATTGGGAACAAAACCAGTATTGGCAATTGTTCAAAAATCATCTACAGGAGCGGGAACAAACGTAATTGCTGGTTTGGCAACTGGAATGATTTCTACTTTTCCAACCGTATTATTGTTCGCTGGAGCCATCTGGATTTCGTATGCTTTGGCAGGATTTTATGGAGTAGCTTTGGCAGCATCAGCAATGATGGCAACAACAGCAATGCAATTAGCAATTGATGCTTTCGGACCAATTTCTGATAATGCTGGAGGAATTGCAGAAATGAGCGAATTACCAAAAGAAGTTCGTACGAGAACCGATATTTTAGATTCTGTTGGAAACACAACTGCAGCAACAGGAAAAGGTTTTGCAATTGCATCTGCAGCTTTAACTTCATTGGCATTATTTGCAGCTTATGTAACTTTTACAGGAATTGACGGAATTAATATTTTTAAAGCACCAGTTTTAGCGATGTTATTTGTCGGAGGCATGATTCCAGTGGTTTTCTCGGCTTTGGCGATGAATTCTGTTGGAAAAGCAGCGATGGATATGGTTTACGAAGTACGCCGCCAGTTCAAGGAAATTCCTGGAATTATGGAAGGAACTGGAAAACCAGAGTATGGGAAATGCGTTGAGATTTCTACAAAAGCGGCTTTACGCGAAATGATGCTTCCAGGGATTTTGACCATTGGCTTTCCAATTTTAATTGTTTTGATTGGTAAATTAGTTTATGGAGATAATAACCAGTTGATTGCAGAAATGTTAGGAGGATATATGGCAGGGGTTACGGTTTCTGGAGTTCTTTGGGCAGTTTTCCAAAACAATGCTGGAGGAGCTTGGGATAATGCTAAAAAATCTTTTGAAGCGGGAGTTATGATTAATGGAGAAATGACGTATAAAGGCTCTGATGCACATAAAGCTGCAGTTACTGGAGATACAGTTGGAGATCCGTTTAAAGATACTTCTGGGCCATCTATGAATATTTTAATTAAATTGACCTGTCTAATCGGATTGGTAATTGCACCAATTTTGGGAGAAGGAAATCCTCCATCCGATATAGCTGCTAATGCTTCTTGTTGTTCAAAAACTGAAATGCACGCCGGAATTTCTAAATGCGGAGATATATCGGGAATGACAAAAGAAGAATGTGTAAAAATGTGCAAAGAAAAAGGCTGTTCTCCAGAAGAAACAGCGAAATGCCTGGCGCATTTCGATACAACTGGAAAATATCAAAAAACAGATTGTTTTGATACAAGTAAATACGAAAAGAAATCGGTTCGTGTTGAGGTTAAAAATATAAACGGAAAAACGACTGGAACTGTTACTAAAACAGAAAACGGCAAAACAACTACAGAAGTTTACGAAGGGACCGAAGAAGAAGTACAGGCAAAAATTAACGCTGCGCAATAAAAAACAACATTATCTATATCTATCCTAACAGGTTTTGGAAACCTGGTAGGATCATAATCACAAGAAAAGCCTCTAAAAAATATTATTTAGAGGCTCCTTTTATTTATTGTAAATCTGTGTAATTCGTTTTAAAACAATCCGTTTAATTCGGCATCGATCCTATTAATGATGTTACCTAAGTCTTCTGGATTGTCAACAAAATTGATATTGTCAACATCAATAATTAATAATTTTCCTTTTGTATAAGTCTGAATCCAAGCTTCATATCTTTCGTTCAAACGGCTTAAGTAATCGATAGAAATTGAGTTTTCGTACTCACGTCCGCGTTTGTGAATCTGGCCAACAAGATTAGGAATAGAACTTCTTAAATAAATTAGTAAATCTGGTGGTTTTACCAAAGATTCCATTAATTCAAACAAAGAAGTATAATTTTCAAAATCGCGGCTTGTCATTAATCCCATCGAATATAAATTGGGAGCAAAAATATAAGCATCTTCATAAATCGTTCTGTCCTGAATGATTTTTTTACCGCTTTCGCGGATTTGCTGCACCTGGCGAAAACGGCTGTTCAAGAAATAAATCTGAAGGTTAAATGACCAGCGCTCCATTTGATGGTAAAAATCATCTAAATAAGGATTGTCAACCACATCTTCATAATGTGGTTCCCATTTAAAATGTTTCGCTAATAATTTGGTCAGGGTAGTTTTTCCTGCGCCTATGTTTCCTGCTATTGCTATGTGCATTACGGTGTTACGATTTTATAATTTGATATATCTGTAGATGTAAAAATAGATAAAATTTGGTCTTTGTAATAAAAATTGTCAAAGGTTTTTTCTAAAATTTTAATCTCCGAAATTACTTCAGGATTAGACTTGCCAATCCCTTTAAAATACAGTAAACTATCTTTACTGAAGATATATTGTGCCGTATTAATTATTTCAATTTTATCAAAGTCTGCTATTTTGCCCAATGAAGTTATCTTTCCAAAAATATCGCAGGAAAACCAATTGTTATTTTTGTCAATCCAATAGAAAGTATTAAAATCAGTTTGATAATATTTGATTGGTTCAGTCAGCGGAATTGAAACGGTTTTATATTCGTTTTTTAAATAATCAAAAAGACCAATCTGCTGATTTAAAGTATTGTAAATCCAAAGCTGATTTTGTGTAGACATTCCAATTGCTGAGACAACTATAGGCGTTTGATTCTGCGAAAAATTAATCTCAGTTATTTTATTCAGTTGATTATCTAATAAAACGGCACTATTGAAATCTTCATAAAATAAAACCATTTTCAAGGGATTCTGCAAATCTGCTTTGGTAATTTTTCCAAGTGAAACATTCTTGTATTCAAAAATTTCTTTCTCTTTTATTTTACTAAAAACATTATTCGTTATCTGATAAGAATATCCAAAAGCGTCGTAACCTAAAAATTTATCTGAGTTATTTTTAAAATGAGAAATTAGCACTGGATTTATATCTGAATTCTGAGCATCCATTACATGAAAACTGCAGCAGACAAATAAAAAGAATAAAAATTTTTGCACAGTTTTACGCATTAGAAATAAATTTACAAGAGTGCCAAATTACAAAAATACCTGGTTAGAAATTTAATTTTAGTATTTAAACCATTTTTAATTGTAATAGTCTAACAAATAAGGGCTTTTGTCTACGCCGTAGGACTATTTATATATTTTATTTTTAGTACTTTTAAATTAATAATACATTTGAATGTAAGTTTTCTCGGATTTACCCACTTTTAAAGAAAAATAAATGAAGAAAATATTTTTTTATATGTCGTTGATGCTTGTATGTACACAAATTCAAGCTCAAAAAGATTTTCAAGGAATGGCTGTTTATGAGTCAAAAACGCAAGCGCCTAAGTTTGAAGGAATGCGCGGGAACAGAGATATAACACCCGAAATGCAAAAAAATATGGAAGAGCGTTTGAAAAAAATGCTCGAGAAAACTTTTATTTTAAATTTCGATAAATCAGCATCCATCTATAAAGAAGAAGAAAAATTAGACGCTCCAGGACAGCAAAATGGTATGCGTATTATGTTTGGTTCCATGACAGGTGGCGGCGGTACTTTCTATAAAGATGTGAAAACAAAGTCTTACACCGTTGACAAAGAGTTTATGGGGAAAGAATTTTTGGTTGTTGATTCATTGCCAAAATTAAACTGGAAATTAGAACAGGAAACCAAACAAATTGGAGGGTACAATTGTTTTAAGGCGACAGCGGTAAAAGAACCTAGCAAGACCGATTTTAGAAATTTCAGACCTAAGAAAGCAGATGATAAAAAAGAGGACGAAAAAAAGACTTCTGGCGAAACAAAAACCAATTTTGCAGACAATTTTGAGATGCCGAAAGAAATTTTGGTAACAGCTTGGTATACACCAGAAATTCCAGTAAATCAAGGTCCTGAAAATTATTGGGGACTTCCAGGTTTAATTTTAGAAATAAATGACGGAACAACTACAATTTTATGTTCTAAAATTGTTTTGAATGCCAAAGAGAAAGTGGAAATAAAACCGTCTAAAAAAGGAAAAGTAGTTTCACAAAAAGATTACGATGAAACGGTTGTTAAAAAAATGGAAGAATTTAGGGAAATGAACCGCGGCCGTGCAGGCGGACCACCTCCAATGGGAAGATAAAAAACCTGTTGATTTTTACCACTCTAACCTTACCAATTAATGAATAAATTATTTCTGTTTTTCGCCTTTTTAATAACCTCGATTTCCTTTTCTCAAAGTATTCGTTTTGATGGTTTTATTCAAGATGAACAAAAAAATCCGTTGGAGATGGCCAATATTATGGCTGTAAATACTGCTACGAAAGCAATGGATTCATACGGAATTACCAATGATAAAGGAAAATTTCAGCTGACTTTAAAACCTAATACTGCTTATACAATCAAAGTTAGTTACCTCGGAATGAAATCTAAAGAAATCTCCGTAGCAACTAAAGCTGAAAACATGACCCAGACTATTGTTTTAGATGGAGCAGGAATTGAATTGGAAGGTGTGGAAATTGTGCGCGAAATGCCAGTTTCCATAAAAGGAGATACAATTGTTTATAATGCTGATTCTTTTAAATCTGGAACCGAAAAAAAGCTGGAAGACGTTTTGAAAAAACTTCCGGGCGTTGAGGTAAATGCCGACGGAGAAATTGAAGTGGAAGGAAAAAAGGTTAGTAAATTAATGGTCGAAGGAAAAGATTTTTTTGACGGAGATACCAAATTAGGCGTAAAAAATATTCCTGCTGATGCGATTGATAAAATTCAGGTTTTACGAAATTACAATGAAGTCGGCGCATTAAAAGGTCTGGAAAATGATCAAGACAATGTAGCGATGAACATCAAACTAAAAGACGGAAAAAAGAACTTTTGGTTTGGAGATGTTACCGCAGGAATTGGGGTAGGAGAATTAGACAGCCGCTATATAATTAACCCAAAATTATTTTATTACAGCCCAAAGTACAGCATCAATATAATTACCAATTTTAATAATATTGGAGAATTACCTTTAACAGCGCAAGATTATTTTAAGTTCACGGGCGGATTTAAAAATATGATGAAAAAAGGTGGCAGTAGTTTCAACGTTTCGTCAAATGATTTGGGAATTTCACTGCTTCGAAATAATCGCGCTAAAGAAATCGAAACAAAATTCGGAGCAACAAACTTCGCTTATTCAGTCAATAAAGCCTGGAATTTAAGCGGTTTCGGAATTCTTTCTACTTCAAAAACAGAATTGGAAACCAAATCGCAGACTACATTTTTAGATTCTGGAAATGAGGACAGAAGAGATGAAAGTACAAGTCAGAAGAATAACTTGGGGCTTTTTAAGTTAAGTTCAACTTACAAGCCAAACGATAAATTTCAATTTGATTATGATATCTTAACCAAGTTGACCAAACAAGAAGAATTTTCAGATTTGTTTAGAGAACAGATTGTACAGAGCCAATCTACTCCAGAAACTATTTTTACAACAAAAAAGCAAGATCCAACTTCGATTAATCAGAACTTGAGTTTGTATTACACACAAAGCGATAAAAATATTTTTGCTTTTGAAATGCAGCATTTGTACCAAGACGAGAATCCTTTTTATAATGCCAATCTGCAGACGCTTCCTTTTCCCTTGTCAGGATTTGTTGAGCAAGATCGAAATGATTACAATCAAAATCGTTTTGTAAAAACCAATAAACTAGATGCTAAACTGGATTACTATTATATGGTAACGCCAAAAAGCAATATCAATATTACTTTAGGAAATACGTATTCGTATCAAAACTTTAATTCTCATATTTTCCAAATATTGGATAACGGAACACGAAATGATTTGAACGATCCGGCGAATAATAATGATGTAGATTATAGATTTAATGATGCTTTTCTAGGTTTTCATTACAAAATCTTAACTGGAAAATTTACTTTGACACCAGGAGTCAGCCTGCATTCCTACCAAATGACAAACGGACAATTAGGAAGCGATTATTCTCAAAGTTTTACCAGATTACTGCCGGATTTCTTTGCTTTATATCAAATTAAAAAGTCAGAAACATTGACTTATAATTTTTCTTTAACCAATGATTTTACAGATGTTAACCAGTTGGCAGCAGGTTATGTTTTGTCCAATTACAGCAATTTGTTTCATGGAAATCGCTTTTTAGAAAATGCCACTTCGCAAGTGCATTCGCTTCGTTATTTCAAATATAATATGTTCAATTTTGAAAATATTTTTGCCAATGCAACTTATACAAGAAAAGTAGATGCCATTAAAACAAAAGCAGATTTTGATGGGATTAACCAATCTTCGGTTCCATACAATTCAAATTTAGCCGATGAAACTTTTTCTGGAATGGGAGCTTATGGACGTTCCTTTTTAAAAAATTACAAAGCTTCGATAAATGCAAGTTTGAATTGGTCAAAATTCAACAACATTCAAAATAATCAAGTTAGAACAACAGAAAGTTTTGTGCAGAGTTATACGGTAAGGGCTTCAACTAATTATAAAAATCTGCCGAATATCGAATTTGGATATAATCTTTTGGTGAATAAATACAGCGGTTCTACCTTTTATACCGATAAGCCATTTGCCAAATTAGATTACTATTTCTTAGACAGTTTCTCCTTTGTTTCAGAGTATGAATTCTATCATTATTACAATGGAGATAAAACAGTTGACAACGAATATGATTTCTTAAGTGCCAGTTTAATTTATCAAAAGAAAAACAGCAAATGGGAGTATAAAATTTCGGCAACCAACTTGTTAAACACAAGATATTTGAACGATGATAATTTTACGCAATTCTCTACAAGAGTTTCTCAATATACCGTACAGCCTCGATATATCATATTTTCGATGAAATATAATCTATAATATTTTTATTACAAATTTTAAAGTTTTATGATTTGTTTAGATAAGAATCAGATATCTTTGTGTTTTTAAATTACAAACCAAAATTTTAATTATGCGCAATTTTATTTGGAGTTTATTGCTATTTACTTCGGCAATTTCTATTTCTTTTTCTCAAGGAAATAATGAAAAAGGCACCTACTTATCTACAAACAAAGGTCAGAAAATCAAATTAAATTTATTGGACGGCAACAAATATGAGCTGGTATTTTATTCAGGTGATTATGAGGTAAAAGGAGATTCATTGCTGTTTGCTAAAAATGTAGAAGCACAAACTAACTTTAATCTTTCTTTTAAAGTCGATAAAAAAGCCAAAAGTGTAAAAGTAAAATTCTTAGATCCTTCTTATTATTCCTTTTATATAGGAACCCAAAAAGGTAAAGAAGAAATTAAATACCAAAGAATTTCAGACATCAAAACAAAAATAGATCCTGAATGGAAGCAGACAGATTTAAATTTTGAAATTGAAAAAGCAGACTTTTTATATTTGGCATTTGAAGATAATTACAACCCAACTACGGTTAATAAATATGCATTGCCAAAAGATGTTTCTGAAATTACAATTAGTTACGAATTAGCGGTTTTAGGAGATTTAAAAATTTCTGGATTTTTTGATAGAAAAACAAACCAATTGATAATCTCTGAGAAATCAGGATTAAATCCTTTGGTTTTTACCAACGAAAAGGATCCTCAGCCAGCAGCAAAAACTTCAAAAGTTACTCCTCTAGAAAGTTTGTCTATTGCAAACTGGACTTATCCTGGTAAAGAAGATGTTTTGTTAAGCGACGATTTTGGGACAGGAATTGTTGTTGCAGATACTGCAGCGGCTGTTCAAGATGTTGCTTCTTACAATACCTATAATTTTAAATTAAAAATCGAAAATAACTTAAACAAAGCCATTTCGGCTACTAAAGAATCAAATAATAATAAGTTTTTAGGAGTTTATTTCAATAGTAAAAAAGAGGCCAAAGAGAGTTTTGATTTATTTATAAAAGATCAGGAAGCTCAAGCAGGTTATAGTATGTACGACGCTTATAATCCTGTTTACGATGTTTTTAATTATTATTTGGCTGGAGCCGATGATAAAAAATGGCTTAAAAACATTAAAATAACAAATGACCCAAGTGTAATTGTGTTGAATGGTCAAGGAAATATACTTGCGGCTGCAAAATCTGATTTAGAAGCTCAAAAATATCAATTTAGTTATTATGGTGATTTCTATCGCAAACTTCAGCGAGCGGATGCTTTTGTAACAATGAATGCTGTTCTAAAGAACAAAAAAGCCTCAGACGCAGATGTAATCAAAGCATTTAATAAAGCCGCAGTGCTAGAAGCTTCCTATGACTATGAGTCAGAAGATGTGCCTGCAGATGCTAATTCAACAGAATTTGTTTTCACAAAAACAGCTTTAGACAAAAAAGAAGTTGCAGCAAGTTGGAAAAAACTAATTGAAGCACATCAAAAAGATACAAAATCTGATATGTATTTGGTTGAAACAATAGTCAGAGAAATAAAAAACCAAGGTTTTACGAAACAGCTTTTTAATGTAGATAAAGTATTAAACGATACTGATTTTCTGGCAATCGATTATTTGATTAAGCATTCTGAAGATATAGAAAACAAACGTACAGAATTTAATAGTGCAGCAGGAGAACTTCATAGTGTTGGAAATCCAGTTTCTGAAATTTCAAATGCACTGCAGTTGAATGTTTATGCATCTCAATATGGTGTTACCGGAAATATTAATAAAGAGAAAGTTAATTCAATTTATAAAAAGATGATTGCATCTGGAAAAGGCAATTTTGATGCTTACCGCAATTATTTCGACTATTTAGGTCAGGTTGAAGACAAAGATGGTTCTAACACAACTTTCTTAAAAGAATTTAATACTTATTTTGAAAGTAATTTAGCTGGAACAAGTCCAATCGAAAAATTAGATACAATTTTTGCTTCATTAGATGCTGCTTCTAGTTACTCTTATGATGGCTGGAATATGTTTAAAGATTATCATTCTAATCTTGCCAATAATGCAGCGTGGACTGTGGTATTGAAGTCTCAAAATTCTAACTTTATAAAAGATGCGATTAAATGGTCTGAATACAGTCTGGTTGTAACCAAAAACAATCCCTATTATTTAGATACTTTGGGGCAGTTGTACTATAAAGACGGGCAAAAGCAAAAAGCAATCGAAACTCAGACTTTAGCTGTGAAATATTTATCAAATGTGACTGAGGAGGAAACCGCAGATGAAATAAAAGAAACGTTAGCAAAAATGCAGAACGGAACTTATTAATAAAGATTATACCTAAACATAAAAAAGCCGATTTCTAATTTTAGAAATCGGCTTTTTTATGTTTAGCTAACTAAGATATCTAACAATCTAAGTTAGTCTATAAGTCTAGATTTACAATCCAAATGCAGTTTTTACTTGGTCAACAAAATCAAGTTTTTCCCATGTAAACAACTCAACAGTAACTGTTTTTTCGTTTCCGCCTGGAGCAGAGAAAGTTTTAGTTACAGTTTCTGGTTTACGTCCCATGTGTCCGTAAGCAGCAGTTTCGCTGTAGATAGGGTTTCTTAATTTTAATCTTTGCTCGATAAAGTAAGGACGCATATCGAAGATAGCTTCTACTTTTTTAGCGATTTCACCGTTTGTTAAGTTTACTTTTGAAGTTCCATAAGTTTCAATGAAAATTCCCATTGGCTCAGCAACTCCAATTGCGTAAGAAACCTGAACTAAGATTTCGTCAGCAACACCTGCAGCAACCAGGTTTTTAGCGATATGACGTGTAGCATATGCAGCACTTCTATCTACCTTACTTGGATCTTTTCCAGAGAATGCACCACCACCGTGAGCACCTTTTCCACCGTAAGTATCAACAATGATTTTTCTTCCTGTTAAACCAGTATCTCCGTGAGGTCCTCCAATAACGAATTTTCCTGTTGGGTTAATATGGTAGTTGATTTTATCATTGAATAAATGAGCGTGCTCTGGGTTTTTAGCGATAATTCTTGGAATCAAGATTTCGATAATATCTTTTTTGATTTTAGCAAGCATTGCAGCTTCTTCGTCAAAATCGTCATGCTGAGTTGAGATAACAATCGCATCAATACGAGTTGGTTTGTTATCGTCGCTGTATTCTAAAGTTACCTGAGATTTAGCATCTGGACGTAAATATGTGATTTCTTTGTTTTCACGTCTTAAAATAGCTAACTCTTGTAATAATTTATGAGATAAATCAAGTGCCAATGGCATGAAGTTTTCAGTTTCGTTTGTAGCGTAACCAAACATCATTCCTTGGTCTCCTGCACCTTGCTCTTCTGGCTTAGCTCTGTCAACCCCTTGGTTAATATCTGCAGACTGCTCGTGAATTGCAGAAAGAATTCCACAAGAATTCGCTTCAAACATATATTCACTTTTAGTATATCCAATTTTACGGATTACCTCACGTGCAATTTGTTGTACATCAAGATAAGTATTCGATTTTACTTCACCTGCTAAAATTACCTGACCTGTAGTAACTAATGTTTCACAAGCTACTTTTGAATCAGCATCAAATGCCAGAAAGTTATCAATTAAAGCATCCGAAATTTGATCTGCAACTTTGTCTGGATGCCCTTCACTAACAGATTCTGACGTAAATAAATAAGCCATAATAATTTATTAAATTAACATTAAGCGAGGAAAAAGTAATTGCTGAAAGTGCTAAAGGAGAGTTTCTGCTTTAGCATTTTTTACTACTGAAATCTATCTTTCAGTATTCATAACGAACCATTTCATTATGAAGAGGTTGCAATCAGTTCAAATTTTTCCTCTGTATTCGCGTGCAAAAGTACAAAACCATTTTGATTTGCAAATTAAAGTTCAACTTTTTTTACTTTATACAACAGAAATTTAACAAAAGCATATTAAATTGATAGGGTAATAGAAATTAATTTGCTTTTTGTTTGGTGGTTTGAAAAAAAGTTCTCACATTTGCCAAACAAAACAAATAGAAAAATGAATTTAACTGCTAAAAATATGTGCTGTATGATGCCGGAAACTTCCGCAGAGTGCACTATTGTTTAGTAATGAAATCTAAAAATAACAATAAGACCTCTGCAGTTTGCGGAGGTTTTTTTTTGATTCAAATTGAGGTTAAATCAAATAATTAAAAGTATAAGTGAAGCTTTGAGGTAAAGATTAAAAGGAACTTCTCTTATATGTTTAAAAATTTTAAAAAAGTAAAATGAATAATTCAAGAGTAAATAAAATGATGATGTGTTGTAAGATGTCGATGTGCGTCCCAATTTGCTGTTGCCGAAAGTGAAAGATAAAATCTTTGTTATAGTTTCAACTATAAGCCCTTTTGGTAAGCCATCCGAAAGGGCTTTTTTATTTTACCAACATTTTAAATTTTAAACCATGAATACACTAGATATCAATACAATCGCATTTCATTACTTATTGAGAACAGACTCTCAAAAGAATGCTTCTAAAACTGAAGAAACAATAAATGAAGTTTTAAAGTATAATCCAGAACATTATATAAAAACTCAAAAATCATTATTGTCTCAAATGTATGATCTTGAAGAAGAAGATCTTTATGTGTAAACAATATCAAATTCAAAATATAACATATTAACAATATCTAAAAACTAAGAAATCATGAGTACACAAAAATTTGCAACAAACGCACTACACGCTGGACACGATGTTACCAAAAACGGAAGCACAAGAGCGGTGCCAATTTACCAAACATCATCATACGTATTTAATAATGCAGATCATGCCGCCAATTTATTTGGTCTTGCCGAAGCTGGATTTATTTATACAAGATTAAACAATCCAACAAACGACGTTTTAGAACAGCGTTTAGCCGCGCTTGAAGGCGGAATCGGAGCTGTAGTAACGGCATCTGGAGCATCGGCAATTTCTACTGCATTATTGACTTTGCTAAAAGCGGGAGATCACATAGTAGCGTCAAACAGTTTATATGGAGGAACTTATAATCTGCTGAAAGTTACATTACCAAGATTAGGAATTACATCAACATTTGTAGATCCTTCAAAACCAGAAAATTTTACCAAAGCGGCAAAAGAAAATACAAGAGCTTTTTTTGTTGAATCTCTCGGAAATCCAAAATTAGATGTTTTAGACTTAAAAGGAATTTCGGCAGAAGCCAAAGCATTTAAAGTGCCATTTATAGTCGACAATACAGTTGCGACACCTTACTTATTGAACCCAATTAAATATGGTGCCGATATTGTAATTCACTCCTTAACTAAATATATCGCTGGAAACGGAACTTCTTTAGGGGGCGTTATCATTGATGCTGGAAATTTTGACTGGGCAAACGGAAAATTCCCTGAATTTACCGAACCATCTGCAGGTTACCACGGATTAGTATATCACGAAGCTTTAGGAAATGCGGCTTTTATTGCAAAAGCACGAATTGAAGGACTGCGTGATTTTGGTGCCGCTTTGAGCCCATTTAATGCTTTTCAGATTATTCAGGGATTAGAAACACTTCCAATCCGAATCAAGAAACATAGTGAGAATGCTTTGGCTTTGGCCGAATGGTTAGAGAAACAAGATGAGGTCGTGTGGGTAAATTATCCAGGTTTAAAATCGAATAAATATTACGATTTGGCCAAGGAATATTTGCCGCAAGGCCAAAGCGGAATCATTACTTTCGGATTAAAAGGTGGTTTTGATGCTGCTAAAAAAGTAGTCGATGATACAAAAATATTCTCTCTACTTGCTAATATTGGAGATACTAAATCGCTGATTATCCACCCGGCAAGTACAACACATCAGCAGTTAACAGATCAAGAACAAATCGAAACGGGAGTTTCAAAAGATTTGGTACGTCTATCTGTGGGAATTGAAGATATTGAAGATTTAATTGCAGATCTGCAAACTGTTTTTGCAAGTGTTTCACTTTCACAATACAGTATAAATAAGAATTAGGTTTTTTTGTTTTTTGTTTGAAAAATTGCCTTTAGTGATTGGTTATTGCTAAAGGTGATTTTTTATGAAAAGCATCTCTATAAATCATAAACCATATAAGTGATATAAGTTCATTTTAGTAAAATGTACCACAGTGCGTCTAGCCAATTTAATGCAAAGAAAATTAAATGAACTTATATCACTTATATGGTTAAAAAACAAAATAGTAGAAATTATGTCAAAGCTTAAAATAAACATTATCCTTTTCGGAATTGGAAATATAGGAAGTACTTTGATTAATCAGATTATCGAAAGTCAGGACTTTTTTCTTGAAAGTAAAAATGTAGATTTTCATTTTCCTATTATAACTAATTCTACAGTGGCCTTTTTCGAGAAAGAAGGAGTTGGATATTCTTGGGAAACCAATTTTAGACAATTGGCAGTTCCTTTTAAGGTGGAAGATATTATTGAATTTGCTAAAGAAAATGAATTCGAAAACTTGATTGCTGTAGATGCAACAGCCAGTGATGAATTGGTGAAACATTATAACACGCTCATTAAAAACGGATTTAATATTGTGGCTGTCAATAAAAAAGCAAATACACTGCCGATAGACTTGTACAAAGAGCTCCGATCAGACCTTAAAAAGTATGACAAAGAATTTTTGTATGAAACATCCGTCGATACTGGAATTCCGGTTTTGCAGACTTTAAGAGATTTGTATTATTCAGGAGAAAAAATCACCAAGATTCGAGGGGTATTTTCAGATCATTTAAGTTACGTCTTTAATAGATTTTCCGCGGAAGATGTTTCATTTTCATCCGTTTTAAAAGATGCAAGTCTTTTGGGCTTAATGAAATCAACATTCAAGGAAGATTTATCTGGAAACGATACGGCGAGAAAACTTCTAATATTGGCTAGGGAAGTTGGAAAAGATTTTGACTTCTCCGATATTCAAATACAGCCTTTTATTACAGAAAATCACTTGGAAGAGAATGGAATACTCAATAAAGAGGCCGTTGACAAATCATTTAAAATAACTAAAATAACACAGGCTGAAAATCATGTACTTCGTTATGTGGGGGAATTTGATTTTGAGAAAAACAAGCTCGAGGTCAAATTGGTTTCAGAACCTGCACATTCTCCAATTGGACAGTTAAAGGGCTCCGATACGATTTTTGAAATTTATACGCAGTCATATGCCCAAGTTCCCATTGTAATCCAAAGTGCACCGCCATGCAAACAGGCAATTTCGAGAGGAATTATAACCGATATCTTGAAAGTTGCCGAAAGAATTAGAAGTAGAGAGGCCGTTTGGTCTTAAAAACTTCTTAGAAATTAAAAATATAACTAATGTTCTTTGATAAACTGATTCGTTAAGGAAGTTTAGAAAGCTAAAAAACAAAATATTTTATAAGTTTTTATAGTCTTTTTCTGTAAATTGTTTTTGTAAGATGTTTTTCGACGTAAAAAAATTACTTTTTAACGTATTTTGTAATTAAATTCTTGAATTTTATTTGCGTAATAAAAATAATAGTTGCATATTTGTTATACCCAAAAACTACTAGAAATCAAATGAACTTAAAAGTCAACAAAATGTTTTGCGCCATTTCGGTTAGTGCCGAGGCTGGGTTGTCTATTGCTTAAAAAATTGTAAGAATACAATATAAATATAGTAAAGCCTCCCAAAACATATTGGGAGGCTTTTTAATTTTACACAAATGCAGAATTTAAATAAAATACAATATAAATCACAGATGAATAAATCCTTACAGATGAACAAGATGTTTGCTGTCGCGCTTATTTGCGTGCACGTCTGTTGATACTAAAAGAATAAATGAGTTTAAAAAACTTAACCCTTTTGGTATCTGAAATTCCAAAAGGGTTTTTTTATTCCAGAAAGCGATTTAACATAAACATAAAAAAGAAATAAAGATTATAAAACGCAACTAAACTAAAACTTAATATCATGAGCACATTGAACTACTTAGCAAAAACGATTTCTACTTTGAAAAACAAAAGAACGAAAAGAAATAATCCGCCGCCACCGGCAAACGAATTGGCTCACCCAAGATTCGGAATTACTGAAACGGGAAAAAACGCCGAAAAAATAACACCAAATTCTTTGTTGTTTTTGATGTATTCAAAAGAAAATGAAACGCTTTTTATCTAAACTAAAAAGCATCGCAAAATAGGCTTCGGCCTGCTTAATTTTACTGGGCATTTTTGTTCGGTAAATTTTTGCGTATAAGAGTTTTTGCTGCAGTATGTTTATGAAATTTAGCAAACAGTTTCGATAAAATTTGTTTGTTAGAGAAATTAGTAGTTAATTTGCACTCGTTAAGTTCAAAAAAGTATTGAAATGTTATAAAGAAAGGACGAGGGATTAGACCCGATGAATCCTTAGCAACCCTTCGTTAATTCGAAGAAGGTGCTGCATTCTACCACGCCCAACGTGGAAAGATAACAACAAGAATTTTTCTAGTTTACACTAGTTTTTTCTTTCTAATATTTCCAGATACAAATCAGATAATACAACAGATTTGAAATTGGAAAATATACCAAACCCTATTAGCATACAAAATTTCACCACAGAAAATGGTGCGCTTTATCATACACTGCCTTTAAGTTTTATTATTGCCGGTCAGCCATTGCATAGTGCGCCTATTGTTTTGGTAAATCATGCCTTGACAGGAAATGCGCAAGTTACTGGCGAAAACGGCTGGTGGAATGACTTGATTGGCGAAGGTAAAACCATTGATACTGCTGTTTATACCATTCTAGCTTTTGATATTCCAGGAAATGGAAGCAATTCTTTCCTAATCGAAAACTATCTAGATTTTACTGCCAGAGACATTGCTCGTATTTTTATCGAAGGAGTAAAAGCTTTAAATATTGAAAAGCTTTATGCCATAATTGGAGGTTCAGTTGGAGGCGGAATTGCTTGGGAAATCTTAGCTTTAGCGCCAAATATCACACAACATCTTATCCCGATTGCGAGTGACTGGAAATCGACAGACTGGCTGATTGCCAATTGTTTCCTGCAAGAACAAATTCTCAATAATTCTTCAAAACCAATCGAAGATGCGAGAATACACGCTATGTTGTGTTATCGTTCGCCAGAATCATTCAAAGAAAAATTTCAGCGTACCATTAATCAAGACCTTTTGATTTTTAATATCGAAAGCTGGCTGGCGCATCACGGAAAAAAATTGCAGCAAAGATTTCAGTTAGCTTCCTATAAATTAATGAATCAGCTGCTTAAAACAATTGATATTACTAGAAATAGTGAAAGTTTTGAAAACTTATTGTCACAATCAAATGCATCAATTCATATAGTAGGAATTAATTCGGATTTGTTTTTTACAGCAAAAGAAAACGTAGAAACCTATGAAGAATTGAAGAAATTTAAAGACAATGTTTTCTATAGCGAAATTGATTCGGTTCACGGACATGACGCTTTTTTAATCGAGTACAAACAATTAGATCATTTACTTGCCGACATTTTTAAGGCAGAAACAATAAAAAAATAAAATGAAAGTATTAAAATTTGGAGGTAAATCATTAGCAAACGGAGAAGGACTTAACAAAGTTGTTTCGATCATTTCGGATAAAGTAAATCAAGGTGAAAAAATCGCCGTTGTAGTTTCTGCGCGCGGCAACGCAACAGATGAATTGGAATTTATCTTAACCATTGCTGCAAAAAACGGCAGTTATAAAGAATTATTAGAGAATTTTAAAAAATATCAAATATCAGATTATCCGCATGTAGATTTTTCGGAAGAATTTAATGTTTTAGATAAACTTTTTGAAGGAGTAAGTCTAATTGGCGATTATAGTAAAAAAATCAAAGATCAGATACTATCAAAAGGAGAACTGCTTTCGGCGAAATTATTGACTGCTATTTTAGTAGAAAAAGGAATTCCAGCCAATTTTGTAGATTCAAGAGAATTGCTGAAAACCGATTCTAAATTTGGTGATGCACAGCCTTTGGAACAGCTTTCAAAGAAAAACGTAGTCAATTATTTTAAAGAACATAATGGCGAAACGGTTAATATAGTTACAGGCTTCATTGGATCCAACAACAACAACGACACAACTACTTTAGGTAGAAATGGCAGTAACTATACCGCTTCGTTAATCGCGAATTATTTAAATGCCGAAGAACTTCAAAACTTTACACATGTTGACGGAATCTACACGGCAAATCCAGATTTGGTTGCCGATGCGAAGAAAATAGAATATCTGTCATTCAACGAAGCGAACGAATTGGCAAATTTTGGAGCAACAATTCTGCACGCCAAAACCATAATTCCGTTATTAGAAAAAAATATTCCGCTTCGTATTTTAAATACTTTCAATCACGAAAACCGCGGTACATTAATTACATCCGATTCTGCTAAAGAAGGGATTAAAACACTTTCTGTTCTGGAAAATGTTTCTCTTGTAAATTTGGAAGGACGAGGATTACTTGGAAAAGCTGGAGTCGATGCCCGTATTTTTAAAGTAATGGGCGATCATAATATCAGTGTGAGCATTATTTCGCAAGGTTCTTCAGAAAGAGGAATTGGGCTTGTTGTAGCGACTGAAAAAGCTACACTTGCAATGGTAGAATTGGAAAAAGAGTTCGAAAATGACTTTTATTCTAAAGACGTAAACCAAATAACCGTGACAGATAATGTATCGGTAATTTCGATTATCGGTCAGGATTTGAGCACTTTTCATAAACCATACACTGCGTTAATCAAAAATAAAATTGTTCCAATTTTGTTTAACAATACCGTTACTGGTAAAAACGTGAGTTTGGTTGTTAAAAAAGAAGAATTAAACAAAGCCTTAAATGTAATTCACGGAGAAATTTTTGGTGTTTCTAAGAAAATAAACATCGCGATTTTCGGTCACGGATTAGTTGGGGGAACTTTAATTAATCAGATTTTAGAATCGGCCGCAGCAATTGAAAAACGTAAAGATGTTAAGCTGAATGTTTTTGCTATTGCAAACTCAAAAAAGCTGCTTTTAAATAAATATGGTGTTACTGCAGACTGGAAAAATGAAATTGAAACGAAAGGTGAACCATACACGATTAAAGATATTATCGCTTATGCAAATGACCATCATTTAGAAAACTTAATAGCAATTGATAATACGGCAAGTGCAACTTTCGTAGAAAATTATATTCCGCTTGTAGAAAGCAGTTTCGATTTGATTTCTTCGAATAAAGTGGCGAATACATTAAGCTATGGTTTTTATAAAGAATTGAGAAAATCTCTAACTGAAAACCAAAAGAATTATTTATACGAAACTAATGTTGGAGCAGGCTTACCATTAATTGATACCATTAAATTACTGCATCTTTCAGGTGAAAATATCACAAAAATTAAAGGTGTTTTCTCAGGAACATTAAGTTATTTATTCAATAATTTCTCTGCGAAAGATGCGCCTTTCAGCGAAATCTTGCAAGAAGCAATTGATAACGGATATACAGAACCAGATCCGCGTGAGGATTTATGCGGCAATGACGTTGGAAGAAAATTATTGATTTTGGCTAGAGAATTGGATTTGCAAAATGAATTTGAAGAAATTTCAATTCAGAATCTTATTCCAGAACACTTACGTGAAGGAAGCGCTGCAGATTTCTTGACGAAATTAAAAGAATTTGATCCGATTTACGCTAAAATAAAAGCAGAACAGCAACCCAATCACGTGTTGAGATATATTGGTGAATTGTCTGGTGATTTACAAAATGACAAAGGAAATCTTGAAGTAAAATTAGTTTCAGTGCCAAAAGATACTGCATTAGGTGGATTAAAAGGTTCTGATTCTTTCTTCGAAATTTACACAGAATCGTACGGAGATCGTCCAATCGTTATTCAGGGAGCTGGTGCAGGTTCTGCGGTAACGGCAAGAGGAGTCTTTGGAGATATTTTGAGATTGTCGGATAAAGGATAACACAATTTTAGATTGCAGATTTTAGACTTGAGATTTTAGATTTACAAGACTATAACAAAACAAAAAAATAACAACACAATGAAAGTAACTTTAAACAGAGTAAATGACGCATTTCATTTTAAAGTAAAAAATGAACGCGGACACATAGTTGACGTTGACAGCAGAGCCGAATTTGGCGGAAGCGATTTAGGCGCTAGTCCAATGGAGCTTGTGCTAATGGGGGTTGCAGGATGCAGCGCTATAGATATGATCTCAATCTTAAAAAAACAGCGTCAGGAAATTACTTCTTTCAATGCTGAGGTTGAAGGAACAAGAGTTCAAATCGAAGAAGCAAAACCTTTTAAAGAAATCGATGTGGTTTTTTATTTAGAAGGAGAAATCAGCCCAGAAAAAGCCAAAAAAGCAGCACAGCTTTCTTTCGAGAAATATTGTTCTGTTGCGAAAACAGTTGAGCCAACGGCAACAATTAAATACAAAGTTGTCCTGAACAACGAAGCTTTGTAAGAATTAGAAAATTAGTTAATTAGAGAATTAGATAATTTCTCTAAAAAGTTTGAATTTTAAGTTCAGTCATAACCTGAAACTTTAAACTTGAAACAAAAAAACAAAAACAAAACAACACAATGAATACAGAAGAATTTGGTTTTGAAACACAAGCCATCAGAACACAATTAGAGAGATCTCAATATTTAGAACATTCGGTGCCTTTGTACCTTTCATCAAGCTTCGTTTTTGAAGATGCTGAAGATATGAGAGCTTCGTTTACAGAAGAAAAAGAAAGAAATATTTACAGCCGTTTCAGTAATCCAAACACATCGGAATTTGTGGATAAGATCTGCAAAATGGAAGGTGCGGATTCTGGTTACGCTTTTGCAACAGGAATGGCAGCGGTATATTCTACTTTTGCGGCATTGTTAAATTCTGGAGATCATATTGTTTCTGCAAGCAGTGTTTTTGGTTCTACTCACGCTTTGTTTATGACTTATTTTCCAAAATGGAATATCGAAACTTCTTATTTCGAAATCAGTAAGCCAGAAACGATTGAAAGCTTTATTAAGCCAAATACCAAAATATTATACGCCGAATCTCCAACAAATCCAGGGGTTGATGTAATTGATTTAGAATTGTTAGGAAATATTGCTAAAAAACACAATTTGATTTTAATAATCGACAACTGTTTTGCAACACCTTATTTACAGCAGCCAATTAAATTTGGAGCACATTTGGTTATCCATTCAGCAACAAAATTAATCGACGGACAAGGACGTGTTTTAGGAGGAGTAACAGTTGGTGATGCAGAGTTAATCAGACAGATTTATTTGTTCTCTAGAAACACAGGTCCGGCTTTATCGCCATTTAATGCTTGGGTTCTTTCAAAAAGTTTAGAGACACTGGCCGTTCGTGTTGACAGACACTGCGAAAATGCTTTAAAAGTTGCTGAGTTTTTAGAAAGCCATCCAAATGTAAACAGCGTAAAATATCCGTTTTTGAAATCGCATCCGCAATATGAAATTGCGAAAAAGCAGATGAAAGCTGGCGGTAACATCATCGCATTTGAAATTAAAGGCGGAATTGAAGCAGGAAGAAAGTTCTTGAATTCAATACAACTTTGTTCATTGTCTGCAAATATTGGAGACACCAGAACAATTGTTACGCATCCGGCTTCTACAACACACAGCAAATTATCTGAAGAGGATCAATTAGCAGTTGGAATTACGCAAGGTCTTGTTCGTGTTTCCGTAGGTTTAGAAACGGTAGAAGATGTAATTGCAGATTTGAAACAGGCACTAGCTTAATTATATATTTCAATTTTCTAATAGTAAAGGCGATTTTTAACTGTAAATTTATTACTGTTAAAAATCGCCATTTATTTACGTTCTATTTTTTTTAAATATATTTTTGTCTATAATTTAAAATTATAATCAAAAAAATCAAGATACCATTGAGCACTTCTATTTATGTTGTTGAAAAAAAAATAGTAACATCGGACCGCGATCGTTTCTTTAACGGCATTATTGATTTTGTGTTTATAGTAGCTGCCATATTTGTTTTTACTCTTCTTGTTGTCATTACGGGAAATGTTTTTCAATGTGACATTTATAGGGTCTGGGTAGAAGTTATGATAGATCTTGGAGTCGTAGGAACGTACCTTTCTTTTGCAATTATTTATTATTTGCTTTTAGAAAGCATTTTTGGACTAACAATTGGTAAAATTATCACAGGAAGTGTTTTAGTAGATAAAAATGGCAAAACACCAAGTTTTAAGATTATTTGCATTAGAACTTTTTGTCGCTTAATTCCTTTTGAGACATTATCGTTCTTAAGTAAATCAGCGAAATTTTGGCATGATTCTATTTCTAAAACTTATGTTGTAGAGAAAAAAGACTTAAAAAATGCCATGGAAATCTTTTATAGTTTGAATTCAATTGGAATAAATGATGGAAATTAATTTAAACTATACTAATTTGGTAGAATATAAGTTTCAATCTGTTATATTCTCATTTAAAAAGATTATTTTTGTTGCAGAAAATATGCTTATTGTTTGTTTTAGTTCATTTTAAAGTCAGTGAAACTAGAATTTGCAGTTACAATCTAAAATATAAAAATGCTTTCAAAGAAAACAAAATACGGAATTAAAGCCCTTACATATTTAGCCAGGAGAGAAAATAATGAACCTGTACAAATTGCTGAAATTGCGAAAAGTGAACATATTTCAATCAAATTTTTAGAAAGTATTTTGTTGCTTTTGAGAAACTCTGGTTTTCTTGGAGCCAAAAAAGGAAAAGGAGGCGGTTATTACCTAATTAAAGATCCTAAAGATATCAGTATGGCAAAAGTGTACCGTATTCTAGAAGGGCCAATTGCATTATTACCATGTGCGAGTCATAATTTCTACGAAAGATGCGATGACTGCGATGATGAATCAACTTGCGCCGCGCGACGTTTAATGACAGAAGTTAGAGATAATACACTTAAAATATTAGAAAGTAATTCTTTAGCAGATATTGCTTTTTAGAACTTTTTCTATATAATAAAAATGACCATTTTAGAGATCTAAAGTGGTCATTTTTTTATGTGAAATATATATTACAATTCTAAAAAATCAATTTATATCCTGCTAGAAAAAGCATTACAGCAATAGCATTTCTCAAAAATAAATCAGGAACTTTTCCGCTTAAACTGCTTCCAATATAAATCCCGGGAAGAGATCCCATTAATAATTGTCCTAAAAGCGCTAAATCTAAATTTCCCATAGAAGCATGTCCGATTCCAGCAACTAAAGTTAAAGGAACAGCATGAGCAATTTCAGTTCCTACCAAGCGCGGAGTTGGTAAAAGCGGATAAAGAAAAAACAGAGTTACAGTTCCTAAAGCGCCCGCTCCAATAGAAGTTAAAGTTACAGTCGCGCCCAATAATACTCCAATTCCAATAGTCAGCATATTTTGGGTATGGCTTTCAGTGTGGAATTTATCGCCGGCATGTTTCTGTGAAAACTTTAAAATTCTGTTTTTAAATATAATTGCGATAGAAGTAAACAATAATGCCCAGCCTAAACTGTACTTAATTACACGATTTATGGTTTCGATATCTGTCTTAATACTGTTTAAAATCAATAGTGTTATTAAGGCGGCAGGAACACTTCCTAAGGTCAGCCATCCCGTAATTTTCCAGTTTATATTTCCTTTTTTATTGTGTACAAATATTCCGCCGGCTTTAGTAAAAGCAGCATATAATAAATCTGTTCCTACTGCTGTGGTAGGCGATATGCCAAAATATAGTAAAATTGGGGTCATTAAAGAACCGCCTCCAACACCTGTTAATCCAACAATAAAACCAACTGCTAAACCTGCGATTACAAGACCAATCTGAAAATCCATAAAAAAAATTTGGCGCTAAAATACGACATTTTTATAATTATCCTATAGATATTGTAGAGATTAAAAAATCTATTTGATACGCAAGTATTTTTTGATTTTAAATTGTTTGAATATGTTGAAAAAATCGGGCATTTGTGAAATTTGTTTAATTATCTCTTTTAGAACACGATAAATCAGGAAACAGGAGTTTAAAAAAATAATAATATTGCTTTGTAATTTGGAAATAAGTAGTATTTTTGCAAAGTAATCTATTAGCCCGATAGGGTAATAGATTTTAATGCAAAACGAATCATTGTATATGGAAAAAGAACTGAAAATAAATACTGCCGATTCTTTAAAAGAAAAGCTTTGGATTGGAATTCCTATTGTTTTATTGGTAGGTTTATTGTCAGTGTTAGTATATAATCACCACGCTGAATTTTCCTGGGACGGATTTGTAGCAGGATTCAATCAGGAATTTTTAGTGTTTTTTGCTATTGGAGTTTTTGCCCAATTGGTTGACGGAACTTTAGGAATGGGTTACGGAGCAACTTCAACATCATTTTTGTTGGCTTATGGAGTTCCGCCAGTTGTGAGTAGTACAGCAGTCCACGTTTCAGAGATGTTTACAACGGGAGCATCGGCACTTTCACATCACCGATTTGGGAATATCAATAAAAAACTGGTAAAACATTTATTGATTCCAGGTGTTTTAGGTTCAATTACAGGAGCTTACTTATTATCGGACGTAATTAATGGAGATGTGATAAAACCATTTATTGCCGTTTACATGATTGTTCTGGCGATTGTAATCATTAGAAAAGCATTGAAAAAAACAATTGTAAAGAAGAAAACTAAAAAACTAAGTGCTTTAGCCGCTTTTGGCGGTTTCATGGATTCAGTTGGAGGCGGAGGCTGGGGGCCAATCGTAACTTCAACATTATTAGGAAGAGGAAGAAATCCGAGATATACAATTGGTTCTGTAAACGCAGCAGAGTTTGCAATTTCATTTGCAAGTGGTATCACTTTTATGCTTTTTGGAGGAATCCACGGATGGCAGGTAATCATCGGATTGATTTTAGGAGGAGTTATTGCAGCGCCGTTAGCAGCTTATTTGGTAAATAAAATCAAAAGAAAACCAATGATGGTTGCAGTTGGAGTTCTAATTATAATATTGAGTTTAAAAACATTATCTAAATTATTGTAAAAGATAATTTTAGAAAGGAAAAGAATTATGAGTGCGATTATTGTACAAGAATTATTAGAGAAAACTAAAGATCTTTCGCTTGACGAAACCTTAGCTTTTTTAGCAAAAGAATTTCCGGGAAAAGTAATTTTCTCAACATCTTTCGGTCAGGAAGATCAGGTAATTACTGATTTTATTGCGCAGAGCAATACTGATATTACTGTTTTTACTTTGGACACCGGAAGATTATTTCAAGAAACTTACGACGTTTTTCATAAAACATTAAAAAAATACAAAAGACCAATCGAAGTTTTTTTCCCAGAAGCTGCTTCAGTAGAAAATCTTCTGAAAACAAAAGGACCAAACAGCTTTTACGATTCGGTTGAAAACAGAAAAGAATGCTGTTTTATTCGAAAAGTGGTTCCGTTAAGAAAAGCTTTAGCAGGAAATTCAGTTTGGATTACGGGTTTAAGAGCAGAACAATCAGAAAACAGACACGATTTAAACTTGTTTGAGTATGATGGAAACTTCGAAATCATCAAATTCAATCCGTTACTAAAATGGACTTTAGAAGAAGTTGAAACGTATTTATCTGAAAACAATGTTCCGCAAAATGCATTGCACAAACAAGGTTTCGTAAGTATTGGATGCGCACCTTGTACGAGAGCTATTTTTCCTGGTGAAGATATCAGGGCCGGAAGATGGTGGTGGGAATCTAGCCATAAAGAGTGTGGTTTGCATAGCGCTAAGAAAGAGTAAAGAAGCAAGAGGCAAGATTTTTTTAGAGAATAGAATATAGAATAAAGAGTGGAGATTTTTGGATGAGGTGACAACCTGAAACCTAAAACTTGAAACTATCAAAATATCAAACAAAAAAACAATGAGTTCAGTATTAAAAACAAACGCTTTAGAGAGTGAAGCGATATACATTTTCAGAGAAGTAATTTCGCAGTTTGACAAACCAGTTTTACTTTTCTCAGGAGGAAAAGATTCTATTACATTAGTGCGTTTGGCACAAAAAGCATTTTTTCCTGCAAAGATTCCGTTTCCTCTATTACACGTTGATACGGGGCACAATTTTCCTGAGACAATTGCTTTCAGAGATAAATTGGTTGAAGAATTAGGTTTAGAGCTGATCGTTCGTAATGTACAGGATGCTATTGATGAAGGAAAAGTGGTTGAAGAGACTGGGAAATATTCAAGCCGTAACAGCTTACAGACTACAACACTTTTGGATGCAATTGAAGAATTTAAGTTTGATGCTTGCATTGGAGGCGCGCGCCGTGATGAAGAAAAAGCAAGAGCTAAAGAACGTATTTTTTCTGTTCGTGATGATTTCGGACAATGGGACGAAAAAAATCAAAGACCAGAATTGTTTGATATTTTAAATGGAAAAATAGAAAATGGACAAAATGTTCGTGTTTTCCCAATTTCAAACTGGACAGAATTGGATGTTTGGAGTTATATCGAAAAAGAGCAAATCGAGATTCCATCAATCTATTTTTCACATAAAAGAAAAGTTTTTTTGAGAGACGGTTTAATCTGGTCGCATTCTCCTTTTGTGTATCAGGAAGAAGACGAACAAATCGAAGAACGAATTGTTCGTTTCAGAACCGTTGGAGATATGAGTTGTACAGCCGCTGTTGAATCTTATGCCGCAACAATCGAAGAAGTTGTGGGTGAAATCAGATCATCAACTATTTCTGAAAGAGGAGCCAGAATCGACGATAAACGTTCTGAAGCAGCGATGGAAAAGAGAAAACAACAAGGGTACTTTTAATAATTGTTAATTATGAATTGTTAATTGTAAATGCAATTCGGGACGAAATTTTAAAAGTAGAATCAAGAAAACAAAAACATACAGATTTATAAGTTTCGCGAGAACATGAAACCTGAAACTTTAAACCTGAAACAAAAATATTAGAATGGACGTTTTAAAAATAGCAACAGCAGGAAGTGTAGATGATGGAAAAAGTACTTTGATCGGAAGATTATTGTACGACACAAAATCATTGACTACAGATAAAATTGAAGCAATCGAAAAAAGCAGCAGACAAAAAGGTTACGATTATCTTGATTTTTCTTTAGCGACAGACGGTTTAGTAGCCGAAAGAGAACAAGGAATTACGATTGACGTTGCGCATATTTATTTTTCGACTGCGAAAAAAAGTTACATTATTGCCGATACTCCGGGTCACGTAGAATATACAAGAAACATGGTTACAGGAGCTTCAACTTCTCAGGTTTCAATCATTTTAATCGATGCTAGAAAAGGTGTAATTGAGCAGACTTATCGTCACTTTTTTATCAATAATTTATTGAGAGTAAAAGAAGTAATTGTTGCCATTAACAAAATGGATTTAGTGGATTATTCTGAGGAAGTTTTTAATAAAATCAAAGCCGATTTTCAGGCATTAAATGCAAAAAGCACTTTTAAGGAACAAAACGTAAGTTATATTCCGTTAAGCGCAATTAACGGCGGAAACGTAGTTGACAAATCAGAAAATATGCCTTGGTACGATGGTCAAACTGTTTTAGAACATTTAGAAGGATTGCATGCTTCAGATGTTTTTGAAGCTGGAAAAGCACGTTTCCCAGTTCAAACTGTTATTCGTCCAAAAACAGAAGAATACCACGATTTTAGAGGTTACGCAGGAAAATTATACGGAAACTCAATTAAAGTTGGAGATGCCGTTACGGTACTTCCTTCTTTAACAGAATCAAAAGTGTCTAAAATTCACTTTTTCGATAAAACATTCGATGAGGCCGTTGCAGGATCTTCAATTACAATCGAATTAGAAAATGATATCAATGTAACGAGAGGAGATATGATTGTAAAATCAGATGAACTTCCAAAAATTGAAAAAGATATTACAACGACAGTTTGCTGGATGGATAGTAAAAAACTGGTTCCAGGAACAAAGTATTTAGTTCAGCATAATACGAATAGAGTTTTGGCAAAAGTAGAAAGTATTAAAAATACTATTGCAACTGATTATTCGGGAACGACAGAAGCTTCTCAATTAGCAATCAACGAGATTGGAGAAGTAAGCATTAAATTAAGCAAACCGTTATATTTTGATTCTTATAATGAAAATAAATCAAACGGAGCTTTTATCTTAATTGATACTGCAACGAACACAACAGCAGGAGTAGGATTTATTAGATAGTTTCACTGCTGTAAGCAATAAGCTTTAGGCTATAGGCTTTTAGCAAAAACAACAGATATCAGGTATTTAGGGAGCTTAAAGCTTATTGCCTAAAGCCTAAAGCAAGAATGTAAAAAAGCTTATAGCCTAAAGCTTAAAGCCTAAAGCGTAAAAGAAATGGAAAGTTTTAGAACAGAAATAGAAAATCCGATAGTTCAAAGAGAGATTATCGAATTAGAAAAAAAGATTCATTTATTCCGTGGAGGAAAAATTGATGATGAGCGTTTTCGCAGTCTTCGTTTAGCGCGCGGAATCTACGGTCAGCGTCAGGAAGGCGTTCAGATGATTCGTATCAAATTGCCGTACGGTAAAGTTACCAGCGAACAATTAGTGCGTATTACTCAGGTTTCTGATGAATATTCTACTGGACGTTTACACATTACAACGCGTCAGGATATTCAGATTCATTACGTAAGTTTAGACAGAACACCAGAACTTTGGGCAGATTTGGCTAAAGACGATATTACGCTTCGTGAAGCTTGTGGAAACACCGTTAGAAATATTACAGGAAGTGAATTGGCGGGTGTAGATGTAAACGAACCATTTGATGTTTCGCCTTATGCACACGGACTTTTTCAATATTTGTTAAGAAACCCAATCTGTCAGGAAATGGGACGTAAATTCAAAATTTCGTTCTCTTCTTCAGACGAAGATACTGCTTTGAGTTATTTACACGATTTAGGATTTATTCCGAAAATTATAGATGGACAAAAAGGTTTCAAAATCATGTTTGGTGGAGGTTTAGGATCTCAGCCAGCACATGCTGAATTACTTTCAGAGTTTGTTCCAGTAAACGAAATCATTCCAACAGCAGAAGGAATCATTCGTATTTTCGACAGATACGGAGAACGTGCAAAGAGAATGAAGGCACGTATGAAATTTTTAATCAAAGAAATGGGGAAAGACGCTTTCCTTGATTTAGTTGAAAAAGAGAAAAAAGCCATTGCTTTTGAAACATACGAAATTGATACGACTGCTTTTGAAGGTCCAATTCCAGAACCATTATTAAAAGCTCCACAAGTTACAATCGAAGATACTGCAGCTTATGAAGCATGGAAAAAATCGAATGTAATTAAGCAGAAACAAGAAGGTTACTACGCTATTGGTATCAAAGTTTTATTAGGAGATTTTTATACTGATAAAGCCAGATTATTAGCCGCTTTAATTAAAAATTACGCAGCAAACGAATTACGTTTTTCATTGCGTCAAAATATTGTAATACGTCACGTAAAAGAAGAGAATCTTCCTTTCTTTTATCAAGAATTAACCAAGCTTGACTTTGTTCAATTAGGATATAATTCAGTTGGAGATATTACGGCATGTCCGGGTACTGATACTTGCAACTTGGGGATTGCAAGTAGTACCGGTATTGCAGAAGAATTAGAAAGAGTTTTAACTGCAGAATATCCTCAGTATTTAAACAACCGCGAAATCGAAATTAAAATTTCAGGTTGTATGAATGCCTGCGGACAGCACAATATGTCGGCAATTGGATTCCAAGGAATGTCTATTAATTCAGGGAAACTGGTAGCTCCGGCTTTACAGGTTTTATTAGGCGGAGGAAGATTAGGAAATGGCGCTGGGCGTTTTGCTGATAAAGTAATTAAAATTCCTAGCCGTAGAGGACCAGATGCATTACGTACCATCTTAAATGATTTTGATGCAAATGCAAACGGAGAAAAATTCCTAAACTATTATGATCTAAAAGGAGAGAAATATTTCTATGAAATCTTAAAACCTTTTGCAGATGTAACCAATTTAACAGAAGCTGATTTTGTAGACTGGGGTAACGCAGACAACTATGTAAAAGCAGTTGGAGTTGGAGAATGTGCGGGAGTTGTGATCGATTTAGTAGCGACTTTATTGTTTGAAGCTAAAGAGAAATTGATTTTGGCACAAGAATCTTTCGACGAAAAAAAATGGTCAGACGCAATCTATCATGCTTATGCAGGATTTGTAAACGGTGCTAAGGCTTTATTATTGGCAGAAAACCAAAAAACAAATCACCATGCAGGAATTGTAGATTTGTTTGATACTGTTTTTATTGATACCAATAAAATCGAATTGAATTCAACTTTTAAAGATTTGGTTTACCAGATCAATAAAAACGAACCATCAGAAGCTTTCGCTAAAGATTACATTGCTCAGGCAGTAGTTTTCTTTGACAAAATTGAAACTTTCAGAGCTCAAGAATTAGCAAATGCTTAATATAAAACCCAAAATAACTTTAGTCGGTGCAGGTCCAGGTGATCCTGATCTACTTACGCTGAAAGCTGTAAAAGCATTGGCTGAAGCCAACGTGGTTTTATATGACGCTTTGGCCAATGAAGAAATTCTGGATTATGCACCTAAAAATGCAATCAAGATTTTTGTTGGCAAAAGAATCGGAAATCATGCTTACACGCAAGATCAAATTAATCAATTGATTGTTGATAATGCTTTGACTTACGGAAATGTAGTCCGATTAAAAGGCGGAGATCCTTTTATTTTTGGAAGGGGCGGTGAAGAAATTGATTTCGCAGAAAGTTTCGGAATTGAAACAATCGTTGTTCCAGGGATTTCATCTGTAGTGGCAGTTCCTGCAAGTCAAGGAATTTCGATTACAAAACGCGGCGTTTCAGAAAGCTTTTGGGCTATTACAGGAACAACTTCAGATAGAAAATTATCTGCAGATGTTGCTTTGGCAGCACAATCTTCTGCAACAGTTGTGATCTTGATGGGAATGCACAAATTGCCTCAAATAATCGATTTGTTTCAAAAAGAAAATAAAGGAGATTTACCAGTAGCAATCATTCAAAACGGAACAACAGCTGAAGAAAAAGTTGGTGTAGGAACAGTAGATTCAATTTTAGAAGTTGTAAAAGAAAAAGAATTAGGTTCACCGGCCATTATTGTTCTTGGAGAAGTTGTAAGAGAAAGCAATAAACTAAAAGGATTTTACGAAGAATTTCTATCAAAAGAAATAACAAGATAAAATTTTGCAGGAACCAATATCGAAGCATCGGTTTTTAACCGAATGTATGTAAAGAGATTGTTCCGTTAGGAACATTTGGTCGGTAGAAAAAATAAATGTTCCCAATAAAATGTTCCGTTAGGAATATTTGATTGGTAAATCGTCTAATTTTGGTTAGATGAAAAAAGAGTAAAATGGAACAAAACGAATTATATCCCATATTTCTAAAACTTCACAATCTAAATGTCTTGATTGTGGGCGGAGGAAATGTAGGTCTGGAAAAGCTTTCTTTCTTGCTAAAGTCAAGTCCGAATGCAAATGTTGAGGTAGTGGCTAAGGATTTTCACTTAGAAATAAAAGTTTTAGCCGAAAAGCATCCTTCGATTAAATTGACAGAATCGAAGTTCAAAAAGAAAATGCTTAAAAAACGTCACATGGTAATTGCCTGTACAGACGATTTAAAGGTAAATAAAAGAGTGTACGATTTGTCACGTAAGCGTTATTTGATTTGTAATATCGCCGACACGCCAGATTTATGTGATTATTATTTAGGAGGCATTGTAACGAAAGGAAATGTGAAAATTGCCATTTCGACCAACGGAAAATCGCCAACAACAGCCAAAAGGCTTCGGGAGTTTTTTGAAGAAGTAATTCCCGAAGATATCAATCAAATGGTTGAGAATCTGAATGAATACCGAAAAACGCTCAAAGGTAATTTTGAAGAAAAGGTTAAAAGAATGAATGAGATTACCTCTTCATTAAAAAATAAAGAGTAAAAAAGTTTCGGAAAGAAATTAATGATAAAAATCATTGATAGTACAAGGATTTATTCGTTTCTTTGCGTTATTAAGAATGATTATAAACAACAACATAATGATTAAAACAGATATACTTATAATTGGAGCAGGACCAACAGGTTTATTTGCCGTTTTCGAGGCAGGATTGTTAAAATTAAAATGCCACATATTAGATGCTCTGCCTCAGCCGGGAGGACAGCTTTCAGAATTATATCCAAAGAAACCAATATATGATATTCCAGGATTTCCAGAAGTTTTAGCTGGAGATTTAGTTGATGGATTAATGGAGCAGATTAAACAATTTGAGCCAGGTTTTACATTAGGGGAACGCGCAGAAACAATCGAAAAACAAGAAGACGGAAGTTTTATTGTAACTTCAAATAAAGGAACTAAATTTCACGCACCTGTTATTGCAATCGCTGGAGGTTTAGGAAGTTTTGAGCCTCGTAAACCACTTATCGAAGATATCGAGTTTTATGAAGATAAAGGAGTGAAATACTTCATCAAAAATCCAGAGAAATTCAGAGATAAAAGAGTAGTAATTGCAGGAGGAGGAGATTCAGCTTTAGACTGGAGTATCTTCTTAGCAAACGTAGCTTCAGAAGTAACTTTAATTCACAGAAGAAACGAATTTAGAGGAGCTTTAGATTCTGTAGAAAAAGTACAGGAATTAAAATCAGCTGGAAAAATTAAATTAATCACTCCGGCAGAAGTTATCGGAATTAATGGTGCTGAACACGTTGAATCATTAGATATCGAAGAGAACGGAGCGCACCGTAAAATCGAGTGTGACTATTTCATCCCACTTTTCGGATTAACTCCAAAATTAGGTCCAATTGGAGACTGGGGATTAGAAATCGAGAAAAATGCAATCAAAGTAAACAATGCATTAGATTACCAAACAAATATTCCAGGAATCTTCGCTATTGGAGACGTTAATACATACCCAGGAAAATTAAAGTTAATCCTTTGCGGATTCCACGAAGCGACTTTAATGTGCCAAGCAGCGTACGGAATCATCAATCCAGGTAAAAAATATGTATTGAAATATACAACAGTTTCTGGAGTAGACGGTTTCGACGGAACTCGTAAAGAAGCTCCAAAAGCGGTTGTGAAAGCGATTGTTTAATCGGAGATGCTGAGATAGTAAGGTTCTAAGTGACTAAGATTTTTTATATAGAAAGCTCAGACTTTTAGTTTGGGCTTTTATTTTTTAGAAACAAATTAAACATAGCCAGTGGTTTCAACCACTGGAACCCAAAGCATGAACCCAACGCATGAACCCAACGCTGAACCCAACGCATGAATATAACATATTAACAAGGAACAATTAATTATCACAATACGTTCCCCGCGGTTAAAACCGCGAGCTATATTTGAAAATCAAAGTCAAGCTTTAACCTTATAACCTTAGCGGCTTAGAACCTCAGAACCTTAGAAAAAAAACATTTGCAAATCGTATCCCTATTTCATACCTTTGCGCTGTTCTTAAAATTATTGTCAGTTATCACGAAAGGCGGAGGGATAGACCCGATGAAACCTTAGCAACCCTTTATCATAAAGAAGGTGCTAAATTCTACTTTATACGACATTTTCCAGTATTAAAGATAGATAACACAAATACATACTCGTATTTCTCAAAACTTTTCCAGACAACATACAATATTTACTGAAACAGATTCTGTATCAGGAGCGAATCATTGGCGCATTTTTGCAGTCAATAGTTCCCGCTGTACACAAATATCTTTTATTCTGAACCCCAGAATAAAAGGATATTTGCTTCCATCGGGGCTAATGAGCCAGCAATGGTGCACTTTTGTAATTAATGTGAATCGAAACTCGTATCCTAACAGGTTTCCAATCCCGAGGCTTCGGGACTTTCAGGTTTAAATAGAGCCTTCAAAATTATAATTAAAAAAAGCTTTGTGCCTTAGTGCCTTAGCAGCAAAAGAATATGGCAATTACGATACAAGAAGCAATAAAAAAAAATATCCTAATCCTAGACGGAGCAATGGGAACAATGTTGCAGCGCTATAATTTCTCAGAAGAAGATTTTAGAGGAGAGCGTTTCAAAGATTTCCCGCATCCATTAAAAGGAAACAACGATTTATTATCCCTAACACAACCACAAGCCATCCGCGCTGTTCACGCCGCTTATTTTGAAGCTGGTGCTGACATCGTAGAAACCAATACCTTTTCAGGAACGACAATCGGTATGGCCGATTATCACATGGAAGATTTGGTTTACGAGTTAAACTACGAATCAGCAAAAATCGCAAGACAAGTAGCCGATGAGTTTACCGCAAAAAATCCAGAAAAACCCCGTTTCGTAGCTGGTTCAATCGGACCAACAAACCGTACAGCAAGTATGTCGCCAGACGTAAACGATCCAGGTTACAGAGCCGTAACGTTTGATGATTTGCGAATTGCGTACAAAGAACAAGCAGAAGCTTTAATGGATGGTGGATGTGATTTACTTTTAGTAGAAACGATTTTTGACACATTAAACGCAAAAGCAGCACTTTTTGCAATTGAAGAAGTAAAAGAAGAACGCAATCTTGATATTCCAATCATGGTTTCAGGAACGATTACAGATGCATCTGGAAGAACACTTTCTGGGCAGACAGTTGAGGCATTTTTGATTTCAGTTTCACATATTCCGTTATTGAGTGTAGGTTTCAATTGCGCTCTTGGAGCCGATTTGTTGAAACCGTATTTAAAAACATTAGCACATAATACAAGTTTTAATGTGTCTGCGCATCCAAATGCAGGATTGCCAAACGCATTCGGACAATATGATGAAACGCCAGAACAAACACAGGCTTTTATTAAAGAATATTTAGATGATAATTTAATCAATATTATCGGTGGCTGTTGCGGAACAACGCCAGATCATATTCGATTAATGGCTGAGGTTGCGAAAGATTACAAACCAAGAATAGCGCCGGTTATGCAATAATTAGATATAGATAAAAATTATGCTAACGACAAATAAAATTCTTTTGATTTTTATTTTACTTAATTTTTGTTCTTGTGATAAACTAGATACAAGAGAATTGATTGTTAAAAACAGTTCTGATAAAATAATATATAGTATTCTGTCCGAAAATGATAGTATGAATGATTCAGGCTTTTATTATGAGTATCAAGATGATTTTAATGAAAGTAAAAGAGGAGATTATGATTCCCCATTTGTTTTCCAGAAAATCGTGAGCGGAAAAATGCTCGCCAATAAAGATAGACCGAGATATTGGGATAATTATTTTCAAAGATTAGAAGATAAAAAAGCAAGGTTATTTATAGTGGAAAAGGATAGTGTCGATAAATATGGTTGGAAAACAATATTTGCTAAAAATATTTACAGTAAAAAATATTTTATCACTCTTGAGAAATTGGATAGCCTTAACTGGCAAATTGAATATAAAGGGGATAATTGAGAGAATCAAAGAGAATGAATTTCTGATGAAATCGAGTTTGCGTGAGGGATAGAAGCGGTTAGCCCACAGCCTGACGAAGGAAGAGCGAGGACTAAGACCGGATAGCCCGACCCGGAGGGACACGCCCAAATTAAAATATTGAAAACGAATATATCTATAAGGTTTTAAAAACCTCGCAGGAAAGAAATAGAATAAAAAAACTCAGAATCTAAGCATCTTAGAATCTTAGTAACTTAAAAAGAAAATGGCAGAAAAAAGAAGAGACCTTGTATTATCAGGATTAGAACCATTGATTATTACGCCCGAAAGTGTTTTTGTAAACGTTGGGGAACGTACGAATGTAACAGGTTCAAGAAAATTCCTTCGATTAATCAAGGAAGAGAAATATGACGAGGCACTTGATATTGCAAGACAGCAGGTAGAGGGAGGAGCACAAATCATCGATATTAATATGGATGAGGGAATGCTTGATGGCGTTACTGCAATGACTAAATTTTTAAATTTAATCGCTGCCGAACCAGACATTTCGAGAGTGCCAATTATGATTGACAGTTCGAAATGGGAAATCATCGAAGCTGGTCTAAAAGTAGTACAAGGGAAAAGCGTTGTAAACTCGATTTCGTTAAAGGAAGGAGAAGAAGCCTTTATTCACCACGCCAAATTAATCAAACGCTACGGAGCAGCTGCTATTGTTATGGCATTTGACGAAGTTGGTCAGGCCGATAATTACGATCGTAGAGTGGAGATTTGCCAACGTTCTTATGATATTTTGGTAAACAAAGTAGGTTTTCCTCCGCAGGATATTATTTTCGATTTGAATATTTTCCCAGTTGCAACAGGAATGGAAGAACACCGCCTGAATGCTTTGGACTTTTTTAGAGGAACAAAATGGGTTCGTGAGAATCTTCCGCACGCACATATCAGCGGTGGAGTGAGTAACGTTTCGTTCTCGTTTAGAGGGAATGATGTTGTTCGTGAAGCAATGCACTCGGTGTTTTTATACCATGCCATTAAAAATGGAATGACAATGGGAATCGTAAATCCAGAAATGTTGACGATTTATGATGATATTCCGAAAGACTTATTAGAACACGTTGAAGACGTAATTTTAGATAGACGCGACGATGCTACAGAACGACTTTTAGATTTTGCAGAAAATGTAAAAGGCGAAGTAAAAAGCGATGAAAAAGCGATTCAGGAATGGCGTTTAGGATCTGTTCAGGATCGTATTACACATTCGCTAGTAAAAGGAATCGATGCTTTTATTGAAGAAGATGTAGAAGAAGCTCGTTTGGCAGCAACAAAACCAATTGAAGTTATTGAAATCAATTTAATGACGGGAATGAATGTCGTTGGAGATTTATTCGGAAGCGGAAAAATGTTCTTGCCACAGGTTGTAAAATCGGCTCGTGTAATGAAAAAAGCGGTGGCTTATTTACTGCCTTTTATCGAAGCAAGCAAACAAGCGGGAGATAAACAAGGAAACGGGAAAATCCTAATGGCAACCGTAAAAGGTGACGTTCATGATATTGGCAAAAACATCGTTTCGGTGGTTTTGGCTTGTAACAATTACGAGATTGTAGATCTTGGTGTTATGGTGCCTCCGGAAAAAATTATTGCAGCCGCGATTGAACATAATGTAGATATTATAGGACTAAGCGGACTGATTACACCTTCGCTTGACGAAATGGTGTATTTAGCCAAAGAATTGGACAAACAAGATATTAAAATCCCGATTATGATTGGTGGTGCAACCACTTCGCGCGCACACACCGCGGTGAAAATTGCTCCTCAATATAGAGAAACTGTAATTCACGTAAACGATGCTTCGAGAGCCGTTACCGTTGCAGGAAATCTATTAGATCATAACCGAAAAATATATGCAGCCGATATTCGTGCAGAATACGATTCGTTTAGAGAAACGTTTTTAAATCGTTCGAGAGATAAAAACTTCTTAACGATTGAAGATGCGCGTAAAAATAAATTACCATTGGATTGGTCTGAATACACACCGACTAAGCCAAAAGTAATTGGAGCACAAACCATCGAAATAGAACTGGATGTTTTGGTTCCGTATATCGACTGGACACCATTTTTTCAAACTTGGGAATTGTACGGAAAATATCCAGCGATTTTAACGGATGAGGTTGTGGGGGAACAAGCGACATCTGTCTTTAACGATGCTCAGGCGATGTTAAAAGTGATTTTAGAAGAGAAAAAACTAAAAGCAAAAGGTATTTACGGAATTTTCCCTGCGAATCAGATTGATGATGACGATATCGAATTGCGTGATGAAAACGGAAAAGTTTTAGAGAAATTCTTAACACTTCGTCAGCAGTCACAAAAAACAAAAGGCGCTCCAAACATTGCTTTAGCCGATTTTATTCTGCCAAAAGAAAGCGGAATAACCGATTATATGGGAGCTTTTTGTGTAACCACAGGTTTTGGTGTTGACGAATGGGCAGCGGAATATGAAAAGAATTTAGACGATTATAATTCGATTATGGTGAAAGCGCTTGCAGATCGTTTTGCCGAGGCTTTCGCCGAATATCTTCACGAGAGAGTGCGTAAAGATTTCTGGGGTTACGATTCGGAAGAATCTTTAACCAACGAAGAATTAATTAAAGAAAATTATAAAGGAATTCGTCCTGCTCCAGGTTATCCGGCTTGTCCCGATCACTTGGAAAAACCAACGATTTGGAAGCTTTTAAATGTAGCCGAAGAAATTGGAGTGACGCTTACAGAAAGCATGGCGATGTGGCCGGCTTCATCGGTTTCGGGATATTATTTCGGAAACCCAAAAAGCCGATATTTCGGACTCGGAAAAATAAAAGAAGATCAGGTAGTAGATTACGCCAAACGACGAAATGTTCCAACAGATTACGCCATGAAATGGTTAAATCCTAATATAGCAGATTAAAAGAAAAAGTTTCAGGTTTCAGGTTTCAGGTTCGCACGTAACTTGAAACCTGAAACTTAAAAAACTTGAAACAAAAATAAAAAATGAAAGTAACAGAGCATATAGAAAACGCCAAAGGAAAAACATTATTCTCATTTGAAATTATTCCGCCTCAAAAGGGGAAAAGCATTCAGGAATTATACGATAATATCGATCCGTTAATGGAGTTTAAACCGCCGTTTATTGATGTAACGACGTCTCGCGAAGAGTATATTTACATTGATCGTGGTAACGGACTTTTGGATAAAAAATTAACTCGTATGCGTCCGGGAACGCTTGGAATTTGCGCTTCTATAAAACATAAATACAATGTCGATACAGTTCCGCATTTGCTTTGCGGTGGATTTACGCAGGAAGAAACTGAATATATGCTGGTTGATTGTCAATATTTAGGAATTAACAATGTGATGGCGCTTCGCGGAGATGCGATGAAAGATGAGCAGTCTTTTACGCCAAAAGCGGGAGGAAATCATTATGCAATAGATTTGGTTCGTCAAATTAACGACTTAAACTGCGGAAAATATCTTCATGAAGTAATGGATATCGACAATAAAGCTGATTTTTGTATTGGTGTTGCAGGTTATCCTGAAAAGCATTTAGAATCACCATCTTTACAATCAGATTTAAAGAGATTAAAAGAAAAAGTTGATGCAGGAGCAGATTATGTGGTAACACAGATGTTTTTTGACAATTCTAAATATTTTAATTTTGTAAAAAAGGCAAGAGAAATAGGTATCACAATTCCAATTATTCCTGGAATTAAACCAATCGCTGTTCAAAGGCATTTACAGATTTTGCCGCAGATTTTTAGAATCGATTTACCAGAAGATTTAATCGATGCGATAGATAAATGCAAGAATAACGCTGAAATTAAACAAGTAGGAATCGAGTGGGCAGTTCAGCAGTCATTAGAATTAAAAGCCGCTGGAGTTCCATTTTTACACTATTATTCAATGGGTAAATCTGAGAACATCCGCCAGATTGCAAGTCAGGTTTTTTAAGGTATTTGCGAGGAACTTTGTCAAAGTTCTAAACTTTGACAAAGTTGTTGAGAACTAAGAAGGCAGTCTTTGGAATTTGGTATTTTTAAATTTTGGAATTTAACTTTTACAATCATGAAACAAGAAGAACTACAAGCCATAGCTTCTCAATTAAAACATCCATCGGGAGAAAAAGGAATCGAAATGGGCAATATGATGAACGAGACGAACATCAACATGACCAAACATTCGATTCAGAATTTGAATATAGCAAACGAAAACAGAATTTTAGAACTAGGCCACGGAAACGCTGGTCATGTAGAGTTTTTGTTTGAACAAGCTGAAAGGCTAAAATATTACGGACTGGAAATGTCGGAACTGATGTTTCAGGAAGCAAGACAAATCAACCGAAATTTCGTTTCTCAAAAACAGGCCTTCTTTTCACTTTATGACGGAAATACTATTCCGTTTGAAGCTGAATTATTTGATAAAATATTTACCGTAAATACAATTTACTTTTGGCAGGAGCCAGAAAAATTACTTTTAGAAATTTACAGGGTTTTAAAACCAAACGGAAATTTCTGCTTAACATTTGCAGAGGAAGACTTTATGAAGAAACTTCCATTTACTCAATTTGAATTTGAACTTTACAGCACTGAAAAGGCTCAAAAGCTAATCGAAAAAACATCTTTTACGATCGCGTACACAGAAACGCAGACAGAAAAAGTAAAAAGCAAAACAGGAGAATTGGTTGACAGAGCTTTTACGACTATTGTTCTGGAGAGATAATTTTTTTGCCACAGTTAAAAGATTTAAAGGATTTTTTTAATCTGTGTTAATCCGTATAATCTGCGGCAAAAGAAAATCAATTCACGCAGTTTTTTTAGTACTTTCATTCTTTAATTAATCATTCTGAATTATAATCGTTTAAAATTATGGAAGTTAAGAAAATCAATTTTTTGCAGAATTACAGCAGTATATTAATGCTTCTTGGAGGGATTATAATAGGAAGTATTTTTGGATTGGTTTTCGGAGAAAAAGTTTTGATAATAAAACCTATCGGAGATATATTTCTGAACTTACTTTTCACGGCCATTATCCCGCTAATCTTTTTTACAATTGGTTCGTCAATTGCTAATTTGGAGAGAACGGAAAAACTAGGAAAGCTATTTTTTATAATGGTTTTGGTGTTTCTGGCGACAATCCTTATTTCCGCAATTGTAATGATTTTTGCCGTTTATCTTTTCCCCATTCATCAGGATATAGCTATTACTAAAATTCCTTTAGAAAACATGGAGTCAGGATCGGCTGGAGATCAAATTGCAAAACTAGTAACCGCAAATGATTTCTTCGAATTGCTCTCTAGAAAAAGCATGCTTGCTTTGATCATCTTTTCTTTTTTAATTGGTTTTGCAACATTGCAGTCTGGTGAAAAAGGAAATGCTTTCAAGGGTTTTCTCGATTCTGGAAACGAGGTCATGAAGCAGCTTTTAAACATTATAATGAAATTGGCACCAATTGGTTTGGGAGCTTACTTTGCGTATCAGGTTGGTATTTTTGGACCGCAGTTGTTTGGCGTTTATGCAAAACCTATGGCAGTTTATTATGCAGCTTGTATATTTTATTTCTTTGTGTTCTTTAGTTTATACGCACTTGTGGCAGGCGGAAAAAGAGCCTTCAAAGTTTTTTGGAGAAATAATATAACTCCTTCATTAACGGCAGTTGGAACGTGCAGCAGTATTGCGACTATTCCAGCCAATCTGGAAGCAGCAGAAAAAATGGGAATTCCGGCACATGTTCGAAATTTAGTAATTCCACTTGGCGCGCCATTGCACAAAGACGGTTCGAGTATGTCATCTATTTTAAAAATCACTTTTTTGTTTGCCATGTTTGGAAAGGATTTTACAGATCCAATGACTATTCTTTTGGCTTTAGGAATTACAGTAATTGTTTCTATTGTTGAAGGCGGAATTCCAAACGGCGGTTATATTGGCGAAATCCTAGCGATTACAGTTTATGGCTTTCCAATGGAACAAGCGCTCCCGGTTGCTATGATTTTAGGAACGTTGGTTGATCCAATAGCCACTTTGCTAAATGCAAACGGAGATGTAATTTGTTCGATGATGGTTTCGAGATTTTCTGAAAAAACGAAATGGTAACAGAATACAGGAATTTATAAATACAAAGAGCCTGTTTGAAGGAAACAGGCTCTTAACTAACACAAAAAAAAACAAAAAACAAGGTATTTAAAGAACGAAACTTTATATTCGGTATGTAAATGCAATTGTCGCAATACGATTGTCAAGATCATATCTTTTGTCTATACTGGTCTGCGCAACTACAGATTTGATGTAGAAATTATTAGTATTGAAAACATCAGTAATATTCAATTTGATATTTCCTTTTTTAGCCAAGACTTGTTTAGAAATTCCAATGCTGAAATCAAAGAAACCATCTCTTTCATAAACTCCAAGATTCGATTTAGATTGATATTGTGCATTTCCTTCCGCTTTCCAAGTATCAGTTATATTGAAAGAATTTTGAACACTTAAATTCAAAGTCATTATAGGGTCAATTGTAGAGCTGTTTAAAACATTGCCCATAAATTTATTTTCAAAAACATTCAATAAAGTATTCACAGACCACCATTTATAAAATTCAGCTGTATTGGTAATATTGATTCCGTAATTGTATGATTTGTCCACATTTATTTGAGTGGTTACTGTGGTGTTGGTTACTGAATTGTAGTTATATACTTCTGTGAAAACATCTTTTGTACTATTAAAATAAATAGAAGCCATAAAATTACTTTTCCAGGCATAGCCAATTTCCATTGCATGCGTAATCTCAGGAATCAAGTTTGGATTTCCCTGCGAATAATTAAATGAATCATCATAGAAACGAAACGGATTCAAATCAAACTGGCTCGGTCTATTGATTCTTTTGCTGTAAGATGCATGAGCAGAATGACTGCTTGTAAATTCGTATTTTAAAGAAATGCTGGGGAACCATTTCAAATATTCATCTTTATGCTCTTCATTAAGCGTTTTTTGATCAATATTTATCGTAGTGTATTCTGTTCTTAAACCCGCTTGAATGTTCAGTTTTTCTAACTGATATTTGTAATTCGCATAAGCGGCATAAATCTGTTCATTATATTCGAAATGATTGGTCGAATTAAAATCGATCAGCCATTGATTGTTATCGAAATATTCGTAAACAGAAGGATTATCATTGTTCTTCACCGAACCTTTAAATCCCCATTCAATAGATTGTTTTTCCTTGAAAGGATTCGCAAAATCAACTTTTCCTGTAAAAACTCTTACTTGAGAAGGAATGTAACCACGGCGGTCGTTTACAACTGCAGCATTGCCGGTATTGTCTGCACTTTGAAATTGATTAGATCTAAATTTAAATGTTTCATATTCAAAATCAAAAGACATATTTTTTCCTTCAGTATTAAATTTATGAACTCCAGAAAAAGCATACGTATAATCATTCCACTTTTCTTTACTGTCATTATAAGTCAAAGCATCAAAAATAGGCTGATTGGCTGTATTTAAAACAGCATTTGTTCCGTTTGCGATATTTTCATAACGACCGATTTTTGCATCTACATAAAACTCTAAATTCGTTTTAGGCGAAACTTCATATTGGGTTCCAACCTTGAAATTATTAGAAGTCAAAGGTTCATCTGTTATAGAAGTTTGGTGATTTGTGCTGACAATTTCTTGACGAGTTGGATCGGTAAACTGAATTTGATTAAATTGTTTATGCTCTTCTTCACCACGGAAAGTATAGCTGTAATTTCCGAAAACGCCCCATTTATCTTTATTGTAATTTAAGTTGAAGCCAGAATTGGTTCTGTTTTTTCGGCCTCTTCCATAGCTGGCAAAAGCAGTTCCTTTTAAGCCTGAAGCATTTGGCTTTTTTAAAATAATATTGATAATTCCCGCTTTTCCTGCTGCGTCATATTTAGAAGAAGGATTTGTAATAACTTCTATTTGTTTAATATTGGATGATGTTGTGGCTTTTAGATAATTGGCTAGTTCTTTTTGCGAAAGCTGTGTCAATTTTCCATTAATCATTACCGCAACACCTTGTTGACCGCGAATTGATAAATCGCCGTCTTGAGAGACAACAACGCCTGGAGCACGCGACAAAACATCAAGTGCTGTACCGCCTTCAGAAACAATGCTGTTTTCTACATTAAAAACAAGACGATCTGATTTTTGTGTATATAAAACTTTTTTTCTTGCAATCACGATTTCATCCAGAGCATTTATAGATGTTTCTATGATACTGTCATTTTTTTCTTTTTCTTGTGAAAATCCATATACCGAAAAAGCAAGCATAATAGATGTTATAAAATTTTTCATTTTGTTTGAATTTTTGCACGATCTAAATCTTCGTTAGAAAGTAATCTTTAAAAAAAATTGAATTAGAATTATTGAAGCACAATTCGTTCTAATTTATCCGAGAATCTTTTTTGAAGATGTTTTGCAAAAATTGAAACAGTAGAAATAGTTTTTTTGAAGGTTTGAAGTACTAACATACTGGTGGCATTTATAATTTTATCTGCCAAAGATATAAACTATTTATAATAAGTCTAAATAAAAATAGAATTAATTTGAGCTTTAAAGCATAATTGGTTGATTCTAAGAAATGAGTAAATTAAAAAAGCGATTTGTTTTTAGTTTAAAACAAACCGCTTTTCTATGAAAACTGTGACTGAGACTGAAAATTTATTTCGTAATCTCTCTAAAAACAGCTTCTAGATTTTTATTTTTTTGATTCAATTGTAAAGTTTTTAAGCCATTTTCGTTGGCGAAATCAAAAATAGCAGGACGCATATCTTTATCAGTAACAAAAGTCAGTTCCCACGTCATGTCATGTGTATTAACGTAAGAACTTATATTCGCTAGTTTAGCTAAAAGCTGTTCTTCAACTTTATAATCAAACTCTACTTCAATTACTTGCTCTTTATTTGCAGTAACTAAATGATCTAATTTATTATCTGCTACAATTTGTCCTTTGTCAATAATTATGACACGATCGCAAATCGCTTCTACTTCCTGCATAATGTGTGTAGATAAAAAAACAGTTTTATTTTTTCCTGCATTTTTTATCACATTACGAATTTCCATTAACTGGTTAGGATCCAATCCAGTAGTTGGTTCATCTAAAATTAAAACGTCTGGATTGTGGAGTAAAGCATTTGCAAGTCCAACACGCTGGCGGTATCCCTTAGAAAGCTGACCAATTTTTTTATGGCTTTCTGGTGTCAGTCCTGTCAGTTCAATTACCTCTTCAATTCTAGATTTTGGCACATTATAAACATCGGCATTAAAAGCCAAATACTCACGAACATACAAATCCAAATAAAGCGGATTATGTTCTGGAAGATACCCAATAGAACGCTGCACTGCTTTAGTATCTGACATGACATCATGACCATTTACAAGGGCTGAGCCACTATCGGCAAGTAAATACGTGGTCAAAATTTTCATTAAAGTAGATTTTCCAGCTCCATTGGGTCCAAGAAATCCTACGATTTCTCCTTTCTCAATTTTAAAAGAAATTCCATTCAAAGCTTTTTGCTCTCCGTAACTTTTTGATATGCTGTTTACTTCTATCGACATAGACTTTTTATTTGCTACAAAAGTAAATAGAAATAGTTTCTATTACTACATTTTACATTATTAAAGTAAATATAAAAAAATCCAGCAGCCCTTTATTCACGGCATCGTTATTGTTAAAGGAATGCTAAAATAAATTAAAACCCAAGTTATGAAAAAAATTTTAGTGATGGCTGCATTGGCTGTCTGCAGTTTTGCAAGTGCTCAAAAAGGAACAATCTTAGTAGGTGGTAACATCGGATTTACTTCTGAAAAAACAGAATTTGCTAACAGCGAAAGAACAGTAAATGAATTTAGCTTTTCTCCTAAAGTAGGTTACCAATTTCACGAAAACTGGACAGTTGGAGGTGAATTTACTGTTAGTTCTTCTAATGACGATAACGGTATTACTGAAGAAAAAAATAACGGATTTAAATTAGGTGCATTTGTTCGTTATACAATGCCATTAAGCCAAACTTTCTCTGTTTTTGCAGATATGGGAGCAGGTTTCCAAAATGCAAAATATAAAGAATACGGTCCAGGAAATGCTTTCGCAAAATCTAAAGCAGACGGTATGTATGTAGGTGTAACTCCAGCTCTTTTCATTAATATGAAAAAAGGTTTCGGTTTAAACTTCAGCATTGGTGGTTTAGGATACGAAACATTAAGCTATGATAACAATGGTCCAGATGTTAACAGTTTCTACTTTAACTTCGGTCAAACATTCAACATCGGAATCTCTAAAAACTTCTAATCTAAGTTTTATATATTCAATTTCAGAAAGCATCCGCCATCGCGGATGCTTTTTTTATGCTAACAATTTCTTTTCTTTTTTTTAATCTTTCGCAGGTTAAATTCCTGCTAGGTTTAACTAATTGTTAATAAGATATCTACGATTCAATACTGGTATTCTTGTTGTTGTTTGTATGTGAAATCTTAATAAATATAACTTATGAAAAAAATGCTGCTTATTTTTGCATTGTCAGTTTTTGGCTTTGCAAATGCGCAAAAAGGAACAGTTTTAGTTGGAGGAAACATTGGTTACACTTCTACTAATAGAGAATTTCAAACAGGGAAAGATAAAATCAGTCAATTTGATTTTTCTCCAAGAGTTGGATATCAATTTAATGATAACTGGACAGTAGGAGGGGAATTTTTAATTGGTTCCTCAACGAGTGAAGTTGAAGGCGCTGGAGAATCAAAATCAAATGATTTTAAAGCCGGGGCGTTTTTACGTTATTCAGTTCCACTAAGTGAAACTTTTGCAGTTTTTGCTGATTTAGGAGCTGGTTTCCAAAATCAAAAAAACACAGTTTATTCGGCACTAAGCGATAATGAATCGAAGGCAGATGGTATCTATGCAAGTATTACTCCTGCTCTTTTCATAAATATGAAAAAGGGTTTTGGACTTAACTTTAGTATTGGAGGTTTAGGCTACGAGACTCTGAGCTTCGATAATAACGGAGCGGATGTCAACTCATTTTACTTCAATTTTGGTAGAACAGTAAACATCGGGATTTCTAAAAACTTCTAGTTATAGATTTTTATATAATATGAAAGCGCTTCAAATGGAGCGCTTTTTTATCTTTTGAAATAAAAAAACAATTCCAGTACTAGTCCCAAAAAATATTATTACAAGATTTAGACTTTATATATAAATGTTTTTAAATCATCAGATTGAAAAAATATATCGTATTCTATCAAAAACAAAACTTTTAGGAGCTCCAGTTTTTAGGAAATAAAAGCATCTTTGGGTTGTTTTTAATTATAAATTAAGTTGAACAAAACTTGATAAGAGAATGCTTTAGAAGAAAATAAAATCTATAAGCAATAACTGTTAAAAGGTATTAAATATGCAAATCGAACAAGATATTCTGGATTTAAATTTTGACTAATTATGAGAATTATTACTACAGAAGAGTTAAAGCAAATATTAAAAAAAGTCATTGACAAACTAGAACAAGATAAAATTACCGATATCAAAATCGAAAATGATTTTTATAAATTAATCCCGATAAAAAGTGATTTTAATAATTTTGAAGACGAGTTAATGGTTGGATCTTTGTTCGATGATGTTGATTCCTTAAAACTAATTGTAAATGATAAAGATAGGATAATTACTTACGTCGATTTTGATAGATTAGCTAGTATTCTAAGAATTATTAGTGAAATTGAAAATCCTTCTTGATTATGTATGGTTTAAGAAATTATCTTAAATTAATTAAATACAGAATTCTGTTTTCTCTTGAAGCAATCGGTCGCTTTTTTGATTAATTTCAATGATTTTTTGAAATCGTTTTTCCAGATATTTCTTCCGTCGACAATTCCCAAAGAAAGATTTACGTTTGAAGCCAGGCTTTAGAGTTTTAATAACTTTAAAATCCTAAAATAAAACGTATTTTTGACATTTAGATTCTCAATCTAAAATATAAAATCAGCAATCTAAAATTAAAAAATGAACTGGGAACAACTTTTATCATTAAAACGTCAAGGAGACACAAGCAAAAGATTACGTGTAGAACAAGATGATACTCGTTTGGGTTTTGAGGTAGATTATGACCGAATTATATTTTCTGCTGCTTTTAGAAGTTTACAAGATAAAACACAAGTTATTCCTCTTTCTAAAACTGACTTCGTACATACACGTTTAACGCACAGTTTGGAAGTTTCGGTTGTAGGACGTTCGCTTGGACGTTTGGTTGGAAAAAAGATTATTGAGAAATATCCTTATTTAAAAGAAATCCACGGGTATCATATGAATGATTTTGGGGCCATTGTAGCTGCAGCATCATTGGCGCATGATATTGGGAATCCGCCGTTTGGACATTCTGGTGAAAAAGCGATTGGTGAATATTTTTCTATTGGAAACGGACAGAAATTCAGAAATCAGCTTACAGATAAACAATGGCAGGACTTAATTGATTTTGAAGGAAATGCAAATGGTTTTTCGGTCCTTACTGCAAGCCGTCCAGGAATTGAAGGCGGACTTCGTATTTCTTATGCGACTTTGGGTGCTTTTATGAAATATCCAAAAGAAAGTCTTCCGAAAAAGCCAACTAACGATATCGCCGATAAAAAGTATGGTTTCTTTCAAACAGATAAATTATTTTTTGAAGAAGTTGCCAAAGATATGGGAATGATTGCCAATAAATCTGGAGAAGATATTGGTTTTGAAAGACATCCGCTAGCCTATTTAGTAGAAGCTGCAGATGATATTTGTTACACTATTATTGATTTTGAAGACGGAATAAATCTTGGTTTGGTTTCAGAAGATTTTGCCTTAGAATATTTAATTAAACTCGTAAAAGATAATATTGGAGTTTCTAAATACAAGTCCTTAACGACTAAGGAAGATCGTATAAGTTATTTACGAGCTTTGGCAATTGGAACTTTAATTAACGACGCTGTTGATGTTTTTATAGAAAATGAAGAGGCAATTCTGCAAGGGAAATTTCCTTATGCTTTAACAGATAAAAGCAAATATAAAGCGCAGATGAATGATATTATTAAACTAAGCGTTGATAAAATCTACCAGAGCCGTGAAGTGATCGAAAAAGAAATTGTAGGATATCAAATTATCCAGACCTTATTGGATAAATTTATTACAGCTTTCAATAATAAATTTGAAGGAAATGCTTCTAACTACGATAAATTACTTTTAAAAATGCTGCCAGAAAAACATGATTTAGACAAAGGTAATTTGTACGAACGCCTGCTTCATATTTGCCATTATGTTTCTTTATTGACAGACGGAAATGCATTGGAATTATTTGAAACTATTAACGGAAGAAAAAACAATTAATGTTTTTAAAAAAAAAATATCCTCTAAATAAATTTTAGAGGATATTTTTTTTGCTTTAAGGCTGTTTATTATTTAAAAGCATAAACAAGTCCTACACCAAGAACCTGTCTTAACTGCATTTTCGGACCTTCGTTTACTTGGCTTTTTGTTCCTGTAGCTGGGTCAACAACGTCTTTTTTCGTTTTAATATCATCATCATAAATTAAATGCACACCAATATTTGCTTTTACATAAGCATTAACCACAAGATCTAAACGAGTGTCGTAATCTATATCGACGTTACCAAATTTATTCAAATAATCGGTGTATAAGCTTAATCTGTTTTCGTAAAAAACGTTTTTATAAATTTCATTTTTCATGTAAGCCGTAAAAAGTATACCAAATTCGGCTTTTACTTTTTGTCCTTCTTCAATTAGTATCTGACTTTCTGGATCCAGCGGGTCTGTTGCATACACCGCTTTTTTAACCCCAAAAGAACCTTGGTTTGCAAGATATTGATCTAGTACTAAAGTAGTTTTTAACGTAATAGGAGAGAAGTAAAAAACTCTGTTTTTTTCCTTATTTGAATTCTCAGCTCCAGCTCCCAAAAAGATATAAGCTGGTGCAAAAGGCTTAGAGATTGCAATATCTCTGTTGGGATAATTGTAACCGTTTGTAAATTGCGTATTGAAGTTTAATTTAGAAGAGTAATACCAGTTAGAAGCAGTATCTTTTCTAAAACCATACGTAGAGTTAAATTGAAGAGCGTCGTCAGTTTTTCTTAATTCCGTTCCATCTTGTTTATTTAAACCATATTTTACGATAAGTTCGTTTACCCATTTATGATTTTTCTTAGCGTATGTTCTGCCAAATTCACCTTTAAATAAACCTGAGATAGAACTTGTTCCCCCGGCACTCCAGTTGACAAAAGCAATTTCGGAAATATCAAATCCAAGTTGATTTTTTTTCGTCCAGTTCGAAGGCGGTTTAGGAGCTTGATTCGGACTCAAAGTAGTTTGTATAATCTGGGCAAAGTTATGAGAAGTACTCAAAAGCAATAATAGCAAAAGGGTAGAACGCAATAATTTCATTAGGTAATTTTTTTTTTGGTATCGCAAAATAATTATTTTGAACCGTTAGAAAAAAGATTTATTAAACTTTTAACGTCAACTTTGCACAATTGTTGCAGTTGGGTAACTGTTCCGTGCTCAATAAATTCATCTGGAACACCCAAAATTTTGATAGTGTTCTTGAAATTATGAGATGCTGCAAACTCTAAAATGGCACTTCCAAAACCACCTTTTTTAACTCCATCCTCTATTGTAATTACAGTGTTAAAAGTTGAAAATATGGTGTTTAATGAGTTGATGTCTAATGGTTTAATGAAGCTAAAGTTATAGTGCGCAATAGTGTCGGAATTCGGGCATTCCTTTAAAGCTTCTATAACATTATTTCCAATTGTTCCGGCCGAAAGCACCGCAACTTCCGTACCATCTTTTAAGCATTCAGCTTCTCCGATTTTTATTTTTTTGTAATGTCCGAAATTTTCTACTTCCCAATTTGAAATGACGCCTCGACCTCTTGGATATCGAATCGCTATAGGATGATTTAATCCCAATTGAGCGGTGTATAAAATGTTTTGGAGTTCAATTTCGTTTAAAGGAGCGTGAATAATTAGGTTGGGTATACAACGCAGATAGGCAATGTCAAATACGCCATGATGAGTAGCGCCGTCTTCACCAACCAATCCAGCACGGTCTAAGCAAAAAATAACAGGTAAGTTCTGCAAAGCAACATCGTGAATAACCTGATCGTAAGCACGTTGTAAAAACGTAGAATAAATATTGCAATACACAACCATACCTTGCGCTGCCATTCCGGCTGCCAGTGTTACGGCATGCTGTTCTGCAATTCCAACATCAAAGGCACGGTCCGGCAATTCATCCATCATAAATTTTAAGGAACTTCCAGATGGCATTGCGGGCGTGATTCCAATAATCTTTTCATTCTTTTTGGCTAAATCCAAAACAGTTAAACCAAAAACATCTTGATATTTAGGCGGAAGATTTTCTTCATTTTTTAAATGAATTTCTCCAGTCAAAGCATCAAATTTTCCAGGCGCATGATATTTTACCTGATTTTCTTCGGCCTGCTGCAAACCTTTTCCTTTTGTAGTTACAATGTGAAGAAATTTAGGTCCTTTTATCTTTTTTAAGCGATTTAATTCTTTGATTAAAGTTGGAAAATCATGTCCGTCGACTGGGCCAGAATAATCAAAATTCAAAGATTTTATCATGTTATTCTGTCTCGGGTTTTTTCCGCTTTTAACGGCCGTCAAATATTGTTTCAAAGCCCCGACACTAGGATCAATTCCAATTGCATTGTCATTTAAAATAACTAAGATATTGGCGTCCGTAACTCCAGCGTGATTTAAACCTTCAAAAGCCATTCCGCTGGCAATAGAAGCATCGCCGATAATGGCAATATGCTGTTTTTCAAAATCACCTTTTAGTTTAGATGCGATTGCCATTCCGAGCGCTGCAGAAATAGATGTTGAAGAATGACCGACACCAAATGCATCGAAAATGCTTTCGCTGCGTTTAGGAAAACCAGAAATGCCGTCGATTTGTCTATTGGTATGAAAAATTTCTCTTCTTTCGGTCAATATTTTATGTCCGTAAGCTTGATGACCAACATCCCAAACCAATAAATCTTTTGGAGTATTAAAAACATAATGCAAGGCAATTGTCAGTTCAATTACACCTAAACTAGCGCCCAAGTGACCTTCTTTCACAGAAACAACATCAATAATAAACTGACGCAGTTCTTGGGCAACCTCAGTAAGCTGCTCTTCTTTTAAAAGACGTAAATCGGCGGGATTGTATATGTTTGAAAGTAAATCGCTTTTCATTATAAGGTAAAAAGCAAATTTACGGTTTTAAATTTAATTTCTCTGTGCGTATTATTTTAGAAGTATAGGCACAGAATACTGCATTCTAACTTTTTTTCCATTCGATTCACCTGGCTGCCATTTCGGACATAAGTTTAAAACCCTTATAATTTCTTTTTCTAAAGGCTCTTCAACAGCCGGCGAACATTCAATAAATGAAACGCTTCCATTTTTTTCTATCGCAAAGGCAAGTGTAAAATTGAGTTTCCAGTAATTTACATTTTCTGGTTTTTTATATTCTTTCATGAAGAAAGTATGAAATTGATCAATACCGCCGGGAAATTCAGCATTTGTATTCGAAAGGGGTTTTAGAGCTGAAGAAACATCATCTTTTTTTACTTTATAAGATTTTGAAGATTTGTTCTCATCTACTTCTCTAGATGCTGTTTTCGTTGTTTTTTTTATATTAAGCTGCTCAATTTTTGATAAATCTGACGGTGCTTGATCTGATTTTTTTGTACTAATTGCTGCTGCATCTAAAACTTCTGGTTGTGCTGTCAAAGTATCTTTGTGAGCTTCAATATTCTTAATTTCTTGCTGTTTGTTTTCTTTGTTTTGGCAGCCGAAAAAAACTACAGCCATAACTACATACAACGTCGGCAAAAACAATTTGTGATTTATATAAGTAGTTATTTTATGTTTTATTTTCATTATTTAAATGTAATTGGCAAAATGAAAGTTGATCGAACAAATCGATTATTTATTTTTCCAGGAATCCATTTTGGACCAGATTCTAATACTTTAATAACTTCTGCTTCATTTTCTGCCGACTTGTTTTTAGTTACTCTAAAATTGCTCAAAGTGCCATCTCTTTCTACAACAAATAGAACTGACATTTCTCCTTCTTTTGAAGCAGTATAATTTTTTGCAAAATAAGAATATAATTTTTTCATTCCGTTTTTTGGAGCAGCTAGAATATCCAAATCAACGGCATTGTATATAATACTATATTTAAAATGTAATCTGTCATTTTCAATAGCTATAGGAGCAATTATCGCTCCCATTGTGACTCTTGCTCTTGGCGTTTTTGTTTTTCCTTTTTTAGATTCAATCTGATGGCCATAGCAGGAAGAAACATCTTCGTCTTGATTTTGTGTCGGATTGTCGACGATTTCAATCTGATCAATTTTTTTCTTGTTTCCTTCTTTATTTACACAGCTAAACAAAGTAGTTCCCATGGCAATAAACAAAGCGAGCAAAAACATTTTATGATACTTCGTCTGAGTATATAAAACCCGACTTGGAATTTGAATTGTAATTGTTTCTAATTGGGAATTTTTAAATCTTCCGCAAATTCTGTCCTTTTGATTTTGAATGAAAAAATGCTGAATTTCATTAGGAAGCATGGGAGTAAAATCAACAACTGTTTTAGAACAGCTCATACAGAAACGGCCGTTTTCCTTTGGCGTCATTTTGTCCCAGTTTTCTTGGCAAGGCTCAGGAATCGTTATTTTGAATTTTCTATCCATTTTTGAATTTCAGAAATTAAATGTAATACAAAAATTGATTGCAAGAGTTATTTAATGAAAACATGTTAAATAGATATTAAAAAATTTGTTATAATTTCTACTTTTTATCTATTCATATGTACGCACAAGACCATCTACTATCAAGTTCTCATCGATTAGATTTAAATCAAAGTATATATTATCAAGAGTATCTTTTCTATTCTGTAAGGTTATTGTTGTGTTTGCGTGAGATGTTGGCAGTGGTTCATTTTGTTGTACTAAAGAATTTTGCATAATAGAATCTCTTTTCTTAGATTCTTCGTATGTGCTGTCTATAGTTATTGGAGCACCCATATCTTGTGTTTCTTTTTCTTCAATAATTTCAATATTGTTAATGCTTTTTTTATTTCCATCTTTATCTGCACAGCTAAATAAAGTTGTTCCCATAGCAACAAATAAGGCAAGTAAAAAAATTTTGTGATATTGCGTTTGAGAATATAAAACCTGTCTTGGAATCTGAAAGCTTACAGAATCTAACTGCGATTTTTTAAATCTGCCACAAACTTCGGGATCTTTATTAATCTTAAAAAAATGCTGAATTTCATCTGGTAATTTATTTGTAAAATCTATAACAGATTTATTGCATGCCATGCAAAATCTTCCGGTAGCATCTGGAATCATTTTGTCCCAACTTTCATGGCAGGGTTCAGGGATTGTTATTTTCAATTTTGGTTTCATAATTTGACTAAAATTTAATACTCTACTTTTTGAGTTATTTCTGATTCAGTTGGATTAATGTATATATATTGTGGTGTACCTGTTGTAAAATGTTTCATTGATTCTAAAAATTCTGGTGTTGGACTATGAATCTTTTGTTCAGAATATCTCTTAGGATCAATTATTATTTCAGGTTTTTCAGAGGATAAATGCTCGCAATATTCTCGGAAAAACACACTTTTTGTCTCATCGTAATTATTGATTTTAATTGTGTCTCCATTCATTTTTTTCTCCTCAATTTTTACATTTTTTTCAATTTGTCTGCTGTAATTTAATTGTACTCTACCTCCTCCTAGTATGAAAGAATTTTTGCAGAGAGGTGATACAAGAGGAAGATCTTTTGTCGATTTATTATGTGTTTTATTATTTGTAAACTTTTCAGTAGTAGGAGTGATAGCTTGTGAATCGTTATCAATAAGTTCAACATGGCTGATCCTTTGTTTTTTACCATTTTTAACAGCGCAGCTAAATAAAGTCGTTCCCATAGCAACAAATAAGGCAAGTAAAAACATTTTGTGATACTGTGTTTGAGAATATAAAACCTGTTTTGGAATTTGAAAGCTTATAGTATCTAACTGCGATTTTTTAAATCTCCCGCAAATTTCCTGATCTTTATTATTCTTGAAAAAATGCTGAATTTCATCAGGTAACTTATTTGTAAAATCTATAACAGATTTATTGCAAACCAAACAAAACCTTCCTGCTCCATCTGGAGTCATTTTATCCCAATTTTCATTGCAGGGTTCGGGGATTGTTATTTTAAATTTTGGTTTCATTAATTCTAATGTGAATTCTAATTCGCTTATTAAGTTATTTTTATTACTCGAATATTATTTTACTGTCATGATGAAAAAAGTTTTTTTACTTGTATCAATACCCTTAGATTTCCCAGGCCTCCATTTTGGAGATAGATTTAAGACTCTGATAATTTCTTGTTCTATGGTTTTATCAATTTCTAAAGCTGACTTAGAATAAGTTATAGTCCCGTTTTCATTTATCAATACAATTATTGCGTTTTTACCCATCTTTTTGTTTTCAGGTATCTTAAATTCTTTGGCAAAAAAGGCATAAAATTCTGTTATCCCTTCAGGGAAAAATGGTTCTGTTTCTCGACGGCTTTCTTTTTTTCTAGGTAAAGTAGTTTGGAAAAATATTTTTTTATTTTCGCTTTTAGGTAATGAAAATATTTCATAGTTATATTGGTCCGTTTTCATAAAAGGTATTCCGCCCATTATATGCTCAGTATTGCAAATTGGTACACTATTCGTTGATTTTCTTTCATTCTGTGTTGTTTCCTCTGTTCTTTTACTATAAGAAGAAGATTTTTGTTCATCAACAACTTCAACTTTTTCAATTTTCTGTTTATTGCCATTTTTACTAGCGCAGCTAAACAATGAAGTTCCCATAACAACAAATAAAGCCAGCAGAAACATTTTGTGATACTGTGTTTGAGAATATAAAACTTGTTTTGGAATTTGAAAGCTTATTGAATCTAACTGCGATTTTTTAAATCTGCCACAAACTTCCTGATCTTTATTATTCTTGAAAAAATGCTGAATTTCATCAGGTAACTTATTTGTAAAATCTATAACAGATTTATTACAAACCAAGCAAAACCTTCCTGATGCATCTGGAGTCATTTTATCCCAATTTTCGTTGCAGGGTTCGGGGATTGTTATTTTAAGTGGTTTCATTGTTTATTTTAGAATGAAACGTAAATAACGAAATATAAGTATATTCTTATTTTTTTTATTTTGAATTTTCTAAAGATTGAATTTAAAATAGTAAGTGTAAAACCTTATTTTTGCAATTATGATAAATACTTTCACCGACGAATATTTCATGAAAAAAGCTTTGCAGGAAGCTGAAATGGCTTTTGAAAAAGGCGAGATTCCTGTTGGTGCCGTAATTGTTGTGGCCGATAAAGTAATTGCCAGCAGCCACAACTTGACAGAACTGCTGAATGACGTTACAGCTCATGCGGAAATGCAGTCTATAACAGCTGCTGCAAATTTTCTTGGTGGAAAATATTTAAAAGATTGTACTTTATATGTTACGCTCGAACCTTGCCAAATGTGCGCAGGAGCTTTGTATTGGAGCCAGATTTCAAAAATTGTTTTTGGAGCCAGAGACGAACAGCGCGGTTTTCTAAATATGGGAACAAAACTTCATCCTAAAACAACTGTTGTTTCTGGCGTAATGGCAAACGAAGCAGCAGATTTAATGAAACGGTTTTTCTTAGAAAGAAGAAAGTAATTCGTAAAACACTATGACGGATTTTTCAACAATCAAAAAGCTTTTTCATATTAGCGAACCAAATGGTTTTAGTAAAGATGAAATTCAAATTTTAAAAGATATCTTTGGAAATCTTCCACAAGTTTTTGTTGATTATTATTCAGAATTAGGTAAAATTCAAAGCTTAAATCAAACGCAAGATTCTCTTGTAATTCCTGAAAGATTTCAATTCTACAATCATAATAAGTATCTGATATTTTATACGGAAAACCAGCACGCTTGTGTTTGGGGAATTCATAAGGATAATTTGTCAAATCCCAATCCGCCCGTTTATATGAGTTATGACGAAAAAGAATGGAATTTGGAAACAGAGACTTTGACAGACTTTTTTACTGCAATGGCTTTTCTTCAAGCTGGTTTTGCATTAAAATTTACTGCTGAATGTTTTTATGAAATAGACGAAAAAGGGCTAAACTTTATTGCTGAGAATTATACAAATAAAGGCGTTTCTTTTAAAAATTGGGCAGATGGAATAAATTTCTATGGAGATTATGATGATGATGTTATTGTTGTAATGAGCAATAATCAACTTTTTTACTCTTCCAATACCGAAGATCATTTTATTGAAATGGATAAAGTATTATCTGAACTCGGAACAGAATTTTAAATATATTTTGTAAAATAATTGCCTTAGAACTTACAGAAGTACGACATAGTTTTTTTCCTCTTTATCGAGAAAAGATCTTGAGGACAGCCTAAATTGGTTCTTATTAAAATAATAACGGTGATTAAAGTTCAACAAAAGTTAAATAAACATTACTAGAGAATTTTCTTCTTAAAAAATTCTAAAAATTATTTACTTTTATAGCAATTTAATTAATGTTTTGCTGTTATTGCTTTATTTAGTAAAAAATAGTAATTCTTCATTTGTTAACCATTAACTATAGATAAAAGTGAAAGTAAAAGTAAAAGGTTTCAGTCTCGTATTTTTTGTGTTTTTTATTTTTCAATCCTGCGGCAGAAAATCGGCTGCCGATTTCAATTCTGACTTTTCACTATTCAAAGATTACATTACCAGTTTTACAGGTGGAATCGTTTCCTCTGATTCTGATATTCGTGTGGTTTTGGCCTTCAATAAAAACGATTGGAAACCTAATCAGGAATTAGATGATGATTTGTTTGATATTTCGCCAAGTGTAAGCGGTAAAGTTGTAGCGCTTTCAACCAATACTTTGGCTTTTATTCCAGAGAAAAAACTTAAAATGGGAACAGAATATCAAGTTACTTTAAACTTAGATAAACTGACTGCCATTCCAAAAGAGAAAGAAAAAGAACTTTCTAAATTTAACTTTACGGTTAAGACGGTTAAACAAGATTTTACTATCAATACTGGCGATATTCAATCGTACAGCAAAGAATACCAATATTTAAACTGCGTTTTAAAAACAGCCGATAATATTGACCTTGAAACCGCTCAAAAATTGGTTGAAGCGAAGCAGAAAGGAAATAATCTTAAAATTAAATTTGAGAAAGTAGCTGGTCCTGCTAAAGAATTTCGTTTTATAATTGACAGTATTCAGCGTCAATCAGAAGCTTCTACTTTGGAAATTATCTATGACGGAAGTGATTTTGATATTGATCAAAAAGGGCAAATCGATTTCCCGATTACGAGCATCAACGAATTTAAAGTTATAAAGGTTGAAGTTCCAGACGGAAACAATCAGCAGGTTTTAATTAATTTCTCTGAGCCTTTAGAAAAAGGTCAAGATTTTGCTGGATTGGTTTCGATTCAAAATACCAATAATCTGAAATTTTCTACCCAAGGGAATTTACTTAAAGTATATTTTACAAATCAAAATGCACCTAAAAAAGAAGAACCAGTCGAAGTAGCTGCAGAAGAACCGGTTGCAGCAGCAGTAGATTCGGCTGCGGTTGTGGTTGACTCAGCAGCGGTTGTCGTAGATTCAGCTGTGGCAGTTGTAGAAGAAGCTGTTGAATATGTGCCAGACGAAGAACCAGAACAAGTCGTTACTGGCGAACTGTTATTAGAAGTTTTTCAGGGAATCGAAAGCCAGTTTGGTAAAAAACTGGAAAACAACTATTCAGAGAAAATTTCTTTTGATCAGATAAAACCAAACATTCGTTTTGTTAAAAATGGTACAATTCTGCCAAGTTCCAACAATTTAAAACTGAATTTTGAAGCCGTAAATCTGAGTGCGGTAGATGTAAAAGTGTATAAGATTTACAAAAATAATATCCTGCAATTCCTTCAATACAATGAATTAAACGGCGGACAAAATCTCAAGAAAGTAGCGCAGCCAATTGCTAAAACCACTTTAAATTTAAAAGAAAGTACGCTTGTAAATCTGGCAAAATGGAATACCTATGCTTTAGATTTATCTAAAATTATTAAACCCGAACCAGGAGCGATTTACAGAGTTGAATTTGTTTATAAAAAGAAATATTCGCTTTACAAATGTGAAACATCAGAAGGAAATGACGATGAAGCTGAGGAAGAAGAAGTCGATGAAAACGACGTAAACTACAGCGGAAACTCTTACGACGATTATTACTATTATGATGATTATGATTGGAGGGAAAGTCAAGATCCTTGTACAGGTTCTTACTATTACAATGCTCGAATTGCAACCAATATTCTAGCATCAGATTTGGGAGTTATTGCCAAAAGAGGAGAAAATAAATCGTACTTATTTGCTGTAAATAATATTGTTACAACCGAACCCGTTTCAAATGCAAGAGTGGATTTATACAATTTTCAACAGCAAAAAATAGCAACAGAAGCTACAAGCAGTGAAGGTATTGCATCTTTCCAATTGGATAAATTCGCCTATTTTGCCATTGTTACTTTAGGCGATCAGTCGACTTACGTGAAGTTGGATGACGGACTTTCTTTATCGGTAAGTAATTTTGATGTTGCGGGTGAGACTTTACAAAAAGGATTAAAAGGATTTATTTACGGAGAAAGAGGCGTTTGGCGTCCTGGAGATAATTTGTATTTGTCATTTATTTTGAATGATGCAGCGAATAAATTGCCGAAATCGCATCCAATTAAATTCAGATTAAATGATCCGAATGGGAAAACGGTTTATCAAACGGTTCAAAAAACGAACGATTTAAATCATTATGCTTTTACAGTTCCAACAAACCAAGATGCGCCAACAGGAAATTGGGAAGCAATGGTAAGCGTTGGAGGAGCAAAATTCTATAAGAGCATTAAGATTGAGACGATCAAACCAAATCGTTTAAAAATCAAGAATACTTTTAGCAGAAAAACACTTTCGGCTTCTTATCCAAACACGGACAATCTCGAGGTAACATGGCTTCACGGTGCAATTGCTAAGAATTTGAATGTAGAAATGCAGGCTAAATTTTCTCAGCAGGCAACCACTTTTAAAGGCTATGAAAAATATACTTTTGATGATTTGGCACGTCAATTCAGTACAGAAGAAATTAATGTTTTCTCTGGAAAATTAAATGAAAACGGAAAAGCATCGGTAAATATTCAGCCAAGATTGCAAGGTCAGGCACCAGGAATGTTACGCGCTTCATTCATTACAAAAGTATATGAAGAAGGAGGAGATTTTAGTACAGATGTGATGTCAACAACTTATTCTCCGTACAAAACCTATGTAGGGTTGAAAACGCCTGAACTAAACAAGTACGGCATGCTGGAAACGAGAACAAACAATCGTTTCGAAGTGGTGACGGTCGATGAAAACGGAAGACCAAAATCGGTTCGTAATCTCGAAGTAAGAGTTTATAAAGTAGACTGGAGATGGTGGTGGGATTCTTCGAGTGATAATCTATCAAATTATAATTCTTCGAATGCAACAACTTCGTACAAAACTTTTGTAATCAATACTGATTCTAGCGGAAAAGGAAGTTTCCAATTTGCTTTGACAGATGAAGAATGGGGGCGTTACTTAATTCGTGTTGCCGATCAGCAAGATGGTCATGCAACTTCTTTGACCGTAAATATCGATTGGCCAATCTGGTCTGGAAAAACCCGTAATAGAGATGCTTCTACTGCCAACATGTTAGTATTTTCGACCGATAAGAAAAACTATGCAGTTGGAGAAAAAGCACAGATTTCTTTCCCGTCAAGCGAAGGCGGACGTGCTTTAATTTCAATCGAAAACGGATCAAGAGTTGTACAGACTATTTGGGCAGAAACTAAAAACGGAGAAACAAAAGTTGAAGTTCCGATTACGGGAGCAATGGCGCCAAATGTATATTTTAATATTACTTTATTGCAGCCTCACGCTTCGACCAAAAACGATTCGCCGATTCGTATGTACGGAATTGTTCCGATTGAAGTGGTAGATAAAAACACTATTTTGGCACCAACCCTAAATATGCCTGATGTTTTGAGACCGGAACAGCCGTTTACAGTAAAAGTAGGCGAGAAATCAGGTAAAGAAATGACGTATACAATCGCAGTTGTAGATGAAGGGCTTCTGGATTTAACTCGTTTTAAAACGCCAAATGCTTGGGATAGTTTCTATGTGCGTGAAGCTCTTGGTGTAAAAACTTGGGATGTTTACGATGATGTAATAGGGGCTTATGGTGGAAAAATAAACCAGATTTTCAGTATCGGTGGTGACCAGGATTTAGGAGGCGGAAAAGCTAAAAAGGCTAACCGTTTTAAACCAGTTGTATTGTATTACGGACCATTTAAATTAGGAAAAGGGGAAACAAAATCACATCAGTTAAAACTGCCAAAATATATTGGTTCGGTCCGAACAATGGTTGTCGCGGGAGATGCGAATACCAGCGCTTATGGTAGCGTAGAAAAAGCAACACAGGTCAAAAGTCCGTTGATGGTTTTGGCTTCGTTGCCGAGAAAAATTTCGCCATCAGAAAAAGTAACATTGCCTGTAACGGTTTTTGCAACTGAAAACAAAATCAAAAATGTTTCGATTCAGGTAAAAACCAGCAACGGTCTGAAAATAATGGGAAGTGCAGTTCAGAGACTAAATTTTGCACAGCCAGATGAAAAAATGGCTTATTTTAATCTGGTAGTGGGTTCGGCAACTGGAATTGCAAAAGTTCAAGTAATCGCAACATCTGGAAATGAGAAATCAACTTATGATGTTGAAATCGACATGACGAATCCAAATCCGGTTACGAGTACTTTTACAGATGTTGTTTTAACGCCAAATAGTACGAAGACAATTTCATGGAAAACTTTCGGTATTGCTGGAAGTAACAAAGCCAGACTAGAAGTTTCGTCTATGCCGTCAATGAACTTGAATGGAAGATTGCAATTTTTGATTCAGTATCCTCATGGATGTGTAGAGCAGACAACTTCGTCGGTTTTCCCACAATTATATTTAGGGGATGTGGCCGATATTGATGCGAAACGCAAAGATCTGATTCAGAAAAATATTGCGGCCGGAATTGCAAGATTGGGTAATTTCCAATTGTCAAATGGCGGAATGCCTTACTGGCAAGGAAATGCAATTGCTGACGACTGGGGAACTTCTTATGCTGGACATTTCTTGATCGAAGCAGAGAAAAAAGGATATGTATTGCCAATTAATTTCAAATCAAAATGGCTGTCTTATCAGCAGAAAGAAGCGAAACAATGGCGTTTTGAACCGAAATACGGAAATGATTTAGCTCAGGCGTATCGTTTGTACACTTTAGCTTTAGCAGGAAATGCCGACTTATCTTCAATGAATAGATTGCGAGAAACAAAAGGCATTTCGAATGAAAGCATGCTTCGTTTAGCTGCGGCTTATGTTTTAGCAGGACAAAAATCGGCGGGGCAAAGTTTGTTTTTAAGAACAAGCATTGATGGAAGCTCAGATGAGTACAGTTATTACTATTATGGTTCAAGCGAAAGAAACAGAGCAATGGCTTTAGAAACGATGCTTCTTTTAGATCAGAAACAAAAGGCGTTTGTTACAGCGACAAAATTAGCTAAAGAAATGTCGGCTAATCAGTGGATGAGCACACAGACAACCGCTTATTGCTTGTATGCAATGTCGAAATTTGCCGTGAGCAATGGTCCAAAAGGAATCAATATTCAGTTTAGCAAAAACGGAAAAGGCGAGAAGATAAACACAGGCAAATCGGTTGCAGATCGTAGTTTGTCTGTAGCTTCTGGCACAAACAGTATTACGTTGAAAAACAATAAAGCCAATACGATTTATGTTCGTGTATTGAACACAGGAATATTACCTATCGGACAAGAAAATGCAATTCAAAGTGATGTTACCGCTTCTATTGTTTTCAAAAGCAGAAAAGGAAGCGTAATCAATGTTTCAAGAATTAATCAGGGAACTGAATTTGTTGCCGAGGTTACGATTAAAAACCAAAGAGGAGAAAGTGTGCAAAACGTAGCATTATCGCAAATTCTACCTTCAGGATTCGAAATTGTAAATACTCGTTTTACCGATTATGGAGATGCTGTAAATAATATTGCAGATTATATTGATATTAGAGATGATAGGACTAATTTCTATTTCGGAATGAAAGCAAGAGAAACTAAAGTTTTCCGTATTTTGCTAAATGCATCGTATTTAGGAAATTATTACCTGCCAGGATTACAATGCGAAGCAATGTACGATAATACATTCTTAGCTAGAACAAAAGGATTCTGGGTTGAGGTGGTGAAGTAAAATTTATTAGCCACAGATTATACAGATTAAAATGATTTTTGAAAAGCAGATAAAAGAATCTGTGCTAATCTGCGAAATCTGTGGCTAAAAAAAACTTAGCAAACTTTGAATCAAAATAAGTTTCTCGCAGATCAAGCAGATAAAATAAATCTGCCAAATCTGCTGAATCTGCGAGAAAAAAAACTTAGCGAACTTCGCGTATACTTAGCGACTTTGCGGTTAAAAAAAACAAGTATTGAAAAATAAATTAAAAGCGTTCTTTCAGCGCATTATCAATTGGATAAAAAAGAATAAGATAAAATCAGCAATTGCATTTCTGCTCTTGCTGATTTACTATTTTTCGATACCACGTACTTTATTCAAAGAACCTTATTCAACAGTTATAGAAAGCAAAGAAGGAGAATTATTAGGCGCTAAAATTGCCCGTGACGGACAATGGCGTTTTCCTGCACAGGATAGTGTTCCAGATAAATTCAAAAAGTGTATTGTGTATTTTGAAGATGAGTATTTCTATAAACATCCCGGCTTCAACCCAGGTGCGATGATCAATGCTTTTAAGCAAAACCGAAAAGCAGCAAAAGTGGTGAGAGGAGGAAGTACCTTAACTCAACAAGTAATCAGACTTTCCCGAAAAGGAAAAAACAGAACCTATTTTGAAAAACTGATAGAAATTATTCTCGCTACCCGATTAGAATTAGGTTATTCCAAAAATGAAATTCTCGAAATGTATGCTGCACACGCGCCATTTGGAGGAAATGTTGTTGGATTGGAAATGGCTTCGTGGCGTTATTTTGGTGTACAGTCCAATCAATTATCATGGGCTGAAAATGCTGTCTTAGCCGTTTTGCCAAATGCACCAAGTTTAATTTATCCTGGAAAAAATCAGATTAAATTACTAAATAAACGAAACCGACTTTTATTAAAATTAAATCAAGAAGGCATAATTGATAAGCAGACTTATGAACTTGCAATAGAAGAGCCTTTGCCTCAAAAGCCGTATGATCTTCCTCAAATTGCACCTCATTTATTGCAGAGAGTGGCAAAAAATGAAGAAGGAACAAGAGTAAAAACTACAATTGATCATGCATTGCAAAATCGGGTTAATCAAATTGCGAGATATTATTACAATCAGTACAAGCAGAATGAAGTGCATAATCTTGCCATTTTGGTAGTAGATGTCCAGAATAGAAATGTAATAAGTTATGTAGGAAATTCTCCAGCTGATGCAGATCATCAGAAAGATGTTGATATCATTGATGCGCCAAGAAGCACAGGAAGTATTTTGAAACCACTTTTATATGGTGCAATGTTGGACGACGGCGAATTACTGCCAAATACTTTAGTAGCAGATATTCCAACGCAGATTTCAGGATACACTCCTCAAAATTTCAATTTAACATTTGACGGTGCGGTTCCAGCGCATCGTGCCTTGTCACGTTCCTTAAATATTCCTTCAGTTTTAATGCTTCAGGAATTTACGGTAAACAAGTTTTATGAAGAACTGCAAAAATTTAAATTGAAGAACATTAATAAAACTCCCGATCATTATGGGTTGTCGCTGATTTTAGGCGGTGCTGAAAGTAATTTATGGGATTTATGCCGAACGTATGCCAATCTATCATCAACATTAAATTATTATACCAAGAATCAAGGAAAATACAGGACTAACGAGTTCTCAGAATTAAATTATAAAAATGATTTTAAACCTGATTTTGGTTCAGAAACGAATCAGAAAAACATTTTGGGTGCGGGTTCAATTTGGCTTACATACAATGCAATGGAAGAAGTCAACAGGCCAGAAGGGGATGAAGCGTGGAAGTTTTATGACAGTTCGTTAAAAATTGCATGGAAAACAGGCACAAGTTTCGGAAATAGAGATGCCTGGGCAATTGGAACTAATTCGAGATATGTAGTGGGAGTTTGGGTTGGAAACGCAACGGGAGAAGGGAGGCCAACTTTAACAGGAGTTACTAGCGCCGCACCAATTTTATTTGATGTATTTAATTTGCTGCCAAGGCAACGTTGGTTTGACACTCCGTATAAAGATTTAGAAGAAGTTGAGGTTTGTCGTTTAAGTGGTTATTTGGCAAAAGAAAATTGTCCCAAAATCAAACAATGGGTTTCAAAAAAAGGAAAATCGACAAAAGTATGTCCATATCATAAAACCGTTCACTTAGATAAAACAGAGCAATTTCAGGTGAATAGCAGCTGCGAAAGTGTCGAAAATATTGTGACTAAAAACTGGTTTGTGCTGCCACCAGTGATGGCTTGGTATTATAAAAGCCAGCATATTGAATATCTGCCATTGCCGCCATTTAAGGATGGATGTGAAGGAACACAGACCACAACAATGGATTTTATTTACCCAAAGGCAAACAGTAAAATATACTTAACCAAAGATTTTAATAGCAGCGTACAGCCTGTAATTTTAAAAGTCGCGTATTCTGAAAGAGATAAAGAATTGTTTTGGTATGTAGATGATGTTTATAAAGCCACAACAAAAACATTTCATGAATTGCCAATTACGCCAACGACTGGAATTCATTATATTACAGTTGTAGATGCTTCTGGGAATGAAATTAGAAGAAGGATTGAGATTGTTAGGGAATAAATACTTAAAGTAATTTTCAATTTTAAAATTCCAAATTCCAACCTTTTGTCAGGCTGAGCGAATTCGAAGTCCGCGTGCCAATTGGATTACCCTTCTCCCGAAGCCTCGGGATCGCTCAGGTTGACATTCTAGGTATAATGACTAAGTGAGATTGCTCCGTTCCTCACAATAATGCATAAAAAAACCGCCCCGATGCATCGGGGCGGTTTTTAATTTATTCTGAAATAACATTTCCTTTTTTATCATAGAAATGGTATTCTAAGTACGTGTAAGCGTCACGAGGTATGATTTTCACCCATTTCTTATGTTCAAAAAACCATTTTGAACGTAATGATGGAAAACCTTTGCTGAGGTATGCAGCCACAAACGGGTGTGTGTTTAGTACAACTTTATTGTGGGTTTTTAGAAGTCTTTCTAAATCAGAAGTGATCTTGTCAATTATTAATATTGGTGCTTCAATTTCACCATTTACTTTATTTGGATCCTCTTCTCTAGTTTTTATATTAACTTCTGGTCTTACTCGCTGTCTTGTAATCTGGACTAAACCAAATTTACTCGGCGGTAATATTTTATGCTTTGCTTTATCGTCGCTCATTTCTTCTCGCAAGAAGTCGAACAAAACTTTCCTATTTTCAGGATTAGACATATCGATAAAATCAACTACGATTATTCCGCCCATATCTCGCAGACGAAGTTGTCTTGCGATTTCTGCAGCGGCAATCATATTGACTTCCATGGCGGTATCTTCCTGATTGGTTGCTTTATTTGAACGGTTTCCGCTGTTTACGTCTATAACGTGAAGAGCTTCAGTATGTTCGATAATAAGGTAAGCACCTTTACTCATGGAAACAGTTCTGCCAAAAGAAGTTTTGATTTGTCTCTCTATATTGTATTTCTCGAAAATTGGAGTATCATTTGATTGATAAAACTTTACAATCGATTGTTTTGAAGGTGCAATTTCTTGCAGATATTCCTTCGTTTGATGGTACAACTCTTCGTCATCTATTTGAATACCGCTGAAGGTATCATTAAATACATCTCTTAATATTGAAGAAGCTCTGTTAAGCTCTCCTAATACTTTTGATGGATGATGAGCAGTTGGTAATTTTTTACACATTGCAGACCATCTGCCAAGCAGGTTCTGCAAATCTTTTTCTAATTCGGCTACGTTTTTGCCTTCGGCTACTGTACGAACAATAACACCAAATCCTTTAGGTTTGATCGATAGAACAAGTTTTTTTAGACGATCCTTTTCTTTTTTGTCTTCTATTTTTTGAGAAATAGAAACTCTATCAGAAAAAGGAACTAGAACGATAAATCTTCCAGCCAATGAAAGCTCAGCACTTATTCTTGGGCCTTTGGTAGATATAGGTTCTTTAACTACTTGAACTAAAACAGATTGATTGGCACTTAAAATATCAGTAATGATGCCATCTTTGTCAATCTCTTTTTCAAACTGAAAGGTTTTTAGGGAGAAATCTTTTATTTTACCTGCGCTTACAAGTTTTATGAATTTCAGTTGGGAAGCTAAGTTTGGACCCAAATCGTGATAATGTAAAAAGGCATCTTTTTCGAAACCGACATTTACAAAAGCAGCGTTAAGTCCAGCAACTGGTTTTCTGATTTTAGCAATAAAAATATCACCAACCTGAAAGTTGCTTTTTTCTTCTTCTTTGTGTAATTCAATTAGTTTTCCATCTTTTAATAAGGCAAAATCTACGGCTTCAGAACTAGATCTAATGATTAATTCTTTATTCACACTGTAAATTTTTATCTGTTTTTTCAGAAAATAGAATATAGAGAGAAGAGTATAGACTTGCGTCTAAAATCTAAAATCTAAGATCTAAAATCTTATCTACAGATGGATTAAACAATATTTTAACAGGTATTGAACCCGGGGGAATTTTAGTTAACAGTTTTCCAGTTTCAGTTGCCAGTTTTAAGCTGCGGACTGTGACTTGTTGCTGAGACTAAATTCCAATTTCAATGAACGTTAAAAAGAAAAAAGTAGTTTAAAACTACTTTTTCTTTTTGTGGCGGTTAGCTCTCGCTCTTTTCTTACGTTTGTGAGTAGCTACCTTATGTCTCTTTCTTTTTTTACCACTTGGCATATCGTGTCTGATTTATGTTAATTAATATTATTTTGCTTCGTTGTTTGTTTTAACTCCTTCTACAAATACTTTTGCAGGTTTAAACGCAGGAATGTTGTGTGCTGGAATTTTAATTGTTGTGTTTTTAGAAATGTTTCTTCCAGTCTTTTCAGCTCTAGTTTTTACGATAAAACTACCAAAACCTCTTAGGTAAACATTGTCTCCAGTTTCTAAAGAAGTTTTAACTTCTTCCATAAAAGTTTCTACTGTTGCTTGAACATCTCCTTTTTCAAGACCTAGTTTCTCTGAAATCTTCGCTACGATATCTGCTTTCGTCATTTTCTTTCCTATTTTATTTTATAAATGGTGTACTATTTTTTTGAGTTTGCAAATATAGGAATTAAAAAAATAATTAATCAAGCTAATTCGTTAAATTTTAATTACATAAACATTTACTTTTGTATTCTAAGTATTTTGCAATGGATTTTCATAACATATTGATAAAATGGTATTTACGGAACAAGCGTGATTTGCCGTGGCGAAAAACGGTCGATCCGTACCAAATTTGGCTCTCAGAAATTATGCTTCAGCAGACGCGAGTTGCTCAAGGAATGCCTTATTTTTTCGAATTTACCAAGGAATTTCCTACTGTAAAAGATTTAGCAGATGCGTCAGAAGAGAAAGTTTTAAAACTTTGGCAGGGTTTAGGGTATTATTCCAGAGCTCGTAATCTTCATAAAACGGCTCAATATATAAGTAATGATTTAAACGGCGTTTTTCCAGATTCGTATAAAGAGCTTTTAAAACTTAAAGGTGTTGGCGAATATACAGCAGCCGCAATTGCATCTTTTTCCTACAATGAAGTAGTTCCAGTTGTAGACGGAAATGTGTTTCGCGTTTTGTCACGCTATTTTGATATTGAAACCGATATTGCCAATCCTGCTGCTAAAAAAGAGTTTGCTGCATTAGCCCAAGAATTAATGCCAAAAGATAATCCAGCGATATTCAATCAAGCAATTATGGAATTTGGCGCGCTTCAATGTGTGCCCAAAAGCCCAAATTGCTCGATTTGTGTTTTTAACAACAGCTGTCTGGCCCTGCAAAAAGGAAAAGTAAACCAGCTTCCTGTAAAATCTAAAAAAATAAAAGTCTCAAATCGTTATTTTAATTATTTGATTTTAGAAGATGCCTTAGGGAATACACTTATTCAAAAAAGAACTGATAAGGGAATCTGGCATAATTTATACGAATTTCCACTCTTAGAAACCGAGTCAATAGTCGATTTTGATGTAGTTTCAAAAATCGCAAAAGATGAAATGTTTCCTTCGTATACAATTATAGGTATAAAAGATTGCGCGGCATCAACATTAGTGCATAAACTTTCGCATCAGCATCTTCATATACAGTTTTGGAAAATTAAGATAAAAGAGAAAATAGAAAATGGAGTTGATCCTGATAAATTAAAAACTTTTCCTTTTCCAATTGTGATTTATAAATTTATAGAAAAGCAGGAAATAATTTGCTAAAAAAATGTATCTTTGGTAGAAATACCACCAAAAACTATGAACGGAACATTAAATAAAGTGATGCTCATTGGCCATTTAGGCGATGATGTGAAGATGCATTATTTTGATGGAGGAAATTGCATCGGACGTTTTCAGCTGGCTACAAATGAAGTATATATCAATAAAACAACCAACGAAAAGATCACTTCTACAGAGTGGCATAACTTGGTTGTACGTAATAAAGCAGCAGAAATTTGTGAAAAATATCTTTCCAAAGGTGATAAGATATATGTTGAAGGAAGAATAAAATCTCGTCAGTGGCAGGCAGAAGACGGCACAACGAAATATACTACAGAAATTCAGGTTACAGAATTTACTTTCCTGACGACCAAAAAAGAAACTGCGCATACCAAGCAAAATCAAGAGGCAGAATCAACAAAAAACACTAACTTTGATGCTGCAAATGAAGGGCTTCCGATTAATGATCTGCCTTTCTAAAAGATGTTTAACTAATTTTATGCATTTTGGACCCGGAGCCCAGTTTACTTTTTATTACAAATCCTGACACTAATTTAATTATTGGTTTTGTCGCAATATTTGTTTTGTTATTTCTTTCGGCAATAGTTTCAGGTGCCGAAGTAGCTCTTTTTTCTTTGTCACAGCAAGATATCGACGATACTTTAAACGATAATCAGGCAAAGGGTAAAATTATCTCCAATTTGTTAGATAAGCCCAAAAAACTTCTTGCTACACTATTGGTTGCCAACAATTTTTTCAATATTGGAGTAGTTATCTTATTTGCGTATATCGGGCAGAATATCTTTGAAGATGTGAGTTCGCCTGCTTTTAAATTTACGCTTGAAGTAATTTTAGTTACTTTTTTTATTCTACTATTTGGTGAAGTGCTTCCTAAAGTTTATGCAAGCAGAAACAGCGTGCGTTTTGCTAAACGTGTTGCGTATCCGCTGGCTTTTTTAGATAAGATACTTTCTCCTATAAGTTTGCCAATGCGTTCACTTACTATATATTTGCAGAATAAATTGGGAAAACAAAAGAATAGTTTTTCGATTAATCAGCTTTCGCAGGCTTTAGAACTTACAGATTCTGAAGGAACTTCAACAGAAGAACAAAAAATTTTAGAAGGAATTGTTTCTTTCGGAAATACTGATACAAAGCAGGTTATGAGTCCTAGAATCGATATTTTTGCATTAGAAATATCAGAATCTTTTGCGTCTATTTATCCTAAAATAATTGAAAAAGGATTTTCTAGAATTCCGATCTATCGTGATAATATTGATAAAATTGAAGGAGTACTTTTTGTAAAAGATCTGCTTCCTCATATTGATAAAGAAGAATTTGAGTGGAATTCGTTAATTCGAGAAGCTTTTTTTGTTCCAGAGAATAAAAAGCTTGATAATCTCTTAAAAGATTTCCAGAGTTTGAAAAGTCATTTAGCAATTGTGGTAGATGAATACGGAGGAACTTCAGGATTAGTTTCTCTAGAAGATGTGATCGAGGAAATAGTGGGAGATATCAGCGACGAGTTTGATGATGAAAATTTGAACTTCTCACAAATTGATGAAAATAACTTTCTTTTTGAAGGAAAAATAAACCTGAAAGATTTCTATAGAATTGTGAATGTTGACGAAGATGCTTTTGAATCTCATAAAGGAGAAGCAGAAACATTGGCAGGATTCATTCTAGAGATTTTGGGTAATTTCCCTAAAAAAGATCAAAAAGTGCCATTTGAAAACTGTATTTTCACAGTGGAAACAGTTGATAAAAAGCGCGTAAAACAAATTAAAGTAACAATAAATTAAAATGCCTAATAGAATACTTTCAATAACTGCAATTTTGCTTACACTAACGGTTTTAAGCTGTAAAAACGATGTTTTGCCAAAACCAGCTAGTTTCTTGCGATTAGATTATCCAGAGGCAAAATATGTGAATTTTGAGAACAACTGTCCGTTTGCTTTTCAAATGAATGAAGACGCCGTTATAAAAGGTGAAAAAGATTGCGGTTTTGCGATTACTTATCCAAAAATGAAAGCGACAATTTATTTGACATACAAGCCTGTAAATGGAAATATTAATAAGTTGTTACGTGACGCCCAAAAACTGACATACGAACACGTAATTAAAGCCGACGATATTTTAGAACAGCCTTATATAAATCCGCAAAAGAAGGTTTATGGAATGTTTTATCAAGTAGATGGAAATGCAGCTACTAATTCGCAATTCTACGTTACAGACAGCACCAAACACTTTTTAATAGGGTCAGTTTATTTTTACGCAAAACCAAACTTTGACTCAATTATGCCTGCGGCGAGTTATGTTAAAAATGACATGCAGCGTTTGATGGAAACATTGAAGTGGAAATAATTCACAAAAAAAAGGAATCTATTTAGATTCCTTTTTCTAGTTCCTCTGCCAATATCAAATATTCCGTAGGAATATCTCATTGGTAGAAAAAAAGTTTTGTTTTACATTGTGTGTCCTGTAAGGACACTTGTTTTTGTGGAATAACATTCTATAAATGAATGGTCAAACGTTCCCATAGAACGTATCAATTGTAATTCCAACCTTATTCTACCAACTAAACATTCCGATCGAATGAATATTTTATTTGAATTTAAGACTTAAAATTCGAAACTTTATATGTTTTTCCGTCTCCAGTTTCTTGAACAACTTTCGTTAAAGACTCTGGATTTTGAATGGTTTTATCAAAACTTACTGTTGCTGTTTTTTTATCGAAATCTACAGAAGCTTTATCAACTCCATCCAGATTTGCTAATTCTTCTTCTATTGTTTTAGCACATCCAACAGCACAAGTCATTCCGTCAATTTTAAAACTTGCTGTTTGAAGGTTTTCGGCAGCAATGGCTTTATGTTCTTTTGGAGCGCTTTTTTCAGCGTTTACAACTTGAAGACTTTTATCTTCTTCTTTTTTACAGCTGACTAATGCTAAACCAGCAATTGTTGCGGCGATTAAAATTTTTGAAATTTTCATTATATATAAATTTAATTTGCGATTTCTTTCTTGCAAAATTAATAAAAAGACAGAGGTAAGTTCGCAAAATTATTACAAATTTGCAGTAAAATGCAATTTATGGATACAAAGCAGTTAAAGTGGATATATTTATTAATTCTTTCTCTTATTTGGGGAAGTTCTTTTATTTTAATCAAAAGAGGACTAGTTGGTTTGACGGCGATTCAAGTCGGATCATTCCGAATTATTTTTGCTGCTTTATTTTTACTGATTATAGGTTTTAATAGTCTGAAAAAAATCTCTCGGCGTCAATGGAAGTTTGTTGCTGTAACTTCGCTTTTCGGAACTTTTATGCCGGCTTATCTTTTTGCCATTGCAGAAACTCAAGTCGATAGTTCTATTGTTGCTATTTTGAATTCGCTTACACCTTTAAATACTTTAGTTTTAGGAATAATAGCTTTCGGAATTCAGTTTCAAAAAAGGCAAGTTTTAGGCGTATTTGTTGGGCTTTTAGGATGTCTGCTTTTGGTTTTAACTGGAGATTCTGCGCAGTCAGGACAGAATTATTTATACGTATTATTGGTAGTTATCGCAACTTTGAGTTATGCAATCAATGTCAATTTAATTAAAAAATATTTACACGATCTAAATTCCATAAGCATTACAACTGGAAATTTTGCGGTTCTCTTTCTACCGGGATTAATTATCTTAAGCACTACTGATATGAGTCAAAAAGTACATTTTGCTGAGACACAACACTCAATATTTTTTGTAATGATTCTTGGTGTTTTGGGGACTGGAATTGCGAATATTCTTTTCTTTAAATTGATTCAAATGTCATCGCCGGTTTTTGCTACGTCTGTAACATATTTAATTCCGATCGTCGCTTTTTTCTGGGGATTGTTAGATAACGAAATGCTGACTCCAATTCAGTTTTTCGGTGCATTTATTATTTTAATTGGCGTTTATTTATCGGCTAAAAAGTGATTTGAGTTGAGTTATGAGTTATGAGTTATGAGTTTGGGGTTGAGGGCTTCGACTTCGCTCAACCTGGCAAAAATAAAAAAAGCTTTGTCAAAGTTTTAAACTTTGACAAAGCTTTTAAATCTTAGAGCCTAAGTAACTTAGTAGCTCAGAGCCTTTGTTTCTTTGAATCTTTACAGCTTTGAATCTCTACTATAAAAAATCTGCTTCAGAAACTCCTTCATTAATCTTGATATCAGACATTTTAATATCCAATTCAAAACCAACATTTTGAACTAAGTTAAAAGGAACTTTAACTCCTTTTACTTCTCTATAATCGTTAAAATTAGTGATTTGTGCAGCTGATTTTCCTCCTTGTTCGCGAATTTTAGATTCAGCAGTTTTTAAACCCGATTTAACATCGTAGTAATAAGTTGTTTTACCATCTTTAATAACATACGCGTCGCTTCCGTTTATGGGTTCAATTCCTTCTACTTTTAAATCAGTTCTTTTTACAAGCTGTAATTCTTCAAAGGGAGCGGCATTTGCTTTCATTTCGGCTAAATCTTCACCTTCAAGATTTTTTCTTTGACCTTGTTGTTCAACATAAGCGCCTTTTTCGTTTACAACTTGTTTCATTAAATTCATGGTTCCCATTGAAAGAGAAACCATCATTTTTCCTTTTGAATCTAATTTAGAAATAAAAGTCAATGGATTAGGAGCTTGCGGAATAGTTGTTGAGCCATTCATAAAAAGTGTTTTTACAGAGGTAACCGCTTTTTCTCCGCCAACTGCTTTGATGTAATTTTCAAAAACCGTTTTTGCACTAATATCTTTCGGTGCTTCTTTTTTTACAGCAGGTTTTTCGATTGGGTTTCCAAATTTGTCGAAGTAAAAAATCGGAATTTGTAATTTTTCTAAACTCGAAATTACATCAGAGCCTTTTCCAACAATTACAATACGCATATTGTCTAGTAGGAAATATTTGTTTGCAACGCGATAAATATCGTCGGCCGTAACATTGTTTATTGTTTGAATGTATTTTTCGTAGAAATCAGCTGGAAGTTTTTCTGTTTCAATGTTCAAAGCATAGCGTGCAACAGCTTGCGGTTTTTCAACCTGCATTACAAATCTTCCTATATATCCTGCTTTTACATTTCGCAATACTTCTGGATCAACTCTTTCAGAACGTATTCTTTTTATTTCTTTAATAAATTGAACAACAGCACTGTCTGTAACGGTGTTTCTAACTGCAGATGAAGCTTTGAATTTCGTTACATATTTTCCGCTTCCAATGCTTGAGTTGGCACCGTATGTCCAAGCGTGCTGCTCGCGTAAATTCATGTTCAAATAACTGTTGAAATCACCTCCTAAAATTTGATTTGCAATAACAGCAGGAAAAAAATCTGGATCGCTCATTCTTAAATTAAGAGTATTAACTAATGAGATTTCAGATTGAACAGCATTTGGAACATCTACAAAATCAATTTGTAATTTTGAAGGATTAACTGGATCAGGATAATTGTTTTTTGGAGCATTTTGTTTTTTCCATCCGCTGAACAATTTTTCTACCGCTGTCTTTGTTTCTTTGAATTTGACATCTCCAATTATAACTAAATAAGCATTTTCAGGAACGAAATAAGTGCTGTAGTTATTCTGAACATCTGCAAGAGTTACATTTTTTACTGTTTCTTCAGAAAGATATTCTCCTGTAGGATGATTTTTTCCAAAGGCTAAAACATCAACAACTCGGTTAGAAATTGCAGGAACACTTTTTTCGTCAGCTTTTAGTCCTTCCAGTAGTTTTGCTTTTTCTTTGTCGAATTCTACCTGCGTAAAATTAGGCTGTAATGCGCCTTCGGCTAAAAGTTCTAAAACACGTCCAGAATATTTTGATAGTGCGCTTGCATACGCACCTTGCGAAGTGAAATTTATATTGGCTCCGTAAAAGTCGATTTCTTCGTTAAAAGCTTCCTTAGTGGTTTTTTTAGTTCCGTTTCCGATTAAACTGCTCGTTAATTCATCAACTCCTTTTTTGCTTCCTTCTGTAAATGGCGCATTATCTAAAGTAAGTGTAAAACTTACCCGAGGCAGCTTATGGTTTTCAACGATCAAAACTTTCATGCCATTTGCCAAAACAAAGGTTTGCGGTTTTTTGATGTTGACTACTGGCGAATTGCCTGGTTTGGGTTGTGGACGATCTTGTGCTTGCATAATTCCAGTTAGGAATAAAAGGATTAAAAAAGTATATATTTTTTTCATGATTCGATATTCTTAGTTTTGAGATTTAGGAGTAGGAATATAATCTAGAATTAAGCGTTGATTTGGATTTAAATATTTCTTGGCAACCTCTCTAATTTCTTCTCTAGTAATAGAATGATAAATGTCAATTTCAGTATTAATTAAATTAACATCGCCATAAAGCAAATAATAGGAAGCAAGGTTTTCTGCAATTCCTTCTACACTTGAATTTGCGTTTACATAATTGTTATCGAATTTGTTTTGTAGTTTTTCATAATCTTTTTCGGAAATAAGATCGGTTTGAATTTTTACAATTTCTTCATCCATTTCTTTTAAGATATCTGCTGTTGTGTTTGGGGCCATTGGCAGACCATATAAAATGTACATTCCGTAATCTTCCTGGCTAAATCCTACAGCGCCAATTTGTAACGCCATCTTTTTGTCGTCAACAATCTTCTTATAGAGTTTAGAGCTTTTTCCGTCACTTAAATAAGAAGAAATTAAATCTAAAACTCGAGCATCTCTAGTTTTCATCGACGGTGTTCTGTACGAAGCGACAATCATCGGAATCTGAATGTTCGGATCTTCATAAGTTGCTTTAATTGGCTGTGTAATTGGATCTTCGGTATAAGTTTGCTTTTTAACTTCTTCTCCTCTTGGTATTGGTCCAAAATATTTCTGAATCCATTCTTTTGTTTTTGTTTTATCAAAATCTCCCGCAACAACCAAAACAGCATTGTTCGGAGTGTAGAATTTTTTATTGAAGGCTTGAAATTCCTCTAGAGTTGCAGCATCTAGATCTTTCATAGATCCGATAGTTGTCCATCTATAAGGATGTTTCTTGAACATGTTCTTTTTAACCTCAGGCAGAATATTTCCGTAAGGCTGATTATCGTAACGCATTCTTTTTTCTTCTTTGACAACTTCGTTCTGGGTTTCAACACCAATCTTATTAATAATAGGATGCATTAATCTTTCAGATTCCATCCATAAACCAAGTTCTAAACTGTTAGACGGAAAAACTTCATAATAATACGTTCTGTCATCAGATGTGTTTGCATTATTAACGCCTCCATTTGCAGTAACGATTTTCATCCATTCGCCGCGTTTAATATTTTGAGTTCCTTCAAATAATAAATGCTCAAAAAAATGTGCAAATCCAGTTCTGTCAGGACGTTCGTCTTTTGATCCCACATGATACATGACCGATGTGATAACAACTGGAGCAGAAGGGTCGTTGTGTAGAATAACATGCAGACCATTGTCTAGATTGTATTCTTCAAAAGCTACTTTTTGAGCATGAGCCACTCCGCCGAGCATTAATGCAGCACTTAACATCATTATTGATTTTTTCATAAAGATTAATAATTTTATCTATCAAACAAGAGTAGGTAGACCAGAGTTTATTTTAGTTACATCAAAAATAGTTTTTTTTAATTATCAATTAAAGATTTGTTTTTAATTTACGGCTATTTTAACAATCTTTTACTTCGAATAAAGTCTTTATTTTGGTTTAAAGTGCTTGAAATACAGTGCTTTTTGTTCTGAAAATATTTTTGCTTTTATAGATTGCACAATAAATTTTTAATTGTATATTTGCAACCTTAAAAATCAATAAATCAATTTGGTATGTATGCAATCGTAGAGATAGCAGGGCAACAATTTAAAGTAAGCAAAGACTTAAAGGTTTATGTTCACCGTTTGTCTAACGAAGAAGGTTCAAGTATTTCATTTGACAAAGTTCTTTTATTAGACGATAACGGAAGCGTAACTTTAGGCGCCCCAGCTATAGAAGGTGCTTCAGTAGAAGCTAAAGTGTTACAACACTTAAAAGGTGATAAAGTTATCGTTTTCAAAAAGAAAAGAAGAAAAGGATACAAAAAAAGAAATGGTCACAGACAATATCTTACACAAATTGTAATTGAAGGTATTACTGCAGCAGGTGGAACTAAAAAAGCAGCAGCTAAAAAAGCGGTTGTAGCAGAAGATGCTCCAGCAGCTGAAGTTGAAGCAGCTCCAAAAGCAAAAAAAGCAGCAGCTCCAAAAGCAAAAAAAGAAGCTACTAAAGAATAATAACAATATTTAAACTCATACGTCATGGCTCACAAGAAAGGTGTCGGTAGTTCGAAGAATGGTAGAGAATCAGAATCAAAACGTCTAGGCGTTAAGATTTATGGTGGTCAAGCTGCTATTGCTGGAAACATCATCGTTAGACAAAGAGGTTCAAAACACAATCCAGGTGAAAACGTTTACATTAGTAAAGATCACACTCTTCACGCAAGAGTTGCTGGAGTTGTTAAGTTCCAAAAGAAAAGAGATAACAAATCTTATGTATCTATTATTCCTTTTGAGGCATAATAATCAAGGATTACTTTTTACAAAACCCGTTCGCCTTCGCGAACGGGTTTTTTGTTTTAAAAGATGTTTTCGTTGTCTTGTATCTAAAAATTTTAAGGTCAGACAGAGGAAGAAGCACTCCCATAACACGACAAAGATTGGTCATTGCGAGCAACGAAGCAATATCACTAGCAAGATCGTTAACTGAGATTTAGCACATGAGATTGCTTCGTTCCTCGCAATGACAATGCAGCGAAAAAAACCTTTGTCAAAGTTTTAAACTTTGACAAAGGCTATAGGGTATTTTTTTAAATTGGAATTTGGAATTTTTAAATTGAAATTTATTATTCCGTATCCTTAGTTTCTTCTAGATCTTCAGTTTTTCTTCCCACTTTTACTTTAGGATTGTCCTGTGTTCCAGTAACGGTTAAGGGAATTCCAAATATACCAAATGGAGGTAATCCTAAACGCATTTTTAAGTTTAGTTTTCCATCTAAACTTGTTGTGCCTTCAATTCTTGGTCTAAAGCCTGCAAACTTAAATTTAAAACGTTCTACGGTTATAATATTGTTTTTAACGGTAGTTTTAATGTCAACTTTTGAAACATCAGGATTCTTCATAGATTCCGAGTTCGTTTGTTTGCTTACCGCATTAAACATTTTTAATCCTCTCACTTTTACATCTTTTACAGAAAGAGTTCCGCCGCCAACAATTGAAGGATAAACGGGATCCATATTTCCATTTAGACGGCCTTTTAGCTGATAATCTAAAGAAACAATTCCCTGCGCTTTTTCTGCAGCGCTGGCCATTTTTCTAAAAACTTCTATTTCATTGTATGCTCTTTTAATGTCAAAATCGGCAGCTTTAATTGAATAATCAAAATTTGCTTTTTGAGGCGTTACCGCTTGATAATTGGCATTCATAGAAACATTACATCCAATTAAGTTGAAACCAGTATTCTGCATGGTTAATTTGCCATTTTTCATGCTTAAATTTCCAGCTGCATTTTGAAGATTCAGCTTGTCAAAATTTACTTTTTCAGCATTGGCAAATAACTGTAAGTTTAGATTTGTTGGAATAATGATTACGCCGGTCTGTTTGCTTTCTGCTGGTTTTGTTGCTGCTTTAGGTGCAGAATTTTGTGTTACAGAAGTATTTGGATCTGTGGCAGACATAAATTCATCAACATTGATGTAGCGCGCTGAAACTTTAAAGGAGCCTCTTAAAATGCCTGTATTGGTTGTGGCGTAATTGAAAACGTTCTGAAGATATCCATTCATTTTAAAATCAGACTGTCCGTAAGCAGCTAAGAAATTATTAAACGACATTTTATCCTGATTGATTTTGAAAATACCTTCTTTGATAATGAATTTCTTTGGAAGATATTCCGAAGCAATTCCGATATTTCTTAATTCAAGAGTTCCTTTGTTGTGTAATTTGCTGTAATTTCCTTTTTCAGCATCGCTTTGTTTTCCTTTTAAAACCAAATCGGCTTTTACAAAACCATCTAAGTCAAGTCCTTTCTGCGAGAAGACTTTATAGATGCGATTTACATCTAATTCGCCTTTTGCTTTTACATCATAAGTCAAATCATCAAAATTACTTAAGTCTGCTTGAACAAAAACAGGTTTGCCTTCAAAAGTAAATTGAACTGGTTTTAGATTCACTTTTAAATCTTGAAATGTACCTTTTTGATTTTCAATTTTAGAGTTGATCGTAATATTAGTAATTGGATTAGGGTAATATGGCGTTTTTAAATATCCATTTTTTAAATCCATTTTACCGTTTGTAACCGGAAAACGTTTGTTTTTTTGATCGAATACTCCGTTCGCTTTTACATCACTTACTAAAGTTCCTTTTAGTTGAATATCAGGGATTCCGAGTGCTCTAGTTAATTTTTCAAGATCAATTTTGGCTTTAAAATCTCCATTAATATCTGGTGTGTTTGCACCTTTAATTAAAAACTTCGATTTTAAATAATCTTGATTAATGTTTAAAGACAGGTTTTTAGCATCAACAATCACTAGATCAGGATTGAGAGAAGGAACTTTTGTTTTAATATCTAAATTTAAGTTTGAGACAGGAAATGCACTTTTGTTATAATTTACAAATCCGTCATTTATTTTTATGTCTAAATTCAGATCTGGCGCAATATTTTGCGAGGTTATGTATTTGCCCTTCAATGTAAAAAGAAGATTTGTTTTTCCTTTTATCTCAGTTTGCGAAAGCCATGTAATATATTTTGGAGGAAATGCTGTAAATACATCGTATAAATCGCTGTTGTCGGATTTAATAACAAAATCCATATTATAACCATCTTTCAAAATGTCAAATTTTCCTTTAAGGTCGACCAAGAGCTGATTGATTTTAAGGTTGTTTTGCTGGAAAAAGAAAGAAAGAGAGTTGATGTTTATTTTGGTAATTAAATCGGCATCAATTTTTTTGTTCATTAAATAAGGTTCGTCTTCATAAACGATATTTAATTTTTCAATTTTAGCTTTTGAGTATAAATCGAAAACGGCTTTGTTTAAATCGCCTTTTCCTAAATAATTAAAGCCAAGAGCGTCAAAATGTACTTTTGTAGATTTATCGTCGTAAATAATTTTACTGTTTAAAATCTCAATTCGTTCCAGTTTTAAAGCGGCTTCAGAGCTGTCTTTTGGTTGAGTAGATTGTTCTTGTGATTTATAGATGTTGTAATTCGCTTCTCCGTTTGGGTTCACTTTTACATTGATGAAAGAATCCGATAAATAAATCTGATCAATTTTTACCGACTTACTGAAAATCAAACTGGCAACATTTATTCCGAAAGAAACCTCTTTGGCAGTTATGAATTTTTCGTTTTTGTATGGAGACGAACCATTTAAGCTTAAATTGTCTAATGTTAAAGTAAGCGACGGAAAATGACGAAAAAAAGAAACCGAAACATCAGAATAATTAAGTTCTGCACTCAGTCTTTCATTAGCTGTTTTTTTGATCTGTTCTTTAATCTGATCCTCAAAAACGATAGGCGTTAAAAATAATAATCCTAAAATAACGACGAAAGTTATTCCGAAATACTTCGCAATTTTAAATACGATTGATCTGGATTTACTTTTTTGCATAGCGAATTGTGGTATTTAGATATAAAAAAGGGGGTGTCAAAAAAGAGCGTAATTTATCCGTGTACGGTTTCTTTTTTACCATAATTGGTAATAATAGAACCTTCGTATTCAATCCATTCTTTCCATCGTTTATCGATGTCGATATTGTCTTGATATTTTCTGGCAAAACCTAAAAAAGTAGTGTAATGTCCGGCCTCAGAAATCATCAAATCGCGATAGAATTTAGCTAATTCTTCGTCTTTAATGTTTTCAGAAAGCACTTTAAAACGCTCACAGCTTCTAGCTTCAATCATTGCAGAGAATAATAATCGGTCGCAAAGAGCATCTCTTCTGCTTCCGTCTTTTTTCATGAATTTAAAAAGTTCATTTACATAATGGTCTTTCCTTTCACGTCCTAAAGTAAGTCCGCGTTTCTTTATCACATCATGAACCATTTGTAAATGTTCCAGTTCTTCTCTGGCAATCACGAGCATTTCGGTTACTAATTCCTCTAATTCAGAGTTGTAGGTAACAATACTTATTGCATTTGAAGCGGCTTTTTGTTCGCACCAAGCATGATCCGTTAAAATTTCTTCGATGTTCGATTCGACAATATTTACCCAGCGAGGGTCTGTAGCTAATTTTAATCCCAACATAATTTCCCAGCATTTTGTTCCTGCAAAATTAGTGTTTTTTATTCCTAAAAATCATGAAATATGGTGCTATTGCGCTGAAAAAAGCATTATTTTGTAGGTTGAAATAAATTACAATGAATCAGTTAAAAAAACTTTTAATTATTGGGTTTGTGTGGCCTGAACCAAATTCTTCTGCAGCAGGCGGGAGAATGATGCAGTTGATTTCAATTTTCGCAGCAAAGGGATTTGAAATTACATTTGCCAGCGCAGCGCAGGACAGTGATTTTATGGTTGACTTATCTGGATTTGGAGTAATCAAAAAGAGCATAGAACTTAATTCAGCTACTTTTGATTCATTTTTGTTGGAACTAAATCCCGATATTGTGTTGTTCGATAGGTTTATGATTGAAGAACAATTTGGATGGAGAGTAATCGAAAACTGTCCAAAAGCCATCAGGATTTTAGATACAGAAGATCTGCATTGTTTGAGAACGGCAAGACAAAAAGCATTTAAGGAAAAACGGACTTTTGAAATGACTGATTTATTTTCTGAAGAAGTTGCTAAACGTGAAATTGCCAGTATTTTACGGTGTGATTTATCTTTAATTATTTCTGAATTTGAAATGAAGATTCTTAATGAAAATTTTAGAATTAGTTCGGAATTACTTTTTTATCTTCCTTTTTTGGTTGATAAAATGAGTGAAGATGATTTGCTGCAATTGCCTTTGTTTGAAGATCGTAAGCATTATGTTTTTATCGGGAATTTTCTTCACGAACCCAATTGGAATACTGTTCAATATTTAAAAGAAGCGATTTGGCCTTCTATTAAAAAAGATTTTCCAGAAGCTGTTTTAGAAGTTTACGGCGCTTATCCTTCACAAAAAGTGCTGCAGTTACATCAGCCGAAAAATGGTTTTTTTATAATGGGAAGGGCAGCAAATGCTAATGAAGTGGTAAAAAAAGCAAGGGTGGTTTTGGCGCCAATTCGGTTTGGAGCAGGTTTGAAAGGGAAATTATTAGAGGCAATGCAATGCGGAACGCCGAGTGTAACAACTCCAATTGGTTCTGAAGCTATGCATGGTAATTTACCATGGAATGGTTTTGTTGAAGATGATCCACAGGAATTTGCGAAAAAAGCAATTACGCTTTATAAAGATGAAAATCTTTGGAAACAGTCTCAGAAAAATGCTGTTGCGATTATTCATCAATGTTATCAAAAAAACAATTATTCAGATGAATTGACTGATTTGGTAGATAGATTATTGATCGATTCTACAAATCATCGACTTCATAATTTTATGGGCAGTTTATTGCAGCATCATGCTTATAAAAGCACTATGTACATGTCAAAATGGATTGAAGCCAAAAATAAAAATTAAGCTTCCATTTTTCCGAATCCTACTGTTTCACGATAAATTTGAGGTGAAACATCTGCATTAGTTTTAAAGAAACGGCTGAAATAATGTTCGTCATCATAACCCAATTCGTAGGCAATTTCTTTTACGGCTTTATTGGTTAAATACAATTCTCGTTTAGCTTCAATAATTATTCTTTCCGAAATTAAGTCGGTTAGTGTTTTGTTGAAGTAATTCTTAGAGAGTTTTGCTAATGCTTTTGGTGAAATATTTAGCAGATCTGCGTAATTTCCAGCCGAATGTTTGGTTTTGAAATTGAGTTCGATGGCATCTTTTAGATTTTGAAGAATAGCGGGTTCTTTTGAATCTGGAACCGATTTTAGTTCTTCCAACTGCTCTGTTTTTAGTCTTGATGCTGTAATTAAAAATATCTTTAAGTATGATATAAGCAGTTCGTATTGTGCCAATTCAGCATTTTGAATTTCAGCTTTCATTTGTTCAATAACCATTTTGAAAGTTAGCAGCGCTTGTTCTGTAACGTGAACATAAGGAGGCTGATAAATATTATTGAACAAAACGCCGTTACATGAAACTTCTTTTTGATGCATATGAATGCAATAAAAATCAGGATGAAAATGAATCGCAATTCCTTCAATTGGCTCGTTTACGCAAAGCATAAAAGGCTGATAAGGTGAAAAGGCGAGAAGTGAGTTTTCTTCAAATTGATGTTCTGCAAAGTCAGCTTTAACTTTGCCTTTTCCTTTGGTTACCCAAATCAAAGAGTAATAATTGTTTCGCTGTAAATGATCGAAATGGCTGTTATCATCAAACGAAAGAATTTTAAATGCTAAATTGCCATTTTGCGGATTTATCAAAGTTGAAACATTTGAAGAACTCATGTGTAAATAGTGTTTTTGTAAGTATAAAGATAGTTATGAAATAAATTCACAACTATCCTTATAAATTGTTTTTTGTTATAGCGTGCTTGTGTTTAATTATACTGCTGGAAAATCAATTTCAGTATTAGCAGCGTTGTTGAAATAGTTTGTTAAAACATTTAAAGCAACATGAGCAATAGTTTCAGCAATTTCTGCGTCAGAAACTCCTGCATTTTTAGCTTTATTAACATCTTCATCGTTTACTAAACCATTTTTACTAATTAAAGTTTTAGCTAATTGTAATATTGCTTCTGTTTTAGTGTCTGCTGAATTTCCTGTTCTTGCTGCTTTTAAAACCTCTGGATCTGCCTTAACTAATTTTTCTCCAATAAAGGTGTGAGCTGCTAAACAATAATCACAAGAATTGCTTTCTGAAACTGCTAATGCAATTAATTCGCCAGTTTTTGCGCTTAGTTTTCCGTGGCTCAATGCGCCGCTCAAATTCAAATATCCTTCAAGAACTGCTGGAGAATTTCCCATTGTTCTCATCATGTTTGGAACTACGCCTAATTTTGCTTGTACAGCGTTGAATAAATCTTTAGTTTTTCCTGTTACTTCTTCTGGGTTTAATGCTGTTAATCGTGTCATTTTATTTAAATTTTAAATGTTATTATTTGTTGATGTCTTTTGACATTACAAAGGTGCGACGATTACAGATCTTAGAACATGGAGGATTTACGCTATGTGATGGACAATTTTCCCTGATAGTTATTTTAAACAAAGAAATCCTCGATTACCATTTGTAATCGAGGATTTTTGTCTCATTTTCCACTCTTAATCTACAGTTCTATGATCTCAAAACTGCGACTGCGACTGAGACTGCGACTATTTCAAAATACCGCCAACGGCCTGAACTGTTGTAGCATGATAACCGGATTTTGCTTTTTCGAAAATCTGTTTAGCCCAAACTTTTCCTTCGGGAGTTTTAATCATTTCTTTATAAAGCATCATTATAGATCCCGTTCTGCTGGTTCCAATTAAAAATTGTTCAATTGCAGGATATGCTGGTTTGTATTGATGTATTAATGCTTGAACAAACCATTGACGTTTAATGATGAAATTTCCACCTTTAGTAAAGTTAAATTCACTGTCAATTGCTTCCATTTCTTTAGCTGTGATATCTGTTGGAAGGTGGTCTATAAAATGTTGTTTTTCTGCAGTTGTTGTAATTTTTTGGCTTAAACCTTTTACTCCAGTTTCTCTCCAGCTATTTTGGATTTTATCGATAGCATCAAAATCTGCGGAACTTACCGTTGTTATGTTTGACGGAATTCCAGGTTTGTAAATCCAATCTTCCAGTTTGATTTTGTCTGCTAAAGTTTTATCTCCTTTGATAAGGTTTTCGTTAAGATATTTTACAAAATCCTCTGTTGTAATTGATTTAAATGCATGTGCATCGAAATAGTTTTTAATGAAAATATCAAATTTTTCACGTCCAACAGCATTTTCAATGACTCTTAAAAAAGCATAACCTTTTACATACGGAATCATACTGATTCCGTCATCAGGATTTCTTCCCGTTAAAGATACTTTTAATCTTGTGTCAGGACTTGTATCTCCATATTCAGCAACATTATCGACTAATTCTTTGCGTGTGATAACATTTTGCATTTCAAATTCTTTCTTTCCAAAAATAGCTTCTCCAATACGATGTTCAACATAAGTCGTAAAACCTTCGTTTAACCAAATATCATCCCAAGTTGCATTTGTAACTAAATTTCCGCTCCAGCTGTGGCCTAATTCGTGTGCCAATAAACTAGTTAACGAGCGATCTCCAGCAATAACTCCTGGTGTTAAAAAAGTAAGGTTTGGATTTTCCATTCCGCCATAAGGAAAACTTGGAGGTAAAACCAAAACGTCGTAGCGTCCCCAGCGATAAGGTCCGTACAATTTTTCGGCAGCAACAACCATTTTTCCTAGTTCAGCAAATTCATAAGCAGCACTTTTTAAAACAGATGGTTCGGCATAAACACCAGTTCTGTTGTCGATTGCTTTAAACTCCATATCTCCAACGGCAATCGCCATTAAATAAGACGGAATTACTTTGTCTTGTTTGAAAGTGTAAACTCCAGTATCATTTTTCTTCTGCGGATTTGCTGCGCTCATTACAGCTAATAAATCTTTCGGAGCGGTAACTTTTGCATTGTAAGTAAAACGAATTCCCGGAGAATCCTGACATGGAATCCATGTTCTTGACCAAACACTTTCTCCTTGCGAAAATAAAAAGGGTTTCTTTTTATCTGCTGTTTGTTCTGGTTTCAACCATTGTAATGCAACAGCATCTTTAGTTGTGTTGTAGTAAATATTTACTTTGGTTGTATTTGGTTCAATTGTAATACGAAGCGGTTTTCCGTGAAATTCAGTAGCTGCACCTAGTTCAAATTTGGTTTCTTTTTCGTCGTCGCCTAAAGTAACTTTTGTTATCTCTAATGTGTTTTCATCGAAAATTATTTCATTTCCTTTGCTGATATTGTCAATTAGCCAGGAAGCTTTTCCTGAAATAGTCTGTGTGTCAAAGTCTACTTTAATATCTAGATCAAGATGTTTTACAACTGCAAGTTCTGGTTTAGAGTAGCTGTGTTCGTCTATGACAGCTGTTGTTTTTTCCGTTTGGTCTTTTTTCTGGCAGGCAATTACTGTCAGAAATAAAGCTGCAAGGATTAGTTTTTTCATTTTATGAAGTATTGAATTTAGAATGAAAATTAAACAAAAAATCCCGTTTTGAGTAAACAAAACGGGATTTAAATATAAAAATTTACCTTCGATTAAGCTCAGGCTGACAAAAAAAATTATGCCAACATTGTAACTGGGCTTTCGATGTATTGTTTTAATGTTTGTAAGAATTGAGCGCCAGTTGCACCGTCAATTGTTCTGTGGTCACATGCTAATGATAACATCATTGTGTTTCCAACTACGATTTGACCGTTTTTAACTACTGGTTTCTCAACAATTGCACCTACAGAAAGGATTGCAGAGTTTGGCTGATTGATAATTGAATTGAATTCAGTAATACCAAACATTCCAAGGTTAGATACTGTAAAAGTACTTCCTTCCATTTCTTGCGGTCCTAATTTTTTGTTTTTAGCTCTTCCTGCAAGGTCTCTTACAGAAGCACCAATTTGAGATAAACTCATAGCATCTGTAAATTTCAATACAGGAACTACTAATCCGTCTTCAACAGCTACAGCAACACCAATATTTACGTGGTGGTTGATGATGATAGCATCCTCTTTCCACTGAGAGTTGATTTTTGGGTGTTTTTTCAATGCTAAAGCACAAGCTTTAATTACCATATCATTGAAAGATACTTTTGTATCAGGAACTGTATTGATAGTTGCTCTTGCGCCCATTGCTTCGTCCATACTTACTTCGATCACTAAGTTGTAGTGAGGTGCAGTAAATAAAGATTCTGCCAAACGTTTAGCGATAATCTTACGCATTTGAGAGTTTTTGATCTCTTCTGTGTAAACTTCTCCAGCAGGAACAAATACTTTTGGTGCAGCAGGAGCAGAAGCTTCTTGTTTTGCATCAGCGGTTTTAGCGGCAGGTTGTTCTTGAGCAGATGGAGTAAAGTTCTCGATATCGCTTTTTACAATACGTCCGTTTTCTCCAGATCCTTTAACCTGTGATAATTGAATTCCTTTGTCAGAAGCGATTTTCTTAGCTAAAGGTGAAGCTAAAATTCTTCCTCCATTTGATGAAGTGTCAGCCGTTGGTTCTGTTGCTTTTTCAGCAGCAGGAGCAGCTTTTGTTTCTTCTGCAGCAGGTGCACTTGCAGGTGCAGCGCCTCCGGCAGTATGGTTATCAGCAATTCCAGAAATATCAGTTCCTGCAGGTCCGATGATAGCTAATAAACTGTCAACAGGAGCAGTGTTTCCTTCTTGAATTCCGATGTATAATAATGTTCCAGCATTGAATGACTCAAACTCCATTGTAGCTTTGTCTGTTTCAATTTCTGCTAAAATATCTCCTTCAGCTACAGCGTCGCCTTCTTTTTTCAGCCAAGTTGCTACTGTACCTTCTGTCATTGTATCACTCAAACGCGGCATAGTTACAACTACAACCCCTTTTGGTAATTCAGTAGCTGCTTTTGCAGGGGCAGCAGTTTCAGTTTTTGCTTCTGCAGCAGGAGCATCTTCTTTAGCTTCTGCCTTTGGCGCTTCAGCAGCAGCAGGAGCGTCACCACCAGCTAAAAGAGCAGAAATATCTTCTCCTTCTTTACCGATGATTGCAAGTAATGAATCAACAGGAGCAGTTTCTCCAGCTTGAATTCCGATATGTAAAAGAGTTCCTTCGTTAAAAGATTCGAACTCCATTGTTGCTTTGTCTGTTTCAATTTCAGCAAGGATATCTCCTTCGCTAATTTTGTCGCCTACTTTTTTTAACCAAGTCGCTACCGTTCCTTCCGTCATAGTATCGCTCAAACGAGGCATTGTTACTTTAATAGCCATAATTAATTATAGTTTATGAGGTGTAAATGGATAGTCTTCTTGTGCGTATACTACATCGTATAATTGTTGTAATTCTGGATATGGAGATTCTTCAGCGAATTTCGCACACTCTTCAACTAAGTCTTTAACTCTTTGGTCAATTACTTCAATTTCTTCGTCAGTAGCATATTTTTGATCCTTAATTACATCAAGAACTTGTGTAATTGGGTCGATTTTTTTATATTCTTCAACTTCTTCTTTAGAACGGTACAATTGTGCATCAGACATAGAGTGTCCTCTGTAACGGTATGTTTTCATTTCAAGGAAAGTTGGTCCGTCGCCGCGACGCGCTCTTTCGATAGCTTCGTGCATAGCTTCGGCAACTTTTACTGGGTTCATTCCATCAACAGGTCCGCAAGGCATTTCATAACCTAAACCTAGTTTCCAGATGTCAGTGTGGTTTGCAGTTCTTTCTACAGAAGTTCCCATTGCGTAACCATTGTTTTCAACGATAAATACAACTGGCAATTTCCATAACATAGCCATATTGAAAGCTTCGTGTAAAGAACCTTGTCTTGCAGCTCCGTCACCAAAATAAGTCATAGTAACACCGCCAGTGTTGAAATATTTATCAGCAAAAGCTAAACCAGCTCCTACTGGAATTTGTCCTCCAACAATTCCGTGACCACCATAAAAACGGTGCTCTTTAGAGAAAATGTGCATAGAACCTCCCATACCTTTAGAAGTTCCTGTTACTTTTCCTAAAAGTTCTGCCATTACATTTCTAGGATCAACTCCCATACCAATTGGCTGAACGTGGTTTCTGTAAGCAGTAATCATTTTATCTTTGGTCAAATCCATAGCGTGCAGTGCACCAGCTAATACAGCTTCTTGACCATTATATAGGTGTAGAAAACCTCTAACTTTTTGTTGAATGTATAATGCTGCAAGTTTGTCTTCAAACTTTCTCCAAAGCAGCATGTCCTCATACCACTTTAAATATACCTCTTTTGTAACTTCTTTCATCTGAATTCTTTCTTTTGCTAAAGTTGTTTGTGTTATCGATTATTGTGCCTGTAACGCAAAATAGTTTCCTCCCACAAATTTGCGCCCGAAAGGTCGGGATGCAAAAATAAGACATTACATTTAAGAACTAAAATTTAATGACTACTTTTTGGCTTTTTTTTACAAGAACTTTTTATCAAACATTAAAGGGAGTAAATTTTTCAATGATGATGATTTATAAACTTCGCCAATTTCACCCATAAAATAGATTTCTATTGGTGTGTCTTGTTTTATTTCATATTCTGCAATTGACTGTCGGCATGAGCCACAAGGCGGAATAGGAGCGGTGGTTGGATTTGTGTCGGAGGCTGCCGTAATGGCCATTTTCACTATTTTGGCTTCAGGGTAAACGCTTCCTGCATGAAAAATTGCTACTCTTTCTGCGCAAAGTCCAGATGGATATGCCGCATTTTCTTGGTTGGAACCTAAAACAATTTTTCCGTTATCTAAAAGTAGAGCTGCACCCACTCTAAATTTCGAATAAGGAGCGTAGGCTTTTTTTCTGATATCCACCGCTTGATTCATTAAATCCTGAATTTCTTCTGGAAGTTCTTTTAAATTATCGAATATTGTAAATGAAGTTGTTATATTGATTTCTTTCATCTGTTTTTAAGGGAAAAAAAATCCAAATTCCTAAAATGAGGGAATTTGGATTGAATTGTTTTTATTTTAATGTAATTTCTTTAGTATGTTTCGTATTTGTCTCCAAAATTAAACGTTAAAGAGAAACGAAGTGTATTTTCTAAAGGATTTTTTATTTTAGATGCTGAGAATAGATACGACACATCAATTTTCATAATGTTGTATTTAAATCCTGCTCCTAAAGAGAAAAATTGTTTAGCACCTTTTTCTGGGCTTTCGTGGTAGTATCCTAAACGCATTGCAAACGAATCTTGATACATATATTCTGCAGCAACGCTATAAGTAACCTCTTTTATTTCTTCGCTAAATCCACCTGGAGCATCTCCAAATGATTTGAAAACTCCTTGGAACCATCCAATATCATTGTAGTTTCTATAACCGGCATCTGTTGCTTCTTGTTGAGAGATATCTTCTGGATCATCAAAATCTCCGTCTCCATTTGCATCTACCGCAGTTCCTAGGCCTGGAGGAGTTGGAACTAAAAGTTTGGTAAGTTCAGCGCTTAAAGTAAGTTTGTTGTAGTCATCAAAAATAAAATCAAATCCGCCGCCTAATCTTAAATTAGCTGGAAGAAAGTTGCTGCTTACATCATCATTATCGTAGCTTATTTTTGGACCTAAATTCTGAAAGTTAATTCCGGCTCTCCATCTACCGTTGAAATCTTGATAAGCAATTTCTTCTGATTGATAAAAAGCAGCTACATCAACAGCAAAAGAACTTGCGGATGTTGCGTCAACTTCTTCAGAAGCAACTTTTAGATTAGAATTTATAAAACGTCCTGCAACTGCCATCGAGAATTTTTCACTTAGTTTTAGTGAGTAAGATCCGTCTAAGGCAAATTCGTTTGGATTTACTTCTCTCACAGCTTCATTAGGATCTCCTGTGTACCTTAGTTCAATTCCTCCAAAACCAAAATAACGGAAACTACCAGCAAAAGCACTTTTTTCATTGATTTTGTTGTAGTACGTTACCTGACCTAGCGAAATATCGTTGGCAAGGTCTGTTAAGTAAGGTGTATAACTAATAGAAAGACCCTGGGCATCTTCTGAAAATGCATATTTTGCAGGATTCCATTGTTGTGAGAAAACGTCGGCAGAAGTAGCGACACCTTGGTCGGCTAAACCTGCTGCTCTAGCATCTGCAGCTACTAATAAAAAAGGAACTCCAGTTACAATAGGTCTTGATTCCTGAGCCTTTGAAGTGCAGAAAATAAAGAAACAAATTAATAATAGTGATATTTTTTTCATTTATGGGACTAATGTTTTGGTGGTGCAAATATATATAATATTATAGGATGACAAGCTTTTCGTATTTTTCTGCTTTTTTATTTGTCAAATTTGATTTTACCGTAAGCTTATAAATATACACTCCTTTTCCGATTCTGTCTCCAAAATCATCTTTACCATCCCACGTTATATCTCGTGATAAAAATCCTTCTGTTGTTATTGTTTGATTTTTTGTCCAAACAACTTTTCCAGTAATTGTCATTACCTGAACTTGTACGTCCAGCGGTTCGTATGGTCTATTGTGCGAGAACCAAAACTGGGTATAGGTTGAAAAAGGGTTTGGGTAATTAAGAACGTGTGATAATGTTAATGATTCGTCTCCAACAACTGTAAATTGAATCTCGCTGGTAACAGGATTGTTATATACATCCCAAGCGGTAAAACTTATAGTGTGTAATCCTGGTGCTAAATTCCTAAAAGGGAAACGCAGATTTCCATTTGTGTAATCGTCTAGTTTTGTTTGGTAATAATCGTTCAAAATATAAGGATTACTAACGTCTCCATCTAAAATTGCGACAATATCATGTCCGATTCCGCTTGCTGTATTGATTCCGTTTTCGTCTTCTAGGAAGGCTAAAAGAAATGGAGATTCGTTTGTTATTCCTCCAGATACAAAAGTTTCATCGTTCATATATAACTTAACTTTTGGACTTATATTGTCCTGAGGTGCATTTTCGTTAATTCCTCCAATTTTAATGATATTATTATAACCTGTTTGGTTTTCTAAAGCTTCATTTTTCTTCGAATAAAAGCTGATTCTTCCATTGTCAACCGGAATTCTAATGTCTCTCGGAACAACAAAACTAAATTCAAATTGTCCATTAGTTACAGATGCATTTCCTCTAAAAATTGTTTCTCCCAAGGTTTTGAATTGTATTGGCGGACTAAAACCATCATTGTTCAAGGTTGAATTTGTAATCATTTTGTCAAAAATAGCAGTGGCTAATTCTCCATTATAATTGCTTAAAAGAGTGTTGTTTTCATCTGTGATTTCTCCCGATATTTTAATTTTTGAAAGTGATTTTAAATCGGGTATTGGCTGTGAAATCACAATATCATTCACTTTTGTTAAATTAATTCGGGGTTTTGGAATCGCCAGCATTAATGCAGGGTCACCTATATATACGACAACATTGCTGGCAGAACTTGGTCTTTCGTTTTTGGAAATTCTTAAAGATTCTGCAATGCTGTTATATTGATTTGAGCCGTAAGAAAGAAGATTCTTGCTTAGGATATCGTTGAAGTCTTCTGCATTTGACTGACCGATTTCTCGAATTGTTGTCAGCATCGAAATCGCGCCTCCTTTAGGATTCCAAAAAACGTATTCTCCAGCTGTTGGTCTTGTGGGGTCATCAAATCTCGAAAATTCGCAGGTAATAGTAATAAATAAAGGATACTTATATTGATTGTTAAGATTTTGACTGTCTGATTTTTCCCAAATACGTTCACTTGCTAATCCGTCTTCACCTCCATGTCCTAGATAATTGAAAACCAATGCGCCTTTCTCAAAAGCATTAAAAAAATCAGTTCGAGCTTTAGGATATCTTGCTCCGCCGGCAGAAGCTTCCTGCGTGTAAGCGTCCAGAAGTATTTTTTCAATGTTAAAAAAAGGCTTTTCTGTGGCGATTACATCTGCAAGAGAATTTTGTCGGGACTGTAGTGTTTCGTCTCCAGATGTGTCAGAATCATCGCTGATTAAAACAACATTATTTCGCCAGTTTCCGTACGATTTTGCGTCATGATATTCTAAAACTTTATTAACCATTTCCTGAGCCTGTGCGTTATCTGATACTAACATACGTCCAACTGCTATGTCAATTCCGCTAAATGGATAAGATACAATTCCTTCGCTGGCATCCATGAGCCCAAAAAAGTCATCAGAAGCAAATCCAGCTTCTCCTACCGTATTGCTTGTTAGCGATTGATATATAGGTACAATATTAGTATTGTTGGAAATTCGGTCTTTATAGTCGTAAGACGCGTCGCCGAATAGATTTAAATATTTTATTCTTTTTTCAGAAGATGATGCATTCTCGTAAACATATCTAACAAAATTTCTGATTGCCGCAATGTCTTGTTTTCCTGATGAAAATTCTTGGTAGATATTTTCTAATGAAACTACTTTTACATTTAGGTTTGAACTGCTGCGATGAAAAACGGCCAGTCTTTCTGCTTGAGCAGTTAGGGATTTTGGTGATATAATTAAATAGTCTATATCTTGAATGCTATTTTGGTTGTTTCGAAAAATGGTGCCTTTTAAATTCTGATTGGCAATTTTTGACTGATTTTCCTTTAACGGTGTATAGTAGTCAGAAGGGTCAATTGCAATATATTTTCGCACTTCTCCGAGATTGGCTTTAAAGCTTAAAGTGCTCTGACTTGCATTTTCGATTTTTAATACATTATATAGGTCTGTTACGTCCCAAATTTGTGTTATTCCAGATGCATTTCCAATTGTGTAATTTACAACACCTGCTACACCGCCTGCATCATTATATTGAAATGAAAATTGTTTGCCTGTTCCTAAAAGTCTTCGCTTTGCAGTTAAATTGATATAGTCAAGGTAGCCTTTTGAGCCTGGTACGCCATTATTGTTATAGGTGAGTTTTATTTTAACGTTGTCTGTTCCTGTGAATGTGGTGTTGGAAGGAAGATTTCCGTTGTAATATTTAGTGTCCGAGTTTGTTATTAGTGAAGGAAAACTTATGGTTCCAACACTCTGCCCATTTGCTGCAATTGTAAAAGAAGTAGAAGTAAACGAGGCTGATGCTGCTTTTACTTCTATTTTTACAGGAATAGAAGTGTCGAGATTTGGAAAGTTGAACGAAAATTCCTGTTCCTGATTAATATCAAATGATTCCCCGAGCCATTGACGGCCTAAATGAACAATATTGTTTTGGTCGATTTCATGAAATTGATAGTCATCAAACGTGTTTAGCTCTAAAGTAGTGCTTGCTGTGGGTTGATTTAAGTTCGGAATTCTCTTTCCCTCAGAACCTGTGCTAGTTACGTAGTAATAGGAATTAGCATCGTATAAATTGATATTGGTTTGGTTTTCTGAATTCCAGTTTTCAGTTCCTTCTGCATAAAAAAGAATATAGTCTTCATTATCGAAAACACCATCATTTTCGCCAATTATCTGAATTGCGTTTTCAGTTAAGTCATCTGGATAGTAAGTACTATTGGATAGCGGAAGCATTCTGCCGCCGTTTCCGTAGATTTTTATTCTTCGCGGATCCACTTTTGAAGGATCAAAGCCTAAACTTTGCAAAAACGACTTGCTTATTTTGTAAACACCTGATTTTTGGATGTAAAATCGGTACCATTCTCCAGAAGCTAGAACAGAATTTGAAATTGCGGCTGTTTTTTGAAATGAGGAATTACTGTTAATTTTTGCGGTTGAGCTATTAATGAAATAAGAAAATGATCTAATGCGTTTAAAGCTGTTTCCTTCCTTTATTATAGGATACAGAAAAAGAAAAACTTGTTTTAAGTCCCTTGAATTTGTAATAAATAAAGACTCATTAGCTTTCTCTGGGATGTTTTCAACTGCAAGATCACCGAGTTCAGTTCTGGAAACCTGCTCGTAAATAATATTGCTAATCTGTACTGAGCTGCCGTTTGAAATGTTTGTCTGACTGATATTTTGGAGGAATGTTATGCTTTTTTTTGTCATATCGAAGCGAAAACTGCTTCCTTCAAAGTACGGAATCGTGATTTTATTTTCACCGTAATTTACCTCCTTCTTGTTTTGCCAATTGATCGTTATACTCCCATTTAACTGACAAAATGAAAGAATTGGGATCAAAAAAATAGAGATGAAAATTACCTGTTTCATTAGTTTGAAAAGCGAAATTTAATTAAAAAATAATTATTAAGTAAAAATATAGTATTTCATGTTACAGTAATAATAAAAAGTATATTTTTGCGTTCGTAATTAAAGGTTATTTTCTGCTAAAAAACAGCAAAATAAAATTATTAGAACAGATGTTGCTAATTAAATGTTAATTATTATATTGCAGCACCTAAATTTATCACCTAAGAATGAGTATGAAAGTAAACAAAATTGTAGCCTTGCAGTTAATGATGTCAATTGTATTGATGTTGGGCACGGCTAGTTGTAGCAAAAAATCTAGTTCCACTCAAGCTTCTAGAGCAACTGGCTGGGATGTAGATAGTCAGAATGGAACTGCTGCTAGAAATGCAGGTAAAAAACAACAGGCTGGTCCTGGTTTAGTTTTTGTTGAAGGAGGTACGTTTACTATGGGTAAAGTACAGGATGATGTTATGCATGATTGGAATAACACGCCAACTCAACAGCACGTTCAATCATTCTATATGGATGAAACCGAAGTTACGAACGGTATGTACTTAGAATACCTAGAATGGTTAAAGAAAGTTTTCCCGCCAACGGAAGAAAATTACAAAAATATCTACGAAGGAGCATCTCCGGATACTCTTGTGTGGAGAAATCGTTTAGGATATAACGAAACGATGACAAATAACTATTTAAGACACCCATCTTATGCTAACTACCCAGTAGTTGGTGTTAACTGGATTCAAGCTGTTGAATTTAGTAAATGGAGAACAGACCGTGTGAACGAAGCTGTTCTTGAAAAAAGCGGGTATCTTAAAAAAGGTGCTAAAACACAAGATGTTAGTGCTGAAAGTTTGTTTAATACTGAAGCTTATTTAGCTTCTCCATCTACAACTTATGGTGGAAATGAAGAATTGGTATTAAAGAAAAATCCAAATGGAAAAAGACCTAAAGCAGGTAAAGATGGAGTAGTGCCAGAAGAGAAAAATGTATATGCACAACGTTCTTCTGGAATTATTTTACCAGAATACAGACTTCCTACTGAAGCAGAATGGGAGTATGCAGCTGCTGCTGATGTTGGACAAAGAGAATATAATATCTACAAAGGTCAAAAGAAATATCCTTGGTCTGGAGATTATACACGTTCTAACAAACGTAAAAATAGAGGTGATCAATTGGCTAACTTTAAACAAGGAAACGGTGATTACGGTGGAATTGCAGGATGGTCAGATGATGGAGCAGATATTACAAATGCTGTAAAAAGTTATGCACCAAACGATTTCGGTCTATATGATATGGCTGGAAACGTTGCAGAATGGGTTGCCGACGTTTACAGACCTATTATCGATAATGAAGCAAATGATTTCAACTACTATAGAGGAAATCAATATGGTAAGAATAAAATTGGTAAAGATGGTAAGCTAGAAATTGTTTCAACTACATCTATTAAATACGATACTTTAAGTAACGGTAAAGTTGTAGCAAGAAACCTTCCAGGAGAAATCGCTCAAGTACCAGTTGACGAACAAGAAACTTATTTGAGACAAAACTTCAGTACAAGTGATAATATCAACTACAGAGATGGTGATAAACAATCTTCTAGATATTTTGACTTTGGAGATTCTGAATCAGGATCTAAAGCAGATCAAGCAATGTACAACTCTCCTAAACATAATGTTACAACAGACAGTTTAGGTAAGATGATTAGAAAATATGATAACTCTAGTAAACGTACTACTTTAATCGACGATAAAGTAAGGGTTTACAAAGGTGGATCTTGGAGAGATAGAGCTTACTGGTTAGATCCAGCTCAAAGAAGATACTTCCCTCAAGATATGGCAACTGACTATATTGGTTTCAGATGTGCAATGTCTAGAGTTGGTTCAAAATCTGAAAAGAGAAAATCTCCTAGAAACTAAGATTTAGAAATTCAAGTATAAAAAATTCCAAATTCCAAAAGCTGTATATTCAGTCTGGAATTTGGAATTTTTTTATTGTTTTTTTTCTATTTTTATGACTTATTAAAAATCTTATAAATGAATATTCAAGACATTCATAACTTGTTTTTGCAGTGCAGTTCTCTTTCTATAGATACAAGAAAGATTGAAAAGAATTCAATGTTTTTTGCAATTAAAGGAGAAAACTTTGACGCTAATACTTTTGCCAAAGAAGCTTTAGATCTAGGGGCTTTGTTTGTTGTAATTGACAATAAATCTTATTTTATTGATGAGCGAACTATTTTGGTTGAAAATAGTTTAGAAACACTTCAGAAATTAGCAAAATTTCATCGCGCTTATTTAGGACTGCCAATTGTTGCGTTAACAGGAAGTAATGGAAAGACTACAACTAAGGAGTTGATAAATGTAGTGCTTTCAAAAAAGTTTAGAACAAAAGCTACAATTGGAAACTTAAACAATCATATTGGTGTTCCGTTAACTTTGCTTTCGTTTACCAAAGAGACAGAGATTGGAATTGTTGAAATGGGTGCTAACCATCAAAAAGAAATCGAATTTTTATGCCAGATAGCACAACCGGATTTTGGCTATATCACGAATTTTGGAAAAGCACATTTGGAAGGTTTTGGCGGAGTTGAAGGTGTTATTGCGGGTAAGAGTGAGATGTATCAATATCTTGCAGCAAACCAAAAGACTGTCTTTGTAAACTTAGAAGATCCTATTCAAATCGAGAAATCTAAAGGGATTAAGTCTTTTACTTTTGGAGTGAAAAAAGAAAATGCAGATTTAAATATTCAAGAAATATCGGCAGATCCGTTTGTTACTGTCAGCTATGATAATTTTGCAATTGAATCACATTTAATTGGACTTTACAATGCAAATAATATCAATGCGGCAGTTGCTATTGGCGAATATTTTGAAGTAAAAGAAAGCGATATAAAAGCTGCGATTGAAAATTATATTCCTGCGAATAATAGGTCTCAGATGATGCAAAAAGGTTCAAATGAAATCATTCTAGATGCATATAATGCAAATCCCAGCAGTATGGCTGTAGCAATTACTAATTTTCTTCAGTTAAATAACAGCAATAAAATTATGATTCTTGGCGATATGTTTGAATTAGGAAACGACAGTTTATACGAACATAAAGTTATAGTAGATTCGCTGGCAGCACAAAATCAAGCATTATGCTTTTTAATTGGAAAGTCGTTTTATGCTAATCAGATTCAGAAAGAAAATTTAAGGTTTTTTGAAACTTTTGATTCACTAGCAGTATACTTAAAAGACTTTAAATTTGACTCCAATACTATTTTAATTAAAGGTTCCAGAGGAATGGCTTTGGAGCGAACTTTAGAGTATATTTCTTAAAATAACATAAAGCCATCCCAATAACGGATGGCTTTATTTTTAGATTAGATAGTCATTAGAAACCCAATTAGGTTTTCTTTTTTATTTAAACCTAGTTTTTTTCTCAAACGGTAACGGGCAAGCTCCACTCCTCCTGTCGAAATATTCATGATTTCGGCTATTTCTTTAGTAGACATATTCATTAATAAATAGGTCGATAAATCTAACTCTCTTGGAGAAATGGTTGGGTATTGGCCCTTAAGTCGTTTCAGGAACTCAAAATGCACGTTCTTAATGTGTTTTTCCAGGTCCTTCCAGCTCTTGTCAGTATTAACTTCTTTTACAATACTTTTATGCAGCTTACTGAACTCGGATTTAGTGTTGTCGTCTAATATGCTGGTATCGATATCTTTAAGTTTATGAATAATTCCATTTAAAACTTTGTTCTTTTTTACAACTTGTAAAGAGTTGTTTACTAGTTCTTTATCCTTCGCTAAGATTTTAATTTGAAGCTTATCATTTTTAAGTTTTTCAATCTCTTTTTCAAGGTCATGCTGTTCATGTCTGATCTTAGATTCTTTTTCTAGGTACAATCTTCTTTGTTCGATTGTTTCGTAATATTTGTTTTTTCTTATTTTGGATTTAATTCTAATGGAGATTACGTAAGCTCCTAATAAAATTAAAATCAAATAAAATAAATAGGCTAAGAAATGTCTGTACCATGGTGGAGAAACCGTAAATTCAACTTCAGTAATATTAGACTCAATTCCGTAGCTGTTTCGCGCTTTTAATTTCATTACATAATTACCTTCTCTCAAATTGGTATATTCTTTTATAGAAGTCGACGACCATCCTCTCCAGTTTTCTTCAAAAGGCTCCAATTTGTAAGAGTACATTACATTTTCCTGATTTTCGTATGTTGGAGAAGCAAACGTAAATTTTACACGGTTGTACTTATAAGGTATATTGTAAGATTCTGTTTTATTGGAAATATTACCCGTCAAAATCGTATCTCCAGGAAAAGAAAAGCTCTCAATAAAAGCTTTCGGTTTTGTCATAAATGTATTCGATATAGTCGAATTATAGTGCGCTAAACGATCTGTCAGCCCTATAAAAATGTTTTGGGGATCAACAGCATTTACAGATATATAATTGTTTACTAAATTTCCAGTCAAATTTGAAAATATGGCTTGCTTCTTAGTAAAAGTTCCATTTTGGTTTTTGACTACTACTCCTAGAGATTCGTTGAATGCGTACCATAAATTCCCAGAAGGATCTTCAATTAAAGTATTGATAGTTGGAATTCCTTTGAATAAAGCGGTAATTTTTTTGTCCTCGAAAAAAGCTTCCTGTTCAACAGAATATCTAAAAAAATGATTTTTAACTTGAAAATATACCTTATTATTGATGTTTTGTAAACTGTTTATTGGGCCTTTGTATTTTTCTGAAATATTAGTATGTTTTTTCATGAAATCGAATCTCTTCAAATCGTCTGAAAGTTTTACTTGGTATAGAAACGGATTTTTCTTCAGCCATAGATAGTTCTCATCGATTTCTACAGAAAAGTTGTTTGTAGTTTCATCGAATCCTTTTACTTGATGAAGATAGTCGTATCCAGTTGCAGATTTCTTGAAAACAGAGAAGCCGTTGTAGCTTTCTCCAATAATATAGTTTTCGTGATTCGGGATTTTTTTGAATCCAAAATATCCTTTTGTGTCTAATATTTTCGAAACTCTATTATTTTCAATAATTAAAGCACCGCTGTTACTAGCGCAGACAAGTACATCATTTAGAACTTGAATATTCCAAACTTGAGAAATTGTCCCTTCGACTCTTGTAAACGGACTATCCTTAAAAGATTTTTCCCAAGGATGGTAAAATAAACCCTGGTTAGTAGCAACATAGAGATTTCCATTGAAAGTTGTTGAAGCATAGACGGTTCCTATATTATAACTGTAGTCAAAATATGAGAATGGAGAATTTTCATTAATAAATGTAATACCATTGTCAAGTCCAAGCCATATATTGTTTTTATTGTCGACAAAAGAGGCAAGAATCGTATTATTTTGAAGACCTTTCTGTCTGTTTAAATGCTGAATAATTTTTCCGTTTAAATCACAAATAATCGCGCCATCCAAGACAGAGTTAAGAACAATAAATTTGTTCTTTATAATAGAGCCACCAAGAGAAGTATTTTTTTTGATAAAATCATTTGCTTCTGTTGCCCAAGGTTTTATTATGCCATTTTCAGATATAAAAATACCTTTCTCCAAAGTTGCGTACAATAATCTATTATTAGGCAACGGGAAAAGAGACCAGATTTCCTTATCATTAAAAATTGTAGTGCCTTTAACGGCCGTTAATCTTCTGTTTCTATATTCTAGTACACCAAGAGTTTTATCCTGAAAATAAAGACGGTTGTTGACTAAAAATGAAAATTGAAATTTATGCGGCGCGTTTAAGGTGGTTATTTTTTCGTTTTTTAAGAAAAATACTTTGCTGAAAGATTGAAAAATTACCTCTCCTCTAAAAAGATGAATTCTCCAGATTAAATTGATGTTTTCCTTGTCAATTGGACTTAGTAAGTTGTATAAAGAGTGGTATTTTAAAATTCCTTTTTCGTCAATTTTAAAATATCCAAATTCGTTATTTCCTCCAACAAAGATTCTTCCTGAGTTATCAATCTTTAAACTTCTAATTTCTGATTTATTTGGTAATGAATATTTGTGCCAGTTCGACCCGTCAAACTGAATCAAGCCGCTGTTGTTTGCAAAATAGATATTTCCGTTTTTATCTTGGTCAATACTCCAGTTTTGAGTGCCTCCTTTATATTCGGATCTTTTATAGTTTTTAATATCGGGTATTCCAATATTTTTTACCTGAGAAAAACTTATGTTTTGTATGAAAAATAGTAATGCAAGTATAAAAGTTCTAACTATGAATTTCATAAAATTTTAAATGTATTTTTATTAGAAATGCGTAATAATGTCGTTTGATTGTTGATTTTTCAATCTGATTAAATCTCTTTTTTTAAATTATTTTTAATTTACATCGTTATAGTTGATGTTAAACTAATGTAATATACGTTTTTTTTAATTAACATTTTTATAACAAAATTTTATTAAAGCTAATTTACAGTAAATTAATATATTAAAAAAAAAATGTTGTGTTTTTGTAGTGTAAGATTATTTAGTTTGAAGTGTTTTTGTAAAGAATTTTAATTCTATATAATTAAAATTTAACATTATAATTGCATTAAATTACTAATTAATTAACCAAAATTTTTAGAAAAATGAAATTGACAAAATTACTTATTTTTTGTATTTCGTCTTTACTGTTTTCAGTTATCGCATTTGCTCAGGATGTTACGGTAACTGGAATTGTTAATGATGAAAGCGGATTACCCGTCCCAGGGGCATCCGTTTTAGTAAAAGGAACAAATAAAGCTACGGCTTCTGATTTTGATGGGAAATTTCAGATCAGTGTTCCATCAAACGGAACTTTGATAATTAGTTTCGTAGGCTTTAACACTGTTACTGAAGTTGTTAATGGACGAACAAAGCTGAATGTTGTACTTACTGCGGCTTCTCAAAGTTTAAATGAGGTTGTTGTTATTGGATATGGTACACAAAAGAAAGCTTTAATTACTGGTGCTTCATCAAACTTCAAGGGAGAAACACTTAAGGAGTTAAATACTGGCTCAGCAATGGAAGCCCTTCAAGGTATTGCACCAGGTATTAGTATTACTAGGAATAGTGGTGCTCCAGGCGCAGGAACAAAAGTTACCATTCGTGGATTGGGTACAGTTGGAAATTCAGATCCTTTGTATATTGTAGATGGTGTAACTGTTGGAAATATCGACTATTTGAGCCCTTCAGATATTGAGTCTTTGGACGTTTTAAAAGATGCGGCTTCTGCGGCAATTTACGGTTCTAGAGCTGCAAACGGTGTTGTTTTGGTTACAACTGTTAAAGGTCGTAAAGGAAGACCGGCTAGAATTAGCTATGATTCTTTTTATGGAATTCAAAATATTTATAAAAATGTAGATCCTCTAAATGCACAAGAATACATGTACATTATGGATGAAGCGCGTGTTAATGACGGACTTGCTCCTAACGATTGGCAGGCTATATTAACAAATAATGCTTTTTTAGAAAATAACTATCCAGGTGCTGGTGTTCAATACGGTAATGAAATCTGGCAAAACCTTCAAAATGGATGGAAAGGTACAAATTGGATTAATGAAATGTCTAAAAAAGATGCACCTGTAGTAAGTCATGCTCTTAATATCACGGGGGGAAGCGAAGATATCACTTATTCATTTGGACTTTCTTATTATGATCAAGACGGTATTATTGGAGGTAATATTGTAGATGCTGGATTTAAAAGACTTACTGCGAGAATGAACACTCAAATGGTCTTGAAAAAGAATGACAGCCATAGTATCATAACTATAGGTGAGAATGTAACCTTTACTAGTTCTCAAAATAGAGGTGTATCGAATGGAAATATTTATGGTAATGATTTGCATAATGCAATTACTCAAAATCCGTTACAGCCAGCTTATTGGCAGCCTTCTATCGATAGAAATATAAACGAATTTGGGTTTTCACCTTCGTTAGATGGTTTATCTACAACTCAAACAAACCCTTTGGCAGTGTTATTTTACAGAAGTAACTACAATTATCCTAAAGATTATAAAATTGCAGGAAATGCTTTTGTAGAGATCGAACCACTTTCAAATCTTAGATTTAAGTCGGTTTTTGGTATAGATTCATGGTTTGGACAAGGCAGATCAATGAACCCAACTTATCATTTAGGAGTATTGTATAATGATGCAGTTGATGGTGCTTCACAATATTCTTATTTTGGTGCTAATTCAACTTGGACTAATACAGTTTCTTACCAAAAACAATTTGGCAATCATGATTTGAACGCTGTTGTCGGAATTGAACAGTTTAAAAATATTGTGAATAACAATTTAAATGGCTCTAGAAATGGACTTTTATATCCTGGAGATCCTAGATATGCTTATATAAATAATACTAAGCCTGCTAGTTCAATAGGTGATATTAGTAATTCTGGATTTGATTCTGCTGCTGGTGGCGGAGGTTTGATGTCGTATTTTGCTAGAGCACAATATGACTATAAAGAAAAATATCTTCTTTCTGCTGTTATACGTCGAGATGGTTCTTCAAATTTCGGAAATGGTTACAAATACGGTAATTTCCCTTCAATATCTGCAGGTTGGGTAATTTCAAAAGAAGATTTTATGTCTAGTACGTCAAAAACCATTAACTTCTTAAAATTAAGAGGAAGCTGGGGACAAAATGGTAATCAGGCAATTCCTGCTTTTATTTACTCTTCTACAATTGCTTATGCTTTTCCTGGATACTTTTTTGGAGATACAAAACCTGTTTCTGGACCAACAGCATATCCTGCAAGGGTTCCTAATCCAGCAGTTAGCTGGGAAACATCTGAACAGTTAGATTTAGGACTGGATGCAAGTTTATTTGATTCAAAATTAGGAATCACATTCGATTGGTATAACAAGACAACTAGAGACTGGCTGGTTGAAGCTAAACCTCCAGGAACTTCAGGAGCTGCACCTCCTTACATCAATGGTGGAGATATCGAAAATAAAGGTTTTGAAATCTCTGTGAGCTGGAAAGACAAAATAGGCGATTTTAAATATGGTCTTACTGTGAGCGGGGCTGCAAATAAAAATAAAGTTACAAAGGTTGCAAATGCTGATGGTATAATTCATGGGCCAAGCCACGTGTTATCGCAAGGAACTTCAGAAATATCAAGAGCGCAGATTGGTTACCCAATTGGATATTTTTACGGATTTAAAACTGCTGGGATCTTGCAAAACCAACAAGAAGTTAATGAATATGTAGGTCCAAGCGGACAGCCTTATTTTGCAGATCAACGTCCTGGAGACGTTCGCTTTGTAGATTTAAACCAAGATGGTATTATCGACGAAAAAGATAAAACAATGTTAGGAGATCCAAATCCAGATTTCCAATTAGGTATTCAGTTAAATTTTGAATATAAAAATATTTATTTGAACACTACAATGGCTGGAAAATACGGCATGCAGGTTATGCAGTCTTACAGATCATTTTCTGACAGTCCAAAACAAAATTACACTTCAGATGTTTTTGATCGCTGGCATGGAGAAGGAACTTCAACCAAAATGCCTCGTTTAAGTTCGGTGTCAAATAGAAATTCAAATGAGATATCTGATATTTACATGCAGAACGCAGATTACTTAAGAATCAATAATTTAACAGTTGGTTATAACTTTAATGATGTATTAAAAGATGTTAAATTCATTAGTAACCTTAAATTTTATGTGGCAGTAAATAACTTATACACTTTCACTAAATACGATGGGATGGATCCAGATGTTCGTTGGGGAGGAGACAGTACAAACTTTCAATGGGCTTCAGGAATTGACTTAGGATTATATCCACAGTCAAGAACAGTGATGTTTGGCTTTAGTGCAGATTTTTAATATTAATACAATCGAAATGAAAAAACTAAAATATATTATAGCAGTTTCTGCAATTTTCATGGCAGCAAGTTGTGATGATTATCTAGATCAGGATAATCTTGGAGAAAAAGGCTTAGATACGTATTACAAGACACCAACAGATATAGAGGAAGCAATGTCAGGTGTTTATAATGCTATTTATACAACAAATATTCATAGTGAAGAGCAGATGGCTGCTAATTTGATGGATAATATGATGTTAGGGGGCGGAGGTCCTGATGATAAAACAGCAAAATGGGTAGATAATTTTGAAGACCCAGTTGAAGATACTTATCACGATATGTGGAAACAATCTTACAATGGTATTTCAAGAGCTAATGCTATTATAGAGTCAATCCCTGTAGCAGATTTTTCTAAGCATTTTAAAACTCCTGCAGAAGCTGAAAATTTTAAAAAGCAAGCATTGGGAGAAGCTTTATTTATGAGAGCTTTCTTTTACTTCAGATTGGCTAAATTTTTTGGAGGAGTACCACTTATTTTGACGTATGACGCTGATAGATATGTAGGCAGATCAACTTATTCAGAAACATTTGCAGTTATAGCATCAGATTTAAAAGCGGCGATAGAGACAATGCCTGCTACACCTGTTACTAGTATTCCAACAGCAAGGTACGGCCATGCAAACAAATGGGTTGCTGAGGCATATTTAGCACGTGTGTATTTGTTTTACACTGGATACATGACTAATATTGAAAAACAAGCTACTGCAGATCTGCCTCTTGTTGATGGTGGTTCTATTACTGGAACGCAAGTTGCTTCTTATCTAAATGATTGTATCAATAATAGTGGTCATAAATTGGCTTCTGATTTTAGAAATCTTTGGGCATACTCTTATGTAAACATCAGCGCTGGAACTAATGTATTACCTTGGGCAACAACAGAAGGTTTGTCATGGGTTGGTCAAGATGGTATCAGTCCAACTTTTGGAACAGGAAACTTCGAAACGATGTTCGTACAAAGATTTTCTTTTGGTGACTGGGGCTGGACAAATGGTAATATTTATACCAATAGACTTGCTTTGTTTAATTCAATGCGTGGTAACTCACAAGTGCCATTTGGTGAAGGCTGGGGATGGTGTACAATTAACCCAAAATTATACAGCGGATGGTCAGATCTTGATCCAAGAAAAAGAGGTTCTATTATTGAAGTTGGAAGAGCAGATCAGGGAACAGCTGGTTATGCAAGAGATAAAGGAGATCATGAAACAGGGTATTTCAATAAAAAATATACTTCATTACAGCATGATAATGGTGCAGGTTCAAATGTAGGTATGTTTGTTCAATTGTACGATTGGTCAAATGCTGATATGCAGTTAATGCATGCACAGGATTTCATCTTCATGCGTTTTGCAGATGTATTATTAATGCACTCAGAAATTACTCAAACGCCAGATGGAATTAACGCAGTACGTTTAAGAGCAAAATTAGGACCTGTTGGATATTCTTTAGATGCTATAAAAGATGAACGTTTGCACGAATTTGCTTTTGAAGGTTTACACTGGTTCGATTTATTACGCTGGGGAGATGTTGAAAGTGCATTTAATGATGTAATTCCAGTAAGAAATTCAGGCGTTGATGCTAATTACAGCGTTAAATATAGACCAGAAACTAAAGGTTTAGTTCCAATTCCGGAAACAGAAATGAGGGTGTTAAATGGAGTGTATACACAAAATCCAGGTTGGTAATATTAATAACTACTAATAATTAGAAAGATGAAAATTCATAATATAAAATATTTATTAATTGCTGCGTTTGTGCTTGTCTTTTCGGCATGTGACCCAATTGTAGACGAGCAGCAACTGACAAATTCGACAGATGTTGCAGGGGTTAATTTAACGGTAACTCACAGTACTCCTGGAGGAAATAAAATTACCTTAAAGATGGATACTCCGGGTGTAACAGGTTATTGGGATTATAACCTAGGAAAGGCTTTAACAAATGAAGTAACTGTTGTATATCCAATTCCTGGAAAATCTACATTTACTTTTATTGGGACTTTAGGAGGTGAGTTTTTTAGCAAAACAATTGATGTACAGATTGATAAATTAGATACTCGTCTAGATCAAGATTGGTACGATTTAGTAAGTGAAAATACTGTTGCAGGTAAAACATGGGTTTTTGATGGAGCTGCAGGTACAGGTGCAATGTATTGGTTTATGTCGCCTCCCGATAATCCTGATTCGGCTATGAGTGCTTGGTGGAATGCAGGAGATTGCTGTCCTCCACTTGATGTAAGCGGAAAAATGCATTTTGACTTAAATGGTGCCGCAAATTACAATCATTACGAAACTGCAGCAGCTGCAGCCGAGAAAGGAAGCTTTGTTTTGGATCCTACTAATAAAAAATTGATTATCCAAAATTCAAAAATCTTAGGTTATGAAGCTGGAAATACAGCTAATGAATATAACATTATCACACTTACAGAAGATAAATTAGTATTATATGTGCCAAGAAGTTTAAAAGATCCTGGTACAGGCTGGACATTTGTTTATAAGCCACAATAATTTCATGTTAGTTATTTTCGAAAAAGGAAGACTAAAAATTTCCTTTTTCGATTTTTCAAACATTTTATATTTCATTCAGTGTTAGAATGAAATATTTAGAAGATTTAAACTATGGTTAGTTTAAGTTAAGTTTATTGCCTGGGTAGCCCATAATTTCGATTATGGGCTATTTTTTTTTATACTCTACACTAATTTTTTCCCCCTTACTTATTAATAAAGTTTTTAATATCGAATTACTTTTATAAGTAGCTGATTTTTAAGATAATTTAGAATTAAATGTTGCTTAATGAATATTTAGCCTTACAGGAAGATATTAGATGTAAATAAAGCCTTAAAATAAGCGTTTTAAGGCTTTATTTATTCAATTTCAGTCTAATATCTTTGTTCTGCTAAATACTGAAGCCATTAACTCCTGAAAAAGCCCTTTCCTTCAATTATTTGGGCTATAAAATGGCACGTAAACACTTAATTAACAACTCCTATTCTTCTACAGTTTTCTTTTGGATCAAATGTTTTAATTGATTGATGATAAGAAGTATTTTCAATTAATTCATTTTCTCTTTTAGAATTTAAATTCTCAACTATTCTATTCTCCAAAAATGATTTTTAACGTCAAAATTTTTTTATTTATCTCTTTTTCGCGTAGAGTTTGAACATTATTTAAACTATAAATTTTTAATTATAAGATTTTACTTATTTAAAATTTTATTATTAATAATGTAAAAAAAGTAGTGTAAAAATATGATATTCTTGGTTTGATGATTTTCTTAAATTTTGCTTGTTTAGTAATTGTAAAGCTTTATAAAATAAGAAGTTATAATGTTTTTAACAGTACTATTTCGTTGTAGTTTATGTCATTTTTATAGCAGTTTTGGTCATTTTAACCATATGTAGTGTTTATTGTAAATATTAACTTTTCTTTAGTACTATTTTTTATTTTATTAAATATTTAATAATCAAATAATTATGTTTTTTTTGATGTGTTTTTATAATATCAAAATTTTAAAAATGATGTGTTTTTGTAATGATTTTTAAATACGAAATGTGAAAATTTAGTTTTAGTATTGCATCAAATTACTAATTAATTAACCAAAATTTTTAGAAAAATGAAATTAACAAAATTACTTGTTTTTTGTATTTCATCTTTGTTATTCTCGGTTATAGCTGTGGCGCAGGATGTCACAGTAAGTGGAATGATAAGCGATGAAAGTGGAATGCCTGTTCCAGGCGCAACAGTTTTATTAAAGGGAACAACGAAATCTACTGCGTCTGACTTTGACGGGAAGTTTCAAATACAAGTTCCATCAAACGGAACTTTGACAATTACATTTATAGGTTACACTACAGTAAATGAAGCTGTAAATGGACGAACAAAAATCTCAATTCAATTAAAACCAGAATCACAATCTTTAAATGAAGTTGTTGTTGTTGGATATGGTACTCAAAAGAAATCTGTTGTAACTGGTGCAATTTCAAGTGTCAAAGCATCTGATTTAGAAGATTTGCCAATCACTAGGGTGGAGCAGTCTCTTCAAGGTAGAGTTTCTGGGGTTACTATTGCAGCAAATGCTGGACAGCCTGGCTCTTCTTCTACAATACGTGTGAGAGGTATTACTTCTTTTGGAAATAATGAACCTCTTTGGGTTGTTGATGGTGTAATTGTAGATTCAGGAGGTATTGGTTATTTGAATCAATCTGATATTGCTTCTATGGAGGTTCTTAAAGATGCAGCATCGCAGGCTATTTATGGAGCTAGAGCAGCAGCAGGGGTAATTCTTATTACTACTAAAAAAGGTAGATCTGGAAAAATGAGCGTTAACTATAATGGTTATACTGGTTTCTCTGCTGCAGCAAGAAAATTGGATTTATTAAATGCTACTGAGTATGCAACTATAATGAATGAGAGATATGCAAACGGCTATACTCCAGATCCGAACAAACCTTATACTTTGCCATATGCAAATCCATCTTCTTATGGAACAGGAACAGATTGGCAAAAAACAATCTTTAATGATAATGCTCAAAAATTAGGGCACGAATTAAGTTTATCTGGAGGAAATGATGTTTCAACTTTCTATGTTTCTTTCGGATTATTAGATCAAGAAGGGATCGTGGCAACTCCGATTTCAAACTATAACAGAAAAAATATTCGTTTAAATTCAACTCATAAAATTGTAAAAGGACTAACTTTTGGTCAGACTTTAGGTTATTCTCATGAAAAAAATGTTGGAATTGGAAACACGAATAACGAATATGGAGGACCACTAAGTTCTGCAATCAATTTAGATCCAACAACGCCGGCTGTCGTAACTGATCCTGCTGTTGCAAGTGGATATCCATACAATCAAAATTATATTTTAAGAGATCCAAACGGAAATCCTTATGGTGTTTCTCAAGTAGTAACTCAAGAGATGAGTAACCCACTTGCCTATATTCAAACAAGATTAGGTAATTATGGATGGTCTGATAATTTTGTTGGAAATGCTTACTTAGAATTAGAAGCGATTAAAGGCTTAAAAATTAGAAGTACTTTAGGAGGTAAATTAGCATATTGGGGTTCAGAAAGTTTTACACCGGTATTTTACTTTAACTCTTCTACTATTAACCCAAATAATAGTTTAACACGAAATACAAATAGAGGTTTTGGATGGAACATCGAAAATACGGTTTCATATACCAAACAAATTGACGATCATAACTTTACAGTATTAGTTGGTCAAGGAGCTTATATCGATAATATTACTTCGGGATCTACAGTTACTTACAAGAATTTGCCAGCAACTAATTTTGATGAAGCTACTTTTAATTCAGGTGCTGTAACAGATGATATTACTGCTTCTGCTTCTGACGGTTATGAGCATAAAGTGACCTCATTATTTGCAAGGTTGAATTATGATTACAAAGAAAAATATCTTGTTACAGGTATTGTTCGCCGCGACGGGTCTTCTCGTTTTGGTCAAAATAACAAATACGGAACTTTCCCATCATTCTCTTTAGGATGGGTGCCTACAAAAGAAAATTTCTGGCCGGAAAATAAAGTAGTTACGCAATTAAAATTTAGAGGAGGTTACGGAATTACAGGTAGTGATGCTATTGGAGATTTCAAATTCTTACCAACAATTGGATCAGGTAGAAATTATACAATTGGAAATCAAGGTTCTGTTGTAATTGGTAATAGTCCAAATGCGCCTTCTAATCCAGATTTGAAATGGGAGGAAACAAGTCAAGCCAACGTTGCTTTTGACATTACCTTCTTTAATGATTTGTCTTTAACAACTGATTTTTATATTAAAAAATCTACTGGTATTTTACAAGACATCGATTTACCAGGTCACGTTGGAAGTCCAGGAAGACCATCTGCAAACATTGCAGACATGAACAATAAAGGTATTGATTTAGAATTATCTTACCGTAAAAAAGTAGGACAGGTTAACATAGGTTTAAGTGGAAATATTTCATACTTAGAAAACGAAGTTACGAACTTAGGAAGAGGTATTCAATTTATCTCCGGAGATGCTTCGTTCCAGAATATGGGACCGGTTACAAGAACGCAGGTAGGACAGTCATATAACTCTTTCTACGGATTTAAAACGCAGGGTATTTTTCAAAATCAGGCCGAAATTAACGCTTATACGAATGCTTCGGGCGGTTTAATTCAGCCAGGCGCAAGACCAGGAGATTTTAGATGGCAGGATCTTAATGGAGATGGATCAATTACAGACGATGATAAAACTTTCATCGGAAGTCCGCTTCCAAAATACACATATGGTTTTACAATAAATTTAGATTACAAAAACTTCGATTTATTAATTTTTACTCAAGGAGCAATAGGAAACAAAATTTTCCAAGGTCTTCGTCGTCTGGATATTACAGATGCTAATTATCAAACATCTGCATTAGGACGTTGGACAGGTGAAGGATCTACTAATTCTTATCCAATTTTATCTTCAGTTGATAATAATAAAAACTTTTCAAACCCATCAGATTTTTATTTAGAAGATGGAGATTACTGGAGAATAAAAACGATTCAAGTTGGATATACCTTGCCAAGTGATGTAGTATCAAAAGCAGGTCTTTCAAAAACTAGACTTTATTTGACAGGTGAAAATTTATTGACATTTACAAGATACTCTGGTTATGATCCAGAAATTGGAGGAGGAGTTTTAGGTATTGATAAAGGATACTATCCGCAAGCTAGAACTGTAATGTTAGGGGTTAATTTACAATTTTAAAATTTAGAATCATGAAAATTAAAAATATAAGATATTCATTCATCGCAGTTGGTTTACTGCTTCTCAGCTCTTCTTGCGGCGAGGATTTTTTAACAGTAGATCCTAAGGGACTGCCATTAGTAGATAACTATTATAAAGATGAGACAGAAGCCTATTCAGCATTAATTGCTGCTTATGATATAATGGGAAAACAATCCAAAGGTTTTGAAAATATGGTCTGTATGCTAAATGCCGGTTCAGATGATTTTTATGCTGGAGGAGGAGGACCTGGAGACGGAGCAGGAATTCATGCTTTTGATAATTATAAATTAGATAAAATCAATATGCCAAGAAGTTTCTGGGGAGACTTTTTTCAAGGTATCGCAAGAGCAAATATTTTATTGGATAAGCTGCCAAATGTAAAAATGGATGAAGCTAAAAAAGTTCGTTTTGCAGCAGAAGCAAAAGCAATGAGAGGATATTACTATTTTGAATTAGTAAGAACTTTTAGAAACCTGCCATTAATTACGGCGCCGCTTTCACCAGCAGAGACTTATACAATTACACAGTCTACGCCAGAAGAAGTTTATGCACAAATTGAAAAAGATTTACTTGAAGCTAAAGCTGTTTTGCCAAATACTATAAATGTGGCAACAGAAGCAGGACGTTTTTCTAAAGGAGCTGTACAAGCTTTACTGGGTAAAGTTTATTTGTATGAAGGTAAAAATTCTTTGGCCGCTGCTGAATTTGCAGATGTAAATGGTACGCCAGGCGGAACAAGCATGTACGGTTACAAACTACTTGACAATTATTCAGATTTATGGGTTATCAGTAATAAACTTAACTCAGAGTCTATTATCGAAATTATGCATACCGACAAAAGTAATGCAGACTGGGGATTCTGGGGTGGAGGAAATGACGAAGGTAACTCGGTTAATATCATGGTTGGTCCAAGAGGTTACGGACGAAATGATATGACATTACCAGATTATATCTCAGGCTGGAGTTTTAATCCAGTAACTCAAAGTTTATACGATGCTTTAAAAGGAGATCCGCGTTTTAATGCGACAATTTTTGATCTGCGTGCTCTAAAGGCATCTGGCGCAGCTAATTATGCGCCTGGTGATCAAGATACAGGATATTTCTTGAAGAAATTTATGCCTTTGAACTCTGATACTTCTCAAGGTGGAGGAGCACAAGCTTTAAATTATAAACAAGATACTTATGCAATTCGTTTAGCAGATACTTATTTAATGGAAGCAGAAGCTTTAGGCGGAACTGGAGCTAGAGCGCAGGCGTTACTAGATGCAGTGAGAGCTAGAGTTGGATTAGGTTCTGTGCCAGTTTCATTAGATGCAATTGCTAACGAAAGAAGATTAGAATTAGCAGGAGAAGGACACCGTTGGTTCGATTTAGTAAGAACTGGAAAAGCAGCTTCTGTTCTTGGTGCTGAAGGATTTGTTGCTGGAAAAAATGAAGTTTGGCCAATTCCGCAAAAAGACTTAGAAAATACTAAACTAGTTCAAAATCCTCAATACTAATAAGCTAATACAATATCATATGAAAATAAATTTAATGAAAAAACAAGGGTTTTTAGCATTGTTTTTTATGACAGCCGTATTAAGTTTTACAAGTTGTCAACCAGATGATTCCATTGTTGATAATGGACTAACAGATACAAATGTGGATGCTTCTTTTACGATTACTCCTGTAGAAGGTAAAGTCAATACCTACAAACTAAGTGCTCAGACAAACGGAGTTCTAAAATCTTTATGGGACACAGGTGCTGGAGAATATGCAGGTAAAATGGAAGAAGAAATATCACTGCCAGATGCAGGAACTTATACGATCAAACATACGGCAATTGGTAAAGGAGGAGGAACAGCTACAGCTTCAAAAGATGTGGTAGTTACAACTTCAGATCCGTTGAAAGGAAATTTAGTACAAGGAGGTTCTTTCGCTACAGCAGAAGATCAGGCGAAATGGACTATTTTAAATCTTAGTGCTACTGGAGCAGCTTTTTGGTCATTTGCAAATAATAGTGCTACAATTCACTCTCCAGGAGGTTGGGCGCAAGAAGGAATTTATCAGGCAATTGATGTTGTGAAAGATAAAGAATATACCATAAATATGCGTGTTTCAAGTCCGAGCGGCTCTGATGAAACTTGGTTTGAAGTATATGCAGGTAAATCTGCGCCACAGTCTGGTGTTGAGTACAAAGACAACAAAGTAATGGGACTAAGTACTTGGGACGGTTGTGCAAAAGCAGGTTTCTCTGGAATGCTGTCTACTGTAGGATGTGTAAAAAACGATCAGACAGGAACGGTTTCAAATGTGGTAAAATTTGCTGAAACAGGAAAAATCTATTTATTAATCCGTTCTGGTGGAAATACTTTCACCAAAGACGGAATTACAGTTTCAAAAATCGAATTACGAGGAAAATAAAGAGTTAAGTTAAGTTTAAGTTTGGTTGTAAATAGCCCATAATCATTATGAGTATGGGCTATTTTTTAAATTCTTTAAAAGAGATTAAAAATCTGTTTTAGATTTCTCCAAAACTTCAATTAAAAACAATAATAATTGGGAGCGAATGAAAAAAAATAGTCTAAATATTTTATGCCTTTTGTTAACTGTTGCAGTTATTGCACAACAGCCAAAAACAAAAAAAGAATTTACAACCAATGGCAAAAAAATAACCGTTTACACTACCGCAGAGAATTCAAAGTTACGATTAGCTTCAACAGATAATTTGACTTTTTCTGCAGCAAAACAACCTCTTGAAACAGAGTTTTCGGTTTTTATAGAGCCAGCAAAAAAGTTTCAGACTTTTATGGGAATCGGCGGTGCAATTACAGACGCAAGTGCCGAAATATTTGCTAAACTTTCAAAAGAAAAACAAGCAGAATTTTTAGATGCTTACTACGATAAGCAAAAAGGTATTGGCTATTCTTTGCTAAGAACAACTATTCAAAGTTCCGATTTTAGCAGTGGAAGCTATTCCTATATCGAAGAAGGCGACAAAGATTTGAAAACTTTTTCTATTGATCATGATAAGCAATATCGTATTCCTTTAATAAAACAAGCTATTCAAAAAGCTGGCGGAAAGCTGCCAACTTATGCAGCGCCTTGGTCGCCAAATGCTTTTATGAAAAGTAATAAAAATGTACTAAAAGGCGGCACACTGCTTCCAGAATACTATCAGACATGGGCAAATTTCTATGTAAAATTTATAAAAGCATACGAAAAAGAAGGAATTCCGATTTGGGGAACTTCTACGCAAAATGAACCAATGGCAGTTCAAACTTGGGAATCTTGTATTTATACCGCAGAAGCTGAAAGAGATTTTATTAAAAATTATCTTGGACCTACGTTGAAAAAAGAGAATCTGGGTAATAAAAAAATCATTGTTTGGGATCATAACCGCGATTTAATGAATTACCGTGCCAATGTAATTTACTCTGATCCAGAAGCTGCGAAGTATGTTTGGGGAATGGGATTTCACTGGTATGAAACGTGGTCTGGCGGTGCGCCGATGTTTGATAATGTTGGTAAAGTAAATGAAGCATATCCAGACAAAAAATTAATGTTTACAGAAGGATGTGTAGAAAAATTTGATGCATCAAAATATCAATTCTGGGGTAATGCAGAACGTTACGGAATCAATATGATTAACGATTTCAATAACGGAACGGTAGCTTGGACAGATTGGAATATTTTATTAGATCAAAATGGAGGGCCTAATCACGTTGGCAATTTCTGCTTTGCACCCATACATGCAGATACAACCACTGGGGAATTAATTTATACTCCTTCTTTTTATTACATCGGGCACTTTTCTAAATTCATACGACCAAATGCGGTAAGAGTAAGTACTGCGGTCAGCAGAAGCGCGCTGTTATGCACATCATTTTTAAATACTGATGGAACTATGGCAACAGTTGTTATGAACCAGTCAGAAAATGAGCTTACTTATAATTTGATTATTGGAGCGGCAAAAGCGGTAGTTAAAATTCCGCCTAGAGCTATACAAACGCTTGTGTATTAATATTTTGTAGTAAAGTAAAGCAGAGGGCCAATTTGAATCATCCTTATTGGTCTTCTCTTACTTTTAATTTAAAAAAACAATATGAAAGCCACAACTCAAATAGTGCTGTCAGCCTTTATACTAATACAATTAAGCTGTTTTTCCTCAAAACTTACAGCTCAAAAAAACAATGCTTCAGCGCAGAAAAACAACAAAATAAAGGTTTATACAACTGCCGAAAACACCAATTGGAAATTGTCATTATCTAATGATTTAATTTCGAATAACAACAGTAGACAACAAAAAACGTCAACAGTATCCATTATTGTAAATACTGAAAAAACAGATCAGACTTTCCTCGGAATTGGCGGTGCAATTACAGACGCAAGTGCAGAAGTTTTCGCCAGATTATCGCCTAAAAAACAAAAGGAATTTTTAAATGCCTACTACGACAAAAAAAATGGTATTGGCTATACTTTAGCGAGAACCAATATTCACAGCTGTGATTTTAGCAGCGAAAGCTATACTTACATTGCTGAAGGAGATAAGGATTTGAGAACCTTCACTATTGATCACGATCGGAAATATAGAATTCCATTAATTAAAAAAGCAATTGAAACAGCCGGCGGAAAACTAACATTATTTGTAAGCCCATGGAGTCCCCCAGCTTTTATGAAAGACAATAATGATATTTTACACGGCGGCGTTTTGCTGCCTGAATTTGCAACATCTTGGGCACTGTATTATGCAAAATTTATAAAAGCCTACGAAAAAGAAGGGATTCCAATTTGGGGTTTAACCGTTCAAAATGAGCCAATGGCCAGACAAAGCTGGGAATCTTGCATTTATACTCCAGAAGCAGAAAGGGATTTTCTTAAAAATCATCTTGGTCCAACTTTAGAAAAAGAAGGATTAGGTTCAAAAAATGTCATTATTTGGGATCACAATAGAGGAGATATGCTGGAGAAACGTGCTAATCTTGTTTTTTCAGATCCTGAGGTTTCTAAATATGCGTGGGGAATTGGATTTCATTGGTATGAAACCTGGAACGGAGGTCCGCCTCAATTTGAATCTGTAGCAAAGGTTCATGAAGCATTTCCAAACAAAAATTTAATATTTACAGAAGGCTGTATTGAAAAATTTGATGCCAAAAAATATCAGTTTTGGGGAAATGCAGAACGTTATGGAATCAATATGATTAATGATTTTAACAACGGAACAGCTGCGTGGACAGATTGGAATATTCTTTTAGACCAAAATGGAGGACCGAATCATGTGGGTAATTTTTGCTTTGCGCCCATTCATGCCGACACTACAAAAGATGAATTAATTATCACTCCAATGTACTATTATATTGGACATTTCTCCAAATTTATTAGGCCAAATGCCAAAAGAGTATTGGAAACAACAAGTGATAAATCTTTATTGAGTACTTCTTTTAAAAATTCTGACGGACAATTGATTACTATCGTAATGAATCAATCTGAGAAAGAGATTGTTTATTCTTTAGAAAATCAAAACATAAAAAATACAATTACAATTCCGGCGCATGCTATACAGACAATTGTATATTAATTGCGCAAGCTAACTAAATAACCAATAAAATGAAATTGAATATCAGTAATACAATAAAAGCATTTTTCTTTATGACAGCCGTAATGGCTCAGGTAAAATGCTCCTCTTCCAATGATGCAGTCGAGAATCCACCAGTAAATCCGCCAGTTGTAAACCCTCCTGTGGTTGTTACAAACGATGTTGATTTTTGGCTGACAAAAGGAGATCAAAGCGTTTTACTAGCAAAGCAGGCTGGTACATTAGGATTTAGTACTGTACCAAACACGTACACCAATATTGAAGTTAAAGAATCTCAGAAATATCAAACTGTTGATGGTTTTGGATATACATTAACGGGTGGAAGTGTAGATGTCATAAATCAATTAAATGCGGCAAGAAGAACTGCTCTTTTGCAGGAGTTATTTGGAACAGGAGAAAATTCAATTGGAGTAAGTTATATCAGGATTAGTATTGGCGCATCAGATTTAAATGCAGAACCTTTTACTTATAATGATCTTGCAACGGGAGAAACAGATTTGAGTCTGGCTAAATTTAGTTTAGAAAAAGATAAAAACCTGATTGCAATGCTGAAAGAAATTCTGGCCATTAATCCTAAAATCTTAATTTTAGCAACACCTTGGTCTGCACCACTTTGGATGAAAGACATAAACAGTTTTAAAGGCGGTAAATTGAAAGCAGAATATTATGATGTTTACGCAAAATATTTTGTAAAATACATCCAGCAGATGAAAGCAGAGGGAATTACGATCGATGCGGTAACGCCTCAAAACGAACCTCTTCACGACGGAAATAATCCAAGTATGTATATGTCTGCAATAGACCAGACGAACTTTATTAAAAATAATTTAGGGCTGGCATTCAAAACGGCAAATCTAAAGGTAAAAATTATCGCTTACGACCACAATTGCGATAATCCTAATTATCCTAAAGCTGTTTTGGCAGATGCCGATGCGTTTCCTTTTGTAGACGGTTCAGCATTTCACCTTTATGCGGGAGATATTAGTGCTTTAACCAATGTTTACAATTCGTATCCTAGTAAAAATGTATATTTCACAGAACAATGGACATCGTCTGAGGGACAGTTTGCGGGCGACTTAAAATGGCATCTTCGAAATGTAATTATAGGTTCGATGAGAAATTACAGTAAAAATGCTTTGGAATGGAATGTAGCGAATAATGCCAATTTTGGTCCGCATACAGATGGAGGCTGTACCATGTGTAAAGGCGCTATTACAATTACATCTTCAGATAGTTATCAGCGAAATGTAGCGTATTATATTATTGCGCATGCTTCTAAATTTGTTCCAATGGGTTCTGTTAGAATCGAAAGTAATTCAGGAGGAAATTTACAAAACACCGCATTTATTACACCTTCTGGATCTAAAGTTTTGATTGTTGAAAATGATGGATCGGCAACAGAAACCTTCAATATTAAATTTAACGGAAAGTGGGTTGCAACTTCTCTAGAAGCAGGATCAGTTGGAACTTATACTTGGAAATAAAAAGGTTTAAATTAATCTATTTTGACTTTAATAATAATAAAAGCAAAAAATAGACAAATTATATCTATATTGATATTCAATTTATTAACTATAACCAACTTAAATAAACTATGAAAATGATCAACCTTGTAAATAGGGCTGGTGTGTTTACACTAATCTTATTATTTGTATTTCAATCTTGCAGCAGTAATAACGATGGCGGAGGAGACGACGCTCCAGTTTCGGCAGCGCCGACAAATCTTTCTGTTCAAGTTGAAGTTGTTGGAAAAACAGCAGAAAATCCTAATGGGGACGGAAGCGGAAAAATTCAATTGTCGATGAATGCTGCAAATGCAACATCTTATAAAGTTTCAATCAATAATGAACTGAAAGAAGTTACAACGGGCAGTTTAACCTATGAATTTACAGGTTCTGGAACACAAACTTTTCCAATTATTGTTTCGGCTTATAATGGTGGAAAATTTATAAGCAGTTCAACTTCTGTCACTATTTATATAGCAAGAAAAGTAATCTGGTCAGACGAATTTAATGTTGACGGTCCGCCAGATTCTTCAAAATGGGGTTACAATACAGGAACTGGTAACGGCTGGGGAAATAATGAATTACAATATTACACCAACCGATCTGAAAATGTAAAAATTGAAGGAGGAGTTCTTAAAATAACAGCAATCAAAGAAAATTACTTAGGCAGTCAATATACTTCTACAAGAATGCTCACGAAAGGTAAATTTTCATTTAAATACGGAAGAGCAGAAGTTCGAGCAAAATTACCAGCTGGCGGTGGAACTTGGCCTGCATTCTGGCTGCTTGGCGATAATATTGATACTGCTGGATGGCCTGCCTGCGGCGAAATTGATATTTTAGAATCAGTTGGAAACAACCCCAATGTAATTCATTCCTCTCTTCATTCTCCAGGGCGTTCTGGAAATACTCCTGACACAAAAACCACAACTGCTCCAAACTCAACTACAGAATTTCATATTTATGCGGCAGAATGGAGTGCTGAGAATATCAAATTTTATGTAGATGATAATTTATTCTATACTTACAAAAATTCAAGTACAACTCCGTTTAACCAAAAATTCTTTATCATTCTAAATTTTGCAATGGGAGGAAACTTTGGAGGAGCTGTAGATCCAAATTTTACAAATGCAACCTACGAAGTTGATTATGTAAGGGTGTATAATTAACATAACTTTTAAATAGATTTTTTTCTGTAAAGCTTGGGAAAAACTAGCTTTACAGATCAAAATTTTTTTAACATGAAAAAGATAAACAAACTTGTTTTGGCAGTAATGCTGCTTTTAGCTGTAAACTCATTTTATGGTCAGAATTTAAAAATCATGACCTACAATATCCGCTTAGATGTTGCTTCAGATGGAGAAAACGCCTGGCCAAAGCGAAAAGATTATTTTACTTCTCAAATTCGTTTTTACAGCCCGGATATTTTTGGAGTGCAGGAAGCAACACCCAATCAAGTTATAGATATTGCATCGGCTCTGCCAAATTATAACAAATTTGGAGTCGGCAGAGAAGAAGGAGGTTTAGGAGAAGCTTCTTCGATTTATTATAAAAAAGATCGTTTTAAAGTAGAGCAATCCAATACTTTTTGGTTGTCAGAAACGCCAAATGTGGTTTCAAGAGGATGGGATGCAGCTTGTAACAGAGTTTGTACTTACGGTCTTTTTAAAGATTTAAAAACCAAGAAAACGTTTTGGGTTTTTAATCTTCATTTAGATCACATGGGAGAAGTTGCCCGAGTAAAAGGTGTCGAACTTGTTCTTTCTAAAATAAAAGAAATAAATACGAAAAACTATCCCGCTTTTTTAATGGGAGATTTTAACTCAGAACCTGAGACTAAACAAATTGTCGAGATCAAAAAAGTAATGGATGATACCAAAGATGTTTCAAAAGAAAAACCTTTTGGACCTTCAGGAACTTTCAACGACTTTAAGCATAATGAACCCGTAACATTATTATTAGATTACATCTTTATATCAAAAAATAGCGGACTTAATATTCAGAAACATGCAGTTCTAAGTGATTCTAAAGATTTAAAATATCCGTCGGATCATTTACCTGTTTTAATAGAAATAGATTAAATGAAAAATATCAGTAAAAAACTTCAAATCCTAGTTTTACTGCCTGTAATAGCGATGCAGTTCAATTGCGGATCTTCAAAAAATGTTACAGCTAATTCGGGAAAAGTTGAATCTTGGATGACTACTTCAGACGAGACTTCAAAACTCAAAAAACAACCTGATTTAGTTTTTAGTTCAGAGGTAAATTCAAATCAGACAATTGAGGTAAATCCTGCGGAGAAATTTCAAACCATAGAAGGTTTCGGGTTTTCATTAACCGGCGGAAGTGCTCAGGCAATTATAAAACTAGATAAACCAAAGAGAGAAGCTTTGCTTCAGGAATTGTTTTCTAGAAAAAATGATGCTATTGGTTTGAGTTATCTGCGAGTTAGTATTGGAGCATCAGATTTGAATGAGAAAGTTTTTTCGTATGATGATATGCCGGAAGGCGAGACAGATTTAAAATTGGAAAAATTTAATTTAGGACCAGATTTAGAAGATGTAATTCCAGTTTTAAAAGAAATTCTAGCCATAAATCCTAAGATTAAAATAATGGGTTCTCCGTGGTCGCCTCCAGTTTGGATGAAAGATAACGGAAGCTCAAAAGGCGGTAGTTTACAGCCCAAATATTATCAGGTATATGCCGAATATTTTGTAAAATATATTCAGGCAATGAAATCGCATGGAATTGTTATTGATGCCATTACACCTCAAAACGAGCCTTTGCATCCAGGAAACAATCCAAGTTTATTGATGCTGGCAGAACAGCAGGCAGATTTTATAGGCAATCATTTAGGTCCCGCTTTCGCGAAAGCTAAAATCAAAACCAAAATTATTGTTTACGATCACAATTGCAACAAACCCGAATATCCTTTGACGATTTTAAAAGATCCAAAAGCAAATCCGTTTGTTACTGGTTCTGCTTTTCACTTGTATGAGGGCGATATCAGTGCTCTTACAACAGTTCATAATGCTTTTCCAGATAAAGATTTGTATTTTACCGAACAATATACAGGAACAGGAACAAATTTTGAAACTGACTTGAAATGGAGTGTCAAAAATGTAGTAATTGGTTCTATGCGTAACTGGAGTAAAAATGCACTTTCGTGGGGATTAGCCAATGATGAATTTTACAAACCTTTTACACCAGGAGGATGTTCTACTTGTAAAGGTGCATTGATGATCGATCAAAACCAAAATATAAAAAGGGAAGTGGGATATTATATTATAGGACATGCTTCTAAATTTGTACCAGAAGGTTCAGTAAGAATAGCAAGTAATATAGTAGGAAATTTATACAATGTTTCTTTTAAAACTCCGTTAGGACAAATCGTTCTGATTGTAGAAAATGACGGAGCTTCGGCAGAAACTTTTAATATCAAATACAACCAAAAACAAACTTCAACCACACTAAATGCGGGTGCAGTAGCTACCTACGTTTGGTAAATAACTTAAACTTATGAAGAAAGTAACCACAATTACACTGTTGCTGTTTTCGCTTTTTGCGTCGGCACAACAGCAGACAATAGATCAGAAAGTCAACGATCTATTGAAGAAAATGACAATTGAAGAAAAAATTGGACAGTTAAATCAGTACACAGGAGATAATCAGGCAACTGGACCAATAACTATTAATCCAAACAAACAGTCCGAAATTAAACAAGGCTTAATAGGCTCAATGTTAAATGTTATTGGAACAAAATATACTAGACAATATCAAGAATTGGCTATGCAGTCAAGACTTAAAATTCCGTTGTTATTTGGTCAGGATGTTATTCACGGTTATAAAACTACCTTTCCAATTCCGCTTGCAGAAGCAGCAAGCTGGGATTTAGAAGCAATCGAATTAGCTGCAAGAGTTGCAGCGACAGAAGCAGCGGCGAGCGGTATTCACTGGACATTTGCACCAATGGTCGATATTGGCCGTGATCCGCGCTGGGGCCGTGTTATGGAAGGTGCAGGAGAAGATACTTATCTAGGTTCTAAAATTGCTTATGCTAGAGTAAAAGGTTTTCAAGGAAATAAACTGGGTGATTTAAACTCAGTAATGGCTTGCGTAAAACACTTTGCAGCTTACGGCGCAGGTGTTGGCGGAAGAGATTATAACTCTGTAGACATGAGCGAAAGAATGTTGTTTGAAACCTATTTGCCGCCTTTTAAAGCTGCGTTAGATGCAGGTGCAGCAACTTTTATGAATTCATTTAATGATATTAATGGAATTCCAGCAACAGGAAATGCGCATTTACAAAGAGATATTTTAAAAGGAAAATGGAATTTCCAAGGTTTCGTGGTTTCGGACTGGGGATCAATTGGCGAAATGGTAGCGCATGGTTATTCCAAAGATCTTAAAGAAGCCGCTTATGCTGCCATTACTGCAGGAAGCGATATGGATATGGAAAGTAATGCGTATCGTCAGAATCTAGCTCAATTAATAAAAGAAGGCAGAGTTTCTATTGATTTAGTGGATGATGCCGTAAAACGTATTCTTCGCAAAAAATTTGAATTAGGATTATTTGATGATCCTTACAGATATTCGGATGAAAAGCGTGCTGAAAAAGCCTTGTCAGATCCAGCAAACAGAAAAGCAGCACTTGAAGTGGCGCAGAAAAGTATTGTTTTATTAAAAAATGAAAACCAGACTTTACCAATTTCAAAAAATGTAAAAACTATTGCTTTCATCGGACCAATGGTAAAAGAATACAAAGAAAATATGGGATTCTGGTCTGTAGAACTTCCAGAGGTTGATTATAATAAATGGATTGTTTCACAATGGGATGGTCTTCAAAATAAAGTGGGTAAAAATACAAAGCTGCTTTACGCTAAAGGTTGTGAAATTGAGGGAACGAACAAAGACGGTTTTGCAGAAGCTGTTGCAGCTGCAAAACAAGCCGACGTTGTGATTTTGAGTATTGGTGAAAGACGCGACATGAGCGGTGAAGCAAAAAGTAGAAGTGACCTTCATTTGCCAGGAGTTCAGGAAGATTTGGTAAAAGTAATTCAAGCAACAGGAAAACCAGTTGTCGTTTTAATTAATGCAGGAAGACCTCTTGTTTTCAATTGGACAGCAGACAATGTTCCTGCAATCGTTTATACTTGGTGGCTGGGTACAGAAGCTGGAAATGCAATTGCAAATGTTTTATTCGGAGATTACAATCCGTCTGGAAAACTGCCAATGACTTTCCCGAGAGAAGTAGGACAGGTGCCAATTTATTACAATCATTTTAGTACGGGAAGACCAGCCAAAACAGAAAGTGAAACCAATTATGTTTCGGCATATATCGACTTAAAAAACTCTCCTAAATACCCTTTTGGATACGGATTAAGTTATACAAAATTTGATTATTCTGGTTTGAAATTATCGGCATCAAAAATAAAAAGTAACGAAACGATTAAAGTTTCTTTCCAATTATCAAATGTTGGAAAAGCCGCTGGAGAAGAAGTAGTTCAGTTGTATTTGAAAGATAAATTTGGATCTGTTGTGAGACCTGTTTTAGAGTTGAAAGATTTCAAAAAAGTGAAATTAAATGCAGGAGAATCTAAAACAATTGAGTTTATAATTGATAAAGAAAAACTTTCTTTCTACAATGATAAATTGGAATGGACAGCTGAGCCAGGAGATTTTGAAGTAATGATTGGAGCTTCGTCTGCAGATATTAAATTAAAATCTGATTTTGAATTACTGGCTAAGTAGTAATTTACTTTTAATAAATAAAAATGGGGCCGTTAAGCCCCATTTTTTATACGAATTATTTAAGACGTTTTTTAAAATTGAATTTTATAAGATTAAGTAAACCTTGCTCTATAATATCAATTCCTATTCCAAAATTGCTGTCGGCAATCGTGTGATGATCTGTTCTGAACTTTTCAAAATCAGCTGCAGGAATTTCTAAATTAACCAGCGGTTTAAAATCTACAAAAATAGAAGCACTGTTTTTAGTTACTTTTTTACGGCTCGTATAGTCAAAATAAGGATTATTTATGGTGCTTTCCTGACGCGTAAATTTCTCTTCGGTATCTATTTTTTGATCTGTATGAAGATTGATTTCATATTTTTCGTTGTCAAAATTATGCCAAAACGGAACATCGGTATGCATAAAGTCGCGGGCATTATTCTTCACCACATTTCGATCAAAATACATTAAAAAACGATTCTTTTGATCATCTGTAAAATAAGGATTTTCAATAGATGAATTGTATTGAATTGTAAATTCATTCAACGTTTTATCATCGCTTACAATTTCAATTGACGCATCTTTAAATACTGTTCTAAGATCAGTTCCATTTCGGTCACTAGAATAATTTAGAGTATAAAATAAGAAATTATTCCAGCTGTCGATTATTTCCCTTTTATTCGTATTCTTAAAGTATTTACGCATGTAATTGGCACGGTTTCCTTTGTATGTAGTAGTCAATTTTAGATGCCCCTCATTATTTTGTGCATTAAAATCTACTTTTTCATTAATTCCATAATAAGAAAATCTGTGCGGCTGTCTAATTTGTAACTGCTGGTTTGGTTTTACTTCCAAATAATGCATAAAGTAAATAAAGCAGCGGTATTCAATTAGTCCAAATTCATCTCTGGCTGTAGCATCAATAAAATAAGTTTCATCCTTATAATTAATTTTTACAATCACATGATTAAAAGTAAGAAGCGAAGGCAGATAATGCTTGATATAATGATCTGAATTGAAGTTAACCAAAACAACAGAAGAATCAATATTGATATAGTCTAAAACCACTTTCAGTAAAACAGATTTAGCCTTGCAGTCTCCTTGTTTATTTTCGTAAGTTATAGCTGGTTCTTGCGGCTTATGCCCATTCATTTCATCAGCATTAAAAATATAATTTACATGGTTTTGTACATATTCAACAGCAAATCGAAGCTGCTCATCTTTATCAGAAATCGCGTCAAGTTTTTCTACCAGCTTAGGAGCAAATTCTTTTAAAGAAGCGTTACTGTAAATTTCGTCGTATAAGGGTGAAATATAATTGGACAAATCTGTCCAGTTGCTGTCTGTTGCAAAATCAATATAAGGAGCAATTTCCCTGTTTATATCAAAAGAATTAATGTAATTTTCTTTTTCAATTACAAATCTTTCGCCCTTTTTTAGAAAATTAATTTCCGGCTCCAAAACATTTCCCGCTTCATCTCTATAGAATGTTTTCTTGTACGCAATTGGCGCTTTTCGGTCATTAATAAAAGTAAATTTATAATTTCCATAAGCCCAGTAAGTACTTGGAGTTACATAAACATATTTTAAATATTCTTTTCTAAGAAAATCACGATCAGTAAAAACTTTTACTCTTGAATCTTCAGCAATTAAAATATCATAAAGACGTAAATCCTTAATCGTTATATTTATTTTTTTGGTACTGCTCAAGACACCGCCTTCACTTTGATTTTCATTATCCAAAACTTTAATCTTTGTGTCTGGGATTTTATCAATTAAAACACCGTCTCTCAGAACACTGATTCTGTGTATAATGAAAGTTTCATTTTCTTCAACAATAACATCTTTTACAGAGGCACTTTCTAGATTTGATGGTTCATTTAGCGTATAAGCTACGCACGCATATTCGCTGTTTTCCGTATCACTTGTATAGTAAATTTTATCTAAGAAGTAACAGAAATCGCGTCCTTCGTCAACCTGTTTATTTGAAAAATCAGATTCTTTTATATATTCGATCAGCTGATTGTCATCAATTTTTGAAGCCCAGTGTTCGGGTTTTTGAATTTTGTAATTTTCTGATTCTATGATGTTTTCCATATTTATAATTTTACAGGGGTATATTCTTACTTTCAAAAGAGCTAAAGTAAGTAATAATGCCCGATTTTACTCGATATAATTGTAAAATATATGTCAAAAAAAAACCTCACTGAAAGGAAGTGAGGCTGCATTATAAATTATAAAATGTGTAAAGGTTATTTTAATACTGTATTTATGAAATCCATTGCACCAATTCCTTTGTATGAAGCATATAAAGCTTTTTCATAAGCTTCTTGTTTTGCTTTTTTATTTTTTACATCAGTTTCGACAATCATTTCATTAAAAATTCTTTCCTGCTCTTCACTATATTTTAAAGAAGCTTCCAAAAGATATGTTTTCGAAACAAAACCGAATGAGCTCCAGATTTTGGTTCTAATTTTTTGATTAATATTTTTTAACGGATTGTCAATCATAACTTCTGATTTTAACTTTTCACTACTTGATTTCTATAATAGAACAAGCTGATTTGTAATGCTTTTCTTGGAAATAACTTAGAATTTAGCACTTTAAATCTTTAATGTGTTATTATGACGCAATGTAATTATTTTTTTTAAATTTGAAATTAAAATTTTCGTTAAAATTGTGATTTGCACACTTCTTTAGTTACTAAAAAATAGAACTCTATTTCCTAAAAGTAATTTGGTTTTATAAAAATGGAGTAAATTGCGGTATTATTGAAAGAAAGACTTACACTTAGATATTCGAATGCTAAAAGACATTATAGATAATAGTGAAAATTACCAGCCTGGACTTTCTATCGACTGTGTAATTTTTGGTTTTCACGACAATCAGCTTAAAGTTTTATTGATAAAAGTAGAACGTGCAGCTAAATGGTCTCTTCCCGGCGGATTTATTCCGGTAGATCAGGATATTGATACTGCAGCAAATACGGTACTAAATGGTCGAACTGGTGTAGAAGGTGTTTTCTTGAGACAATTTGCGACTTTTGGAAAAGTAAAAAGAAATGAACAGCATTTCGATAAAAAGATTTTAGAGTACCTGCAAATAGAAGAAGAAAAAGGAAAATGGCTTACGCGCCGTTTTGTTACAATTGGATATTATGCTTTGGTTGATTTTTCTAAAATTCTTCCAAATCCGATGAACAGATATGAAGTTGTAGAATGGATTGACCATAAAGAAGTTCCAGAACTTATATTAGATCACCGTGAGATTCTCGATAAAGCGCTGGATACTTTAAGAGTTGAATTGAATTTAATGCCAATTGGTTATAATTTACTGCCAGAGAAATTTACGATTCCAGAATTGCAAAAACTGTATGAAACAATTTTGGACAAAAAGCTGGACCGCAGGAATTTTTTACGCAAAATTACTAATATAGGAATTCTAATGAAGCTTGACGAAAAGAAAAGCAACGTCGCGCACAAAGCACCAAACTTGTATTCTTTTGATAAAGAAAAATACGATGAGGTTTTAAAAAATGGACTGAATCAAGGATGGTAAAATTAGTTTAACCGAGATCTAACAGACTTTATATGTTAGTTCTGATAAATAATTTACGATTATGATCTCAATTGAAACATTTAGAAAATTAGCTTTATCATTTCCAGACGCATCTGAAGAACCTCATTTTGAGAAAACCTCTTTTCGTGTCAAGAAGAAAATATTCGCCACTTTTGATGAAAAGAATAATCGTGCGGTTTTAAAATTAAACGAAATCGATCAATCGGTTTTTTGTGCTTCCAGCGAAATGATTTTTTATCCTGTTCCAAATAAATGGGGAAAACAAGGCTGGATCATTGTGGAACTTTCAAAAGTGCGACCAGAAATGTTTGAAGATGCGTTAATACGTTCGTACCAAAATGTTCTAGGTAAAAAGTAATACTATTCGAAATTCTATTTGACAATTGTTCTGAAAGTCAAATTTACCCTTGGTTTTTGAGTGGTTTTAGTTGGCGGTAATCTATGAAGCCAATGGCTTTGGGTTTCACCTTTCATAACCAATAAACTTCCATGCTCTAAAATCATTGAAACGGTTTCTTTAGATTCTTTATGTTTGAAGGCAAATTTACGTTCGGCACCAAAACTTACAGATCCGATTGCGCCATTTTTCTTTAAATCTTTTTCAGCATCGCTGTGCCACGCCATTCCTTCTTCGCCAGAATGATATAAATTAAGCAGACAGGAATTAAAAGTTTCCCCTGTTTTTTCTTCAATGACTTTCTTTAACCTTAAAAGTTCAGGAGTCCACGGCAGCGCTTTTTTGGTCGTATTCGAATACGTATATTCAAATTCCTGATCGCCGTACCACGCTACTTTTCGTTTCGTTAAAATTAGTTTTCCAAAGATAATGGCTTCATCATTTTTCCATTTAATTGTATTGAGCAGAATATCGCGATAGAAATCAGCTTCTTCTCTTGAAAACAATTTTCCGTAATAATTTACAGTTCCATCTTTAGGAAGCAAATTTGTAGTTTCGTCTATTTGGGGATTAAATAAATCCATTTTTCCATTTTAAATATTTGGGTTTCATACAATGACCGCAAGGCCTGAAACCATTTTCTTTGGCTTCATTTTCAGACAAAGAGAAAACACGATTTTCGCGTTTCATTCTTTTTCCCGAAGCACATTGCAGCGTTCCGTAGATTTTTAGTTTCTGGTTGCCGCCAAAGCAAATTTCCGCATTTTTAATTTTATTTCTGAGATTTGAATCTGAAATTTTATTGTGTTGAAGCATACCTGATAATTTACGATTTTTTATTCTGTAGAGACGCACCGCAGTGCGTCTAAGGTCACGTATTTCCGCAAAGAATCTTTGTCGACAATCTCTGCGTAGATGCACTGCGGTGCGTCTCTACAGACAAGATGTATCTTTGCAACTTTGTACCTTAATTTAACGCATCATGAAAAATAATCCCAAGGGTAAAACGTTCACCAGAATGAACTTCACTGACACCATGTTTCATGTTGACACGGTGATATCCTTTTTTTCCTTTTACAGGTCTGAAGTTAGTCGTAAAAACCAAAACATCTCCTTTTTTTGGTTTTAAAACAATTGCTTTCGATTGCGCTCTTGGCGTTTGCTGCGTTAATACAAATTCGCCGCCAGTAAAATCTTCTTCCGGTTCAGATAGAAACAGCACAATTTGAATGGGAAAATATACATCACCATACAAATCCTGATGTAAAGTATTAAAACCACTTTTCCCATATTTTAAAATCAAAACCGTTGCTTTCAATTGATTATTATCGTGACATTGTTTTAACAATTCTTCATGTTTTTCAGGAAAAATAGTGTTGATATTAAGAGCTTTCATCCAGGCATTTGCAATGGGTACCAATTTCGGATAAATAGAAGTTCGAATATTCTGAATCAAATCGGGCAGAGGATAATTGAAATATTTATATTCACCTAAACCAAATCGATAACGCTCCATTATGACAGTTTTTCGATATGAATTTGGATTGTCATAGTCGAATTTTAAATCTTCACATTCTTCGTTTGTGAGAAGATTTGGGATAATAGAGAAACCATTTTGGTGCATAGATTCGGTGAAGCTTTCCCAGTTTTGAGAAGCAATTCTAGATTGTATAGTTTGCATAATAATTTTAGGTTGATTAATGATGAATCATTTGCATACACACATCTGTAGAGACGCACTGCAGTGCGTCTAACATCACGTATTTACGCGAAAATTTTTGTCGAAAATCTTTGCGTAGACGCACTGCGGTGCGTCTCTACAGATATGTTTTTGTGTTGAGATTTTTTTATAATTGTTGATTTACCTGCGCACCTTCCCAGCCAATTATGGCCGTTTTTCGGGTATTTCCCCACATATAACCGCCAAAGATTCCAGAAGATTGAATTACGCGGTGACACGGAATTAAAAACGCAACAGGATTACTGCCAATTGCAGTTCCGACTGCTCGTGATGCATTTGGTTTTTCAATTTGCTGTGCAATCGAACCGTAAGTAGAAAGCTGTCCCATTGGAATCTTTAATAAAGTTTCCCATACTTTCAATTGAAAATCGGTGCCTTTTAAATGCAATTTTATTTCAGATAATTTGCTCCAGTCATTTTGGAAAATGAATAAAGCATTTTGTTGTACTAAATCTAATTTTCTAGTAAAAGAGGCATTCGGGAATTTGTTTTTTAAATCCACAAATCCGATTGTTTCATCTTCGGCGAAAGCCATAAAACAAACACCTTTTTGAGTTGACGCAACAATTATATTTCCAAACGGACTTTCGGCAAAACTGTACTTAATTTCGAGATTTTTGCCACCGTTTTTATATTCGGCAGGTGTCATTCCTTCGATATTTACAAACAAATCGTGAAGTCGGCTTGTGCCGGACAAACCAGTTTCATAAGCTGTTTCTGAAACCGTTGCCCGATTTTCTTTGAGTATTTTTTTAGCATGTTCAATACTTGTGTACTGCAAAAACTTCTTCGGACTTGTTCCTGCCCATTCGCTAAAAAGTCTTTGAAAGTGAAACGGACTCAAATGCACTTTCTCCGCAACCTCATCGAGATTGGGCTGCTCTTTAAAATTAGCTTTGATATAATCTATAGCTTCGGCGATACGATTATAATTGATGGTTTCCTGTGTGTTCATCTTCATTCAATTTTATAATACAAATATCGATTGGTTTTAGAAGGTATAAAATCCGAAACTTGCTTAGTTTTTTGTTTCAAGTTTCAGGTTTCAGGTTATGCCGGAACGTGAAACCTGAAACGTGAAACTTGAAACAAATTTTAAATCGAATGCCTTTAATGCGCTGTAGTTTTCGAAAAAACATTAATTACAACAACTCCAATTACAATTAAACTCAACCCAATTATTGCGGGTAAATCTGGGATTTCTTTGAAGAAAATTGCACCAATGATGGTAATTAGTACAATTCCGACTCCTGACCAAATGGCATAAGCGAAACCAACAGGAATCGTTCTAATTGCAAAACTTAAAAAGTAAAATGCGCTGCAATACCCGATAACAGTAATTATGCTTGGAATTAATTTGGTGAATTCTTCAGACTTTTTTAATGCTGAGGTAGCAATGATTTCGAAAACAATGGCAATAAATAGGAATAAAAAATTCTTCATGTTTTATTTAAGATTATGCTGTCTTGTTGAGACACTTATTAATTTATAACCATTTTCTGTCCTTAAAAACTCAAAATGATCTTGTCCTCTATCTGTTTTGTTTTTTGGATTGATAACAATATCCATAGTGGGATACAACCAATCTTTAGATTCATTGCAATTATTGAAATAGATTTCGTACTCACTTGATTCAAAAATAAACTGATTTAGTCCGTCAGAACTAATAAAATAATCGGTTTTTAGATTTTGTAATTCCTGAAGTTTTAATTTTAAATAGGTATAATTTTGATTGATGAATTTAGCTTTCGCCGAATTTATCCAGCCTTCTGGTTCTTTCCAGTAAGTAATTTTGTTAAAAGAATGTTTTTCTAAATTGGCTTTGGATAAATCTTTAAGTAAATTGTTCTCTAGCCAGAATTTAAATTCTTTTTCAAAGTTTATGAAAGAGTAATATTGTCCGTCAACTCCTTTGAAATTTTCTCTTATTGGATCTTTACTAGGCTCTTTTGATTTTTCTAAGGAATAAAAATTTAAATCACGGATGTAAACGAAATTGTCAATTAAAACTTTGTTAGTAATGTCTATTAAGAGTTCTTTTCCGCCAGACCATAAAAAATGTTCGTCGCCTGGCTCTCTTTCTTTTTTTGCATCTTTAAGAGCAGTAAGCATTCCGTTTTTAACATTCGATAAAGCACTATAATCGGCTGGAATGACGATTGTTCCTTTGCTGTTGAAGAGCCCCATTTTATCAGTTTTCGGATCTCGAAATCTTATAAAACCCTCACTTTCGCAATCTGTACTATTATCAAAAGTATACAAACTGTCACGACCAATTATTTTTCCTTCCTTAGTTAAGTAATAGCTTTTCCACTTGTTATTTTCCTCTTCTGTGACAGCAATAATATTTTCAAATTTACGTGCAATCGTAAAACCCGTAAATTTAGGTTCAATTTTAATTACACCATTTTTATTTTGAAAACCAATTTTTGTAGTGTCTTTGTTCCAAAAGGCAGTCCATGTATCGCTGGTTTGTGCAAATACAGTACAGCTAACAAGAAAAGTATAAAGAAGGACAATCTTTTTCATGGAAATTTATTTATCGCAGATGAACTTCTGTTTCGTTATTTTTTGCTTCATCAAAGCAATCGGCGCATAGCATTTTAAAATCGGCTTTGGCTTGAAAAACTTCAGTCCATTCTTCGCCATTATCCAGCAGCCATTGTTCGCATTCACTGCACCACGCAATTTGCGGAAGATCTTCTTCAGCTTCAGAATAGAAAAAGCCGACTTTATCTTTCGTGTCTATTGCCATTGCAATATGAATACAGCCAAAAGTCATTTCTTTTGAGCCGTGGATATCACATGTAATCTTTTCGATCATAATTATATTTTGGCGGTTTCTTTAATTTCAAATTTAAACTTAAAATTTCGAATTTAAAACAGAAAACCCGACAGGTTTTAAAATCTGTCGGGTTTGAATATGTATTTAGATAATCTAAAATCTAAACTCAGAAATCTAAAATCAATTTAGTATCTGTAGTATTCTGGTTTGAATGGACCTTCAACAGGAACACCAATATAAGCAGCCTGATCGTCACGTAAAGTTTCTAACTCAACGCCTAATTTAGCTAAGTGTAAAGCAGCAACTTTTTCATCTAAATGTTTTGGTAACATATAAACTTCGTTTTTGTAAGCTGCGCTGTTATTCCATAATTCGATTTGAGCCAAAGTCTGGTTTGTAAATGAGTTACTCATTACAAAACTTGGGTGACCTGTGGCACAACCAAGGTTTACTAAACGACCTTCAGCCAAGATAATGATATCTTTTCCGTTGATGTTGTATTTGTCAACCTGAGGTTTGATTTCGATTTTAGAAGCACCGTGGTTTTTGTTTAACCAAGCCATGTCGATTTCGTTATCGAAGTGACCGATGTTACAAACAACCGTTTTATCTTTCATTTGCTCGAAGTGCTCTCCAAGAACGATATCTTTATTTCCTGTAGTTGTAATGATGATATCAGCATTAGCAATTACAGTGTTTAATTTTTTAACTTCATAACCGTCCATTGCAGCTTGTAAAGCACAAATTGGGTCGATTTCAGTAACTGTTACAATAGATCCAGCACCTCTAAAAGAAGCAGCAGTTCCTTTTCCAACGTCACCGTATCCACAAACGATTACTCTTTTTCCAGCCAACATTAAGTCAGTTGCACGACGAACAGCATCAACTGCAGATTCTTTACAACCGTATTTGTTATCAAATTTAGATTTAGTAACAGAGTCGTTAATGTTAATTGCAGGCATTGGCAAAGTTCCAGCTTTTACTCTTTCGTAAAGTCTGTGAACACCAGTTGTAGTTTCTTCAGAAAGACCTTTAATTCCAGGAACCAATTCTGGGTAACGATCAATAACCATGTTAGTTAAATCTCCACCATCATCAAGAATCATGTTTAATGGCTTTCTGTCTTCACCAAAGAATAAAGTCTGCTCAATACACCAGTCAAATGATTCTTCGTCAAGACCTTTCCAAGCATAAACTTGAATTCCGGCAGCAGCAATAGCAGCAGCAGCTTGATCTTGAGTAGAGAAAATGTTACAAGAAGACCAAGTAACCTCTGCACCAAGAGCGATTAAAGTTTCGATTAAAACAGCAGTTTGAATCGTCATGTGTAAACATCCAGCAATACGAGCACCTTTAAGAGGCTGTTCGTCTTTATATTCAGCACGAAGCGCCATTAAACCTGGCATCTCAGCTTCAGCTAATTCAATTTCTTTTCTTCCCCAAGCCGCTAGAGAAATGTCTTTTACTTTGAAAGCCACATAAGGCGTAGTTGTAGTACTCATTTATAGTGTATATTTGTATATTGTAAAATTTTTGCAAATTTACATAATACCTTTTGAATTTTACTACTTTCTATCAGATTTGTGAAATCTTTAATTTCTTAATCTCTAGAATATTAGTTTATAAATCGTTTTAAACCATATAACTGATATAAGTTCATTTTAAAAAAGATTCTTAAACTATTACCTTTGCAGTGAATTGCTTATATTTACTAATACATTTTTGAGCCAGCAGTTATATTTTCTGATATTACTTATATGGTTTAAAATTAACCATTCATAATTTACAATTAAAAAGAAATGCCTTTATTTCAGACCATACAATTCAATGAAACTACTAAAATTTTAATTTGGGAAATAACCGAATCTTTTGATGAATTGTATAGTAAAGTAACACTAAAAGAAAAAACACAGCGAAGACTTGACCGAATGAAATCGCAGATGCATCAGCGTGCTTTTTTAAGTGTTCGAATGCTGATTCAGGAAATGGGTTTTACCGATAAAGACTTGCATTATGACGAATTTGGTAAACCGTATTTTGATTGTCATAATTATATCTCAATTACACATTCATATCATTTTGCGGCAATAATTATAAGCAATGAAACGGTAGGAATTGATATGGAATTACAGCGCGAAAAAATTCAGAAAATTGCCGATAAATTTACGGATTATGAATGCCATTATTTGGAACCGAAATTTACAGAAGAATATATTAAAAAGCTTACCGTTATCTGGGGTGCTAAAGAGGCAATCTTTAAAATTAGAAATGAAAAAGGAATCAGTTTTAAAGACCATATTAGAGTAGAAGATTTTTCTTTAGATAAAAAGCAAACTCAATCCAGCCTTCATTTCGATGATCTGATAAAAGATTTTGATGTTCATTATGAAGAAATCAAATCAGATAATTTTGAAGGAACTTTTACTTTGGTTTATGCTTTTGAGAAGTAGTTTTCAGTGACAGTTTTCAGTGACAGTTTTCAGTCTAGTCATTGCTTCGTTTCTCGCAATGGCAGAATAATGATTAAACTTCGCTTTCTTTTTGTCTATGCTTAAACATACTCACATAAAGGAAAGTGCTCATCTTTCTGGCGCGTCTTTTTAAGGTTTCGACATTTTCGCCTTCAAAATGTTCATCTAATATCTGCGCCCAGTGATTCAGCCAGATTCCGAATTCGTTTGCTGTAATACTTTCGTTAAAATGAGCGTCAACTTCATTATGAACCGCATGCGGATTTCCTTTGTATTTGCGTACGGCAAATAAGTTCGTTTCCCAGAAATCAGTTAGTTTTTCAAGATGCGCATCCCAATCTGTAATTATTTCATTAAAATAAGAGCCAATTTCTTGATCGGCTCTTATCTTATCATAGAATTGATTTACCAAAAACTTGAGATCATCCCTATTTTCTATTTGCTTTTTCACAGAATGAGAGTGTTTAACAGAATAAATACCACGCTTAAAATTGAACTAAGAATTAAAAGATTGAAAACTACTTTATGTTTCATTTGTGCCAAAATTGAAGTATTTACAAAGATACAAGCTAAAACAATGATAGCTAATTGAATCATTTGAAAAATAGAAGTTCCGTTAGATAAAACGTACATTGCAGCAGCGCCTCCTAAACAGCTTTGACCAATTACAGCCATTGCAGCAGAACCCATATAACTTTTGTTGAAATTTTCGAATGTTGTTTGATATAGTGTCATGATATTGAGATTTTTATACCGCAAAGGTACGGTCACAATACCGCTGCATTTTATGATTAAAATCATAAAACGAGAACTTTTTTATCTGTATACTTTTCTGTTTATAATCTTCAATTCGCCTTTTTTTTCTAAAGCTTTTATAGCCCGAATAACTGTTTCTACACGTAAACCGGTTAAATCTCCGATCTGCTGTCTGGTAAAATTAATTAGATAACCATTTTTATCTTTTTGAAAATTGAAGTAAGCAATTCCGTGATCGATTAATTTTAAAACCCGATGTTCTGGTTCGTGCGTGGAAATTTCTGCAGCCATAACCGATTTATAATACAATCGCTGCGCAAGGTTTTCGATGATTTTAATACTTATTGCAGGATTTTCTTCAAGCAGTTTCATGAAATTAGATTTTGGAAGAAGCAAAATCTGGCTGTCTTCTACAGCAATTGAATTGGCAGGATATTTTTGGTTTAAAAATAATGGAGGTTCTCCAAAAGACTGCTCTTTATAAAATATTCCCTGAATAAATTCTCGTCCGTCGTCGTTGTAATTAGACATTTTAATTTCGCCAGAAACTATCTGATAATAATACGCGGGCAGATTTCCTTCTTCAAAGATAATTTCACCTTTTTCAAAGGACTTTTTTACCGCACCATATTTCTCTAATAATTCAGCTCTTATCATAAATTGATTCTTTGGTTCTTAACAAAGACATTACAAATATAATTCATTCATAATAGTTCTTCTACGTTAAAAACTTTTTACTTTTACGGCCATTATGGAGCAAAAAACACTTAATACGATCCATCAGCAGATTTTGGCAGCTAAGAAAAGCGGCCAGAAATTATTGGCTATACTTTTGGATCCTGATAAAATTGTCTGGGAAAATTTAGAACATTTATTAGATAAAATAAATCAATCACCTGCAACCCATATTTTCGTTGGAGGAAGTATTGTTCAAAGCACTATTTTAGAAGATTTAATTGCACAGCTAAAACAAAAAACAAATTTACCAGTTGTAATATTTCCTGGAGATCCGTCGCAGATTTCCCCACAGGCAGATGCTATTTTGTTCCTGTCTTTATTATCGGGCCGAAATCCAGATTATTTAATAGAATATCAAGTTCAGGCAGCGCCAATATTGAAAAAAACAAATCTTGAAGTACTATCAACAGGATATATTTTAATTGAAAGCGGTAATGAAACGGCTGTTGCCAGAGTTAGTAAAACTGAGCCGCTTAATCGCGAAAACTTTGATCTCGCTCTTGCAACTGCACAAGCAGGCGAAATGCTCGGCAACAAATTGATTTATTTAGAAGCGGGAAGCGGGGCAGAGAAGCCGGTTCCTTTAGAAATGATTTCACTGATTGCTCAAAACATCGAAATTCCTATAATTGTTGGAGGAGGAATTGTAGATTTGCATGGAATTAAGAAAGCTTATAATGCTGGTGCAGATTTAGTGGTTATAGGAACTGCTTTTGAAAATGACAGTCATTTTTTCGATTCATAAAAATTAACCGCCTTTAAATACCACAAAAATGATTGACTTTTTTCTTGATAGTTATAAAAATGCGCCGTTGTGGCATATTGCTCTTGAGTTTTTAGTATTTGTTTTTGGTATTTTAAGTGTATGGTTTGCAAAAAAAGAAAATATTTGGGTTTACCCAACAGGATTAATTGCAACGGTAATTTCAGTTTACCTGTTATATGTGGCAGGTTATATTGGAGACATGATTATTAATGCTTATTTTTCAATAATGAGTATTTACGGGTGGTATGTTTGGGCAAAAGGAGGAACAGTAGAAGAAAATCTGCCAATTACTCGTACAACTTTTAATGAAAAAATAATTGGAATCTTACTGTTTATTGTTACCGTTTTTGTAGTTTTCGGAATTTATAAATATTTTGACTACGAAATTAAACCAGACAATTATGTCGATATGATTTCGTCTGGAATATTTTTTGCAGGAATGTGGTACATGGCCAGGAAGAAAATAGAAAACTGGACACTTTGGATTATTGGTGATATTATTGTTGTACCTCTTTATGCCTATCGCGGCTTAGGGATGCTGTCACTTCAGTATATAATTTTTACAATTTTGGCTATTGCAGCTTATTTAGAATGGAGAAAGATCTTAGACAGCAAAAAACAACTATAATAAAAATTGCTTTATTTGGACCTGAAAGTACAGGTAAGACCACATTGGCAAAACAGCTTGCAGAATATTACGAAACAGAATGGGTTCCAGAATTTGCACGCGATTATTTACAGGAAAGATGGGAAGAAAATAAGCACATCTGTGTTGCAGATGATATGATGCCAATTGCCTATGGTCAGACTGCACTGGAAAACCAAAAACTGGCTTCGGCAAATAAATACCTGTTTTGTGATACCAATTTGATGGTAACAAAAGTTTTTTCTGAAATGTATTATGGTTTCTGTGATCCGCTTTTACATGAAGCGGCATTGACGCACGAATACGATTTATTCTTTTTAACAGATATTGATGTTCCTTGGGAGAAAGATGATATTCGAGATACCCCAGAAGGAAGAGAAACTGTGTTTTCTGTTTTCAAACAAACATTAATTGATACCAAAAAGCCCTTTATTACATTGTCTGGAGATAAAGAAAGCCGTTTAGCAAAAGCGATTTCAATCATTGATAATTTAACCATAGCCAAAGAAAGTGGTTTCTCATCTGATGACTTTGTACAGATATATAATAGAGGAATTTCTTTTGATGTTATTTTAAAACAATTAGATGTTTTTAAAAAAGGAATTGCAAAAAGCACTTTACTTAGACCAGCAACAATTAATGATGGAATTTTAAGTTTGTCAGAGAATGACTTTAAAGAAAAAGCACTTTTCTTCGATAAATATAAAGATGATTTTAAAATTAAAAAGTTTGTACCTGCTTCTGGTGCGGCAACAAGAATGTATAAGTTTTTGATTGCTTTTTTAAATGATTTTGATATTCAAAAAGAAACCATTAATGCTTACATCAACAGAAAAAATGATAAGGAACTTGCCATTTTTATTGTTGGAATGGAGAAGTTTCCTTTTTTTGCAGCAGTAGATAAAAAACTTAGAGAAATTTATCCCGATTTTGATGTCTTAGAAAGAGATTATAAAAATTACTATTTTATAAAATTATTGCTTTCTCCAGATCATTTTAATTCTGCCAACAAGCCAAAAGCAGTTTTGCCTTTCCATTTATATAAGACACATATTGCAAATCCAATTGAAGAACATTTAAATGAATGTGTTCATTATGCGTCATCAAAAAATGTATCTAATTTACATTTTACAGTTTCAGAAATTCATCAGGATTTGTTTGAAAAAGCAGTTTTAGAAGTAAAGGGAAATATTGAAAAGCTTTCAGGAATTGAAATTAATATTGGCTATTCGTACCAAAATAAAAGTACGGATTCTATAACTATTGATACAAGAAACAAAGTTGTTAAGGATACAAACGGCAAGTTAATTTTTAGACCAGGAGGACACGGCGCTTTAATTGAAAACCTGAATAATCTTGATTCGGACATTATTTTTATTAAAAACATAGATAATGTCATTCAAAATCATATAGAACAAATTACATTATACAAAAAAGCTTTGGCAGGTGTTTTAATTGAAATGCAGCAGAAGAGTTTTGAATATCTGAGGCTTATAGAAGCAGGAGAGATTGCAGAAGAAAATATTGCTGCTATTCTGCGGTTTCTACAAAAAGAGTTTAACGTTGAAATGATACCAGATTTCAATAAATTTACTTTTGAAAATAAAATAACGAAACTTAGAGATCTATTGGATAGACCAATTCGTGTTTGCGGAATGGTTAAAAATGAAGGAGAACCAGGCGGAGGACCTTTTTGGACTATCAATAAAAAAGGTATAAAATCTCTACAAATAGTAGAGACTTCTCAAGTTGATTTGGAAGACAAAAAGCAAGAGAGAATTTTAGCAGAAGCAACTCATTTTAACCCAGTAGATTTGGTTTGCGGCATTAAAAATTATAAAAATCAAAAGTTTGATTTAGCACAATATGTCGATCAAAATACTGGTTTTATTGTAGAGAAAAGTATTGAAGGTCGATCTGTTAAAAATTACGAACTTCCAGGCTTATGGAACGGTTCAATGGCAAATTGGTTAACTATTTTTGTTGCAGTTCCTTTGATTACTTTTAATCCGGTAAAAACAGTAAATGACTTATTGAAAGCAGCACATCAGCCACAATAAAATGGATATAGAAAAAATCATATCAGAGTTGGGCTTTAAAGCCGTTAGGAGCAGTGGCGCAGGCGGACAAAACGTAAATAAAGTTTCGTCAAAAGTAGTTTTAAGTTTTGATCTGAATGCTTCTCAGGCTTTATCAGAAGATGAAAAAATACTTTTAAAAGACAATTTGTCCGCCCGTTTAACTACTGAAAATATCCTGATTTTAAATTGTGATGAAGATAGAAGTCAGCTAAAAAACAAAGAAATTGTTATAAAGAGATTTCTAGATTTAATAAAAAAAGGGCTTTATGTTCCTAAGGTTAGAAAAGCGACAAAAGTTCCAAAATCTGTAATTAAGAAAAGAATTAAAGATAAAAAAAACGTTTCGGATCTTAAACAGTCACGAAGAAAACCTGATTTTTAGTATAAGATTGAGAATTAAGCACTAAGTACTAAGAGAGAGATCTAAAACTAAATCTTGATACTTTGTACATTTATCTTAATACTTTTCTATATTTGCACTGTCTCAAAGGGGTGCTCCAAATAACGAGCTGAGATCATACCCAAAGAACCTGAGCGAGTAATGTTGCTAAGGGAAAAAACGACAATTTTAAGCGTGCACACTTTACATTGTCGGGAAACACATTTATTAATTTAACAAAAGAATAATTCCCCCTTTTATTTGTAATTTTTTTACAGATGAAAACTATCTTTAAAGGTACTGAGGTACTAAGCTGCAAAGGTTCTAAGGTTCAAAAAATGAGCAGAACCAAATCTATTTTATTTCTTCTATTCTCTTTTTTCTGTTCTCTTTTTTCTTTTGCGCAACAGCAAGATTCTACCAAAGTAAATTCTCTTGATGAGGTTTTAGTTTCTGCAGTTCGTGTTACTTCAAAAACACCTGTTACTTTTAGTAATATGGATAAAAAAGAAATTAAAACCCGAAACCTTGGACAGGATATTCCAGTTTTAATGAATTATCTGCCATCTGTTGTAACAACTTCTGATGCTGGAGGCGGAATAGGTTATACGGGAATCAGAGTCCGCGGAAGCGATGCTACAAGGGTAAACGTTACTATTAACGGAATTCCTTACAACGATTCTGAAAGTCAGGGGACTTTTTGGGTTAACATGCCCGATTTTGCTTCTTCTGTAGAAAGTCTGCAATTACAACGCGGTGTTGGAACTTCTACAAATGGTTCTGGAGCTTTTGGTGCTAGTTTAAATATGCTTACAGACAATTATGCAGCAAAGGCAACTGGCGAAATTTCGAGTTCTTATGGAAGTTTCAATTCCAATAAAAACACCGTAAAATTTAGTACGGGATTATTAAACGACCATTTTGAATTGGCAGGACGTTTATCGACTATCAAATCAGATGGTTATGTTGATCGTGCAAGTTCTGATCTGAAATCCTATTTTCTGCAAGGAACTTATGTTGGAAAAACAACTTTGATTAAAGCTTTGGCTTTCGGAGGAACTCAAAAAACTTATCAATCTTGGAACGGAATCGATGCTGAAACTTTAAATGAGAATCGCAAATACAATTCGGCTGGAGAATATACCGATGAATTTGGAAATACACGCTACTATGATAATGAAACTGACAATTATAATCAAGATCATTATCAGTTACACTGGAGTGAATCAATTTCTGATAGATGGAGTACAAATCTAGCCTTACACTACACAAAAGGGAAAGGTTATTTTGAAAATTATAAGGAAGATGCATTAATGTCTGAGTATAATTTGGCACCTGCAGATGATGTTTCAGAGACAGATCTAATTCGTCAAAAATGGTTAGATAATGATTTTTATGGAACTACTTTTTCGGCAAAATATAAAGATGAAAAACTGGATATTATTGTAGGAGGAGGCTGGAATAAATATGAAGGCGATCATTACGGAAAAGTAATCTGGGCGAGAAATGCTGCAGACTCAGAACTGGGAGATCATTATTATGATGATTTTTCTACAAAGACTGATGGGAATATTTTTGCTAAAGCGAATTATCAATTTACAGAGGAATTGAGTTTCTACGGAGATTTACAATACAGAAATGTGAAGTATAAAGCTAATAGCGCAGAAACAGGTTTGGTTGATGATAATTTTAATTTCTTTAATCCGAAAGCAGGTTTGAATTATGCTTTTAATCAAAATAATACATTGTATTTTTCATATGCAAGAGCTAATCGCGAGCCAAACAGAACCGATTATGAAGGCGGAAATGTTAAGCCGGAAAAATTAAATGACTTTGAGTTAGGATGGAGATTTAATTCGGAAAAATTTCAATTGAATTCTAATCTGTATTATATGGGATATAAAGATCAATTGATTTTAACGGGAAGACTCGACGATGTTGGTGCGCCAATTCGTGCCAATACGGAAAAAAGTTACCGCTTAGGTTTTGAGTTTGATGCTACAATTGCACTTTCGGATAAGTTTACATTGAGACCAAACTTTACTTTAAGCAGTAATAAAAATGTAGACTTAGCAGTAGACGGTGAATATTACGGAACAACCAAAATTGCGTATTCGCCAGAAGTAATTGCAGGAAATATTATTGTTTATAAACCAATTGAGAATTTGTACGTTTCGCTATTGCAAAAATATGTTGGAGAACAGTATATGAATAACATTGAACTGCCTGCAGCTAAATTGGCAGATTATTTTGTAAATGACTTGAATGTTTCTTATGAAATAAAACCAAATACTATTTTTAAATCAATTACGATCACAGGATTGGTTAATAATATTTTCGATAAAAAATATGTTTCAAATGGAGCAATGTGGGACATTTACCCATACTATTATCCTCAGGCAGGAACCAATTTCTTAATTGGTTTAAGTTTGAAATTCTAAAAATGTTAAGCATAAAAAAAGCCTGAAATCTACTTTCAGGCTTTTTTTTAATTATATACATGCACAACACTTCCAGAAGATTCTACACGATATTGTTTCATCGGGTATTCTTTTCCGCCAAGTCCTGTAAACAAATTATATTGAGTTTTATCGCAAGAACAAACTGCATAAATTCCGTCAATAGTCATGGCGGTGCATGATGTGAGTGCTTGGTTTGGACATGCCGCATCAAAAGCGGTGTAAGTTCCTTCACCCGTTTTCATTACAATAATTCCTTTTGCTCCGTAGTTAGCCACATAAACAGGATTGCTCGGAAAGATCAATTTATTGTAAGTTGGAAGATTGGTATCCAAATAAGCATTTATAGAATAATTAGGAATATACGGATTGTTATTGCTTCTGTTGTTGTCACTGCATGAGAATAAAACAGCGGTAAGCGCGATAAAGAACCAGATTTTTTTCATTATTTTAATAAGAATTAGTGAAACAAAAATAATTTATTTAGATTTGAAATCTATATGATTAACATATAATTATGTACTATTAAAAATTATAGTATATTTGTGGTAAGAAAATCCCGTCGCGATGGGATTTTTTGTATTTATATAAACGATGAAGTTATGAGTAATGTATCTTATTATACAGCAGAAGGTCTAAAGAAATTAAAAGATGAATTGGAGCACTTAAAAAGTGTAATGCGTCCAAAGGCATCTCAAGATATTGCAGAAGCGAGAGATAAAGGTGATTTGTCTGAAAACGCAGAATATGATGCTGCGAAAGAAGCGCAAGGTTTATTAGAAATGAGAATTGCTAAACTAGAAGAAGTATATTCAAATGCAAGATTAATTGATGAGTCTCAATTAGACGTTTCGAAGGTTTTGGTTTTATCGAATGTAAAAATCAAAAATCAAAGTAACGGTATGGAGATGAAATATACTCTTGTTGCAGAAAGTGAGGCAGATCTTAAAACAGGTAAAATCTCTGTAACTTCTCCTATTGGAAAAGGTTTACTAGGAAAATCTGTTGGAGAAGTAGCTGAAATCACTGTTCCTAACGGAGTTTTGAAATTTGAAATTCTTGAAATCTCAAGAGACTAATTTTAGTTTTAACCGTTAAATCAGTTAAACGATTAACCCAAAAAAACATGAGTTCAATATTCACTAAAATAGTAAACGGAGAAATTCCTGCATACAAAATTGCTGAAGACGATAAATATTTGGCTTTTTTAGATGTAAATCCAAATGCTAAAGGACATACGCTTTGCATTCCAAAACAAGAAATCGATAAGATTTTTGATATGGAAGAAGAAGATTATTTAGGCTTAATGAAGTTTTCTAAAAAAGTAGCAGCAGCTTTAGAAAAAACAGTTCCGTGCAAAAGAATCGGAATAGCAGTTGTTGGACTTGAAGTGCCTCATGCACACGTACATTTAATTCCGTTAAACGAAATGGATGAAATGCGTTTTCAAAATAAAGTTTCTCTTTCTAAAGAAGAATTTGAAGCTTTAGCAAAAGATATTCAGTCGAATTTGTAATGTTTTCGTGAAATGTGAGGCGAATTATAAGTTCGTTTAATGAGTCGAAAAGGACTTCAATTTCGCTCAATCTGACAAATAGATAATAAAAAGTGCAGTAAAATTATTTACTGCACTTTTTTATTTAATAAGATTTGAAAAGTAGTTCCTTTTCCTATTTCAGACTGTAATACTTTTATATTTCCATTATGGTATTCTTCAACAATTCTTTTCGTTAAAGAAAGACCAAGTCCCCAGCCGCGCTTTTTGGTAGTAAATCCAGGTTCAAAAATGGTTTTAAATTGTTTTTTAGAAATTCCTGTTCCCGAATCTTTCACATTAATTTTCACATTAAAAGCATCTTGTTCAATTTTAAGGTCTAAAGTTCCTTTTCCTTTCATAGCATCAATAGCATTTTTAACCAAGTTTTCAATAGTCCAGCTGTGTAAAGTTGGATTTATCATCGCAAAAATTGGTTCCTGCGGTGCCTGAAATGAAAACACGACTTGTTTTGAAAAACGAGACTGAAGATATTCGTAAGCATTTTTTGTCTCTTCTATAATATTATGAGACTCTAAAACTGGAACAGAACCAATTTTAGAAAAACGGTCCGTAATAGTCTGCAGACGTTCAATATCTTTTTCAATTTCAATACTGATCGAGGGATCAATTTCTTCTGTTTTTAATATTTCGACCCATCCTATAAGAGAAGAAAGCGGCGTTCCAATTTGATGTGCTGTCTCTTTTGCCATTCCTGCCCAAAGCTTATTTTGAGTCGCCATTTTGGTGCTTTTATAAAAATTATAAATTAAAGCAACACATAAAACGATAATTAGAAGTAATGCAATCGGATAATATTTGAGTTTATTTAGTAATCCTGAATTTCCATAGTATAGTGTTTGGTATTTTCCAGGTGCATATTCAAAAGTTATCGGCTCATTTTCATTTCTTAATTTTTTTAAATAACCTGCTCTTTTTTTCTTATTGTTTAGAATTTCGTCTGGAACATTTGTAGCGCTCACAACTTTGTCATACAATATTACTAAAGCAGGAATAGAAGTGTTATTATTGATAATTTGAAGAGGCAGTTCGACATCGGTATTTTCGTTTGCATTTACAATTGTAATTTGGGCATTTACAAAAAGTTTCATCTTCAGACGTTCCTCATTTTTAAAGATTTGGAAAAAAGTATAAGTGTTCCAAAGAATTAGAGAAATGATAATAAAGCAAACGGAAATGATGATCCAACGGGTTGTATTTGTTCTTTCTGAAAAAGACATATCAATTATTTTGTGGTATAAATATAACGAAATATACACATTTTATATTTTGCCAATGCCGAAAGTTTTTTTGTTTTATCTGTAAAACAATTTCTCATAATTAAACCATTTCAATACTTTTGCAGGTACCAAAATGAGATTTGGTTTTAAATTAAAGAGTATGATAAGTATTAATCCAAAAGAGATTCCAACAGCGCAATTGCAAGGCTATCTGCAAAGTGCTGTGGGACCGAGACCAATTGCTTTTGCAAGTACAATCAGCGAAAAGGGAATTCCGAACCTGTCACCGTTCAGTTTTTTTAATGTTTTTAGTGCTAATCCGCCCATATTGGTTTTCTCACCGTCACGCCGCGTTCGTGATAATACAATCAAACATACTTTAATTAATGCCGAAGCAACTCGAGAAGTTGTTATAAATGTTGTAAATTACAACTTAGTACAACAGACGTCTTTAGCAAGTACAGAATATGGAGACGGAGTAAACGAATTCATAAAAGCCGGCTTAACGCAGATTCCTTCAGATTTAGTAAAACCCTATCGTGTAAAAGAATCTCCGGTTCAATTTGAATGCAAGGTAACGCAGATTATTCCGTTAGGAGAAGAAGGCGGTGCAGGAAATTTAATTTTATGTGAAGTTGTAAAAATTCATATTCACGAATCTATTTTAGATGAAAATGGATTAATTGATCAGCATAAAATTGATTTGGTTTCGAGACTGGGAAATAACTGGTATTCAAGATCCAACCAAGGACTTTTTGAAGTTGCAAAACCATTGACAGCACTGGGAGTAGGCGTAGATGCTGTGCCCGATTTCGTAAAAGAAAGTGATGTTTTTGATGGAAATGATTTAGGTAAATTAGGCAACATTGAAGCCTTGCCTACAAAAGAAGAAGTTAGTATATTTGTGAAAGAAAATTTTTCTGTCAAAGGAGTTTTAAGTTCAGATGACCAGAAAAAAGTACACTTAGAAGCCAAAAAATATCTTGACAACGGCGATGTTGAATCGGCTTGGAAAGTGCTTTTAGCCAAAAAATAAAAGAAATAGAAACAATAATTAATATAGACGAAGATGGAAGTTACAGGAAAAGTAAAAGTGGTTAACCCAGAGCAGCAAGTTAGTGCCTCATTCAAAAAAAGAGAGTTAGTTGTTACTACTGAGGAGCAGTATCCACAACATATTTTAATCGAATTTACACAAGATAAATGCGATTTGTTGAGTAGCTATAAACAAGGAGAGGCAGTAAAAGTTTCTATCAATTTAAGAGGAAGAGAATGGGTTAATCCACAAGGAGAAACTAGATATTTCAATAGTATTCAAGGTTGGAGAATCGAAAGATTAGCAGATGCTGCTCCTACACAAGCACCGCCAATGCCAACAGCAGAAACTTTTGCTCCAGCAACAAACGTTAACGAAGACGAACCAGACGATTTACCGTTCTAAACGTAAACTTTAAATTCCAAAAAGATAAATTCCAAATTCCAAAGCATGAAGTTGTATTTGGAGTTTGGAATTTTGTTTTTGAATTCATTTTTCGATTCACACGCAGAGAGTTTACAGCGAGTTTTGTCATTTCGACCGAAGGGAGAAATCACATAAGTAATTCCGCGAAGTAAATCACAATCTCTGCCGAGTTTCGCATTTGTTTTTCCTTCGTCGAAAAGATTGAGAGAAATTGGAATTTGAAATTTTTTCAAAATTGATTATTTATAAAAATGTACTATTTATTCAAAGATTTATTTTTTCCGCCAGTCACAGAAGCAGATGAAGAAGGCGTTTTGGCTATTGGAGGTGATCTCAGTCCAGAACGTTTACAACTAGCTTATAAAAGCGGCATTTTTCCGTGGTTCAATGAAGGCGAGCCTATTCTTTGGTGGGCGCCAGATCCCAGAATGGTATTGTTTTTTGATGAATTGATAATATCCAAAAGCATGCGGAATGTCTTAAATAGGAAAATGTTTAAAGTTACTTTCAATAAAAATTTCAAAGAAGTAATCTTAAATTGCCAGCAGATAAAACGTGACGGTCAAAACGGAACTTGGATTTCTAACGAAATGATTGATGCTTATTGTAAATTAAATGAAGACGGAATTGCTAAATCTGTTGAGGTTTGGCAGGATGAAACTTTGGTTGGAGGTTTGTACGGAATTGATCTCGGAAATGTTTTTTGTGGAGAAAGTATGTTTTCTAAAGTTTCAAATGCCTCAAAAACAGCTTTTATTGCTTTAGCATTATATTTGCAAAAAGAAAACTATAAATTATTAGATTGCCAGGTTTATAATCCACATCTAGAAAGTTTAGGATGCCGTGAAATTGACCGCGAAGAATTTATGTCCATTTTAAAAAATAAATAAAAATGAGTGCAGTATACAGTGTAAAAGAAATTTACATTTATCCAATAAAAAGTCTGGCAGGAATAAGCTGTAAAGATGCTGTTGCCCAAGAAATGGGATTTGAAAATGACCGCAGATGGATGTTAATTGATGCAGATAATCAAATGATCACGCAGAGAGAACATCCAATTATGAGTCAGTTTTATCCACAAATTGCTGATGGAAAACTTAGTTTAGTTTTTGAAGAACAACAACATGAATTTTCTATTGATGAATATATAAATGCTAAAATTGAAACAACTGTTTGGGATGATAAAACAGAAGTTTTTGAGGTTAGTAAAAACACTTCAAAATGGTTTAGCGATTGTTTGGGTTTTGAATGTAAACTAGTTAAAATAAATAATCTTGGAGACCGCAGGCATGAAAGTTCCAAACTCAAAGAAACTTTTAATGTTAGTCTAGCCGATGCATACCCATATTTATTGGTTGGAACAGAAAGTATGGATGTCTTAAATGATAAATTAGAACAAAAAATTACTGTAAAAAGATTTCGTCCTAACATTGTTATTAATACTGAAAACGCTCACGAAGAAGACGATTTTACTACTTTTAAAATTGGAGAAGTACAGTTTAAAAACATTAAAATCTGCGAAAGATGTATTATGGTCAACAATGATCCAGAGAAAGGAATTGTAAAAAAAGAACCACTAAAAACACTCAGCAAATACAGAAGGGTAGGTAATGCGGTTTTTTTTGGAACTAACATTGTCAGTTTAAATTCGGGAATTATAAGTGTTGGGGATGCGGTTGTATTTTAGAAATTCAGCTTTGTAAAGTTCCAGTTTAAAGTATTAAAAATTACAAGCTCATTTTTTAAAGTTGGTAATTCCAAAATTAATTTTAAGGTTTCGTGTGCCATCATATTGCCAATAATTCCGGGAAGTGTTCCTAAAACTCCATTCAAATTACAATTCGGAACATCTTTTGGATCTGGCATTTCTGGAAATAAATCACGCAGATTTTTACTTCCGTTATGATTGAATACGGCAATTTGCCCTTCAAACCTTAAAATGCTTCCATAAACTAATGGTTTTTTAAGCTGAACACAAGTATCATTGACCAAATAACGAGTCGAAAAATTATCAGAACCATCTACAATAATGTCAAATTGTTCTATAATTTTTGAAGCGTTTTCTGAAGTTAATTTTTCATTAATCTCAACAGTTTCAATCAGCGGATTTAATTTAGAAATAACATCTTTTGCCACAACTGCTTTGTGCTGGCCAATTTCGTTTTCGGTATATAAGATCTGTCTGTGCAGATTATGAATTTCAATCGTATCAAAATCCATAATTCCGATAAAACCAACTCCGGCCGTTGCAATATATTGTAAAATAGGGCAGCCCAAACCACCAGCTCCAATTACTAAAATACGTGCTTTTTTTAATTTTTCCTGACCTTCATCGCCAATTTCAGGGAGAATGGTTTGTCTGTTATAACGCAGAAATTCTTTTATAATGCTCATTTTTTTAATTGTGAATTGTGAATTTTTAATTGTAAAATGTTAAGTCCACAAACCTGAAACTTGAAACCTGAAACGTTTCAACTATAAACTTTATCCCAATCTTTCCAAACAGGTTCGTAGCCGGCTTTTTTAATAATTTTTGAAATTTCTTCTGCTGAACGTTCATCACTGATCTCGAATTGTTCTAAAGACTGCGGATCAACAACATAACCACCTGGATTTGTTTTAGAACCAGCGCTCATACTCGTTACGCCAATTGGAATTATATTGTCTCTGAATTTCTCGTTTTCCCGAGTTGAAATCGAAATTTCTAAATCTTCATTCCATAAACGATATGCGCAGATTAACTGTGTCAAATCTTTATCATCCATAATAAAATTGGGTTCAATAATACCTTCGGCAGGGCGGAGGCGCGGAAAAGAAACCGAATATTTCGTCTGCCAATATTTTTTTTGAAGATAATCCAGATGCAAAGCATTGAAAAAACTGTCTGTTCGCCAATCTTCCAGACCTAATAAAACACCTAAACCAATCTTATGAATTCCGGCAGTTCCTATTCTGTCTGGAGTTTTAAGTCGAAAATCGAAATTTGATTTCTTGCCTTTCGTATGATATTTTTTGTAAACTTCCTGATGATAAGTTTCCTGATAAACCAAAACCGAATAAACTCCTGCTTCATGCAGACGTTGGTAATCTTCTGTAGAAAGCGGCTGGACTTCAATAGAAATAATCGAAAAATCTTTTCGGATTAGGTTAATTGCATTTAGGAAATAGTTAATATTTACGGTGTAATTGGCTTCGCCTGTGACCAGTAAAACATGGTCAAAGCCAGTTTTTTTTAAAGCTTCAACTTCAAGTTTTATCTCGGCATCAGAAAGTGTTTTTCTTTTGATTTTATTGTCTAAACTAAATCCGCAATACGTACAAATGTTCTGGCATTCGTTACTTAAATATAACGGTGCATACATTTGAATCGTTTTCCCGAAGCGTTTTTTCGTAATTTCATGGCATTTCTGTGCCATTTGTTCTAAATAATTTTGTGCAATTGGAGAAATTAACACTAAAAAATCATCAAGATTAAGTTTATTTTTTGCCAAAGTCTGCTCGACATCTTTTGACGTGGTTTTATATATCTTGGATTGGATTTCATCCCAATTATATTGCTCAAAAATAGATTTGAATGTTTTCATTTTTTTTTGTTTCCCGCAGATTTTGCAGATCATGCAGATTAAATTTTATTTGCAACGCGATGAATATTTTCAAGGATATTAGAACAGTTGAAATTGACTAACAATCCTAGTTTTTTACTAGTCAATTTTAAATACGTATTTAATTGTTTAAAGTGAATAGGCTTTATCTCATCTACCGATTTTAATTCTATAATTACTTTGTTTTCTATTAAAAGGTCCAGTCTAAAAGTTATTTCTAAATAAACATCATCATATTTAACGGGTAAATCAATTTGTTTGACAACTTGTAATCCATCTTTTTTTAATTGATAATAAAGTGCGCTCTCATATACTGATTCTAATAATCCAGGTCCAAGAGTATTATATACTTTAAAAATTGCTCCTCTGACTTTATATGAAATTTCATTTTCGGACATAATTTTTTTTAATTCAAAATTAAAGAAAATTCTGTTTTTTTATTGATCAATAAAATCTCAATTAATTAGATTTAGCAATTTCAACATAATATTATCTGCAAAATCTGCGAGATCTGCGAGAGAAAAAATCAATTTATTCATAAAGAAAAGAGGTCAAAGGGCTTGAAGACACAGCATAATTTTGCTGATTAGCAATTCGAGCTTCAAAAGCTTTTCTTCCAGCAATTACCGCTTCCTTAAAAGCCTCGGCCATTAATACTGGATTTCCGGCAACGGCGATTGCAGTATTTACCAGAACAGCGTCGGCACCAATTTCCATTGCTTTTGCAGCGTCAGATGGAGCTCCGATTCCTGCATCTACAATAACCGGAACATTACTTTGTTCGATTATTATTTCTAAAAAATCAATCGTTTTTAAACCTTTGTTACTGCCAATTGGTGAACCTAAAGGCATGACAGCTGTTGTTCCAGCACTTTCCAAATGTTTACATAAAACAGGATCTGCATGAATGTATGGAAGAACAAAAAAACCGAGTTTTGCCAATTCTTCTGTCGCTTTTAAAGTTTCAATTGGATCAGGCATTAAGTATTTAGGGTCAGGATGAATTTCGAGTTTTACCCAGTTGGTTTCCAAAGCTTCACGAGCCAATTGTGCGGCAAAAACAGCTTCTTTTGCATTTCGTGCTCCAGATGTATTAGGCAGCAAATTTATATGTGGATGTTTCAAATGTGATAAAATAACATCCGTATCTGTTTCAAGATCGATGCGTTTCAAAGCAACAGTCACCAATTCACTTTCTGAAGCTAAAATCGCTTCTTGCATTTCTTGATTAGATCCAAATTTTCCCGTCCCTAAAAACAAACGGGATTTGAAGGTTTTATCTCCAATATTAAACAATGACGTTTGCATATAATTTTTCTTTTAATTGTTGAATTAATTTTTCCTTTTCATCGCTTTGTGTAATGATTCCAGAAACGGCAATTCCGTGAATTCCAGTTTCCATTAACGGATTTACATCTCGCAGTGTGATGCCTCCAATTGCATAAACAGGAACTTCAATTTTATCTTTCTTCAGTTTTTGAAGAATATCAAAATATCCCGATAACCCTAAAATTGGACTTAATTTTTCTTTTGTTGCTGTAAAACGAAAAGGTCCCAAACCAATATAATCACAGCCGTTTTTGACATGATTTTGAATGTCTTCAAATGTATTAGCTGTTCCGCCAATGATTTTTTCAAAACCTAAAATAGCTCTTGCTTCATCAATTTTTGTGTCTGTTAATCCGAGATGAACCCCATCTGCTTCAATTTGCTGAGCAAGATGTAAATCATCATTTACAATAAATTTGACCTGATATTTGTCGCATAGAAGTTTTACAGCTTCTGCCAAAGTGAGCGTATTTTGAGTTGTTTGATTTTTAAATCGCATTTGTACCCACTCACATCCAGCATCAAGGGCTTGATGAATATTGCGTAATTGTTCTTCGATTGTTTCGCCTTGCGAAATGTATTGCAGTTTATTATACATAATGATATCCGATTAAAGTTGAAGTTGAACTCAAATAATTTTCGATATATATTTTGGCATTTTTACAGGCTTCAATCATGGTTTGATTTAATGCTAAGTTGGATGCAATTGCAGAAGAAAGAACACAGCCGGAGCCATGCTTTTCAAAGCATTTCTGGTTTGAAGGAAGCAATTCTAAAACTTCATCTTCTAGAAATAAAAGATCTGTTCCTAAATCCTTTTTATTATGTCCTCCTTTCAATAAAATGCTCGTTGAGAATTTTTTTTTTTTAGAACTAAAATCATGAAACAGAATTTTAGCTTCATGATAATTCGGCGTAATCAAGTCGATTTCGGCTAAGATTTTATTTAAGTTTGAATAATCTTCAATGGTCATAAATTCAAATTTTGTTGTTGATTTTAAAACTGGGTCCCAAACTATTTTTGCAGCAGGAGACAGTAGTTTTATTGTCGAAACAATTCGATTTAAATCTTGTAAACAAGCTGCAATTCCAATTTTGACAACAGCAATTTTATAATTAGAAAACAGTGTTTCGATAGACCGAATAATAAAATTTACATCTGTCCATTCAATTTCATAAAACTGATTTTCCGTCTGAATTGTATTCGCTGTCGAAATAGCAAAACCGGTTACTTTATGCTGTTCAAAAGTTTTGATATCAGCCAAAATCCCAGCACCGCCAGACGGATCTAAACCTGCGATTGTAAGTACAAAAGGGCGATTTGCTGACATAATTTGAATTGTTTTACAGGATTCTCATTGTTCCAAATACTTCCCAAAAGTGCAGCATCATCAAAACCATTTTGAAGCACTTTTTGAATGTTCTGCGAATCAATTCCACCCAAAGCGATGACTTTTGTTTTGTAATTTGTTCGTGATTTTATCTCTTCAAAAAGATCTTTTTTTGGATGATAATTTTCTTTTGAAATACTTTTAAAAACGGGGCTTAAAAAAGCATAATCAAAATCACTTTCTAATGAATTAAAATCTTTAATAGAATGTGTTGATGTTGAATACCTAGAAGGTTTTGAAAACCTTGCAGGAGAGTCATGAGTTTGCTTTCTTTCTTTTTCAGAAAAATGAAATCGGTTAATTCCAAAATCTTCTGCCAATGCATGGTGATTGTGCAAGACAATTCGATCTCTAAAATCTAGTTTTATTTGATGAATAAACTGCGCCATTTCCAATTCTGAAAAATCAGGTTTCCGAATATGAAGCAGAGACAATCCTTCCTCAAATAAATAATTCACTATTTTGATTTCATCTGCAACAGCAAAAGGATTTGTAATTACAATCATATTTTTAAAGTATTAAGATTTGAGTATTAAGTATTAAGAAATTTTAGAAAGAATAAGGTTGACTAAAAAATCTTAATACAATAGTCTTCATTCTATCTTAAATATAAATCTCTTTCCCCTGTTCAATAAACTCTTCTGATTTCTCTTGCATTCCTTTTTCTGCGACAGCAACATCTCGAATTTCCTGAGATATTTTCATAGAGCAGAATTTTGGTCCGCACATCGAACAGAAGTGAGCTACTTTTGCACCTTCTGCAGGAAGAGTTTCATCATGAAATTCTGTAGCGGTATCAGGATCTAAAGCCAAATTGAACTGATCTTCCCAACGGAATTCAAAACGGGCTTTACTCAAAGCATTATCACGATATTGCGCTCCCGGATGACCTTTTGCTAAATCGGCAGCATGAGCTGAAATTTTATAAGTAATGACACCATCTTTAACGTCTTTTTTATTCGGTAAACCCAAATGTTCTTTTGGTGTTACATAACATAACATTGCGCAGCCGTACCAGCCAATCATTGCGGCGCCAATTGCAGATGTGATATGATCGTAACCAGGTGCAATATCTGTGGTTAAAGGGCCTAAAGTGTAAAATGGAGCTTCGTGGCAATGTTCTAATTGTTTGTCCATGTTTTCCTTAATCATATGCATTGGGACGTGACCTGGACCTTCGATAAAAACCTGAACATCATGTTTCCAAGCAATTTTGGTCAATTCTCCTAAAGTTTCTAATTCGGCAAACTGCGCAGCATCGTTCGCATCAGCAATCGAACCTGGACGTAAACCGTCACCTAATGAAAAAGCAACATCATATTGTTTCATGATTTCGCAGATTTCTTCAAAATGTGTGTACAAGAAGTTTTCTTTATGATGAAATAAACACCATTTTGCCATAATCGAACCGCCGCGCGAAACGATTCCAGTAACTCGATTGGCCGTTAAATGAATGTAACGAAGCAACACTCCCGCATGAATTGTAAAATACGAAACGCCTTGTTCTGCCTGCTCGATTAAAGTATCGCGGAAAATTTCCCAAGTTAAATCTTCGGCAATTCCTTTTACTTTTTCCAAAGCCTGATAAATCGGAACAGTACCAATTGGAACTGGAGAATTACGAATAATCCATTCTCTGGTTTCATGAATATTTTTTCCTGTAGATAAATCCATAATAGTATCAGCGCCCCAGCGGCACGCCCAAACCGCTTTTTCAACTTCTTCTTCAATGCTCGAAGTCACGGCGCTGTTACCGATATTGGCATTTATTTTGACCAAGAAATTACGTCCCACAATCATGGGTTCACTTTCCGGATGGTTGATGTTGTTTGGAATAATGGCTCTTCCGCAAGCGACTTCAGAACGAACAAATTCTGCTGTGATTTTACTTTTGGGAGTATTTGCTCCAAAACTGTGACCGCTGTGCTGGCATTGCATAGCTTTGGTTTGCTCGTTCAAAAGTTCAATTCGCTGGTTTTCACGAATCGCGATGTATTCCATTTCTGGTGTAATGATTCCTTGTTTCGCGTAATATAATTGTGTTACGTTGGCACCTTTTTTAGCTCTTTTTGGCTGATGCAAATACTCAAAACGAAGATGATTCAGGCTTTCATCTTTCAATCGGCTTTGACCATAATCCGACGTTATTTCGCTTAAAATTTCGACATCATTTCGATCAATAATCCAGCTTTCGCGTAAGCGTGGCAGTCCTTTTCTAATATCAATTTCAATATTAGGATCGGTGTACGGACCAGAAGTGTCGTAAACTGTTACGGGAGGATTTTTTTCAATTCCGCCATTTGAAAGTTTGGTGTCACTCAAAGCAATTTCGCGCATCGCTACTTTTATAGGGTGAATTTCTCCGTTTATATAAACTTTTGTAGAATTTGGAAACGGGGTTCTGGATATTTGTTCTTCTGTAGTCATAGTTTTTTTTGTTTCAGGTTTGAAGTTTCAAGTTTCAGGTTGATGTAGATTGTGTATGTAGAGGCGCACTGCAGTGCGTCTACGTCCAGTATTAATTGGAATTTGGGTTTTTAAAATTTGGAATTTATTTCTAACCTCCCTGCGTGGCAGAAATAATTAAGATTTCGTCGGTTTGTTGTAAGAGGAATTCGTTCCATTTGGTTTTTGGAACAACGGTGTTGTTAACAGCAACGGCAATTCCGTTTTGTTTGTGCGGAATTTCGAGATCGAGCAATGATTGAACGCTTAGCGATTCAGCATTGAATTTTTTGGTTTGTTGATTGATTTTTAGTTCCATTCCCTTTGAATTTAGTATACAGTTATACTTTAGGAATGGCTACAAGAACGCATAAAAAATGCGTGCAGAAGTCATCTTACTTTTCCCTACGCTAGTATGAACTAGATCAGGTTCAGAGGGTAAAATCTCAGCCTACAAGTTGTAGACACCCCTAAAGTGTGAAGCAAATATATGTAATTTTGTTTGAAAGTTTCAAGTTTCAGGCTTCAAGTTTTTAGAAAACTGAAAACTGCCACTGAAAACCGCGACTGACTAATGAGTTCTTTTCCAGCAATTTTCGGCGTGATCATTGACCATTCCAGTTGCCTGCATATGTGCGTAAATTACGGTTGAACCAACAAATTTAAAACCTCTTTTTTTTAAATCTTTACTAATTTCGTCAGAAAGAGGCGTAGTAGCCGGAACATCTTTTGATGTTTTAGGATGGTTTATTATAGGTTTTCCATTTGTGAATTTCCAGATGTAATCTGAAAAACTTCCAAATTCTTCCTGCACTTTTATAAATGCCTGTGCGTTTGAAACAGCGGCCTTAATCTTGAGTTTATTTCTGATGATTCCAGTATTCTGTAATAGTTCTTCGATTTTATCTTCAGAGTAATTGGCAATTTTTTGATAATCAAAATGATCAAATGCATTTCTGAAATTTTCTCTTTTGTTTAAAATCGTAATCCAGCTTAATCCAGCCTGGAAAGTTTCCAAAATTAAAAATTCAAATAGAGTAGGTTCATCATAAACAGGAACGCCCCATTCTTCATCATGATATTTTTTATACAAATCGCTGGAAGTACACCAGCCGCATCTTATTAAATTTTCATTTTCCATTACTTCCCAATTTGCCAGCTGTATCCTTTTACTGTCGGAATATAGGCTGATTTGCCTATTATGACTAAGTTGTTATAGATTTTTTTCTCATATTTTATTCCAATCGCAGTACCAGATGTGTACAATTTGTTCGATCGAAAAGCGATCTTCATGCTTCCATCTTTGAATTTTGCATCAGAAACTTTTTCTAAAAGCCATGTAGATTTCCATTTTACGGCTATTTCGTCTTCCGCAATTTTTGTAATGCTTTTAACTATTTTGACAGCTTCTTTTGGGATTTGAAAGTTTTGTGTCAGCTCTTTTTGAGTAAAAGTTTCTCCTATTTCACTGTTAGTGAGTATCTTTTTTAGATTAACGAAAGTCATTAAATTATCACTGTTTGCGTTCCCTGGTACGCTTTGCAGATTTTGTATTTCTGGTTTGTCCAGTGTGTCTTTCTTAAATGTAAAATCATTTTGAACATTCCTGCTCTGTCTCTTTGTCAAATCTTTTATGGCCGATTTTTCTAAGGAGCTTTTTTTGAATTTTTTTTCTGAAACTGGTGTTAATTTATTTACAGAAGTAATCACTTCCTTTTTTGGCTGTTTTTTGGCATCGTTGCCACAGCTTATAAAGAAATAAGTTAATGAAAGTAATATAATGAAACCAGTTTTTTTCATGACATTAAATTAGTCTTAATTTTTGACAGAAGTGTCTCATATAAATATTTTTTTTGTTTCAAAAGTATAAAAAAAACTCAAATCAATTAAGATTTGAGGCTCTTCAGAATTTATATAGTTTGTAAGACTAGATTTTTTTATAAACTACTACTGCTGAAACAGATATTCCTCCTTCAGAATAAGTCATTTTTAATTTCAATTTACTTCCAGATAATTCAGCGATTTCATATTTTTCAGACTCTCCGATGTATTTTTTAGTCAAAGTGTTTCCTTCTTTTGTAAATGTTCCTTCTTGAGTAAAAGTATTACATTTACTATTAGTATATTCTGCGTAAGTATCTACGAATTTGTTATCTGCTTTAAATTCTACGATATCGTTAGCACAACCACCATCGTTTGTGTAAGGTTGTAAAACTTCTTCAGTTCCAAGAACTGCACCCATGTGAGTAATTTGCCATTTTCCTTCAATTGATGCTGAACTGTCATCATTGTCACTGCTGCAAGATGTTAATGCTAATCCTAATGTCATAACTGACACGAAAAGAATACTTAATTTTTTCATTTTTGGTAGATTTTATTTGTTAAATGTTTTGGCAAAAATAGAATCTTTTTTAACAAATAAAGTCTTTTTTATAAGTTTTTTCGTTTGTTTTTAACGTTTTTTTGTAAAATATTGAAAATCAATTATATTATTTATGCACTATTTTTCTTCCAAAAATAATGTAAGAAATATCAATTTCAAACCAATTTTACTGTAAATTTAAACTTGTTAAAATTAAAGTATCTTTTCTTCTTTTAAGTAGCTTTTAATTAAGTGATGTCCGAGATAAATGGCAGGAGTCAAAATTATGGCAATTGCTAATTTAAAAATATATCCTATTAATGCAGAAGATATAAAAGTGTCGAAATTAATTTTACCAGGAAGCCAAAAAGCAATTCCTAATACGATAAAAGAATCAAATAATTGCGAAATTACGGTAGAGCCGGTAGCTCTAAGCCATATTTTCTTTTCGCCAGTTCTATTTTTGAAAAACCAAAAAATCCAAACATCAATAAGCTGCGACGCCATAAAAGCAATAAGACTTCCAACAATAATCCACATACTTTGTCCGAATACAGCTTGAAATTGTTCGTCATTAACTGGGCTGATTCCTTTTGCGGCAGGAATTATAATCGCCATAAATAAAATCAGAAACGCGTAGGCGATTAAGCATGCGGTTATAAATGAAAGTTTTTTGACGCCTTTTTCTCCAAAATATTCATTTATTAAATCTGTTGTTAGAAAAACAATCGGCCAGGGCAAAATTCCTATACTCATTACAAACGGACCAATCTGGATTAGTTTTCCTCCAATAAGTTCTGCAACAACTGCATTTGTGATAAATATCCCTGCTAAGATTACAAAAACTATTTCTTTTCTGGTTTTAAACATGTTGTATTAGGTGTTGATGTTTCAAAATTAAACTATTTCTTTTAAATCTTAGAATCCATCAATTTTTATAGGTCATTAAAATACTAAAGTTTGCTCTCGATTAGTTAATTTTGAGAATCTGTTGTTTTCTATCCATTAGAAAATTTAAGCAGTTAATTAATGTTACTTATTATGAAAACACAAATTGATTTAGATAATCCATTATTGCAAGAATGGTCTGGCGCGTATGGAGGAGTTCCAGATTTTACAAAATATAAAATTTCAGATTTTAAGCCCGCAATTGAATTTGCTATTAATGAAAAGTTGAATGAAATAGATGCGATTGCAAATAATACCGAAAAGCCGACTTTTGAAAACACAATTACAGCTTTAGAGCTTTCGGGTGAAAAATTAGAACGAATTCATGCTGTTTATGGAATTTACAGATCCAACTTAAGTTCTCCCGAATTCAATATTGTTGATACTGAAATGTCTCCAAAATTGGCGGCAATAAATGATAAACTGTATCAAAATGAAAAACTTTTTTCGAGAATTGAATCTTTACACAAATCTGAAGAGAGTAAGAAATTAACAGCTGAGCAGCAACGTTTGCTTTGGCTTTATTATACTGATTTTGTTCGAGAAGGGGCGGAGTTGAGCAAAGAGGATAAGAGTAAGGTAGCCAAGATCAATCAAGAACTGGCAAGTCTGTTTACTTTATTCAGTCAGAAATTATTAGCAGAAGAAAACGATCAGTATATTGAATTAAAAACAGAATCTGATTTTGATGGACTACCAGAAGAATTTAAAAATGCAGCAATAGCAGAAGCCAGAGAAAGAAATCTAAATGTTTTAGGATGTATTGGAAATACAAGATCTTCAATTGAGCCATTTTTAACCTTTTCAAGCCAAAGAAACCTAAGAGAAAAAGCATTTGATATTTTTGTTAAACGAGGTGATAACGGTAATGAAAATGATACTAACAATACTTTGGTTTCTATTCTAAAGTTAAGGGCAGAGAAGGCAAAAATATTGGGTTTTAAGAATTTTGCAGAGTGGAGTTTGTCTAATAAAATGGCAAAAGATCCGCAGAAAACTCTAGATTTAATGAATTCTGTTTGGAAACCAGCTGTTGAAAAAGTAAAAAAAGATGTTGGTGCTATGCAGAAAATGGTAGAGGAAGAAGGAGGGAACTTTAAAATTCAGCCATGGGATTACCGGTATTATGCGGAGAAAGTTCGAAAAGCAAAATATGATTTAGATCAAAATGAAATAAAGCAATATCTTCAATTGGAAAATCTCCGTGAAGGAATGTTTTGGACAGCAGGTGAATTATTTGATTTAGGTTTTAAACAATTATTTGATGTTCCTGTCTATCACCCAGATGTCCGTGTTTGGGAAGTAAATAATAAAAATACAGGGGAACCAATTGGGTTGTGGTATTTTGATCCATATGCACGTGTAGGAAAACGTTCGGGAGCCTGGATGAACTCGCACCGAGATCAGCAGAAAATAAGTGGCAAAGTACTTCCAATCGTATCTAACAATTGCAATTTTATTAAAGGGAATGAAGATGAGCCCGTTCTAATTTCTTGGGACGATGCCACAACTTTGTTTCATGAATTTGGTCATGCTCTGCATGGTTTGTGTTCAAATGTTACCTATCCAAGTTTGTCTGGAACTTCTGTAGCTAGAGATTATGTAGAATTTCCATCGCAGCTATTAGAACATTGGCTTTCAACTCCAGAAGTATTAAATAAATTTGCATTGCATTACAAAACAAATGAGCCTTTGTCGAAATCTTTGGTTGAGAGGATTGCCCTTGCGGCCAATTTTAATGAAGGTTTTGCAACTGTTGAAACGATCTCAAGTTCCTTTGTAGATATGAAACTGCATCTAACAAGAGAAATTGTTGATCCGCATAAATTTGAGAAACAAGTTTTAGACGAAATCAATATGCCGTCTGAAATTGTTATGCGTCACAGAATTCCGCAGTTTGCCCATATTTTCTCAAGTGATGGATATGCGGCAGGCTATTATAGTTATTTATGGGCCGATGTGATAAATGCAGATGCCTACGAAGCATTTTTACAGGCAAATGGACCTTTTGATAAAAATATTTCTAAGCGCCTTTATGATACTGTTTTAAGTGTTGGAAATACGATCGATAATGAAAAGATGTATGAAAACTTCAGAGGACATGCTCCAAAGTCAGATGCTTTGATGCGAGCGAGAAATTTTCCAATCGAGAATTAAAAGCTGAAAATAAAAAAAGCCCGAATAAATAAATATTCGGGCTTTTCTTTATTGAAAAAATAATATATTAACCTAAAGTAACTCTTTTGAAACCTGTGATTTCAACATTGAATCCTTTAACATAATCACCAACTTTTTTACTGTCATCTTTGATGAAGTTTTGATCTAATAAAGCTTTTTCTTGATCTAAAGTAGTGTTGTCAGAGATAAAACGCTGTACTTTTCCTGGAACAATTTTATCCCAAATTTGTTCTGGTTTACCTTCAGCTTTCAATTCAGCTTTAGCATCTTCTTCAGCTTGTTTTAAAACTTCTTCAGTTAATTGAGAGTAAGAAATGTATTTAGGAACATTTTTTAAAGTTTTTCCTAAACGTGCAGCTTCTTCATTTTCTTTTTCGATTACCGCAATACGAGCAGCAAGTTCAGAAGCAACAAAAGTAGGATCAAAATCTTTGTAAGATAATGTATCAGCTCCCATAGAAGCAACTTGCATAGAAACGTCTTTTGTCAAAGTCTCAGCATTAGCGATTGGAGAAGAAATAGCTGTTAAAGCAGCAATTTTGTTTACGTGAACATAAGATCCAACGAAAGCACCTTCTAAAATTTCAAAACCACCGATTTCGATTTTTTCACCGATAACGCCAGTTTGCTCGATTAATTTTTCAGCAACAGTAATTCCGTTGAAATCTGAAGCTAAAAATTCTTCTTTAGAAGAGAAGTTAATAGCTCTTTCAACTAAATCTTTAGCTAAAGTTACGAAAGCCTCATTTTTACCTACGAAATCTGTTTCACAGTTCAAAGTTAAAATAGCTCCTTTAGTGTGGTCAGCATTAACAAAAGAAACAGCAGCTCCTTCAGAAGACTCACGGTCAGAACGGTTAGCAGCAACTTTTTGTCCTTTTTCTCTAAGGACTTGTATAGCTTTATCGAAATCTCCATCAGCTTCAACTAAAGCTTTTTTACAGTCCATCATTCCGGCACCTGTAGATTGTCTTAATTTATTTACGTCTGCAGCAGTAATTGTTGCCATAATATTTTGAATTTTAATGTTAAAAGTAAAAATTCCAGCTTTTAAATCCCAAACTCCAATTTTAATAAATTATCAACATAACGTTTTTAATTTTTTTTCTTGGATTTTGGAATTTAAAATTTGGAATTTAGAATTTGATTTATTCTTCAGTTGCAGGAGCAGCTTCAGCTTCAACAGCAGGAGCAGCTTCTTCAGCAGCTTCAACTTCTTTTTCAGAACCTCTGTCAGAAAGACCTTCGATTACTGCAGTAGTTACTAAAGATAAAATTTTGTCAATTGATTTAGAAGCGTCATCATTTGCTGGAATCACGTAATCAACCTCTCTTGGGTCAGAATTCGTATCAACCATTGCGAAAACTGGAATGTTTAATTTTTGAGCTTCTTTTATTGCGATGTGTTCAGCTTTGATATCTACTACGAACAATGCTGCAGGCAGTCTAGACATATCAGCAATTGAACCTAAGTTTTTCTCTAATTTAGCACGTAGACGATCAACTTGTAAACGCTCTTTTTTAGATAGAGTGTTGAAAGTACCATCTTTCTTCATTTTATCGATAGAAGACATTTTTTTAACTGCCTTTCTGATAGTTACGAAGTTAGTTAGCATTCCACCTGGCCATCTTTCAGTGATGTATGGCATGTTTGCAGCTTTTGCTTTATCAGCAACGATGTCTTTTGCTTGTTTTTTGGTAGCTACGAATAAAATTTTTCTACCTGATGCAGCGATTTTTTTCAAAGCTTCGTTAGCTTCTTCAATTTTAGCTGCAGTTTTATATAGATTGATAATGTGAATACCATTACGCTCCATATAAATGTAAGGAGCCATGTTTGGATCCCATTTTCTAGTCATGTGTCCGAAGTGAACACCTGCTTCTAGTAATTCTTTTACTTCTATTTTGTTTGCCATTTTTGTACTAGTTTACGTTCTGTTGATTAGCAATGTGTTTTGGCTTTAGGCGCTAAGCTGTAAGCTTTAGGCTTCGAGCATTGACTTTAAGACTTTCGACTTTAAGACTCAACCCATTTAGATGCTAAACTATATCCTACCTCGATAGGAGAGCAACAATAACTGTGTTTTTTAATTTCAATAAATAATTGATAATGTCTTGTCCCATTTGAACAAGACAGGTAATATTAACGTTTAGAGAATTGGAATCTCTTACGAGCTTTCTTCTGACCGAATTTCTTACGTTCAACCATTCTTGGGTCTCTTGTTAATAAACCTTCTGGTTTAAGGATTCCTCTGTTTTCAGCGTTAACTTCACACATTACGCGTGCTAATGCCATTCTTACAGCTTCTGCCTGACCAGTTGTACCACCTCCGTAAACGTTTACTTTAACGTCAAAGTTGTTTACATTTTCTGTCATAGACAATGGTTGTAAAACTTTGTATTGTAAAGTTGCAGTTGGAAAGTAAGTTGCGAATTCTTTTTTGTTTACAGTGATATTTCCTGTTCCTTCAGAAACGTATACACGTGCAACAGCGGTTTTTCTTCTACCGATTTTGTGAATAACTCCCATTACTTAAGATCATTTAGGTTAACAGTTCTAGGTTTTTGAGCTCCGTGTTTGTGCTCAGATCCTACAACAACATTTAGATTTCTAAAAAGTTCTGCTCCTAATTTGTTTTTAGGTAACATACCTTTTACAGCTTTTTCTACTAATAATGCAGGGTTTTTAGCTTGCAATACTTTAGCAGTTAAAGTTCTTTGTCCTCCTGGGTAACCTGTATGACGCATGTAAATTTTGTCATTCAACTTTGTACCTGTAAGGTTAATTTTTTCTGAGTTGATAACAATTACGTTATCTCCACAGTCAACGTGCGGTGTGTAACTTGGCTTGTACTTACCTCTTAAGATCATAGCAACCTTAGATGCAAGACGTCCTAAGTTATGACCATCAGCGTCAACAACAATCCACTCTTTAGTTACAGTGCTTTTGTTTGCTGAAACTGTTTTGTAGCTTAATGCGTCCATAATATTATTTTAATTAAACATTCCATCCCCAATAAAGGGGATGCAAAAGTACAATTAATTATTTTAAAACCAAATACCTGAAAAGAATATTTTATCTACTGAAAATCAGGGCTTCAGTTTTTTAATAAAGTAATGCAAAAAAAAAACCGTCTCACATTAAGTTAAGACGGTTCAGTATGTGTAGAAAAAAAAATATTAGACAATAAAAATATTGGCAATATCGACTACTTGTTGTGTAGTTAGTGGTTCGTCATAAGCCTCTGAACCTGCTGCAGCGCCAAATGCTGTTGCGGTATTAAAACCTGCCTGCATTGTTACTCCTTCACCATCATAAACAGCTTGTGTGGCTGCCGGCATGCCGGCGCCTCGATCCGAATTGGATATCCATCCTTTTAAACCTCTTAATCTTCTAACTTCAGAAGCATGACGAGCTTCAACAGAGTGAATCTGAAGCGCTGCTGTTAATAAGTCTGGTGTTGTAATTAAGTTGGCGGCTTGTCCTTTATAAGCTCTTACACCTGTATCTTCAAAAGCTTGTGCCAAAGCTAAAAACGTTGGATAATCATTAAAAGGATCAAATGCGCCTCCAACAGTAAAATCAAATGTAGGTTTTGGAACAAAGTTAGCGCTTGCTGTACCGCCCAGTCCTGCGATTAAAAATTTCACATGATCAGATTCGTGAGCAGCGATCTGCTGAAATACTTTTAAATCACGTCCGCCATTTTCAGATGCAGGAATTACTCCAGAATCTAATGCCATAGCGTAAAATTCATCTTCTAAATATTCTAATGTTAATGCAAATTGCAAAGCGCCAATAGGAGTGGCGGGAGTTGCTGTAATATCTTTTGCAAATGCTTTATTGGTAAGAGCCGATAATCCGAATGGGATTGATGCTAAGGCTAAATTTTTTCCGATATTCCCAAACTGCGAAAAACTGTCTCTTCTTGAGCCTGTGCTTTTCATTAAATTGTCGTCAGTAAAGGTTTCTATAAATTTTAAAATGTTCATAATTTCTAAGTTTTACTGGTTAAGATTAAGGTAGGTATTTGGCTGTAAATTTTGTAGTAATAAAATTGGCAGCAATCGGCAGGATTTTAGACGGATCTTTAGCATCATCTAAACCTGTTGACATATTTACAATATCATCTCCGGCAAAATCTTTTGAATTCGGATTAATTAAACTTCTAATTGCGGCTGCATGCCTGGCTTCTACAGAAACAATTTTTCCTGCTAATAATAGGTAGTCGGCAGTTTTGATCAATTTTCCTGCTCCATTATAAGCGGCAACTCCAGTATCTTCAAGTGCTTTAGCAGTAGCCAAAACTTCGGTACGGCTATTGAAATTTAAAGAACCGTAAGTAAAAGCCAAAGAAGGCAGTAATTGAGAACTTGGATCTGGAAGTGCTCCAGTCAAAGCGGCTTTAAAGAAATCTCTATGAACTACTTCATGATGGTATAAGTCGGTTAGAACCTGGCGTTCTGTATCGTTGAATACACTATTAAAACCAGAAGCATTTACGACTTTTGTATAAAAATCTGCTTCTAATTGTTCTAAAGCGTAAGCATAAGTAAGCACTCCAAAGTCTCCAGAGCCTAAATCAAAAACACCATTCCTTACTCCAGGTAAAGAAGTGTCTTCCATATCGTTATCGTTATCATTGTCGCTGCAGCCAGCTAAAACTAAACCTGTGGTCACTAATGTTAATCCACTGAGCTTAAGAAAGCTCCTTCTGCTATTCAGTGAAGGATCAACTTCATGAATTTTAACTTCGTTTTTCATAATCTAGGTTTTTATTAAGGTTAATAACATCGTATTAAGTTTATTAACGAAATTTTTGTAGGTACGGTTTCAGAAAAATCCTCTTTTTTTATTTTATTTCGAATTGAGCATAGAATTTCAAATACTGGTAGTTGTTTTTTGTTTTATTTTCGGTAATTCTACTATATTTGTATTAATTACATAAACTTTTATTAGATGAAAGCTAAAGCAACTCTAAAACAAATTGCGAAGGAACTAGGAGTTTCTGTGTCTACAGTGTCAAAAGCGCTTAATGACAGTCCGGAAATAAGTGAGCAGACGAAGGTGAAGATTAAGGAGTATGCCAAACTCAAAAATTATAAGCCGAATGTTATTGGTCTGAATTTAAAGAATCGTAAAACCAAAACTATTGGAGTTATTATTCCTAATATTCTAAATTCTTTCTTTGCAAAAGTTTTTAGCGGTATTGAGAAAGTTGCCGATAAAAAAGGATATAATGTAATTACTTGTATTTCTAATGAATCTCTTGAAAAAGAAGTTCATACTTTAGAAATGTTGAGCAACGGAACTATCGACGGATTTATATTATCTGTTTCTCAAGAAGCTCAAAAATTGCAGGACTATACTCATTTCTCTGAAATAATTAATGACGGAACTCCAATAGTAATGTTTGATCGTATTGCAGATGAAGTAGATTGTGATAAAGTTGTGGTAGATGATTTTGATTCGGCTTTAAACTCAACACAGCATTTAATTAATTTAGGATGTAAAAATATTGCACTGATTTCTTCTGTAGATAATTTAAGTGTTGGAAAACTGAGAGCAGACGGATATTTGAAAGCATTAAAAGACAATAATATTCTAGTAAACGAAAAAATTATTCTTCGTACCGATTCTGAAGATGATATGAAAGCTAAAATAGATTCGCTTTTTGATCATAAAATCGACGGAATTTTTGCTTTGGATGAAAATGATTCAGTTGCTGCTTTAAGAGTGAGTTTGAAAAAAGGATACAGAGTTCCAGAAGATATATCAATAATAGGTTTCGCAGACGGAATTTTAGCTTCGAGACGTTTGTCACCAAGTTTGACTACTATAAGTCAGCATGGTGTTGAAATTGGAGAAACTGCTGCAAAAAGATTAATCGAAAGATTAGAAGAACCAGAAGGAACAATTTCAGAATATGAAACCATCGTAATTAAGACGAAATTGAAAGAACGAGAGTCTACGAGAAAGAAATAAAAGTAAAACAAAAACCATCTGCTGCAACAGATGGTTTTTTGTTTTAAATAAGAAGTAAGACAGTGGCGATTAGAAAAAATAATGCTATTCTAAATTTCTTTTGTTGTTCAGCTTTTCGCAGATATCCTTCTTTTTCTAAATTCCAAGCAAATATGATTTCAATAAGTGTTCCTCCAAAATTGAATAGAAAGTCAAAAATGGTATAACTTTCTTTTGCCATTTTTAAAACTTCAAGATTTTCTTTTTTCTTTTCTAGATATTTAGACTGGGCAATTAATTTTGAATCAACTTTTCGATTGTAAAGTTCATCTATTGCTAATTTATAAGCTCTTGAATTCCATTTTTTTGGAGCTCCTGCTATCGCCAGTAATTCTTTTGTTGTCCTGGTTTTAATAGGAGGCTTAAAATCGTCTGTCATATAAAAGTCAATTCAAAATCTAAAATCAACAATCTAAAATCTTTATTAATGCGCTTCTAACCAGTCTTTACCCATTCCAATTTCAACCTCTAACGGAACTATCATTTTAAAAGCATTCTCCATTTCGTGTTTAATCATAGGCTGAATTTTTTCGAGTTCATCATTGTGAACATCGAACACAAGCTCATCATGCACCTGAAGCAGCATTCTCGATTTCCAGTTTTCTTCTTGTAATTTTTTATGAATGTTGATCATTGCAATTTTAATCACATCGGCAGCACTTCCTTGAATTGGTGCATTTACAGCATTTCGCTCGGCAGCACTTCTAACAACAGCATTTGCAGAGTTGATATCTTTAAGGTAACGACGACGTCCTAAAATTGTCTGTACGTAACCATTTTCACGAGCAAATTCAACCTGATCTTGGATGTATGATTTTAATCTCGGATATGTTTTGTAATATGCATCGATCAAAGCGGCACTTTCACCGCGTGATAAAGAAGTTTGATTGCTTAAACCGAAAGCAGAAACACCATATATAATTCCGAAGTTTACCGTTTTAGCGTTGCTTCTTTGTTCGCGCGAAACTTCTTCTAGTGCCACATCAAAAACCTTTGCGGCAGTTGCTCTGTGAATATCTTCTCCATTTTGAAAAGCGGCAATCATATTTTCTTCTCCGCTTAAAGCGGCAATAATTCTTAATTCGATTTGCGAGTAATCGGCAGAAATTAAAGTATGATTTTCATCGCGAGCAACAAATGCTTTACGAATTTGTCGGCCTCTTTCGGTACGAATCGGAATGTTTTGCAAGTTTGGATTATTCGAACTCAAACGCCCTGTTGCGGCAACAGTCTGCATATAATCTGTATGAACGCGTAAAGTCTTTTTGTCAACCTGTTCTGGTAAGGCTAAAATATACGTGCTTTGTAATTTCACCATTTGACGCCAGTCCAAAATTTGTTTTACGATCGGATTGTCATTAGCTAAATAAGTCAATACTTCCTCTCCGGTTGCATATTGACCCGTTTTGGTTTTCTTTTGCTTTGCGCCGCCAATTTTAAGTTTATCAAATAAAATATCTCCTAATTGTTTTGGAGAAGCCAAATTGAATTTCTCGCCGGCAGTTTCATATATTTTTTCTTCTAAAGATTTGATTTCAACTTCCATTTCTTTAGACATGGCGCTCAAAAATTCCACATCTAAACGAATTCCTTCAGTTTCCATCGCGGCTAAGACGCTTACTAATGGAATTTCGATTTCATCAAATAACTTTTTAGTTTCTGTTTTGTCTAATTCCGCTGTAAAGATTTCTTTTAATTGTAAAGTAATATCGGCATCTTCAGCAGCATATTCTTTAATATCTTCCAATGGAACATCACGCATGTTAAGCTGATTTTTTCCTTTTTTTCCAATTAAAGTTTCAATAGATTTTGGTGAATACTTCAAATACGTTTCTGCTAAAATATCCATATTATGACGCATATCTGGATTAATCAGATAATGTGCAATCATCGTGTCAAAAAGTTTTCCTTTTACAGTAACGCCGTAATTAGCTAGGATTTTTAAATCGTATTTTAAATTCTGTCCAATTTTTTCAATATTTTCATTTTCAAAAAACGGAACAAATTTGTCAATTAAAACTTTTGCTTCTTCTTGGCTTTCTGGAAACGGAACATAAAAAGCTTTTCCTTTTTCGTATGAGAAAGACATTCCAACAAGTTCTGCATGCAAAGCGTCGATTCCTGTAGTTTCTGTATCAAAACAAACAGAAGTCTGTTTTTGTAAATTCTGTAAAAGTAATTTAATACCTAAATCACCTTGAATAGTCTGGTAAGAATGTTCTGTATTCTCTAAAGTATTGTAAAATGAATTTCTGGCAGCTTCGGCACTTTCATCCAAAGTGGTTCCGCCTCCGCCAAAAAGGTCAAATTGGTCTTCGTTTTTAGGCTGTGGTTTTTTATATAATTTAGCGTCAGACGCTGGAGTAGCACTTGCTAATTCATTTCCGCCGCCAACTTTAAATAAATTATCAAACTGCTCAGCCATTCTTCTAAATTCCAATTCCTGAAAAATAGCATCTGTTTTTTCGATATCAGGGCGCGAAAGTTCGTAGTCATCTTCATTAAAAACAACATCACAGTCACATATAATTGTAGCAAGCTTTTTAGAGAGAATACCTTTCTCTTTATTGGCTTCGATATTTTCTTTCATTTTTCCTTTTAGTAAATGTGTGTTATCTAAAAGGTTTTCCATTGTGCCAAATTCTTTAAGGAACTTTTTAGCCGTCACTTCCCCAACACCAGGCAATCCAGGAATGTTGTCCACGGCGTCACCCATCATTCCAAGAAAATCGATTACTTGTTCTGGTCTTTCCACTTCAAATTTTGCTAAAACCTCAGGAATTCCCCAAATTTCGATTCCGTTGCCCATTCGGGCAGGTTTGTACATAAAAATATTTTCAGAAACCAATTGCGCAAAATCCTTGTCCGGCGTTACCATGTAAACCTTATAATTTTGTTTTTCGGCTTGTTTGGCAATTGTTCCAATTAAGTCATCGGCTTCACATCCTGCAATTTCAATAATCGGAATGTGCATGGCTTTTAATAGTTCTTGAATATAAGGAATTGCAATTTTAATAGCCTCTGGCGTTGCATCACGATTGGCTTTATATTCAGCAAACATTTCGGTTCTAACTTGACTTCCTTCTTTATCAAAAGCAACAGCTAAATGATCTGGTTTTTCTCTTTTAATAACATCCAAAAGGGAATTCATAAATCCCATAATTGCAGATGTATCCATTCCTTTTGAGTTGATTCTCGGGTTTTTTATAAAGGCATAATAACCACGAAAAATTAATGCGTAAGCATCTAGAAGAAAAAGACGTTTTTGAGTTGACATATAAAAAATATTAAGTCTGTAAAAATAAACAATTGGGGTTTAAAAACAGATTTGTTAGTGAAAATTAATTTTTCAAACGGTATACGTTCTGTAAATCCATTTTTTTAAAGATGCGGTACATTATGTTTTGTAATAATGATAAGTTGATCTGTAAAATAAAAGATTGTGAGGTTCGAATTATAAAAGACCCATCATTCAATTTTTTCCTTTTTAATAGCGTTAAATTTTTTATAATAAAAAGCAATAAAATTTCCGTTCTTTGTTACTTTGCTTAAAACTATAACAAATGATCCTTCGTTTTGTAATTCTATGCGCTCTTTTTTTATTTATTGAGTTCTATTCTTATCAGGCTTTTCGAACTTTAATTAAGGTTAGATGGGTTTTAATTAGTTATCAAATTATAAGCTTACTGCTTTTAATCTTTATCATTTATTCTTTTTCTCAAGTAGATCGTTCAGTTGGTCAGACTAAACAGTTTATGTTTACGACAGGATTAATGCTGTTGGTATATGTGCCAAAAATTGTACTTACCTTAGTAATGTTTAGCGAGGATATTTTTAGGATAGGGGCAAGTATTCTTAATTATTTTGTGTACAACACTCCTCGAAAAGAAATGATGCCGGATCGTCGAAAATTTGTCAGCCAGATTGCATTAGGTTTGGCCGCCATTCCTTTTTTGTCTATTATTTATGGAATATTTGAAGGAAAATATAATTTTAAAGTAATCAAGCAAACCGTATTTTTTCCAGATCTTCCAGATGCTTTTGATGGTTTTAAAATAACTCAGATTTCTGATGTTCACAGCGGCAGTTTTGATAATCCTGAAAAGATAAATTATGCTATTGATTTGATTAATGCGCAGGAAGCTGATATGATTTTGTTTACCGGAGATATAGTAAATACGCATGCAAAAGAAATGCATCCTTGGCTGGAAACTTTTAATCGTATTAAAGAGTATAAATATGGAAAGTTTTCGGTTCTAGGAAATCATGATTATGGTGAATATGTAGCGTGGCCTTCTGAGAAAGAAAAAGACGAAAATTTTAAGGAAATCAAAAAGCTGTATGATCAAATTGGTTTTAAGCTTTTGCTAAACGAACATACTTATATTCAAAAAGGTGATGATAAAATTGCGCTTATTGGTGTAGAAAACTGGGGGGTAAATTTTAAAAAAGCGGGAGATCTTAATAAAGCTTCTGAAAATGTTCAGCAAGATGATTTTAAAGTTTTAATGAGCCACGATCCTAGTCACTGGGAAGCAGAAATTAAAGATCATCCAAAGAACTTTCATCTTACTTTTGCTGGTCATACACACGGTATGCAGTTTGGAATTGAAATTCCAGGCTATTTTAAATGGAGCTTGGCTCAATATATTTATAAACAATGGGCGGGCTTGTACGAAAACGTCGGAAGATACGTTTATGTTAACCGCGGCTTTGGTTTTCATGCCTATCCAGGACGAGTTGGTATTATGCCGGAAATAACGGTCATTGAACTAAAAAAAGGCCGTAATGTCGCTTAATTCGTTAAAAATGCTAAATTTGTATTATATTTATTTCTTTTAATAGATTTAAAAAACTTAAAATTTTTGGTTTTATGTCAAAATTTGGAGAACTAATAAATGCTCAAGTTCCAGTGTTAATTGATTTTTACACCGATTGGAATGAATCTTCTGTTTCTATGCATCCTGTTATTAAGGATGTTGCTGCAGCGCTTGGTGATAAAGCTAAAGTGATTAAAATTGATGTAGATAAGAATCAAGAACTAGCAGAAGCACTTCGTATAAAGGGACTTCCAACTTTAATGATTTATAAAGAAGGGCAGATGATTTGGAGGCAGTCAGGAGAGCTTGATGCGAATACAATTATTGGAATTGTTCAGGAACAATTTAATGTCTAAAAATTCTTTTTTGATATTATTTTAGTGAATGATATCAAACTTATATCCGTTTTCTTTTAAAAAGTGCAGTGTTCTAGGTAAAGCAAATCTTAAATTAGGCGAAGCTTTAATACTGTCATGAAAAACAATTACGCTGCCCGATTTAACATTTTTTGTTACATTTTCCAAGCATTTCTCAGGAGTAATGCTTTGATCAAAATCGGCACTTAAAACATCCCACATTACTATTTTATAGCCTAATTTTCTAAGAACCTTAGATTGTGCTTTTTTGATTTTTCCGTAAGGAGGTCGAAATAACAAACGACGCGGTGCTTTTTCTTGTTCGTCTAGCACTTCAGCGCAGTTTTTTACATTTTCGATATAATCATTAGTATGGATCTTCCATCCATTAACATGGTTCATGGTGTGGTTGCCAATAGAATGGCCATCGGTAATCAATTTTTCAAATAAGGCTAAATTAGCTTTGATGTTTTTTCCAATACAGAAAAAGGTAGCTTTTGCATCAAACTTTTTTAATTCGGATAAAACCCAGTCCGTAATCTCTGGAGTAGGCCCGTCATCAAATGTTAGGTATATTTTCTTTTCATTGTTAGGAATATCCCAGCAATATTTAGAAAACACCTTTTTAATAAATGAATTTGTTTTTACCCAATAAAAGCCCATCTTAAATTGAATTTACATTGTTTGTAAAATTAAAAAATGCAGCGCTATTTATCAAACAGCGCTGCATTTTTTTAATTGTTAAGATTTTCGTATATTATTTATTCTTTTTCACGTCCAAAACGTTCAAAAACATTTACATAAGTGTTAAACGTCGTTTTGTGCTTATTGTAAAAAGCAGTGTCTTTATTGTCTTGCATTACATGAAGTAAACTTCTGTATCGCTCGATATCTGTAATAATATCTACTGCTAAATCGGTTTGGTCAGACGGAGTAAGCGTACTGTAATAGTTCAAGTTCTCTTTATATTTTTGAACTAATTTATTTAAAAGATCTTGGGCTTTGGCTTTTTCTCCAACTCTATAATAACCATCCGCAAAAGGCTCGACTAACGAATAATATCCAAATTTGTCCAATGGCATTTTAGTTATCGCCAAATTGATTACATTTTTGGCCTTATCAATTTTACCTTCTTCAATAAGCTGATTCATCAATCTAGAAAGATTAGTACGGTATGTAATACTGTTTCTTCTAGTTTCAGGGTCGTGGTAAATTTTTTCGCTTTCGCTATTGCCCCAATCCCATTTCATTACAATATCATAAGTCTTATCTGCATCAATTTGCCCCATATCCAATGGACCGCCATCTTTAGAAGGTGTATTTTTTACAGGCACTAACTTGTAAACCATTCCGTCCAATTGCAGATAATCTTTAAGCCATAAATAATCTTCGTCATCAAATGCGCCGCCGCTAAAATAAATTGGTCTTTTCCAATTGTTATTAGCTAAGATGTCAAGCATCATTAATCGGTTTTTATATAAAGCACTTCCTTTAATATCAATATCCAAATAAGGAACGATAGAATCGTAATATTTTGGGTTAACTACCTTATTCTTAATAATAGTGTTTTTATCAACATTCACTCTAATTTTATTCGTTGGATAGAAATGAATGGTTTGGCCGTTTTGTAAACCAACAGTTGATTTAGGATTTTTGATGAAATCAATAAAATCTTTAATGTTCCAACGAGTGTCAATTTTTTGAATGTAAGCAGTGTAGTCCAGTTTATCTCCCACATATTGATCATGTGTGAAAGAAATTGGCAGCGCGTTCGATTCATAAGATTTGGCTTTCATTTGATCAATGTACCAATCGGTCATAAATAAACTTGTATTTACGATCTTAACATCTGTCCTAAAATGCTCAATTTCCTGTGCATACCAAAGCGGGAATGTGTCATTGTCTCCAATGGTAAATAAAATAGCATCTTTATCACAAGAGCTCAAATAAGCTTTTGCCATTGCAACAGCAGTATATCTTCCAGATCTATCGTGGTCATCCCAGTTTTGGGCAGCCATTAAAATAGGAGCAGCTAATAAACTTCCTGCTATAATGACCGGGCCTGCGATTTTTGGAGCTAGATATTTCTGAATACTTTCATAGAGCGAATAAACTCCAAATCCGATCCAGATCGCAAAAACATAAAAAGAGCCAACAAGTGCATAGTCTCTTTCACGAGGTTCAAATGGTCTTTCATTTAAATATATTTTTAATGCAATTCCGGTAAATAAGAATAAAGCAAAAAGAACATAAAAGCTTTTTAAATCTTTATTAGCGTGGTACATTAAACCAATCAAACCTAAAATAAATGGTAGGAAATAATAAGCATTACGTCCTTTATTATTTAAAACATCTGAAGGTAAATTATCTTGAGATCCTAAATGAACAGAATCTAAAGGTTTAATGCCGCTGATCCAATTCCCGTCTAAATTGTCATATTTTCCTTGAATGTCATTTTGACGTCCAACAAAGTTCCACATTAAATATCTCCAGTACATATATCCAAATTGGTATTCGAACATAAAACCAAAATTGTCTGCTGCAGTTGGTTTTTCAATAATTAAATAATCCTGATAGCTTCTTAAGAACTTAACATATCCTTCGTTGTCAATTTGTTTTTGAGCGTAAGCATGTCTAAATTCTGAAACCGTTTTTTCAACCTCATTACGCAATTGAGCGGTAGCTTTATTGTATTCATCTTCACTCAATTGACTTGGGTCGATTCCGTATTTGGCTAAATCTTCTTCATAATCATAATTAGGGTTAATTTTGAATTTAGGAGGATTTGTAAAATTGATATAGTTTTGAATATGAGGTGTATCTGTACTCCACATTCTAGGCAAAATAGTTTTCTGATTATCGTCAGAATTTTGTTCTGCATTTTTATAATTATTGGTAATTATATATTTACCAGTTTTATAATCTCTTTCGTAGTTTGGTTTTTTGTCTAAATAAGGTGTTTTTGCATCAAGCCCAGAAAAAACTTCTGTGTATTGAGGCCCGTAGAACAAAGGATTAACACCATATTGCTCACGATTATAATATGCTAAAACCTCAGTAGCGTCCGAAGGTTTGTTTTCGTTAATAACAGTATTAGCATTCGCACGTACAGGAAGCATCATCCAAGTTGAGAAACCAATCAGAATGAATAAAATACATAAAATAATAGTGTTGTAAAATATTAATCCTTTTTGCTTGGTGAATTTTAAGCCGAAATAAAAGAACGCAATAAACAACAAAGCAACAAATATAGTTCCCGAGTTAAAAGGAAGTCCCATGCTGTTTACCATGAAAACCTCAGTCTTTCCGAAGAAAGCCATGGTTAATGGAAGAAGCAATTTGAAAATAAACAACAAAATTCCGATAACGACTACATTAGCAATCAGAAAGTTCTTAATAGTAACTTTTTCGTAGTGCTTGAAATAATATAAGAAACCGATTGAAGGAATAGTTAATAGGGCCATAAAGTGAACTCCAAAAGAAAGTCCAACAACAAGAGAAATGATTAACAGCCACTTGTTTCCTCTTGGTTTGTCCATATCTTGTTCCCAGCGTAAACCAAGCCAGAAAAGCAGAGCAATTAATAAAGAAGCCATAGCATAAACCTCGGCTTCTACAGCATTAAACCAGAAACTGTCTGAAAATGTATAAGCTAAAGCCCCAACAAAAGAGCTTCCTAAGATAACAATCGAATTATTTTGATCAATTTCTGCAAATCGCGCTACAATCTTCTTTAAGATCATAGATGACGACCAGAACAGAAATAATATAGTGAAAGCGCTAGAGAAAACAGACATCATGTTAACCATTAGAGCAACATGCTGTGCATCTATTGCGAACATTGCAAAAAATGCACCCATCATTTGATAAAGCGGAGCTCCTGGTGGATGGCCTACTTCTAGTTTGGCAGCGGTAGCAATATATTCTCCGCAATCCCAAAAGCTCATTGTAGGTTCAACTGTTAAAGTGTAGGTAATTAAAGCGATTGCAAATGCAAACCAACCAATAATTGTATTCCATTTATTGAAATTGAATTGTGCCATATTTAGGTGTTAAAAATTTGAAAGTTTTCTATCCTACAAAGAAAATGTTTTTTTATGTAAAGAAACGAGCATTAACAAAAAAATCTATAAAACTATCTTTGAATAGTAAGGTATTGTGTATTAGGTGCTTCTGGTATTTAGAAAGATTTTCAAATAAAAAAAGCAAAAAAAAATGATTTTTTTTACTCAAAAAGTTTGCACAAACTAAATAAAGCCTTAAATTTGCACTCGCTTAACAGCACTGCTGGTCTATGGTGTAATGGTAACACAACTGTTTTTGGTGCAGTCTTTCTAGGTTCGAGTCCTAGTAGACCAACATAAAGCCTCTCAGAAATGAGAGGCTTTTTTTATGCAAAAAAAAATGCTTTGAAATTTGCATAAACTAAATAAAGTTCTAATTTTGCACCCGCTTAACAGCATTGCTGGTCTATGGTGTAATGGTAACACAACTGTTTTTGGTGCAGTCTTTCTAGGTTCGAGTCCTAGTAGACCAACATAAAGCCTCTCAGAAATGAGAGGCTTTTTTTATGCTGTATAATGTAATGTTGAGATTTCTGGTTCATGGATTTGGTTTTAGAACTCGGATTTGATTAGCTTAAATGTCATTTTTTGATTAATAAATTATTTTTATATGCCTGTATGTTAGTATTTTACATATATTTGATGTCGCAAAAAAAAAATCTGCAGTGTTTTTTGTTTTTAACTGATTTAATAATTTAATTGATTGAAATTATGAACAATTTAAAAAAATTGAATTTTACAGAGTTAGATCCTTCTGAAATGAAATTAGTGCAAGCAGGAGGCTGGGTTGAGGATGTGGTAAAAATAGTAGACTTTTTAGGTGGTAATCTCGATGCCGCTGCGGCGTATCTTGGTATTACTGTAGAAGAGATACGTAGGTTGTTAGGGCTGTAATGTCTATTGATTGTTTTAAAAATCTCTAAATTTTAATTTGTTTAAAAAAAAGCTTCTCATTTGAGAAGCTTTTTGGTTTTTGATTATTATTTAAATCTTCAAAGTAATTACAGGTTTCACGGCATGATTGACTAATCCTTCGCTTATGCTTCCGTTAAAAAAATGCGCAAAACCAGTTCTGCCATGTGTGCACATTCCTATAATGTCAGCATTTATTTTGTTGGAGAAATTAATAATTCCTTTTTCGATATTGGTGTCGTTGTAAATTTGAGTAGTATAATTGCTGATGTTAAACTGAGAAACAAATTCGTTCATTGCCTCCTCGCTAATGTGGGTTGGTTTAAAGCTGTTGGGTGTGCAAATTGTTACTAAATGTAGTTTTGATTCAAATAGTTTAGAGAGATTTAAAAGTTTTTCGAAAGGTTTTTTAGCTTCTTCTGAAAAGTCAGAGGCGAAAACAATATTAGAAGCATTGAAATTTGAGATATTTTTTTTGATGACTAAAACAGGTATTTCTGAATTTCGTGCAACCTTTTCTGTGTTGGAGCCAATTAATAATTCTTCAACGCCAGAAGAGCCGTGAGATCCCATTACAATTAAATCGACGTCATAATCTTTACTTATTTGTGTAATACCGTGAATTGGTTTGTCCATTTTTACAACTTCAGTAACTGATATTTCGTTCAAATATTCTCTTGAAGCTGCTTCGTCAAGCATTTCGTTGGCTTTTTTCATAAAAAGCATGCTTTCCGGAATGCTGACACCGCCCATTATGGCATCATTTGATTGATGCGGTAATTCGAGCATGTGAAGAAGAATGATTTCGGAGTTGTTCCTTTTAGCAATTTGCGCGGCGACTTTTAAGGCGTCTTCTGCATGTTCTGAAAAATCCGTAGGTACTAAAATTCGTTTCATAGTTTTGAGGGTTAATGATATGAATAATTCGCTATTTTAATGCTCTTATAAAGATAAGAAATATTTTTAGAGCAATCTATTTATTTGATTTATAAAAAAATCACTATATTTGCACTGTTATTTATTAAAATCTAAATAATGAGGGGACTAAATGTCCCCTCTTTTTATAAAATTATGACATTTAAAGAAAAAGTAAACGGATTAATTACAGAAGCTCTTCTGGAAAAACCATCAATCTTTTTGATCGATTTGGCGGTTTCGGATTCTTTTAAAATTAGTGTTGGTTTAGACGGGGATAATGGAGTGGCGCTGCAGGACTGTATTGACATTAGTCGTGCAATCGAAAATAATCTTGATCGTGAAGAGCAGGATTTTTCGCTTGAAGTAGCATCAGTAGGAGTAGGGTCACCTTTAAAATTAGTAAGACAATACAAGAAAAATATTGGTAGAACGCTGATTGTTACTACAAATACTGAAAAAATCGAGGCAGAATTGGTAGAAGCTAATGATGTTTTTATAATTTTGTCTTGGAAAGCAAGAGAACCGAAAAAAGTAGGAAAAGGAAAAGAAACAGTTCAAAAAGAGCAACAAATACCTTATATAGAAATTAAAGAGGCAGTTGTTACGGTAACATTTTAATTTTAATTAAAAAATTCGCATGGAAAATTTAGCATTAATCGATTCATTCTCAGAGTTTAAAGATAATAAACTTATTGATCGTGTAACGCTTATGGCAATTTTAGAGGACGTATTTAGAAATGCATTAAAGAAAAAATACGGTTCAGATGAAAATTTCGATATCATTATAAATCCTGATAAAGGAGATATGGAAATTTGGAGAAGAAGAGTAATTGTTGCTGATGAGGATCTTGATTTTGAAAATGAGGAAATTACATTGACTGAAGCAAGAAAAATTGAAGCGGATTTTGAAATTGGAGAAGAGGTTTCTGAAGAAGTAAAATTGATTGATTTAGGAAGAAGAGCTATCTTAGCGCTTCGCCAAAATTTAATATCAAAAATTCATGAGCACGATAATACAAACTTGTACAAGCAATTTAAAGATATTATCGGTGATATTTATACAGCAGAAGTACATCACGTACGTCCTAGAGTAGTTATCTTGGTTGATGATGAAGGAAATGAAATTGTTCTTCCAAAAGAAAAACAAATTCCTTCTGACTTTTTCCGTAAAGGAGATAATGTTCGCGGGATCATTGAAAGCGTTGAATTAAAAGGAAATAAACCTCAAATTATTATGTCTAGAACTTCAGAAAAGTTCTTGGAAAAATTATTTGAGCAAGAAATTCCAGAGGTTTTTGACGGGTTAATTACAGTTAAAAATGTAGTTCGTATTCCTGGTGAAAAAGCAAAAGTAGCTGTTGATTCTTATGATGATAGAATTGATCCAGTTGGAGCTTGTGTAGGTATGAAAGGTTCTCGTATTCATGGAATTGTTCGTGAATTAGGAAATGAAAATATTGACGTAATCAATTACACAAACAACATTCAGTTGTTTATTACAAGAGCTTTAAGCCCTGCTAAGGTTTCTTCGATTAAAATCGATGAAGAAACGAAAAGAGCTGAAGTTTTCTTGAAATTAGAAGAAGTTTCTAAAGCAATTGGTAGAGGCGGTCACAATATCAAATTAGCAGGTCAATTGACAGGTTATGAATTAGATGTTATTCGTGAAGGTGATGTTGCTGGTACTGTTGCAGATGAAGATGATGTTGAATTAACAGAGTTTTCAGATGAAATTGAAGAATGGGTAATTGAAGAGTTTGCTAAAATAGGTTTAGATACTGCAAAAAGTATCTTGAAACATGAAGTAGAAGATTTAGTAAGAAGAACAGATTTAGAAGAGGAAACAATTCTAGATGTTATGAAAATACTAAAAGAAGAGTTTGACAGCTAAGAGATAGCTGAGTATCTGCTCTAACAACACAACGAAAAAGGTAATAATAAAAAGGTTATATGTCTGAAGAGAGAGTAATAAGAATAAATAAGGTTTTAAGGGAATTAAATATTTCGTTAGAAAGAGCTGTAGATTATCTAAAAGATAAGGGAATTGCTATTGATGCAAATCCTAATGCAAAAATTTCTGATAGCGAATTTAATATCCTTCAAAGTCAATTTGCGGGCGATAAGGGGAATAAGGAGGCTTCTAAAGAGGTTGGAGAAGAGAAAAGAAAAGAAAAAGAAGCTTTACGTGTAGAGCGCGAAAAAGAAATTGAAGACAAACGCAGACAAGAAGAGGAGCGTCAAAAACAACAGGAAATAATTAAAGCGAGAGCTGTCGTTACAGGGCCTGTACAAGTTGGTAAAATCGACTTGAATCCAAAAAAACCTGCAATTACTCCTTCTGAAGAAACAGTAAAGGCTGAAGAGCCAAAACCTGTTGTTACGCCTGAGCAAACAGAAAAACCTGTTCAGAGTGAAACTGTGAAATCTGAACCAGTTGTATCGCAGCCGGTTTCGGAAACAAAAAAGGCAGAACAACCTATTATTACTGAGAAAAAAGAAGTTAAAGCAGAGTCTTCTAAAGCTGCACAGGAGCCAATCGTGTCTACTGATCCAGCAACTTCAGAAGAAACAATTACTACTCAATATCAAAAACTTTCAGGAACAACTCTTACGGGTCAGACAATTGATTTATCTCAATTTAATAAACCTAAGAAAAAGAAAGAAGATCCTAAAGCTGCTCAAAATAAGCCTGGAACTCCTGGAGTTGGTGGTAATAACGCGAATAAAAATAAGCGTAAAAGAATTGCGCCTAAACCGGGTACTCCTGGAGCGCCAAAACCTGCAACTGGCAATAATACGCCAGGAACACCAAATCCAAACAAAATTACTCCAAACAATAATGGTGGAGGGTTTAATGCAAACAGAAGTTCTAGACCTGGTTTTGTAAAAGGAAACCGTCCAGCGATTGTAGCTAAAGTTGAGCCGACAGAAGAAGAAGTAAAAAACCAAATTAGAGAAACTCTTGAAAAACTTCAAGGTAAGGGAGGGAAATCTAAAGCGGCTAAATATAGAAGAGATAAAAGAGAAACGCACCGTCAGAAATCTGATGATGAGCAAAGAGCACTTGACGAAGGAAGTAAAACTATTAAAGTTACGGAATTTGTTACTGTAGGTGAAATTGCAATCATGATGGATGTGCCGATTACTAAAGTAATTGGAACTTGTATGTCTCTTGGAATCATGGTAACAATGAATCAGCGTCTTGATGCTGAGACTTTAACTATCGTTGCAGATGAGTTTGGTTACGATGTAGAATTTATTACAGTGGATATCGAAGAAGCGATTGAAGTTGTAGAAGATAGAGAAGAAGATTTAGTAACACGAGCGCCAATTGTTACTGTAATGGGTCACGTTGACCACGGTAAAACATCTTTATTGGATTATATTCGTAAAGAAAATGTTATCGCTGGTGAATCTGGAGGTATTACACAGCACATTGGAGCATATGGAGTTACTTTAGATAATGGTCAAAAAATAGCTTTCTTAGATACTCCTGGTCACGAGGCGTTTACCGCGATGCGTGCACGTGGAGCTCAAGTTACAGATATCGCTATTATTGTAATTGCTGCGGATGATGATATCATGCCGCAAACTAAAGAGGCGATCAGCCACGCTCAAGCGGCTAATGTGCCAATTATTTTTGCAATCAATAAAGTGGATAAGCCAAATGCTAATCCTGATAAAATTAAAGAAAGATTAGCGGGTATGAATTTACTTGTTGAAGACTGGGGAGGAAAAATCCAATCTCATGATATTTCTGCAAAAACAGGATTAGGAGTAAAAGAATTACTTGAAAAAGTTTTATTAGAAGCTGAAATCTTAGATTTAAAATCAAATCCAAATAAAGCTGCTCAGGGAACTGTAGTAGAAGCTTTCTTAGATAAAGGAAAAGGATATGTATCAACAATTTTAGTTCAGCACGGAACTTTAAAAATTGGAGATTACATGTTAGCTGGTAAACATCATGGTAAAGTTAAAGCGATGCATGATGAAAGAGGGCATACTGTTTTACAAGCAGGACCTTCGACGCCGGTATCTGTTTTAGGTTTAGATGGAGCTGCAACGGCGGGTGATAAGTTCAATGTATTTGAAGATGAAAAAGAAGCAAAACAAATTGCATCTAAACGTTCTCAATTAATGCGTGAACAATCTGTACGTACACAAAGACATATTACACTTGATGAAATTGGTCGTCGTATTGCACTTGGTCAGTTTAAAGAATTAAATGTTATCCTTAAAGGAGACGTTGATGGATCTGTTGAAGCATTATCAGATTCGTTCTCTAAACTTTCTACTGAAGAAGTTCAAATTAATATTATTCATAAAGGTGTTGGTGCAATTACAGAAACTGACGTTAACTTAGCGTCTGCATCTGATGCAATCATTATCGGATTTAACGTTCGTCCTGCTGGAAATGCTAGACAGCTTGCTGATAAAGAAGAAATCGATATCCGTTACTATTCTATTATTTACGCTGCTATCGATGACTTAAAAGATGCAATGGAAGGAATGTTAGCTCCTGAAATGAAAGAAGAAATTTTAGGAACTGCAGAAATTCGTGAGATTTTCAAAATTTCTAAAGTGGGTTCAATTGCAGGTTGTATGGTAACTGATGGTAAAATCTTAAGAACGTCTAAAATTAGAGTTATTAGAGAAGGGGTTGTAGTTCATACAGGTGATTTAGTAGCTTTAAAACGATTCAAAGATGATGTTAAAGAAGTGTCTAAAGGTTATGACTGTGGTATTCAAATAAAAGGATTTAATGACATTGAAATTAGTGATGTTATTGAAGCTTACCACGAAGTAGCAATTAAAAAGAAATTGAAATAATATTCAGTTGATAAATAATAAAAGAGTCCCAATGTAAATTGGGGCTTTTTTTTTGGACTTTTAAAAGTGAATTTTAGTGTTTCTAAATAATTAGTTTAGAATTTTAATGTTATTTTTGATCAAACTAAAATTTAATAATTATGAAATTAGGAATATATACAGCTGTTTTGTTTTTGAGTTTTTCGTCTTTTTGCTTTTCACAAGAAGATGTTGAGAAGCCTGCACCTCCTGCCGGCAATGCATTAGTTGGTGATTTTTATGGTGCGGATATTTCTACTGCAACCATTAATAATGCAATTTCAGTTGATAAATTGGAAGATAAATTAAAATCGAGCAGTAAAATAGAAAATATTGCTGTTAAAGGAGAAGTAACGGGTGTTTGTCCAAAAAAAGGATGTTGGGTTAGTGTAAAAACAGATGATGGTTCTTCTTTTTTTGTAAAAATGAAAGATTATGCTTTTTTTGTGCCAACTGCAGCTAAAGGCAAGAATGTTGTTTTAGAGGGCAGTGTTGAACGAAAAGTAACTTCTGTTGAGGAATTAAAGCACTACGCAAAAGATGCTAAGAAATCAAAGGCGGAAATAGATGCAATCACAATGCCTAAAGAAGAAATAAGATTTATGGCAAGCGGAATTAAAGTTGTAAATTAATAGTATGAAGCTTTTTGAAAATCTACATTTTTCTAATAAATATTAGCTTTCATAGTTTGATGAATACTTAAGGTCCTAATGAAAATTAGGGCCTTTTTTGTATAATTAGTTTTGAAGCCGATATTTTGCCTGTTGTTGAGCTTGTGATTAATTGAATGTTTGCGGTATTTATTTGTTTTCAGGGATTAAATTAGTCTTTAATTAAGTTTGTATATGTGTTTAAATAACTTATGAGTATAAAAAAAGCGAGGTGTTTTTCCTCGCTTTGTTTTTTTTGAATTGTCTATTATTTCCCAGGTTTGAGTAAGAAAACGCTTTTATATCTTTTTTTGATTTCTGCTAGATTTCTTTCTGCTTCAATTCTGGTCTTAAAATTCCCTACAATTACCTTGTAATTTGGAGTGCTGAATATTATTGTTCCGTCAATGCTTGAATTTTCTCTTTTGAAATCTGACAGTGTTTTTTTTGCTTCATCGCTTTTACCACTAAAGATTTGGATTCTATAAGTATCGTTTGTATTTATTGACGTGTTAATTTTACGTTTCTCGTTTAACAATTGCTCAAATTTTGTATCTTGATTCAATGTTAAATTTTGTTCTTGCGCGTTAATATTGTGTGCGAAAGCAATCGTTGTAATTGTTAATAAAAGGTTTTTAGAAGGACTTAAAATTCTCATAATGTGATGGTTTTTATGCAAAAATACTATTTAAAGTTTGAGTGTAAAATTTTAATATTATTTAGAATTGATATAAATTGATATTTAAGGGTATTTTAAGGTTTTGAGAATAGTTCATAAGTCGTATTTTTGTGCAAGTTTTAAAAGAGGGTGTGTGTTTTTACTGAAATTAATACAGAAAAAATCATACCAAAAATTAGTAGACAATTATTTATACTATATGAAAAAGGTGGGTAACCATAATTCGATCTCAAGAAAATTACTGTTTGGCTTATCGCTGACGTTAATTTTCTCCCTAACTTCATTTGCTCAAGATGCTGCTGCTCCGGCGGCGCCTGAAGCTGCGGCTGCTGCTCCGGCTGCAGATGGCGGTGATCCAGTAAAAGGGAAGGAACTTTTTAATGCAAATTGCGCTGCATGTCACAAATTAGATGCTAAATCAACAGGGCCGGCTTTAAGAGGCGTTGCTGCTAAGCACGATAAAGCTTGGCTTTATAAGTGGGTGCATAACAGTTCTGACATGATTAAGTCAGGTGATCCTGTTGCTGTTAAACTTTTTGAGGAAAATAACAAGGCTGTTATGACTTCTTTTCCTCAATTATCAGAAGGAGATATTGATAATATTATAGCATATACTTCTGAAGAAAAACCTGCTGCTCCTGCTGGTACTGTTGCATTGCCAACTGGTGGTGCTCAAGCTGAAGGAAGCGGAATTTCAAATAACATTATATTAGGAGCTCTTGCTCTAGTAATGGCTATTTTGGTTGTAATGTTGTTCATGGTGAACAAGGTTTTAACTAAAGTTGCAAATAAAAATGGTATTGAGGTTGCTCCAAGAGAAGCTAGAACTCCAATTTGGAAAGCTTTTGTTAAAAACCAATTTTTAGTTTTGGTAACTTCTATATTTTTGCTTTTGGCAAGTGGTTATTTCGTTTACGGATACTTAATGCAGGTAGGTGTAGATCAGAATTATGAGCCAATTCAGCCAATTCACTATTCGCACAAAATTCACGCTGGTGATAACGAAATCAATTGTAAATATTGCCACTCTGCTGCTCGTGTAAGTAAAACAGCTGGTATTCCTTCATTAAATGTTTGTATGAACTGTCATAAAAATATTTCTGAGGTTGCTGAAACGACTGCTACTCCTGAGTACAGTAAAGCTTTCTACGATGCGCAGATTCAAAAATTATATGATGCTGTTGGATGGGATAAGGCTAAACAGGCTTATACTGGAAAAACGCAGCCTGTAAAATGGGTTCGTATTCATAATCTTCCTGATTTTGTTTATTTCAATCACTCACAACACGTCTCTGTTGCTGGAATTGAATGTCAAACTTGTCACGGACCAGTTCAAGAATTTGAAATCATGAAGCAGTACTCTAAATTAACAATGGGATGGTGTGTGGATTGCCACAGAAAAACTGATGTTAAGATGGAAGGTAACGCTTACTATGATAAAATTCATGCTGAACTTTCTAAAAAATACGGTGTAGAGAAACTAACTGCAGCGCAAATGGGAGGTTTAGAATGCGGTAAATGCCACTATTAATCGATTTATTAAGATTTTAATATATATATACAATGTCATCAAACAAAAAATACTGGAAAAGTGTTGAAGAGCTAGAAAATAGCTCTATTGTTGAGGCGCTTAGAAATAACGAATTTGTTGAAGAAATTCCTACTGATGAGTTTTTGGGTAACGCTGAGGCTTTATCTACATCAGAGACTTCACGTCGTGACTTTTTAAAGTACGTAGGGTTTAGTACTGCAGCTGTTACATTAGCTGCCTGCGAAGGTCCTGTTCACAAGTCTATCCCTTATGTATTACAACCAGAGCAAATCATTCCTGGTGTTGCAGATTATTATGCAACTACAGTATTTGATGGTTTTGATTTTGCTAATCTATTGGTTAAAACTCGTGAGGGTCGTCCAATTAAAATTGAAAACAATACAATTGCAGGAGCTAAATTTGCTGCGAATGCTAGAATTCATGCATCTATTTTAGGCTTGTATGACAGCACTCGTTTGAAAGAGCCAAAAGTAGAAGGTAAAGATTCTAATTGGTCTGCTGCTGATTTAAGAATTAAATCAAGTTTAGCTGATGCAAAAGCTAAAGGTGGTCAAGTTGTATTGTTAACAAATACTTTGGCTAGTCCATCTACAGAAAAATTAATCGCTGAGTTTATTGCTAAAAATCCAAATGCTAAGCATGTGGTATATGATGCAGTTTCTTCATCTGAAGCTTTAGATGCTTTTGAATCTGCTTTTGGTGAAAGAGCTTTAGTTGATTATGATTTTTCAAAATCTTCTTTAATCGTTTCTGTTGGAGCTGATTTCCTTGGAGATTGGCAAGGTGGTGGATATGATTCTGGATATGCTAAAGGACGTATTCCTCAGAACGGAAAAATGTCTCGTCACTTCCAGTTTGAATCAAATATGACATTATCTGGAGCTGCTGCTGATAAGCGTGTTCCAATGACTATAGCTGCTCAAAAGCAAGCTCTAGTTCAAATTTATAATATTATTGCAGGTGCTTCCGTTCCTGTAGCTTTAGATGAAAAAGTTAAAGCTGAAGTAGTAAAAGCTGCTCAGCAACTTAAAGCTGCTGGTTCAAAAGGAGTTTTAGTATCTGGAATTGAAGATAAAAATGCTCAATTATTAGTTTTAGCTATCAATCAAGTGTTGGCTAGTGAGGCTTTTACTACTGCAGGAACAAGACAAATTAGAAAAGGATCTAATGCTGTTGTTTCTCAGTTAATTAAAGATTTGAATGCAGGCAGTGTTCATACTTTAATTATGAGTGGAGTAAATCCTGTTTATACATTAGCTGATTCTGCTGCTTTTGTATCTGGATTGAAAAAAGTTAAAACATCTGTTTCTTTTTCACTAAAAGAAGATGAAACTGCATCAATTGTTACTGTTGCTGCTCCTGCTCCTCATTATTTAGAGTCTTGGGGTGATGTTGAATTAACAAAAGGAACTTATAGTTTGACACAGCCAACTATTCGTCCTATCTTTAATACAAAACAATTTCAAGATGTTTTGTTATCATTGAATGGTACTCCTGGTACTTTTTATGATTATTTAAAAGCAAATTCTGCTGTATTTACTACAGGTTCTTCTTGGAATAAAGTATTGCATGATGGAGTTTATGTAGTTGGTTCTACTGCTTTAGCAGGTGGTTCTATTGATGCTGCAACTGCTGCAGCTGCTGTTTCTAGATCTAAATCAGCTGGAGAATATGAGTTAGTTTTATATACAAAAACTGGTCTAGGAGATGGACAACATGCAAACAATCCTTGGTTGCAAGAGTTTCCAGATCCAATTACAAGAGTATCTTGGGACAACTATATTACAGTTTCAAATGCTGATGCTAAGAAAATCGGTTTATCTAATGAAATCGTTGCGAATGGTGGTCTAAATGGTAGTTATGCTACTATTACTACTGCAGATGGTGTGAAGTTGGAAAATGTTCCAGTTATCGTTCAGCCAGGTCAAGCCGTTGGAACTATTGGTTTGGCTTTAGGTTATGGACGTAAAGCTTCGCTAAAAGAAGAAATGCAGGTAGGTTTAAATGCTTACGCTTTATATAAAGGATTTAATGGTGTTCAATCTGTTTCTATCGCTAAAGCTGGAGGAGAACATGAGTTCGCTTGTGTTCAAGGTCAGAAAACATTGATGGGTAGAGGAGATATTATTAAAGAAACTACTTTAGAAGTATTTAATACTAAAGATGCAGAACATTGGAATGAAAAACCAATGGTATCTTTAGATCATCAAGAAGTTGAAGCTACAACTGTAGATTTATGGGAGTCATTTGATCGTTCAACTGGTCACCACTTCAACCTTTCAATCGACTTAAATGCTTGTACTGGATGTGGAGCATGTGTTATTGCTTGTCACGCTGAAAACAACGTTCCAGTTGTAGGTAAAGCCGAAGTTAGAAGAAGCCGTGATATGCACTGGCTGCGTATTGATAGATATTATTCTTCTGAAAGTACATTTGAAGGTGATAATGAAAGAAAAGAAGGAATCGCTGGTTTATCTAGTTCATTATCTACGTTTAATGAAATGGAAAAACCCGGAGATAACCCTCAAGTAGCATTCCAGCCAGTAATGTGTCAGCACTGTAATCACGCACCTTGTGAGACAGTTTGTCCAGTTGCTGCTACATCTCATGGTCGTCAAGGTCAAAACCATATGGCTTACAACAGATGTGTTGGTACTCGTTATTGTGCAAACAACTGTCCTTATAAAGTACGTCGTTTCAACTGGTTCTTATATAACAAGAACAGTGAATTCGATTATCATATGAATGACGATTTAGGTCGTATGGTGTTAAATCCAGATGTAAACGTTCGTTCTCGTGGTGTTATGGAAAAATGTTCTTTCTGTATCCAAAGTACTCAAGCTGTAATTCTTCAAGCAAAACGTGAAGGTAGAGTAGTAGCAAAAGATGAGTTTAACAATGCTGTTGCTTGTTCTGCTGCTTGTTCTTCTGGAGCTATGATCTTTGGAGACGTAAATGATAAAGAAAGTGAAGTTGCTAAACTTGCTGAAAGCGAAAGAGCATATCACTTATTAGAGCATGTGGGTACAAAACCAAATGTTTTCTATCATGTTAAAGTTAGAAATACTTAGAAAAATTATTAATTAAGAAACAATATAAAGGATTATGTCGTCTCATTACGAAGCACCCATTAGAAAACCTTTAGTTATAGGTGATAAATCATATCACGATGTAACTGTAGATGTGGCAGCGCCTGTTGAAGGACCTGCAAATAAACAATGGTGGATTGTATTTACAATCGCATTAGTAGCCTTCCTTTGGGGGTTAGGTTGTATAATTTACACCGTATCTACCGGTATTGGAACATGGGGATTAAATAAAACAGTAGGTTGGGCTTGGGATATCACAAACTTCGTTTGGTGGGTAGGTATTGGTCACGCCGGAACATTAATTTCTGCGGTATTATTACTTTTCCGTCAACGTTGGAGAATGGCTATTAACCGTTCTGCCGAAGCGATGACTATCTTCTCAGTGGTACAAGCAGGTCTTTTTCCAATTATTCACATGGGACGTCCATGGTTAGCGTACTGGGTTTTACCTATTCCAAATCAATTTGGATCTCTATGGGTAAACTTTAACTCACCATTACTTTGGGACGTATTTGCGATTTCAACTTATCTTTCAGTATCATTAGTTTTCTGGTGGACTGGGTTATTACCTGACTTTGCAATGCTTCGTGATAGAGCTATAACTCCCTTTAACAAAAGAGTTTATTCTATCTTAAGTTTTGGATGGAGCGGTAGAGCAAAAGACTGGCAGCGTTTTGAAGAAGTATCTTTGGTATTAGCTGGTTTAGCTACTCCTCTTGTACTTTCTGTACACACGATTGTATCTATGGACTTTGCTACTTCTGTAATTCCTGGATGGCATACAACAATTTTCCCTCCTTACTTCGTTGCAGGAGCGGTATTCTCAGGATTCGCGATGGTAAATACCTTGTTGATCGTTATGAGAAAAGTTTCTAATCTTGAAGCATACATTACACTACAACATATTGAATTAATGAATATCATTATCATGATCACAGGATCTATTGTTGGTGTGGCTTACATCACTGAGTTATTTGTAGCTTGGTATTCAGGTGTAGAGTATGAGCAGTATGCTTTCTTAAACAGAGCAACAGGACCTTACTGGTGGGCTTACTGGTCGATGATGACTTGTAATGTATTCTCTCCTCAGTTCATGTGGTTTAAAAAATTAAGAACTAGTATCATGTTCTCATTCATTATTTCGATTGTAGTAAATATCGGAATGTGGTTCGAAAGATTCGTAATTATTGTTACTTCTTTACATAGAGATTACCTTCCATCTTCTTGGACAATGTTCTCACCAACATTTGTTGATATTGGAATTTTCATTGGAACAATTGGTTTCTTCTTCGTATTGTTTTTATTGTACTCAAGAACTTTCCCTGTAATTGCTCAGGCAGAGGTTAAAACAATTTTGAAAGGAACTGGAGATAATTACATTAGAGAAAGAGCAAATAGTAAAGATTCACATCATGAGTAATAAAGTAATATACGCCATTTATAATGACGATGACGTTTTGATGAGTGCAGTAAAGAAAACTAGAGCTGCACATCATCACATTGAAGAGGTTTTTACTCCATTCCCAGTTCACGGTTTGGATAAAGCCATGGGATTAGCGCCAACTAGATTAGCAATATGTGCTTTTTTATATGGATGTGTTGGTATCTCTGTTGCTACAACAATGATGAGTTATATCATGATTCATGACTGGCCACAAGATATTGGTGGTAAGCCAAGTTTTAGTTTCATTCAAAATATGCCATCTTTTGTGCCAATTATGTTTGAGATGACTGTATTTTTTGCAGCCCACTTAATGGTAATCACTTTTTACATGAGAAGTAGATTATGGCCTTTTAAAGAAGCGGAGAATCCAGACGTTAGAACAACAGATGACCATTTTTTAATGGAAGTTGCTGTAAATAATAACGAAGCTGAATTGGTTTCTTTCTTTGAAGGAACTGGAGCGGTTGAAGTTAAAGTAATAGAAAAGAATTAATTGTAGCTATGAAAAGGATATATAAAATAACACTTTTAGTTGGTATAACTATTTTAGTTTCATCTTGCCACAATAATTCGGCACCGAACTATCAGTATTTCCCAAATATGTATGAGTCTGTAGCCTATGAGCCATATACAGAAGCAAAAATATTTAAGGGAGGAAAAGAAGGACAGCTTCCTGTTGCAGGAACTATTAATAGAGGTTTTGAGCCTTATGAATATGAAAATTCAACTGCTGGTTATGAATTAGCAAAAGCTAATTTAAAATCTCCTTTGGATTCTATTGAAAGAAATTCTGGAAAAGGTAAAGAGCTTTTCGAGATTTACTGTATCAGCTGCCATGGAGCTACTGGTAATGGTAAAGGTAAATTGGTTGAGAGAGAAAAATTTCTTGGAGTACCTAGCTATAAAGACAGAGAAATCACTGAAGGAAGTATCTTTCATGTTGAGACTTATGGTTTAAATGCAATGGGTTCACATGCAAATCAATTAAGTGCTCACGAACGTTGGTTAGTTGCTGACTATGTTCTGAAACTAAAAAGCCAATTATAATTGTTGAACAAACTGATCGTAATAGATATGTATACATTTTCAAGTAAATTAAAAACTTTTTCTATCATCTTAATGGCCGTAGGTTTATTAGGAATTGGGTATGGTTTTTTAAGTGCGCCAAAAGATATTCAAGAAGTTGAAAAAATACTAGCTGCAGATGAACATGGTTCTCATGGTGCTGCACATGAAGAAAAAGCGGAGGCATCTCATAAAGAAGAAGGTCATCATGCTGCTGCTGAAGCTGCACATGACTCTCATAAAGGTGCTGAGCACGCTGAAGTTTCTGGGGCTAATGAGCACGAGAAACATTTAGAGCACGTATTGCACCAATTACAAAACAAACCTTGGTCTGCAGTATATGTAGCTTGTATTTTCTTTTTACTGCTTTCAATGGGAGTTTTAGCTTTTTACGCTATTCAGCAAGTTGCTCAGGCGGGCTGGTCTCCAGTTTTATTTAGAGTAATGCAAGGTATAACGGCTTATTTACCAGCTGGTTCAATCATCTTTTTTATTATTTTAGTATTATGCGGACTACATTTTAACCATATTTTTGTATGGTTAGGTGAAGGTGTAACAGATCCTAAAAGTCCAAATTATGACGCTATAATTGCTGGTAAATCAGGTTATTTGAACTTTCCTTTCTGGATCGCAAGAGCTTTTATCTTTTTATTAGGATGGAATATTTACCGTCATTTTTCTAGAAAAAACTGTTTAGCACAAGATGAAGCAAATGACGATCTTTACTACAAAAAGAATTTCAAAGCTTCTGCAGGATTTTTAGTATTCTTTATCGTTTCTGAGTCTATTATGTCTTGGGATTGGATTATGTCTTTTGATCCACACTGGTTTAGTACTTTATTTGGATGGTATGTATTTGCTTCTTTCTTTGTAAGTGGTATTACTACAATTGCATTAGTAACAATATATTTAAAATCAAAAGGATACTTAGAGTATGTAAATACGAGCCATATTCATGATTTAGCTAAATTTATGTTTGGTATTAGTGTTTTCTGGACTTATTTATGGTTCTCTCAGTTCATGTTGATTTGGTATGCTAACATTCCAGAAGAGGTAACTTATTTTGTAACAAGAATTCAATTATATAACCTTCCTTTCTTTGGAGCGGTTGTTATGAACTTTGTTTTCCCATTATTAATATTAATTAATACTGACTTTAAACGTCTTAACTGGGTTGTTGTAATGGCTGGTGTTGTAATATTATTAGGTCACTATGTTGATTTCTTTAATATGATTATGCCTGGTACAGTAGGAGACAAATGGTTTATCGGAGTTCCTGAAATTGCATCAATTCTTTTCTTCTTAGGTTTATTTATATTTGTTGTATTTACTGCATTAACTAAATCTCCTTTGCTTGCAAAAAGAAATCCTTTCATTGAAGAAAGTAAACATTTTCATTATTAATATTTAAAGAAGTAAACAGATGACAAGTTTGTTGGTAATTATAGTTTTAGTTTTATTAGCAGTTGCATTATGGCAGTTGACCAAGATATTTGATCTTACTCAAGTAGGAGTATCTTCGGACGATTCTCAAGTTGCATCAGATAATGATAATAACATTCAGGGATATATTTTGTTTGGCTTTTTGGCTTTCATTTATATATTTACTATTTATGGTTTACTAAAATGGGGTAATCTAGCACTTCATACTCCTGCATCAGAGCATGGGCTTTTAGTAGATAATTTAATGAATATTACTTGGGTATTAATTTTTACTGTTCAAGTTATAACTCAAGGTTTGTTATATTGGTTTTCTTTCAAATACAAAGGAAATAAAGATAAAAAAGCATTGTTTTTTGCTGATAGTAATAAATTAGAGGCAATTTGGAGTATCATTCCTTCTGTTGTTTTAGCATGTTTAATTCTTTACGGATTGTATGCTTGGAATAACATTATGTTTGTTGATAAAGACGAGGATGTTATTGAAATCGAGCTATATGCTCAACAATTTAAATGGACTGCAAGATACGCAGGTGCTGATAATACTTTAGGAAAAGCTAACGTGAGATTAATTGAAGGTGTAAATACTTTAGGAGTAGATATGTCTGATAAAAATTCTCAAGACGATATTGTAGTTTCTGAATTGCATATTCCAAAAGGGAAAAAAGTACATTTTAAAATGCGTTCTCAAGACGTTTTACACTCAGCTTACTTTCCACACTTTAGAGCACAAATGAACTGTGTTCCTGGTATGGTTACTGAATTTGCTTTCGTTCCAACTTATACTACTGCTGAATACAGAGAGTTACCATTTATGGTTGAAAAAGTTGCGCACATTAACAAACTTAGAGCTGAAAAAAGCGTTGATTTAGTTGCAAAAGGAGGTACAGCTTTGGATCCTTATACATTTGATTATTTATTATTATGTAATAAAATCTGTGGAGCTTCTCATTATAACATGCAAATGAAAGTTGTTGTGGATACTCCAGAAGACTACAAAAAATGGTTAAGTGAGAAAACTACTTTAGCTGAAGATATCAAAGCGGCGGCTGCTGCAGAGAAACCAGCTGCTGAAGGAGCTGCACCAACTACAGATACTGCTGCAAAAGTAATCGATACTGTTAAAGCAGTTGTTGATACTGTAAAAGCAGCTGTAGCTAAAGTTGCGATGAAATAATATTATTAAGAAAATTTAAAGTACACATATATGTCAGCAGAAGCGCACGATCACGATCACGGACACGATCACGAGCACGAACATCATCATAAGGACACGTTCATTACTAAATATATTTTTAGTATTGATCACAAAATGATTGCTAAGCAATACTTGATTACTGGTATTGTTATGGGAGTAATTGGTATTGCAATGTCCCTGCTTTTCAGAATGCAATTGGCTTGGCCAGAAGAGTCTTTTAAGATATTCAATGTTTTATTAGGAGATAAATTTGCACCTGATGGTGTAATGGCAAATGATATTTATTTAGCTTTAGTTACAATTCACGGTACCATAATGGTATTCTTTGTACTAACAGCTGGTTTGAGTGGAACTTTTAGTAATTTACTTATTCCGCTTCAAATTGGTGCAAGAGATATGGCATCTGGATTCATGAATATGATTTCATATTGGTTATTTTTCTTATCTGCAGTAGTTATGTTATGTTCATTGTTTGTTGAAGCTGGACCAGCTTCTGCAGGTTGGACAATCTATCCTCCATTGAGTGCATTGCCACAAGCAATTCCTGGATCTGGAACAGGTATGACATTATGGTTAGTATCTATGGCAATATTTATCGCATCTTCATTGATGGGATCTTTAAATTATATTGTTACGGTTCTTAACTTAAGAACAAAAGGAATGTCTATGACTAGACTTCCACTTACAATCTGGACATTTTTCGTAACAGCTATTATTGGTGTTATTTCTTTCCCAGTATTGTTATCTGCAGCTTTATTATTGATTTTTGATAGAAGTTTTGGTACATCATTCTTCTTATCTGACATTTATATTGCAGGAGAGGTTTTACATTACCAAGGAGGTTCTCCAGTATTGTTTGAGCACTTATTCTGGTTCTTAGGTCACCCTGAGGTTTATATCGTAATCTTACCAGCAATGGGTCTTGTATCTGAAATTATGGCTACGAACTCTCGTAAACCAATCTTTGGATATAGAGCGATGATTATGTCAGTTCTTGCAATTGCATTCTTATCAACTATTGTTTGGGGTCACCATATGTTTATTTCAGGTATGAATCCTTTCTTAGGATCTGTATTTACATTTACAACATTATTGATCGCAATTCCATCTGCTGTAAAAGCGTTCAACTGGATTACAACTTTATGGAAAGGTAACTTACAGTTTAACCCAGCAATGTTATTCTCTATTGGAATGGTTTCAACTTTCATTACTGGAGGTTTAACAGGAATCATTTTAGGAGATAGTACTTTAGATATTAACGTTCACGATACTTACTTCGTAATTGCTCACTTTCACTTAGTAATGGGTATCTCTGCACTTTACGGAATGTTTGCTGGTATTTACCACTGGTTCCCTAAAATGTACGGAAGAATGTTAAATAAAAACTTAGGTTATATCCACTTCTGGGTAACTGCAGTTTGTGCTTATGGGGTTTTCTTCCCAATGCACTTTATTGGATTAGCTGGTTTACCAAGACGTTACTATACAAACACTAACTTCCCATTATTTGATGATTTACAAAATGTGAATGTTTTAATTACAACATTTGCTCTTGTCGGAGGTGCATTCCAATTAGTATTCTTATACAATTTCTTTAGCAGTATTTTCTACGGTAAGAAAGCAGTTCAAAACCCTTGGAGATCTACAACTTTAGAGTGGACAACTCCAGTAGAACATATCCACGGAAACTGGCCAGGAGAAATTCCTCACGTATACCGTTGGCCGTACGACTACAGTAACCCAAATCATGATGTAGATTTTGTACCACAAAATGTACCAATGAAAGAAGGTGAAGAAGTTTTACACCACTAAAAATAAAATCAAGAAAGACTGTCAGAAATGACAGTCTTTTTTGTTTAGTTAAATTTTTGAACGTTCAGTTTTTACTATTTTACAAAACTAATTAGTTTCTATATCTTTGTAGGATGAATGAAAATCTTGATCCTACTACTAAAGGATATAACTCAGAAGAATTAGATCTCGAAAAAAGATTGCGTCCGCTGTCATTTGATGATTTTGCAGGACAAGATCAAGTTTTGGAAAATTTGAAAGTATTTGTTGCCGCGGCAAATCAAAGAGGTGAAGCTCTTGATCATGCTTTATTTCATGGACCTCCAGGTTTGGGAAAAACAACACTCGCAAATATTCTTGCCAATGAATTGGAAGTTGGTATTAAAATTACTTCGGGACCTGTTTTAGATAAACCTGGTGATTTAGCTGGTCTATTGACAAATCTAGATGAAAGAGATGTATTGTTTATAGATGAGATTCATCGTCTTAGTCCGGTTGTTGAAGAATATTTATATTCTGCAATGGAAGATTTTAAGATTGATATCATGATTGAATCAGGTCCTAATGCGAGAACTGTTCAGATCAACTTAAATCCTTTTACATTGATTGGGGCTACAACAAGATCAGGTCTGCTGACTGCTCCTATGCGTGCTCGTTTCGGGATTTCTTCACGTTTACAATATTATACTACAGAACTTTTAACGACAATTGTTGAAAGAAGTGCTTCTATACTAAAAATGCCAATTGCTCTTGATGCTGCGATTGAGATAGCTGGCCGAAGCAGGGGAACTCCGCGTATAGCAAATGCCTTATTGAGAAGGGTTCGTGATTTCGCACAAATAAAAGGTAACGGTACGATAGATTTAGAAATAGCTCGTTATGCTTTAAAGGCGTTGAACGTAGATGCCCACGGTCTTGATGAAATGGATAATAAGATTTTGCTAACTATCATCAATAAATTTAAAGGTGGACCAGTGGGACTTTCTACTTTAGCAACTGCAGTTAGTGAAAGCAGTGAAACTATAGAGGAAGTTTATGAACCGTTCTTGATTCAGGAAGGTTTTATCATGCGTACACCTCGTGGTAGAGAAGTTACAGATAAAGCCTATAAACATTTAGGGAAGATAAACACAAACATTCAAGGCGGATTGTTTTAATTCAAGTAGAGATGTCTATTAGTAAAAGATACAATTATCCGCCAAAACTTTCTATTCTAAGATTTTTTTTGGATGCTGAAGGAGTTCGAAGAAATCCTATACCGTATCATGAAAAATACTTTACTAATTTTGGAGATTCTTTTTCTATAAAAATTGGAAGTTCCCGACATATTATTTTATCAAGAGATAATGAGGTAGCACAATATATATTACAGAAAAATCAAAAAAACTATCATAAGTCTAAATTTCAATCTGTTTATCTTTCAAAGTATTTGGGTAACGGACTTCTGACTGTTGATGGTGATTTTTGGCTTAAACAAAGGAGACTTATTCAGCCTGCTTTTCATAAACAAAAAATGAATCAGCTCGTTGAAAATATGAGATTGACAATTATTTCAGAGTTGGATGGATTAACTGAGAATCAAAAAATTGATCTTTTTCCTGTAATGAGTGAGGTGGCATTTAATGTTGTAGCGAAATCATTATTTCATTTTTCTATACCTGAAGAAAAATTAAATCGTATAAAATATATTATTGAAGAAGTTCAAAATTTTTTAATTAAAGAAATAAGACTTCCTCATAAGGTGTGGTGGTTTTCTGTTACTGGTCAAGTGAAAAGACATCTTGAATTAGCCGAAGAAAATAACGAAATAATTCAAGAAATCATTGAAGAGAGGGTTAATTCAAAAAGCGAGATCAATGACTTGCTTAATATGCTTCTTGAAACCCGATATGAAGATACTGGTGAAGGAATGTCTGTTAAGCAATTAATAGATGAAATAAAGATTCTTTTTATTGCAGGACATGAAACGACTGCAAATGCATTGACTTTTACACTGCATTTACTCGGCAATTCTCCTGATGTACAGGAAAAAGTATTTGAAGAAATTACTAAAATAGAATTGGAAACTGATGATGTTGTAGAGCAGCTTCAAAAAATGACCTATACAAACGCAGTTTTAAATGAGTCTATGCGATTATACCCGCCTGCCTGGATAACCGATAGGCAGAACGTTGAAGATGATACTTTAGCTGGATTTAATATAAAAAAAGGTACTTTAATTGGTGTTTCTTTTTATGAATTACATCGAAATCCCAAATATTGGGAAAATCCAAATGTTTTTAATCCAGATCGTTTTTTAGGAGAGCAAAGAAAACATTCTATGCAATATTTCTATCCTTTTGGCGCTGGACCACGAATGTGTATTGGCGCTGGTTTTGCCATTTACGAAATGTGTCTTGCTATTTCTTATATAGTAAAAAATTACAAAATTATTTCTGCTGGGAATGCTGTGAATTTTAATCCGTTAATTACATTAAAACCTGTTGGAATAGAAGTTACTTTTTCTAAAAGATAATGATTAATTCTAAAGAGAAATATTCGAAATTTATAAAAGCCGAAGCTAAAAGACTTGGCTTTCTTTCTTGTGGAATATCGAAAGCGGGATTTTTAGAACAGGAAGCACCGAGACTTGAAAAGTGGTTAAATAATAATCATAACGGTCAAATGGCGTATATGGAAAACCATTTTGATAAACGTTTAGATCCTACCTTATTAGTTGATGATGGTAAAAGTGTAGTATCGCTTTTATTGAACTACTATCCAGAATCATCACAGAATGATGAGAGTTTTAAGATTTCAAAATATGCTTACGGGCAGGATTATCATTTTGTAATTAAAGATAAATTAAAAGAGTTTCTTCACTCTATTCAAGAAAACATTGGAGAAGTTTCTGGACGTGCTTTTGTTGATTCGGCGCCTGTTTTAGATAAAGCGTGGGCAGCTAAAAGCGGCTTAGGATGGATTGGAAAAAACAGTAATTTGATTACTCAAAGAGTGGGGTCTTTTTACTTTATAGCCGAATTAATTATTGATTTAGAGCTCGAATATGACCATGCAGTAACAGATCATTGCGGCTCGTGTACAGCCTGCATCGATGCTTGTCCTACTCAGGCAATTGTTGCACCTTATGTTGTAGATGGAAGTAAATGCATTTCTTATTACACCATCGAATTAAAAGAGAATATTCCTTATGATATGAAAGGAAAATTTGATGAATGGATGTTTGGCTGCGATACCTGTCAAGATGTTTGTCCGTGGAATCGATTTTCTAAACCTCACTCAGAACCCTTATTTAACCCAAATCCAGATTTACTTTCTTTTACTAAAAAAGACTGGATTGAAATAACGGAAGAAACGTTTAAACTTGTTTTTAAAAATTCCCCTATTAAAAGAACTAAATTTGATGGTCTTAAACGTAATATCAAGTTTTTACAATAAATGTTAGATTTATTTTATTTTTTGTAATTAATTGTAAATTAGCTATTTAATTAAGTGTTTCCTTTTTTGTTCCCCTTTACATCCTACAAGAAATTTATTTAATTGTCAATAATTTCTGTAAGAAAATACATTTGTCATAATTCTTTAAGATAATTTAACTTCTATATTATCAAATATTTACGATTTTTTATCCAAAAGTTGTTTGAACAATTGTTAAATATTGTTGTTTGACGACTTTACTTGCATTTTGTCGACAAATGTCGTTTCGATGTGTTCCTTATATATACTTTCGTCCCTCCAAAACTACATTATAAACTAAAAACGCAATTTTTGTATTGAGCCTATCATGACTATGGTCCAAACGCTACATTATTTATTTAGAAGTCTTTATGTGACTTTTTTTGCATTTGCAAAATCCACTTTTTTCTTTTTTTCGTATTTCACCTATATACTAAAAACAATCATCAATTTTTTAGTGTTTAATATTTCTGTTCCACAAACTCAAGTTGTCTATGCGTAACTTTACTTTTAAAGGGTTTAATTTATTTAAACTGTCTTTTCTTATTTTATTATTTTTTATCACGACTCAAACTAGGGCGCAATTTCCTTACTCACAGTCATTTAAAAACTCCACAGCTCCAGGTGTTTTATTTGGAGGTGAACCGCAAGCTTTTTTAACAGGCGGAGCAGGTTTAAAAGATGGATATAATGATGCTAATGGCTCTGGATATTTGCGATTGACAAATAAACAAGGGAGTCAAAAAGGGATTGTTTATTCAGATATGTATTCGTTTCCATCTGCGTATGGAATGACGATTTCGTTTGAATATTATACTCATGGTGGAAACGGTGCCGATGGTATCGCTTTTATTCTGTTTGATGCAACTGCTTCTCCAGTTGCCGCTGGCGCCTTTGGTGGATCTTTAGGCTATGCACAAAGAAATGCTGAAACAGGTTTCTCTAAAGGTTATCTGGGTATTGGAATTGATGAATATGGAAACTTTTCTGCTAATAATGAAGGAAAAAGCGGCGGGGCGCCCGGTGGTGTTTTGCCTAGTAATGTGACTTTAAGAGGTGCGGGAACAGGAACGAGTGGTTATCCGCATTTGATTTCGGTACAAACAACAGCTTTAGCAAGTTCTTTTAGCGTAGCTGGGGGAGATAGAGCAGCAACAGATAATTCTAAATCTGGTTTTAGAAAAATGGAAGTTGTTTTAAAACCTCGTTCAGGAGGGGGATTTTTTATTGATGTTTACTTAACTCATGGTAGTATAAGAGAGTTAATAATTAATAATTATGAGTATAAAATTACAGCGCCATCTAATTTAAAATTTGCAATTTCTTCTTCAACCGGAGGATCTAATAATTTTCATGAAATACGTAATTTAAATATTACAGTTGATAAATCGACACTTTTAACTCCAGTAGCAAATGCAGACACATTTACTGGTTGTATCGGATTGGCAACGACTTCTGGAGATATTACTTCGAATGATAACGGATCAGTAAATACTTTAGGAACAATTAATAAATCTACTGTTGATTTAGATCCAGCAGTCGCAGGAATTCAAACAACTAAAACAGTTGCCAATAAAGGGACTTTTACTTATAATTCCACTACAGGAGCAGTAACTTTTAATCCGTTAAACAATACTGTTACTGGTCCGGTTCAAATCACTTATACTTTTAATGATACTTATGACAAGACTTCTAATACAGCGACAATAACTTATAATACATATACAGCTATTACCAATAACGCGATTACAGCACCTTCTACAAGTACTTTTTGTACGGCACCACATGATCCAGGTATTATTACAGGTTCAACGGCTGCTGGGGGTTCAACAAGTAGCGGCGGGCCTTCTACATTGACTTATCAATGGGAGAGCAGTATTAATAATATTGATTTTAATCCTATCTCAGGAGCTACAAATGAAAGTTATGATCCACCAAGTACAAGTACTACTGCTTATTATAGAAGAGTAGTTTCTTCTGCAACTTGTAAGGACGTGAGTAATGTAGTTTCTATTGTTTTTGGACAGGCTAGCACACCAACTGCAACCGCAGCAACCGCAATAACTTGTAATAGTTTTACAGCAAATTGGAATGTTGTTCCTAATGCGACATCTTATGGGCTATCGGTTTCTAAAGATTCAAATTTCAGCACTCACGAGGGAAATTTAGATGGAAGAAATCTTAATTCATCTTCTACTTCTTTTAATGTTAGTGGTTTAACTTCTGGGCAGACTTATTATTTTAAAGTTTGGTCTTTCAATTCATGTGGCGTTGGGCCGACGGCTTCAAATGTAATTACAGTAACTGTAGGAAGTGGATCAATTGCTGGAACAATATCTTCTGCACAAACCATTTGTTCAGGAACTGCTCCACAAGATCTGACCTTATCTGGTTATACCGGAACAATTCAGTGGCAGTCATCAACAAATAACAGTAGTTTTAACGATATTTCTGGAGCTGTAGGAGCTGTTTTAACAAGTGCTCAAATGGGATCACTTACTGCAAATACATACTATAGAGCAGTTGTTAAAAGTGGGGCATGTACAGCCGCAAACACGGCATCTGTTTTAATTACAATAAGTGCAGTTCCAAGTTTAGCATCAATTTCACAATTTGCAACAACTTGCGAAGGAGCACCAGCAAGAATAAACTTAAAAGGATTATTACCGAACACAACATCTACCATTGCTTATTCTATAGATGGACTTGCGCAAACTCCTATTACGGGAGTTGTGGCTGATGGATCTGGAGACAGCTTTTTTGAAACTGTGGTTCTAACGGCGGCAAATAATGGTAAAACTTTAAGAATTTCAACAGTTACGACAACGAGTGCGACTCCAAGTTGCAGCAATATTGTCAATAAAGATGTTGTATTAAATGTAAACGCAGCTTCAGTTGGAGGAACAATTGCATCAGTAGCGGCAATCTGCTCTGGAACTTCGCCGGCTAATCTGGTATTAAGCGGTAATAATGGTTCAGTTTTAAGATGGCAAAAATCGACAGATTCAAATTTTTCAGCCCGAACAGATATTAATGTGGCTTCGGCAACATTAACAAGCGCTAACATAGGAAACTTAACAGCAAATACTTATTTTAGAGCTATCGTACAAAATGGTGCTTGTGCTGCTGCTTTTTCAGATCCTGTTTTGGTAACCGTAAATGCATTGCCGGCAGTTCTGTCTCTAATAGGAAATACAATTTGCGTTTCGCCTGGAGGTAATGGAACTATTAGTTCTTCCACTTCAGCAAATGGTATAAGTTATCAATTATATAATTCAGGTAATACTACAGTTCAATCTGCAAAATCAGGTAACGGATCTGCATTAACTTGGACCAATCTCCCTGCAGCAAATGGTTATTATGTAATTGGAACAAACAATGCAACAACTTGTTCATCTAAAAGTAGTTCAGTAAATATCTTAACTACTCCAAATCCCGACGCTCTTGTTTTAACAGGAAGTACAATCTGTGTTTCACCTGGCGGTAACGGTACAATAACATCTTCAACTTCGGTAGCCGGAATAGATTATCAATTATACAATTTTAGCAATGCTGCAGTTCAAGTCGCAAAATCGGGAACAGGATCAGCTTTAACTTGGACAAATCTTGCTGCCGGAAATAGTTATTATGTAATTGGAACAAACACTACAACTACATGTTCTTCTACAAGTAATACAGTAAATGTTGCTACTACTTTAAATCCCACAGCGCCAGTATTAACTGGAAGTGTAATTTGTGCTTTACCTGGAGGAGATGGGACTATTTCTTCTACAACCTCGGTAAATAACGTAAATTACCAATTATTTGATTCAAATAATGTTGCAGTTCAGTCTGTAAAATCTGGTAACGGATCTGCATTAACATGGACTAATATTAATGCAGCAAACGGATATTATGTAATTGCAACCAATACAGCAAATTGTACAGTAAAAAGTAATGTAGTTAACATTACAACTAATCCAAATCCAATAATTTCGATTGGAGGGACATTGACAGCTTGCTTAACAACTACTTTAACGACAACTACAAATGTGAGTTCGCCAACTTATGTTTGGTATAAAAATAATATTGTAATTTCTGATGAAACATCATCATCATTAGTAGTGAATACTGATGGGGATTATAAAGTAAAAGTTAAGAATACTTCGACTGGATGCGAAACAACTTCTGCTGCTGCAACTGTCAAAGTTAGTGATACAGAAAAGCCGGTAAAACCAATTTTGGATGCTATCACAGCAGAGTGCTCAGCAACTGTAACACCTCCAACAACAACAGATAACTGTAAAGGAACAATAACAGGAACAACAAGTGATCCATTGAATTATTCAACTCAAGGAGAGTTTACTATCAATTGGAGTTTTAATGATGGAAATGGAAACACTGAAACAGCAACTCAAAAAGTAATAATTAACGATACTCAAAAACCAACAATTACATGTCCTTCAACGGTTGTAGTTTCTGCTGATGCTAATTCATGTTCGGCGACAGCTGTAACTTTAGGAACACCAGTAACATCGGATAATTGTACGGGAACTATAACCGTAACAAATGATGCACCTTCAAGTTTTCCAATTGGAAACACAACAGTAACGTGGAAAGCTGTGGATGCGGCTGGAAATACTGAGACTTGTACACAGACAGTAACGGTAAACGATACTCAAAAACCAACAATTACATGTCCTTCAACAGTTGTAGTTTCTGCTGATGCTAATTCATGTTCGGCGACAGCTGTAACTTTAGGCACACCAGTAACATCAGATAACTGTACGGGAACTATAACCGTAACAAATGATGCGCCTTCAAGTTTTCCAATTGGAAACACAACAGTAACGTGGAAAGCTGTGGATGCGGCTGGAAATACTGAGACTTGCACGCAGATTGTAAAAGTTGTAGGACCAATTATCGCAAATAAAGACGCTGCTTCAATTAATGGATATGATGGAGGAACAGCAGTTTCAGATGTCTTAGCAAATGATCTACTTAATTGTGCTGCTATAGTAAGGAATGAAGTTATTTTAACTTTGGATTCTACTTTACCTTCAGTTTTAACTTTTGATACTACAACTGGTGAAGTTACAGTTAAACCAAATACACCAATAGGAACATATTCATTAGATTATAAAATTTGTGAAATTGCGAATGCTGGAAATTGTAATACAGGAACAGTTGAAGTAACAGTTACTGCACCATCAATTTTAGCCGTAAAAGAAGATTTAGGTCCAATTAACGGAAGTACAGGCGGCACGACGACATCGCTTATTGCATCTGATAAATTAAATGGTGTTCAAGCTGTTATCGGGTTAAACCCAGGAGAAGTTACTTTAAGCGGAACAGCTCCAGCAGGACTAACTGTAAATGCAGACGGGACAGTAAGCGTCAGCCAAGGCGTAAAAGCAGGAAGTTACGATGTACAATATACAATCTGCGATAACAACAATCTAGGGAACTGTTCGTCAGCAACTTCAACAGTTACGGTAACAGCAGGTGTTCTAATTGCGAATCTTGATACAGTTTCAGGATCTGTAATCGGAGGAAACACAGCTCAGACGTTAATTAACATTTTTGAGAATGATACTCATAACGGATCAAAACT